>JAESGU010000041.1_pt1 | contig 129607 bp, 102 predicted proteins | sample 9266271 | NCBI WGS metagenome assembly JAESGU01 (sample SAMN15740544, study PRJNA653495) | algae metagenome | isolation source: Scytonematopsis contorta HA4267-MV1 and co-occurring heterotrophs from mud... | place: USA: Palolo Valley Trail, Honolulu, Hawaii | collected 2009-07-25 | reverse complement strand
TAAAAAATTACTAATCTCTTGATAAGTTTTTCCATCATTCATTAATAACAGAATGAGAATTTTTTCTCGTACATATGGATTTTCATGTTCTTTTAGCGTTTTTAGTAGCTGTTCCTTTTGCTCTTGATAAAGATGGTTTTTGGCTGGCATAGGCGGCTGCTCATAGCTTAATTACTTAATTATCTATTATACAATCAAGCTGCGTAGCAGCTTATGAACGTTATGTATGGGAATGCGAACAAGAAGAACGTTTTCCCATGACAAGAGAGGAATGGCAGTTAGCTACTGACCGTTTACGTGCTAATCAAGACAAAGGTCAAGCCGATGAAGATGCTGCTCTTGAAGCATTAAATATCCAAAATAATAACTATGCAAGGACTCCAGACGGAAAATTACGTAATCCTATTACATATGAAAGTGATGAAGGAATTGTTACCCGTCCAGATGGTGTAACAGAGTCGAAATGGGTAGATGTCAAGTCCGTTGATAAAGGAACGGTTTACTATACTGAGCAACTTCGAGCACAAAAAGAAGGCGCCCGAAAAGGTCATCCAGATGGAAAACAACGAGATTTAACAGTTGTACTCTCAAATATTAATCGAACAGAAGTTCAACCCAGCAGACCACTTGCTGACTCTGCTGATGTACTTCATCGTAACTCTCAAAATGGACAATGGTCATTTTGGGACAAGCGTGCCAATAAGGGTCAAGGTGCTTGGCAAAATATTACTGACGACCAAGCGGCTTCTATATTGGGCAGCGAAATATGAGAGTAGTAAAATTAAGATAAAGTACTTAAGATGGTACAAACCAAAATCATGCCTGATAGAGTTGAAATAACCGTTATTACCAAAAGTTCTCTTCGTTCCCATACAGGTCTGGAGCATCTGTTAAACGCTTTTGAGAGCATAAAAGGATTTACACCAACTCATTGGGGTTTAGATGAACGTGCCCCTAACCCATATAATCGTAACGAGCTACTCGCAACAGTAAGTACTTTCAAAAGTGATTTTTATTTGCCTGGAATACAAAGAAAACAAGCTACCCGCTACAAAGCTTATTTCTCTGCAAGAAATGAAGGCCTTAATTATGTGAGTGTAGAGTTTGGTGCATCTCTACGTCAAAAGGACTTTCGCAGCGTTTTTGCACTGGGTGATGCTCTTGCAAAAGAGCTAGAGGCTGAGTTTGGTTTTGTTCATCCAGTATGGTTGGAAGGTAGTCAAGAATACTGTGCATCAGGGAAAATTACTGCTGATGAACTGCAAAAATATGGGCTAAGTCCAGTTTGCGCTTATACATGGTTTGGTTCTGACCTGGTAAAGATGATTGGTCGCGAATCCTTATTAAATTCTGGCGCGATTATTAAAGATATGCCTTGGGGGGGAGTACGATTAGACTTAGTAGAGCATCCTTGGGAATCAGACGTAGAGACTTTAAGCAGCCATCAGCTCTGTGTAATGAAAAATTTAGAGTCCTCAGGTATATTTGGCGATTATACAAAAGTTCTTGAGTACAAGCCAGGAGAAAATTGGAAGCCTATTTCACATCAGATATTACTGGAAAAAGTATAAGCTATGAGCAAACCCCCTGTATTAGATATCTTGCATGAGGCTATAAGTTTTAAGCAAACCGTCCAAGGTATGGATTTGTCGAGATTAGATTTACGTCAGGTCGATTTGACAGAGCTTGCCACACAACGCTTAATTGCTGAGGGTACAAAGCTTGATAATGCTTTACTCACAAGAACAAAATTGATTGAAGCTGATTTTACTGAGGCAAGTTTGGACGGTTCTAATCTGGAAAATACCAATTTAGGATTAGCCACTTTCAACCGAGCATCAATGCGGGAGACTTATCTGCAATATGCACTATTTATTAATGGGTATTGTAAAGATGCCAATTTGGAGTATGCTGACCTGACTGGTGCTGAACTTACTGGCTCTCTATTTTTCGGCAGCCATATGTATAGAACAGTGCTTCAGATGGTTAAGGCTGACAACACAGGATTTAACCGCGTTAACATGAAACAGGCAGACCTGCGGGACGGTAGTTTTGTCAGAGCAACTTTTAATCATGCAGACCTAACTGAAGCCAATCTTTCTGGGAGTAATTTTTCCCAAGCTGATTTTCGGGAAGCAAAACTTGATAATGTCAATTGGGATGGAGCTCAGTTAAGAGGTGCTTTATTTTCTCCTGGAGCAACACCAAAATAAGTTTTGCAAACAATCATTTAATATGATATCCGATTATAGCGATTCCCGTTTTGGTTAAATGTATCAGTCAGGGCAGGGATGCCCACCCCACAAGAATTTCATCTTTTTCTTTGTACCTCACTCAACTGAGAACCGCTATATATGACCGTAATAAAATATTCTGTAGAGTAACGTCTCTACATTGTGGTTCTACATTGTGGGTCTTATGGGTAAGCTCCCAGACATGAAATTACTTACGCTTAGTGCGATTGCGTTTGCGAGATTCTTTTGCCATATCTCGTGTTTTCTTCCGCTTAGCTTTAGGGATTTTATTATTGTGATAATCACTATTATCTCCAGTATCAAATATTGACGAATCTAATCCACCCAATCCAGAAAACGCATCTCCATTGTTTAAATCCGAGTCCGGTAAGAGATTAGCATTGTAAGCGACTTGAAATGCTTTCATTTCTTCTGGGTCGGTCATATCAAAACCTGACTTCCGACCAAGTGCAAAGAAAGACTTAGCAATCCCGAATCTAGATGAGTCGTTGATAATTCCTCTAAATTTAGATTTGATGCTTTCAAGATATGACAAGATGCTATCAGCATTTTTAAATTTATACTCACGTTTTAAAAATTGCCAAAAAGCTATTAATTCTGGTATAGCTTTATCCGCATCTTCAGGTTCTGAAAGTGAAATTTTTCTGGGAAATAGTGTTTCTACAACTGTTTGTACATCATTTTTGCTCATTTTGGGCAAAGTGAAGCCTTCATAACAATAGCCGTAGTAGATTAACTGTTCAATCCAAAAGCCAAAGTCTGAGTTTGTTTTTATATATGATTGCCCTTCAGGTGAATTGGCAAACAAATTTATTACTGTATCTTGGTAATCATTAATAAGTGGTTCTGCATCGTCATATTCCAGATTATCTAAAAGTCCAATATTAAAAGGTGTGGCTTCCATATTGATAACCTCAATGAACGTTGTTAGCATTTGTAGTGTACATAACTAACGCTATATTCAATTTGATTAATCAAGAACGGCGTAAATACAAAATTTTACATAAATTATAATTCGTTTGTAGTTATATAATAATAACAAAAATTGTAGCCCCCTCCCCGCGTGCGGGGAGGGGGTTGGGGGTGGGGTTTCATGTGCGGGGACGACAGTATTTAAGCGAATATTTATTTACGGTGAAAACATTTGTTCATAATTATGTCGCAATCGCACTAAAATGTTGGGATTGCTTCGTCGTTCCTCCATTCCCTAAGAGGGAACACTTCGTGAACGCAATGACAGTTGGGGGCAATGACAGTTGGGAGCAATGACAGGTGGTAGTCCACGACGGCAATTCCGCAGCAGGATTAACACAAATAGCAGGCAACCAAGAAACCCCAGGACAATAATCTTCCAACCGTTGTAACTTCCTGCGTGCTTGCTGCAAAGAAAGATATAAAGAAAATTGTCTAACAGCAAAAGCATCCATAAAATGCAGAAAAAACTCTTCCGCAACAATATTTGGTACAGGTTCCCGCATCACAATTACAGTCGGAATATGTAACTTCTCCAAAGCATTAGCCAAACCTAATCCATCACAAGAATTAAAGATTGCTAAACGTAAACCATTATCAATAGCAGCCTTCAAAGCTTCCTCTAACTTCTCTGGAGTTACACTGTTATTTGTGTCATTTTCATTAATATAAAATATACCAGTTTCTCCATCAGTTTCGCTGTGACCAACAAAAAAGAGAATATCCCACCCAACAGAATCCCAAAGTAATTCATCCAACTCATGACGCGAAGGATTTTCTACAAACTTAACTTCCGCATCTTCAAGTTTTTTCAACAGTTGAACTTCCGCTTGAGAATCAATACCTTCTCTATCACCCAAAATCGCCAAAATTCTGATTTTATCTCTTTTAAATTCTGGTTTATTTCTCAAAGAAGAGAGACGTTGATATTCTAGCTGAGAAAATCCAATTTCAGCGAAAGGATAATCTTTAAAAAAATTACAGCAATGCCAAGGTAATCGTCGTATCAGTTTATCATTACTTTCAATAATTACCCTTACTTCTTGGCTAGTGTCTAATCTTGTTCGCAATTGTCGGTCAATAGTGAAAAAACCTTCTGCTGTTAGCCATTCATTTATGCTAGCTTTTAATTGTTCACACAAATCATCAAAATTTTCCACAGAAACATTAGTTATACTACCTTTTTTCGCAACCAAACGACAACCCCAAAGTAATTGACCGTGATTGCAGAACTTGTGGTAAAGCGATTGCCAGCGTTGATATAAATTAATAATATGCGGTGCTGGAGGTAAACTACCAATAAATTGTTCTCTAAAAGGGGTATTTTCTGTCCAAAGTTGAGCGGTAACTGTTGGAAATCCTGTGTTAAAATCGCCTTGACCGAGGTTGATAATAACTGATTGAGTCATAGGAAGTTTGCTCCTGGTTGCTTGTATGGAAATTGCGGGGAAGGGTAAATGGAAAATATCGCGGGTAAATTTTTCAGAGCTAGAAAGCAAGAGTTAGCTGTGTAGCTTCATAATTCCATCAAACAACACAGCTATTGGAGTTTCGGCAGGAGTAAATTTTAGTTATTATTGACTTACTGAAAACTTAAATCGATTTATCTTTTTGGGAAATGGGAAGTTAGAAAATAAGATATTAAAGAACCCCAAAAAATAAATTCTTCAATCTTGTGGGGTGGGCATCCCTGCCCGCCCTTGCCTATGAACCACAATAAAACTTGCCTATGACTACAGTAAAGTATGGACGGGCTGGAAGCCCATCCCACAATACACAAGAAATATTGAGGTTTTTTTGGAATTTCCCTACCCACTGATAGAAATTTCAATAATATCCGCAGCACGACGCACCCCACCAGCAGAACTAATAGCATTTTGCAACCTAGCTGCATTTTTTCTGTACGACTCCTCTTTCCAAACCTGCTTAACAGTCTCTTTTAATTTAAGAGCGTTTAAGCGAGACAGAGGCACAAATTCCCCCACACCACTCCATGCAATACGTGCAGCAACTCCTGGTTGGTCAGCAGTGATAGGTATTCCAACCATTGGTACACCATTACTCAAAGATTCCAAAGTAGTATTCATCCCCGCATGAGTAATAACGAGCGAGGCTTTTTTTATCAACTCCAACTGCGGTGCATACTTAACAACCAAAGGCTCTCCAGGTAAGTTTGACAATGTATCTGGTTCTAGCGAGCCACCCAGAGATATGACCAATTGAGCATCTAATTCTGCACAAGCAGAAGCAATGACATGAAAAACATACTCTAAGCGATTTTGCAAGGTTCCCATAGAAGCGTAAATTAAAGGCTTTCCATTAAGCTTTTCAAAAGGAAAGTCAATATCTTCTCTTCCTGTGGAATCGTGGAATGGTCCAGTGAAATGGAAATGTGATGGTAGTTCATGACGTGGAAACTCAAATTCTTGAGGATGTTGGCTAATGGTTGCAAGCTTAGAAAAAAAATCTCTATCGCTAGAGTAAGCTGGTAAATTCCATTTCTTGCGGTACTCAGATACAACATCCCGAATAGGTTGTCCAAAAAGATTAAATAAACTGTGAGCGATACGATTGCGGAAACGCGCTAAGTATGAGTGTTTGTATATCCAAGTTGTAGAAATAGGAGGAACAAATTCTTCTTGATAAAAAGGTAATGCACTGCACACAGTAATAAAAGGAAGGTTGAGAAATTCTGCAATCGTTCCACCTTCAAAAGCTGACATATCCACCAGCAGTGCTTCGACACCAGTTTCTGTCATTGCTTTTGGAGTATCTCGTAGGCTTATATATGCTCTGTGCTTCAATCCATCTAAGGTATGTCGTAATGCAGCCAAACCACTTAATTTTCCTTGCTTTGCGTAGTGTTCGGCTTGTTTTTCGGCGGACATTTCTATATTTCCAATCACTCGAAAGTTAAAACCTGCTAAGTGTGCTTTTGGTTCTACACTTGGGTTGCTAAAGACGGTTACGCAATGTCCGCGCTTTTGCAGTTCGTGCCCCAAAGGAAACATGGTGTTTAAATGACCTGTTGCTGCCAAAGAAATAATACCGAAATGAGTCATGGCAATATCCTCAGTAATTTTTACTGTCGAATTATCGGGCTATTGTAATAATTAGACTTAAATGTCGGATGTTATACGGTATGGTGAAAATTTCCTGGAAAAGCGCCTGGGAAAGCGCCAGAAGAAATATTTGAGTTTCTTACTTTAATTTATATAAGTATGTGCAGTTTCTTGTGTTGTTTTGTGGGTACAGTTTCTTACCTGTAACGAAAAGCTGTCCACTTGTGAACAACGCTTTTACTTGTATTTTAAGCAATCTGGACTTTATAGAAGAAATGGAGCTTGTGACAGTTAAGAATGTGGTCACTTGAATCTTGACATGAAAATTATTGATATTGCGTTGTTTAGTACATACAAGCTGAAAAATAGCTAGAAAAATAGCCGGAAAAATAGCCAGAAAAAATAGCCAGAAAAATAGCCGGAAAATAGCCAGAAAAATAGCCAGAAAAATAGCCAGAAAAATAGCCAGAAAAATAGCCAGAAAAATAGCCAGAAAAATAGCCAGAAAAATAGCCAGAAAAATAGCCAGAAAAATAGCCAGAAAAATAGCCAGGGAATAAATTCCCTGTCTAAAAGCTTAAGTCCACTGAAGTGGACTAATTTACACAACGTTTTTTTGATTTATTTCTATGATTTCGTTGATAAAATCAAAAATCAATTTATAACCGATAAAATCTAACATCTAGTCCACTTCAGTGGACTTTAGCTTTCAGACAGGAATTTATTCCCTGGCTGAAAATAACTACGAACCTAATTACTGGCTTCTTGCAATCCGTTGCTCGCAATTTTGAATCAGATTTTCTACACCCGAATGCTGTGGGAAAAGTTTTTTAACTAGTTGAAATTGTCGCATCGCTTGAGTATAATCTCCTCGATTATAAAATTGCAGACCTTCCCGCTATAGGGAACACTCCGTGAACGCAATGACAGGTTGAAGATGTTGGGATTGCTTCGTCGTTCCTCCATTCCCGCTATAGGGAACACTCCGTGAACGCAATGACAGGTTGAAGATTTTGCAATGGCAGGTTGAAGATGTTGCAATAACAGGTTGAAGATGTTGCAATGACGGTTTATTTAAGCCATGATGGTAATTCTGCTGCAGGATTGACGCAAATCGCAGGTAACCAAGAAACTCCAGGACAATTATCTTCCAAACGTTGTAACTTCCTCCGTGCTTGCTGCAAAGAAAGATACAAAGAAAGTCTTCTTAAAGCAAAAGCCTCCATAAAATGCAGAAAAAACTCTTCCGCAACAATATTCGGCACAGGTTCTCGCATTACAATTACGGTAGGGATATGCAATTTTTCTAAAGCATTAGCCAACCCCAATCCATCACAGGAATTAAAAATAGCTAACTGTAAACCATTATCGATAGCAGCCTTTAAAGCTTCTTCTAATTTCTCTGGAGTTAAACTATTATTTGTTTCATTTTCATTAATATAAAATCTACCCGTTTCCCCTTCTGTTTCGCTGTGACCAACAAAAAAGAGAATATCCCAACCAACAGAATCCCAAAGTAGTTCGTCTAATTGATGACGTAAAGGATTTTCTACAAATACAACATCTGCATCCTTTAGCTGCTTTAACATCTGAATTTCTTTTTGAGAATCAATACCATCTCTATCGCCCAAAATCGCCAAAATTCTGATTTTATTCCTTCTAAATTCTGGTGTATTTTTTAAAGATGTAAGGCTTTGATATTCTAATCTGGCAAACCCAATTTCAGCATAAGGATAATCTTTGAAAAAATTATAGCAATGCCAAGGTAATTGCCGCACAAGTTTATCATTACTTTCAATAATGACTCTTACTTCTTTCCTTGGGTCTAATCGCGTCCGCAGTTGTCGGTCAATAGTAATAAATTCTGCTGCTGTTAGCCATGCATTTATATTTAGTTTTAATTTTTCACATAAATCATCAAAATTATCGACGGAGATATTAGTTAAACTACCTTTCTTCGCAGCCAGACGACAACCCCAAAGTAATTGACTGTGACTACACAAGCTGTGATAAAGCTGTTGCCAATCTCTATATAAATTAACTATATGTGGTGCTGCTGGTAAGCTACCAGTAAATTGTTCTCGAAAAGGGGTGTTCTCTTTCCAAATTTGAACTGTAACTATTGGAAATCCTTTGCTAAAGTCGCCATGACCTAGGTTGATAATCACTGATTGACTCATGAAAATGTTGCTCCGGGTTGGTTGCATGGAAATCGATGACCTTATACGTAAGGTCTTCACTGGACGATATATTGCATACAACTGAGAAGAGCTATAATTCCTTTGTCCTATCCCTATACGCAGCAGAGTGTTTTCAAAGTTTAACTTTGATTTTTATCTGAATTGGTCGGGAGTTTCGTTTTGGATTTTCTCCATATTGCTAGGTAATAGCTACATTCCCAGCCATAATCGTCCAAAAGAATGGCAAGCATCACGTTTAAACAGACACAACATCCAAGGCTCCTTAAAAAATTCCTACATCATCTCTACCGAGTAAAGACAGAACAGTATTTTATTAACCCATGTGGGTGGGTTGATTCTTCACTAATTAGAGAAGGCGTGGCAGACCACTTGTAGGAAGCTAATATTAACCTAACATACAAATGCTGCATTATTTTAAATGCGGCATATTAAATTTATCAGTAAAAACTAAGGCTGTATAACCTACTATATAAACGATGTATAATAGTGAGGCATTATAAAATTATATATAATAAATATGTTATCCGAAAAATTTCTCAAAAATCTATTCCAACAAAATAATCTCTCAGACGCGGAAGCTGAGGTGGTATTTCTTGCTCTTAAAAATAAATCTATAGAAATAATATCTACCGAACTAAGTATCTCCGCGAATGCAGTAAGAAAAAGATTGGGGGAAGTTTACGATAAATTCGACATTTCCGGACGCGGCCCTGGTAAGTTGGCAAAATTGCAGCAAATGCTTTTATCTCTGTACGAAGCTCAAAGCAGTCAAAAAATCTTGATTTGGTGGTCTGGTAACGAAGGTAAGCATCTTGCATCCATTTTAAAAAATACTATCTTTTCATACCCGCAACTACGAACCGAGGTTTGTACCCGAGACCCTATAGTCAGCAAAGCTTGGGAAAATGAAGTCAAAAAACACTTAGAAAATGCAAGTATAGTCATTGGTTGTTTGAGTCCTGGTTCTTCGCAAAATCTTTGGGTGAGCTACGCAGCTGGTTTCCTTGCAGGACAAACACGCAATCAGCTAATACGTTTTGGTGAAAGCTTGAGTGGACCTTTAACTCATCTACCATCAATTGACGGTACTAATAAAGCGGAATTAGCGAAATTACTTCAAGAAATTACTAACTGTTCGGCAAGCGAAGCGGAAGAATGGGTAGAATTTAAATCTCCTCAACTATATAAAGAAATAAAACAACCACAATCACAAGCTAAAGTATCTGAAGGAAGTAAACTCTTTGAGGCTATTGATTCTTTCAAGAAAACAGAAAGCTACCTGAAAAATAATAAGTATATCCAGGAAAATCTCTGCTTTGAACTAATAATTCTTAACTCTGTCACACAAACTCGTAAGCAGCTATTGAGGGTAAATTCCGATTATTTTATTCCAGCAGTTTTATATGCACAGCGTCTTATTAGTCTGCAACGAAAATCGAAAGCTCGTGTCATGGCGTTAGCTTTAGTAGACCATCAAGAACAATTTTGGTCAGAGGCTATCGGTCGAGAAATTTTGAATACAGTACACGAAGATAGCATTAGAGTTTTTGTATTCACAAGGCTAGAAGATTTAGACCGTAATTTTGAAATGCTGTTAGAACATGCTGGTAAATATAATGTCTTTGTGATGAATTACGAAATTTTGGCAAGAAATTTCCAAGGGTTTGTTAAAGATTTTTCTATAATAGAAGTTTCTAATAGTAAAGTTTTGTCGGAATATACCGAAATAAATGAAAAAAATAAAATCAAAAATATTCGTTTTTCGGCAAATCTAGATGAAGTTGCCCAACATGAAGCGAAATTAATAGAAATTATGAAAAGTGACGCAACTGCACCAATGACTGAGTTACTCAAACAAATCATTGAACCAGCTCAAGCAATTCAAATTAATGATTTTGAAGGGTTACAAAAGCTAATTAAAATTCAAGAAGAAGTAAGAACAATTGTACGCAAGAAAGTTTTCTTATAATTAGAGTATTCTTACCTAATCTTTAAACCTCTTTAATTAATAATTCGTAATCTTTAATTCTTAATTTTTGGTTCTAACTATAAAAGCATCTGCTAAAATTGGTGGTCTTGAAAGATGTAGAGACGTTACATGTAACGTCTCTAATACAAAATATTTGAGGAATTAATATGAAATTAACAGAATTAAAACAATTAAAAGAAATGTCTGCTTATATCGATGTAGTGGAATACGACACACACGAAGAAAAGCACGCATATTTTATAGATATGATGCAAGAGATGATTGATATATTTAGAAAAAAAGAGGGAGAAAATACCAAAATTTGTAGAGTATTAGAAGTGGGAGCAGGGACAGGTATATTTACGAAAAGGCTAGCAAAAATTCCTAACTTACAAGTGACCGCTGTTGAATTGGATAACGAGTGCTTTCAGGTATTACGAAAAAATCTACGAGATTATCCATCTGTTGAGTTGATAAATGAGGATAGCTGTATGTATCGTCATCCAGAAAAAAGATTTGATTATATTTTCTCATCATTTTCTGACCATCACATCAAACTAACAGATAAACACAGTTACTTTCAAAATATTAAACGTAATTTACAACCGGATGGCTTGTTTATAGTGGGTGACGAATTTCTACCACCTCATAACTCTAGAGACCAAGCAGATTGGGAAAATGCACTCAAAACTTACCATAATCATATAATTGCGATTGCACAACAGCAAGGTGAAGAAATTTTAGCAAATTTGGAACAGGAAGCATTAAAATCGGGGTTAGATAAAAATGGTGATTTTAAGGTTTCCTGTAGTCAGTATGAAGAGTTGTTATTAGCAAATGGGTTTAGGTTTGCTAATCAAAAAATAGGACCCCTGAATCAGGATGATGTGGGTGGAGTATACGTGTATCAGGTTAACTTGTAAGCGAAAGAAAGCTCAAATCAGCCCTACCTTTACACCTGTATCAGTAAAGGAAATTCCTAGATTTCTCCAGCAAGCCAAAAAGGATGGGGAAAATACTACTAAACGGGCTTTTCGAGCTTGGGTAAGACAGCAAATTTATACCTAAATAGTATAAGTATGATACGTTGACGCTTTGTTAGCTGTCAACTAGTGCGTTCGCGTTCACGTAATTATACGTCTCTAATCGGAGCTAACAGTTCTTCAACCCACTTTTCATCTACTTTCGACAATGCTGGGGATGGCACAGGCTGGTGATAATCTATACGTGTTGCATAACGTGCGCGTTCATACACTCCATTAAAAAGTTCTTGTAAGTTAACTAAAGGCTCTTTTTGATTCAATTTTAAAGGAACAGGGAAAGTTGGTAACTGCTGTTGTAAAGAAACGCGGTAAAGTTCGGCTGCGGGACGTTGATGACTGCAACTAATTAAGATTCGATACCCGGTTTCTGACTGCATTCCTCGAATCTCCATCGGTTTGCCTGCTCGTAAAAAATCTAATTCGATTAAATTAGTAGCACTGCCTAAAATTGCTCGTCGTTTTTTCTCATAAGCAATTCTACCATCTCCCGCTCGCTTGTTCTTTGGAGATAAAAGTTCAATCACGGTAATGACCTCATCTGTCACCATCTCACGTACTTCTAAATAACGCTCATTAACTGAAACTGGCATAGGTAAAGTAACCAGTTCAGGACGAGACTCTGTGGCTATTGAGCTATCCTCCGTAAGTTGTTGTTCGCTTGTTGCATCAGATTTATTAGCGAATATAACAGCATCTGGAATGCCAATCATCAAACTATCGTCACTGTCGTCGCTTTGATAAGTTCGGGTTTCAACTTCGACATAATACTGTGAGCTAAGTTGCGGTTCAATTGCATCCGCAATGGCTACTATAAATCGGCTATGAAACGAAGACCAGAAGACAGCCTGTTCAAGATATGGATCCATGCCAGGAAATGGTGAGGGCATAGGTAAAACTCCCGTCGCACAAGCACTATTCCTAGTATACAGGTTTTCCGCACTTTCGTAATTCGTACGCTTCGCGCTTTTTCAGGATGTGATGCAAGACGGGAGATTAGAAACAAATTTTAACGGGTTCTTGGTCTGAAAATCGACTAACTATCCGTTACATCTGTAGCAAAGAAATTTCTCACAATTAAAAGCTTGACATTGACACTAATGTCAACGTTTACCCTAAAAGAGTCTAGTTCAAGTGACTCCCATGCTCTACCCCAACCGAATCAGCCAAATAACCAAAGAACACCCAGACGCTATAGCAGCAATCATTTGCGGAGTACTATTATTTTGCGGATGGTTCGCTTTACATCTCAACTGGTTAGGACTAGCATTACTTTTACTCCCAGCAGCTTACGTAATAGGTGGTTTTGAAAGCGCTCGTGAAGGACTAACAACGCTTTTTAAAGAAAAAGAGCTAGATGTTGATTTACTGATGATAGTTGCCGCACTTGGTGCAGCCACCCTGGGATTATGGCGAAGAGAGTATCATCTAATTGTTGATGGCGCAATTTTGATTTTAATTTTTGCTGTCAGTGGTGCTTTAGAAGGATATGCGATGCGTCATACAGAAAGAAGCATTCGCAGTTTAATGAGTTTGACACCTGATGTCGCTAGAATTTTACGTCAAGGAAGAGAAGAAGAAATTTCTATTTCCCAATTAAGGGTCGGAGATGAAATAGTTGTTAAACCAGGTGAGCTAATTCCCACTGACGCAGTAATTATTGAAGGTTACAGCACCCTGAACGAAGCAGCAATTACTGGAGAGTCTTTACCTGTGGAGAAAACAGTCGGTCAGGAAGTATTTGCTGGAACTCTCAATGGTTATGGTGCGTTAAAGCTAAAAGTACATAATCCACCAGAAAGCAGTTTAATTCAACGAGTAATTCGCTTAGTTGAGCAAGCACAAAATGAAGCACCCCCATCTCAAGAGTTTATTGAGCGTTTTGAGCGGGGATATGCACGAGTGATTGTGATTGCAGGAATCTTGTTAGCGATTTTACCACCATATATTTTTGGATGGGATTGGGAAACTACTATATATAGAGCTTTGACATTTTTAGTGGTTGCATCTCCCTGTGCTTTGATGGCAGCAATTATGCCAGCGCTACTATCGGGAATTGCTAATGGCGCAAGACAAGGAGTTTTATTTAAGAACGGTGCCCAGTTGGAAATTATGGGCAAAGTGCGGGCGATCGCATTTGATAAAACAGGAACTCTCACGACTGGAAAGCTAGAAGTAAGCCAAGTTATTTCTGTAAATGGATATTCCAGAGAAGACGTATTAATATCCGCAGCAGCAGTCGAATCAAGTTCCGAACACCCAATTGGTGATGCTATTGTACGAGCAGCGCATAATTTAAACTGGTATCGTGCTGTTGATGTCAATGCAATACCCGGTCAAGGAATCATTGGGACGGTTGGGAATGAAAAATATATTGTCGGGAATGGTGTCTTCGTACAAAAATATGCGAGATATTTACCCCAAGAATTAATAGATTCAGCAGAGTCATCAGAAAAAGAAGGTAAAACAGTTGTTTGGGTCGCAAAGAGTTCTAACTCAGAAACAGTCCAGGTAATAGGATTGATAGCACTGGCTGATATGATACGTTCAGAAGCCGCAGTTACAATTAACCGCTTGCGAAAACTGGGTGTGGAACATATCATCATGCTAACCGGAGATAACCAACGCACGGCAGAGGCTGTAGCCAAAGAGGTTGGTATTGAAACAGTATATTCTTCACTGCTACCATCCGATAAACTTGATGTGATTCGTCAATTACAAAAAAAATATCAAACCGTGGCAATGGTGGGAGATGGTATCAATGATGCCCCAGCTTTAGCACAAGCATCCGTAGGTATCGCTATGGGTGGTGCAGGAAGTGATGTTGCATTAGAAACCGCAGATATTGTTTTGATGGCAGACCGCTTTGATAAACTTGTAGCTGCAATGCTCTTGGGAAAAAGAGTTAGAGGAGTTGTGAGGCAAAATATTACTATTGCTTTAACTTCGATAGTGTTGCTTTTGATTGCTAATTTTTTGGGAAATATCAACTTACCTTTTGGAGTAATTGGACACGAAGGTTCGACGGTGTTGGTTACTCTTAGTGGTCTCAGATTATTAAAATAATTCAAAATCTGGATGCAAAAATCTATGTAGAGACGCGATTTATCGCGTCTTTACGATGTTCAATACCATAATTGCATAAAGCAATGTTTTCCACCCCTACATAAAAAAGCCAGCAATTAAATAATTGCTAGTGACCAAAAATCAAACTATGATTCCAGAGAAAAAATTTGTTCTACATTAGACATGAGTATACTAAAACCTTTTTGGGTAACATTTTTATGAGCAAAACTTACTTGTTGAATATCAGTGTCTTACTTCTAACGTTGGGGCTAAGTTCTGGTAATACCCAAGCTCAAACCCCATCTACTACAGAACTAGGTGTGCCTAAAATTTTGCAAGTACCAGCAGACCAAAGCTTTATGTTCAAAGCATCTGCGAAAGGTTCACAAATATACGTTTGCAGGGCTAAGTCAAAGAATTCCAACTTTTTGGAGTGGACACTTAAAGCTCCAGATGCATTATTGTTCAACGAGCAGGGACAGCAACTGGGAAAACATTATGCTGGTCCCACCTGGGAATCGAATGACGGTAGTAAAATTACGGCTCAGGTGAACACTAAGGTAAATGCACCGCAAACCACCACAATTCCCTGGTTACTATTGAAAGTGCAATCGCATCAAGGCAATGGTATTTTCAGCCAAGTTAATTGGATACAGCGTCTGCATACGGTTGGCGGTAAACCACCTGTTAACGGTTGTAATCGCATCTACAAAAACCGTGAAACTACGGTCAGTTACCAAGCAGATTACTATTTTTGGGGCGTTCCTGGAAAGAAGGATGTTAAAAGATAGCAAATTGTGAAATCATAGCGACACTTCGCTTTGTTACCGAAAAAAAGTAAAAGGGAACGGAAGCATCCCAAATGTACAAATTTATTTTCTTTCTTAGTGCAGGCTTCCGATTCCCTTTCTGACTATTTTTTACAAAACTTAAAGAAAAAGACTTTTTCTACTAAGTGTAGAATAAATTCTAAAGATATTTAACATCGACATTATGGCAACACCAGGAAAACTAGAAGTCACCATAAAAATCAATGAATTACCTGCTGCTAAAACTGTAGAAAACGGTTGGCAACAGTTTGAACTAGATTGTGACGGGCAAATTATAACCGTCACCCTCAAGCCAAAAGTGTGGAAAAAACTCACCGATGCTCAAGCAAATTATCCAATGTGGGTAGCTTCTATTGCTGGGAAAATGGGTCAAGCAACATCTGATGGCTTTGCGCTACTAGAACCAAATGTTCAAACATTTGAGAAAAAACCTAAGGAGCCAAAACCGGAAACAGCAGATACAGCAGCTTAACACAATAAACGTCTGGTGAAAAAGAATGTAGAGACGTTACATGTAACGTCTCTACTTTTAAGACCGCCACTTTTCACTCCAAGCACCTGTAACATCCAATCCACCCGGAACAGAATTAAATTTTAAAGACCCCTACGTCCTCCAGCAAGGTCAGAAACTTTATATTCCTGAAGGTAGCGACCACAGCTAGTGATTCTTGGTAGTGGTTTGTAATTTGCTCTGTCCACTGATGAACTTTGAAGTTACGCTGTCCTTGATAACCAGAAATATCAGCTAGTTCATCTAAAGACTGTAGTCCAGAATATGACTTACCATCTATTTTCCAGGTGGGATAACCCGTTACTTGATTTGCTTTACAAAGTTTTGGTTGAGAGTTTTTTCCTTCTGGGTCGCACTCAATACGGTTAATCAAGCTAAATGCTTGCTGACCAAAGAGGTATATTTGTTCGTAGCAGTGACTGCACCAGTAAGCACCATAAATTTTAGCTTGTTTGCGTTGTAAATGTTTTGCCAATGCTATTTCTGCTTCTCCAGAAGCGCTTTCTACCGATATTGTTTTTTCTTGATTGCTGTTTGTTTCTTGTGCAGGAGTTCCGGAGCTATTAAATATGATTGTGAGAAAAGAAAATAGTACTATCAAACGGAAAAAGTAAGGTCTAGCAAGGATATTATATAAATAAAATAAGATTTATAAATGTCACTTTATTTATCAAAATATATGAATTCTATTAAGCATGAGCTTTATAAAATGGTTAAAAGCTGTCAATCAAAAAAAGATTTCATATTTGAATCTAAGGAATACAATAACTTTATTTAAGAGTATACACCGATTTGATTAGAGTGAGATTAACTTTACCCGAATTTTTCAAACAATCTCATACCTAGAATTATAATTGTCCTGTCATATCAAGCCTTCCTCTCTAATTTACTTAAGGTATTTATCATAAAGTTGATGTTCCAAATTTGTGTTGATATAATTAATGGCAATTTTTAGTTTGCTTTTGAGATAAACAAAATATGCGATTGCAGTATGAAGCAGAGGTTTTTTCGACTGTCATTAGAGACAGAAGCTATAGTATAGAAGGGGGATTTCTAATTGAAACATCTAGCGAAGTAGCATTTCAAGATGAGCAAAGCAAAATTATTTTTTGGAATAATATAAATTTTCCAAAGTTATCACCTTGTGGGTCTTTTTTTCAAGGTTCATATAACCTGCAAAAAGATACTTACGATGATTGGGTCTTAATAAACAATCAAAAATGCTCATTAGCTTCATGGGTAGAGAATCATCCATTGACTCTAATTTCCGAAGAAGAATATAACCAATGCAATGTCAACAACAATTACCTTTATCATAGTTTTAACTGGCTAACTCGACCAGGATTTTCTCAGGATTTTTCGCAAGCAATTATTCGGATATACGGCTATTGCCCAGGTTCTCATGATTATGGGAGCATAGTTTATTTAGAAAGAATTAGCAAACAATGGCACATCAAGTCAAGCTATGGTTTGTACAATCAGTAGTCCCTAGTGAATTAGCCTCATTTTGACATGCTGGTGCTATATTCCTGTCTTTTGGCTAGTTGGTGCAGCTTGATTGATTTTGTTTGCTACGATTATGTAAAGAGCAAAAAAGATATGATAATTATGGAAGCAATTTTTTGGACTGTAGAAGAAGTCGCCCAAAAAGCCAAACAGTTTTACGAAAATGGTATTCGCCAAGAAGTTGAATTTGGCGATAATATAGGGAAATGATTGTGATAGATGCTGAGACGGGCGAATACGGAATTGATGAAACTGGTGTAGAAACAGCATTGAGGTTAAAACAGAAGCGACCACTGGCTAGGTTGTTTACTATGCGGGTTGGTTATGATGTTGCATTCAGCTTTGGTGGTGTTCCTTTGAAGCGTATAGTCAGATGATTTACGGAAGATTGATTGAGGGTAAACCGACAGTTCCAGTAGTTTTTCGTTTAACTGCACAACCAGATTTTTCTATGAGTTTTGTTATCGATACAGAAGCCAGTGACTAAAGTCACTGTCTAAAAGCTAAAGTCCTCTAAAGAGGACTAAGAAGAAATAAGATTTTCAGAGTATTTTAAATTTTGTAAAATATTTGTTTTCGATGTATTACTCAGTCCTCTTATAGAGGACTTCAGCTTTTAGACAGTGACTTTAGTCACTGGCTTATGGTAAGAATGATGCTTAATGTTCTCTTTATAAACGCCCTCTAAGTAAACTAACAATGAAAAAAGTAGCGGTATTTGGTAACAGTGGAGGTGGTAAATCAACTCTAAGCAAGAGGTTATCAGAAATTACTGGCTTGCCACTTCACATTTTAGATAAAATTCAATATCAATCAGGAGGCATTGAGGTTTCACCGGAAGATTATAAGCAAGCCCATCAGAAAATCTTGGTTACTGACCAATGGATTATTGATGGGCTTGGTTGCATGGAAACCCTCTGGCTTCGGTTAAACGAAGCGGATACTCTGGTTTATGTCGATTTACCGCTATACGTACATTTTTGGTGGGTGACTAAGCGATTGATTGCAGGTTACTTTAAACCACCATCCGGTTGGCCAGACAATAGTCCAATATTGAAGAGTTCGCTTACTAGCTACCGTGTACTTTGGCTATGTAACAAATATTTGACTCCAAAATATCGTGAGTATATTAAGCAGGCTCAAAATACAAAAAATGTTCATCATATTAAATCTACTAAACAAATTACACAATTTTTTGAATTAGTTGAAAAGAAAACCAACCTTGAAGTTAATTAACTAACCAAACTCGCTTAAAATCTAGGATTGCTAAATGTAAAGAAAAATAAAGTTATGCAGAAAAGCAGAAAAAATTCTTTGAGACATAAATAAAGCATGTCACGCTCAGCAACAGCTTTTGGAGTCCCAAATGAATCAGAAAGAGTTCAGTCAACTAGACTCACAGCTTAAACAACTGGCACTCGCAGCTCAGAAAAACCCACCACAAGCAACAGCAAGACAACTAGCATTAAATCAGCTAGTGAATAAAATAGTCTCCTCTCGTAGACTTTGCCGACCTCAGCAAGGTTTATTTACAGGAGTTTACCAAGAAATTTATGCAGAGGCTGTTCAAGAATTAATGCTATATATTTGTCAAAACATTGACAAGTATGATGCCGAGCGTGGAACAGTTATGGCATGGGTAAACGTACTTTTAGAGCGGCGTTTTTTTAAAGAAGCCATTCCCCGTATTATAGGTAAACCAGGAATAGTCAAAATGACATTATCCGACTTAGAGAATTTTGTTGTACCAGAAAGTAATCCAGACCTGACAGAAGTTTTGCGGGAATATATAGAACTAGACCCAGAAAATATATTCCGAAAAACATATATAGACAACAACCCTCAAGCAAACTTCCAAGTGATAGGATTACAACGCATTCTAGGTAAATCTTGGAAAGATATTGCTGGTGAGTTTGGCTTAAATATCAAAACTGTTAGCAGCTTTTATTATCGATGTTTAAATAAATTTTCAGATAAATTCAAAGACTATTGTTACTAACTTTATCAAAAATCGTATTCAGCAAATAATTTAGGAGAAACAAACAATGATAAACACATCAGAATCTTTTAGTTTTGCCATACCTATCAGTAGTGGTTTCCATAACCAAGCTCATAATTTTTGCCAAAAGCACAGAAGCCATCAAAAGTTAAAACAAATATATCTCAACACATTAGCAGCATCTACAGTCGATTTTTATTTACGTTGTATGGGTATAGAAACTGACTGGGAAAACAGTCAAATTTGTAACCCAGCAATGCAAGCTCTTATGAATGTTGCAGAATTAAAAATTCCTCATCTTGGTTCCCTAGAGTGTCGTCCAGTGCTACCTAAAGCATCTGTAATGCAAATCCCCTTAGAAGTTGCAACAGAACGAATTGGTTATGTAGCCGTACAGCTTGATGAATCACTTTTAACAGCAATAATACTGGGATTTACAGAAACTGTTCCCCTTAATGGTGAGGTAGCTTTAAATGAGTTACGTTCTCTTCCAGATTTGCTCCTACACCTCAATCATATTAGAAATGTTTCTTCTCAACCTCAAGCAGTCAACTTAAGCCAATGGTTAAAGAATATATTTGAAACTGATTGGTTATCATTGTCAGATGTTCTAGGTTTTGAGCAACAGAATTTAGCCTTTAGTTTCAGAAATTCTTCGTATATAGATGAATCACAAGTTAAACGAGCAAAACTGATTAATTTAGGGTTGCAACTGGATACTAAATCTGTAGTATTGCTTGTTGCGATTGCTCCAGAAAATGAACAAACTGTTACTATTATGGTACAGGTGCATCCAGTTAAGAGCGAATCTTGCCTACCAGCTAATCTGAAAATAAGTTTACTGTCGGAATCAGAAGAAATTCTCCAGACAGTGCTTGCACGGAGTCAAGATAATTACATTCAATTGAAACGTTTTAGGGGTAAACAAGGAGAGAATTTTCAACTAGAAATAAATTATGGGGATAGCACAATAAAAGAACATTTTTTCATCTAATTTACATCTAAAAGTTAAAATTTAGATACTGATGCTTCGGGAACAATCATTTTTCTTAAGAACCCAATCCTTAGCTCGCACAGTAGTATTAAGCTTAGGTCATGGTGATTTACTTAATGGCTTTAACTGTGTCACCGCACAGCTTTGGGAATATAATAACCCTCAGCCAATGAAATTTACAGGTAGTTTACCTGCTTCTCCAGAAATTGCCGAATTATACAGACATTGGCGACTTTTGTATTCAGCATTATACCAATGTTTAGATTGGCATCCTCGTATTGAAATAGAAGCAGCGGACGTGACTAATGTTTCGGCTGTAGAGTTTAGCGAAATATGTCGAGAAATGTCATCTTACATCAATATTTGGTTAAATTCTCCAGGATTTCGCAACATTGACCAACAACTAAGGACGCAATTAAACTACTCACAAGAAATTCGTTTTATTATTGAAACGAACGATAACCTACTGCGAAGGATTCCTTGGCATTTGTGGAAATTTTTTACAGATTATCCCAACGCAGAACTAGCATTAAGTGGATTGGAGTATCAAAAACCAAAGCAAAGAATTCCCAAAAAAACAAGCGATAAAGTTAAAATATTAGCCATTTTTGGTAATAGTCAAGGAATTGATATTCAGCTAGATAAGATTTTTTTAGAGCAATTATCAGCACAAGCAGTAACAGAGTTTTTAGTTGAGCCATCATTAGAAAAATTAAATGACCAGTTATGGCAAGATTGGGATATTTTATTTTTCGCTGGTCATAGTTCTAGCAAAGAAAAAGGAGTACTGCAAATAAATAAAACAGATAGTTTAAATCTTGACCAATTAAAATTTGCTTTAAACAAAGCTATCGAACGTGGTTTAAAATTAGCAATATTTAATTCTTGTGACGGTTTGGGATTAGCGGAGTCACTGGCTTCTTTACAGATTTCTCAAGTGATTGTTATGCGTGAACCCGTTGCAAACCGAGTCGCACAAGAATTTTTAAGACATTTTCTCAGAGAATTTTATAGTGGAGCTTCTTTACATATAGCTGTACGCTCAGCAAGGGAAAGGTTACAAGGATTAGAAAAAGAATTTCCCTGTGCAACTTGGTTACCTGTTATTTGCCAAAATCCGGCTGTTGAGCCAACTACCTGGCAAGATTGGTTTAATGCTAAACAAGGTAAATTTGAAGCACAAACCAGAAATTGCTTGTCAACCATACTAGTTTTAAGTTTAGCTATTACATTTGGCATTATGGGGGTACGTCGTTTAGGAATTTTCCAAGGATGGGAGTTAAAGGTTTATGACCAACTAATGCGATTACGTCCCAACGAAAAGCAAGACCAGCGATTATTAATTGTAAAGATTACGGAAGAAGATTTTCAACTACCTATTCAACAGCAGAGGAAAGGTTCACTCTCGGATTTAGCTCTAGCTCAACTTTTAGAAAAACTTTCCCAGTATCAACCACGAGCTATTGGCTTAGATATTTACCGAGATTATCCACCTGATGCAAAACAAACGGATTTAGAGAAAAGGATGAGAACGCAAAAGAATTTTTTCGCGATTTGTAAAGTTCGCGATTCACAAAGCAATCATCCTGGTATATCTCCCCCAGACGGTGTACCCATAGAGCGTCAAGGCTTTAGTGATGTTGTCAAAGACTCAGATGGTGTTGTGCGTCGTCATCTTTTAGCAATGAAACCCAATCCTGCATCACCTTGTACTACACCTTATGCATTAAGTGCTACTTTAGCATTTCATTATTTGGAAGCAGAAGGAATTTCAGCTGCTTACAACAAACAAGGAAATTTACAACTGGGAAATATAGTTTTTCCACGCTTGCAACCTCATACTGGTGGCTATCAAGCAACAGATACTTGGGGGTATCAAATCTTGCTCAACTATCGCTCCTATCATTCCCCCCTAGAGATTGTGCCTAGTGTAACCTTGTCAGAAGTTCTTAAAGGAACAATCAAAGCAGAAGATATCAAAAATCGTATTGTCCTTATTGGTGTTACTGCTCAAAGTACACACGACCTGATACCCACTCCTTACAGTAGCGTTCAGGGATTCTACGAAGAAATGCCAGGAGTAATTTTACAAGCACAAATGGTCAGCCAAATTCTGAGTGCAGTAAAAGATGAGCGTCCAATAATCAGAGCTTGGGGTATTTGGGGTGAAGTCTTCTGGGTGTGGGGTTGGGCTGCGGTGTCTGGTGTACTGGTTTGGCGATGTAAAAAGCCCCTATATTTACTATTTAAGGGAGCCTGTTTACTAGGAATTTTATACATTTCTTGCTTAGGCTTACTAATTCAAGGAATTTGGATACCCTTTGTACCTTCCGTTTTAGCAATAGTCATTACAGGTAGCATTAATCGAACCGCCAAGAAGCCAAGAGCGCCAAGGGAAGAGAAATCTCTCTTTTAAACTGCTTAAACTTGGCTTCCTTGGCTCCTTGGCGGTTCGTTATATTCCTTTAGTTTATAACCATGAAAACAATAAAACTTTTTTTACTAATTAGCACTGTACTTCTTAACTGCACAGCAGTAAAAGCGCAATCTCCGATAATATTTGCCGCACCCCCACCACCACCAGACATAGGAGAGCCAGGTAGACGTGGGGAAGCAGGAAGCCGTCGTCCCTGTGGAGATAACAACCAAGAGGTTAAAACTGCCCAAAAACCCCTCACAGCAATAGTCCCAATTTCTACTTCTACCAAACCACCAGTAGTCTGGGGATTAACTACCTCCGAGCATCCAACTTTCTGGTTCTATATCCCCTATTCCGCAACCGCTACCTATGCAGAGTTTGTGCTAGAAGATTCAAGCGAGAATCAAACTAAGTATAAAATTCCTTTCAAAAACACCCCAGGAGTAGTTAATTTTAAATTACCAGACACAAGCACACCCCTCGTAGTTGATAAACAGTATCGTTGGTATTTCAATATTTATTGCAAGGAGAATAATGGAATTTTAGGCTACGTAGAAGGTAATGTGCAACGAAAGTCACTCAGCCCCACTATCAAAACTCAGTTAGAGAAAGCCACAGCACGACAGAAAGTAGCAATTTATGCCTCTAATGGCATTTGGCACGAAGCAATAACTATCCTAGCCCAACAACTAGTTCAACAAAGGAGTACTTTAAAAGCTGATTGGACTAGCCTGTTGCAATCTATAGGCTTAGAGAATTTAGCTTCAGAGCCAATTACCCAATAAAACAGATACTAGAAATGATACCCGCAAAGGCATTATAGCTATAGATTTAACTCGGTGGACACCATGATAATAAAAAACGAGCAGCAATACAATACAACTAAACAATGGTTACAAAAGTTTGAGCAATCAGTAGCCGAAATTGATAATAATGAGAGCTTAAAAGCTGACCCAGTAAAATGGCAGTTATATCGTGATGCATACCAAAGCCAAGTTGACGAATTCAAGCAAGAAATAGCAGAGTATGAAAGATTGATTAATTGTGATAAAAGTAAGTCTATTAAAATAAAAGTCGAATCATTTCATAAGCTACCAGATGCATTAGTAAAAGCTAGGATAGCTGCTTCACTCTCACATCAACAACTAGCAGACTTATTAGGTATCGAGGTACAAAAGGTTAAAGAGTACGAGGATAGTGACTACCAATGTGCTAGCTTTGTCGAAATCCTCGAAGTCATTACTGTGTTAGGTATAGAATTTGAAAACGCTACTGTACGTGTAGACTTTGAAGAAATAGAACATGCTAAGAAAGTTATTGAAAAGTGGGATAAAGAAAAGGCAAATGCTGCAAGCAAAGTATAATACGTCACTCCGCAAGTAAGCGAGGTACATCAGACAAATTATTTTTATTTAAATTGCAAGGTAAAGATGTTACTTTTGATTCTGATTGGTATTTGCCTGCGGGCAACACACACATCTCCCACCACAATCACTAACCGTCCACCAGGAACCAACACCCTAATTACCTGTTCCCAGACCCTATCCAGTTCCTGCAAAAACTCCTCATAATCGTCAATATCCCCAAGCTGACCTGGGTTTGTGAGGTTTGGTAGGATTGCGGTTAGGTGATGGTGCGGTTTGTGGTGTGGGGATTTTCGGGGTTTTAAGTGATAAGAATGGTTATGATTTTGGTAGTGAGAATAATGTACATTATCGCTAGGGAATTTAAGTTAAGTTTTGGTTGGTATTTTCTATTGTGCGGATAGCTTTTCGAGCAAATTCGCGTACTTGCTCGTCCGGGTCATTTTTTGCTCTGTCGCGTAGTAAGGGTAAAGTTTGGGGGTGGTTGGGGTATAGTTGGGTGATGGCTTTTAGTGCTGTTTCGCGGGGGTTGCTTTCAAAATCATACTCGCGCACACAGGGGTCATTGATAGCACGCTCGCTTAAAAGTTCTAACAGAAGTGGGTCGTCTTTATAATTACGTGCTAATTTGCTGACAGCAATACTTCGCACTATGCTAGATTCATCCTGTGTAGCGCGTTTTAGCATTGGGAGGGTATCGGGGTCGTCTTTATAATTACGTGCTAATTCGCTGACAGCAGTACTTCGCACGTCGCTAGATTCATCCTGTGTAGCGCGTTTTAGCATTGGGAGGGTATCGGGGTCTTCTTTATAATTACCTGCTAATTCCCTGACAGCAGTATTTCGCACATCACTAGATTCATCCTGTGTAGCGCGTATTTTTAGGATTGGGAGGGTATCGGGGTCATCTTTATAATTAAGAGCTAATTCGCTGACAGCAATTTTTCGCACATCGCTAGATTCATCCTGTGTAGCGCGTAGTTTTAGCCAGTGGAGGGTATCGGGGTCGTCTTTATAATTACGTGCTAATTCGCTGACAGCAGTTCTTCGCACATCACTAGATTCATCCTGTGTAGCGCGTATTTTTAGGATTGGGAGGGTATCGGGGTCATCTTTATAATTATGTGCTAATCCCCATACAGCAATTGTTCGGACAAGGCTATCTTCATCCTGTGTAGCGCGTTGTTTTAGCATTGGGAGGGTATCGGAGTCGTCTTTATAATTATATGCTAATTCCTCTACAGCAGTTCTTCGGACAAGGCTATCTTCATCCTGTGTAGCGCGCTGTTTTAGCATTGGGAGGGTATCGGGGTCATCCTTATAATTACGTGCTAATTCCCTTACAGCAGTTCGGACAAGGCTATATTCATCCTGCGTAGCGAGTTGTTTTAGCCAGGGGAGGGTATCGGGGTCATCCTTATAATTACGTGTTAATTCGCTGACAGCAGTACTTCGCACAGAGCTAGATTCATCCTGTGTAGCGAGTTGTTTTAGCCAGGGGAGGGTATCGGGGTCGTCTTTATAATTATCTGCTAATTCGCTGACAGCAGTACTTCGCACAGAGCTAGATTCATCCTGTGTAGCACGTTGTTTTAGCATTGGGAGGGTATCGGGGTCATCCTTATAATTACGTGCTAATTCGCTGACAGCAGTTCTTCGCACGTCCCTAGATTCATCCTGTGTAGCGCGTTGTTTTAGCATTGGGAGGGTATCGGGGTCATCCTTATAATTACGTGTTAATTCCCTTACAGCAGTACTTCGCACATCGCTAGATTCATCCTGTGTAGCGTGTTGCTTTAGCCAGGGGAGGGTATCGAGGTGATCTTTATAATTACCTGCTAATTCCCTTACAGCAGTACTTCGCACAAAGCTGACTTCATCCTGTGTAGCACGTTGTTTTAGGATTGGGAGGGTATCGGGGTCGTCTTTATAATTACCTGCTAATTCGCTGACAGCAGTAATTCGCACAAACATATCTTCATCCTGTGTAGCGCGTTGTTTTAGGATTGGGAGGGTATCGGGGTCGTCTTTATAATTATGTGCTAATCCCCATACAGCAGTACTTCGCACAAACCTATCTTTATCCTTTGTAGCAAGTTGTTTTACCCAAGGGAGGGTATCAGGGTCATCAATAAATGTAATAGCAATAGCAGAGATTGCATCTTTACGAATTTGATTAACTGTTTCGTTTATTGTACTGCTCGAAGCCCTAATGATAACATAACGAATCAAGCCTTTTAGCTCATTTAATAATTTTTCGCTCACCTCAGCAATTACAGTCCTATTTCTTACCTCTTGCAAACACTTAGCTGCAAGAAAAATATTGCTAAAATTCTCTCGTTCCCCCTTTTGCTTCATGAGGTAATCAATAATCTCACCGACAAACTTAGCATCAATCATCCCCGCTATTAAGCGTAACACTTCATGCCAGGTTTCATCTTGCCAATGTTGACCGAAAATTTCTGTTTTTAATTGTTCTTTAGAAAGACTTTGCTCTTTCTCGAACGTTATTACAAATTTAGTCGCGCAGAAATATTCTAAGAAAGTGCGATGAACAAAAGCATAATATTCCGCACCAACGAAACATAACATGAAATTACGAGCGCGCAGTTGGTTTATCATCAATACTGCAACTTCTCTTGATTCTGCGGGATAAATATTGTTATTTCTGAGATATTCGCTTAAAATCTTCTTTAAATCTGCTTCTTCAATTAAATTACCCGCTAAACCTTTAGCGCTAGTTTGCATTTTATAAGCAACTTCGCGCAGCATTGATTGCTTATCTTTATCGTCAATTGTTTTCGGGTCAATACGTTTATCTTCAATTAAAACGCGCTCGACATCCCATTGATGCAATAACACTCGCGATGCTTGATTGTATAGCTCTGCTCTATCTCTGGGTAACTCTTGGTTGCGGTTTAAAATCGCCATCATTGTTAACAATAGCGGATTTCCAGCTAGTTCTTGAATTGCGAATGAATTATGAATACCTCTTGATAAGCGCTCGCTTTTTCTTTGTCGTTCCTCTTGGTTATCATATGTTAAATTATGCCAGCGCTGGATAAAATATTGAATTTGTGCTGCTGACAAATCTTGTAACATAAAGTGAGAAAATCTCGCGTTCTTTAACTTATCTGCTTTATAACCAATAACGCGAGAAGTAACAATTACTTGGACGTTGGGATAAGTATTGGTAAAGCGGTGAATGTCGGTAATAATATCTTCGCGGATTGCTGGGTCGAAAATTTCATCTAACCCGTCAAACATAACCAAACCGCGACCAGCTTTTAATTCTTCGTGTAATAGATGCTGGTTAAGATGGTGAATAACACCGCTACAGTTATGGAAGAAATCAAGAAAATTTTTACATTCTTGATTTTCGCGCTTGCGAACATAAGTACGCAGTTCAATTAATAAAGGAATATCTTGTTTTGCTGCTTCTTGGGGTGATAATTTTGCCCAAGTTACCGCTAAATGTTGTAATAAAGTAGATTTACCAGAGCCAGGGTCGCCTAAAATAACGGTATATTTATAAGTAGACTTTTGACGAACAATTTCTAGGACAGGGGTAATTGGTTGTTCCAGATAACCGCGTTTGAGATTGGCGATTTCTTCTTCGTTAAAATCGCGTGCTTCAATTTGGTCGCTGGATTTGAGTTTTTGGAAATGCTCTTTAGGTAGTTCGTAAACGCGGGGTAAATATTGATGTACAGCGCGTGCATCTTGCTCTGTAAAAATGCGCCACAGTTTTAGTTCGTTGTAAGCATATCCGCTCGTGTCTAAGCTATCTAACTTTAATTTTTCGTAAGTTTCTAAAATAGCTTCTTGATATGTGATTAAATCAAACTCTGGAATAATTCCGGCGATTTCTTGAGTGTTTTTTCTAATATCTTGGGTAGCTTTATCAATATCTGCGAGCTTTTGACACTGAAGGATATCCCTTAAATCCTTTGATTCGGGGTCATCGAGAATTGTTTTGACTTGAAAGAAATAATCTTCCGTGACACCCGACCAGTTAAAATTAGGTGGTAGGGATATTAACTTTAAATCGTCCCAGTATTTTTTGAGGGTGTTGCTATCTAAAGAATCGCAGCTTAAATCAAATGGTTGTCCGAGAAATTCCTGTACCTGCTTTTGAGCAAGAAATTTTTTCACATCCGAGACGCAATGCTGAATTTCCGGGTCAGGAATTTTATGACGAATTTTTAACTCTTGCTGTATGCGCTGTAAAAGTATCTTAATTGCTTGACCAGTCGCAACCTGACGCGGGTCTTTTTCGCGGAATTGATGGGTGAGAGTGTCTTTAAAAAAACCTACAGCGAGGTCTTTTGCTCCATCTTTCGCTAAATCCTGGAGGAATGGAGTCACTAAAACCCCAAATGCTTTGGTAGCTCCCCAAACGACTAACCAATCTACCATGATACTCGCGTCCGCTTTGTTGTACTGGTTAACAGTATAGACAAAATTTTAGGAGACTTCCAAATAAAAAATGCCCAATGTAGTTGGAGCGTCTCGCTCCCTTACTGCATAAAAAATGCCCAATGTAGTGGGAGCGTCTCGCTCCCTTACTGCATAAAAAATGCCCAATGTAGTGGGAGCGTCTCGCTCCCTTACTGCATAAAAAATGCCCAATGTAGTGGGAGCGTCTCGCTCCCTTACTGCATAAAAAAATGCCCAATGTAGTGGGAGCGTCTCGCTCCCTTACTGCATAAAAAAATGCCCAATGTAGTGGGAGCGTCTCGCTCCCTTACTGCATAAAAAAATGCTCAATGTAGTGGGAGCGTCTCGCTCCCTTACTGCATATAGCGGGCAAGATGCCCGCACTGCAATTGGATAATTTATTTCTTGGAATACTCTTATTTATATTGAGAGTAAATTTTTACAAATATTTACTTTGTTTAGTCAAATGTTTTTTCCTCGACGACCGCCTACTCTACCTCTACGTAAAGGGTTTGCAGCACGTGCATTTCGCGGTTCGCAGTTGGGTTTAAGCAGTTATTCAGTTGAAGAGTTGAGGGGAATAATAATTTAGTACCAGTTATTTAACTGCGTTCACGACTAGGGAGGAGCACTTACTGCGAACGGCGAACTATATGCGCTAAACTGGGCAGTGTTACAGCAAATTTAGGCTCCATTGTTATGCCTCGTTGGTTCAACACTGCAGGTCATTGCCAAGCTGATATTCACTACATGCTGGCATCAAGCAACAGATTGCCAGATTTGAAACAGCTAATAGAACAACGTAACTATTTTGTGATTCATGCACCCCGACAAACGGGTAAAACTACAGCAATGATATCTTTAGCAGAAGAGCTAACTTCGAGCGGAAATTATGCAGCAGTAATGGTATCTGTAGAAGTTGGAAGTGCTTATAAAGATGACCCAGGTGCTGCCGAAATCGCAATTCTTCCAACTTGGCGTGATACAATTGAGGACAATCTACCGCAAGATTTGCAACCTCCCACTTGGAACTACCCAGAGCCTGGACAAAGGATAAGAGCAAGTTTAAGAGCTTGGGCGCAAAATTGTAAGCTTCCTGTGGTATTACTAATAGATGAAATTGATTCTTTAGAAAATGAAACATTAATATCATTTTTACGACAATTACGTGAAGGGTATCGAGGTCGTCCTAAAAACTTTCCGCAATCTATAGGATTAATTGGTTTACGAGATGTACGTGATTATAAATATGCATCTGGGGGAAGTGAGAGATTAAACACATCGAGTCCATTTAATATTAAAGTCGGTTCCTTCACATTAAGAAATTTTAATGCTGCCGAAGTAGCAGAGCTTTACCAGCAACATACTGATGACACGGGGCAAATTTTTACTGAATCCGCATCAGCATTGGCATTTGATTTAACTCAAGGTCAACCTTGGTTAGTAAATGCTTTAGCAAAAGAAATTGTCGAAAAGATGGTTGAGGATAGAAGCATCGCAATTACACACGAACATATTTTAAAAGCCAAGGAAATATTGATTGCTCGTAAAGATACACATTTAGACTCACTTGCAGAAAGGCTTCAAGAGTCAAGGGTACAGACAATTATTGAACCAATGTTAGCTGGTTTGGAATTAGGAAATGTACCTCCAGATGATATTCAATTTGTTATAGATTTAGGTTTATGCACAATTGACCCACAAGGAGGATTAAGAATCGCTAATCCAATTTATCGCGAAATCTTACCGCGAGTACTAACAATAACACCAATGGCTTCACTGCCTCACATATCGCCAACTTGGCTAACAGAAAAAGGAGAATTAAACACCGAAAGTTTGCTACAAGCATTTATAAAATTTTGGTGTCAGCATGGTGAGCCTTTATTAGGAACTACTGGGTATCATGAAGTAGCGCCTCATTTAGTATTAATGGCATTTCTACATCGCGTCGTTAATGGAGGTGGAACCCTAGAACGCGAGTATGCAATTGGAAATGACCGCATGGACTTATGTTTAAGATATGGAAGTACGACATTAGGAATAGAATTAAAAGTTTGGCGAGATAAAAAAGGCGACCCAGTTGAAGTTGGTTTAGAACAAATTGACTCTTATTTAGCTAGAATAGAAGAAAATTTTGGCTGGTTGATTATCTTCGACCGACGCTCCAAGGCGTTACCAATTCAAGAACGATTATCAACTAAAACTGTTACCACAAAAAACGGACGCAATATTATAGTTGTGCGTGCATAAAATTGTTCCAATCGCAAGAAACCCTTTTACGGCAGCTTTAATTTCAAGCTATGCCCAAAGTCATGATAACAACCTGCCACAAAATCATGCAGAACTGTACACTTTTCTCAACGAAGCCTTCAGAGCAAGAGTTAGTTGTATAGAGGATTTTCGAGCTGACTTGGCAAATTTTATTTTGAAGATTCTTCAAGAAAAGTACATTTACATCACATAGATGGAAACCATAACAACAATAAGCATAAAGTTTACTACTTGGATTGACCCACGGGATTTGCTCCGGGTTGGAGGAGGGAAAGGTTAATTTTTAGGAGTTAATTTGGGGGTTAAAACCTTTTGGTTTTCTTTTACCTTTTGGCTTTTTACTTTTGGTTTTTTTGAGCGTGCTCGCTGAATTAGACATTAACTATTTTGCTAAAGATTGTTTGCAAATCCTCTATAGGACATCAACTTTAAACACTCAGCATAATTAGCTCTAACTGTAATTGTATTTGGATGACCAACACCTAACTTCTGTTCGCAAACAATTAGAGCTTGCTGGTAAAGTGGTTCTGCTTCTTCATATTTTCCTTGGGAGTCGTAGAGTCCACCTAAATTGTTTAAGCTTTGAGCATAGTCGGGATGATTTTCTCCTAAAATGCGTTTTCTTAACTCCAATGCTTGCGTGTAAAGCGGTTCAGCTTCTTCATATTTTCCTTGAGAGTCGTAGAGTGCAGCTAAATTGTTTAAGCTGCTAGCATAGTCGGGATGATTTTCTCCTAAAATACGTTTTGTTAAAGACAATGCTTCGATATAAAGCGGTTCAGCTTCTTCATATTTTCCTTGAGAGTCGTAGAGTAGGGCTAAATTGTTCAAACTTTGAGCATAGTCGGGATGATTTTCTCCTGTTATACGTTTTCTTAAAGACAATGCTTCGATAAGAAATGGTTCTGTTTCTTCATATTTTCCTTGAGAGTCGTAGAGTAGGGCTAAATTGTTCAAGCTTTGAGCATAGTCGGGATGATTTTCTCCTGTTATGCGTTTTCTTAAAGACAATGCTTCGATATAAAGCGGTTCAGCTTCTTCATATTTTCCTTGAGACTTGTAGAGTACAGCTAAATTGTTCAAGCTGGTAGCATAGTTGGGGTGATTTTCTCCAGGGTTGCGTTTTGTTAACTCCAATGCTTCGATATAAAGCGGTTCAGCTTCTTCATATTTTCCTTGAAACTTGTAGAGTACAGCTAAATTGTTCAAGCTGGTAGCATAGTCCGGATGATTTTCTCCTGTTATGCGTTTTGTTAAAGACAATGCTTCGATATAAAGCGGTTCAGCTTCTTCATATTTTCCCTGGGAACGATAGAGTCCAGCTAAATTGTTCAAGCTCCTAGCATAGTCCGGATGATTTTCTCCTGTTATGCGTTTTGTTAAAGACAATGCTTCGATATAAAGCGGTTCAGCTTCTTCATATTTTCCCTGGGAACGATAGAGTTCAGCTAAATTGTTCAAGCTGTTAGCATAGTCCGGATGATTTTCTCCCAGTATGCGTTTTGTTAAAGACAATGCTTCGATAAGAAGTGGTTCTGTTTCTTCATATTTTCCTTGAGAGTAGTAGAGTACGGCTAAATTGTTCAAACTGTTAGCATAGTCCGGATGATTTTCTCCAGAGTTGCGTTTTGTTAACTCCAATGCTTCGATATAAAGTGGTTCTGCTTCTTCATATTTTCCCTGGGAACGATAGAGTTCAGCTAAATTGTTTAAGCTACCAGCATAGTCCGGATGATTTTCTCCAAGTATGCGTTTTATTAAAGACAATGCTTGGATACAAAGCGGTTCTGCTTCTTCATATTTTCCTCGAGACTCGTATAGTCCAGCTAAATTGTTCAAGCTGGTAGCATAGTTGGGGTGATTTTCTCCAGGGTTGCGTTTTGTTAACTCCAATGCTTCGATATAAAGCGGTTCAGCTTCTTCATATTTTCCTTGAGAGCAGTAGAGTCCAGCTAAATTGTTCAAGCTACCAGCATAGTAGGGATGATTTTCTCCTAAGTGAGATTTTACGACCAATACACATTGCTTATACCAAGGTTCTGCTAGCACATACAAACCCTGTGAGGAGTAAAATCTAGCATTACCAACAAAAGCCCAAATTAAATTTTCATCGCTAACCGAATCTATCAAATTTTCTGCAACAACAGCTAAGTGGGGAATTGCACTTTTTACTCCCGCGATTATCTCTAGGGTTGCTGAATAAGGAATTGACTGAGCAATTTCTATAAAATAATGCGCTAACACTCTTTTAAACTCCTCAGCTTCTGGTAACGCTGCTAGCTTTTCTTGTAAAAATTCGCGAATTAAGGTATGGATTTTATAGTAATATGTATCCGACTCTTCTAAGCCATTAACTAAGTGTCTTTGGTAAAGTTGCTCAATCGCTGTGTTAACAACATCTTCATCCCAATAAAGGGAATTAGTTATAGACTCTACCCACTCCCATGCAAAAATTTCTGCTGCAAATAAACTTAACAATGCAGCAACTTTTTGTGTTTGTTCGTCTAGCTCCAACCAGCTTAATTCAAACGCTGCTTGTACACCAAGCTGTGCTGTACTTAAAGTCTTTTGCTTGGGATTTATTGCTTCTTGATACAGTCGCTGTTGTTTCAACTGCTCCAGCATTTTAGCTAAAGTAAAGTGAGGAGGCTTTTTAGATACATGTCTTCCTACTAATTCTATACCTAATGGTAAATATCCCAACCATTCACATAACTCTTTAGCCTTTTCTAGCTCTTTATTTACCTTGTTTTCGCCAATCAAGCTTTTTAATAATTTTAAAGCTTCTTCAGGTGATAGTACATCTAAAGATATTTCTTCAATTTCAGTATCAATATTTCGCAATCTGGTTGTTATCAAGACCCGAAAGCGCTGATTTGTTGGTAAATAATCAGCAAAGTTTTCTACATCAGTTACATCATCAAATACTACCAAAACGAACCCTTCAGGTGGTTGCCAATTTCGCCAACACCATTGTACTTGTTCTTTAAGTGTCAGGGGTTGTTCTTGATAGTCGTCTTTCTGTGGTATTTCTAATTTCAGGTCATTTTTAGCAAAGTTGAGAATTTCAGTTGCGATATTACTAGAGCGGACGCTAAACCAGCAAATCCCCCCAGGATAATTATCTTCATGGGAGCGTGCATATTTTAACGCTAGCTCTGTTTTACCCACACCTCCCATCCCAGCGACCGCAGAAATTGCGACCGCGTTTTTTTGCTGGTTAAATTTTTCGTGAATTGCGGCCAGTTCTTCTAACCGTCCAACGAAATGGTCAGTTCCTTTATAAGGTATGAAGTTAGGGGGATTTATCTTTATCCGCTCCCGGTCGGACGACTGCAGTCAGAAGTTTTGGGTGATATTTTGATTTTCAATTTTCGTGTCGCTGTTCACAACACCTATTTTCTCAATATGATTAGCGATAGCTCCAGTATTTTGGGTGTTATCAGGTTGAGCTTCCACTGTTTCCGGAGCAATTTTCTGCTGAGAATTTAGCTCTGGAATTGGGTTACTATCAGCAGGGGGTAGGAATTTTTGAGGTGGTAAGTTGTCTTCAATAAAATTTCTCACACCTTCATAAACGACATCCTCCGGACATTTAGGTTTTGCAATTTGGATATGGTCAGCATAAGGTACTGGAACTGACATTACATTATAAAGTCCAGGGTCTGCGCTACATTCATCCACAACTTTATAGCCTAGTGTATCCCGTCCCTCATAATAAACTTTTGCGGCAATTTTTATGCTTTCGTTACCAACTCTTTGCTTATAAGTAGAATTTAACTCTCGCAACCAAGAATTATTAGCTTGTAGTTCTGTAACATTAATTGTGGTGCGTAAAATTACATCAAAAGCTTTCACTAAATTTGCTAGATGAGAACCATTATGTGGTGTTGCTAAAAACACTATACCCTTACTGTTTTCAAGTAAGGTTTTATATCAGAATATTCCTGAGCGTATAAAAGAGCTTTCTTGACTAAAATACCGCCTAAGCTATGAGTAATAAAGAATACTGGTCTTTCCTTGCCAATGCGTTTATTATTTAGGCATTCAAGGAAATATTTAGCCAGGTCAAACTGTGACATAGCTCCACCATTTAGCTTAGAGAAATTTGCCTCATACCCAAAAGTCCAAACTCCGACATCTTTTATGTCTTTTCCCAACCAATACAGCCAAGATTCGTTATCTAAATCTTGCTGAGATATTAGGGGATTTAAAATTTCTTTGGGATGCCAAGTGTTAAAAGCATGACCTCCTAGTCCGTGAACAAAAATTATATCAGCTCGACGGCTAGGATTATTATAACCAGGTAATCCAATCAAACCAGTAACGGTGTTTTTTGCTTGTAACTGTGAGTCAGCAACGGTATTTTCTTCTTGTGGCTGTGAGTTATTATCTTTGTTGCGGTTAAAAAGATTAAAAGGCATTGAGCGCTCCTGGGTAGTGGTATTATTACTATTAAATTTACTTGTGAATTATTTGTAGTTTTTAGCAATCTTGCTAGTGTAATAGGCTTTTTCAATACCCCAATCAATTAGCTTATTACCAAACTAGGTCAGGAAAACAATAGCACCAATGGTTAATGATTCCATAGTATACACCAAGCGAGTACAACCATATAATACTTACTGAGTGCAGCATATTCCGGAAATGATTACAATATTTTCCGTTTATTCGGTAAGGTAGTCGCGGTTTGGGATACATGGGCAGCAATCAGATTTTATTTTGTTGTATAAAATAAGTGTTTGTCGGGTGGTTACAATTTTAGGTGTTGGGGGAGGAATAACCTTTGATGCTTATAGAATATTTATGTACGCAACAGCAAAAAAAAACAGAGGATAATTTTTAACGTAGCGACGCATTTATTTCGCAAATTACTTGTTGACCCCTTTTCTCCGAAATAATATTTAAAAAAAGTATAATCATTTCCGGAATCGGCTCAATACCTTATTATTCCTTATCCCTAAATACTGTATATCAGGATAACCCATTCCACAGAATCTTCTTTCTTTTTCTCCTTTATTGTAAAACCCAGTGTCTCATATATTTTAATTGCTCCAATATTTAAGATATTCGTTTCAGCCCTAATAGCCTTCAAAGAGGTAATCTTAAACAACTCATTCATCAATAGCTTAGTCGATTTTCTTCCAATTCCTTTATTCCAATTTGTTGATGGGAAAATGGTAAGTCCAGTTTCACATTCAGACATGTCTTCTGAAAACGAAAAAGCACATTGTATTCCACATAAAACTGAGTTATCCACAAATATACCCCAGACGAAATGCTTTCCCTTACAAACTGAATTATCCCACCACTCTTTTTCTTGTTCTTCTGTAAGAATTGGCTTATCAGGGTCAAATAGTATAGCTTCTTTGGTGTACAACTGTGGACGAATAGAACAATATTCTGACCAAGAAATAGAACGAATGCTCACATTTTCGGTATTCACAATGATTTCCCTGGTTCAACAAAATCCCGTCCGGGAGTGTAATTGCTGCTGGTGGTTTGGTTTCCAGCGTTCGCTGTATCCATCTTGCGAAGGATGCTAATGATAGGCTGGATAAAATTATGCCGGAACCTGACGATGAAAACAATTAGGTATTGGGAGAGTCATTGTTTAAGTTGCTTTGAACGCGAATTCATAATTGTGAGACGACTTCATCAAAGCAAAGCTCAGCTATAATTTGAAAACGTTCAGAGTTACTACCACCCTCTGCAATAATTTCTCTATCATGGTCGGTAAGAATTACTTTGAGTAAAAATTTTAAAATTTCCCGGTCAGAGATATATTGAGCGTCGTATAAATTATCCCGCTCTAAAACAGATTTTATATGAGGAATTGCTGTTGGTGTGGGGAAAAGTAATTTTTCTTTAATACGCTCTCTTGCTGCACGTGAAATGAGTTTAGTTTTTTCTCCTAAATTTAAAGCTTCGATTGTTAGACGGGCTTCCTTGTTAAGTGATATACGCAAAGTCGTCAGGCGTCCTAATAATGTAACATCAAACAATAGTTTACCAATGTTCGGACCCCAATCTAATCCCGCACCAATACTACCTCCAACAGAAGTCTCGTCTGCAATGGCTTGTTTCATATACTCAGAGTCAAGGAGCAAATCAAGGGGATTAGAAACTGAATAGTGCTGTTCTTTTTGATTATCCATTTTAATTATCATTCCCTTGTAACCGTTGACGCCACAAACCGTACTCAAAATATACTAACTCATCTACATCTTCATCGGAGCCTAAATCATACATTCCACGATTATCATAAAACTTTTCATATCCTGGTAACGAATGTAATCCAACTCTACCAGAGTAACCTAATTCTAAACTTCTTTCTCTTGTAAATAACAACAATGACGTTCCAACCCCTCTCAGTCTAGGTGGACGTTGCACATCTTCTCTGTTCCACGGTGCCGTAGCTATGTAATAAATATAAATTAGGCGTTGTCTGGGTGTCATTTGAGAACCATGCATTTGAGTTTCAAGAACTAGTAAACCTTCAGTTTGGTTTTCACACTCAACTGCATACCCTTCGTAATTGTCGTTCCTAGAAATCATTCTAAGCTTTATCTCCAAATCCCAAAATTTATCTTGTTGTTCGTATTGTTTAAGTAATTCAACCCATTGATTTTCAAAATCATTAACATGCTTGGTAGCCAAATTGACGATGGTAGCCTCTACAGTTGAATTATCAGAACCCTTGGTCAAATAAATATTTCTTTGCACGGAAGCTCCCCTGATTAATTTCGATATTGGTACATTTACCAGTACCAAACGAGCAATATTGTAATTATACTATTTTATGCGTAAACGCGCAAAAGCATAAAAGCATAATTATTCTCTAACTGTGTCACAATACTGATAGCCATAGCGTATAAGGTAAATAATGAGTGATAAAAAAGAATTGCGGGGATATGTTCCTGGCAATATAAGCAAGTTATTCAGAGCAGTAGCCGTATTAAAAGATATAAACCTCAGTGATGCACTTACTGAAGCAGTTTGTGATTGGCTAAAAAAGCCTGAAAACCATGAAATAATCAAAAAGCACAATTTAGAGAAATAGATAGTTTACAGATATAGTTGTTATAAATTCCATCAGCTTTTTATGTTAAAACCTATACCAGACGTTGTAATAGTAGAAGCAGTTAACAAAGCAGACAAACTCCCTCAAACAGCGAATTGTATTGATTTACGCAAAGTCAGAATCGATGAATTTTTAACTGCACGCTCCGCTAACAGCCTCTATTTCCGTTAAGCGCCTTTATCTCGGCTCAACCTCTAGTTGGAGAGTAAGCCTAATTTATCCAAGAGACTTACAAATAAAAAATATCCAATCACCAACTGTAGTGCGAGCATCTTGCTCGCAATCGACAACAAGCGAGCAAGATGCTCACTATCAACAACAAGCGAGCAAGATGCTCACTATCGACAACAAGCGAGCAAGATGCTCGCACTACTTTCATTGGATAAATTATATTTTGGAAGTCTCTAAGTAAAACTACACAGATTGTAAAAATCATTTTATTGTACGCAATAAATTTGCTAGCATACACTCGATAACCATATTGACTGAGGTTGCTTGTGAAATTAGATTTGCTTGCAGAAATCTACAATTCCTTCAATCCTTTCGAGACAGCATCGAAAGAAGCGTATGTCGATTGTCGAGAGGTTAGGGGTAATTGGGAAGTATTTCAAGAGTTGGGGAAGAAAATAATACTTTCTAATCAGCCTACTTGTCAGCTTTGTTCAGGACATAGGGGAACTGGTAAATCCACAGAGTTATTGCGTTTGAAAGAATACCTGGAACAAAAAGGATACTTTGTTGTTTACTTTGCGGTAGATGACCAAGATATTGAACCAGAGGATGTGGAGTATGCTGATATAGTAATGGCTTGTACTCGGCATTTGATAGAAGCAGTTAAAATAGAAAATCATAACCCGCTATTAGAATGGATGGAGTCACGCTGGGAATCTTTCAAAGATTTGATGCTTACGCCAATATCATTTGAAGGGTTAAGTCTAGAACAGCAAATTTCCCAATTTTCTAAGATTACAGCCACAATCAAAGCTATTCCCGATAAGCGACGGGAACTGCGTCAAAAAATAAATGCTAACACACCTTCGTTGGTTGAAGCGCTAAATAATTTTATTCAGCAAGCTCAAAAATCTTTACTAAAAGGGGGAAATAAAGGGTTAGTCGTAATTGCTGATAATTTAGACAGAATTGTTGAAGTTCAAGAAGAAGGGAAACGAAGCAACTATGAAGAAATCTATCTAAACCGTAGCGAGATGTTACGGGGATTAAAATGTCATGTTATCTACACTGTACCCATTGATATTGTATACTCAGATGTGGTGAATAATATTGAAGCTAGCTATCATAAACTTGACGTAGTACCGATGATGATGGTACGAAATCGTGATGGTAGCGTTAACGAAGTTGGACTTAATAAATTGCGAGAACTGATTTGTCAGCGAGTGAGATTAATCGAGCCAAAATTAGAACAAACATTAGATAATAAAGTAAATGGATTAGATTTACCATCAGTGTTTGATAGTCCAGAAACTCTAAATCATCTTTGCTTAATGAGTGGTGGACATATGCGGGATTTGTTTGGAATAATCGGGGAAATGCGCTGAGCAATTTAGGACGATACGAAGAAGCTGTTGCATCCTACGATAAAGCTGTAGAAATTAAACCCAATGATGAGGAAGCTTGGTATAATCGGGGAGATGCGCTGAGCAATTTAGGACGATACGAAGAAGCTGTTGCATCCTACGATAAAGCTATAGAAATTAAACCCAATGATGAGGAAGCTTGGTATAATCGGGGAGATGCGCTGAGCAATTTAGGACGATACGAAGAAGCTGTTGCATCCTACGATAAAGCTATAGAAATTAAACCCGATTATCAGGATGCTTGGGATGGTCGTGGAAATGCACTGAGAAATCTAGGACGGAACTAGGAATAATCGGGGAAATATATGCCCTCTGCCTTTTCTGAACCAATTAAATGGATTAAGCTACGGTTTTTATGCTGTTAATACCGTGACTCATCCACTGTGCTTTTGATGCAACTAATACGAGACTCTAATTAACTCCTGAAAACGTTGTCGTAATTGCTAGCCGCGTTCATCTTCCTTTACATGTGACGGATGCGGGGATTGCTAAGATGGTGAATATATAAAGGAGTAATATGACTCAAGCATTATTCAAACCAATAACAGTTCGAGAATTTTTGGAGTGGATTCCAGAAAATTCAGATAAACGTTACGAACTACATAATGGGGCAATAGTTGAGATGTCACAGCCAACTGGAGACCATGAAGATGTTGCAGGATTTTTAAATATTGAAATTTCCTCGGAAATCAAACGTTTAAAATTACCTTACTCAATTCCCAAAACTGCATTAGTCCAATCTGCCACTAGTGATTCCGCTTACTCTCCAGATGTATTAGTACTTAATAAACCGGCTTTAAAAACAGAAGAACTTTGGGCAAAATATTCTACTGTTCAGAGTGGTGCTTCTATCCCCTTAGTGGTTGAAGTAGTTAGTACAAATTGGCGCGATGACTATTATAAAAAGATGGGTGAGTATGAGGAACTAAAAATACTTGAGTATTGGATTGTAGATTATCTTGGGTTGGGTGGTGTTAAATATATCGGTAGCCCAAAACAACCAACTTTATCAATTTATAACTTAGTTGATGACGAATATCAGGTTTCTCAATTTAGGGAGTCCGAGCGCATTATTTCTACTGTATTCCCAGAGCTAAACCTGACCGCACAACAAATTTTTAATGCGACTTTATAACTGTTGAAAGCTAAATACCAAGCCAAGGTCGAAGATTTCCATGCTTTGTTGCAATCTATTATAGCGCTTCTCAGTCGAGTGAGATACATATTACATTAGTAAAGCATTGTGGGGTGGGCATCCCGAACCGCCCTTGTGTACTTCACCAGAGCGGGAACCGCTATAGCTTAGAAAATCTTGCTTCAGAGCCAATTACCCAATAAAACATAAGGTGCCCAAAACAACGGACGTCTATATTGAGGATTCTTTAACAAAGTTAATTGAGCACGACGGAGCGCTTCAGCTTTAGGTATTTTCTTGGTAGCTAATTCTCGGTAGAATTGGCTCATTAACAAAGCAGTAGACTCATCATCTAAATTCCACAAAGAAGCCAAAGTACTGCGTGCCCCAGCTCGTATAGCGACACCAGCAATACCTAAAGCCGCTCTGTTGTCTCCAGCAGCTGTTTGACAAGCACTCAAAACAAGTAGTTCAATTGCTTCAGGTTGACTGATGTCTCTAGTTCTGAGTAAGTTATCCAGTTCATCGACATAAATGCGTTTATCCCAAGCGACAATAAATGTTTTCTTTGCCTCGGAGCTAAACTGACCATGAGTTGCCAAATGTACTACGGGAAAAGGCTGTGAACCGACGCTGTTTTGCAAAGCTTGAGCGGTAAACTCTTGATTAAGAAGTGTTTCGCTAGGCAATTGAGACTTAATTTCTGCTAATTCCAGCTTGACGTTAGGTAGTGCCGAAAATCCTCCACGTGGTTCACTGACTCCAGCAGTTATCGCCTTTAATTGTTGCTTTTGCAATCTTTGGGGGTTAATTAACTTTAGACCTGGGGTTAAAGCAATGCTGTAGTTTTCCACTAAGTACTGTTTACCATTATACAAAGCTGCCATTGGGATATTGCGTAAAACACCATCGAGTACAAATACTAAGGTTTTCACCTGATTTTTAGTCAATTCGTCTTCTGTAGGTCGAATCAGCCAATCATACACTTGTTTAGATAAAGACTGAGCAACTCGCAAAGTATGAGGTGTGGTAAGATTTTGACGCAGTTCGTTCAGTGTACTTTCGACTTTGCTCTGGCTAACCATAGTGGTGTAATGGCGCAGAGCTTTGCCAGGTAACTTTAGGATAACTTCCAGTCGGTCTGGCAAAATAATTGGATAAATGGCTGCTGCTGTTGGGTCTTCAGTATCAATAACTTGGTCAATTGGACGTTGTGGTTGTAAACAAGCTTCACGAAAAAAGTTATCCAGTTCCGCTAACTGAAGTAACTCAATTACCTCACGAGCTTTGAGGATATATTTTTGACTATTACTATTATTTGTATTGCCAGTGTTTACGGATGTTGTTAAAAGTAAATCGACCAATTGACGATATGCTGGCTCTACTTCTTCCCTAAAATTAAACTGAACTTCTGAACTAATGGCTACTAAATCACTACGGAGAGATTGGAGAGAATTAACGGCTTCAGTGTAACTTGCAATTGCTTCTTGGTTATTTCCTTGTTGCTTTAGTAAGCGTCCTAGCTGCCATTGCCACTGGTAGGTAATATCTAACGCTCTTATACTCTGAGCTATAAGTAAAGCTTGTTGAGTCAAGTCTTTTGCATTAGAAAACTGCTGATTTTGTTCGTAAACTTTCCCCAACCACCCCAAGGCTTGAGATTCAGCGCGTTTATCACCAAGGGTTTTTGCTTGTTGAACAGCTTTTGCTAGTAGCTTTCCAATATCTGTTATTGGTTGTTGATTGTTATTTTGTTGATTATTATTTTGTTGACTACTATTAATTGCTGATAACTTTAGCAAACTTTCTGCTAAGTTAATCCGAGCATAAACCCCTATACGGTTGGTGGGTAAATTATTAATTTGAGATTGAATATTTGGTACTAACGCTTGAGCAGCACTTATTTGCTTATTTTCCAGCAATAAACTCAGTTGCTTTAGCTGTGCTGGAAGACGTACGGTTGGTGAAATACTAACTGCTTGCTGGTAATATTTGATAGCGGCTGATATGTTTCCTTGTGCGTGGGCTGTGTTGCCTAAACTCAAAAGCACATCACCCATAGCTTCGGAATCAGACAATGCTTGTGCTACTTGTAAACTTTGCTGCAAAACTTGCTGGGATGTTTCTAAATCACCAATGACACGAAGAACATTACCCAAGCTACGCAGTCCGGTAATTTTCAAAGAAGAGTCTGGTTCTTTTTGAAGGGCTTGTCCTGTCTCAGCTAATATTTTTTCAGCTTGTCGGTAAAGCCCTAAATTTTGCAAAGCTTGCGCTTGGTTAATGCGACTGCGATTAACGGAAGCTTTGTCATTTAGTTGACTATATATATTAGTCGCTTGTTTCCAAGTATTTAGCGCTGCTTCCGGTTGTGATAATGAGAGTTGCAAACGTCCCTGTACATCCAAAATTTGAGCGAAAATTTGCGAACGCTGCTTTGAATTATCCAATGGATTATCCAAATTTTCTAATAAATTTAGACTTTGAGAAATCGCACTCTTGGCTTCTTTCCATTGACTCAATTGCTGATAAGCCAATGATAAATTACTTAACACCATCGCTTGCTGTAATTTATCACCGACGGCTTGGAAATTAGCAGCAGCCTGTTGCCAAACAGTAATAGCTTCGGAAAAATATCCGGTTGCGTAGAGTTTCCTGCCTTGTTGGTCTAGTTGCTGAGGTACTTTTATATTCTGCACAATAGTCTTTTGCTCAGGTAAATGGGCGAAACTTGGTAATATCGCTGTTCCCAAAAACAAAGCTAATAGTAGCATTAAGGTTACTAAACGTTTTTTGTGCATATGCTTGTCCTCGCTTTCGATTGCAACCTCAACGCCCAATGCATTTAATCTTCTTAACTGACATATTGCACCACTAAAAATTCATGTCATAATCATAACTATATTTACTTAAATACTACCACCCCTTCCCACGATAGCCAGGGAATAAATTCCCTGTCTAAAAGCTAAAGTCCTCTAAAGAGGACTAGAAATAGGTTTTATTAGAATTGTCAATTTTGAGACTATTATATTTAAAAATTAGTTTTTTATACGTAAGTAGTTGAATGTTGAGTTTGTGTATCAAAAGTACTCGTTTTCGGATTAATATTTTATCGTTAAGCTTTGTAAAAAATAGCAGAACCTCTAATGTTTTGAACCGAGAAGTAATAAACAAAGATTAGCAAAAGCATTAACTAAACTTCAAGCCCTAATATAGCAATCCTATCTGAAAAATAGAGTCAACAGTCAACAGCCAACAGTCAACAGTCAACAGTCAACAGTCAACAGCCAACAGCCAACTTGAATTATGCAAATGTTCCAGATAAGTAATCGTTGGGGCTTGTTTATAGGTATTGCAATATGTAGTGCAAACCTGTGGAGTAATAATTGTGCGAACGCTCAAATTACACCGGATGGTACTTTACCTAATAACTCCAATGTGCGGAGAGAGGGAAACATCTTTAATATCACTGGGGGAACCCAAGCAGGAAGCAACCTGTTCCATAGTTTTGGGGAATTTTCTGTCCCAAGGGGTGGTGCTGCAATATTTAATAATGCTACAGATATTCAGAACATTCTTAGTCGAGTCACGGGTGGGTCTGTCTCTAACATTAATGGAATAATTAAAGCCAACGGAACAGCTAACTTGTTTCTAATTAATCCGTCGGGTATTGTTTTTGGTGGTAATGCTTCTTTAAATATTGGTGGTTCTTTTGTTGCGAGTACAGCTAATGCCATTGAGTTTGGTAAGGGCAATTTTTTCAGTGCAACAAATCCGAATACTCCTCCACTGTTGACAATTAATCCTTCTGCTTTGCTATTTAACCAAGTTCGTGCAGCATCTATCGAAAATAACTCAGTTACAGACTCTGGTTGGAATCAATCTTCTGATTCCATAGCAAGGGGTTTGCGCGTACTAGATGGCAAGAGTTTGCTGTTGGTTGGGGGTGATATCAATATGAATGCTGGAGGTTTGTATGCTTTTGGTGGACGAATTGAGTTAGGTGGGTTAACAAGTGCGGGAATAGTTGGCTTAAATAATGATGGAAATAATCTGAGCTTGAGTTTTCCTGATAGCGCCGAAAGAAGTAATATTTCCCTTAGTAATGGTGCGTCCGTAAAAGTTACAGCTAGTAATGGTGGTAGTATCGCTGTTAATGCCCGGAATTTAGAGATGACAGAAAGAAGTTTTCTTTTTGCAGGCATAGAGACTGGACTGGCTTCTAATAATAATAAGGCAGGAAATATTCAGGTTAATGCAACGGGAGGAATTACTCTGAACAATGGGAGTGTCATTTTTAACGTAACAGAAGCAAATGGACAGGGGGGCGATGTCAATATCAGTGCAAACACTTTGCTTGTTGATGATGGGGCTGTAATTGCTGCTACCTTTGCTACGGGTAAAGGGGGTAATTTAACCGTTGATGCCCAAAACGTGCAACTGATTGGTAGAAATACTGATGGTTTGCCCAGTGGCTTGTTTGCTCGAACTGTGCAAGGCTCAACAGGGGACGCGGGAGATTTGACGATTAGAACTAATACCTTGTTAGTTCAAGATGGGGCACAGGTAAGTGCTAGTACTAGTGGTGCGGGCAAGGGGGGAAATTTAACCGTTGATGCCCAAAACATGCAACTTATTAGTGGCTCGCTTGCTTCCGCACAGTCAAACTCAACAGGGAATGCAGGAGATTTGACGATTAAAACTAATACTTTGCTAGTTAAGGATGGGGCACAGGTGAGCGTTAGTACTAGTGATGCGGGCAAGGGGGGAAATTTAAGCGTTAATGCCCAAAACATTGAACTGACTGGTAAAACCGTCGATGGTCAGGTTCTCGCTACTGGCTTGTTTGCTGCTTCCGGATTAAACTTAACAGGTGATGCCGGAGATTTGACGATTAAAACTAATACTTTGTTAGTCAGAGATGGGGCACAGGTGATTGCTAGTACATTTGGTACGGGCAAGGGAGGTTTTCTAACGGTTGATGCCCAAGATGTACAACTGATTGGTAGAAGTTCCAATAATCAGGTTGCCAGTGCCTTGCTCACTTCAGCAGAGCCAAACTCAATAGGTAATGCAGGAGATTTAACGATTAAAACTAATACCTTATTAATCAAAGATGGAGCACAGGTGGGTAACGGTACAGCTGGTGCGGGTAAGGGGGGAAATTTAATCGTTGATGCTATTGACGTGCAACTTATTGGTAAAAGCGTTGATAATCAGTTTCCCAGTGGCTTGTTTTCTTCTGCAGAGCCAAACTCAACAGGGGATGCGGGAGATTTAACGATTAAAACTAATACCTTGTTAGTCAAAAATGGGGCACAGGTGGGTAACGGTACACTTGCTACGGGCAAGGGGGGAAATTTAACTATTGATGCCCAGGATGTACAACTGATTGGTAGAAGTTCCAATAATCAGTCTGCCAGTGGCTTGTTTGCTTCCACAGAGTCAAACTCAACAGGGGATGCAGGAGATTTGATGATTAAAACTGATACCTTACTTGTGCGAGATGGAGCTACAGTGACGGTGCAGAGTTCCGGAACAGGAACCGCTGGCAATATGGCATTAAATGCTCGTTCTATCCGTTTAAACAACAATGGTTTACTTAACGCTAGCACAGGCAGTGCTAAAGTTGAGTCTAATAGGCTGCAGGCGACAATTAATATTAATTCACAAGATTTGATAATGAGCCGTAATAGTAATATTGTTACCAACGCAAGAGGTGAAAATGTTATCGGTGGAAACATCAATATTAATACAGACCTATTAACGGCAATTGAAAATAGCGATATTAGGGCTGATTCTACCGACTTTCGGGGAGGAAAAATAAGAATCAACACGGAAGGTCTGTTTGGCATCAAATTCCGAAATGTGGAATCTGATAAAACAAGTGACATCACCGTTACTGGGGCTAGTCCTGAATTAAGTGGTACTACAGAACTCAATGCACCTGAAGTTGACCCCAATAGTGGCTTAATTGAGTTGCCAACTGTACCAGTTGATACTAAGGTGGCGCAGGGCTGTACTACTGGTGGAACTACTGCAAAGAGCGAATTTATTATTACCGGACGCGGTGGTTTGCCTCCTAATCCAGGTGAAGCTCTTAATACTGATGCTGTAGAGGTAGATTTAATTACTCTTTATCCAAGCACTGTAAACCGCAATAGTTCATCTGATATCAGTAAAATAACTGTTCCGACCGTAGAACCTATCATAGAAGCCACTGGTTGGGTGTTGGACAATAAAGGGGAAGTTGTTTTAATCGCAAATTCTGACACTAGTTCTTATAGCCCTTTGTTGACTCCTGTATCTTGTAGGAGAATAAATTAACCACGAAGGGCACAAAGGACACGAAGAAATTGATACTAATAAAAAATTGAAATAATGAAAACATAACTCCTTTAGTTATGCGTAAAAAACAAATTGCAACTACTTGAAATTTTAGATTAGATGTCACATTATATATATAAGAGAATATCAAGATAATTCAATTGTGAATAAATTGAAATTGAATTAAGAAATAGGAGATTTTTAACATAGAGAAAATCCAAATGCAGTACACATGTCTGTTAGTCTTTTGTAAACTTGTAGTGGGCTTTTTATTTTTGATATCTTCTCTTTCTAAAATAAAAAGTTTTCCACAATACGCAAATTCGGTACGCGAATTTCAGCTCTTACCCAAGTTATTCACACCGTTAGTAGCCACAATTGTCTTAATCAGTGAATTACTTGTTGTACTCTTTTTGTTTAGATGGCAGGTAATTGCTTTTTCATTAGCTTCGGTTTTGTTAGTTATTTTCTCAGTTGCTCTAGCTTCGGTTTTGTTTCGTAATATTCAAGTCAATTGCAATTGTTTTGGAGCAAGTCAACATACTGTTTCACAAGCAGATTTATTACGTAACTTTGGTTTTTTATTATGTTCTTGTGGTGGTGCTTGCTTAGCTACAAAGCCAGAATTAACATATCCAATTACGCCTTTAACTTTCGGAATTACAGGATTTGTATCTCTAGCATTTTTTATCATTTGGGCGCAATTAGGTGAAATTTACCGTTTATTTCAACCCAACTAAATAATCAATCAAATTACCAACTAAATAATCAATCAAATTACCAAGAGGTGTACGAATTTATGTTACGAATTTGGGTTGCTAATTCAGTTTTATTATGGATTGTTGTGTTATTGAATCTGTTGTTAACTATTGCTCTTATTCGTAGATTCAATGATATGTCAACAAACTTGTCTGCTTTTGCTGACATGGATGTGGGGTTAGAAAAAGGTATTTCAGCACCTGATTTTCAAGCACAAAAATTAACTGGTGAAACTGTGACGCTTGCTGACTATGCTCATAAAGTAGTTTCGTTTATCTTTGTTTCACCTCACTGTAGTCCATGTTTGGAGAAAATACCAAAGCTTAATGCTCTTGCTGCTAAAGCTAAGCAAGCTGGTGTAGAAATGTTGCTAGTGAATACCGATGGGGATAAAGCGGAAACGGAAACATTTGTGAAAAAGCATAATGTGGCACTACCTGTTCTGATTGCTCCCAACGAAAGTAATTCATTCGCTAGTGACTACAAAGCTCTTGCTACTCCCTCTTACTGCATAATTAACCATGATAGTCATGTAGCAGCCGCTGGTGTGTTTAAACCTGGATGGGAGGAGCAACTGATGCAAGTATTGGCAATAGTTTAATATGAAGCTGAATTCAGTAAAGGAGGTGATGCTTAATGAATGTTTTGAAGAAATGACCAGAATGTAATGTACCAAAACAAGAATCATAAAACAAAGTCAAACAGGAGAAAATCATGAATAACCTAACGAACAATTTTTTCACGAATGTAGCTGACAAACTACTGGGCTACTTTTTACCATCCGAGAATGCTGCTGCATTTTGTTGGAGAACCTGCTTTTCATGCATACGTCGTCGAAAATTCTGTAAGGAAAGATGTTGCGGTTGGCTTGGTTGTAGAACATCATCATTCTATGTATCCTGCTAGAGACCTGTAAAAATCTTTAACCCAACCTACTGACCTCTGAGGTTTGCAGAGCCTCCAGAGGTCTTTCTCAAAAACAGGAAACTATTCTCATGTCGATACAACTAGTGACTATTTTAGTTATTGTATGTTTGGTGATAATTGCTTTTGTGAGATTGAATTTCACTATCACTACAGTACATGGTGACAGTATGTTCCCAACGCTTGTGGAAGCTGACCGTTTACTCAGCTTTAATCTCTTACCACATCTTTGGTTACGTAAAGGGCAAATTGTAATTGGTAATATCAATGAGTTAGAAGTACCGTCTTCTGGAGACGAATTTTTAGATATTGATACTATAAGCGAGTTAGACCGAGAAAACATACCATTTGAGTCAAGCTGTCCCAAATTTATTAAACGCATCGTTGGTTTACCTGGGGATACGGTGTGTATTCCCATATCCAGCTTGCATGAGTTTATGCAAACAAAATTGCGATCGCACTGCGACGAAGAAGGAAATTTAGTTTGGAAAGTGCCAGAAAACCATTGCTTTTTGCGTGGAGATGGACTAATTAGTATGGATTCTTTAGCAGTGGGACCAATACCTCTGTCTGCTATAACAGGTATAGCTGTATTGAAATTATTACCTCACTCTGATTTGGATAGCCTACAGCAACTGAGGGGAACTAGTGATGTTAGACGAGCTTAAACATAGACCGCGATTTCTCCTATCTATATTCCACATGCTTAAGCTGGTATGGCAAGCATATCCGACCGCTTGTATAGGGACTTTTATTATTACAATTTTTCAAGGACTAATCCCTCTAGCAAATGCTTGGGTAACTAAAGTGTTATTTGATGGATTAGCAAAATTACTGGTTGGTGGGAGAATGTCGAAAGAGCAATTAATTTGGTTGCTTGTTGTACAGGCAATGTTAATGGTTGCTACGGCAATGCTACCCAACCTGAGCAATTACCTAAATGCCGAACTCGGACGACGACTGACGGTGCTAATTCAGTCAACTGTTTACCAAAAAATAAATCGTTTTGAGGGAATCGCACATTTTGAAAATCCTAAAGTTTATGATACGATTCGTCTTGCTCAAGAAGGTGCTGAGCAAAGTTCTAAGCAGACACTGCATGTTCTCACAGAGTTAATTCAAAGTCTAGTGACTTTATTGAGTTTTGTTGGTGTCTTGTTCTCGTTCAATCTCTTTTTGGCTAACCTCGTTTTGTTTGCGGCTTTCCCTCAACTACTTGTGCAGTTGAAATTAGGACAGCAACGGTTTGGACTTGCTTTTGAACTTAGCCCCGTGGAACGTCGTAAGTTTTATTACAGCTTTTTACTTGCTGGTGTACAAGCTGCAAAGGAAGTACGCCTTTTCGGACTGGGACAATATTTTCTCCATAAACTGCTTAAATTATATAAACAGGTTCATCAAGCAGAGCGAAAACAACAACAACGGGAGTTACGTTGGGAGTTGGGCTTAAGTATTTTTTCTAGTGTTGTAGCGAGTATAGCCTTTATTATGGTAGTGCTTGCTGCATTTAGTAGAAAGCTTACGTTAGGTGATATTACCTTATATGTAAGTGCGGTTAGTTCGGTTCAAGATGCTTTAAGTCAATTTATTTCTGGAGTTGCTGGTATTAATGAGAGTATACTTTTCCATTCCTATTACCAAGACTTATTAGCATTACCACCTGCATTACCTGTTCAATCGGTTACACAGTTGGTGCCAAAACTCTCATCTGGGTTAGAATTGCGTCATGTTTCTTTTCGTTATAGCGAACAGCAACCCTGGATATTACGCGATGTCAATTTAAAGATTCCTGCTGGTAGTTGTTTGGCTTTGGTGGGACTTAATGGTGCTGGGAAAACCACCTTAGTTAAGTTACTAACTCGGTTATATGACCCATCTGAAGGACAGATTTTGTGGGATGGAATTGATATTCGCGAATTTCAACCGAGTGAATATCGTCAAAGAATTGGTACTATTTTCCAGGACTTTATGCGATATGATTTGACAGTGCGCGAGAATATAGGTTTAGGGAATTTAGCTAAAATTGATGATATTACTTGCATACAGCAAGCGGCACAACAAGCAAGCATTCATGATGATATTATGCGTTTACCCCAAGGTTATGAGACCGAGTTAAGCCGGATGTTTGCTGAGGAAGAGCAGGGTATTGATTTGTCAGGGGGTCAATGGCAAAGGGTGGCAACTGCTCGCATGTTTTCCCGTTCTGCGGATTTACTTATTTTAGATGAACCAACTGCAGCGTTGGATGCTCAGGCTGAATATGAACTTTATAGTCATTTTGCTCAACTCATGCTAGAACGTACTGGTGTTTTAATTTCACATCGCTTTAGCACTGTGCGAATGGCTGATACGATTGCTGTTTTACAAGATGGACGAATTATAGAATACGGTACACATGAGGCGCTTATAAATAATCAAGGTACATATGCAAAGTTATACAACATGCAAGCAGAATCTTATGTAAGTTCGCCTACTTTAAAGGATTTACGAAAACTATAGGTAGTGCAAGCATCTTGCTTGCTACTTGAGGCGGGCCGGACAGCTTGCTGCTTGAGGCAGGCATCTTGCTTGCTACTTGAGGCAGGCATCTTGCTTGCTACTTGAGGCGGCATCTTGCTTGCTACTTGAGGCGGCATCTTGCTTGCTACTTGAGGCGGCATCTTGCTTGCTACTTGAGGCGGCATCTTGCTTGCTACTTGAGGCGGCATCTTGCTTGCTACTTGAGGCGGGCAAGATGCCCGCACTACAATTTTACTTATTGATGGTTATTAAAATATAACTAAAATTAAAAAAACATAACTCTGAAAGTTACGTCTTTATAAAAAACTGTAAAGCCTTGTTTTATTAGTTTTCATATTTTAAATTTATAGTAATGGATAAAAAATTAGCGAATAGCTACAAAAAAAAATATATGAAACGCTGGTTTTGTGGATTTTCATCACAAATTGATAGTTCTTTCGTAAACCTCCCTAAACCACTTAATGGGGAAATGCTTTGGGACGGAGCGAATCCTTTTTGGGTATGTGGTTCTTGGGGAAAACCGCAAATCATCACAATTTTTGAAGAGTCTGTTCGACTAGCTATAATTGGTACTTGTTTAGCACCTTATGAGACTTTAGTTGAATTATTCCAAAATGCTGTTAAAAAGCACGACTATAGCCGACTGATGAGATTGCCCGGTAACTATAACCTGATTGTTCAAGAGGAGGCTGACACCTATGTTTTTGTAGATGTGGCTGGACTTAGACCAGTATTCTATACAGAGTATGATTCTTGTATTGTTTACTCTTCCTTGGGTGTTCCCCTACAACAATTAATTAAAGCGGAAGTAGATTTGTGCTGGCTTGCAAATTCTTTGGTGGGTATTACAGCACAAAACCTAGTGCAAAATCGCTCTCCTTTTAGTAATGTACAAATGATTCCCCCTGGTCATTACTTACAAATATCCTCAGGTAAACCGACTTGTAAACGGTATTGGAATGCACCACCCGAATACACTAGCTTGGATGAGGCATCTGAACAGTTGCGCGAACAGTTATTAACTGCTGTCGAAGGTAGAGTTAGTTTATATGGCAACGTAACTAGTGATTTGAGTGGTGGTTTTGATTCAACCAGTTTGGCTTTAATAGCAGCTAAGAGCCTTGCAAAAGAGGGTGAGAAGTTGCACACAATCACTATTAATGGTAGTTCGTCTACAGAATCTGAAGATGTTAGATGGGCTAAACATGCAGCTAGTCTTTACCCAAACATTTCATCAAGGATTATTGAGAGTCACGAGTATCCAGGAGAGCTTAGTAACTTAGATTCAATCCCTCTTACAGATGCACCAGACGGAGCCACGCTTTCTCTGGGTTTAATTAGCTATTCAATGGGAATTGTCAAATCGAAAGGGTCGAAACTTCATATGAGTGGAGAGGGTGGAGACCCAGTGCTAAGTTCGCATCCTTCGTATCTAGCAGATTTATTAAGACGTGGACAGGTAGGAGCATTTTTTCAACATGCATATGGGTGGTCACGAATCAACAAATTGTCACCAACAGCATTAATGAGTAGTGCTGCAAAACTAAGTATTACTTCATATCGTCAGTGGCTGCGTCAACAAGCTAGAAAACTTATGACTGGAGATTTCTATCAGTCGTTTAGAAGCCGACTACCTATAAATACAGTTATAGGATGGCATCATGCTTTAAATCCTGCTACATGGTACACAAAAAGTTCTATAAATTTAGTTGCATCAGAGCTAACTAGGTGGGCAACAGTCGCAACTCCCTTGGCTAAATCTCCTGGAGAACATAACTCTATAGCTCTAATACAAGGGACTGGATTCAGCAGCCTAGCTCAACAGCAAGTAGCTTCCATCTATGATGTGAATTTAGAATTTCCCTTTTTTGATACTTTGGTAATTGATGCTTGTCTCTCAGCAAAACCGGAGGAGCGAACAAATCCATCTACATATAAACCGCTCCTCTCTAAAGCACTTGAACGGGATTTGCCGTCTAGTATTTTTACACGAACTACCAAAGGCGATTATACAACTGGTGAATTTGTTGGACTCCAAAAAAATCTACCTAAAATAAATGAGTTGTTTCAGACCTCTGTGTTGGCTGATATGGATTTAATTAATATCAAAGAGCTTCGTGGTTACATAACGCAGTTGGGTATGGGACTTACTGCTGGTTCGTTCCATTTTAATCAGACGCTCGCAATTGAACTTTGGCTACGTCAGGTGCTGGATGCTAAGAATTGTTTTTGGGAACATTCGACGGAAAAAATTCATAATACCCCTTAGCTCAAATATTACCCCCTCCCCCCTGAGGGGGGCTACGAAAAAAACAGAAATATTGCTGACTTTTGATTAAACGAAATATTTATCGTAAATTGTAGCCCCCCTCCTCGCTTGCGGGGAGGGGGGTTGGGGGGTGGGGTTTGCTTTGACTGGAACGAGAAATATGTTTGCGCTTCTGTTGTAAGTAGTGATTGGTCTGTTTACTTACCTTGCATCTAAAGGTTTGTACATCGCTCGCCAATGGTTAAAAGCGAGCGATATGAGTTGTCAATTAGAAGAAGATTCTCCGTCTATTAAATACTAACTCGCGGTTTCCTCCAACATTAAACGCCAATGTTGTTTCAATTGCGTCACCGACTTTAATTACTTGGGGTTGTTTGTATTGTTTCTTGTTGTTCATTGTTGTGTCTCCTAGTTATTACTAACTTGAGTTAAATTTCCTTGAAAAGCTAGAAAACAAAATTTATCTGTTTGTTTTTCTAACTAATTTAAATATACAAATAAAACATGAATAAAACAAGGATTAAATATGTTTTAAAAAGACATAATCTCCTTAGTTTCGTATTGTTTTTTTTTCATAAAATAATTTTGGTAAAACGACTAAAAAGCATATTTACAAAGACTTACTCTTTATGTATTAAGTTTTGTAACGAATAGTAGAATTTGTGGTGTTTTGAGTCGAGAAGTAAACAGAGATTAATCAAAATATGAGATGCAAACAACCTTTAAGTCTAGTAATACAAGCTCAACAAGGAGAAGTCGTTGTGGAAAATCTTGGTCAGTATTTAACATCTTTTCAGCGGAAACTTTTACTCAAGAACTTAGAATCTGATTTACCTCCAGAGTACTGTCGTCGTATTGAAATTATGCTGCTAGCTGATGCTGGTGAATCTCAGACAGCAATTTGTAAAGTTTTGGGATGCTCTCCAGAAACTGCGCGATACTGGATTTTAATGGCACAAGTAGGTAATATTCATTATTGGCATGACCGCAAAATTGGACGACCCAAAACTATTAATGAGGAGTATCTAAATCGCTTGAAAGAACTAGCAAGCAATAGTCCACGTGAGTATGGCTATCCATTTAAACGCTGGACAGCACAATGGTTAGCAAAGCATTTAGTACAAGAGATGGGAATTAAGGTGAGTAGTACCCATATCAATCGTCTACTTAGGGAAATGGGGCTTTCTCTTAGATGCAGAAGCGATACCAATAATTTAGCTGGAAATATTGCTGGGAATATAGCTGAAAATATTCAAAATTCAGGGATTGAAATTATAGATTTACCGGTTTCTTCTGTACCTAATGGTTCATCGAAAGAACTTATTTGCTGCACTTAATTGGAGTTTGCCAGAAGCTATCTGGTGTAACGCTCGGTGCAGTTGCAGTCAGTATCACTTGGCCATTTTTAGTTACTACCCATCCTTGCGCTTCTACTATCTCCTTTGGTGTGGAGCTAACTTTTTGCGTATTATTACTTAAGCTAGAGATATTATTTTGCTCTGGTTTGGTAGTAACTAAATCTACAGCAACAGCATCCTCCTCAATAGCTTCATTAATACCAGGTGGTAATCCACCACGACCTGTGATAATAAATTCGCTTTGCGCTACATCTGCATCAACTTGACACCCTTGTGCAATTTGAGTGTCTACTGGTTCGATGGGTAAGTTAACTAATTCTCTGCTGGGGTCGATACCAAGGGTATTGGTAGTTACTACACCACTTAAGGAGGGGTTGGTGCGTGAAATTGCTGTGATGTCACTACTCGGAAGTCTTGCAGGATTAAGCTTGTCAGGGTCTTTCGTGAGCAATAAAGTTTCGAGTTCAGTCAAACTACGTGCGGTTAACCCAAAAATTCCTTGAGCTGTAATTTCGACTCTTCCCCCCCTACCTGTATAAGCATTAGCAGCAATATCGTTATTTTCATCAGGAACAGCGACAACAAAGCCATCAGGGGAATTAATAGTTATGTTGCCACCATTCCCAGCATCTTGCGTAATACCTGCTGTTGCGGATATCTGACTATTGCGACGTAACAACAATAAGTCTTGCACTTGTAGCATTATATTCCCACCCTCAACAGACCTTGCTCTAGCGTTGAGAGTTGCTTTATTATCTAACAGTATAGAACTGGCTACAATCTCTAGGTTTCCTGCTTTCTGAGAGCCTAAAGTACTGTTGACGCCAACTTCCGCACTGTTCTGGATAATCAGTTCTCCGGTAGTAATTTTTAGGTCACCAGTAAAACCATCATTTTCAGTTCGATTTGTCAACCGACTAGCAATGAATCCAGTTTGAATTGTGATAAATCCTCTCACTTCTACGGAATTAGGAGCATTTACAGTTAGATTTCCCCCATTTCCTGTGCTTTTAAACGTAACACCAGCGGATACCTGTCCTCCCTTTTCGATAACTAGCGAATTAGTATTAATTGTCATATTTCCAGCATTTCCAGACCCTTCTGTGCGAGTAGTCAAGCGGCTAGGAATTGCAGCGGTATTATCAGGTGTTAAGATAAATCCAGTCACTTTTACAAATTCAGAAGCATTTATTGTCAGGCTTCCCCCCGCTCCTTTACTCTCTGAATTACTACCAGCTAGCACCTGTCCTCCATCTTCAATAAGTAACTTAGAAGTGTTAAGTGTCATCTTCCCTGCTGGTTTATCTCCCCCAATCTGAGTTGCTAACTGGCTGCGGTTATCTTCGATATATCCCGACCCTCCAACCACCTTAATAGAATCAGAAGCATATACGCTTAGGTTCCCCCCTGCTCCTGCACTATTAAAAGTAGAACCTGTTGACACTCGTCCACCATCCTGGATAATTAAGGAATTAGCATTAATAGTCATATCTCCAGCATTTCCACCACCCTGAGTACGAGTAGTCAAACGGCTAAGTTCTTTACCATCTGTTGATGTTCCACTAACAATTACGGAATTTGCCGCGCTTACAGTCAGATTTCCCCCATTCCCGCGACTTCCAGGACTAGTTCCGGTAGATATCTCTGCTCCCTTCTCGATAACTAATTCAGGGCTTGTAATTTTCATTTCTCCAGCAGTTCCAACACCCTCAGTACGAGTTGTCAAGCGGCTAACAACTTCACCGTTTGCTGATACCCCACTAACAACTACGGAATTTGCAGCTTTTACAGTTAGAGTACCCCCATTTCCTGTACTTTGACGACCATAGTTACCACTGGATACTTGTGCTCCCTTTTCTATAATTAATTTAGGAGCAGTAATTTTCATCTCTCCGGCATTTCCACCCCCCTCAGTACGAGTAGTCAAGCGGCTAAAGTCTATTGGATTAGTTGATTCTCCACTCACTACTACTCCCTCAGAAGCATTTACGCTTAAATTCCCTCCTGTTCCCAAACCCAATGTCTTAGCTGCGATTTGGGAACCATTAGCAATTTCTACAAGCTTACCCTGGACTTGAATATTACCACCACTATTACCGCTAGCATCTACAACAGACCGCTGAGAAAGTTTGATGTTACCAAAATTTGGGACATCCTCATATCCCAAAGTATAGCCATCGTTCGTTGGGGTTAGTCGAACTAAACCATTAACAGCTACACTCCCTAACTCGATGCGTCCTTCTCTCGCAGTTATTTTGCCACCATTAAAGCTGACATCACCACCCACGAGTGCTATCGTTTTACCGGGAGACACAGCTAGACCAACGTTTTCACGATTAATTACTTGAGACTGATTAATAATGCTTCCCGTACTCCCCCCATATTGCAAGCCAATGGGAACACTCACCGTCAGTAAGGGTTTATTTTGAGGAAGTGTTGCACTAAATTCTGTTCCGTCAGCAAATTTTAGACTATTTGCCGTACTACCAATAAACGAACCACCGATATCTAATCTGGCTCCTTGACCAAAAACAATTCCATTGGGGTTAATCAAAAATAAATTAGCTTGACCATCGGCTTTAATTAATCCATCAATATTCGATATTGACCCACCCGTTACCCTAGTAATAATATTTTGGATGTTATCCGCATTACGAAAGTAAACTGTACTATTATTAGGAACAGAAAATTCGCTAAAGCTGTGAAATAAGTTACCCCCTGCTGATGTTCCTTCGGTAATATTTCTAATATTTCCTTGGATATTAATTTTGGAATTAATAGGTAAAGTCCCATCTGGAGTTATTTGAGCAAATGCACTATTAATACAAGTAAGTATTCCGTTTAATGTTAATAAACTTACCAGTGCTAACTTTATCTTCTTACTTTGAGCCATCTAATGACATAGCTATAAATTTTCCACTGACCTATTTAACATTATAAAAAAAATACTTACACAAGTTTCTTTCTATATATTACAAAATTTACAATTATATTACTTAACCAAAACAATAGCATTACCCATAAAACAGCAATCACAAATCTAAGGCTACCCATGCTGAGTTCGGTATTTATAACCATCAGCTTTTGAACTGACCATAATTGCCAAATTCTCAAAGCTGTATAAAGACTTCCTACTGTCACCACAATAGTTTGAAAGAATAACCGACTTAAGATGTACTCGCTTAAAAGCTGGACAAATACAACGAAAAAATATAGTGAGAAAAATAAACGTAGTTCTGATACCTGAAAAAAGATTAAAAAAGTTAATGCTGGAAGTACTATCCCAAAGACGGTGGCTAAAGCTAACCAGATTTTGAGGAGTTTGTACTCCGATTCACTGTAATTAAAATATTGTTTGATTGGTGCTGCACCCTGAAGTTCCAACCTTCCAGCCAGAAAAATAACTAGGGTTGTAAGTGCAATAACTGCGAGTGTTATTTCCCAAGAAAAAGTAGAATCAATTAAAAACTGCATAATAAATATCCTTATTCTCTCAACTAAGGTCTTTTTGCAAAAACATCTGTTATCCTGAATAAAAAATCTGGAAAATTGGGGTTGTAAGTTAAAGCTCTTGCAACTAGTGGGGATGCGATTAAAATTAGAATTGCTGTGCCAAAAACCAATCCCGAAATATTACTAATCAATAAGAATAATAGCCAACTTGGAACCGTCAATCCAACTAATATTAACGTTGTACGTCTTGCTAAATCATATTGTAATAAGCGGAGCGATAACCAACAGCCTATTATTTCTCCTAACGCAGCACCACACATTAAAAGAAACAACAGAGGTGCTGTAAATTTTTCTCTGTCACTCAAAGCAATTTGACTAAGATATGCTCCAGAGATGAAAAGGACAATAAATGTTAATAGCGATGCTCCACAAAGCGCTCCTAATAAAGTAACCAAATAGCCTCTTCCTGTGAGTGGTGTATGCATATCTTCTTGGTTATAGTTGAATTTATGAGCGAATGACACTCTCAACAGTAAGCTAATTAGAGATAGTGCAATACTTTTCCTGGCTTGAACCTCCTTGATTATTGCTGCTGCTAACATAGGCTAGCATTTGTTTTTACTAAGTTTATCTATCTTGCAACACTCATCTTTGGTTTAATGTACCGTATTCCTAAACACGACGAACTCAGTCATAAGTATGAAGATAAGTTACGTCAGATATAATTTAGGTCTTCTCTCAAAAATATAATAAAATAATATGTAATCACTACACTCATACTGAAAAAAGTATATGAGCGCTGAACAGACAACTTTAGAAGTGCTTAGTAACATGTATACCACAAGCCAGCCAGCCAGCCAGTCAGCCAGCCAGCCAGTCAGCCAGCCAGCCAGCCAGCCAGTGACTAAAGTCACTGTCTAAAAGCTGAAGTCCTCTAAAAGAGGACTGAATAATATATCAAAAACAAATAAAGAGGACTGAATAATACATCAAAAACAAATGTTTTATAAGATTTAAGATATTCCCAAAAACCTTATTTCTCATTAGCCCTCTTTAGAGGACTTTAGCTTTTAGACAGTGACTTTAGTCACTGGCTGGCTGGCTGGCTGGCTTGTGGTGTACATGATGTCTTAATATTTTATTTATGAAAATCCTCTTACAAAAGAGATAATTTAGCCCTTCCGGAGAGGTAAATTATATGTTTATTATCTACTTCTGAAGGCTGAAATCATTTGACTAAATATTCTTACTTAAGCTACTTGCCATTTTTTAAGTAATAAATAATGTTACCTATATAACTAATGGTTCCCTATTAAACTGCTTAATTTGGTACATCGAAGTCATATTTTTTTTTAGTTGTTAAAATTATTAATACCATGCAATAGGAACTATTAAACATTCTTCATCTATTTCAGAGTTACTAGACAGAATGAACTTTATATCATTAAACAATCGGTATCACATTATACGTAACTTGGGAAAAGGTGGGTTTGGTGAAACGTTTCTAGCGGAAGACACTCATTTACCCTCCCGTCGTATTTGTGTAGTTAAGCAACTGAAACCAGCTACGAAAAATCCACAAACTTACGATTTGATTAAACAACGATTTAGTAGAGAAGCTGCGATTTTAGAAGAACTGAGTCAAGGTAATGAGCAAATACCTAAGTTGTACGCATATTTTGCTGAGAATGAAAATTTTTACTTAGTTCAGGAATGGATTGAAGGTTTTACTCTAAGTCAAAAATTCCTACGTAAAGGTAGTGAGAGTGAGACTTTTGTTACTAATTTACTGATGAGTCTTTTGCCTGTTTTAGATTATATTCACAAAAATGGAATTATCCACCGAGATATTAAACCCAGCAACATTATTTGGCGTCAAACCGATAGTAAACCAGTTCTAATTGATTTTGGCATTGCTAAGGAAATAATGAATAGTATTGTGAGTGACCAAAATCAATTTTCTTCTATTATTGTAGGGACTTTAGGTTTTATAGCTCCCGAACAAGCGATGGGTAAACCAGTCTATTCTAGTGATATTTATAGTTTAGGGATGACTGCAATTTATTTACTAACAGGCAAAAATCCCCATGAGTTGCAGTCTCAGCTAGAAAATGGCGAAATAGTTTGGCAGTCATACGCTGATGTTAGTAACCATTTAGCAGGTGTTTTAGACAAAGCTATTCATCCCCAAACAGAGCAGCGTTATTCAAACGCTAAGGCAATGTTAGCAGATTTGCATAATTTGTATTCTCTAAATAGAGTAGCAACATTTTCGGTTGAGACGCAAACAATTAATCCCGTAGATGTGGAAACCGCTTTAGTATCTAATTTTAATTTACAGAAACCAGTCGAAAAAAATATTTATAGTAGACAAGAATATCGCCACCGTGAGATTTTACTAAATAAAGTAAAAAATTACTGGATAAAAGGTGTTTTAGAAACTTCTTTACATGGGGTAGTATTAATTGAATTAGGTCTAGAAAATCGCTTTGATGCTTTAGACCGTCCTTGGGGTATGCTGTGGGAAACTACTGAACAAGCTCGACTACCACTTCCAAAAAATACCAAAATATTTGACTTATTTGAACAAATGGGAGTTGGTTGTTCGCTGTTAATTTTAGGTGAACCAGGTTCGGGTAAAACAATAACATTACTAGAACTTGCACGAGATTTAATTGCACAAGCAGAACAAGATATTAATCAGCCAATTCCTGTAGTGTTTAACCTTTCCGCTTGGACAAATGAAAAGATAAAAATTGCTGAATGGTTAGTGCGAGAATTAAACACAAAATATCAGGTTTCCAAAGAAATTGGCAAAAATTGGATTAAAAATCAGCAATTATTACTACTTTTAGATGGCTTGGATGAAGTAAGAAGTGACCTTCGAGACGCTTGTGTTGTTGCTATTAATGAATTTAGTCAGGAATTCGGAGAAACTAAAATAGTAGTTTGTAGCCGTATCAAAGATTATGAAGTATTGTCCCATCGTTTTCGCTTTCAAGGTGCAGTTTTTATTCAACCACTTTCTTTAGAACAAATTTTTGAATATTTCCAAAATGCAGATTCAGAATTAACTGCGCTATATAAGACTATACAAACTGATAAAACAATGCAAGAAATAGCTAAGTCTCCCTTAATGCTAAGTATTATGACTCTTGCTTATCAAGGTTTATCTGTTACAGATTTACCAAAAATGAATTTGGAAGAACGTCGTCAACATTTATTTGATAAGTATATTCAAAGAATGTTTACTCGTAGAAGTGCTAGTAATCGATATTCACACAAACAAGCTATGCATTGGCTAACTTGGGTCGCAAAAAAATTACAACATCAATCACAAACAGTGTTTATTTTAGAGAGAATACAACCTAATTTGTTAGAAACTTATTGGCAAAAATCTATTTACGTAAGTGGTATTGTACTCACTTTTTTACTTATTGCTACACCTTTAGGAATGCTTATTTTACCAATAGAAAGAGTACTGACAGTATTAATTTTCACTAAGTTATTTCTGTGGCGAATTTTTGGTTTTGGTGAAATTAATCCTGCTGAAACTCTAAAATGGTCTTGGAAGAATGCGAGAAAACATTTATTTATAGGGTTTATTGTCGGACCATTTTTCGGAATCATGTTAAAACTAACAGCAGAACTAATCAATACACCAAACGATTGGCAAGGTTTTGTAATGTATATGATGCAAGTTCCTCTAAAGGAATGGTTGCACGGTTTAGTATTTGGGTTGAGTTTAGGAACAATTTTTGTGCTTACCCGTGGGTTAACTAGTCCCAGTATCCAAACACTCACATTTCCTAACCAAGGAATTTGGCAGTCCGCAAAAAATGCTATTGTTTTTGGTTTAGCCGGATTTGGTATATTAAGTTTAGCAACTTTAACATTTTTGGGTGGTCATAGTTTTAGTTGGAGTATTTTGGGATTCTTGTTTGGGTTTGCTGCAGGTGGTGGGGAAGCTTGTATTAAACATTTTATTTTGCGTTGTATTCTTTATTATAATGGCTATATCCCCTGGAACTATGCTCATTTTCTTGATTACGCCACAGAACGCATTTTTTTACAGAAGGTGGGTGGCGGTTATATTTTTATGCATCGCTCCCTTTTGGAACATTTTGCTAAAAAGAAACTTTAGATTATTTGGTTATAACAATGTTTTTTATAAGTTAACAGGGACTATAGTACCAAATTAAATTAATAAAATAAAGGACTATAGTACCATGAATTTTACCACAAAAGGGTGAAAATAAGCAGAATAGAAGTTCTTGTTTTTAGGTGCAACCGTAAGTAGGTAATCCTATGTCTTTACTAATTTTAGTGGTCAGCGCTGATTGCGAATCTCGTCGGTTCGTTTGTTCTACTCTGGAAGAATCTGGCTATTCGGTTATTGCTGCCGAAGATGGTAAAATAGCTCTGAGAACGATTGAAGAACATCAACCCCATCTAATTGTGACTGATGTTAGTATGCCCGATATGGATGGCTATGAGCTTGTTCGTTGGTTGCGACAGCACCCCGTATTTCGTTTTTTACCTGTGATTTTTTTGATGGGTAAAGCTGATATTGAAGAAAGAATTCGAGTTTATCAGTTAGGAGGTGATGCCTATTTGTGTAAGCCCTTTGAATTTAAAGAATTGTACGCTGTTACTCGCAATTTACTAGAGCGTTCGCAGCAAATATGGCAGATAATGCAGTGGGAATTGCGTCTACAAATTCAAGAGGAAAATATTGAAAGAAGAACACTTAAAGAACCTTCAATCAATCATGGTTATTTTAGCAAAGATAAACAAAACGATTTTATAGTTACAAGTCATAAAGTCTTGTTGACTCAGAGAGAAAAAGAAGTTATGAAGCTATTATTAGATGGATTATCAAATTCCAAAATTGCTTCTTGTCTATTTCTCAGTTTGCGTACTATTGAAAAGTACGTTAGTAATTTGTTGGGAAAGACAGGGACTAATAACCGAGTTGAACTCGTACGCTTTGCTATGAAGCATAATTTGATTGATTAAAATTGACTTGTGTGCGAATGGTAGCACTTTCTATGATTTTTGCAATTCAAGACTGATAGCTAGAGTCTTTAGTCCTATTTTTGCGGATTGTAACTGGGACTAAAGTACCGGATGAAATTAGAGACATTAGAGACACAGTACGATGCGTGTTCTAGTTGGTTTTTATATGATGAAAAAGAATAATTGGATATTAGCAAACAAGTTGTGGTGATTGCTTGTGCAGGTACAATAGCGATTATTGCACTGAGTGTGTGATGTAGTTATCGATAAAGTTATTTATCGCCCTTTATCCATGACTTCAAAATCTGATATCAACTACTATGCACACTGCTCCGATGAAATTAATCTTTGTAATGCTGGGTTTTAGCTTGGTACTTTCACTTGTTAATCAAGCAGTTAAAGCTCAACCTCTGCCATCAACGAGTATTCCTGATGAAGCGATTCCTGATTATAGTCAACCTTCATCCACTCCAACGTCCAATCCACCCTCTACCGAGAAAGCTAAGCCCCGCTCTCTGGGGAACTATATTGGTGTTGGTGGTACTATTGGTGTGAGTGGTTCTGGGGAAGGGCTGAGTCATGGTGGATTGACGATAATCAACAAGAGAGACCTGAATGATTTCTTATCAGTTAGAGGTACTACCGTATTTGGTGGTGACCAAAACGACTCAACCTTAGCCTTGACTGTTAATTTTCCAGTTAGAACATCATCTGGTCAAATCCAGCTTGTTCCCTTTCTTGGAGGTGGTATGTTGGTAAGGTCACAGTCTAACTTTGAAAACATTAATATCCGGGGATTGCTGACCGCAGGAATTGATGTACCACTATCACGCAGGTTTACAGCGACAACTATGGTTAATGTTGGTTTGTTTCAGAACACCGAAGTGGGAGTGCAGTTAGGACTTGGCTATAACTTTTGAGAGACCTGATTAACATTAGACATCTCCATAAATTAATTATGCGTCGCGTGAAACCCATGTAGAGACGCGATTAATCGCGTCTCTACGTTCTTTTTCGGAGATGTCTAATTGCTAAGTTGTCAGTTGGTTACGTTAAATCTAATTCAAATCTATATTCAAGGCTGATAGCCAGAGTATTTAGTACTATTTCTGCTGCTTGCAACTAAGGCTAAAGTACTAGATGGAATTAGAGCGCTAGTACCATGTGCTTTTTGGTCATAGTTTATAGGATAGGAGCATGGAACAGAACAAAGGTTCCACGACAACAAATCAAATCAATTAGGAATCCGTCATAACATTCATGAAAACGAAGTTTATCTCTGCATTAGTTTTCGCAACAATTATTGTGGGTGTGACAGCAAATATCTCTCACGCACAATTTCCATCTCAAGGACAAGCAAATACGCGAATGCAAGGTGGTATCGAAAATATACCTGGTATGAATTTCACCAACGAACAAAAAGAAAAGCTAAAAGTCGTTGAAGCAGAAAATAAAAAACGCTTGCTCAAAATTCTCACCAATCAACAACAAGAATATGTAAAATCTGCTGTGCAAGCAGGAAGAAATCCTCAAGAAGTGATAAAGTCATTAAATTTATCCAGACAACAAAAAGAAGAACTTGAAGGTGTGCAAAAATGGAAACGCAATCAGTTGTTTAGTATCCTTACAAACGAACAAAAACAAAAATTAAAGCAAATGATTATGCAAAGACAAGGTGGTAGACTACCATTTTAATTTTGTAGATAATAATTTTTTAATCTATTAGCAGACAACAGCAACCCTAACAATAAGAGCATAGGGAGATGTCATAATATTCCTGATGTTATGTCTTTATCTCCCTATCTCAAGAATGCAAGTAAATCACATTATACCAAGATTATATAATCACAAAGATGGGAATAGTAGAAAATATATGGTAGCTTTTATTTCTCCTTTTTCTATATATTTGTAATTTTATATTTCACATTTTTGAGGAATTTATAGTTTTTAATTATGAAAATGGACATAGAAAAGCCGACTAACAATTCGGCGAAAATATTTATTGATATCCACAAAAAAAATATCAGTAATTGGTTACGTAAACTTTTATTTTGGGCTTTAATAGCAGGTCTGGGTTTAACCGCATTTCGCTTTTTAGTTATGAACCCAGGACAAAAACCTCAAACTCAACTTCCCACTCAAACAGTTGCAAGACAAAATTTAAGTATTACCGTTACTGCTAATGGAAAAATTGAAGCTGAACGTTCAATTAATGTGAGTCCTAAAAATGCAGGTATAATTAAAAGTTTATTAGCAAAGGAAGGCGATTTTATTAAAAAAGGACAAATCATTGCCTACATGGATGATTCTAATTTACAAGGACAACTTACCCAAGCAAAAGCAGGAATTGCATCAGCAGAAGCTAACTTACAAAAATTAATTGCTGGAAATCGTCCTGAAGATATAGCTCAATCCCAAGCACAGCTAGAAGAAGCACAAGCAAATCTTAAAAAACTAATTGCAGGCAACCGACCTCAAGATATAGCGCAGGCAGAAGCAAGATTAAATAAAGCAAAAGCAACACTAAACCAAGCAGAATCAGATTTAAAACGCTATCAAGAATTATTGAATGCAGGTGCAATTTCTCGCCAAAATTTTAGTACCTATCAAACAAATAGAGACACTGCATTAGCACTGGTTCAGGAAGCAGAACAAGCATTAAAATTACAGCAAACAGGTTCCCGTAGCGAAGATATTGAACAAGCACGGGCAAAAGTCAAACAATTACAGCAATCTTATAATTTAATCAAAGCTGGTGCAAGAAAAGAAGACATTGAGCAAGCCCGCTCACAAGTTAATTCCGCACGAGGTTCTTTGCAAACAATTCTCGCTCAAATTAATGATACGGTAATTCGCGCCCCCTTTGATGGAGTCGTAACAAAAAAATATGCTGACCCCGGTTCTTTTGTGACTCCAAATTCTGGTGCTGGTTCGAGTTCTTCTAGTCTTTCTTCTTCAATTTTATCTTTAACTGCGAATAATCAAGTAGTTGCAAATATCTCGGAATCAAAATTAGCCAAGGTGAGTATCGGTCAACCTTTAAAAATTAAGACTGATGCATATCCAAGTCAAGTTTTTTTAGGAAGAGTTTCGCAAATTGCAGCAGACGCTACAGTCGAACAAAACGTGACTAGTTTTGAAGTCAAAGGAGCAATTACTTCTAATAATAAAAATCTTTTACGTTCGGGAATGAATATAGAAGTTGAATTTGCAGTTGGTCAGCAGGAAAATGCTTTAGTAGTTCCTACAGTTGCAGTTGTTCGCGAACAAAGAGGAACAGGTGTATATGTTTTAGATAAAGAGAATCAAGCGATTTTCGTTCCAATAAAAATAGGAATTACAACTAATAATAAGACTGAAGTTAAGTCAGGATTAAATGGAAATGAAAGAGTTTTACTAACTTTACCAGAAGAAAATAAATCCAAATCTCAACCAAAAGGTTTATTTTCACCACCAAGACCTGAGAGTTAGTTGAAAAGTATCAACTATCAAGTTAAAAAAAGTAAGACATATAGAGTAAAATATATATAGACAATGAAATTAAATAATCATAAACACTATAATTCCATTTCATCCCTAGAAATACTATCAATGGCAACCGCATCTTTGTGGAGTAATAAATTACGTACAGGGTTAACCATGTTAGGGATGATAATTGGTATTTCTTCCGTAATTGCAATTACTGCCATTGGACAAGGAGTGCAAAAGTCAACTGAAAAACAAATTGAAAGTTTAGGTTCAGATGTATTGCAAGTTTTAGCCGGTGAAGCTAAAGGTGGAAATGTCAGCAAAGGTTTAGGTTCAACTAGTACCTTAACTTGGGAAGATGCTAAAGCAATTGCCAGCGAAGCACCCTCGGCAAAAGTCGTTTCTGCGTACTTACAAAGTAAAGCTCAAGTCGTTTACGAAGGAGAAAATGCCTCCACAACAGTATATGGTACAGATTTAAATTATCCCGAAGCTCGAAGTACTTTCCCTGAGACAGGTAGATATTTTAATCGCGAAGAATTAGATACTTCTGCACAAGTTGCGGTAATTGCTCCTACGGTGAAGAGGAAATTATTTGGCGAAAATACTAACCCGGTTGGGTCAAAAATTCGGATTCAGGGAGAAATATATGAAGTCATCGGAGTTACGGAAGTAAAAGGTTCCCAAGGTCCGATGGATAGGGATGACGCTGTTTATATTCCCCTGACAACTATGTCAGCAAGAATTGTCGGAAATAATTCATTGTTTGGGATTTCTGTAAATGGAATTTATGTTAAATATGGTAAGAAAGAAGAAATAAAAGCCGCAGAATTTCAAATCACTAATTTATTGCGGTCGCGTCACGATATCCAACCTCCCGAAGCCGATGATTTTCGGGTAACAAATCAAGCTGATATATTAAAGACTTTAACCACTGTCGTTGGTTTATTGACTACTATGGTAACTGCGATTGCCGCAATTTCTTTGATAGTCGGTGGAATTGGAATTGCTAATATTATGTTAGTTTCAGTAGTGGAAAGAACGCGAGAAATTGGCATTCGTAAAGCAGTTGGTGCAACAAGATTGGCAATTCTTAAGCAATTTTTAATTGAAGCAATTGTGATTTCTTGTATTGGTGGTGCGATTGGTATTGTTGGAGGAATTGTTATTGCTTTTGGTGCTGCAACAGCTTTTCAATTTCCTTTTGTTGTTTCTTCCATTTCGATTATTTCGGCATTTGGTTTGTCGGGTGGTGTGGGACTGATTGCTGGGGTAATTCCAGCAAGAAATGCTGCTAATCTAGACCCAATAGCAGCTTTGCGTAGCGATTAGTCAATTATAACTATTATACTAACTATTTATTTAAAATATCTCAAACGATTTGACTATATTTATTAATATAGCAATCCTAAATCATTTGTCAAAAATCATAATAAAAGCGTAGTGCGGGCATCTTGCCCGCTTCTAGTAGCAAGCAAGATGCTTGCACTACCAAAAATTTATGCCTAAGCGCTCCGCTCCACTCCACTTCGTGAACGGCACGCTGGCACTAACATGAAAAGTCAAATGTATAGGGATTATCCCTAGTGAATACACCTAATTTATAGAGAGCAAACACGATATACATTAGCTGTTTGTTTTTCTACTATATTAATAGCTCGATATTCTAAATATTGAGATGTTAGCTCCACTTCAAGAGGTTTAAAACAATGTCACACGACATCACAAAATCTGAATTGTTTGTTGAATTATCCGAACAGGATCAAGAGCTTGTTGCTGGTGGTTTTGGTCCATCTAGAAAATTCGGTCGTCCTCCTATTGGTCCTGGTCCCATTGGTCGTCCTCCTGTTGGTCCTGGTGTCATTGGAAAAGTTTTAGGTGAGAAAACACCTTTTGGTGATGGTGAAGGATTCAAAGGATTCGATGGTTCTCCATTCGATTATGACCATGACTAGTGATAACTATTGCTAGTAATTTGCTTGGAATTGATAAGCCAATCATTAATCATTTTTTTGGCTGATTAGCCAAATTGTATAAGTTGAGCGCTCAATTTATACAATTTTTATGAAGACTGGCTTAACAAATAATTTGTCATCACCTTGATTTAGTGAGATGGAAATAAAGCCATCAGATGACAACCCCCTTGAGGTTTGCTAGTGATATAAAATTGACCTCCAAGGGCAGAAGTTCTTTCTTGCATTCCCTTTAGTCCAAATCCTGTGGTATTTTCTTTCGGGTCAAAGCCAATACCATTATCTTCTACCCGCAAGCAAAATGAATCTGTGGTTGCTTGGATATCAATTTTTACCTCTGTTGCCTTGCTATGCTTAGAAATATTTGTCAAAGCTTCCTGAATAATGCGGTAAACCGTCCCGTTTAATTCATGGGGAATCGATAAGTTACCACGTAAGGAGTAATCAGGAGTAATTTGCATTCTACTTTGGAAATCTACTATTAAAAGTTTAATTGCAGCATCCAAAGATTTACCCTGTAAAGGGTCAGAATGTAATGTTGCTACCGAATAGCGAACTTCTTGTAAGACATTAGCACTAAGTTGTCGGGCTTCTAATAAAAAACCTTTGGCTTTTTCTAAGTTTGATTCTAAATATACTAATGCATTTTCAAGTTGAATACTTTGTGCTGTTAATGAATGTCCTAAAGCATCATGTATTTCGCGAGCAATACGGTTACGTTCCTGAAGTGTTGCTTGGTCTTCGATACGAAGAGCATATTCCCGTAAACGTTCGTGAGCAAGAGCAAGTTGTTGGCGACTTTGCAATTCTGCGAACAATGCATTCACTAAAAGTAAAACAAATATCAAGACCAAGCTGAATAACAAAACAAAATTTAATTTGGCAATCCAGACAATATCGTTAATATTACCTCCCTGTAACATTTCTGGTGGTGGTGGTGTTTTAAGGGGTATCTTGATTGCATTTATAGTAAAAACACAACAGACCCAAACGAAACAAGCAACTAGCACACTTCCAGTAAATTGCAATATTAAAATACTACGAATTACGACAATCAGCAACAAACCCGGTGCAAAACCAATACCAAAGCCCGCTCCAATATTTGCAAATACAATTAATAATAATTCCACTAATATATAGATTAACTTTGATAGTTGATTACCGTTTGGTAATCTTAAACCCATTGCCCCAAAAATACTAATGCTTAAAATTAATAAGGTGGGATTAATATTATTATAGGCTTCCATATGACGTGAGGGAGGTAAATTCATTATGATTATGGATATGCCAAACAGAATCCACTCCATATATAACAATAAACGTAGTGGATGCTGCTCAAGTTTTATATTTCTTTTTAATCTCAGAGCTATATTCATACTAATTACCAGTTGTTCAGGGATATGTACTTAAATTTTCTTATCTTAATATAGCAGGACTCACAGAAAGCTCCCTTAAGAAGGCAAGTCACATCAATTCAAAATTCAAAATTCAAAATTCAAAATTGCAATTAGTGGGCCCCTAATTCAAATCTATATTTAAGTATAATTGCTAGAGCCTTTAGTACTATTTTTGTAGCTTGTAAATAGGACTAAGATACCGGATGAAATTAGAGACACAGTACCATGCGTGTTCTATTTTAGTTTTATATTATGAAAACATGGAACAAACAAGAAAAGGTTCCTACACAAAAACATTCAGGAGTTTCAATGAAATTCAAGTTTATACCAGGATTAATTCTCGTTGCAGCAGCTATTACTACGACTGCATCTGCAATACATGCACAGTTGCCACCAAATCCAGGACAGTTTCCAGCAAGACAAGGTTTCCCAGTTAGACCACCAGATTTTAAGGAGCTTAACCTAACCGAAGAGCAAAAAGACAGACTGAAAGAAGTTCAAGAAGAGATTCAAAGTTCAATTAATGAAATACTGACAACAGAGCAAAGAGATACTCTAAAACAAGCTGTTGAAGCAGGTAAAAAACCACCAGAAGTCTTGCAGTCAATGAGTTTATCTGACGAGCAAAAGCAGAAAATTCAGGAAGTTATGGAATCGAAAAAGCAAAAAATGTCTGAGATTCTCACCACCGAACAAAAACAACAATTACGCGAGCGTATGGGGGGAAAACACAATGGAAGAAATATTCCATCAGGTTTCGGTAGATTTCCTAATGGTAATACACCAGTTAGTATTCCACCGCAGAGCTAAAAATCCAGTTTTAAATTAGTCTGCAATACTTTTGGACTAACCAACGTAGAGACGCGATTAATCGCGTCTCTACATTCATTTTTGGAGATTTTTTATTTATAAGTCCCTTATTCTGGAAATAATATTACTAAAAATAATTATTAACGTCAAGAGTAGAGCAAGCTAGTGTATATACGTAATTTATAGAGAGTAAACACGATATACATTAGCTGTTTATTTTTCTATTCTATATATATAGCTGGATGTCCAGAATATCCAGTAATAAACGCAACTTCAAGAGGTTTACAACAATGTCACACGAAATCATGAAATCTGAATTATTTGTTGAATTATCTGAGCAAGAAGAAGAGCTTATTGCTGGTGGTTGTGGTCAATCTAAAAGACCTCTAGCTTTAGGTGCTGTTCCTTTCGCTCCTGTTCCTTTTGGCCCACCTCCTTTTGGTCCTGGTGCAATTAAAAAAGGTTTAGGTGGAAAAATGCCTTTCGGTCCAGGTTCTCTCAAGGAAGGTTTGGGTGATAAAGGGTTCGATGGTTTTCCATTCAATAACAGTGATGAATAGCAATAATTATTGCTAGTAGTTTCCTTCAAACTGATAAGCCAGTTATCACTCGTTTTTCTCTCTGAGTAGCCATGTTGTGTGAGTTGAGCGCTCAATTTATATCTACAGGCTACCTAAAATTTATTCCAGAGATTATTCCAGAGATTTACCTGCTAGTGCTCATTTTGCATAGTCTTTTTGTCTGCCTCAATGCAAAGCGTGAGAACATTACAAATAAGTAAGTCTCTGGAATTTTAGCAACCGTTGACCAACTTGATTACAAGCATGGGGTATTAATTGCGTAGACCTCTGGTCTTCCCGTAGGGTATTGCGAATTGTTTAATAAGTTTATGGTAAGTAAAATAGACCCAAAATCGCTACCTTTAGTAACACCGGATGAGTTTATTCCCCCTATTAGTCGATTGATAATATCATCCGGAGTGGTTCTAATTGTTATTTTTAGTGCAGCAGCTATACTGTCTACAATCCTTAAATATCACGTTACAGTCAAAGCATCCGCAAATATTCGTCCTGTGGGTGAATTGCGCTTGATTCAGGCAACAACAGAAGGAGTCATTCACAGTATTACAGCCAAAGAAAATCAAGTTGTCAAAAAGGGTGAAGCACTCGCTTATATCGATGATTCTCAACTTCAGACCAAAAAGACCCAATTAGAAGGAAACATACAAGAAAGTCGTCTACAGTTGGCTAAAATTCAAGACCAGATTAGCTCCCTAAATCTTCAAATTCAGGCTGAGACTAAATTAATTGACCGCTCCGTAGCCTCGGCTGAAGCTGAACTTCGACTACAAACGCGCAATTATCAAGACAAAAAATCGATAGTTCGCTCAGAAGTGGAACAAGCCCAGGTTTCTTTATTATTAGCTAAGGACGAGATGCAAAGATATCAGCAATTAGCGAATACTGGTGCGATTGCTCTATTGCAAGTTAAGCAAAAAGAACAAGCTTTTCAAGCGGCTCAAATCAATCTCAAACAAGCGCAAACTAGCCTTAATCCTAGTAATGCAGAGATAGCAATCGCAAATGAAAAGATTGCTCAAGAAAAGGCACGAGGTCTAGCAACCATAGCTACTTTGAAAAAAGAACAAGAAAACTTACAAAGTAGACAAATTGAAGTCCAGAATAAGCTCAAAAGCGATATAAAATCTCTTCAACAAACATATGTCGAATTAAGCAAAACAATTATTCGCTCTCCTGCTGATGGCACAATCCTCACACTGGAACTGCGAAACACTGGTCAAGTCGTGCGGGCCGGAGAAGCTATCGCCCAAATTGCCCCTGGTGATGGTGCATTGATAGTTAAAGCTTATGTGGCAGGTCAGGATATTGTCAAGGTAAAACCGGGACAACAGGTGCAGATGAGAGTTTCCGCATGTCCCTATCCAGAATATGGCACTCTCAAAGGCGTTGTCAAAGCAGTTGCACCAGACACTCTAGCCTCAAACTTGGCTGATAAGTCAGCTAATAATAAAGTTAATACATCAGTATCATCACTTTCCTATGAGGTAATAATTCAGCCCCAAACCAAATTTGTTGGAGTCGGTAATCGCATTTGTCAACTCAAAGCCGGAATGGAGTCCCAGGCTGATATCATTTCTTATCGGGAAACAGTATTCCAATTTATTCTCAGAAAATTCAAAGTACTCACAGAGCCATGAAAGGAATTCAAGCAGGTTATCAATGTGTCTTGCAAGCAAGTGAAGAAGACTGTGGGGCAGCCTGTTTAGCGTCTATTTGTAAGTACTATGGACGGATGTTAAGCATCAATCGCAGTCGGGATGCAGTCGGGACTGGACAATTAGGAACAACACTACTGGGTTTAAAGCGCGGGTCTGAATCTTTAGGTTTTAATACCCGCTCAGTTAAAGCTTCACACGAAGTTATAGATAAAATCAAAGAAATTCCATTACCAGCAGTAATTCATTGGCAAGGCTATCACTGGGTTGTTTTATACGGAAAACGAGGTAACAAATACATTGTTGCTGACCCAGCTGTGGGTATCCGCTATCTCAACAAAACAGAATTGATGGCTGGTTGGAATGGGATTATGCTGTTGTTGCAGCCAGACCCACAGCAATTTTCGCAACAAAGTGAAGAAGCTTCTTCTGTCGGCTTTGCACGCTTTTTCCAGAGGATTTTGCCATATCGCCTAATCTTAGCAGAAGCTTTAGCAATCAATATTGTTTTGGGCCTACTTTCTTTAACTAGTCCGTTTTTGATTCAAATTCTTACAGATGACGTACTTGTAAGGGGGGATACCCAGTTATTAACTGTTATGGTGGTTGCAATTTCGGTAACGAGTATATTTAGTAGTATTATGCAGTTGCTAGAAACTACCATGATTGCTCATTTTGGGCAACGCTTGCAGTTAGGACTAGTCTTAGAATTTGGACGCAAACTTCTTCACCTACCTTTAAACTACTTTGAAGCTCGTCGCAGTGGTGAAATCACCAGTCGATTGCGCGATATCAATGAAGTTAATCAATTAGTTTCCCAGGTTGTAGCTCGTCTACCCAGCCAATTGTTTGTGGCACTAATTTCTTTTAGCTTCATGCTCTTCTCTAGTTGGAAGCTGACACTAGCAGTCATCGCGATCGCAATTTTGATGACGGTATCAACTTTGCCTTTATTACCGATTTTGCAACAAAAAACTCGTAGCCTCTTAATCTTATCGGCCGAAAACCAAGGTGTTCTGGTAGAAACCTTTAAAGGCGCACTGGTAATGAAAACCACTGCTGCGGCTCCCCAATTTTGGGAGGAATTTCAAAGCCGTTTCGGTCGTCTTGCTAATTTAACATTCAGCACAATCAGGATTACAATTATTAATAATACTTTAGCTCAACTCCTCAGTAGCCTTGGCAGTGTGGCTTTACTGGGATTTGGCAGTATTTTAGTCATCCAAAATGAATTAAGCATTGGTCAAATGCTGGCGTTTAACTCTATGCAGGGTAATGTTGTAGGCTTAATTAGCTCGTTGATTGGCTTAACAGATGAATATTTTCGCACCCAAACAGCAGTCAAGCGGATTCTAGAAGTTATAGATGCTAGCCCAGAATCTATTGGAGATACTCAAAAGCCATTTGCTCAAATTCCTAGTAATACAGATATCTGTTGTAGCAATCTTAGCTTCCACCATGCTGGTAGAGTTGACTTACTAGAAAATTTTTCGGTTAATTTACCTGGAGGTAAAGTAATCGCTTTAATCGGTCATTCAGGTTGCGGTAAAAGCACTTTAGCTAAATTGATGGCAGGTTTATACCAACCGCAATCAGGAAACATCCGTATTGGTATGTATAATTTGCAAGACCTCTCACTCGATAGCTTACGAAGGCAAATAGTACTTGTGCCCCAGGAACCTCATTTCTGGAGTCGCTCAATCATGGAAAACTTTCGCTTGGGTAATCCTGAGATATGTTTTGAGCAGATTGTTGCAGCATGTCAAATAGCGGATGCGGATAGCTTTATCAGTCAACTCCCTAACAAATATCAAACTGTTTTAGGGGAATTTGGGGCAAATCTATCTGGGGGACAACGACAAAGATTAGCGATTGCGAGAGCAATTGTCAACGACCCACCTGTACTGATTTTAGATGAAGCCACATCTGGACTAGACCCCGTCAGCGAATTTAAAGTTTTAGACCAGCTTTTAGATTCCCGTAAGGAAAAAACAACAATTATGATAGCCCATCGTCCCAGCGTTATTGAACGAGCAGATTGGATTGTGCTGATGGACAAAGGCCAACTAAAAATTCAAGGTTCTCTGTCAGCTTTGCGAGTGCAACCAGGAGAACATTTAAAATTTTTCTTGCCATAGTTGTTTGTGTAAAAGCTTGTTTCTTCTATATTTTCGTCCTATAAAATCGTGCGAAAATTTAGGTGTTATCGTGTAGCTAATTTCATCTAGTACTTTAGCCCTAATTACAAACAGCGAAAATAGGACTAAAGACTCTGGCTATCAGCATTCAACATAGATTTTAATTAGATTCAAGACCATGATTCATGCCGTGGTTATTAATGGATAGACATAATTCATAATATGTAGCTAGCAATATTTAGCTAACTTGATAGTATTGGATAATTGAGATATAGCATATACAATAATTGTTAAGTAACTATCTTGATGACAAAATACTGTTTATTATAGTTGAATTATGTCAATCCTTTTGTAGAATCTGACTTTTTACTTAACAAACAGTTCAAATTATAACTGTTGTAAAATAAAATCACACTGATAGCACTTTTTCAATGATAATTTATATGAATATAGCTCTGAAATTAAAAAGGAATATAAAACTTGAGCAGCATCCCCTTCGTTTATTATTATATTTGGAGTGGATTCTTTTTGGTATATCCATAATTGTAATGAATTTTCCTCCGCGAGATGATTTGAGAAGTCCTCATCCTGTTAATCCCATCTTATTACTTTTGAGTATTACCATTTTTGGGCTGATGGGTTTAAGGCTGCCAAATGGTAATCGACTATCAAAGTTAATCTATACATTAGTACAGTTCTTATTAATTTTATTCGCAAACATTGGAGCTGGTATTGGCACAGGCTTTTCGCCCGGTTTGCTGCTAATTTTAGTGATTCGTAGTATTTTAATATTTCAAGTTCCTGGAATCTTGCTAGTTGCTTGTTTAGTTTGGATATGTTTTATTTTTACTTTAAATACAATCACGATTTCAACTGACGCACTACCAGCATCAGTAGCTTTACGTGAAGGAAATATTCACAATATTATCTGGATTGTCAAATTGAATTTCGTAATGTTATTCAGCTTAGTCTTAATATTTGTCCTACTTTTAGTTAACGCATTGTTTGCAGAATTACAAAGTCGTCAACAACTTGTTCTTGCTCACGAACGTTTACGGGAATATGCTCTTCGTATCGAAGACCAAGCAACATTGCAAGAACGTAACCGCATTTCTCGCGAAATACATGATGCTTTAGGACATTCCTTAACAGTACAAAGTATTCAACTTGAAAATGCATTAGTATATTTAGATTCAAACTTAGAAAAAGCCAAAGGTTTTTTATTAGAAGCCCGACAACTTAGTGCTAGTATTTTACAAGAAGTTCGCTATTCGGTTGCAACATTGCGTTCCGACCCTTTGCAGGGTAAATCTTTGGATGCTGCAATTAAACTTTTAATTATAGATTTTCAAAGTAGAATGCAAATTACTCCTAATTACTCCTTGCGTGGTATATTATCAACTCCCCACGAATTAAACAGGACAATTTACCGGATTGTCCAGGAAGCTTTGACAAATATATCTAAGCATAGTAAAGCAACGGAGGTCAAAATTGATATACAGGCAACCAAAGATTCGTTTTGTTTGCGCGTAGAAGATAATGGTATAGGGTTTGACACTAAGCAAAATACTACAGGATTTGGGATAAAGGGAATGCGGGAAAGAACTTTTGACCTTGGAGGTCAATTTTATATCACTAGCAAACCTCAAGGGGGCTGTCATATTATGGCTTTATTTCCATTATCGAGGGTAGAGTCATGATTCGCGTTCTGTTGGTAGATGACCAAATAATTATTCGGCAGGGAATAAAAAGCTTATTAGAGTCTCAATCTGATTTTGAAATAGTGGGAGATGTGGAAAATGGCAAGGAAGCCATAGCCCAAGTCGAAATCCTACAACCCGATGTTGTATTAATGGATGTGCGAATGCCGATAATGGATGGGGTTGCTGCAACCGGAGTAATTTGCCAACAGTTTCCAAATGTCAAAGTATTAATTTTAACGACCTTCGATGATGATGAGTACGTTTCTCAAGCAATGCGATTAGGTGCAAAAGGCTATTTACTCAAAGACACACCCCTTGAACCTTTAGTTAATGCTATTAGGTCGGTTTATGCTGGACATACGCATTTGGGACCGGGATTGCTACAGAAAATTATTACCCCTATATCCGATTCTATTCCCTCAAGCACGCCTCCAGTACCACTTGAGTTTGCAGAACTTACTCCCAGAGAAAAAGATGTTTTACGCTTGATAGCATTAGGTGCCAATAACCGTGAAATAGCCCAGTCTTTATTTATTGCAGAACGCACCGTCAAAAATCATGTTACTAATATTTTAATGCGGTTAAATTTACGCGACCGGACTCAAGCTGCAATTTTAGCAAATACATTTTTGCAGTTTTTGGATGATGATAATTTGAACTCGATTGATTTTCTGCGACCAAATTGAGTGGTGACAATATAGTACATGAAAACTACTTAAGCCCGACAATATTTACATTACTGCTACCTAATGACTGCTGTAATGGCAACAATGCTGAACCTTTGCGAGATGTTAACTTATTTGAAACACCAGAACCTGCTGGTGCTATATTCCTGTCTTTTGGCTAGTTGGTGCAGCTTGATTGATTTTGTTTGCTACGATTATGTAAAAAGCAAAAAAGATATGATAATTATGGAAGCAATTTTTTGGACTGTAGAAGAAGTCGCTCAAAGAGCAAAACAGTTTTACGAAAATGGTATTCACCAAGAAGTTGAATTTGGCGATAATATAGGGAAAATGATTGTGATAGATGCTGAGACGGGCGAATACGGAATTGATGAAACAGGTGCAGAAAGTGCGTTGAGGTTAAAACAGAAGCGACCACTGGCTAGGTTGTTTACTATGCGGGTTGGTTATGATGCAGCAGTCAGCTTTGGTGGTGTTCCTTTGAAGCGTATAGTCAGATGATTTACGGAAGATTGATTGACGGTAAACCGACAGTTTCTGTAGTTTTTCGTTTACCTGCACAACCAGATTTTTCCATGAGTTTTGTTCTTGATACTAGGTTCAACGACTATCTGACCTTACCACCACAAGCAGTCAATGCGATGAGCCTTCCTTTATATTCCACGATATCGGCAATATTAGCCGACGGTAACGAGACTTTATTACCTGTACATGTGGCAACAATTATCTGGGACAACGTAGAAAAAGTAGTTCCAGTTTTAGCTTCTGGTTACAAGCCTTTATTTTGATTTATAGAGAGTGTCATAAGTATCGTGGCTACATGATTTGCTTGACTTGGGCTTTCTAAGCGTTTTAGTTACGTACGCTTTACATACTATAGTATCATGCTGCGAAATAAACGAAATAAGCAAAATAAGCAAAATAAGCGAAGCAAGAGAAGACCAGTCAGAGTGCAACTGTGCAAGGCCATCTTTATTTCGACAGTTACAGAGAATCACATCCTTTAGATAGGGATAAATATTTTTGTTTTAAATTATCATCAACATCGTTAAGTGAGCGATGAAGTGTCATTAAAACAGAGATGTCCCAAATTGCGGAAATCTCGTAGTTTTGTAGTTGATATAAAATTAATACTTATAAATAGTCAATTTATGGAAAAACTACCTAACCAAAAAACCATCTGGGGTCAAATTAGCACCAATAGCCTAGTTCGCTTTCTACTATTTTTTGCTTGTGGTTGGATATTAATACAACTTTTTTGGTATTTCGAGTATGTGATTTTTGTGTTTACTTTTGCAGCAATCTTAGCACTTACTCTTAATTATCCCGTGCGTTATCTAGAAAAATTTTTGGGACGTGGTGCTGCTTTATGTACTGTTATTGTTTTTAGTTTATTAACAATCATTTCTGTAGTCGTAGCGACAGGAGTGTCTCTGGCTAATCAATTTCAACAATTAACAGGATTAATTTTACAAGTTTTGAGTTCTACAAACAATCCACTTACCCAATTAGAAAAAGCATTAGCATCTAGAAATATTCAAATAGATTTAGACGCAGTACAAGCACAAATTCGCGATTGGTTCGCATCGGGTTTTAATTTTGTTTTAGGCTCTTTACCCACTATTCTAGAAAATTACGTTACATTCATTATTATTCTTGTTATTGCCTTTTTTATGTTGGCTGATGGAGAAAAAATCTGGCAATTTATTTTGAAAATGATTCCGCTTCATCAACGCAGTCGATTTGCAACCGCTATTCAGAAAAACTTTATCGGTTTCTTAACAGGTCAATTTATTATCTCATTTATCCTCAGCGTTGCTACTTTTCTTGTTTTTATTCTTTTTAATGTTCCATTCCCGTTTCTGCTAGCTGTGACTGTGGGACTTTTTGACTTGATTCCTGGTATCGGAGCTACATTAGGAGTTAGCTTAGTTTGTTTAATTATTTTATTACAAAGTGGCTGGGTTGTTGCCCTAAAAGTATTGATTAGCTGTATAGTTCTGCAACAGATTCAAGACAATTTAGTTGCACCTCGTGTGATGCAAAGTACTGTGCATTTAAATCCCGTTGTGGTATTTTTTGCGTTGTTAGTTGGTACGAGGGTCGCTGGACTTTTGGGAGTATTTCTTTCGATACCCATTGCTGGAATAATTGTCAGCTTGTTGGGAGCTAAAGAAATGCAATCTGGCTAGAAAGTCTGTGAACTAAAACTAACCATATAAGTGAAAAACAAAAATTTCTATTTCAAAATACATCAAAACTAGAAAAAGTGTTTTTATATACTTTTAATTTCAAGTGTTATTACTTATATATTCGTCAGAGTGTTGCTTTAATGGCAGCGATAGCGACTTAAACATCCTTACACGTGTAGTAATTGCAGTTACCGACCACAGTCCTGCTATTAATTGCGGGCGCCTTTTCACTCGCAACGGGAGCAGCGCTGCGTGGAAATTATAATAAGCTAATAAGGTGGTTGAAAATTACACTTGAAGAGCTTTGGCAGCATTCGCCCAAAATAATCGCGAGCAAGTAGGTAACACGGCAAAAAATATGCGTCCAAACGTTGACCAAGAGAAGATAGAAAGACTTATGCAAGCTTTGGGTAGGGAAGCGAAGGGTTCAGGTTGCATTTATTTTACAGGTGGCGCCAGTGCCTTGCTGATTGGATGGCGTAGTTCCACGGTTGATGTTGATATTCGTCTAGACCCTGAACCCCCAGGGATTTTTCAAGCAATTGCTCAACTTAAACAAGAATTAAACATCAATATCGAACTGGCTTCTCCCCAGGATTTTTTACCTCCTCTTCCTGGTTGGCGCGACAGAAGTGTATTTATTGGCAAACAAGGTAAAATATTATTTTATCATTACGACTTTACAGCCCAAGCACTTTCTAAACTATCCAGAGGCTATGAGCGGGACCGAAACGATGTTCAAGCTATGTACGAGCAGAGGTTATTTTCTTTAAAAGAGTTGCGTGATTGCTTTGAAGCCATTGCACCTGAATTAGTTCGGTTCCCCTCTCTGGACTCTGATGTGTTTAGAAGCAGGGTCGAAAACTTTATCGAGCGAAATAAAGGTCAATTATAGGAGGTTCAACCATGAATTTAAAGGAGTTGCCAGGGGCAGATTTTATCTTACCAGGAATAGACGACCTTCACAATGGCAAGACAAATACAGTTGGAGCGCTGTTAATTGCGATTGCAGCAACGCGCCTAACCGAAGCTGGTTTAGATTTTCCCAGAGAGCGCTTAGCAAAAGAGCCTGAACTAACGTTGTATGCTCGTCTTCAACACGAACAAGATGATGCTTACTCTTACTACAATGCTTTGTTAAGAAGCCTCAATAGCTTTTGCAATGCACTTGAACTCATCAATAAATATAGGGCGTCTAACATATAAGTAAAAAATTTAGCGAAGTGGCGCCTTTAAACGGCATCTGCTTTTACCAAAATTAAGTTTATCCGGAATGAGAACCATTGAATCAAAGAGATTATGATGCCAGTTAATCCATCATTATACATGAGCTTAAGACAAAAATTACTTAAAGAGGAAATTACAAAATAGTAGTAATCTAAAAAATGACCGTGCTACTAGTAATAGGGGTGGAAGTCTGGCAAATAAAGGATTTTATCAGTGCAACTGGGGGTGCGATTTGGTGGTGCATCCTCCGTGGTACTGGTGGTGTTTTGTGTATTCGCTGAAAAGAGTAAGTAGGTAGGCGTAAAAAAGTGCAACTAGATTAAGAAATGTAAATCGCTTAAAACCTTATTTTTGAAAGCAAAGTTAGCAGAAATCGATGCTGCTACTCAGTCAGCATTACAAGAAGGATTCAAAAATCATTATATTGGCTTAGCTAATTCATATAATGATGGATACATGAAATCAAAGGAAGCAGAGGAAAGACAAATAGGTATTTTCTTCTGTCGATTGGAGTATGAGAACATAAATTTATTAACTCACACTCTATATTTGTATGAATTATTGCATTTAGTGTCGCTTACATAACCGCATAATCAGTCATTTCCCGCATGTAAGGAGGATAAAATCCTAATACAATATCTTGTTTCGGCACACCTAACTCAACTAAATCAACGGCGATATCATGCTCTGTTGAATTGTTAAAAATCCATACCTTTTCATTCCGAATATCTAGATGTATTGTACAATGATGCACCCATCGTTGATGATGCCAACCAAAATGTACAATTTGATAATGATTTCGTTGCGTATCGAAAATAGTTTCAACTTCAAATTCACCATAAGCAGGTTTAGTTTGAGCATAACTTATTAGTAGTTCTTGTACTATTTGCTGATAGTGTATCAATTTATTCATTGGACAATCTCCTCAATATATCAGCTATCGGAAAGCTCACCTGAAGTAGTGAGTGGTGAGTGTTTCTTCAATTTTAGGAGCTTATAAAGTTATTTTTGTGTAAAAACCTTCATCTGCGAGTAGGTATGCTGGACGCTGCATTAAATTGTTCACATACTTATATAAAATATCATCTGAATTCAACATTTGTAGTTTGAGTGCCCAAAGTAAAACTCCTCCAACCACAATATCAGCAGCGGTAAATTGATTTTCCACTAAATAATCATTATTAAGCAGCACATTTCTGAGTGGTTCAGCAACACGATTGAACCACTGCAAGGACTCAGTAGTAGTCATGCAAGAGCGTAGTTGAGCAGGGAGTATTTTTTCTGGAAGATTAGGTAAAACTGCGAACATAAAGTGTTCAACGGGTGGTTCGAGTGTTACCGATGCGTAAAATAGCCATTGGTAATAGTAAGCGCGTGCTTGTTGTGAAGGTGCAGGCGCCAATCCTTTCTCTAAATATTTATCCGCAAGGTAAGTACAAATAGCGGTCGATTCAAAAATTGTTACTTCGGAATCAACAAGAACAGGAACTTTACGATGTGGATGTAGCTCTTGATACTCTGGTTCTTGAGTCATTTTCATGTCAACGTTTACAAGTTCGTAGGTAATTCCTAATTCTTCTAAAAGCCAACGAGGACGGACTGCTCTGGTTGTGGGAATGTAATAAAGCTTCATCTTCTTTGAACTGATACTACATATTTTATTTTTCGCTTAAAACGTTGCAAATAATATTAAAATAATCCTAATTTTTTACACTAAGTAATTTAAGTCAAGTTGCTTAACTTGTATCTTAAGTTGCTTAACTTGCCTTGTTTCAATATTAATGATTATCAAAAAATGATAGATTATAATTTAGATGTATGAAATAATGAGAATGAGGATTTCTTCAATAAAGCGCATAACATATTCACAAATTAATTAAATAAATGATTCGCTTAAATCGCTATCAATGGATTGTTCTAATTGTTGCTTGGTTTGGTTGGGGATTCGGTGTTTTTGCTGCTTTGCTATTTAACTATGTGGCGCCAAACTGCATATCAACTCTGTTGGGTTTAACCCTAGGAACCCCAGAAGCTAAAGCCGCAACGCTTTTTTGGACTGGTCTTTTAGCCTCAATTTTATTATGCGGTTGGGGAATTGGAGGAGTAATTTTTGGTCAAGTGGCTGACCGCATTGGACGACGCAAAACTTTAATTGTTACCATTCTTTTGTATGCGTTAGGAAGTGCAGCCTGTGCGTTCGCTCCTAATATTTGGTGGTTAATATTGTGTAGATTTATTACCAGCCTAGGAGTTGGTGGAGAATGGGCAGCAGGTGCCGCACTAGTCGCAGAAGTAGTACCCGAAAAAACACGAGTGGAATCAGGCGCATTATTATACACATCCGCTCCTGCAGGATTATTTTTAGCAACTTTTGTCAATTACCAAATCGCAGGGGTCTTACTTCCCGGAAATCCAGAAATATCTTGGCGCTATGTATTTTTATCAGGCTTAATAAGTGTAATTCTCGCTGCGATTGTACCTATTTTAATTAAAGAACCAGAGCGCTGGCAAAATACACAAAGAAACGTAACCCCCGCAAAAATAAGTGAACTTTTCAGCCGTCAAAACTTACCTTTAACAGTCAGCGGTTTTTTAATGGCTCTAGCAGCATTACTAACTTGGTGGAGTTGTAACGCATTTATTCCCGTTATTGCCACAGGTTTTGCTCAAACTGTAGCAAGCGCTCAAAACTTAGATAAATTAGCGACTTCCACTTTAGTTGAAGAGTGGAAAACCTTAGCTACCAATTCCTTTAACTTAGGTGGTCTCGTGGGTACATTACTAACAGTACCTCTTTCAAAATATGTAGGAAGGAAAAAAATGTTTATGGCATATTTTATCCTTTCTTCCTTTTGCATCATGATAACTTTTGGGCTACCTTTACCTGGACTTGTCCGACTTTATATGTATTTTGCTATTGGTCTAAGTGTGTTTGGCGTATTTGGTAGCTTTACATATTACTTACCCGAACTTTTTTCTACAAGACTTCGTGCCACAGGCTCTGGTTTCTGCTATAACTTTGGTAGATTATTTGCTGCTGCAGGACCATTTTTGGTTGGTTCAATAGCATCATCTGGAAGCAATGCATTAAATAGTGCTGTCGAAACACTTTTTTGGACTGGCTTTATTCCCCTTTTAGGGTTAGCTTTTATGCCTTGGGTTGTAGAAACAAAAGGTAAAATATTATTAGACTAAAAAAGCTTAATTTATACCACAAACCAGCGATTAAAACAGGTGTCTAAAAGCTAAAGTCCTCGTCATAGGACTAATAATAGGGTTTCTAGAGCTTGTCTCTATAGGCTGAAGACAGCAACCTATCTTAATCAAGGCTTTAACATCATTGGCACAGCACGAAAACATGCCAAAATTAACGGGTTTTATATTGACGAAATCATGATTGAGCGATTTTTATAAAAAGAATTAACTGCTGCCTGACCAGTATAATTAGCACCTGCACAATCATCAGCACCTAAATATTCTAGTTCAAACACAAGCTCTTGGCGATTCTCAAGAGACAAAATTTTTGTTCTATTATTATATTTTAATCCAGCATCGTCACATCTTTGTTACACTGCTTAAGCTGTCTAAGGGGTGGTGACATAATCATCAGACCCCTAACAATTTCTTCCGGGGTCGCAGTACCCGCTTCTACTTTGGGTGCGATAGTCATAAGTTCCAAAGCCAAATCTGTAGGAATTCCCCATTCCTCAAGGCTTCTCAATTCTAAAATATCAATACCTTTTTCTAGTCCTTCTAAATATTCTTCAACGGTAACACCGTAGTCTCTAATTTCCGACATAAATATAATCCTTGCTTGACTATTTAGACAATATATTATTACTTGCTGTCAAACAATCATCACAGTAACATTTTATTACATTAAATGTCTATTACAAGGGGATAATATCAAGTTACCAGATTGATATTAAGATTTATTTGCAGCTTTATTGACTCTCTCCGGACTAAAGTAATGTAGTTATAACTCCTGTACTTATTCACCTTTTTCTAAGTTTTGCGATTCAATAGCAAAATACTCCGTAATACTAAAATCGTTAATAGCAACTTTAATTCTAAAACTTTTTCCTGTTGGACAGGTAAATCGTTTTAATTGAATAAAGTTATCTTGGTCACGAGACACTAATTCTTGAATAGGCTCTCCAGATTGAGAAATTAAGCTGAGTTTAATGTTATTTGGTAAGTAAATTTGTCCGTTTGCTGGATGTAACTGAACTCGAATACCAACTTTTTGTTCTTGCTCCTGTGTTAAACCAAGCAGTAGTGCGACAGATTGATTACCAAGTTGCATCCCTAAATCAATCAGCTTGACTCGCTCCACAAAAACACCTGTAACATTTGCGTCACGCTGTCTAAAGGCAAAAGCGAAATTCTTAGACTCAGAGTTGATAATTGTATTAATAGATTGCCATCCTGTCTCGAAAGTATTTTGTAACCAATTACTAAGGTTGGTAATGGGAATAGTACTTTTACTAGTAACTAAGCTACTTATATATTTGCTATTACGTTTGCAATATAGTTGCTGACGCCATTCATCATTCTCTATTAGTGATGCCCATTTTTCAAATGGTATATCAAATTGTAAGCGGGGAGAATAAATAGATGAGTTTCCTAGAATCTGTAATAATTCTTGAACTTCGACTTCAGATAAAGTAGGCAATTCTAAAATAGATGCTTGCATTTCAAGTTGCTGTATCACCTCCATGACGGTAAGATTTACAGTCAATTTTTCTATTGCTATCGAGTAATTACGCTCCTTTTCATTATATTTGCCTTCATACTTGAGTTGACGATGAGTCGTAAATCCACAAACTTCAAGCCAAGAATCATCAGCCATCTCTATATGAATCTGAATTGCCAAGTAAAAATCACCTGCAAATTTAGGAATATCTACCCACTCTTGGGATACAGATAACTCTTCTAAATCTGAAGTTTCGCTAGGAATTAAAATGATTCGCTTATGAGAGAACAAAATTGCTGCACCGTTCATTACTTCCCAAATACTGGGTAAGCTTTCCTTATTAGGTACAATTGCATGATATGTAGATTCTTCGTCAAAGCATTGTTGAAGCCAATCGAAAAAGGAATACAAGCAAAGATGGTTGAGGTAAGCATTATAACGTGAAAGTGTATTAGAATGTTTTTGGGCTTCTTGCCAAGCTCGCTGTCTTTCTACGGCTGAAATTTTCAACCTCAATTGGTTGGAGGTAGTATTTGAGTGGTGTGAATCAAACATTTTTTTAACCTACTGGTTGCCTTAATTGCCAAAGTTGTAAAGATTTTTCTAGAGATTTTTCTAGAACAGCGTTTAATATTTCTACATGGTGCTGATTAAGACGCCAAATAATATCCAAATCGTGACAAGCTGATTTTACTACATCTCCGTACACCTTTAGTAAACATAATTTTATGTATTGATGAATTTGCTTTTCTATTTCTTTAATTAAAGCTATTTCTAACTTAACTTGAATTGTTATTAAAAATGCTGTAAAGGCTTTCTCTTGCATATTAAATTTATCTCCTATTATTTTTTTATCTATTTTTTGTCCGTAACAGAGTCTTAACACTTCTTTTTCGTTTTCATCTAATTTTTTAATAGCTTCAACTAAAGCAATATCAATTAAATTAGAATAATCTGGAGTTCGGTAATTGCGAACTAGCCAGCCATTTACATATTGCGAAACCCATTGGTTAGGTTGGCTTAATTCAGATAAAGTTTTTAAAAGTTTTGATTCGACTGTTTTCAAGCGAGAAGCAATAGTCCCTTGAGTAACTTGAAATTTATCTGCTATGTTTACTTGATTTAAACCCAACCCGTAATAAAGTATTAGTATTTTTTGTTGGTCTATTTTTAAAGTTAGTAACCGTTGCTTTAAAGCTGTTTCAGTTTCTTTGGCTATCCCTATTTCTGTTTGGTCACTTAATAAATTTGATTCCGAAATTTCTTCATTACTCAAAGATTCAATTTCATGTCCTTTTTGTTGTAGAAATTCCAGGGAAACGCTTGGTATGATGGATTTTGGGTAATTTTGTAATGCCTTAATACAGGTTTCTATCCAAGATTTTAATTGCTCGACTGTAATTTGTCCACCAGCAGAAACTTCGTGAGGTGCCCAGACTAGCGATTTCTCGGTATTATAATAATTAGCGACCTCCTGAAAATCAGCATCATCAGGTTCTGGATAGGTTTGTCCTTTTTCATAAGCAGGATTTTGAAGTTTATTCATTTGGTAAACTTGTTTAAAATATTTACGTGCAAATAAAAATTTAGAAATATTAGGTTCATATATACCACTTCTACTTAATGCTTCTTTAAGTTCTTTCTCGCTTTTTTGTGAGAATAGTCTCCACTTAGAAAACTTACTCACAGATGTTCTATCTTTAATATTGTTGACTAAAACTTTAGTGATATAAGCATCTAAAGGAGAACTCATAGAATCATACTTAGCTAAGATTTTTCTAAATTTATCATGGTCATAAATTAAGCATCTAGCTAAAAATATAAACTCTTCCCAAGATTGAGTTCTATCATCTTTCCAAACTTGAAAAGCAGCATGGTAGCAACTTTCTTCACAGTAAACAGTTAAGTGTTCCCATGCTTTTTTAACTCGATTGGCTGGTTCCCAACTTTCTTGAGGTGGTAGCTCTTTAAGTGCTATATCTATCCAAAACTGAACTAACTCCCTGATGTTGTCTTGCTGGTTAAACAAATAAATAAATTTTTCATGCTGACTTTTATATAACTCCAAATTACGCCTTAAATTAGTTTCAGATTTCCATTGAATAGTTGAGTAAGCCTTATCGCTCCCAACGTTTATATATTGATAAAATTTTTCTTGTATGCCTCGACAGGGAAGTTTTGGTGCTTGGCTGAACATGTTAACCTCTGTGCGCGTCAGTCAAATGGAAATTTACAGTAAGATGCACGCCTGTTTGTATATAATTTATCTGTACAGCAGATAACATCATTCTTTCTACCAGGAAGAATTAATAATTTATGTAGTATAGATAACATATCCCCAAGCAGTGAACAACAGAAACCATAGTTTTTCATTATATTAAGTCTCAATACCTCCATTTACTTAGTTGGTTAGCTCCTAGTTGTTTTATTGATTTTTCTGGTTGTTGTATGAAGTTTTGTCTAAACTATTACAGTTTATTTGTACCAAAAATAAATGCTTTACAATTAAAGTAGCTAATAAAACCTTTAGTAATATAAAATACTTTATTGTTTAAGCTCTGGCATCTGCCGTGAAATGAGTAAGCTAGTTCTCTTAAATTTGGGTAGAGGTACTTTACAAGAAGGGTTCCCCTCTGTAACCGTTCAACTGAAGGAAGAAGGGAATGATAAAAGCAGTCAATTCAACGGTAGTTTACCAGCTGCTTCAAATATCCTTCATCTTTATCACCGTTGGCAATTACTCTACGATTTACTGTATCAGGCTAAGTCTATTTATGTAGGTTTACGTCAGCTGAGGCAAAACGACTCCGATATTCAATTCAATGAGGATGATGTCACTCATGTTTCAGAAGTAGATTTTTATAATATATGTCAAGAGTTGCAAAAGCAGATTGACAACTGGTTAGATTTTGAGGATTTTCGCCACATTGACCGTCAATTAAGATTACGGTTAACTCCTGATGAAGAAATTCGCTTTATTATTCAAACTCAAGATAATAATTTGAGAAATATTCCTTGGCATATTTGGCGTTTTTTTAGAGATTACCAAAAATCGGAAATAGCTTTAAGTTCTATTGAATTTGAATCAGTTTTAAATGTTAAAAAAACTATTAAACGAGTTAGAATACTGGCAATTTTGGGAGATAGTACAGGAATTGATGTTAATGCCGATAAAAAGTTATTGTCCGCTTTAGCAGATGCTCAAACTGTATTTTTAGTAGAACCGTCTCGTCAAGAATTAGACGAGAAGCTCTGGGATAAACAAGGATGGGATATTTTATTTTTTGCTGGACATAGTTCGAGTCAAGATTATGATGAAACAGGGTATATATATGTAAATTCTACAGAGAAAGTTGAAATTTCTCAGTTAAAGAATGCTTTAAAAAAAGCCAGACAATGTGGGTTGCAATTAGCAATTTTTAACTCTTGTGATGGATTGGGGTTAGCACAACAACTCGATGATTTACATATTCCCCAAATAATCATTATGCGAGAACCAGTTCCAGATAAAGTTGCACAGGAGTTTCTCAAATATTTTCTTAGCTCATTTTCCAATGAGGAATCATTATATTTAGCGTTTAGGGAAGCTAGAGAAAAATTACAAGGTTTAGAAAGCAACTTTCCTGGTGCTAGTTGGCTACCTGTACTTTTTCAAAATCCGGCAGAAATATCCCCAACTTGGAAAAGTTTACAAGGTAAGAAAACAAAAAATAATCAGCATTTATTTAAGTCAAAACATAAATCGATACTAAACTTTTCAACAGTTTTGATTACTAGCTTTACAATTACAAGTTTAATAATGGGTGCTCGTTGGTTGGGAATATTGCAACAGTGGGAATTAAAAGCATACGACCACTTGATGATAGTAAGGTTGCAGGAAGAACCTGACGCACGTATTTTGGTAGTAGGAATAAAAGATGAAGATTTACAACTACCTGAACAACGACTGAGAAGAAAAAACACACAACTTTCAGATGAAGCTTTAGAAAAACTACTAAAAAAATTATATTTTTATAACTCAAAATTGATTGGATTGGATGTTATTAGAGATTTTCCAGTTGATGATAAATATAAGGACTTAAAAGTACGCTTAAAAAATAGCGACGACCGTATTTACGGAGGATGTTATATCGGAGATACTGAGAAAAATAACTCATTTTTACCACCACCGGAAATAAAAAAAAATTATCTTGGCTTTATGGATGTTTTAGCAGAAAATTCAGATGGTGATGTTTTACCAGAGCAAGAAAATGCTGTGGTTCGTCGTCATCTTTTATCACGAGATTTACATCCCACATCTGTTTGTAAGTTAGATACCGCTCTTAGTTTACTACTTGCATCTGATTACTTGCAGCAAAAAGGCTTTAATATCAAAATAAATGGAAATTGGCAGATAGGCAATGTAGTTTTTCATCGTTTGCAAATACCTACGGGTGGTTATCAAAAAGCCGATATGTGGGGAAACCAGATATTACTAAATTACCGCTCTTATCGTTCTCCAAATAAAATTGTTGATATAGTTTCGCTCACAGATGTACTTAGAGGAAAAATTAATCCAGAGTTATTAAAAGATAGAATAGTACTGGTAGGAGTGATGACTTCAAAAAGCGAAGATAGACATCGTACCCCTTATAATCAAACATCTTCACCAAAACAAGATATGCCGGGAGTGATTCTACAAGCGCAAATGCTTAGTCAAATACTAAGTGCTGTTTTAGACAAGCGACCCTTAATATGGGTATTGCCCTTTTGGGGAGAATTCTTATGGGTTTGGAGTTGGTCTATTGTCTCTGGGGTTTTGGTTTGGCGTCGGAACTCGATATATTACTTAATAATTTCAACCACAGTTGTTTGTATAGTTTTGTATAGTATTTGTTTTGCTTTATTTCAGCCTAGTATTAGTTGTTGGATACCTTTAGTTCCTCCTATTTTTGCGTTAGCAATCACCGAGGGAACATTGGTAGTATTTATATTAGTCAATAAAAGTAAAAATCTAACAACAACTTAAATATATGCTAAAAATAAACTTTTACGGACTTGTTCTAGCTGTAAATTTGATACTGATTAGCTTTGTACCTGTACAGGCACAATCTATCATAAATAAAGCGACGCCAAATTCTCAATCATCTACACCTCGCACAAACTCAAGCAAGAAGAAAATAGTTTTTGTTAAACCCCGTCCCGGTCAAGGAGCACCACGAGGAACGAAACCAGCGGGAAGTCGTAGTTGTTTAATAGCTGATACTTTGCCTTTTACTCCGTTGCTTCCTGTTACTAAATATGCAGACAATACTCAATTAGCTTGGAGTTTAACAACTCAAGAACGTCCCAGGTTCTGGTTTTACGTACCTTTTTCAGCTTCTACAACTAAAGAAGCTAAGTTTTCTCTGAGAAATCAGTTAGGTGAAGTGATATACGAAACTCCTGTAAAATTGAATCAAATACCAGGAGTTATCAGTATTTCCCTTCCTGATACTAAAGAACCATTGGAAATAAACAAGTGGTATCAATCTTACTTATTTATTTCAACCTCTTGTCCAAATAGCTATAAAATCGAAAAGAAAGAAGCTTCTGGATGGGTAAAACGCCAAGATATAACATTAGAACAAAAAAACTTGCTAGATAAAACCAACTTATCTTTGGAAAAAGCGACTTTTTATGCCAAAAATGGTTTTTGGAACGATGCTATAACAATTTTAGGTGAGTTGCGTCGCAATGGGTTGCAAAATCACGAATGGAAGGAGTTACTAGAATCACAAGGATTCTATAATATTGCTACAGAACCCATCTTAGGAGAATAGCCTTGGAGGGGAGTGGGGAGTGGGGAGTGGGGAGTGGGGAGTGGGGAGTAGGGGGTGGGGAGTCAATACTGCTCGGTTAAGGATTTTTGTAGGTTGGGTTGAGGGACGTATGCCTTTATGGGCACGCTTATAGAACGCAAAGCGTCTCGAAGAGATAACCCAACAAATACAACGTTTCGGTTGGGTTATCTTTTATCGGACGCTGCGCGAACGCAAAGCCTCAACCCAACCTACAACCAACTACCTATTAAAATGAAAGGTGCCCAATAATAAGGTTTTTTGTACTCCTGGTTATCTTGTTTAAGAAAATCCAGTTGTGCGCGTCTCAATGCTTCGGCTTTACTTACTTTGTTTGTGGCTAATTCTTGATAAAATTTACCCATTAATAAAGCGGTAGAATAATCATTTACTTGCCATAATGAAGCTACAGCGCTACGTGCTCCTGCTTGTATTGATACACCCGCAATTCCTAAAACCGCACGTTTGTCTCCGGTTGCAGTATTGCAAGCGCTTAGTACAAGTAACTCAATAGCATCTGGTCTTAATTCTTCTCGACTACGCAACCACTGCTTTAAATCATTAAGTTTAATTTTTTCATTTCTATGTCCTAAGATAAACGTTTCATTTGGGTCAGAACTAAATTGACCGTGGCTTGCGATATGAACTATAGAGAAAGCTTCAGAGTTTAAATTATTTTCTAAATTTTTTTTAGTAAAATTCTGGTTATATAATTCTTTATTTTCTTGAATAGTTGATTCAATTTTATCCAATTCTTTTCTCACATGTTCCAATTCTTCAAAATTTTTACTTTTTTCACTCAAGCCAGCAGTTAAAACCTTCAACTTTGTTATTTTTTTAAGCTCGAACAATTGCAAAGTAGGGCTTAGTGCAATATTATATTTCTCGATTAAGCAATTTTTACCATCATATAAGGCTGCGATTGGCAAATCTCTTAAAACACCATCTAGAACAAAAATTAAAGTTTCAATTTTGTTACTTTTTAAATAACTCTCAGCATGACCTAGCAAATGATTATAAATTATTTTTAATGATGGTATCTGATTAGCATAGAATTTTTCACTGATACCATCACTAATTTCTTTTATCTTGCTTTCTATTTCGGTTTCCGTAATATAAGATGTATATTTAATAAGTTCTTTTTTATCAGGTAACTTGAGAATAATTTCAATTCTATCTGGTAAAATAATTGGGTAAATAATTGCTGCGTTTGTGGCTTTTGTATCTACTTCGTTATCAATATTTACACTAGCTTTTAGACAAGCAACACGCAAAAAATTATTAAGTTCTGCTAACTGTAGAGATTCAATTACTTTTCTCGCTTTAATCAAATTATCTTGCTCCTTACCTCGTAACAGTAAACTAACATATTCCCGATACACTGGTTCTACTTTCTCTCGAAAAGAAAATTGTACATCAGTATTAATTGCAACTAAATCATTACGAAGTGAGTCAAGCGTTTCTATTGCTAAACCGTAAGTTTTGATAGCCTCTTGAAAATTACCTAATTTATTTTCTAATCTTCCTAATTGCCATTGCCACTGATAAGCTATATCTTTATTATCAACTGATGCACTTATTGCCAAAGCTTGCTCAGTTATTTTCTTTGCATCATTTAACTGTCCAGCTTTTTCGTATACCTCACCGTAGCTGCCTAAAGCATAAGATTCTGCGCGTTTATCTCCTAACTCTCTAGCTAGAATGACTGCTTCTTTTGTATATGAATAGGCAAGTTTTTGAAATCGTTTTCTTTCTTTTTCGTTATTAGTTATTTCCGACAAATTTTTTGCCAAATTAATTCGGTTATAAATAGCTGCTCTACTATTAGGTATTTGAGGTATTAAAGACTGTATTTGGTTTAATAAGCCATCCGAATTATTTAAATCAGCTTCAGATAATAGATTCCCTTTATTTTCGTTTACTAACAGGCTTAGCTGATTTAACATTGCTTGCAAACGAATAGAAGGTAAAGTTGATGTAATTTGAATTGCTTTTTGATAATTTTTTATTGCTTCTTTTGTATATAATTCTGTCTTTTCTGTATTAAAATTTTCACCTACAGCGAGTAAATTATCTCTTCGTCCACGAAATGTGTTTCCTAGGTGAAAATAGGCATTACTTTGGATTTTATTAATTTGTAATTTATCCGCTAATTGAATACTTTGCTTTAAAAATAATTCTGATTTCTCAAAATCACCAACAAGCCGATGTATATTCCCCAAACTCATAAATCCTATGGCTTTTACATGAGAATCAGGTAAATTTTCGAGACTTTCTTTAACTGACCCTAAAATTTTATTCGCTTGCCATAAATTTCCTAATGCTTGAAAAGCTTGAGCTTGATTGATACGATTACGAACTAAAGCTGATTTATCATCAAGCCGCATATAAATATTAGCAGCTTCCTTCCAAATATTTATGGCTATATCAGCTTTACCTTGCACAAATTTTAATCGTCCTTGAACATCTAAAGCTTGAGCAAGAATTTGTGCCTGATTTTCTAGTATAGATGAGTTTTGATTTTGTAATAACTTCAGGCTTTTTATTATAAATTTTTCTGCATTTTGCAAATCTCCAAATTGTTGACACGCTAAAGATAAGTTGCTAAGTGTGATTGCTTCGTTCAATCTGTCACCTGTAGTTCTGAACTCAATTTCTGCTTGTTTTAATAATTCTATTGAATCTTTATACTTTCCTAGTTGATAAAGCTCTTGTCCCTTCTGCAATCGACTAGTTGCATTGGTATTAATCACTTTTTCGTTTGCGAACGCAGGAAATATTGTTATACACAAAAATATAGATACAATAATTATATGTAAAAATTTGCTACTTTTCATAATTTTAGATTTGTGGTGGTATATAAAAAATTATTTAAATATCATGACGTTCAATCAGGCAACTTGCTTGATAGATTTTATTTGTAATGAGATGGGATAATATCACTCTCCATCCAAAAAGTAAAGTTGTCTACTTTACATATATAATTCGTTACATTACAGCTATGGGAAGGTAAATAAAACACATTTTGTCTCACGCAAAGACGCAAAGACGCAAAGAAGAGTATTTTAAGTGTGGTCTAAATACATGAAAACTGCTGTAAAAGCCCATTCAGCAAGAGTTATGATGTAAAAGTCATTTGTTTAACAAAAAAATTTTGAAGAAATCAATAAACCAATTAAGCATAAACTAATAAAGTAGATGTAGAGTTAAATACCAAAGCTTATTCAGGTGCATTACTAATAGTTCAAAGCGTTTAAGTGTAACAAAAATTATGTATAAGACAGATGCATAGAACAAACGTTTTACTTTCCCAACTCTTAGTAACTAGTGTTTTAATATCTACCAATAGCCGTGCTTTTGCGGAGATAGTGCCCGACAATACACTTGGTGCAGAAACTTCACGCATTAGACAAAATAACTCTATTAATGATTTAAATATAGAAGGTGGTACTCAACGGGGCAGTAATCTTTTTCATAGTTTCTCTCAATTTAATATTAATAATGGACAAAGTGTTTATTTTAACAATCCTATTGGAGTGCAAAATATCTTAACACGGGTAACAGGTGGTCAAATATCAAACATATTGGGTACGTTAGGGGTTAATGGTAGCGCGAATTTATTTTTAATTAATCCTAGTGGGATTGTATTTGGTGAAAATGCACGCTTAGATATAGGTGGTTCTTTTATTGCTAGCAGTGCTAGTAATATCAAGTTTCTCGACGGTAGCGAATTTAACGCAAGCTTGACACAAGAAAAACCATTGTTGACAATATCTGTTCCTGTAGGATTGGGTATGGGAAACAACCCAGGAGAAATAAAAGTTTTAGGGCCGGGGTCGGGAGTTGCTTATGAATATGACAAAAACAAACCTCGTTTTCCAACTGACAGTAGCGTTGTGGGACTTGAAGTGAAACCAGAGAAAACTTTAGCATTGCTGGGGGGCAATGTCATTATTAATGGTGGTGTTATTCGCTCACCAGCAGGCCGTATTGAAATTGGAAGTGTTGCTAGTAATGCACAAGTGAGTCTTGTTCCTGTTATAGAAGGTTGGCAACTAGGTTATGAAACAGTCCCTAATTTTGCCGACATCCAAATATCAGATAAAGCATTTATAAGTGGTACTGGTGTCGGTGGAGCTTACATTTCTCTTAGAGGAAGAAACATTAATTTGAGCAACGAATCATTCTTAATTGCTAATACGAAAGGTGACCGCAACGGTGGAGAAGTTCGCATTGTCGGAGAATCAATTACTCTTAATCAAGCTGACGTAAGCAATCACACGTTTAATAGTGGAAATGCTGAGAAAATAGAACTTTTTGCTAAAAAATCCATTCTATTGGAAAATAATGCTGGTGTCGGTAGCCATACAACAGCAAATGGAGATGCTGGAGAAATTATAGTATCAGCCGATTCTATTACTATTAATAAACAAAGTGGTATGGGCAGCAATACCTATGGTAAGGGAACAGGTCGGGGAGGAAGATTTTTTATTAAAGCAAATTCCATGTTATTAGACAATTCTGGTTTTGCTGCTATGTCTGATAGTAGGGGCAACGCTGGAGTTATAGATATTACAACTGGTAGTTTAGAATTTCGTAATACGTCTGGTATCGATACTAGCTCATATAGTTCAGGTAATGGCGGAAAAATAAATATTAGAACAAACTCTTTGTTGCTAGAAAATAATGTCGGATTAGCTAGTAACGTCGGAGAAAATAGTACAGGGAAAGCAGGAGAAATCAATATAATAGCAGACTCTTTGGTATTGAGAAATAATGTAGGGATAAATAGTGATACTCAGGGAGCAGGAGATGCAGGCAAAATCAACATCAGTTCAAATTATCTACTAATGGAGGATACTACTGGTATTACCACTCAGTCTTTTGGTCGCGGAGAAGCTGGAGTAATTATTCTTAATGTTGGTGATATGATAGTTCGTAATACCTCTGGTTTGTCTAGTAATGCAAATGGTTCCGGGAATGGTGGACAAGTTAATATTACTGCAAATTCTTTACTAATTGAAAATAATTCCGGATTTAGTAATGGTAAGGGAGACAGAGGAGGTAGAGCAGGAGATTTTAATATTAATGTTAAAAACTCTTTTGTTTTACGAAATACTTCAGGCATTGGTACTGATACTTGGGGTTCAGCAGCAGCAGGACAAATTAATGTAACAGCTGATTATTTTGAAGTTAGTAATTCAAGTGGTATTCATGCGGAAACTAAGAGTAGCGGGAATGCAGGAAACTTGAGAGTACAAGCAAGAAACTTGCTTATTAACAATGGAAGCTTTAGAGTTACAAGTGCAGGCTCAGGCAGAGCTGGTACATTGAATGTTGTGGCAGATAATATGCTGCTTAATGATGGTAAAATTATAGCGACAAGTACCTCAGGTAATGGTGGCAACTTAAAATTAGATGTTGCTTCTTTATTACAGTTAAGCAACGAAAGTCGGATATCGACCACCGCAGGCGCAGCGGGTGCTGGTGGAGATGGGGGTAATATTACCATCTATGCTCCCAATGCTTTTATTGTTGGTGTACCAAATGGAAATAGCGATATTACTGCCAATGCATACAATGGTAGAGGTGGCAATGTAAGAATTAATACTGCTGGTGTCTTTGGTATGGAAGTGCGTAGCCGAGAAAACTTAGAGAGGCTTTTAGGAAACAGTAATTCAACTCAACTAGACCCATATTTGCCGCAGACAAACGATATTACCGCAATTTCTCAGGAAAATCCGTCTCTCAATGGTTTAGTAACTATCAATACACCTTATGTTAAACCTAATAGTGATTTAATTAACCTGCCCTTAGTGCCAGTTGATACAAAAATATCTCAAGGTTGCTATGGTACAAATCAATCCCAAAGTCGATTTGTTAACATTGGTCGTTCAGGTTTACCTCCAAGCCCTATAGATTATATTGATGGTGACATCGTGGATGTAGATTGGGTTGCTATTAAACCAAGGGGAGGTAAATCTAGTCAAGAAAATCCTTCCGTCCTTTCCGCAAGCAAGGTGATGGCAAATTCAACTCCAGAGGAAATTGTAGAAGCTACGGGTTGGGTAGTAAACGATAAAGGAATTGTTATGCTCGTAGCTAATTTAAACCCTGATGGATATAGTTATTGGCAAAATCCAAACGTAAATTCATGTGTAAAATCAGTAAACAAATAGTAGTCTACTGAACCGAAATATCTTCATATTTTATTTAAGTATGAACTTTTATTTAAACATCAACAAATAATATTTATGAGATAGCATAAACCAATAAAGTAAATGTAGGTTTAAATACCCAAACTTATTCAGGTGCATTACTAATGGTTCAAGGTATTTAAGTATAACAAAAATCACATATAGAACAAATGCATAGAACAACAGTTTTACTTTCCCAACTTTTAGTAACTAGTGTTTTTATATTTACCAGTAACCGTGCTTTTGCGGAGCTAATCCCTGACAATACTCTCGGTGCGGAAGCTTCACGCATTAGACAAATTAATTCTATTAATGATTTAAATATAGAAGGTGGTGCTCAACGGGGTAGTAACCTTTTTCATAGTTTTTCTCAGTTTAATATTAACAATGGGCAAAGTGTTTATTTTAACAATCCCACTGGAGTACAAAATATCTTAACACGGGTAACAGGTGGTCAAATATCAAATATATTGGGGACGTTGGGGGTTAATGGTAGTGCGAATTTATTTTTAATTAATCCTAGTGGGATTGTATTTGGTGAAAATGCACGCTTAGATATAGGTGGTTCGTTTATTGCTAGCAGTGCTAGTAATATCAAGTTTTTAGATGGGAGCGAATTTAACGCAAGCTTGACGCAAGAAAAACCATTGTTGACAATATCTGTTCCTGTGGGTTTGGGTATGGGAAGCAACCCAGGAGAAATTAAAGTTTTAGGTCCGGGGTCGGGAATTCCTTATGAATATAGCAAAGACCAACCTCGCTCTCAAATTGACAGTAGTGCAGTGGGATTTGCAGTGAAACCAGAGAAAACTTTGGCACTTCTAGGAGGTAATGTAATTATTAATGGTGGTGTTGTTCGCTCACCTGCGGGACGTATTGAAATTGGTAGTGTTGGTAGTAATGCAGAAGTAAGCCTTACTCCTGTTACAGAAGGTTGGAAATTGGGTTATGAAAAAACTTCTAATTTTGCCGATATCCAAATATCAGAGAAAGCATTTGTTACTGCTGCTGGTATCGGTGGGGGTCACATTTCTCTCAGAGGAAGGAATATTAATCTAAACAATGAATCAGTTTTAATTACTGATACAAAAGGCAATCGCAACGGTGCAGGAATTAGCATTGTCGGAGAATCAATAGCTCTAAATAAGACCGACATCAGCAATAACACCTTTGATAGTGGAAGTGCGGGAAAAATAGAACTTTTTGCTGACAAATCAATTCAGCTTGAAAATTATGCAGCTGTCGGTAGCCATACAACAGGAAAGGGTGATGCTGGAGAAATTATAGTATCAGCCGATTCTATTACTTTTAAAAAAGAAAGCGGTATGGGCAGCAATACCTATAGTGAGACAGGTCGGGGAGGAAGATTTTTGATTAAAGCAAATTCCTTCTTATTAGAAAATCGTGCTGGTTTTGCTGCTAGGTCTTTTAGTGGAGGTAACGCTTCTGGTATAGATATCATAGCTGGCAAATTAGAATTACGTAATGTGGCTGGTATAAATACTACGACAGAAAGTTCAGGTAATAGCGGACAAATCAATATTACGACAAACTCTTTGTTGCTAGAAAATAATGCAGGATTGAATAGTAACGCAAGTAAAAATAGTACAGGAAAAGCTGGAGAAATTAATATTGTCACGGATTCTTTGGTATTAAGAGATAATGTAGGAATAAGTAGCGAAACTTTTGGAACGGGAGAAGCTGGTAAAATAAATATTCGTGGAAATTCTCTACTTATAGAACAAAAAGCAGGAATAAATAGTAATGCTAAAGATGGTAGCACAGGTCAAGCGGGAGAAATAAATATTGTTGCAGACTCTTTGATATTACGTAATTATTCAAGCATAAAAAGCCAAGCACCCAATGCAAGGGATGCTGGAAAAATCGATATTACTGCAACTTCCTTTATTATCAAAGATAACGCAGAGGTTCGTAGCGATACCTCCGCAACTTCTTCAGGTAAAGCAGGAATTATAAATGTCAAAAGTAATTCATTACTAATAGAGGATTCTGCTGGGATTAATAATCAGTCTTCTGGTCGCGGAGATGCAGGAGTAATTAATCTTAATATTGGTGATATGATAGTTCGCAATCGCTCTGGTTTGTCAAGTAATACAAATGCTTCCGGAAATGGCGGACAAGTTAATGTCACTACAAATTCTTTATTAATTGAAAATTACTCTGGATTTAATAATGGAACTTTGAACAATGCAGGTAGAGGTGGAGATTTTAATATTCACGTTAAAAACTCTTTTGTTTTGCGAAATGTTTCAGGTATTCGCACTGATACTTTTGGTCTAGGAGAAGCAGGACAAATTAACTTAACAGCTGATTATTTTGAAGTTAGTAATTTAAGTGGAATTCGTGCAATAACTAATAGTAGTGGTAATGCAGGAAACTTAAGAGTACAAGCAAGAAACTTGATTATTAACAATGACAGCAGCTTTAGAGTTACAAGTGCTGGCTCAGGCAGAGCTGGTACATTGAATGTTGTGGCAGATAATATCCAGCTTAATGATGGCCAAATTTTTGCGACAACAACTGTCTCAGGTAATGGTGGCAACTTAACATTAGATGTTGCTTCTTTATTACAGTTAAGCAACAAAAGTCAGATATCGACCACAGCAGGAACTGCAGGTGCTGGTGGAGACGGTGGTAATATTACCATCAATGCTGCCAATGCTTTTATTGTTGGTGTACCGAATGGAAATAGCGATATTACTGCCAATGCATTCAATGGTAGAGGTGGCAATGTCATAATTAATACTGCTGGTGTCTTTGGTATGGAAGTGCGTAGTCGAGAAAACTTAGAGAGGCTTTTAGGAAACAGTAATTCAACTCAACTCAACCCAAAGTTGCTACAGACAAACGATATCACCGCAATTTCTCAGCAAAATCCGTCTCTCAGTGGTTTAGTAACTATCAATACACCTTATATTAAACCTAATAATGATTTAGCGAATCTGCCCTCAGTGCCAGTTGATACAAAAATATCTCAAGGTTGCTATGGCGCAAATCAATCCCAAAGTCGATTTGTTAACATCGGTCGTTCCGGTTTACCTCCTAGTCCTCTAGATTATATTGATGGTGACATCGTGGATGTAGATTGGGTTGCTATTAAACCAAGCGAAGGTAAATCTAGTCAAGAAAATCCTCCCGTCCTTTCTGCAAGCAAGGTGATGGCAAATTCAACCCCAGAAGAAATTGTAGAAGCTACGGGTTGGGTAGTAAACGAGAAAGGAATTGTTATGCTAGTAGCTAATTTAAACTCTGATGGTCATAGTTCTTGGCAAAACCCAAATGTAAATTCATGTGTAAAATGAGTAAATAAATAGTAGTCTAACAAATCTAAATATCTCTATATTTTATTTAAGCATCAACGAATAATACTAATGAGATAAGTTGTTTCATATCTCAGCTACATAATACAAAATTATCATAAATGAATATAATATGTTTTTTTATTTAGAACTTATTGAGAAATTCGATTGAATCACATATTCTATTTATAGAAAAAGAAAAGACAAATTCAAGTCTAATCCCATCCCAACCGAAAAAACATTTACTCAGTTAAATTTAAGGAGAAATACAATGTCTAACATCGACATTGCTAGCGCTTGGAAAGATGAAGAATATCGTAATAGCTTGACTAAAGAACAACGTTCTCAGTTGCCTGAAAACCCCGCAGAAATTATTGAACTAGCAGATGAATAAATGGAAACTTTGACAGGTGCTGGTAAAGGAAAACGTGACAATACCAGCGGTTCAAAGGGTTGCAATACAAATCGAATTCCTTGCATTGTAACTACAGTAGAATTTTTATATCTTATCGAAGCGTTAATTACAAAAGCTTTAGACCAACTACATAAGGAAGTACAGGCATTAATTAAGACGCAACAAAATCTACCTTTTGACCCTAATATAATTGAATCCATCTTAATTGCTAGTCTACCACTCCTCGAACCTGACCCAGTTCGCTTTTTTGCCCAACCTGATGACCAAGAAAAGATTGCTGGAGTTAGCCGTTTTCTCAAGCGTGTCTCTCCTTATAGTCTCATTTTATGGGATTTAAAATACTTCCTTTTTATTTACATTTCGCAATCAGGAATCTCAATAAAAAGACTATAAGCAAACCAATAAAGTATATGAAGGCATTGAGTCAAGATATGTGTTTTTTTCTGCAAAATGGTCTAAAAGCCCTAATCTGCCTTTTATTCTTCATATCAACTTTTCATCTGATGTTCTCAACGATAACCTCTAAAATATATCAGGAAAAAATTAATGAGAAAGGCTTTCATTGTTGATAATAAACCCTCAGCTTGTTCTACTCAAGCTTTAAAACTAGTGGATAACAAATCTGTATCTCCTTCCGATTCCCTACTGAATCAAGTCTTTGAGTTTATTAATAATAACTATCATCAAGCAATAACCCTTTGTAATGTAGCTCAAGCGGTTGGTTACTCCGCAGCCTACCTAACAGACTTAGTGCGACGACAGACGGGAAAAACAGTCAACCATTGGATTGTTGAGCGTCGAATGAGAACTGCACGCACTTTACTGCTAGAAACCAACCAAAGTGCGAATCAGATTGCTGTGATGGTTGGTTATCAGAATGAGGGACATTTTTTTCGCCAATTTCGCCAGCATCACGGAACTACTCCCCAAAACTGGAGAAAAGCAATGCTCTGAAGTCACCATAGATACAGAAACGAAAAAATTACGTACCCATAATAAACCTCACGCAAAGACGCCAAGACGCAAAGAATTTAAGAGTATTCTATTAGTATTCTAGACATCTCCGAAAAAGAATATAGAGACCGTAAATTGACGGTCTCTACAAGGTTTTCCAGAAGTACCCTTAAAGGTACTAGCAAAATTAAGGCAAAGCTCACATCCTAAAAAGACAATATTGAATTGAGGTACTCAACACAAGATTAATGTTGCTCGCTTAAAAATATTCCTCACATGCGAGGTGATACTATAAATGTTCTAGTATCACTCTACACCTTTTAATCCATTTGATGTAGGTAGTTGATGATGGCTACTTAGTTCGTTATGCTATAGGTTTAGCGCTTATATTAAGCAAAGATTAAATTCTCACAAAATAATTATACTTTGCTTTATATTGGACTTAGTGTTATTTCTTAAATATTTAGGTCAATAGTAAACAGTAATTGTACTGGAGTTTAACCTCTGACGATATGTCCCCCCTAAACGTTGCTATGTATTGATTTGACCGAAATATGTAGAAAAAGATAAGTCCATTATTATCAATAATACTTATCTGTTTATAGTGTGACTAAAATAACATCAGACGCATCTACAAAATCTACTGCCTGAGTGACAATTCTTATTTATTCCTCTTCTCATTATTAATGTGCTGTTTACGTAATCTGCCTTTTATCCTTCATATCAACTCTTCATCTGATGTTCTCAACGATAACCTCTAAAATATATCAGGAAAAAATTAATGAGAAAAACTTTCATTGTTGATAATGAGAGTAAAGAGAGCTATATCCTCTTAAAATACTTAGGAGTAACAGCTTTAAAGGCTCCCAACACAGAAACTAATTTTGTTCTTGCACAAGAGGTAGCAGAATTATTGGCGAATAATTATGTAGCTTGTGAGATTCAAATGTCAGAAGTTAATAATTGCGGTTTCATTAGAATGCTTTATCAAGGTTCTGTTATAGTTAAAATCCCCTTCCATTTTATTAATGTCAAAACAAGCCAATTGGAAAAGTTCCAAGATACAGATTTGACAATGGGTAATGATTTCAACAAGCATTCTGAGCCAGAGATAACACTCTCCGAGATGTCTGATTTAAAAAATCTTCACATCTATGCTACTCAATTAGAAAAATCAAGTCTTCTCAAATCTCAGCACTCACCCTCAGCTTCTTCTACTCAAACTTCAAAATCAGTAGATAACAAATCTGTATTTCCTTCCGATTCCCTACTGAATCAAGTCTTTGAGTTTATTAATAATAACTATCATCAAGCAATCACCCTTTGTAATGTAGCTCAAGCGGTTGGTTACTCCGCAGCCTACCTAACAGACTTAGTGCGACGACAGACGGGAAAAACAGTCAACCATTGGATTATTGAGCGCCGAATGACAGCTGCACGCACTTTACTGCTAGAAACCAACCAAAGTGCGAATCAGATTGCTGTGATGGTTGGTTATCAGCATGAGGGACATTTTTTTCGCCAATTTCGCCAGCATCACGGAACTACTCCCCAAAACTGGAGAAAAAAGCAACGCTCTGAAGTCACCATAGATACAGAAACGAAAAAATTGCGAGTATCCTGAAAAAATTGTGCATTGTACTTAGAACTGCTTTTTCCTAAGCTGCTAGATACCAATAGGAGAACAATATTATGTTTATTGAAAGAGCAAAAGCTTTTTATCAAAGAGATAAGTACAGATAATAATACTAGTCGGTTAAGCCCTTTTGTGGTATGACACAGAACGAAATATCAAGGGTTTCAACCCAAGGTGATTTCCTTAACCGAGCAGTATTGTTACAAATGAAGCTTGATAGCAGGTAAAGAATTTTTCTGTAATCTGTAATATTTTAAATGAATGAAGACTTTACATCGGTTACTTTATCCACCTGCTTGGTCGATTGCAGCCAAACTTTCGGCAGCATTGTTTGCAGTTGCAATCATACCCATGAGCTTCACTGCCTGTTACAACCTGCGACAGAGCTTGGAAAGTCTGAAAGCTGGCGAATATCGCAAGCTAGAATTGTTAGCCACCAGTACTGCCAGTCGGCTTGACCAACTGATTATCGATACTCAAAGGTTGATAATCCAAGTAAGTAGCGACCGCAATGTAGTGGATTTTCTGACTGCAACCAAGACTCTCGAGCGCGAAGCTTTCCGTTCCGACTTGCAACGCCATTTAGAAAACGTCTTCCAGTCTAATCCAGACTTCGATGCTGTGTTTTTGATAGATGCAGAAGGTAAATGTATTGCTTCCACAGATTCCAAATTCGTTGGTCAAAATTACGCCTTTCGCGAATACTTTCGCAAAAGCATCCAGGGAAAAGCTCACGTATCTAGTCTTTTGGTGGGTCAAACTACTAAACGACCCGGGCTTTTTCTCTCTCATCCGGTTCGGTCTGACAAGGGTAAGATTGTGGGAGTATCGGTACTCAAAATCAAAGGAGAAGATATTTGGAGGATTGTTAATGCATTGCAAGTGGATTTCCATAGCTATGCTTTCCTGATTGACCAACAGGGGATAGTTATTAGCCATCCCAACGAGTCCCTCCTTTACCACAAACTTGTTCCTTTGCCTGTAATGGTGGGAGCAAAAGAAGCAGGTCATATCAGCTATCGCTTTCAAGGCGAACAGATGTATCGCATAGTTGGCTTTGCACCTTTGGAAGTCCAACCTTGGGTATTGGGAGTTAGCAAACCTAACGCGGAGTTTGCCGCTCCTTTTGTTCGGTTAGTTTGGCAACATGGAAGTAGCGTAATAGTTGTAAGTGGAATTACGGCAGTTGTAGCTTTGTTATTAGCACGGAGTATTTCTCGACCAATTCGCAAGCTGACAGCCGCAGCCCAAGCACTGGAAGAAGATAATTTCAATCCAGAAACATTGACTGATGTGTCTCGCACTCAAGATGATGTTGGACAGTTGGTGCGGGTTTTTCAGCACATGGCTGTTGAGGTGAAGGCAAGAGAGCAAAAATTAAAGCAACAGGTAATTAACTTAAAGATTGAAATTGATGAAACAAAAAGAGTCACTGAAGTTGCGGAAATTACTGAAAACGAACATTTTAGACAGTTGCAGCAAAAAATCCAGAAGCTCAAACAGCAAACACTAAGCACAGAGCAGACGGAAACAGAGTATTTTGAGCGATTGCATACCAAAGTGCAATCTCTGAAGGAGCGAACGCTAAGTAAGTAATCAATTAATATTTTCAAATATTTCAAATAAATACTATCAAATAAAATTATATTTATGTCATTTGAGGATGAACTGATATCGCGGGAGGAGGTACTTCTTGGTTTACCCGCCAGAAGAGCTTCGACATTACTGTTTTTGATAGAGAGTCGAACAGCCCAGATAGTAGCACGTTCGCAGGTGGAATTTTCTCTTACAGAACAAACTGCTTTCGAGCGGGATATAGCTTTTTTAGAAGCTTTTGCTTTGGGAAATGCACCACCGCTCCACCCCAGCATCCAACATTTAGAACATCACGCTCCATCTTGGGCTTCTCTTGTCCCTGCAAATCCCAGATTGAAAGCCGCTATTGCTCACGCTCTCAAACAAAAATATACCTTCACCTACGAGGTTGTACCAAATATCCGCGCTGCTTTGGGTTTGGATGACAAGGCTGTTCAAGTAGCTTACTCCCGTCTTTACAGGACGCAACTAGTCAAAATATTTGCATCTAAATTATCTTTAATTGAACAACTGCGGTGGATTGTTGCAGCTATTGCTCAAAAACTAGAGTCTCTACCACCATTCTGGCTGGCTTCTATAATTACAGTTGCCCTAGGTCTTCCCCAAGCCTTTTTAGCCTTACCTATTGCGGTTGCTAACATCGGTCCTTTAGCGACAGTAGTTTTTTTAGTCATTATCGGCACCATCAATATCCTGACTATGGTTTGTATGGCAGAGGCTGTTGGACGTAGTGGCGATTTTCGTTATGGTAATTCTTTTATCAAGCAATTAGTATCCAATTACTTAGGTAATGTAGGCTCTTTTATACTTTCCATTGCTGTTAGTATCCGTGTTTTTCTGATAGCCTTGGCTTGTTACATCGGTTTGTCAACTACAATGGCAAACTTTACCCACATTAACGCCACACTATGGGCAGGATTGCTTTTTTGTGCAGGATTATACTTGCTAACCAGAAAATCACTTAAGTTTACTGTTGTCTTAATGGTATTTTTGGCAGCAATTAACGTGAGTTTGCTGTTGATACTTTCGCTACTGGCATTTTCTCACCTGCAACTGGAGAATCTATTATATATAAACTTACCTTTTCTCCAGGGCAATACTTTCCAACCTCATATACTACAACAATTTCTGGGTGTGAGTCTCATGCTTTACTTCGGACATGTTTATGTCGGAGAGTGTGCAAAACTGATACTCCCTCGCGACCCCAGCGCCTCATCACTAATTTGGGGTAGTATGGCGGGAACTGCTTTTTTAACTGTTCTTTTCTGTGTTTGGGTGTTAGCAGTCAACGGGGCTGTTCCGCCCCACTTGCTTGTTGGACAGTCAGGTACTGTTATAGAGCCTTTGGCGGTGCAAGTTGGTTCTGCTGTCACTGTTTTGGGAACTGTATTAGTCATCCTACTATTAGGAATGGCTTGGCTGCGTAGTTCTAGCCTCCTGCTGAACTTAGCGCGAGAGTGGTTGCCAGTTCAACCTCAAACTTTATTGGTGTTACCACGCAATTCTTCGACATTGATATTGCAGCCTCGCGGGAATCCTAATTCTATCCCCCGTATTGGTTTAACTTACTTAGGACTATCAGAGATTGATACGAGGTTTCAGGGAAGTTCTCTATACCAGGAGCCAAAATTTCGTCTAGATATCCAATTGGAGGGTAAAATCCACCATGTAGAAATAACGGTTAATCAACATTGGGATATTAAAGAACTAATTGAGCAGATACCAGAACTAGGTCACGGTCGCTTAGTACTAAAAATCAGGTCAGTAAACCATGATAGTGTCTGTTTGCAAGTCATATCCTCAATGGTTCTTACCTATCAAGGAGAGTTAAAGGTAAATACAGACCAGGCTAAGAATCCGAGTCAGAATCAAGGGTTGGGTATAACTGGGATTGCAAAATTGTGGGCAACCCTGCGACAAAAACGTCACTCTTTCCTAACTTTCAGTCCGTTATTGTTAGTATTTTTGCTCACTGAATGGCTTTTTTTTGCAGGGACACAATCGTTTAGTGGCATACTTGCATTTGCTGGTGTAATTGGTAACAGTATTGTGGGGGGATTTTTCCCGATTATTTTGTTAGTTTCCAGTCGCCGTAAGGGAGAAATAGTACCGGGAGTTGTTTTCCCGTTGCTTAACCACCCTGTTTTGCTCGCAAGCATATATACTATATTTTTAAGTATTTTATTTATCCACGGCTTGTTCATCTGGTCAAATCCGATGGCGCGTTGCAGTGCTTTGTGTGTTGCTTTACTTTCTCTAGGAGCAACCTTTTTCATGAAGCGCTATGGAGCCTTTGCTTCCCGTGTGGTGGTAGAATTGCGAACAGAACAGCAGCAAGACAAAAATCCCATTTTCAAAATCACAGCCAGCGGGCGGTCGCAAACAGCAGAAATCTGTTTGGGATATGCTTTATGTGAACAATATCACCAAGCTTCTAGCATCGAGATTTCATCATTGGAGTCATTGCATTACGCTATCTTCCGCCTAGCGAGCAAGCGAGAAAAAGAACTGAGAATATGGGCACATGGTAACAACAGCAAGTTTGACACCAAAGTAATGCCCGTACTTGTAGAAGTAGAGAATGGAAACAAAAAAATGCAGTTTGATTTGAGATTATCTAATGGAAAAATTTTACTACCCATTGAAAGCGATAACTGTTTCTTAAAATTCATATTCCCCAACTCTCCCATTCATTGTGAACTCAGCAAATAACCCCCTATCAACAAAGCAATAAATACGAGGTAATCCATGACACAAGTACTAGCTGTTCACTCCTTCCGAGGTGGCACTGGAAAATCAAACTTCATAGCCAACCTAGCTGCTACAATGGCGCGTCAAGGGAAACGGATAGCAATAATCGATACTGATATCCAATCTCCCGGTATTCATGTTCTTTTTGGTCTCAGCGAAGCAAAAATAAACTATTCCCTCAACGATTATTTATGGGGACGCTGTAATATCAAAGACACTGCCCATGACGTTAGCTACACTCTCATGACAGAAGATACTGATACTATTAATGGTAAACTTTACTTAATACCCTCTAGTATCAAAGCTGCTGAAATTGCCAGGATATTACGTGAAGGATACGACGTAGTGCGATTGAATGATGGTTTTCAAGAACTTGGTCGCTGTTTGAATCTCGACTATTTGTTAATTGACACCCACCCTGGTTTGAATGAAGAAACTTTACTCTCCATTGGTATCTCTAATGTTTTAGTTGTCATCCTGCGTCCAGACAGTCAAGATTTTCAAGGAACAGCCGTCACCGTGGATGTGGCTCGTAAGTTGAAGGTTCCAAAAATGTTTTTGGTCGTCAATAAAGTTTTACCAGCCTTTGATTTTGCCGATTTGCAAAAACAGGTGGAAACTACCTATCAAGCATCAGTCGCAGGAATTTTACCCCTTTCTGAAGAAATGGTACAACTAGGTAGCAAAGGGATTTTCTGTCTGCTCTATCCCGAACATCCTATAAATCATGTTATTACAGGAATTGCGGAGCAAATTGTTAATGCAGTTTGATATTTGACCGATATTTAATGTTTAACATAAGTCATCTCAACAAAATATAGGATGGTAATTATGACAGAAGTTCTCCTGAAGGAATTAAGTAACAGTGATATCAAGTGGATAAATTCTACAGGTCGTTGTCAAGAAATAAATCCTGGTACTGTGCTTATCCAAGAAGGTAAAACAGACGATTATCTACATATCCTTCTAGATGGAATGTTAAAAGTTAGTATATCCCAAGCTGATAAAAGCCCTTTGGCTCGTGCTTTTGCTGCAATAGAAGAAAGTGAAAATTCAGGTTTAGAAATTGCCAGATTATCAAGTGGTGAGCTAGTAGGAGAAATCCCCTTTGTCAATTATCTGACAAAGACTACAAGTGTTAGTGCTGTAGAAAAATCTTTGGTAATGTCAATTCCCAAACAGGAATTAGCTGAAAAGTTACAGCAAGATGTCAGCTTTGCAGCGCGGTTTTATCGAGCCGTTGCTATCTTGTTTTCCGACAGACTACAAAACATTATCAACCAACTTGGTCGGAGAAATTTCACTCCAAGTCAGCAAATTAGGGATGTACTAAGTGTTTTGGGAGACCTACATGATAGTGATATCGACTGGCTCATGGCTGCGGGAACTCCCCAAAAAATTGCTGCTCACAACGTACTTATCCATCAAGGAGGAGCGGTGGATGGGCTGTATATTCTTTTAGGTGGAACAATGTCTTTGTTTGTATCAGAGGTTGAAGGCAATCCCTTGGCGCGTGTTTTTGCAGCGATAGAGGAAATTGAAATTCCTGGTAGAGAAATTGCGAGAATATCAAAAGGTGAAATTATCGGAGAAACATCCTTGATTGACGGTTATTTACCCTTGGGGACTGTTAAGGCTGTTGAAGATTCCTTGGTGTTATCTATTCCCCGACCGCAACTAGCTGCAAAATTACAGCAGGATATGGGTTTTGCTTCGCGGTTTTATCGGGCGATCGCAACTCTGCTTTCTAATCGATTGCAAGGAATTTACAGTCAGCTTGGTTACGGTAGGAGAGTTTACCGTAAGGGTCAGCCTTTGGATGAAAAGGTTGAATATGAGGATGAATTGGATTTAAATGTTTTAGATAGGATGGCGTTAGCTGGAAAAAAATTTGATTGGATGCAAGAAAGGTTGACTAAGCCCTCTATGTAAAGTGTGAGTTAGGGCAAATGTATTTAAAATTTACAGATTAAATTAGGCATAATAAATAAATATAAAAAAGCGAGTTTTTATCGAAAAAAAATGCATTGTTTGGTTTCTTTTACTTGTTAATATACTCAATAGACACTCCAAAACTAATAACGAGGTAAACATAAATGTCTAATCAACCATCTAATCAACCATCTAATGAAGGAACGAGAGAAGACTTTCAAACTAAGATAATTATAAAAGCTTGGCAAGATGAGAATTTTAAGCAGGAATTGCTCAGCAATCCTAAAGCTGTTTTTGAAAGAGAATCTGGAATCAAAGCACCAGATGGTATGCAAGTGACTATATTAGAAGAGTCACCATTACATTACTACATGGTTTTGCCAGTTAAGCCTAGTTGTGATGAATCAGAAGAGTTGTCTGAAGAGGCTCTGGAAGCTATTGCAGGAGGTTGGTATTTTGTTCGCAGTGGTGAAGGTGCTTGGGTAGCTGGTTCAGGGGGAAGTGCTTGCTAAGGTGGCTGCGATTGTCGCTTTAACTCACAGTTACTTTAATTAACATCCACGAGTGGTGTCGCATGGGTCAAAGTACTACGTTGCTGATACATCTCGTGGTGTAATTTTTCTTTTACACTTTATGATTGGAGGTTAAATAATGACTGTAAATACTAAATTATCAAAAGTAGAAGATATAAGTTTAAATAATAAAAGCAACCAGCAGATATCAATAGAAGAAACTAAAGAAAAATTAGATAAAAATGTTCATTTCAAAATACTTAAAATCAAACGCTTTTATGAAAGATGGATGGCAGACTCAAATTTTAGAGACCAGTTACCTAGCAATCCTACTCAAGTTATTGAGCTATATAATTTAGAAATAGAACCTGAAGAGGTAAGACCAATTTGGGACAAAGATTTCGCAGACAAATTTGATAATGATACAATACCATCAGAATATGTTTACTACAAGCATTTTAGAGATATTTACTTAAACAAAACAAAACCATTTTATCGCGATATTTCTCTAGAAAATGACCAATTTGAAATCTGGAGAGAGCGACAGATTGCTAGAACTGTCAGCCAATTTCATCCACAACATCATGATGCTATTGGCCATATTCCTGTATGTTTTGAATTGAGCAAGGGATGTTCAGTAGGTTGTTGGTTTTGTGGAGTTTCTGCACCTCGTCTAGAAGATATTTTTGTATACAACAAAGAAAATGCACAGTTGTGGCAAGATGTGCTTAAGTTAATCAAAGATACAGTCGGAGCTTCTGCTGGTCAAGGTTTTTGTTATTGGGCAACTGACCCGCTTGATAATCCAGATTATGAAAAATTTTGTACTGATTTTCATGAAATACTTGGGGTCTTCCCACAAACAACAACAGCCCAAGCCTGGAAACAACCACAAAGGGTTCGCTCTTTATTGAAATTATCTGAGAAAAAAGGATTTACAAGGAATCGTTTTTCTATTCTGTCTTTGAAAATATTGAATCAAATTCATGAGCAATTCAGTGTTGAAGAACTAGCTCATGTCGATTTAGTTTTCCAAAACCCTGGTGCTTTATCAAGTAAAGCAGAAGCTGGTAGAGCAAGAGAAAAATCTCAAAAAACATCCAATGTTTTAGCTACTTCTGACACATCATTACAAGAAAGTATAGCTTGTGTAACAGGATTTTTATTCAACATGGTTGAAAAAACTGTTAAACTTATAAGCCCTTGTCCTGCAAATGAAGAGTATCCTAATGGTTATATAATTTTTGAGCAAGGTAATTTTTGTGACATAAAAGAATTAAAAAATATTTTGGAAAAAATGATTGCAAATCATATGGATTTATCCTTAAGGGATAATGATATTATTTGCTTCAGGTCGGATATGGTATACGAAAGAATATCAAGCGGTTTTAAACTATCTGCCAGATATTTGACTCGTAATTTTAACGTTAGGCCTTACTTGCAAGATGTGGCTGATTTCATATGCAAAGGAAATCAACCAGTGGGGCAAATTATTGCCTTTTCCCAAACACTAGGAATATCACGTGCTGAAACACTATATTTTCTCACTACTTTGTTTAACAAAGGAGTTTTTGAGATAAATTACAATTTTCTCGAAAATTCATAACTAGGTAGACACAATTAAAACTAACGCGATAACAATGTTAGCTCGAAAGCCCAACCTATTCCGCAAAAAATCTCTAGAACGTCTTTCCTCCCCTGAAAGACTAGACCAACTCATGCAGGTAGTCAGTCCCAAAAGCTGGCTACCTCTAGTTGCTTTAGGTTCCCTAGCAGGAGTTGCCATCCTCTGGAGCATATACGGACGCATCCCCATCACAGTCCAAGGTCAAGGAGTACTAATTTACCCCAGCAAAGTTTTACCCTTACAATCAAAAAGCGCAGGACAACTACAAACTCTCAATATCAAAGTTGGTGATATTGTGAAAAAAGGGCAAATTTTAGCAACAATAGACCAAACAGAACTGCAAAAACAACTGCAACAACAACGCACAAAACTATCAGAATTACAAGCACAAGACCAAGCAGCCAGTTCGCTCCAAGGACAAGGAAGCACGCAAGAAAAAAAGACTCTTGAACAGCAACGCCAAAATGCTCTTAAACGCATACAAGAATTACAAATCCTAGCCCCTGACTTCCAACATAAAAGCCGCGAATCAATTCAAAAACAACGCTTGCAAATTCAACAAAGAATTACAGAACTAGAAACTTTAGCTCCTACTCTCCAACAAAAAAGTCGCGAATCGCTGCAAAAACAACGTCAAAGTTTGCAGGGACAAATTAACACAGCTAAAGCCCAACTTCCCGTTCTTAAAAGTAGAATAGAAAAACGCCAACCTTTATTGCAACAGGGAGCAATTACTCAAGATGCTTTGCTGCAAGTAGAACAAGAATATCTTAAAAAACAGGAAGAAGTTGCTCAATTAGAAACTCAACTGACAGAATTGGGGGTTAAAGAAACTGACATACAAGAAAAGCATATTAATACTATTAATGAAATTTCTAAAAACCGAGCCGAATTACAAAAACTAGAACTAGAAGAAAATAATTACCGAGAAACTTATTTAAAAAATTTAAATGAAATTGCCAAACTGCGTGCTGATTTAAAAGATTTCGATAGCCGAGAAGCCAATCTTGCAAAACAAAGCTTACAAGATTCAACTACTAGAAAAAATCAAATTCAAGAAGTTCAGCGAGAGATTGCCAAACTAGAGTTACAACTACAAAATAACAGCCAAATTATCAGCCAACAAGCTGGACGTATTTTAGAACTGACTGTAACATCAGGACAGGTTATCAATGCAGGAACTCGTCTGGGGACAATTGATGCAGAAGACTCATCTAGAAAATTAGTTGGTGTCGCTTATTTTTCGGTTGGGGATGGGAAAAAAATTCAATCAGGTATGACCATCCAAATGACACCCCAAACAGTCAAACGGGAACGATTTGGCGGTATTGTGGGTAATGTAACTAATGTTTCCCAATTTCCAATCACTAAAGAAGCAGCTGCATCGGAAGTCGGGAATGCGGATATTGTTGCAAGTTTGGTTTCCCAAAAGCAGGAAGGACTTATGCAAGTATTTGCGAACCTAGAGTTAGATCCAAATACCCCCAGTGGCTACAAATGGTCTTCTTCCACCGGGCCGCAAACAAAAATCTCTCCCGGAACTACTACTGTTGTACGAGTCAAAGTGGAAGAACGCGCTCCCATCACGTTTATTTTACCAATCTTGAGGGAACACAGTGGTATCTACTAATCCAACCATAACAGCACCAATTAATCCTTGGCAGTATTTGCAAACACTAGTCTCTGGCAAAAGCAGACGACGAGTAAAAACTCCTACTGTTTTACAAATGGAAGCGGTGGAATGCGGTGCGGCTGCTTTAGGAATTATTCTTGGTTACTACCGTCGAATTGTACCCTTAACTGAACTGCGTCGGGAGTGCGGTGTCTCCCGCGATGGTAGCAAAGCATCTAATATGTTAAAAGCTGCCAAAAGTTACGGACTTGAAGCAAAAGGGTTTAAAAAGGAACTTAAGCAACTGCAAGACCTTCCTCCTCCTTATATAGTCTTCTGGAACTTCAACCATTTCCTTGTTGTAGAGGGGTTTGGTACAAAACGAGTTTATCTCAATGACCCCGCTACTGGACCGCGTACTGTGTCACTCCAAGAATTTGACGAGGGGTACACTGGGATTGTACTTGTAATGCAACCAAGTACGGAGTTTATCAAAGATGGTCGCAAACCCAGTATTGTTCTCTCCTTATGGGAACGGTTGAGAGTAGCTTTTGGTGCTTTAGTTTACTGCCTAGTTGCGGGTTTTTTCTTAACCTTGGTTGGGCTAGCAGTGCCTGTTTTCACCCAGGTGTTTGTAGATGATATTCTCATCGAGCAAAGGCTGGACTGGCTGCGTCCCCTGCTTTTGGGGATGGCAATTACAGCTATATTCCAAGGAGCATTAACACTACTGCGGTTGAGGTATCTACGTCGGCTCAAAATTAAGCTTGCTATTGCCATGTCCAGCCGCTTTCTCTGGCATATTCTGCGCTTACCAGCGAGTTTTTATGCCCAACGCTTTGCTGGAGAAATTAGTAACCGCACTACCATCAATGATGAAGTTGCTAATGTCCTTTCAGGAAAATTGGCAAGCACCATTATTGATACAGTTATGGTGATTTTTTATGCCTTAGTCATGGCGCAATATGACTGGGTATTGACCTCAATTATAGTTATTTTTGCTGCTATAAATATCTTCACATTACAGTGGATTTCCCGACAGCGCGTAGATGCAAATCAGCGATTGATGCAGGAGTATGGTAAAACAGCAGGCGTTTCCATAGCTGCTCTCCAAAGTATAGAAACCCTAAAAGCATCAGGTTTGGAGTCAGATTTCTTTTCTCAATGGTCGGGTTATTATACCAAGGCGATTAACTCGCAGCAAGAACTAGGTGCAACAAACCAGATATTCTCTGTATTACCCATATTCCTATCAACTCTTTCCTCAATGTTGTTATTAATAGTTGGTGGATTGCGGGTGATGGATGGACACCTGAGCATTGGAATGTTGATAGCCTTTCAAAGTTTAATGCACAACTTTCAAGAACCCGTTAACAATCTTGTCAACTTCGGTACAACCCTACAAGAGTTGGAAGGTAATTTAGTACGCTTGGATGATGTGCTGGATAACCCTATTGAGAGAAGTGGGGGAAATGGGGGAGTGGGGGAAAACAATTCTTCATTATCCATTTCCCAATCCAAATTACAGGGGTATGTCGAATTGCGAGATGTTACATTTGGCTACAGTCGCCTAGAAGCCCCACTCATAGAAAATTTTAACTTGTTAATTAAACCAGGACAGAGAGTTGCGTTGGTAGGTGGGAGTGGTTCTGGGAAATCCACCGTCGCCAAACTAGTCAGCGGACTTTATCAACCTTGGGCGGGGGAAATTCTGTTTGATAGTATACCCAGAGTCCAGATTTCCCAGCATTTGCTCGCCAATTCTGTTGCAATGGTAGAGCAAGATATCCTATTGTTTGGCGGAACTGTTAGAGATAATTTAACCCTTTGGGATTCTACAGTTTCAGATAACAGCTTGATGAGAGCTTGTAAAGATGCAGCTATTGAAGATGTTGTTCTTTCTATGTCTTCTGGTTTTGATGCTGAATTGATAGAGGGTGCTGCTAATTTAAGTGGGGGACAGCGACAGCGGTTAGAAATTGCTCGTGCTTTAGTTAATAACCCTTCTATTCTGGTTATGGATGAAGCTACTAGCGCTTTAGATGCAGAAACAGAAAAAATTATTGATGAGAACCTGCGGCGACGGGGTTGCACTTGTATTATTGTGGCACACCGTTTAAGTACTATTCGGGATTGCGATGAAATTATTGTCCTGGAAAGAGGAAAGGTGGTACAACAAGGTACTCATCAAGAATTGGGGCAAGTTGAGGGTGTTTATTCCAAATTAATTAGTAATTCCTAATTCCCCATTCCCAATTCCCTAATTATAGTGAGGTGACAATGCGCGGACAAATATACCAAGTCAACGGTAATGAACCAATACTTTTAAATGACCCTTCTCTTGTTTGGGTGGTTCAATCTGGCTCTATGGCACTGTTCGCGGTCACTATGAGTGATGGTGTAATAGAAGGTACTCGTCGTTATCTGTATAGCATAAATCCTGGTGAAGCTCTGTTTGGAACTGCTAGTCAACAGCGTCAAATTTTAGCTGTACCGATAGGTGAGACAGAATTACTACAGCTAAATCAGGAATATTTCAGAGATTTAATCGCTAATGGGGATTTTAGGGCAAAGATTTTGGTCGAATCTTGGCTCAAGCAAGTTGGTAATTTATTCTCTCAAGTCACCACTCCTACTATTCAAGTTAAAACAGAGGGACGCGGACGATTTTCCCTGAACAACGGGCAAACTTTTCAACCAGACGCAGATGTTGTTAGTTGGTTGCAAATAAAAGAAGGTACTGTAAACTTTCTGGGGTTTGAGCAACTGACTCTCACAGCTTCCACACCAACTTTTCCCCTCAGCGATAAACTGTGGCTCTGTGCTGTTGATTCAGTTCAATTTGCCACTATTACCACTTCAGAAATTGATAATCCAGATATAATTCTCACAGGAATATCCCAGCTTAATCATAAAATTCTACATTGCATTGACATTTTAGACCATCAAGAAGCTGAAGCCGAACTAATTCGCTTGCATTCGAGGCAGCGTCTAAACCGTGAAGTAACAGCGGAGGCTCTCGGAGAACTAGCATCAACCCTCAATTCCCAAGGGGTAGATTTTTTCACCGAAGGTACACCATTACTAGTTGCGGCGGGTGCGGTGGGAAGAGTTATGGGGATAAAAATTCGTCCCCCTGCTCGTTCGGAAAATCTCAAGCGGGTAAAAGACCCATTGGAAGCGATTGTCCGAGCTTCCCGAATTCGGATGCGGCAAGTGCTGTTGCGAGATAATTGGTGGGAAAAGGAATGCGGTCCGTTGGTCGCTTACACTCAAGACAATCGACCAGTTGCGCTAATACCAGTTTCTGCTACCGCCTACGAAATATATTACCCAGTGGAACATACCCGCACTAGAGTGAATGAGGGGATAGCTTCAACACTTTCTCCCGTAGCTTATATGTTTTATCGGTCTTTACCGGAACAAGCATTTAAGGCTTTAATTTTATTCCAATTCGCTTTGAAAGGACGTGCTAGGGATATATTTACAATTTTATTCACTGGTATTGCTGTGACATTGTTAGGAATGTTCACTCCTCAAGCCACAGCAATTATTATGGATAATGCCATACCAGATAGCAATAAGGGATTATTATTGCAAATAGCCTTAGGACTGCTGGTTGCTACTTTTGGTACAGCTTTATTGCAAATGGCTCAGGGGTTTGCTCTGCTGCGAATAGAAACGACGGGCGATGCTTCTACTCAGGCTGCAACTTGGGACAGACTGCTCAACTTACCAGTATCATTTTTTCGTAAATATACCACAGGAGACCTACTTTCCCGTGTAACTTCTGTAAGTGCAATCCGCAGGCAGTTAGGTGGTAGAACCCTATTAAATCTCTTCAGCAGTTTATTTACACTGTTTTATTTAGGTCAATTATTTTACTACAATTCCAAACTGGCCTTAGTCGCTGTTGCGGCTGCTATCATCACCCTGAGCGTTACGACAATTTCCGCTTTGCTTCTTGTGCGTAAGGTACGCCCCCTGTTGGAATTGCGGGGAAATATTTTTGGACAGACAGTGCAGCTAATTAACGGTATTTCTAAGCTGCATATTGCTGGGGCCCAGGAACGCGCTTTTGCTTTCTGGAGTAAAAACTACAGCCAACAAATTAAGCTGGAATTAAGTACGCAACAAGTAGAAGATGCGGTGGCGTTGTTCAATACCGTCATGCCGATGGTTACAAATGGTGTACTTTTCTGGTTTACCCTAAAATTGCTTGAAGAATCGAAGAATTCAGGAACTATTGGTTTGTCTCTTGGGACTTTTTTAGCATTCAACGCCGCTTTTGGCAATTTTATCCAAGGAACCACAAACCTCAGCAACACTGTAACTGAAGTTTTACAAGTAGTTCCTCAATGGAAACGCACGCAGCCAATTTTGAGCAGCGTACCGGAGGTCAACCTCAACAAAGCTGACCCTGGTAAACTCCAAGGTCGAATTGTCGTAGACCATGTTACCTTCCGCTACCGCCAAGATGGACAAGTAACATTAGATGATGTCTGTCTTCATGCAGAACCAGGAGAATTTATTGCTCTAGTTGGCAATTCTGGAAGCGGTAAATCCACTCTATTACGATTGCTGTTGGGGTTTGAAACTCCAGAATCTGGTGGAATTTACTACGATGGTCAAGACCTATCTGGATTAGATGTCAATGCAGTCCGCCGTCAGTTGGGTGTTGTCTTGCAAAATAGCCAGTTATCCTCTGCTTCGATTTTCCAGAATATTGCCGCCGGCGCGACTATTACCCTGGAGGAAGCCTGGGAAGCCGCTCGGATGTCTGGTTTTGCTGATGATATTACCAATATGCCCATGCAAATGCATACCGTAGTCAGTGAAGGTGGTGGAAATATTTCTGGGGGACAACGCCAGCGTCTGCTGATTGCTCGCGCACTCGCACTCAAACCCCGCATTTTACTCTTTGATGAGGCTACTAGTGCTTTAGATAACAGAACTCAGGCAATTGTCACTGAAAGCTTGAATAAACTGCAAGTCACTCGGATTGCGATCGCTCACCGATTAAGTACAATCCGCAATGCTCACCGTATTTATGTACTGCAATCAGGTCGGATTCTACAGCAGGGTAATTTTGAGGAACTTGCTTCCGTGGATGGGTTATTTGCTCAGTTAATGGCTCGACAAATGACATAATTAGCCCATCAAGATATAGTTCCAATCGTTGCATTTTGGAATTCTGTATTACCTTGTAGAGACGCGAAATTTCGCGTCTCTACATTGTTTTTCGGAGATGTCTAATATTTTACATGTGTGTCAGGCATCCTGCTTGACCAATCACAAAAATCCAAAATCCAAAATGGTATTAATTACTTCGGTTAGGCATCGAAGAAATTTGAATTGTTAGATGGATTAAATCCAAGTACCTTGGTAATTGTGAATCCCAAATCACAAATTCACTAAATCAAAAACAAAAGGAACAGAACAATGTCTAACGAACAATTAATGCAAAATGAACTCGAAAAAGCGATTTCCTCAGTAGATAACGTTACAACCTACGAATTATCTAATGAAGAATTAAACGACATCTCTGGTGGTGTTACGAGAAGAGTGTGCGTCGTAAGGAGCAATATAGGCTCAAGACAAACTCGTGTATGTCTTAGACGCTCTCGTCGTTTTCAAGGAAATGATTTAGACTAAGGCTTTTTCACTCCATATTTATCATTCGAGTGCTAAATGCCTAAATACTGCAATACAGTTTGTTTAATGAGCAAAAAATAAATTGCTTATAAGAGTCAAGATTTTTGATTTACTAGGAAAGTATTGTAGTATATTTTCTTCATAAATGACCACTTAGCAACTATTAATTACTTCGGTCAGACATCGAAGAAATTTGAATTGTTAGATGGGTTAAAGCTAAGTACCTTAGTAATTGTGAATCCCAAATCACAAATTCACTAAATCAAAAACAAAAGGAACAGAACAATGTCTAACGAACAATTAATGCAAAATGAACTCGAAAAAGCGATTTCCTCAGTAGATAACGTTACAACCTACGAATTATCTAATGAAGAATTAAACGACATCTCTGGTGGTGTTACGAGAAGAGTGTGCGTCGTAAGGAGCAATATAGGCTCAAGACAAACTCGTGTATGTCTTAGACGCTCTCGTCGTTTTCAAGGAAATGATTTAGACTAAGGCTTTTTCACTCCATATTTATCATTCGAGTGCTAAATGCCTAAATACTGCAATACAGTTTGTTTAATGAGCAAAAAATAAATTGCTTATAAGAGTCAAGATTTTTGATTTACCAGGAAAGTATTGTAGTATATTTTATACCTGGTTTATTAAATGAACCAGGTTTTTAGATATTTAGTAGCACAACCTTAAGAATACAGCTTCACTTAATCAAAACAAAAGGAAACAAAACAATGTCTAACGAACAATTAATGCAAAATGAACTCGAAAAAGCGATTTCGCCAGTAGATAACGTTACAATCGACGAATTATCTAATGAAGAATTAAACAATATCTCTGGTGGTTTTAAGAGACAATCGTGCGTCCGAACGAGCGCTATACCAGGACTAGTACGTCGTGTATGTGCTAGACGCTCTCGTCGTTTTCAAGGAAGTGATTTAGACTAAGGCTTTTTCACTCCATATTTATCATTCGAGTGCTAAATGCCTAAATACTGCAATACAGTTTGTTTAATGAGCAAAAAATAAATTGCTTATAAGAGTCAAGATTTTTGATTTACTAGGAAAGTATTGTAGTATATTTTATACCTGGTTTATTAAATGAACCAGGTTCTTAGATATTTAGTAGCACAACCTTAAGAATACAGCTTCACTTAATCAAAACAAAAGGAAACAAAACAATGTCTAACGAACAATTAATGCAAAATAAACTCGAAAAAGCGATTTCGTCATTAGATGACGTTACAACCGATGAATTATCTAATGAAGAATTAAACGACATCTCTGGTGGTGTTACGGTAAGATTTGAAGGCTTTAGACGACGTCGTCAATGTGTTAGACGCTCTCGTCGTTTTCAAGGAAATGATTTAGACTAAGGCTTTTTCACTCCAGATTTTTTATTCAAGTGTTAAATACCTAAATACTGTAATACAGTTTGTTTAAAGAGAAAAAATTCAACAGCTTATAAAGCCAAGATTTTTTACTTAACCGAAAAGGATTGCACTGAACTTGAAACCTGATTTATTTAATAAACCAGGTTTTTAGATGTTTTATAGAACAACTATATATTAATTACTCTGGTCAGACATCGAAAGAATATGAATTGTTAGATGGATTCGATGTAACTATATTGGTAATTGTGAGGCGAACCTCACCAATTCACTTAATTAAAACAAAAGGAAACAAAACAATGTCTAACGAACAATTAATGCAAAACGAACTAGCAACAGCTATTATAGGTGTAGCTGAAGTCGCAACATATGAATTATCTGATGAAGAATTAAAATTAGTTGCAGGTGGTTATTCAAGAACAATTTGCATCAACAAAAGCAGAGTAGAAGGAAGACAACGGGTTTGTTATCGCCGTTCTCGTCGCTATGATGGAGGTGATTTAGAATAAGGCTTCTTTTAACAACCTTGTAACTAATTTCATGAAATATCCCACCCTGTACAGGATGGGGTAGTTCACTATCTGGTTTTATTCCCAGAGCAATACAGAAGGAAGCAACTCTGGATGCGCTAGTCTTAGCAACTGATAACCAATACCTGCGGCGCCTTGAAAGAATGCAGGGTTAAAAATGTCATTATTGAGGTCAGGGAATAAATAATAATTTCCAATTTTTTTGGCTCTTACTACAATAAATGCAGCCTGTTTTTGAGCGATGTCAAAAAGTTCGGGAGATGATAGCTTACACGCACCAACTAGTAGTGCTTCTATTCTGCCAAAGTTACCGCAGCAAAGATGGTCTAGCTTTGGAAAACCGAACTTCTTAGTAGTATCAATGGCAACTGCAATTTCTTGACGAATTTCTGGGTCGTCAAGTACAGATAGACAACCTAAGCGTCCTAAAGCAATGCCAGGGGCACCGTGACACCAACTAGTCATAAAATTATCGTCTTGCAAGTCAACTTCGGTGTCTGCCCAATTTCCAGTTTTCGGAGAAAATAAACTACGTTCGTAAGATATTGCTTCCAAAGCTGCTTCTTTGAAAGATGTTTGTTGCGTTACTTTGAACAATTGTAACAAAGCATAGGCAATACCAGCGGCGCCATGCGAATATCCACTCTCTAATAGCGACTCTGAGTTAGTCCAAACTCTTAATCCTAAATCGCTTTGAGTTCTGTTATTTAGCAAATGATGACCACAGTTGACCGCTTGCTCCAAAATTACTGGGTCTGCTTTGGCGTTGTACAAGCTTAGTAACCCTAGTATCGCTCCAGCGGCGCCATTTACTAAATCAAACTTATCATCACTTTCTATTATTTCCTTGGTTATTAAAGTCGCAGTAATACTCGCAAGGTCTAAAAGTTTAGGTTCATCTAGCAATTCACTAATTTTGACTAGTGTATAAATAATAGAGCCATGACCGTTACCTGCACCTATATCACTTTGGCTAAATATTGGATAATCATTTGAGTTTTCTGGAGATAGCAAAGATTCTGTCAGTTCATGTAAAGCGCCTATTGCTAAGTCTTTAAATTCTGTATCTTTAGTGATTTTTGCTACTGCTGCTAAAAATAAAGCTATACCACAAAAACCGTCATATAAACTTTCGCTAATAGGTTGAAGTTGGTATCGTTGAGCGTCAGGATTATAATCCATACCAATCCAAGAGACACTACCGTTGGCAGCATGAATAGCTCGTTGCTGAATATATGTGGCTATTTTTAGCGCTTCTTGCACTAACTCAACTTGTGTTAACTCATATTTTGCATCTGGGTTGAAAGCAGTTTTAGAACCAGTAGATGCTATATTGTTTCTACCCTGAGCAATGCGTAATTGAAAAGAACTGCGAATAATTGAGACTTGTAATGCTAAATCATCATCATTCATCTGCTGGAGACGAGAAATCATTCGGTCATAACCAGATTCCTTGAAATATCCAGTGACTTTGAAATTATTAAGCATTAAAGCATCACTGTTAGAGTCAGTGACAAAGTATGGAATATCCATCTGTTCCATAGCTTCTAGCTCAAAAGCCAAAAGCGACCAAGCAGGGGGTTTTTCATCAACTACCAGCATTGCTCGACTTAATACATCAAGTTTAATGCTGTAATCTATACCATGCTGTAAAGATTTCGGTTGTTGCGCTTTTTCTAAGACATCAGCGTAAAGCTGAGTATTGCGAAACAAAAACCGTATTTTCTGATTAGCTAAAGGCAATAGTGGACTATCTGAAGCTAAAAGTGCTTGGCGGCTTTTAGATAGCAATTGATACATCGTCTCAAAGCCATCTATAATTTCGTTAACATAGTGGTTTGGAGAAACTACAGCATCATTCAGGAGAACTGTATTCGCTTGAACTGACATCGTGCCAGTCTCATACTCCATTATCATATCATCAGTATTTATGTTTTTCCATTTGTGCTTGCTCTGAGAAACTTCCTGCTCCTCAACTCCCCCTAAACCACTATCATCGATTGCATTACCTTGTGAATCAAACTCCCATCTTGGTAGTAATCCCGTTCTAATTACAGAACTTGTAACCAATTTACTGGCTAAATATTGCGCTCCCCTTTTTTCTTCCATTGTCGGGTCAATATCACAAGCATCAGGTTGTAAAAGAGTTTCCAAATCTATCATCACCGGATGTTCGCCATTGGCAATTAGATTTTCTTGATGGAAATCTGTAGCTTGGAGTATGTAGAGTAAACACAAAAGCATCCCTGAACGCTGGTAGTATCGCTGCACTGCTTGTTCTGAGTCACAGGGTAAATGCTCTACATACTCCATCCAACCATGAGTTTTACAATCGATAACTTTGATAATTTTAAAAGGTATTTGGATAGATAAAGTATTGCACCAGTTCAGAAGTTCAAAATAAGCAACTTCCAACCCTAAACCCCTAGGTTTGTATATAAGTTTAAATCCAGAAGCAAAGGTTAAAGCCATTACTGAACGTCCTTGATTGTGTGGGTCAGAAAGATTAAGTTTTACTGCAACTAGTTGACTTATGTCTTCTTGGAAAGTTTGCTGAATCATTGGTAAATCTGACGCTAACCGTTGCAGGAATTCAGCTTTCTCCTCTACCCAAAAATTTATTGCTGTTCCTACTAATCTAGCTAAAACACTATATTTCTGGAAAAACGATGTTAGCTTATCTGCTGCCAGGTTTTGAACGAAGATGTTATACTGCGAATCAAAGTTTGTCTTTTGTTGGGATGATATAAGTGTATAAGTAGAAGATTTCAAAGCTTTGAATTCAGAAAACTCAAATTCTAAAGTTTTGGAACAAAGTATAGCCAATTTAACTAGAAGCTGTCGTTCCATACTGACATAATAAGCTTCTGATGGCAGATAAGAACAAGTATTGAGTAGTGTATTTAGTTTCTGCCGAGCTACGAAAACAAAAGGTAGATAAAGTGATTCAAAAGGAATTGCTTTTTCGGTATCAAGGCATTGAGAAGAACTTGTACAAGCTTCCCAGTCCGTATTAAAAACCTCTTGTAAAGTTTTAGCCCAAGCAGGAAAATATTCTGTAGCAAGACGAACTTCTCCAAGAAGAGTAGCGACCGCATCAGAATTTACATCATCCCAAACAAGACGTTTAGCAAACTTTTCGATATTACCTTTTGCTGCTCCCTGACTCCAAACTCGCCAACGGGAGCTAACCAACTGAGTATCTACTTTTGCTGTATTAGGAACAAATTGATTGCTCAACCTTTCTCTTAAAGTACTAGCTTTCTCAACTATTGTGATTAATTCTTGCTGCGATACTTTCATGTAATATAACTCCTAACAATTAAAATTTTGGTTTTATTGACATTTATCCATGCTAATAAAGCTTACAAAAATTTTAGAGCGCAGTAGTTTGATTGTCTATCTGAAATACTTTGATATTACTAACAATTTTTTTGCTCTACTCAGGAATAAAATTAAGTGAATATAGTTGAATCAAAGTCGATTTTCTTTGCGCCAAACTTGAGGAGTCACTTTAAAGCTGAGGCGAAACTGGCGAAAGAAGCACGTCACATACTGATAGCCGATAGCTTCTGCAATTTGCTCAATTGACTGGTCAGTTTCCGAGAGCAACCTGCACGCTTCTATCATTCGGCGATGGGTTATCCAGCGATATAACGACTGTCCTGTTTGGCGACGCATTAAATCGGTTAAATAAGTTGGAGAATAACCGACAGCTTTCGCGATATCATCAACTTTAATTTGTTGGTGATAGTTTACTTCAATGAATTCAAAGACCTGATTCACTTGCGGGCATGAATGATGCATCTGAAAATCTTTTATCTTGCTGATTTCAGATGTTGATTCTTGATGTTGTTGGCTTGCGGTATCAATTAAGTTATTAATTTGTTCAACAGAACTTTGTAGGTTTTGTAAACACTCTTGCTTTTTGTCTTCACTCCAATGATTACAATGTGTTTTGAGTAAGTCAGTTGATTTGATAATAGCTTTTAAATGAGAACGTAATTTTTGAGTAAGCTGATGTTCAAAATCAGGTATATTTTTCATAATTTTGCTTTGCTGGACAAAAGAGCGCATTTCTATTTCTACTAATTGACTAAACATGAAGTAACTCCTGAGTTTGATGAAAGCTTGATGCAAAAAAGAAGTAATTTGTAAAAGGAAACAGGGAACTCTTAACAGGGAACAGGGTAGGCGTATGGTGTGGGCTTTGACCCACATCAAAAGCGCGAACACCAAAATTTGGTGGGGGACTCAGACCCCTGCGATTTTCATGACGAAGGAGAACGGGGAACAGTCAGGAACGAACTGTTCCCTGTTAAAAGTTCCCTTCTAGTTGACAAAGATTACGTTTTTACAGACTCAACTATAGGCTGGTTTGACTGATTATTTTTTCGTTTGAGGTTAATAGCAAGTATATATGCTGATGAAATTATGTAATCTCCTTTGATGAAATTCTGACCTTATATTGAAATATGGGTGTTGACTCGAACAAATTATGCACTTGCTGCTTACAGTGCTTACATTTTAATTCCTAAAGAAGGTCAAATATGACACAATGAGCGAGTCTCAATGTTAGATGCAAGGTATGTATAACAAAGGGTTTGCTTAATTTAATTATGTATAATAAAGAACTGTTGATTATTGATTTATTTGCGAAAAGTCTTCCTCAAATCCTTTTGGTCAATTATGGCTTCCTGGGTGATTCTTTTCCCCCATTTTTTGAGGGGATACAAATTTTGCATTAATATACTTATAATATGTGCAAGCAAATAAATTAATAGTAAAAATGAGCTTACTTAATAAAGCCATAACATCAGTCGCAGCTGTAGCAATAGGTATCATCGGTTGTTGTGTAGTTACGGCAGAAGCATCAACACTTAGACTAGGGCAAAATTCTAACAGTACTGGACTGACTGTCACTCAAGGCGATGCGGCAATGCGTGCAGACAAAGCAAGGCAGAAGTTTAATGTCGATGGTCGCGGTATACTAATAGGTGTAATTTCAGACAGCTTCAATAACTTAGGCGGCGCCCAAACAGATATCGCAAACGGTGACTTGCCGTCAGATATTAAAGTCCTACAAGATTTTCCAAGAGGGGGGGAGGATGAGGCCCGTGCTTTGATGCAAATTATTCATGATGTAGCTCCAGGCGCCAAATTTGCATTCCACGTACCAACGACATTGACAACTGATAGTCCGACAGTAACAAGGGATTATGCAGATGCGATTCGCAAACTAGCAGACGCAGGAGCGAGGATTATTGTATCTGATATAGGTGACCCATTTGACTCAATGTTTCAAGATGGAATCGTCGCCCAGACTATCGATAGCATAGCGTTTAGACCAGGAAACACCGGAGTTTCTTTTTTTGCTTCTGCTGGTAATGAAGGTCGGCAAAGTTACGAAAGTGCATTTAGTAGCAGTGGTATCAAGAACCCGCTAAACGGAGGAGAATTCCATGATTTTGACCCAGGTGCAGGAGTCGATACTTTTCAAAAGTTGAGAATTCCTCAAGGTGCTTTATCTAATTTCTTTTTTCAATGGGACTCTCCTTTCGCTTCCTTAGGTAGTAAAGGGTCTAATAACGACCTTGATATTTTCTTATATGACAGTAGCGGTACTAAAGTATTAGCTCAAAGTACAAATTCTAATATTGGCGACAACCCAGCAGAATACTTTTCATTCTTCAACGACGGACCGACACAAGAATTTAACTTAGCAATTTCCAAAAAAGATGGTCCAATGCCTAATTTGATGAAATACATCGTAGGAGGAGGAGGAGGTAGAGAGTTTAAGATCGAAGAATATGACACAAAGAGCAGCACTGCCTTTGGGTATAGCAACGCTTCAGGAGCTATGGCAGTAGGAGCTGTTTCGTACCAAGAGACACCTGAATTTGGTGTAAACCCAGCACGCAAAAGATTTTTCTCTTCAACGGGATGCGTACCAATTCTATTTGATACTAGCGGCAACCGTTTAGGTACGCCCGAATGTCGAAAAAAACCTGGAATTATGGCGCCAGACAGGGTAAATAACACATTTTTTGGAGATGATAACGAGGAAGACCCAGACAATTTTCCAAATTTTTCTGGAACCTCAGCAGCAGCTCCTCATGTTGCGGCAGTAGCAGCTTTGATGCTTCAGATGAATCCGAATTTATCTCCTACCCAAGTCTATTCAATATTGCAACAGACAGCTTCCGATATGGACGACCCAAGTACCCCTGGATTTGACCGAGGTTTTGATTTTGGTACAGGTTATGGATTTATCAATGCGGAACTGGCAGTTTCACAAGCTCAGACAAAGATTCCCGAACCATCTTTACTGTTAGGGATATTAATAGTAGGGTGCCTCACTCGTTTCGCTCGAATTCAAAATTAAATTTAGCGGTCTTTCCCTTGCAGAATTAGCACGTAATCTCAGGCAAACGGAAAGGTATTTTACAAACATAAAAAAAGGTAGTGTCGCTATACTTTGCACGGGAAAAGATTGCGCTTTTGAACCCAAGGTTTGTAGCTGGAGTATCGTTCTTGGCTGAATCAAAAAAGGTCATTCTCCCACTGCTACCCAGTTAACACCATTAAACTTCGGGTCAAAAAAATTATTATTAACAGTTTGCCAAACCTCATCAAAAATCTTTACCTGGGGTTGTGCCAGGGTTGGCAGTAATGGTGAAATCAAGCAAACCAGCATCACAACAACAATAACCAGGAAATATGCGGCTATTTGCTGTGGGTGAGTTGAAAATTGAAATCGCTTCATTGTCAGAAATGTATACGCACAGCCTAACACCTCTAATTTGACCCCAACCCTTGAATTATAGTTTCCCTTAGTTTTCTTAAATTTGGACGAATTCAACATCGTAATCATTTTATTGTAAATAAATATTACAGTTAGAGCTTCGGGAGTTTACTAACTTGCACATGAATGATATGCAAACGTTGTCGAAGTCGTAAAAATGTAAGGCTAAATTAATTTCTGAAATTTTTTTTCCAATGCTGCATAAATTTATTGAGCTTACCCCTAACAATCATCAAGAAGGGAGGAAAGCAAATCAAAACCTTTCAAACTTCTAATCAGGACATCATAACTCAGGAGAAAAAATCATGTCATCTCAATTGAAGAATCAACACACCAATATTGCAGAATTATCAGAAGAAGATTTATCTGTAGTTAGTGGAGGTTGTCATCAGCATTACAAAAAACCAAATTGCAAACCTTATTACAATCCCTGCTGCTCTCCCAAGCCTAAACATCCTAAGTACAATTGTCACTAAGTAAGTCAAGGGTTTTACTTCCCCTCAAATTTACCGGTATCTCCGCAAATAATGCATAAATCGATTTCCCTTACCCCTAACAAGTAAACATCAGCGATAAAGGGAAATCACAAACTTCTCAACATTCACACTTCATAAAATCAGGAGAAAAAATCATGTCATCTCAAGTGAACAACCAACAAACCAATATTGCAGAACTGTCAGAAGAAGATTTATCTGTAGTTAACGGAGGTTGTCATCACCATTACAAAAAACCAAATTGCAAACCTTATTACAATCCCTGCTGCTCTCCCAAGCCTAAACATCCTAAGTACAATTGTCACTAAGTAAGTCAAGGGTTTTACTTCCCATCAAATTTATCCATATCTTCGCAAATAATGCATAAATTGATTTCCCTTACCCCTAACAAGTAAACATCAGCGATAAAGGGAAATCACAAACTTCTCAACATTCACACTTCATAAAATCAGGAGAAAAAATCATGTCATCTCAAGTGAACAACCAACAAACCAATA
>JAESGU010000040.1_pt1 | contig 130612 bp, 107 predicted proteins | sample 9266271 | NCBI WGS metagenome assembly JAESGU01 (sample SAMN15740544, study PRJNA653495) | algae metagenome | isolation source: Scytonematopsis contorta HA4267-MV1 and co-occurring heterotrophs from mud... | place: USA: Palolo Valley Trail, Honolulu, Hawaii | collected 2009-07-25 | reverse complement strand
CAATTACCAATTACCAATTACCAATTACCAATTACCAATTACCAATTACCAATTACCAATTACCAATTACCAATTACCAATTACCAATTACCAATTACCAATTACCAATTACCAATTACCAATTACCTTTGAGCTTTGTCCAATTCAATCACTGCTCTTACTTGCAAATTCGTAAATTTGCCAGCTTTTTGAGTTGACGCAGCATCCAACCGTACATGAACTTCCACTACTCTGGAGTCAATATTACTAGAGGGGTCGCTATTAACGATATTTTGTCTTTGTATTTGCCAACCAACCCAATCTACGTTTCCTTGCAATTCACCTGGTAACGATTCGCTTAGTAACCGTACTTTTTGCCCAGGGAGTACTTTGTTAATATCACTTTGGTAAACTTCTACTACTGCGTACATTTGGTCTGTTTGACCCAGTTCCACAATTCCGTCGCTACTTACTGTTTCTCCTGCACGTGTATGAATTTTTAAAATTCTCCCAGCCCTTGGTGCTTTGACATATACTTGTGCTAATTCAGCACGAATCCTTTCTACTGATGCTTCGGCGCTTTTTACTTCTGCTTGTGCGGTAATTATATCTGTGGGTCGTACTTCTGCTGTTTGATTTAAAGTGCCTTTTGCTTGATTAATTTGTTGTTGTGTTGTGGCTATACTTTTTTCTCGGTTGGCTTTTGCTTCTTGAATTTGCTGTTGCAACGTCGCAATGCTTTTCTCGCGATTAGCTTTTGCTTCTTGAATTTGTTGTTCTAAAGTACTGATTGCTCTTGTCTGGTTGGCTTGGTTTTCTAGTACTTGTTGTGTGGAAGTTTCCGCAGATAAGCGTCTTCTATCTACTTCTTGATTAGAAATTACACCTTCTTTATATAAATTGTTATAGCGTTCTACTTCGGCTTGAGCATTACGCTTTTCTGCAGCAGCACGAGCGACTATAGCTGTTAAAACTTTTTGTTGACCTTGTAATTCTGCTTCTAAACGGTTAATTGTGGCTGCTGTTGTGGCAGTTTCTCCTCGTAATTGCGCTTCTAAACGGCCTATTTCCGCGTCTTGGGTTTTTATTTGTCCCCCTAGTTCGGCTTGAAAACGAGAAATATCTGCTTGTCTTGCTACCAATTCTCCTTGTTTTGCTCCTGCTCTTACCTGTCCCAAACGCGCTTTGGCTACTTCTACTTGCTGCAACGTTTCTTTCAATGAGGCTTCCAGACGGTCTTTATTGTCCATTATGGCAATTACTTGACCTGCCTTTACACTATCACCCTCTCTCACCAACAACTTTTCTACTCGACTACCAGCACCTGCGGCTGATGCTGGTGCGGAAATTTTTACTACTTCTTCTTTTGGTTCTAACCTTCCTAAAGCTGTTACAGTTCTAACGGAAGGTGCTTTCACTACTGGCACTACTGGCGCTTTGGTCGTCGCAACCTGATTCCGCATTACCGTAAAAATGCCCGCTCCTCCTAATGCTAGCGCTGCTATTACCGCTAAAGTCACAGGCGATCGCAATAGACCAGGTGCGGATGATGAACCTTCTTGCTTCCAGTTTTGCGTCATAGTATTTTCCTACCGTAAAATCTTTTTTTCACAAAGCCGCAAAATCAAAACTCCAAAACCCTAAAATTTTCAAGCTCTTAAGCTAACCAAACTGCGTAGTCTCTAAATGTTAAATATAATACTAGTAAAGAAACAAAAACTAAACAGTTCAGTTCTCTGTTTATATACAATAATACTAAACTAACCAGTTTAGTCAAGTCCCTAAAAAATTGCACCCAATTGCTTATGTATTACCGCAATGCTTGGAACAAAGGTGTTAGTCAGTATGTAGGGTTGGATGAGAAAATGCATAGCAAAGGAATCTTAAAAAAAATGCCACGAACCAAAATGGGAGAAGCAAATAGAGATATTTCCACAGATAAAGTGGAACAAATTTTACAAGGAGCCATGCAGGAATTTTTGAAACATGGATACGCAGGAACAAGCATGGATAAAGTAGCAAGTGGCGCGGGTGTTTCCAAAGCGACTGTGTACAGCCACTTCAGAGACAAGGAAAGACTTTTTAAAGCGTTGATAGAGAAATTAGCGCGAAAAAAATTTCAGTTAATATTTGGCACAGAACCCTTAGAAGGGGAACCCGAAGTTGTAATTCGGGATTTACCAGCCAAAGCATTAAGCGTGATGATTAATGACGAGGAATACCGAGCATTTATGCGGGTATTGGTGGGGGAATCAGGTCGTTTTCCGGAGTTAGCAGAATTTTGGGTGAGTTGCTCGATGCAACCAACAATTTTAATTCTGAGTAAATATTTAACAGCACATTCAGAACTGAAGATAGCAGACCCAGAAGCCACGGCACGTATTATGGTGGGCAGCATAGTTCATTTTATGATAATTCAGGAAACACTACACGGAAAAAATATAATGCCAATGGAGAGCGAACGTTTGACAAACTGCTTAGCAAACCTGATTCTTGGGAGTCGGACTTAGGGGGTGGGGAGTGGGGAGTGGGGAGTGGGGAGTGGAAACGATTACCAATTGCCAATTACCAATTACCAATCACCAATCACCAATTACCAATTACCAATTACCAATTACCAATTACCAATTACCAATTACCAATTACCAATTACCAATAAAATGCTGTATAATTTATAACTCAAAACCTGAAAAAGCAAGAATATAGAAATTTTGTACTTCTTTAACGAAAATCTTCATTAAGATATATAAAAATTTGTATGCTTTTATTAATAGGTCTTATATAACTCTCATAAAAATTTGTGCAGGAAGATTTTAGATTAATACTAGATTTAGTTTCAGTTCTCGCCGTCGCAGCCTGCGGTGGGCTACTTGCTGCTTTGTTGCGGCAGCCCGTCCTATTAGGATACCTGATTGGTGGGATAATCGTGGGTCCAACTGGACTGGGGGTGATTAAAGAAATTATTCAGGTGGAAACTTTAGCCCAGTTTGGGGTTGCCTTTTTGTTGTTCGCGTTGGGAGTAGAATTTTCACTTGCGGAATTAAAAAAAGTTAAAGCGATAGCTCTAGGGGGAGGAGGGCTGCAAATTGCTTTGACAATTGCGGTGACAGTTGTGGTATGTGGATTAACGGGAGCTTGGGGAGCTTTACCTGCAAAAGGAGTGTTTTTGGGGGCAATTTTGTCTTTATCTTCCACAGCAGTTGTTCTTAAATGCTTGATGGAGCGTAACGAGACAGAAACACCCCACGGACAGGTGATGCTAGGAATTTTGGTTGTCCAAGACTTGGCTTTAGGATTAATGTTAGCGGTCTTACCAGCTCTTGACCAACCACCAGAGACTATTGGGATTGCTGTTTTAACAGCATTGTTGAGAATTGGTTTATTTGCCGCAGGTGCAGTAGCGGCTGGAATTTGGGTAATACCACCTTTATTAAGACTTTTAGCAAGAACCGAAAGTCGAGAATTATTTTTACTGGGGGTAGTAGCAATATGTTTAGGTATTGCTTTGTTGACAGAATATTTGGGTCTGTCAATTGAAATGGGAGCATTTGTTGCAGGTTTGATGATTTCGGAAGTGGAGTATGCCGACCAAACCCTCACCTATGTAGAACCTCTGCGAGATATCTTTGCCAGTTTGTTCTTTGTTTCTGTTGGGATGCTCATTGACCCAGTCTTTTTGTGGAACAATCTGGAATTAATTTTGGGGCTAGTGGCGATTGTTTTCGTCGGGAAATTTCTTATCATCACACCTTTAGTCAAAATTTTCCGCTATCCGTTAAAAACAGCATTAATTGTTGGTTTAGGATTGGCTCAAATTGGGGAATTTTCCTTTGTTTTAGCTAGTAAGGGGCTGTCTTTAGGATTAGTTTCTCGCCGCATATATTTACTGATTTTAGGTACAACGGCAGTAACATTAGTCATTACTCCTTTTGTACTGCGGTTAGTACCATATTTGTTTGATTGGGCTGAATCGATGCCGTGGCTAAAACCTTATTTAGACGGGGAAGGTCAGCCATTGGATATGTCGGAAGAACTGCCAGTAAAAGACCATGTGATAGTTTGTGGCTACGGACGAGTAGGTAAAAATGTGGTCAAATTGTTGCTTGCTAATGACTTACCCGTGGTGGTTATAGACCAATCAGAAGCGAGGATACAACAGTTAAGGGAAGCGGAAGTTTCTTATGTTTACGGTAATTGCGTGAGTTTACATGTTTTAGAAACAGCAGGAATAAGTAATGCCAAAGGAATGGTAATTGCACTTCCTGACCCTATGAGTACCCGTTTATCACTAAAACGTGCGCTGCAACTAACTCCCGAATTGAATATAGTAGTTCGCGCTACTAATAATAAAAACATAGAGGCGCTTTACCAATTAGGAGCGCGAGAAGTTGTACAACCAGAATTTGAAGCTAGCCTAGAAATGGCAACCTACCTGTTAACCGATTTGGGTTTTTCTCCATCTCTAGTGCTACGGCAAATGCAGGAAATCCGTGAACGCCATTATTTGGATTTACGACCAGAGCAAACAGCATCAGAGGTTTTTCGCGACTTACAAAAAGCAACCCAAGATTTAAACAAACGTTGGTATTCTTTACCATCCAGTTCACCTTTGATTGGTATGACATTACAAGAAGCAGATATGCGCTACCTAACAGGGGTTAGTTTGATGGCAATTCGTCGAACCAGCGGAGAAGAAATTGATTATCCTAGCGCGAACACTCTATTATCTGAGGGTGATAAATTGCTAGTAGTAGGGACAGATGACGAAATAGCAGCTTTGGATGAATTTGCCAAAGGTCAAGCAGCTGTCCCAGGAGAAAACAGTGCTTGTCAGTGGGTCATGGTGCGAGGAAATTGTTCCGTGGTAGGTAAAACCCTTGCAAATTTGGATATTCCCAATCAATTTAGCGTCCAGGTGCAGGCAATACGCCGAGATGGCAAATTTATCCGTTTTCCTGAAGGTAATTTAATCTTACAAGTCAATGACCAAGTGCTGTTATGCGGAGCCTTATCCAGCCTCAGTCTGCTGGAACAATTACTCGCACCGAACATCCCTGAACCACTAGTAATCCCAATCAACAACTAACACTCAATAGCCAGCAGTTAACAGTCAGCAGTCAACAGTCAACAAACTAATTTTTAGGTTTTATATAAGCTATTGCCTGCTTCCAAACAGTTGTTTGCTGGTTGCTTTCATCCACAAGACAAACACATTGCTGGTCTTGCCACAAAATTCTGCCAATAAGTGTATCCCCAGTCATCAGCTTTAGCTCAATGCTTGAGGTTTGTTTGATAAGGTTTTGTACTTGCCGTACGCTGGGTAATGACGTGTCAAATTCAATAGTAGGCATTTTAGGTAATTGTTTATCTACAAAAGAAGTGTTTAACTACTTACAAATCCTTGATAATTCATCCTTAGAGAAATGGCAATCGAATTTACTAAGTATCACGGTCTTGGCAATGACTTTATTTTGATTGACAACCGCTCAAATGCAGAACCAGTAATCACTCCAGAGCAAGCCATCAAATTCTGCGACCGTCATTTTGGTATTGGTGCTGACGGTGTGATTTTTGCCTTACCAGGAATTCAGGATACTGATTACACAATGCGGATTTTTAATTCTGACGGTTCGGAACCAGAAATGTGTGGTAATGGGATTCGCTGCTTAGCTGGCTTTTTAGCAGATTTGGAAGGAAAAGAGGCTGGAAGTAACCAGAAATATAAAATTCATACCCTTGCTGGTCTGATTACACCTCAACTAATGCCCGACGGTCAAGTTAAAGTTGATATGGGTATACCTAAGTTATTAGCAGGAGAAATACCCACCACTTTAGTCAACTCTGACGAAAAAGTAATTAATCAACCATTAGAAGTTGCAGGAAAAACTTGGGACATTACCTGTGTGAGCATGGGTAATCCTCACTGCATAACCTTTGTGGAAGATGTTGCAGCTATTCCCCTAGAAACCATCGGTTCTCAATTTGAACACCACTCAGTTTTCCCTCAACGGACAAATACCGAATTTATCCAAGTTATGCGTCGCGACTATTTAAAAATGCGTGTTTGGGAACGGGGTGCTGGTATAACATTAGCCTGTGGAACAGGAGCTTGTGCATCTCTGGTTGCTGGAGTACTAACAGGTAACTGTGACAGACTCGCAACCGTAGAACTTCCCGGAGGCCCCTTGCAAATCGAATGGTCAGAAAGCGAAGGGCGAATTTATATGACCGGACCAGCAGAAAAAGTTTTCAGCGGTAAGTTGTAAATTGGGTAATTGGTAATTGGTAATTGGTAATTGGTAATTGGTAATTGGTAATTGGTAATTGGTAATGGGGATGAGGAAGATTCGGGAGATTGGGGAGATGAAGGAGATAAATTAAACATTAATTTTAGACTAATCTTTTTCTTCCTCATTCCATTACCCATTACCCATTACCCATTACCCATTACCCATTACCCATTACCCATTACCCATTACCCATTACCCATTACCCATTACCCACTCTTCAATGTATTTGCTGAATTTCCTCTTTTATATCCTCAAGGTCAACGAAGCAGTCTGCTACATCAATCAAAGAGTGACTTGTCATGGAGCGTAAACTGACAATTTCTAACCTTGCCCCTTTGTAAGCAACCGTGTTTGCGGCATAAGCAAGTTCACCATCTCCGCTTACTAACACTGCTGTATCGTAATGGGAAGCTAAGGTTATCATATCTACAGCCATTTCTACGTGCAAATTAGCTTTTTTGGAGCCATCAGCAAATAGAATTAAATCTTTAGTAATTACCCGATAGCCGTTACGACGCATCCAAAGCAAAAAGCCCTGTTGTTTTTCGCTTGCAGAGTCAAAGCCAGTATAAAAAAATGCACGTAATAACTGAGAATTTGGGGTTAAGCACCGAAGTAATTTGCTGTAGTCAATATCAATACCGAGTTGCATTGCTGCATAAAATAGGTTGGCACCATCTATAAAGATAGCAAGCCGACCGCGATGGTCGCATTTGAAAATATTATTACTCGGCTTGTTTAGCGTTGTGATTTCTGTATACTCAACACCCGTATCCATATATGTATTGTTTTGGTGTAATACTTTTTTATTAAACTTGTCATACTGATTTGGCTTGTTAGGGAAACTTGTTACATTCATTTATGCCACTTGTAAGATTTGTTGAAATAATAACTTGTCTTCTGGGTCTTGTGTGCTTTCTATAAATACATTTTTGACATTTTCTTTGATTAAGATTTGTCCCTGGAAGCTGGCACTAAAGTCTTGACCCATAACAAAGCCTTTCTCAGTCAGTTTTTTCACTACGGACATTGTAACTATACTTAATAATTCCTCATAAAACTCTAACTGATATAAATTTTGCATTGTCCAGTCTAGTGTATTTGAATCTAAGTCAGATAATTCAAACAATACTGTTATGAAAATTTGTGCTGTGTAATCTGCTCCTAAGGTATTATTAATTAGTTTTTCACATGATTCTAATATGTTTTTGTTATGAGCTTTCAGAATATTAATTGCGAACTCTATATTTAACTGAAATATTTGTGCATCATTACAAATTTTTCCAAATTCCAACTGCCGTTTTTCACTATTATTTTTATTTTGTAGGAGGACAGAAAAAGTGGGAAAAGTGGATAATTCTTCTAAAGTCCAATGAAAACTCCCAGTAGCAACTTTAGATAATTCAATCATCGCTGCAATAAAAATATCTAATGTATAATGATTTCCCAGCAGAGCAGCCAACATCTTGCTGCATGATTCAATCAAGGTCTTGTTCCTAGATTGTAAAACCTTGGCAACCAGTTCAACAGCGGAACCAAAAACTTCTATTTCATTCATGGTAGATATTACGATTGCTGATTTTTTGGGGGGTGCGGAATTCTGGATGCAGTGTGTAATCTTATCAACAAGCTTGCAGCCAGTTTTTTATTCTCAAATTGTTGATGCAGACCCTTAGTAGACACCCCTACGGGTATTAGCTGTACAGAAAGTGCTTCTTACATCGGTCTTGAGAGTCAAATTTGCACTTTCCAGCTAATCGCAAGCTATCTTGCCATTAACACGGCCAGTTGGCTATAACTAAAGTTTTGGGCATAGAGTAAGTTAGCCTCTATAGTTATTATAATTACAACTTAATTATGTAGAAATTGTGGAGATTTATGTACCCCAGGTTAAAAAATACTTAAGTAATTTAGCTTAGGTAAGCTGTAATCTTTTACGGAGGCGCTTTCAGGGGTTTTTTAGTGTTTATTGATTATAGCTAAAAATATTTTTAAGGAAAGATTTTCAACAAAAATTAACAATAGATGTAGAGACGCGATTAATCGCGTCTCTACTATGTATAGCTTACTCAATGTTTATATAGCGAATTGACTATTTATTTGGACATTGCTTCAATTATCGGACGTGCTAGCCAATTAAATCCTACTTTTAATTTATGTTCTAGAGTTGGCATTCGATATAAATAAGCAATACGACGTGCGAGGAATGCTAACGAGCCATCTAGTTTGATTCCTAAACCAGTCAGCGTCGCGTTGTCAATTCCTAACGCCATCATCTCTCCCAAATATTGGTAGCGGAAAGGAAGCAAGGGACGATTAGTTAAACTAGCCCAAATATTCCAAGCTGCATAATCGGCTTGTTGGAAAGCGACTTGTGCAGAACCTGGGACTTGCTGTCCGGATGCATCTAGACAATCTGCCAGGTCTCCCAATGCAAAAATTTCTGGATGGTCGGGAAGCTGTAAAGTTGGTGTGGTAGTAATTAACCCTCGTTTGTTTTGCTTGACAGATAAATTCCGTACAACCGGATTTACCCGTACCCCTACTGTCCAAATTACCAAATCTACAGGTATGGTATCGACTTGACCTTTATAGTCTAAAGAAATAGTGTCTTGAGTGATGGTATTAACTTTAGTTTCCAAATCGATAAACACACCTCGCGCTTCTAAAGCTTTGTTTGCAGCCTCGCGATTAAATTCAGGAGAGTTTCGTAAAATTTGGTCACTCAGTTCAATAAGTCTGAATCTTCCTCTATCACCAAGCCTGTCTGATAATTTACAAGCTAGCTCAACACCACTGTAACCACCACCAACAACGGCTACACGAATTTTATCGCTATCAGATTCTTCTAAAATTCTCAGCCGTTCTTCTAAACTATAAACATCAGCAATTGTACGGAACCCATAAGCGTAAGATACTGCCCCAGGTACTACATCGAGAGGAGTTTCACCACCCATTGCTAATACTAAGCGGTCGTAAGTAATATCTAGACCATCTTGTAGCTGAACGTTACGCTTATCAATATCAATTCCTGTAACTACACCTTGGTAAAAGCGTATACCTGTATTTTGCAGCAATTCTTCATAAGGTGGTGCTATTTCCCAGGTTTGCAGTTCTCGAGTTAAAAGTTCGTAAAGCAGAGGAGCAAAAAGAAAACGGTCGTTTTGGTCTATAAGAATAATTTCTGGCTTTTGGGATACTTCCCAAGGCAACTGGCTCAAGCGCAGGGCTGTGTAGAGACCACCAAAGCCTCCGCCTAGTATACAAATTCTCGTACTTTGTTGGGTCATGGGTTCGAATAAGCACTTAAGCATTGGGCTATTACAATTTAGTTTACTGATTTTTTTCAAGCATTGACCGAGTTATACATAGCAAAGGCGGATTGTTCTTAACAAAAACAAAAATAGGCGGGCAAGGATGCCCACCCCACAAGAGAGTGGAATTTATTTATTGGAAGTCCGTAAGTTAAACAAATTTGGAGTTAATTGCAATTAATTTCCACCAGAAGTAACTGCTTTATAATTTTGATGCAACTCGTCAGCTTTGATGCGCCATTTTCCATTCGGCTCTTGTTTAAATTGGTTTTTCACGCTATTCCAAGCAACCTCGCGCGCACCTTCTTCACTCATTCCATTCCCTTGGGCTGCGTTAAATGCTGCAACAAATATTTGTTGTGCGTGTTGTGGCAGTTCTTCTTTAATTTCTTGAGATAATTCCTCGATGTTGTTATAAGCCATGACAATTTTTCTCCAATCTCTACGATATGCTCAATCGTAAAAATTTAAACATCCATTTCCCTCTTTCTTGGAGTATAATTATTCTTTAATAAGATACCTTTTAGGTTGTGTTTTAATATTATCTAAACACTAACAAAAATATACTTAATCCTACCAACGAAGGTGTCAACCAATCACCCAAGTTGACATACAAAGTTTGAGTTTGACGACGATAGATTGTTTCTGCGTGAGTTTCATAAGTTTTATGTCCAGATATCCACAAAGTTTTTCCGTGTGGGTCAACAAAAGCAGATAATCCAGTATTAGTTGCCCTAGCAGCCCATCTATCAGTTTCGATTGCTCGCATGGTATCCTGAGCGTGATGTTGGGTTTGCATGGCTTCGCTATAAGGGTCATTATTAGAAGCGGTGATAATAAATTCTCCTCCCTTTGCAGCTTGGTAGCGAAATATTTCTGGGAAGGCTGATTCATAACATATTCCTACAATACCCCGTCCAAAAGGTGTTTCAAAAATTTGATTGGGTTTTCCAGGTATTTGTTTAGCTGTGACTGGTGATAAACGATTAATAATATTACCTAAAAATTCTTCAAAGGGTATATATTCTCCCAAAGGTACTAACTTATGTTTACCGTAGGTGCTAAAAATTTCACCATTGCCAGTAAACGTAAATAAACTATTTGTATAGCGACTTCCACCTTGTTCTGCAAAACCACCAATCCAAGCAACAACACCTTTTTCTTTGACTGCTGTTACTAAGGAACTATTTTTAATATCCTGAGAGAAAAAAGGCAAGGCTCCTTCTGGTGTTAATACTGCATCTACATTCTGTTTAACCAATTTTTCATATCCACTGGTGTAACCTTGAATCGCACGACGTAATCCAAAATAATCAAATTTTGTTCTGTTGGGGATATTACCTTGTACAATTCCTATTTTTAATGCTGTCTCTGGAGTTTTACTGATTGGTTGATTGTATAGTATAAAACCTGTGATGTGAACTGAGATGAATAAGGTTATAGTTAAGAAGAAATAAGAATTGACGAACCTGAAGTTTTTCTCCACACTATCTGGGTTTTTACGGTTTATCCATCCTTGGGCAATTAACCCATTCACTGCCACAATTGATGCTGTGACCGCATTTGCTCCAGAAAGTTGACCAAGATGTAAGATTACGAGATTATGCGGTGATTGAGTATAAGATAATGAACTCCACCACAAAGGACCAGTGCTCCAGACACTTTCTATAAGACACCATATTGCAGTACCAAAAATAACTTGTGTTAAAGGGAAAAGTGGTGATTTTTGTGTGGCTTGGACTGTAATTTTCATAATTAAAGCCCAAGCTGTAACTAATGCACTTCCCCAAAGTGTGATAAACGACCAACTAAAAAATGCTATAGCTATACTTCCTAACCAAGGAATTCCTAACCATGTCAGAGGATGTAGTCCGGAAATCCAAGATAAAGACACCCCATAATAACCAATTCCCCAAAGCAAGGGTAAAAGGTAAAAGCTTAAGGAGGGTAAAGAAAATAATTTGTCCTTGTTTTTGCCGTCATTTTTGACTGGAATTTCTAGCTCTAATTTAACGTCAGATTTTCTACTTTTAGTTGCCAGACTCTGCTTTGCTATAGATGTTCCATATTTAAACTTGGGAATAGGGGTAGATGTGGGATTATCTTTTTGACCAAATTGAACTACTAAAACCCATAGAGGTGCTAAAGCAAACCATGATAGAAACCAAGCGCTAACTGGAGCAACTGTAAACCCCATCAAAGTACCGCTAATTAAAGCTATGAGGTATTTAAAGTTTTGAGTTTTAAGCAATATCATTGCAAGAAAATAATAATGTTGTCATTGCGTTCAAAACTCAAAACTCAAAACCTAAAGCTATTCAGCGTCTGCTATTTCCTCACCAGTATCGGGGGGAACTATTGCTACCCCTGTAATTGCATCGTCTTCGTCGAGACGTTGTACTCTTACACCTGTCGCAGAACGAGATTGTTGAGAAATCGCATTTACAGCTTGTCGAATAATGATACCGCGACTGGTGACCATCATTATTTCTTCGTCGTTGTTAACGATACGTAGGGTTGCTAGTTTGTCTTTGGTTTTACGGTTTTTGAACTTGGTTGCCATAATTCCTTGTCCAGCTCTATTTTGCAAGCGGAACTGAGCAACTGGTACTCGTTTACCATATCCTCCCATTGTAATTACTAGTACCCAGGGACCAACACTACCGTTCTCGGTTGCTTCTGTTGATTCTTCATTTTCAGAATTTTCAACAGCCTCGACAGTTTCAACAGTTTCAACAGTCTCTTCATTTTCAATTTCTTCTACCTCGTTTTCTGAGACTGAAGTTAAGTTGTCAAGAATGGCCGCAGGCAGAATATCCATCCCTACAAGTTCATCACCTTTTTTCAGCTTCATCGATTTGACACCACGAGTTGCTCTACCTAAAGGACGCAATTGTTCATGATTGCATCGAAAATGTATTGCCATCCCATGACGAGAACCCACAAGGATACTGTCTTCTGCTCTAGCACGACGTACCCATCTTAACTGGTCGCCTTCTTCTAAGGAAATAGCTATTAAACCGTTGGAACGAATGTTACTAAACGCAGCCAATTCGGTTTTTTTGATATTACCGCCTTTGGTCAGCATTACCAGATATTCATCGCTGCTAAACTCACTGACGGGGACAATTGAGGTAATTTTTTCCTCTTTAGGAATAGGCAGCATTTGTACTATTGGCGTGCCTCTACTTGTACGAGAACCCACGGAAATTTGATAGGCTTTCAAGCAATAAACGACACCTCTGTCACTGAAGAATAATACGCTGTCGTGGTCGCAACAAGTTAGAAAATGTTCAATTGTATCGTCCTCTTTTACCTTGGCTCCAGCCTTACCTCTGGTCGCACGACTTTGGGATTCAAAGGTATTAACTGGCATCCGTTTGATGTAACCTTGCTCGGTTAGCAAAATTACAGCTTTTTCATTGGCAATGAGGTCTAGGTCGTCTAAATCTCCTTCCCCATGAGTAATTACCGTACGACGAGGTGTAGCAAACTTTGTTTTTATCAGAGTTATTTCGGCTTCAATGATTTGCAGTATCCGTTCTCGTTTTGCCAAAATATCCTGTAGGTCTGCAATTTGATTTTGCAATTCCTCATGTTCGTTACGAATTTTATCAGCTTCGAGTGCTGTTAAACGTCGCAATTGCATTTGCAAAATTGCATCCGCTTGTACTTCTGATAAACCGTAAGTTGTAATTAACTCTCCTTTAGCTGTTGGGGTATCAGCAGCACCACGGATTAGAGCAATAATCGCATCTAAATGCGCTAAAGCAATCAACAAACCCTGTAAAAGATGGTCACGCTCCTCAGCTTTTCGCAGTTCATACTGAGTTCGCCGAGTAATTGCTTCGACGCGAAAATCTAGGAAAACATGTAGAAACTGGCTCAGCCTTAAAACCTGCGGCTCACCGTTCACCAAAGCCAGCATGTTCGCGCCAAAGTTTGCTTGTAGCGGCGTTTGCTTGTAAAGGTTGTTTAATACTACACGGGGATAAGCATCGCGCTTAAGTTCGATAACAATTCGCATCCCATCGCGGTCGCTTTCATCCCGAATATCAGCAATCCCTTCAAGGCGCTTTTCGTTCACCATATCGGCGATTTTTTCAATCAGCGCAGCCTTGTTAGTTTGGTAAGGCAATTCTGTGACAATAATAGCCTCACGGTCGGGACGCCCTCGCTGTTCCACGGTCTCAATTGTTGCCACACCGCGCATAGTTATGGAGCCACGACCAGTTGTGTATGCTTCTTTAATCGCCGCAGTACCAAGTATCTGACTTCCGGTAGGAAAATCAGGACCATGAATATACTGCATCAATTGCATATCAGTAATTTCTGGGTTGTGAATCAGTGCTATTAACCCATCAATCAACTCACCTAAATTGTGTGGCGGGATGTTAGTAGCCATCCCAACTGCGATACCGGAAGAACCGTTGAGTAACAACTGGGGAATTCGCGCAGGAAGAACGGTCGGTTCTTGCTGCGAACCATCAAAGTTATCGGCAAAATCTACAGTTTCCGATTCAATGTCTTGTAATAGCGCATCGCTAGTCAAAGCTTGGAGACGGCATTCCGTATATCGCATTGCCGCAGGTGGGTCATTATCAACAGAACCAAAATTTCCATGACCATTAATTAAAGGCGACCTCATGGAAAAGTCCTGTGCCATTCGCACCAAGGCATCATAAACCGCCGTATCGCCGTGTGGGTGGTACTTACCCAAAACTTCCCCAACAACACGAGCACATTTACGGAAAGGACGGTCTGACATCAAACCCAACTCATGCATAGCGTAGAGAATACGACGATGCACAGGTTTCAGACCATCCCTGGCATCTGGTAGCGCCCTACCTACGATTACGCTCATCGCATATTCCAGGTAAGACCTAGACATCTCGTTTCTCAGATCCGTTGGGATAATCCTCTCCTGAGAGAATGTCATAGCCTAAAAAACTCCAAAAAATGTAGATTTTAGAAGGTAAATCGACAAGAAGGCGAAATTATTCCAAATTAATCTTGAATAATCGCTATTATTTGCTACAATTTTAGCACATTTTGTCTTTTTTTCGCTGACCGAATAACGGTTGACTGTTGGCTGTTAACTAATGACTGATGACTGTTGGCTGATGACTGTTGAATGATGACTGGTGACTGATGACTGACTGATGGCTGAGAAAGTGTATTATTTTGCGAAGATTTAATTTAAAGGGATGTAAATAAAGTCCCGCAGTAGTTGAAGCCAGAAAAATAAAGTCCTGTAGTAGTTGAAGCCAGCAGGATGACCGCACTACAATAACGTGTGGAATGACAACCGTCAACAGTCAACCGTCAACAAATTTATGCTGCCAGTCATCTATTCGGACGAGTTTCTTGAACATAAAACTGGATACGGACATCCAGAGAAACCTGAACGCTTGACGGCTATTACTACCGCTATAAAACAAGCGTCGTTTGCGGATTTAATTGAATGGCGTTTACCAACCCCCATTTCACAGCGTTCAGAAGTAATATCTTTTGTAGAACAAACTCACAATCAACGATACATCGATAAAGTAAAAGAAATTTCTGCAAGTGGCGGTGGTTATTTAGATTATGAAACTACTGTTTCCGAGCGGACTTACGATGTGGCATTGCTGTCTGTTAGCGCATGGCTAGATGGGATTGATATAACCCTTAACACTGGTAAACCCGCTTTTGTTCTCGCACGTCCACCAGGACATCATGCTGAAAGTGATACTGGCATGGGATTTTGTATATTTTCTAACGCTGCTATTGCTGCATTTTATGCCCTTAAACAACCAGGAATTAATCGCGTTGCTATCCTCGATTGGGATGTACATCATGGTAATGGCACTCAAGCAATAGTAGAGAGTCACTCACAAATTGTTTACTGTTCTTTACATCAATATCCCTGTTATCCAGGTACAGGTAAACATACTGAAAGAGGTTTACATAACAATGTGTTAAATTTAACTATTCCTCCAGGCAGTGATATGAGTATTTATCAACCAATTTTTGAGAAAAAAGTCATACCATTTTTAGCAAATTTTCAGCCAGATTTATTGATTGTGAGTGCGGGTTACGACGCTAACGCTGATGACCCTCTGTCGGATATTTATTTACAACCCCAAGACTATGGTTTGTTCACCGAATATTGCTTAAACATAACCCCAAAAATCATATTTGGCTTGGAGGGGGGCTACGATTTTGATTCCCTCGCTAAATCTGTAGTTGCAACCATTAAGCCTTGCTTGAGTAGGAGTGGGGAGTAGGAGTTGGGAGTAGGAGTAGTGCGAGCATCTTGCTCGCTTTATTCTTCAAAAGTAGTGCGAGCATCTTGCTCGCTTTATTCTTCAAAAGTAGTGCGAGCATCTTGCTCGCTTTATTCTTTAAAAGTAGTGCGAGCATCTTGCTCGCTTTATTCTTCAAAAGTAGTGCGAGCATCTTGCTCGCTTTATTCTTCAAAAGTAGTACGAGCATCTTGCTCGCTTTATTCTTTAAAAATTGAGAGAATTTTCAAGCACAACCGATTAGTAGTTATTTGTACTTGCGACAGTTCCATCATTTGTACCAAAAGTATTTTATCTCAGTAAGTTTACTAATTTATTCAACTTAATTAAGTTCTTTTTAGTGATGGTATTTTTCTCATAAAATTGTATTTTAGTATTTTCCTTGACAAAACACTGGTAAAAATTCATCACTTCTTTAGTAAATCAGCATCTAAATCACCAACAGAAGCAGCTAAAGTTTTGTTAAGATTTATCTGCTGGTAATTTCTCTACGGAATTCAGCGTTCACAGTATGGAGAAATTATTGGTATTAACTTATAGAGTTCATAGGGATAAACCAATGACCACCTACGTTTTTTTTGATGATGCCCTCCGTATGTTAGTCAATGCTTTCTTGATTTCAGTATTAATGCTGATAGCTGCTTCCGGTATTGGTTTAGCAGTTATAGAAACTATAGAAAAAACACCTAATCGTTAAGTTAAATTTACACATTCAACTAGTCGAAAACCTTCTTTATGTAAGTGTTCGCTTAGGAAAAATCTTGGGAACACTATAAGAACCAAAGTCTCAGACTGCATAATTACTTGGAAGTATAAAATTCAAGTAAATTTGACTGATTTGGGACGTAAACGAAGGAGATGTTTCAAATGGGTTTATTCGACAAAATTTTTAGCGTAAATAGTTCTGTTCAAGAAGCGCTAACTCCAGCTGAAGCTTTTGCGGCTATTACTATCGCTGCTATTGCGTCAGATGGCTATCTTTCAGATAAAGAAGCACGTAGTCTTTGTGCTACTCTTTCCCGGATGAAGCTGTTTAAGAACTATACCGATGATGCCATCGCTAGTATGTTTGACATGCTCCTGAATACGATTAGAAGGGAAGGTATGAATTTTGTGTTCAATACAGCAAAAGATTCTCTCAACCCAGATATGCGGGAAGCTGCTTTTGCTGTAGCCGCAGATTTGGTGTTAGCTGACGGGATGTTAGCCCAAGAAGAACGAGATTTTTTAAACGATTTGTACCAATCTCTAGGTATTTCTAGCGATACCGCAAAACAAGTAATGGATGTGATGTCTATTAAAAACAGGGGATAAGAGTTTTTTAGACTCTCAGCCTACTTCAGACTATTTCTGTCTATTGTTTTATACGGTCGCTTTATTTTCAACCTTGGCGATAGCCTATATTGCACTTTTAGCACTTACGTAAAAAAATGCGTCAATATATATTATATATGTAGAGGTAATTCATGAATTACCTCCACAGACTACGTTGGTTTGCGTAAGTTTAAGTTTTCATATTCAAACATTGTGCCAGAGGAGTTGGGGCTTCTTTGGCACTATTTATGACCACCCTGTAACCGTTTTTTGAAAACAGTCTGTGAAATTGCGAACCTTAGTAATTTATATTTTACACTAAAAAAATAAGATTAGATAGATTGTAATAAATTTTATGCTTGCGCTTTAACTATGGCTCCAGGCTAATATACCTATGCTGGATTTGAACGATTATAATCATATGCCTGGTTTCGTCTCCGTTGCTCAACTAATTGAAATTATTGATGGAATTTCTGCTAATTTAGCTGAAACTGCGTTATCCGAAGGGTTATCTAAAAAAACTATTGGTATTCAAACAGATACAAGGCTGTTACAACCAGGTACGGTTTTTTTAGCGTTTCGTGGTGAAAGGTTTGATGGACACCAGTTTGTCTCTACCGCTATCGCAAAAGGTGCTTTGGCTGCGATTGTTGATTTTGATTACCCAAATGACGAATTTCCTGTATTGCGTGTCAAAAATACTTTAGAAGCGTATCAAAAAATTGGTAGATGGTGGCGTGAACAGTTTAATATTCCTGTAATTGGGGTAACTGGTTCGGTTGGTAAAACAACTACAAAAGAAATTATTGCTGCTGTTTTGGGGACTCAGGGACAAGTTCACAAAACTTTTGCCAATTTTAATAATGAAATTGGCGTGCCGAAAACTCTTATGGAAATAACCGAAGAGCATAGTTTCGCGGTTATAGAAATGGCTATGCGGGGTCGAGGACAAATTGCTGAGCTTGCAGAAATTACTCTTCCCACTATTGGGGTGATTACAAATGTGGGCACGGCACATATTGAATTACTTGGTTCCGAAGAGGCGATCGCCGAAGCAAAATGTGAGTTATTAGCTTCTATGCCTTTGTCTAGTGTGGCTGTTCTGAATCACGATAATCCTTTATTATTGGAAACTGCGAGGAAAGTTTGGCAAGGTAAAACGGTAACCTATGGTTTTTCTACCGAGGGCGAAAAACCTGATATCCAAGGTAAGATGGTTGATAATTCGACCTTAGAAGTAGATGGAATGCGTTTTGAATTACCAATGCCTGGTCGTCATATTGCAGCAAATTTTATGGCAGCTTTGGCTGTAGCGCGGGAGTTGGGTATAGATTGGGCTAGCCTGCAATCTGGGGTTGTTGTCGATATGCCTGGGGGACGTTCGCAGCGTTATGCTCTAGATAATGATGTGGTACTTTTGGACGAGACCTATAATGCTGCACCAGAAGCAATGTTGGCTTCGCTGCAATTATTGGCTGATACTCCCGGAACTCGACGGATTGCGGTTTTGGGTGCGATGAAAGAATTAGGGGAACGCTCTCATCAGTTGCATCAACGAGTGGGTAAAACGGTACAAAAATTAAATTTGGATGCTTTGTTAGTCTTAGTAGATGGTGAGGATGCTAAGGCAATTGCTCAAAGCGCTGAGGGTGTTCCTTATGAATGTTTTAAGTCCCATGCAGATTTGACTGAGAGGTTAAAAGGTTTCATGAAATCGGGAGATAGAATTTTGTTTAAGGCTGCTCACTCTGTGGGACTTGATAAAGTTGTCAGTCAGCTCAGGGAAAAATAGAAAATAAGAAGGAAAGCTTATTTACACTAACTCCGAAACATTTATAGTGTTTTCAGTTGAGCGAGGTACTAACTAATTTAGTGAAAATATTGTGGGGTGGGCATCCTTGCCCGCCCTTCTGTATTTCACCAGACCTGAGAGCGCTATAAAAGTTTATGTGATATCGTTTTGAAATTTTACTCACACTTCTTCCAACCCATCAGAACTTGTTTTATCCCACTCTTGTCTTTCTCCTAGTTCTTCTTGCCATGCAGTTTCGTTTGCTTTTAAAGCGGCAAAACTTTTATTAGCGTCAGTTAAGAAGAGAACTCGACGATAATTTTCAATTGCTTTATCTAAAATTACCTGAATAGATTCACCTGATGCATCGGCTAATTTCTGAAGAGTTTCGCGTGTAGTCAAACTAACACTGACAGTTGATTCTGACATATTTTGGTTATGTTTAGGTCTAAATAGCATTTTAGCCTGAAAAATAGCTTTTAAGAACATAGAGACGTTACATGTAACGTCTCTACGTTATTGGGGATATCGACTATTTTTGTGGTTGGGTGTTAATAGTTAAGTCAAACTGCAACCGGAGTTCGCTGCAAAGACGCACTCAATTTCAAAGTAAATAATTCTTCAAAGGCGCATTTTTTGTAATCGAAACTCCACATTTCCAGTCCACAGTCATCATTAGGATGTGATGGAAAAAGTTGCATCCTTAATTCCCGCACTTCTGGTAAATAAGAACACTCAATTCTTTCTATCGCACCAATATGTCGTCTATCAAGTGCTGTCGCTAATCTTAAAATCGCACTCAAGTGACAAACAATTTGACGATGTTCTTTGGCTAATAAAGCGCGGAAGTTTTCGTGTTTTTTCTTGGGTGGAGATTTGCGATGATAGCGTGCGATATTAGCAATCATGTCTATTTCGCTGTCGGTGTAACCCAATAATTCACTATTTCTAATCAAATAGTAGGAGTGCTTGTGGTGAGAGTCATGGCTAATATAATGACCGCAGTTGTGTAAAATCCCTGCAACCCACAAAAGTTGTCTTTGTTCTTCACCCCAATTGTGCAGTTTTCCTCTGGTTTGGTCAAAAATGGAAAGTGCTAATTCGGCTACGTGCTCGCTATGTTTTTGATTGATGTTGTACTTCCGAGCGTGTTTAAGGACGCTTCTTTGTCTAATCGAGCTTTGAAACCGCAGTCTGTCTTCAATTAACCCGTGGGTTAACATCCAGTCAACAATGACACCTTCTCTTAGAGAACGCTCGCATACAGTGAGTGATTCAACTCCTAACAGGGTCATAGCTTCTAGTAAAATTACAGAGCCAGCCAGTATCACTTCTGCACGTCTTTCGGGCATACCAGCAATTGCGGTGCGTTCGACATTATTCATTTTTCGCAAGCGACTTACCCATTCCCGCAAGTCTTTGATACTAAATTGGTAACCATTTAGCGTAGAAGGAATAAAACCTAGTTTTTCCCTTGCGTGAATCATTGCAATTGTTTCTATTGTGCCGGAAGTTCCCACTAATCGAGGTATTTCCCCAAACTCTAAATTTGCTCGCACTTCCTCTGCGGAACGTTCTAACATTCCACGAGCATAGGCTTGTAAGTACTGAAACTCAGCTTGACTAATAGGGTCGGTGGAAATTAATTCGCTAGTTAACCGCACTGCACCAACTTTGGTACTTGTTAGACAACGGGATTCCTTACTGTCACCCAAAATTAATTCGGTAGAACCACCGCCTATATCAACAATGATATGGGGTTGGTTATGAAATTGCATCCCCGACAGTACGCCAAGATAAATTCGTCTTGCTTCCTCTTGACCGGAAATTAGATCAACTTTCAGACCTATTTCCTCTTGTATCCGATGCAAAAAATCTCTCCCATTAGGAGATTCTCTCACGGCACTGGTCGCTACTGCAATCACGCTTTCCGCTTCCAGCATTTTGGCAACTTGCTGGAAACGTCGCAAAGTAGCTATTGACTGTTCAATTATTTGTGGCTTTAAATTTCCCGTAGTAATATCACGGTCTCCAAGTCTGACGGTTTCTTTTTCCCTCGCGATGATAGTCAACGCAGGTAGGGTAGGGTCAATACGAACAACGACCATATGTAGGGAATTTGTCCCCATGTCAATTGCGGCGATGATATGCTGTTTGTCTACAGTTTGAGTCGGAACAATCCCCCTAGTCGTGGAAACTGAATTCACCATTTGGCATTTCTCTCAATGAAGGATGGAAAAAGCTGGCTCTGCCAAAGGCTCGGCACAAGTATAAAGTGGAACAAATTACCAGAGATAAAGTGGATAAGTAACTTTACCTAAAGAAAAACAATTCACCTGCTGCCAACAACGAAAGTAACTATTCGGTTGTATCCTAAATTGCCACTTCCTTTGTGATTGTACAAATAACATTTAAATAACGATATTCTAAAAATGTAAAGATGTATTAACCAAACGATAGAAGTAAATACTCACCACCTATGCTAACGACGCCAGAAACCAACAATGAACCAATGTGGGAGCGAATATTTCGGCTTTTGCGATGGAATAAGCCAGAAGGAAGGTTAATTTTAATGATTCCGGCTTTGTGGGCAGTATTTTTGGCTGCGTCCGGAAAACCACCGATTGCTTTAGTCGGAGTTATAGTTTTAGGTACTCTCGCTACCAGTGCAGCTGGATGCGTAGTTAACGATTTGTGGGACAAAGATATTGACCCCGAAGTAGAACGTACTCGTTCGCGTCCCTTAGCGTCGCGTGCTTTATCAGTCAAAGTAGGAATTGTTGTTGCTATTGTAGCTATGTTATGTGCGGCAGTTCTCGCTTTCTATCTTAACCCTCTTTCGTTCTGGTTGAGCGTTGCATCCGTGCCAGTAATTGTCTTATATCCTGGAGCAAAAAGAGTATTCCCCGTACCACAGCTAGTACTTTCTATTGCTTGGGGTTTTGCTGTACTAATTAGTTGGAGCGCAGTCACACAAAATATTTCTCAAGACACCTGGTTGTTATGGGGTGCAACAATACTTTGGACATTAGGATTTGATACCCTTTATGCAATGAGCGATAGAGAAGACGATAAAAGAATTGGGGTTAACTCTAGTGCATTATTTTTTGGAGATTATGTTTCTATAGCTGTTGGCATCTTTTTTGCAGGCACAATTGGTTTCCTCGGTTGGCTAGGTTATGTACAACATTTACATATAGCCTTTTGGATAAGTCTTGCGATTGCTGGGTTAGGTTGGACTTGGCAATGCATTAGGATACAGCAGAAAGACATACCAAGCTCAGCTTATGGGGAAATGTTCCGCCAAAACGTTTGGATTGGATTTATTGTACTCGCTGGAATGATTGCTGGATGTTTTTAGGAGGAGTGGGGAGTGGGGAGTGGGGAGTGGGGAATATTTTATTTTTCTCATTTCCTTCATCAACCTTATCAATTTCATCACCTTATCTCAAAATACTCGGAAAAATTAGGATTTTGGGTAACTGTTATTAACCCACTCCCCACTCCCTACTCCCCACTCCCCACTCCCTTATTAAAAATACCTCTAACGCTAGATACTAAAAATTTCGTATTTGGGTATATAACTAAGAACTTCTAAATATATACCTAATTAAATGAATCTATTTACAAGGACGACAGGCATTGCGTCTAAATATTTGGTTCAAATCATAATTGTAATTCTATTTACCCTTGCTGGTGTTGGTCTTGTCGGCAGGAGTTCTATTTTTAAGGAAGCATTAACAAATATCAAGGGAAATGACAAAGTAACTGACATATCCCGTTACAAAGAAGTTCGCCACAAACTTTGGTCAAATGGGTCTCAAATAAAGTATTTTCCTACAGATATTCCAAGTGACGCCACAAATGTAAGTTTGGTTTATTCAAAAGGATATCTGAAGGGAGGAAATTTTTTTCAGGTCAGATTTAAACTACCACAAGAAAAAATAAAAACATTGCATTTGTACTACCAAAAAATCGCTCAACACAAATTTCGTGGTGGTGACACAAACGACCACGTAAACAGACCAAATGGTGTGCCAACTACTTACTTTTATACTAGTGGTTCAGATTATTATACTTTCCCTGCAGTTTATGAAATATTGGTGTTAAATGCCAATAATAAGAGTGGCTTTGAGAATAAATGGATTCGTGGCGATAGTTATGGGGTTGCGATTGATGATTACGCTTCCGAAATTGTTTACTGGGCTGAAGAGTGGTAATAGCTAATGTATAGAGTAGAAGTTAAACCAACTTTTATAAACTAAGATAAACAATAATTAGTCAAAATTTAAGATTTTTTTAATATTTAGCTAACCTTCAAAAATCTCCGCAAAATTGAGTCCTATGAGGTTTATGCTGAGTTTTATGTAGTTTGATGCCAAAACGTCAGAAATTTGTAAGAATTGCAATTACAGATAAGAAAATGGAGTTTAAGTCGCGTACCATCAAAATTTCAGGATAAACTGATGTTAATAAACATAAACATCAACTACAAATAAAACAGTAAAATGTTTAATCATTTACCTGTATAAACGAATGATTTCAGGGTTTTAGCTCCTCTGAACTCAATCACTTCTTGCTGGTTTTTATTGCGAACTTGTCATCTAGAAAAATTTCACACTTCACAAATCTAGGAATCGGTACAAAAGGAATAAAAAAAACTATGAAAACTGTGGTCAATTTGACATCGCAATCAGTGGTTGGAGAGATTGAGAAAGTGTTGGATACCTACGCCTATCATCCATATCAGAAAGCATTTGCACTACCAGATTTGCGTCAAGAACTAACAGAATTTGTTTTTAGTCGCGTGCCTTGTCTTGGTAACCCCAATGAACCAGATAAAGCTTGTTTGCTAGATGAAAAATTTCCTCGTGGTGGCTTGGAGCAGAAGCTGTACCTGCAAGATTTAATTCACCAAGGCATTTTTGCAATTATGCGACAAAAGTCTGAATGGATTAGCCATTATTTATCTGAAACAGTTCACCCAGCTTGTGTACCTTCTCACTGGTTTGGCTAGACACGGGTGAGGTGGGCATCCCTTGCCCACCCTGGTATATTCCACTAAAATGTAAATCGCTATATTTAAGCTTGTTTTTTAACGCTAAACAGATTCCCTAAACCTATCAACAGTAGGATAACGCCTAAGCCTATTATGACCATAGGAGAAGACATTTTGAACAAACTAGAAGTCAGAAGTACTACACAAAGTGATACAAAAAAGCTTCTGAAAATGTAATTAAATTCTGTCACTACCTTTCTCCTGCGACTTTACTCATATTGCAATTATGTCTCTTTATTTTTAAAGGTAGAATTAATTCAGTTTTAATTTTGTGTATAGAAATGAATAAAACTTTTATGATACTTGAGTAAGTCATCAGAGAATTTACATAATTTTTGTGAAAATAAAGTTACACCTGTTGAATTATTTGGATTATTTAAATTATTTGTGGATTTTACGGTGGACTAATTAATTTTTTATAAATCTAACTTTTTTTAATATCACCTTGATTTCAAATGATGTAAGCATAGTAATTTTACTAGTGACAGCGGTATTACGTGTGAGTTATCAAAAGATTGGGAATGATTAATAGTAAAGATTTAATTGATTTCTAAATTATTTCCTCATATTTGATAAAATGTTTTACCGCAATGATTAACGAAAATAAACAGTGGTTACAGATTGCATTAAGGGTCGAAGGTTCTGTAATTAAATCAATCTATCCACAAATTATTTTTTGTGGTCTTTTTGGTGCTTTTATTTCTGTACTTTACTATTTTAAGCTACCTGTCGCTCAACCAATTTTCGGTAGCGTTATTCCCAGTATAGTTTTAGGTCTGCTATTAGTTTTCCGTACCAACACTGCTTATGATAGATTTTGGGAGGGAAGAAAAGACTGGGGTGTAATAGTAAATGATATTCGTAATTTGGCACGAAATATTTGGGTAGGAGTTGCAGAAGTTCAGCCAGGAGATAAGGAAGACAAAATTGCAGTGCTACGACTATTAGTTGCGTTTGCAGTCGCGACTAAGTTACATCTTAGAGGAGAAAATAACCTTAGTGAATTAGGAGAATTAATTTCCCCTATTAAACAAGAAAAATTAAAACTAACTAATCATGCTCCTCTAGAAATTGCCCATTGGATTGGAGATTATTTACAACAACAACATAATCATGCTCGTCTGAATAGCTATCAACTAACTGCCATGCAAGAATTATTGAACAACATGGTGAATAGTATGGGTGCTTGTGAGAGGATTTTAAGAACTCCAATACCCCCAGCTTATGCTATTCACCTGAAGCAGTTGTTATTAATTTATTGTTTGTTACTACCGTTTCAGTTTGTCAGTAATCTGGGTTGGTATACAGGATTTTTTGTAGCTTTAATTAGTTTTACATTGTTTGGAATCGAAGCGATTGGTACTGAAATTCAAAATCCTTTTGGTTACGACGCCAATGATTTACCGATTGATAATATATGTAATTCGGCGAAAGAGTATATTGAGCATTTTTTTCAGTGCCGTGAATGTGATGGTTATGTGATAAAAGAGCCTAACAAAGATTTGATATCACAGACTTAAAGACTTACAATAAATAAATTACTTAATTTTGTGGGATAGGCTTCCAGCCTGTCCATAGCAAGAGTTCGGTTTGTTTATAGCAAAAGTTCTGCTTGTTTATAGCAAGAGTTCGGTTTGTTTACAGCAAGAGTTCAGTTTGTTCATAACAAGGGCGGGCAAGGACACCCACCTCACAACAAGAGATTTTAGGATATTTTCATAATTTGGGATAATTTATGAGTCGAATAAATGGATTTATTGGTCGCCGTAGTTTTTTGAAATTGAGTGGTTTGGTTGGTGGAAGTTTAATGTGGAATATGCAACCAACTTTAGCTTCTGAAGCAAATTTAAACCCTGTAAATTCTGATGAAGCATTAAAAAGATTAATTGATGGAAATAACAGATTTTTAAGGCAAAAACGATTATACCCTGACCAATCAATCAGACGTATACATTCCGTATCTCAAGCCCAACATCCATTTGTGTCAGTACTAGGCTGTGCAGATTCGAGAGTCCCTGTAGAAATTATTTTTGACGAAGGAATTGGCGATATCTTTGATGTTAGAGTAGCAGGAAATGTTGCAAGTGACACAGCAATAGGTAGTTTGGAGTATGCTACTGCTATTTTGGGTTCTCAGTTAATTGTAGTATTAGGTCACAAAAGATGTGGTGCGGTTGCTGAAGCACTTCTGGATGAGACTGCTCCGGGGAAAATTAGTATGCTAGTTGACAAAATTAAACCAGCAGTGAAAGATATTAAAAGCAAAATTCAAAATGATAGTGATGATGCGGTGATAGCCAATATTCATTATCAAATTGCGAAATTGCATGAGAATTCAATCATCTTACCAGAACTACAGGACAAGGGTAAACTAAAAATTGTTGGTGCTCGTTATGATATTGATTCTGGTAAAGTCTTCATCGTAACGTGAAATACCTTTATTAGTATTGCTAAATCATTTGCACTAGGTGGTTTTAATTACCTGGTGCAATTTAGTCTGTCTAGGGTTATCATTCTTCTAATGTTGTCCTCACACTTTAGCCAAGGGTGACCTAATGACTCTCGAAAAAACACAATGGCTTAAATTTGCCTTTCAGGTTCAAGGTTCTGTAATTATTAGAATCTATAAACGTGTGATATGGTGTGGTCTCTTTGGTGTATTAATTTCAGCACTTTACTATTTTAAATTGCCTGTATCTCAGCCTATTTTTGGGAGTATAATCCCTAGCATCGTTTTAGGTTTATTGTTAGTTTTTAGAACAAATACTGCCTACGAACGTTTTTGGGAAGGTCGAAAAATTTGGGGAACTGTAGTAAATAATGTGAGAAATTTAGCGCGACAAATTTGGGTATCAGTTGAAGAAATTACTCCGGAAGATAGGGAGCATAAAATTACCGCACTACACTTGTTAGTAGCTTTTGCTGTTGCGACTAAATTACATTTGCGCTCAGAAGCAGTTAATAATGAATTGAAAGAATTAATACATGACGATAAATTCTTACAACTCAAAATTATGAATAATCCTCCAATTGAGGTTGCTTTTTGGATTGGAGATTATTTACAATATCAATATAGACGTAATTGCATTAATAGCTATCAACTAACAGCTTTACATGAACTATTGAATGGGATGGTGGATTGCTTAGGTGCTTGTGAGCGCATTTTGAAAACACCAATTCCTTTGGCTTATTCTATCCATTTGAAACAGTTGCTATTACTTTACTGTATTTTACTACCTTTTCAATTAGTGGAAAGTTTGCAGTGGTGGACGGGTGCGATGGTATCTTTAGTGAGCTTTACTTTGTTTGGAATTGAAGCAATTGGTTTGGAAATTGAAAATCCTTTCGGTTATGACGCCAATGATTTACCACTGGATGCAATTTGTAGTACGATGAAACGTAATATTGATGATTTAATTACTTTGACCCCTAGTTCTAATTCTTATAACAATCGTATTCATAATTCCAATTAGTTTTTAGTAGTTAGTCAAAAATAGATTGAAAGGTAGATTTTAAATAGTGCAAGTAAGCTGTACAGTCTTTTACAGCGCATATAAAAATTCTACCAAAACTTCTACGCCATTCATGAACAATCAACTGTTCGTTGCAGTTACTTTCATCGGATTTTTGACTTTAATAATCCTTGTCGGAACCTATTCCGCAACCCATAAGCAAAACACAACAGCTGATTATATTTTAGCTAGTAGAAATGTAAATCCTTGGCTTACAGCACTGTCCGCTATGTCCACTGGTCAAAGTGGCTTATTATTTTTGGGTCAAGTTGGGTTTGCTTACAAGATAGGAATTTCCTCTATTTGGTTAGTAATTGGTTGGGCTATAGGAGATTACCTTGCTTGGTTATTTTTCTTCAAAAAATTAAGGCAAATCTCTGAAGAAACCTCCTCTGATACAGTTTCTGCTTTTCTCGCACAAAAAACTTCCGGAAATCGCTGGATTTCTATTGTTTCAGCGGTTTTAATTGTTATATTTCTTGGCTCTTATGCAGCATCACAACTTGTTGCAGGAAGCAAAGCACTTAGTGTTGTCTTTGGTTGGGACTACTATTTAGGAAGTATACTTGGTGCTGTTATCGTCATAATTTACTGCTTTTCTGGTGGTGTTCGTGCCGAAATTTGGACGGACGCAGTACAAGGAGTAATTATGATTGGTTCTTTGGTGTTGCTATTGGTTGTTGCGATTGTAGATTGTGGTGGGTTAGCAGAACTTTGGACAAAACTAGCAGCAATTGACCCAAAACTAGTTAATTTAAGTCCGGCAAATCTCCCCTTTGGGTTTTTACCTTTTTTCTTTGGTTGGATAATAGCCGGGTTTGGTGTAGTGGGTCAGCCTCATATTTTGACAAGAGCTATGGCAATTGATTCTGCTGAAAACGTAAATTTAGCTCTTAATATTAAAACTGTCTGTGGTTTAGTTAACTCATTTTCAGCTATTGGTGTTGGTTTAGCAGCACGAATTCTTTTACCAGAATTAATGAGTGGAGGAGACCCAGAACTAGCATTACCTTATTTAGCACAAAATTTATTACCTTCTATGTTTGTGGGATTAATGCTCGCTGGAGTATTTGCAGCTACTATGTCAACAGCAGATTCTCAAATCCTCTGTTGTTCTGCAGCACTCACTCAAGATATTTTCCCTCAGTTTGCTAACTCTTACAAATTAGTTAAGTTGGCAACTTTAACTGTAGCAATGATAGTTTTAAGCATTGCTTTGGTAGGTGATAAAAATGTATTTTTCTTAGTTACGTTTTCTTGGTCTGCTCTTGCTTCTAGTCTGGGTCCACTATTAATAGTACGTGTTTGGCAAAAACCTATAAATACACCTGTCGCACTCATAATGATGTTTGCGGGTATGGGAACTGCTTTGCTTTGGAGTCAATTACTGAAATTCTCTAATATTGTTTACGAAGTACTTCCGGGAATGGTGGTGGGTATTCTCGTATATTTTATTTGGAGTATTTTTAATCGTAATCAATTACCGAGGAAAGGTGTAGAGGGATAAATTATTGCGTTAGGCTATTGTATACGCGCTGAGAAATTTTGGGAAAGATTTTCCAATTATCAGCATATCTTTGGTCTTCGGCAAATACAACCAAAATATAAGCCGCTCTACCATCTGGTGTTGTTATATAGGCAGCTTCTTGACGGCTACTAGAAGTTCCACCTGCTTTACCTGCAATATTTACACTTAGGGGTAAAGACTCGCTGAAATATCCTCTAATTTGGTTAAAACCTGCTTCCCCACGACCTTCTTTTTTATCCACTCTTGTTGCAACATCAATTGTTAGTAAGCTGGACATTTTTTGACTATATGCTGGGGATACTGCTTGACCGCTAAAAATTTCATATAAAAGTCTACCTGCTTGCTGGGTTGTGATGTGATTTCTAATAGGGTTACTGGGATTCCCCCGCATTTTTAAATCAGTACCTTGAGGTTCGAGAATACCTAAATAGTTGATAGGAAACAGTTTTTGATTAATATTAATGTCTTGATAATCAGCCTGCTGAAAAAAACTATTAACTTTATTTCGCTTTTGTAACCAATCTTCAAATTCCTTATCGGCTAAACTTTTCTTAGATTGAGTTTCGGTAAGTACATCAAGAACAAAGCTAGCAGAATTATTGTCCGACTTTTTTATCATCGAACTCACAGAGTCAAATAAATTAGCTTCATTTATCATGCCTCTATTAACATGAGCATAAAAATACACCATCCAAAACATTTTAGCTACACTAGCAGGAAATCTTTGTATATCCTGTTGAAACTCTGCGTATGTAGCTGTTTTAACGTCTATTAGTGTAATTGATAATGATTCCGGAGGCAATTTATTAGCCTTTATATCAGCAAGAATACCATCAACAATTGCTTGCAGTTTTTCACTTTTCTGTAGAATAGGAGCAGATTTTATATTGTAATCTAATTGGAAATTACCGGGGCTTCCCCAAGAAAAAATATTTGGAAAAGATATTGCAGGAGGTTTATTTTCTGAGGATACAGTCGGAGAAGGACTTGGTTTTAATTCCTTATTTGCGGCAATAGTTTCCGTAAGAGTAGAACTTGTCTGAGATGGAGTTTGTGAAGAATTATGATGATTTCGCCATATTACGAGTAAAGCCATCAAAGCATTAAAAAATACAATTAAAGCGATTATCCTCGCAAATTTTAGTCTAGATAGTTTGCCTGATTTTTTTTTCCGATTAGATACTCTTTTTCTAATTTTTGGTTTAACTGTAACTGGAGTGACTACTGGAGTTACTGTATAGGTAAAATCTTCTGTGCTGAAATTCGTATAACTATAATCATCTATATGATGTTCATTTATATGATGTTCATTTATATCATGCTCATTTACACTTTGATAATAGGATAACTCTGTTTCCAACTGATTAATATATTCTTGCTGACTATCTATGACATCGTAAGCTTGAGACAATCTTGCTTGCAAATCAGCAATTACGGGGCTAAGTCTATTTTTTTGGTAATTTTGAGTCACAATCCGTACCTCTTAATAGGGAGTAGGGAGTAGGGAGTAGGGAGTAGGGAGTAGGTTAAGTTAAGGCTTTGGGAAACCCAACTTGGACTTTCGCTATAGTTAAATAGCTGAGTTTTGTATAAGTATACCTGTAAGCATTATTTTTCAAACAACAGAAAAAAAGAAGTATTATTTCTTATGAAAAGCGATTAAGCAAATAAATGTTAGCTGAGTTTCAGAGATACAGAACCTAGCAGGTAAATAAGGTAAATTGTTTAATTTTGAAAATCTTGTGGGGTGGGCATCCTTGCCCGCCCGGTTATACTTAACTTCCTTGCCCGCCCGGTTATACTTAACTTCCTTGCCCGCCCGGTTATACTTAACTTCCTTGCCCGCCCGGTTATACTTAACTTCCTTGCCGCTCGATTATACTTAACTTCCTTGCCGCTCGATTATACTTAACTTCCTTGCCGCTCGATTATACTTAACTTCCTCACCCACCCGATTATACTTACTTAACTTACTTCAAATCCAACAAGCCCTCTTCTTTCAACTTAGGATTAAAGCGAACCTGCATTTGTAAACCCCGTTCCTGTAACACAGCTAAAATTTCCGCTTCAACACGTCGTGCAACATTTTTAATGATTTTAATTTTCCCCATTTCATCATGAATGGGATTTTCATAATTAGCCTGTTCTTCAACTGTCATCACCGATTTAGCGTCAATCGGATGCGTCCAAACCTCTCTTTTATCTCCATTCCCTAAAGGAACACTGCCATTTTCTTCAATCCAAGCCTTTTCCATACTTTCCAAAATAGCACGGCTAGGACGCTCAATACTTTGAACTTTCACCCAATAGCAATATTGTGGTTGACGAACCAAATGCTGCTTTAAACTTAGATAAACATCACGAGAATATCCAACAAATTGCAATACTTTTTCTTGGTCAAAAATTGCGTATACTCCTATTTTCCCCTGGAACTGTTCTGGTAATTGACCACTTTCATCAATATAAGGAACGTATTCGATACTAGCCAAAGAAGTAAAACTTGTTTCTGTCGTCATAATTTTATACAATTGTTATTTAGAGGTCTGGCGATTAAAATCACGCCTACACAAGGAAAACCCACACAGGTGGGTTTAATAAATATTTAGCATTTTTTATAAATAGCGCAAAGACGACTGGGGTTAAAAACTTTAGCTTTAAACATAAAATTGGGCGGTATATTGATGATAGCGAACTCTTCTGATTCATGATACTGCTCAAATTCTTTGGGCATTCCTTTTGGTGTATTTAAACTATAAGGGACAGGTTGAAAAAGCAGCTCTGTAAATTCCACTCTTTCGCAATTTATCTGTTGACAAATGTGACTTAAAAATGCTTTGTTCTTTAATAATTGGAATAAATCCTCCTTGGCTTGAGTGTCCAAAGTAAAATTGCCATCAAAATTGTTAATAATTTTCAGAGCCATTTGAGTTACGCGGTTTTGAGCATTTTTCTTATCAGTTCTAATCCTATATGCTAAATACCAGTCACAATACAACTTCATTCGTAAAAATTTACGTTTTCTAGCAGTGACCCTAAGAGTTTCAATCGGATGCTTGGAAACTATTTCATTAGGTACATAACTAACCACTTGTAGCTTCTGCGTACATAAGTATTAAAGTAGTGCCGGATTTATAGTGCCTTATAGTGCCTTAAAACCGAGAGATTTAGAAAAATTTAATAACTAGGTAAGTCAAAATAAATACAAGCATGTAAATATATGTATATACTTCGCATAATTCTTCCCTACTTAAGTGTTTTTATAAATGGATGTCAATTATTACTTTTAGTAAAAATTAAGAGTTGAAAAATGTCACAAAAAAGAGACGCATTTATATATATATTAGCCTTTTTAATTGCTGGGCTTAGCATGTTAGGCATTATGTTTATAATTACGCAAATGGGCGGTAACAATTTAACCACAGTTCCACCTGCTAGTAGTACTACTTCAATCCCGAATCAGCAAGATACAATTAAAATTAGTTTTGGCGATAAAAATTTAATACCCCAAGAAAGCAGTGATAAAAATTTAATATTTCAAGCAGCAAAACAAAAAGGAATAGAAGCAATGGCTGGTAGTAGATATGCTGAAGCCATTACAGAATTTGAAAAAGCTAGGAATAGCTATCAAAATTCACCAGAAACTCTTATTTATCTTAATAATGCCAGAATTGGTAGCCGAACATCCCATACTATAGCAATAGTTGCACCTATTAGTGCAGAAGCTGATTCATCTCTCAAATTATTAAGAGGAATTGCTCAAGCTCAAGATGAAATTAATAAATCTGGAGAAATAAACGGAACTCCTTTAAGGATAATAATTGCTGATGATGAAGGCAAACCAGAAATAGCTAAACAAGTAGCTTCTCAGTTAGCGAAAAAAGATGATGTTTTAGCTGTAGTCGGACATCATTCCAGTGGTTCGACTTTAGCTGCAAAAGAAATTTATGATTCCCAAAAACTGGTAGCTATTTCCAGCGTCAGCACCTCAGTTGAACTTTCTGCAAATCCTGATAATACTAAACGCTATGTTTTTCGTACGGTTCCTAGTGATGCTTTTGCGGCTAAAGCTTTAGCAAGCTATATGTTAACAACACTCAATAAGCAAAAAGCTGTTGTTTTCTATGACCCAAAAAGTGCTTATAGTAAATCTTTAAAAAATGAGTTTGTACAGGAAGTTGTTCAAAACGAAGGACAAGTTGTTGATGAAATATCACTGTCAAATGATAACTTTAATGCCTCTGATAGTGTAAATCAGGCTATCAATAGAGGAGCGCAAGTACTTATGCTAGCAGCCCCTTACGATAGAATTAATAATGCTATAAGTATAATTAACGTCAATAAGAAACGTTTAAATCTTCTTGGTGGAGACGATATTTATAATATCAAAATATTACAAGAGGCAGAAACTAGGGCTGAAGGAATGGTTTTTGGGATTGCTTGGAGTATTGATTCTAATCCCAATTCAGAATTTGTCCGCAAATCCAGAAGTATTTGGAATGCGGATGTTGACTGGAAGACAGCTATGACCTACGATGCCACCCAAGCTTTGATTACCGCGCTGAAAAAAAATCCCACCCGTAATGGAGTTCAAGAAGCATTATCTTCAGCAGAATTTCAAACCCCAGGAGTTTCTGATACCATTCGTTTTATACCTTCTTCTGGTGACCGTATTGCAAAAGTTCAACTTGTACAAATCAAAAAAATTTCTGACGGTAAAAAATCTCGTTCAGGGACAGGTTTTGATTTCGTTTTTTTACCTAAGTAAATACTAAGAGAACCCACCACTAATAACTCTTAAATTACTCTCAGATAAATAACGAACAATAAATTTTGAATTATTACCCAAAAGATGTAACCATAAAAATCGTAGCCCCCTCCCCGCAAGCGGGGAGGGGGTTGGGGGTAGGGTTCTTTCGGGGTTGGGGGTGAGGTTCTTCGGATTTTGCGGGCAATTAAATAATTACAACACCTGTAAAAGTTGCTTAATCTTACCGTCCTGACGCGGCTTGAACTTATCAGGGAAATTCAACTCAACAGTAACGCTACCATTAGCACCCTCTTCAACGTTAATAATTTCCGCAACAAGTTTACTAGGATTTGTGCTGTTAGCTTCCTCGCTCAACATTAAACCAACCAGAGGTTTAATATTTCTCATTGTCTGAAAATCGTTTTCTGCCAAATATTTATTAGCGGATACAGCTTTTTTCCCTTCCAGTTCCAACTTTAACCCCGTGACACCAAGCTCGGTTGCCACACCGGGAAAGAAATGACCATCCCAATAAAGTTGACCGTAAGCTTGTACTTGTTTGCGTACTTTTTTGCGCTCCACAACTTTCAGTTCTCGTAATGAACGAGTTAAACTAGTTGCCAAAAAGCCAAGAGACGCAAAAGGATTATCTGCGTACTCGCGTTTTTGGGAATACCACTCTTGTACATCAGAATAAATTACTAAGACTAAATTATCCTTTTGTGTTTGACTCATGTTGACAAAATCAATAGCCAAAAGGGTTTCAGTTTCACTCACAGGAGAAAGTCTTATCACTCTTGCGGTTAAAGTCGCACGAGCATTAAAATCTCCCATAATCTGAACTTCGACTTCATCTGGCAAATTAGGCCAAGATTCCAAGGAAACTAAACAACCTGTTTCCGAGATATTAATAGTTTCCCCCATGATGGTGAAGTTATCGGTGGAAATCACTACAGGAAGAACGCGCTGTAAACGGTGTGCGTCACGGATTTGTGGCTGTTCAAAACCAACTAACAAAGCGGCTACAAGTAAAATCAAGTTGAATCCTGACCACATGGTGTTTACTAACACCGCTTGCCAGTCTTCTGGACGTAAAAGTATCCAGTAGGGAACAGCCAGCAACGAGGCAATAACAAATCCCGTTACTACTACCAAGCCACGCATCGAAGTCCAATCGAAGGTGCGCTTTGTTACGTTAACCCCTTTGTCGGTTACGTTAAACGAACCAAGTTTAGGATTAATCAGCGCCATTAAGGTAACCCAACCCGCTTGGAACGCCATTGCGAACTCAAAGATTTCGTTCCAGAAAGAGAAACGAACGTGTTTGTAAATAATGTGGTTTGTGTACAGCGATAAAAGAACGTGAGGTACCGCGTAAGCTAAGGTTTCCAAACCTAAACCTGACACGGAGTTAATGCCAAACAACAAAAACAAAAACGGAGCAATAGCGTACATCAGTCGCGGATACCCATATAAAAAGTGGGATGTCGCGCTGAAATAACAAATTCTTTGAGCAAAGGTTAATTTTAGCTTTGGATTTAATAAGGGGTTTTCCAATCGCAAAATCTGCGCCATTCCCCTAGCCCAACGTACTTGCTGACCAACGTAGGAAGCAAATATTTCTGGTGCTAGACCAGCGACCATTATTTTGTCGTAGTAAACTGACTTGTAGCCTTTGGAGTGTAACCGCAAAGCTGTATGACAGTCTTCCGTTACTGTTTCAACGGCAATTCCCCCAACTTCTAAAGCATGTTCTTTTCTTATAACGGCTGCCGAACCGCAGAAAAAGGATGCGTTCCAGAAGTCGTTACCTTTTTGCAGTACTTTGTAAAATAATTCGTTACCGACAGGAATTCTGCCACTGGTTAATAAATTTCTCTCAAAGGGGTCAGGATTATAAAACCAGTGAGGTGTTTGCACAAACGACACTTTCGGGTCGAAGAAAAAACCCACCGTATGCATCAAAAATTGTCGCGATGGAATGTGGTCACAGTCCAAAATCATCACCAAATCCCCATCGGTTTTGCGAAAGGCGGTGTTGATATTACCTGCTTTAGCGTGTTCGTTACTGTCCCGCGTCATGTGGATGCAACCCAGTTCATTACACATTTCTAGCAGTTGCTGACGACGACCGCGAAATGTTTCATAACGTGGGTCGTCCGTCGCATATTTTTCGGGACGACCATCATCAAGTACATACACTTGCTTTTTGGGATAATCGCAGGCTATTGCAGCCAAGGTTGTCTTTCTTACAATCTCCACATCTTCGTTGTAGGTGGGGATGTAAATGTCAACTTTGGGCAATTCTTCAATAGGAATACCCTCAAGACTAATCGGTTTGCGTTCGCGAATTTTCAGAGTTTGGAAATATGCCAAAACTAACGTCAACATCGCGTACAACTCAGCTAGAAACAGCAAAGTACAAGCGATACCGTTAATCCAAGTATCAAAGTTGAGAGTGTAATTAGTGCGATAAAACAAATAACGTAGCGTGGTCACCAAACTCAACCACACCATGAACAGGTGATAATACTGACCAATATCAGGAGAATCTTCTTCATCATCAGCTCGGACAACCAACTGACCTAGAAGTACGAGAAAAACAGAAACCACCCCTTGTTGCCAAACTTCCAGGGGGGTAGTAATTAAGGGTACAGAAAACAATAAAAGTAGGATGACTAACCACTTGAATTGTTTAATACCAACTCGTTCCAGAGTACGGTCAAAAAAACGCGGTGTTAAGTCAATCAACCAACCACCCAAAGTGGTGCGTCGGCGATTTCTGGGATTACCAGGTGAACCAAATGAAGGAGAAGACATTTTTATTTTGAATATCGTGATTATGAAGGTAGGAAAAAGAAGGAAGAAAAAAGAAGAAAGGGATTTTGTTTATTGTTCCCTATAAATGTTTAAGTACAGAGTCTAAACATGAAGATTTGTTTATCTAAAATTAGTGTTCATTTAGGAATCCATACTAATTATTTATTTTTTCTTCCTTCTTCCTTAATTACAAGAGTTATCTTCTATCAGTAGCAGCCCTCTTGAGATATAACTGCACAATGCCATAAAGCAACAGAGATACACCTACAATACCAGCGGGTAGCAATAACCAATTATCTTGAATCATTCGCGAAGCCTTACTCAAAGGAGTGGTATTTTCGACGCGATTTGAACGGGGAGAACTTTGGAAAAATGCTAACTGAAAAGCATCTGGGTCATACCCTTTGGGGTCTTTTTTATCGCTGCTAATCAGTACCGTATCTTCTTTTAATTGGAAGAACCACGGGTCTGCATTCAGAACTTGTCGTACCTTATCTAAACCATTTTCTGTTTGTGCGGTTAAAGCCAAAACCACACGTTCACCATTCCAAGGTGAAAGAATTTGCTTAATCATCCCCTGTCCATCTTGGGGGGTTTGGACTGCAGTATCAGCATTAGCACGTAAAAATGCACCACCTAAATTTAAACCAGCAGCTTTAAAAACCTCATTAGCAAAAGGAAGCTTTTCACGAGTACCAATAACGACTAAATTATCTCCGTCACGACTTGCTTGGGGTAAGCTTTCTGGGGTGTATACATTGAGCTTGACAGAATCTCCATCATTGGTATTTCTCTGACTGAGTCTTCCTAACCGTTCGCTAAACTCTAGCATTGTCACAATGTCCGTACTTGACGGGTTTTGTGATAAGACAATTGATGTCTTTGACAAGTCTTGGGGTGCTGCAAAAGGAAAACCAAATCGCAATTTATCCAAATCCGGTAATTGCACTGAGGTTTCTCGTTTCAAATCAAAGCTAGTATCGGCATGTAATGTACCTGATAACTGTTGGTCGGGTGGGGTAACGCAGTTTTGTTTATCAAACGGTTCCCTAGCGTTCATCCGAAAATAAACTTTTAATTTGGAATCCGGTTTAATTAAGTTCGCAGGCAAATCTACCTTCAGATTTTTACGATTCTCTCCAGCTTCAGAATCTAAACGCGCACCACCAATAAAAGTATCATCAATTAATACTTCAACAGCAGAGGTTCTAGGGTTAATCTGCGGTCCATAGCTGTAAACCAAATTCATTGAACTACCGCGCAAAAACCTGTCATCAGGTAAAGCACGAAAATCAATTTCAATTGCAGGAGCACCTCCACCACGAACGGTGACATCATTAAATGGTTTTCCATCGGCTTGGGTTTTGATGTCACTAAGTGCAAAATTATTTACTTCGGGCAAATAACGTGACCACTGACGCGAAGGTGGGGTAGAGACTTCGTTAACTTTAGGAACTAATACCACCTGTCCAGTACCTAGTTTCCGCGAGCCTAATTGCGTTAAATATCTGCTGGCGTTAGCAACACCCCTAGGGCTATTACCAGTAATAATTAAAACTGGTGCTCCGGACTGTGGTTTTGTTTTGCTGAGGATTAGCACCCCAGTATCTTCTGGGACAGGTCTTTGATTTGAGTCGAGGATTTGGTTGCCGTTAAGAGTCAGAGGTAATTCTTTCTTGAATGCAGCTATTGCTGGTTGTTCTGCTGGAGTCCCAATTATGACAACTTTTTCTGATGGTTTAACATCAGCCAAATCCGCTACTGCTCTGGTTTCCATCGGTCGGAAATCAGCCATTCTACCCAAGGAAGCTTGAAAACGAGCAGCTGAAGTCAACCAGGTTTGAGTCGCTTGAGTGGGTTGCAAATAGACAACTTCGTTGGTTTCTAGACCCAGGTTGTCAAAAATAGGATATGGATAGCGACTGAAACTGAGAGGAATTTCTTGACGTTGGTAGTTAAATACAACAGCCGAATCAGGTAATATCTCTGTCCACAAATTAGGACTATTAGGGTCGCTACAACCTTCCGAATCATTTTGCTGTGCAACTACCTTGATTTCGTTGTAGTCCTGAAGCAGCTTGGGGTTAATCGCAAGCGAAGTGGTTCCCACTTGGGATTGTTTTTTATTAAGAGGTATGCTACCGATACTTGTGTCGTTAACTAATACCGTCAAGCTGGAACGATTGGCATACAGTGCCGGTGAATGTTGAAACCGGAGATTGACCTGAGCTTTGCCTACATTCCAGCCACGAGGACGGGTAAAACCGAGACGACTTTCGGAATATCGACCCCGCAAACGCAGACGGTTACCCACTATTGGGCTACGGTTAAATTCAAGTTTGAATTGTTGCTGATTCTTACTGTTAGCTACATCCAAGTCATCACTTGCTGCTTGCTTTATACGTGTTTTTCCTGTATCCGTACTATCAGCTTCCGGTATATTATTTGCTTGTGCTAATAACGTAACTTTTGATTCCGATAAATTATTTTGCTGAGGCTGTTTGTCTTGCCAAGTTGCCTTGGCACTTAACATTGAGCTTGGTAGAAGAAGAAAACAGAAAGTAACAAAAATTGCTTTCTTACTGAATTTAGAAAGAATAAAAAGATGCTTCATGGTACTGTTGATTTTGTGTGTTCTACTCGGCTCTAATTTTTTTTGTGGTTCCTATTCGTTATTAATACTTGCTGAAATATGTTATGTTTATAACTCAAAAAGGGGTAACATATTTTATACCTTTTGCAAAATCTTGAACAATATTTTTTAGGTTATTGTTAATTTTTCTGCAATAGTTCCTTACTAACAGCCTCTGCTGGTAGCAATCCTAACCAAGCTAGGTTCTGGGTATAGTATGCCGAATAGTCATCCCAAATTCCTTGCTTATATTCAGGTAAAATTTTACGCCGAAGTATTTCATTTGCTAATTTTGGCTCTATTAAACGCATGGCTACATAGAACATCGCATATTGAGATGTTGCCTCGTAATCAACTAATGATTTTCCCTGAAGGTCTATACGTGCTGGTAAGCGCGATGTTTGGCGCCAGACTTTTTGTAGATGCTTTGTAGATGTTTTTAAGTAACGCCGAGCAGGTTCTGAATCGAACCAAGCTGCGTCCAAAGCTACACGCCACCAAACTCGGTAAGCGTCAAAACTATATAAAGTTTGAATTTTACTTGATTGTGGTAAAACCTGATATTTACCTGTGGGAATGTCAAGGGCTACCCAATCGCTGGGTAAACCGACATTAGAAAGTTTAGATGAATTTTCTAATATTTCATAGCTAGATTCAACTAAACTCAACCAATCGCGTTCTTTATCCACCTGGGCAAATATGCGAAAAGCGTAAGGAGCGAGATAAGACGGATTGAGATGCAGCGTTGATGAATTTGGAACAAATGCCTCGTCCGGGCCAGGAAGCAAATATCTTTTACCTTTTGGACCAATAATTGTGGAATGTTCCCATAAATCTCGCAATTTTATTTTAGCGAGTTCTAAGTATTCTGGACGTTTCCATTTACGGTAAGCAAAAATCAACGCTGTGACGGCATCAATATCACCATCACTGGCAAAGTTTTTGTCAATCGGTCCCCAACTACCATCTGCAAGGCGTCCCCATTTCCAAGCCCACAAGCTATCCACAGATTTGCCATTTTCTTTTCTTTGCAGGTTATTTTCACCCCATTTTAAGGTACGTTCAAAGGTAGTCAAATCGTTAATTAGCACAGCTCGTAACATCGCGTAAGCTTGTCCTTCACTTGTAGAACGGTCGCTAGCTTCGTAGTCAATAACTCGCCCATCATCCTGAATAAACCGTTGACGATAACTTTGCCAAGAATCAACTAGCAAATCGCGATTGGTAGTGTTTTCAGGTAAAGCAGCTAAAAATACAGAAGCATTTTCGCCTCCAGTCAAAGTCGGATTTTCAACCACCGATATTTTATTATTTGGTGTTTGAGACTGAACTACAGAGTAACCAAAATTACACGAACACAGTCCAAGCAGACTAATGATAGCTACTATTTTTGGGAAGTGCCGCATCCTAAGAACCATAAGAGTTTTCATTGGACGGAGGGTGCATCCAGCGGAAGAAAATATAGAAGACTATCATACTTAGATAATCAAAACATTGTTACATAAGCTTTTAGGCTTTTTCTGTATTAAATACCTAGGTGAATCCCAATTTTGCAAAAATATTTGCAAAAATATTTGCGAAAATGGGACACCCCCGATAGTCTTCTATGTTTTTTCCTCTCGCTAAGTTTATTGTTCCCCTATAACTGTTCAGAATTAACTTAAGACTCCAGCTAATTCATAATTAGCGATTAGCGATTAGCGATTACCAATTACCAATTACCAATTAAGAACAAGGACCCTCTTCAGGTTTATTGTTCTCCCATGATGGCTGGAAACCCCGTCGGAGCAAAAAGTCTTCTTGGATTTGCCGCGCTTGACATGAGATTGGTGTATCTGAAACACCCTGAGCATTTGGTGAAACTTGTTGTAACTCTTGTAGCTGAACCAACGCAGTCAAAGGCTGGTCTCCAATTGCTTTTAATCCAGCAAGAGCTTGACGTGCATCCCTGTCCTCTGGCTTAATAGCTAAAACTTGCTCGTAGATTTTTTCGGCTTTCTTGAATTCTCGCTGTCGGAAGCGAACAAAGCCTAAAGTCTTAAGAGCATCCAGGTTATCTGGTTGTTGTGCCAAAACATTTTCGTAAGATTTACTTGCCAAATCCCAATCTTCAATCGCTACGGCTAATTGCCCTTGCAATTCCATTGAGTTGGAGTTGTTTGGTAAGCGAGCGAGCAATTGTCTGACCAACATTTGCGCTTGTGCGGGATTACGAGCGGCAATTACCTGCACTAAACGAGCCTGCACAGGAATATTACTTGGGTCACGTTGTGTTAAGTAATTATACAGTGGCAGTCTTTGGGGACTAGGGGGTAAAGCTCCGACCAAATCGTATAGTTCTTTCGGGTCGTTGTCTGCCCTTTGGGTTTCCAACCAATTGTTAAGAACTGTTTCTGCTTGTGCTTGAGAAATACGCTTGGCTTGGTAAGCAACTGTTGTCTGTGCCAATCGTAAGTTCAAGTTTTGTGGGTTACGAGCTAATAGCTGGTCGTAAATTGTTAATACATCGTCAAAACGACGTTGTTGCAACCTAACTCCCGCAAGCCCTCGCAATGCACCATCAGCAAGTTCATTATTTGGTCTACTGTTGAGTACTGCCAAGAAACGTTGGGCACTAGCATCCAAATTACCTTCCCTTTGCTCAATTGTGGCAGCAAGTAACTGAGATGACATATCTTTTGAGCCAGCTGGTGTACTGGTATATGCCGCTAAAGCAGCTCTCGCTCCGGGGGTATCATCACGCTGAACGTACATCTGAGCCAAGCGGTAGTACAAGAACGGTACGCTTGCACCTTCTTTGGTCTGTACAAGATTTTGATATAAGGGCAAAAATTGTGGGTCGGGATTATCAATTTCTTTTAAAGCATCAGCTAACTGTTGCAATTGCACGCGGTCGCTGGGCAAAGTTTGTACTAACGCCGCTAACCGAGTGTTTAAGTCATTTTTCTTCACCAAACCCAGTTGATTTTCTAAGGCTAACAAGCGCAATGCCACACCTTTATCATTTGGCAATTGAGTAGCTGCTCGACGATAAAGTTGTAATGCGTTTTGTTTTCCCCCAGGTAATCCACTGTAAACATCTGCCAATTCTTTGAGAAATGAACCACTTGGGTTAGGATTTTGTGTCAAAGCTTGACGGTAGAGAGCATCAACTCGCTGCACCAAAGAAGTATTACCAGTACGTCTACGAATTTCATTTAGTGCCCTAGCTAAAGGTAATACAGCTTCCGCTCTACCTTCTAAGGGGTCTAAAACTCCCAAAGCTTGAGCTTCTTGTCTGTTGTCCAGGTATGCAACAGCTAGTTCTGAACGAGCGTTGATGCCTGTGAAATCAACTGCCGCAGAACGACGTAATTGTGCTTCTAAAACCTCTATCGCTCCTCTGGCGTTACCGGTTCGGCGTAAAGCCCTTCCATATGCTACTGCAGCATTACCTGTAATAGCTCCACCCGTGGAACGGTAGCGATTAAATAATTCCAGCCCCTGTTGGACATTACCTGTATTGGTATAAGCTTCTGCGGCTTCCAACAATACTTTGGGCTGTGGGTTACTTGCTAGGACTATTTGGTAGTCGGCTCTCGATTCCGATGCTCGACCTTGGTAGTAATAAAGTAAAGCCCTCTGCGCTCTTGCTTGTAAATCGTTGGAATTTATATTTAGCAAAGTACTGAGCGCCTGAATTGCTGGCTTTTGCCACTGGGGACGAAAACCACCCAATGTACCAATAGCTCTCAACGCTTCTTGGTTATTTGGGTCAAGTTCCAGTACTTTTTGATAAGCATTCCAAGCATTTTCAAACTCACCTTGACCTTGGTAAGCTTGAGCTAATCCCAGTCTGGCACTGAGTGATTGTGGTTGTTGCCTTACCGCTTGTTGAAAAGCTTTGATGGCATCCCTGAACCACTTTTTTCTTAGTAAATTGAAACCACGTTGCGCTGCACCTGACGAAGCTCTTTGGGCTTGGGCTGGAGCTATATTTAGTAAGGGTTGTAAACTTAGCAGGCTAGTACAAAGGACTAAAGAAAAAGGAAAAAGAAAAACAGCCTTCGCATTCAGACCTTGTTCCCTTCCACCCAAACAGGGATTAGGTATGCTGTTACCTTTTTGCTTCTGATTCATCGGGCATTTCTCCCTCTTGGGGTAATATCTAAATCGGTTCTCACCCTAACACCAACAACAGTTTCATCAAAGCTGTCGCGTCCCTGAACGGTAAAACCTAATCTTAAATTAGGAAGGAATTCAAAATCGTAGAATAATTCCAACACATCTGGTTGTTCTCCGCTCCGACGCAGACGGTCGCTGGACAATCTACGTCCGTAAGCTAAACCCAGTCGGTCGTATTGGGTAAATACATCAACCAAACTAGCACCCAGCACATAAGTATCTGCACCTTGTCCCAAATCTCGGTTTTCGTAGCGACCATAGCGCCCGAAAAGACCTAGTTTCAGATTAGGGATAAAAACTTCGGCATTTAAACCGTATGCTTCTTCTCGGTCTGTCTTGATTGGACCAAATTGATTATTTCCCCTGGCAATTTGGAAGCTTTCAGGGAAACTGTCCCGAGCTCCACCATCACGGTCAGTAGCATAAGTACCGCGAATAATCGCGTTACCGTAACGAATACCCACTTCACCTGCAAATCCATCCAGGGCAAAATCACCGATTCTGTCCGAAGATGAAAACACAGCAGCTTTGGCCTCAATGTTATCTGTTACACTCCAGTTAACCAGAAGAGAGGGACGAGAAGCAATACCTGTTGCCGCTAAAGCTGGATTTGTTTGGAAAACAGGGTTGAAAAATTGAGCCGCACCGTCTTTAGCAAAACTATTACGGTCGAAATACGAAGTCAAGTCCACCTGTCCCACAACAAACCGCAAGTTAGGTAAGTTGGGCATTGAAGTTGCAAAATACAACTCGTTTATATTTAAACCTTCATTACGAGAATTATCAAAGCTACTACCTTGGCTAGTCAAATCCAAAGTCGCACCAAACAACACATTGGGAGTCAGGGGTAAAATACCACTCAATCGCGCTCTTGCTGAAGTTTCACCCTGAGTTACATACACCCCTTGAAATCTCAACTCAGGCTCTCTCAAGGCTGTGCTGTTTATAAATGGACGCTGTTGGTTATTTATTTGCTGTGGTACTTGGGTAACCGGAGCAGGAGCAGTTAATGACCCAGCTTGGGGTATTTGTGAGGGTATTTGTGTTTGGCTCATGCTCGGATTCATACCCGAATTCATACCTGGGTTCATATCCTGACCCATACCTGGAAGTGGTGGAAGCGGAGCTAATTGATTAAAAGGTGGTGCGGAAGGTGCGCTGAATTCTTGCTGTTGACTGATGAATGTTGACTGTTGATTGGTGACTGGTGGCTGTTGATTGGTGACTGGTGGCTGTTGGCTGGCTAAAAACTGATTAAACGTTTGTGGCTCAGTTGTAGCTTGCGTACTTTGATTGTTAGGTGGTTGGTTAAACGTAGCAGCAGCTGTTGCAGACGAGGGTAGGGCTGCATTTTGACTGAGTAATTGATTAAAAGTTGATGCCGCGTTGTTGCTGTTGACTACTGCAGATTCACTGGTAGAACCATTAGTTGACTCTTCAAAGCTTGGTGTAGCAGCAGAAGCAACTTCTCGTCTAGGGACTGCACCAGGTAGTACAGGTAAGGGGGCTACTTGCCTATTAGAAGCTTGACTGTTACTAGAAAATCCATTACCAGAAAATCCACCTTGAGATGATGCTAGTACGTTAGCTTGGGTATTAAGAAACTGATTAAAAGTGGGAACTGTTGCACTAGATACTTGTTGTTGTCTGTTAGTACTAGTAACTTGGTTTAGTGTGCCCTTAAGTTGGTCTCCAGTCTCGTTAGCTTGATTATCTTGTGGTGGTGGAGGTAATACCTGCTTTTGACGCAGACGTTTTCCAACAGGTGGAGGGGGAGTGGGTACGGGTACATTTTGTCCCAAACTCACCAAAGAATCCGTCGATACTGGATTAGAAGTAAATGGTTGTTCTTGGGCTTTGACGTTACCACCGGTTGCCAGCGTCCAAAAAATAGAGACTGAAGCTGTGGTAAGTAGCAAATAAAGCTTATTGAACTCTTTCCCAGTAGTAAATTTGTGACAATGCGATAGTAATTGGCTCATTCGCCTGGTTAATTATTGTAGGTAAATTATCATTCGGTAGATGTCGCCACTTTAGCAAATATTCTTTGTATTATCGACGAGAGTGTACAGTTTCTTTGTTGTCTAGTCAACTACTTAAAGAAGTAATAAAGGTTGTATTTTTTCTGGATGAATTAGGGAATAATAGGTAAAAATGTAGGCTATATGTTTCTCAATAGCGTTAAATTACTGGTTTTTTATGCTCACTGCGTATATCAAGCTTATCCTGCTACAAATAAGAAATTTATCTAGGGGTTTTTCCTTAGTAGCAATTACTTTTATACTTGTGGCTGCTTCTTTTGGATGCACACAAAAAGCACAAACTGGAGTGCAATTAGAAATTAAAAATGTACAGTCAGATAGTAGTAATGGTTTATACAACTTATCAGGTATAACAAATTTACCTGAATCAAGTAAAATTGCTATAACTGCAGTTCGTTATCTAAGTTCACCAGAAAAACAAGGGGAATCACAAAATTCAGATGTAGATATTAACCGTTCAATTTTGGCTCGCCAGATTGTGCAAGTTAAGCAAGGAAAATGGGAAAGCCAACTTAATTTATGGCAGCCAGCAACAGATGGCACATTGCAGGAAGCTTGGCAAAAAAATGATGCAAAAAAAATGATGATGGCGGATGATGAAGTTACTTTCATAGCCACCTATGACCCTAATAGTCAGTCGCTCAACTTGAATGGGGAAAAAATTGAACAACCCGCAGCAGAAATCCCTCAAGTAGAAGGAAAGTTAATTCGTTTCACTAACGAAGGGCAAAGATACGTACAAGCAAGTGTTGCCCAATCAATCAACTTGCCAAGCGGTAAAACAGTATCACCTCAACCGCAACCAGAGGATGTAAATGGTGGTTGGGGAACTAGATATCAAATTCCTGCCACACCATCAGTTTCCACAGCATCTTTTGTTGCTCCAAGCAAAGAAAAGCCAAGCACTACTGCCCCTTTGAATCCAAATCAGTTTTTGAGATAGTCCGTGATGGGATTTTATAGTATATAAATACTACTGTAGAGACGTTACATGTAACGTCTCTACAGCATGATAAACACAAAATTTACAAGGGATAATTTTTCACTATTTACAAAGCACCCCGCAAGAAGCACCTCTTTGTGACAGTTTAAATACTGTACTGTATATTTATGTTTTTAATTAAAAAAAGTAGTAACGCTTAACTGGACGCAGAAAATCATTGGCAAGCAAGTTACAGCCTAGATAACTTGCTTGATTTCCATAGCCTAAAGGTATTTAACCTCATCAGTTTTGGGAGAATCATAATAGACTTGAAATTGCTCTGAAGCTTTTACATCTGTTTGTGCTGTTTGAGGCATATGCTGCAGAGTAGTTTGCATCGCTTGCATTTGCGACATCATTTCTCTGAGTTGTTGTTGCATCTGGTCAAGTTCTGTTGGTGTTGTAGATGTTTTGTTTTCTATAACATCAGGAACAGAATTTTCTTTTCTAGAATTATTATTTGCTTGGTTATAAGCTAGAAAAGCTTGAGTAGGAGAAAAACTTGAGGCTGCGACAGAAGAGGCTTTTGTGGATGTTTTATTTATGGTAGTAGTATGTTGTGCCACCGCTACCTTAGAAGCCACGTTGTTAGATGGAGGTTCGTAAACCTTAACTGGTGTTTCCATCACAACAGGTTGAGAAACAGCTGCTGCAAAACTGTTTTGGTGGGATGCGTTTGCAAAACTAGCTTCTTCTTCTAAGAAAGCTTGAAGTCCGCTTATTTGCAGTCTTCCTTCAGAAAGCTTCAATTCTTTAAGTAATTCTTCTTTTTCCTGAATTTGTCTTTCCAAGTTGGATATTTGTTCTTCGATTTCTGATGACTTTTTGGCAGAATTTCGCCATCCACTAAAAGCAGCTACAGAAAGCCCAGCTCCTACGGTGATTGCTGTTGCAGCAGCGACGTAAGGGAAAGCGATTTCTCTGACTTTTCCGCTCAAGAATGGCTCTTGGTCTAGCTTAATGTCAATTTGCTTAGAACCCATAACGAATATAGGTGCTGTTACAGCCGCAAATACACAAGCCGATGTCATCAATGGGGGTAAAATAAATTTTCGCAGTGCAGATAGAGTCATATTTAAATATTCGATAGTTGCCAAATAAAAGACAAATACTAGATAGCCACAGCTCTAGCCACCATCCAAAAAGAATCCAGATTTTCCGGCTTTTGGAGGTTAATTGAACATGTTTCCTGCGCTGTTTCCAAAATATTATCTTTAGCGCTGATTTTCCATATACCAGTGATGAAGACCGAGTAAATTTCTTAAATTTTCTGTAAATTTAGAGACTCGCCTCACTTGTATATACCACAGCAGCGCGTCAAAAAAATAAAAGCATATAAGTAGTTACGCTAAATATTTTTATTAAGAATCCTTCAAATCTAAACCAAAAGCCTGAAAGGAACTACGGGAGCCAAATTTTAGTCAATTAGGTTAAATTTGTTGGCGTGTTCCTTGCTAACTGAAAAATAAAAATCAAATTTGTTAGTGAGAGTAAATTCATGAAGTTCAAGTAATTCCTCTGATGTGTATTTATTTTTTTGAGATTAGTAAATGAAATAAATAAAATTTCCTCTTCACAGAAAGCTCATAAAGATGAATATTAGCAAAAAAAATAGCTATTGAATGTTGTTATTCAAACGATTATCCAGGTGAAAATACTTATGCTTGATAATTTTTTCACAAACAAATTCATGCTTAAGAAGCGTCGCAAATTGTCTCAAAATTTCTCTTCAATCCAAAGAAAAAAAGAAATGGTAAAGCACTGCAAGAATAAGCCCAGAAAAATGCTTTTGATAAGGCAATTGCTCATCTTTTTCATGGCTTTCATGTTGGTGATTTTGGGTAGTTTCACCCAGTTACACTTTGGACAACGGTCATCTGCTGTTGCTGCTGTTTCTATGCAATTACCACTTTCAACCCGCCGAGCTAAAATTGTTGATGCAAAAGGTAAGCCCGTTTTATTGAGAGGTGTCAACTGGTTTGGGATAGAAACAGAAATTCATTCCCCCCACGGTTTATGGAAGCGGGATTATAAGGAGATGCTTTTGCAGATGAAAAGCTTGGGGTATAATGTTATCCGATTACCTTTTTCGTTGCAAGCTTTGCGAAGCACAAATATCCTAGGCGTTGATTTTAGGATTGGAGCAAATAAAGAATTAGAAGGAAAGCAACCTATCGAAGTAATGGACTTGGTGATTCAGGAAGCTGAACGTCAAGGGCTATTAGTTTTACTTGACTGTCACCGTCTTAGTGATAAGCAAATTGGAGAATTGTGGTATGGAGACGGTTTTACGGAACAAGACTGGCTTGATACTTGGAAAATGTTAGCTGAAAGATACAAAAATCAAGTTAACGTTATCGGTGCTGATTTAAAAAATGAGCCTCATGGAAAAGCAAGTTGGGGTACTGGTGATTTAGCTACAGATTGGCGATTAGCTGCTGAGCGTGCTGGTAAGGAAATTTTAGCGGTTGCTCCAAATTGGTTGATTGTAGTTGAGGGAACTGATGGAAATGTTCCTGGTCAAAGACTCAAAAGGCATTGGTGGGGTGGTAATTTGGAAGGTGTAAAACGTTTTCCTGTGCGCTTACCAATTCGTAATCGGGTAGTTTATTCACCTCATGAGTACGGACTTGGGGTGTCTAATATGCCTTGGTTTTCAGACCGTGCTTTTCCCAAAAATCTTCGTCCCCGTTGGGAAATAGGGTTTAATTATATAGCGCGTCAAAATATAGCTCCCGTTTTAATTGGGGAGTTTGGTGGAAGACAAGTTGATACAAAATCTATTGAGGGAATTTGGCAAAACGAGTTAGTTAAGTTTATTAGAGAGAACCGATTACATTTTGCCTACTGGAGTTGGAATCCTAATAGTGCTGACACTGGTGGTGTTTTGTTGGATGATTGGTACAGTTTTGATGTTCCTAAGCAAAAATTATTGTCGCGCTTGAGTCCTATTCAGTTTAATTCTGAGTTGGTTGCGCGATGGACGAAGCCTCCAGAAGTAGCTCAAGCACCCCCAGCAAATCAAGCAAATCAACCAAGTCAATATAATCAACAAAATCCAAATCAACAAAATCCAAATCAACAAAATCAACAAGCAATAGCAGGAAATGTAGCACAAAATCCTCCCACATCAGCAAAACCCTTTTCTGCTCAGTTGGAGGTGAATTCAAATATATACTCTGACTGGCCAAAAGGATTTTGTGTCAGTTTTAAAGTGAAAAATCCTGGTGGTGGTAAGGTCAGCAATTGGCAGCTAACATTTAATATGGCTGATGCTGAGATTAATAATTCTTGGAATGCGACTTTTAGCAAACAAGGAACCAATCAATATATTGTCACACCTGCGGATTGGGGAAAAGCAATTGAACCAAACCAAATGCGGGATATCGGTTTTTGCGCTAATAAGCGGGGTTCTAATTTTAAACCAACCCAAGTTGAAGCAAAAGGGGAAAAATAAAAGAAAAAAAACCCCACCCCATAGCATGTACGGTCTGGGGTTGAGGGTGGGGTTAACAACTAGCGATTAGATATCGTCGTCAATATCTTCCTCCTCTTCGATTTCCTCAAGCTCTTCTTCAAAATCACCGTCTTCGTCTCCTGTTAAATCTCTCAGGTCTTCGTCAGAAATTAAATCGTCATCTAAGGCCGATTTATCTGTTGTTCGAGAGCCATAAGACCCATCCACAAGACTTTGAGCGTCTAAATTATAGGAGCGAGCGGTGCGGTCATCTAATACCATATCTAGAGAGTCATCGACTTCATCTAAGACACCAGTACCCATTGCATCAACATAGTCATCGACTACACCGGTTTCTTCGTAAGCGTTAAAGCCTGTACCTGCTGGAATTAAGCGTCCGATGATTACGTTTTCTTTCAAACCACGCAACCAGTCGGATTTTCCTTCGATAGCTGCTTCGGTTAGTACCCGTGTGGTTTCTTGGAAGGATGCGGCAGAAATAAAGCTGTCTGTGTTCAATGATGCTTTGGTTATACCTAGTAATACAGGGGTGTATTGTGCCCTTGCACCACCAGTTATTGCCATTGCTTCGTTGACTTGCTCGATTTGTCGCAGTTCTACAAGTTCTCCAGGTAACATCGTTGTATCTCCACCATCATCTACCCGTACTTTTGCGGTCATCTGACGGACGATTACTTCGATATGTTTATCGGCAATGCTGATACCTTGGGATTGATAAACGAGTTGTACTTCGTTCACTAAGAAGCTTTGAACTTTTTGTAATGCAAAGGCAGCACAAGCATATTCTCCTTCATCGGAACCGAGGTTGAAGAAAACTTCTAGCAACTCATGAGGGTTCGCAGGCCCGTCAGTTAATGGCACCCCTGTATGTACCTGTGTTCCTTCTGGAACTACTAAGTTTTGTCCAGGCCCCAATGGATAGTCTGTTACTACCCCATTCGCTTCAATTACTTTGATTGCGATCGCCTCGTCGCCATCACTATAAACTACCTTAACTTCTCCCGGACGACGAGTGAGTATACAAGCTTCTTTGGGCTTACGGGCTTCTAGTAGTTCCTCAATCCGAGGCAAACCTTGAATGATGTCCCCAGTTTTAGCGCGTTCAAAGACTAATAGTACTAAGTTATCACCACGTTGTACTAAATCGCTGTCTTCTATTTGTAATACTGCACCAGGACTAACGCGGTATGGGCGTCCAGTACGTAAGGTAATAGCGTAATTTTGGTTACTCAGGGCTGAGTCGCCACCAGTTGCACCTGCGGCTAGATTTTCAACTTTTATGACTTGTCCTGATTCTTCACTAAAGACGCCTGGGGCAACTTCTGTACCTTCAACCAGTAAATCACCTTTTTTCACTGTTGGTGCGCCACTGGAGTACATTTTTATCATATCGCTATGACGCAGCACCAAACAACGGCGAATATTTTCAACGCCTTTTTTCACACCCCGTACAATACCACCTTCTTTACACAAGATTTGGGTACGAGCAACAACAGCTCCAGGAGCGATGGTTTGTCCTTCTTCAACTTCTAGATTTGTTTGGGTACTACCTTGAGTTGCGTCAGCGGTGATATCTCGACGAACAATTAATGATTCCAAAATTACTAACTGTAAGCGCTGAATTTCAGTACTTTCAGCATCTGGAACCAACTCAATATCAGCTGCGAGAGGAGAAGCATTATGGTCTTGCTCTCCATCTTGCTCAATTTCTAATACAAGCTGAGTACGCAGAAGCTCTACACCTTCAACAGACTTAACACGCTCAGAGTCTTTGAAAGGTAGTCTTTGTACCGCTCGTAATTGAATAGAACGTCCTGTTTGCTGACTAACCGAAGTAGTAGAAGGCACATCTGGCGTATCAGGCACGGCAAACTCAACCACAGAACGAGTTAACAGAGCAGGGCCTTCTGGTGTTTCCACATATTGGATATACCGCAATTCGTTTATGGCTTGTCCCAAGAGTTCCTCACCAGCTTGAACAAAGGTATTATCTTTGCTCATTACAGCTTCGGGGTCATCCACCATCAACAGCTCACCCGGTTTAATAACAACTTCTCTAAGAATGTCGTTTTTCTGGGTAACTTCGATAACACCACTGTTTTGGCAGAAAATATCTTTAACAACTTCAGTTCCAGCTTCGACGAACTGACCATCTTCCACTAACAACAGCGAAATATCTTTGTTAACTTCGTGAGTTTCTTCGGGAATCCATAGGAGAGTACCACCCTGCACTACTTCATAACCCTGCTTAGCCTTACCTTTTTTCTGAACTTCTACACCAGAGAATTTCAACATCCCCCCGGTCATAGTCCGGTAGCGGTCATCAATTAATTCAGCTACTACTTGACCATTTTGCACTTTTGTGCCGGGAGTGGCGCGTAGATTAAAGACTTGGTTATTACCAGTAGTGATTAAATAGTTATTCTTCCCTTGAGAACTTTGAGCAGTTACCTCAGCTTGGTCAAGAACCACCGACGCGGTGATAATTTCTATTTCCCGTGTTGTTTTACCAGGGGTGCTTTCAGGTAAGCGCACTTTACCACCGTGTAAAGTGGTTAGCTTGGTTTCACCTAAAACTGCATTGCTAGCTATATCCTGATTCTCGTTAACAATTAGCTCAGCACCTGGTGGTAAGTTGTATACTTCCCCAGACAAAATCCAAATCAAACCACCACGTGCGGCAGTAGTAGTTGTATTCCCTTGTCGGTCAGTCTTTTGTTCTGGTACAACATCGGCAAAAATAACTTCACCAGCTAAATCGGAGGCTACATCTTTTACCGCCTTTTCAGTGTTTATACGTGTAGTTCTACCACCGATAGCGACTTCTGCTACCAATTGACCTTTGGTAACCTTTTGTCCATCAACTACATAAAGAGTAGAACCTTGAGTAAGGCTAATTTCCTTATTACCACTTTCGGAATTTTCTAATACCAAATTCCCATTACTTTCAACGAAAAGTGCATCTTCACCGTGACGAGTGCGGTATTGTCTTGTTCGCAAACGTTTTGGTAAGCGGATAGTACCAGCAATGTCGGTACGTACCTGTTGTGCCACTTCCCCTGTGAATACACCACCTGTGTGGAAGGTACGCATGGTTAACTGAGTACCAGGTTCACCAATACTTTGGGCAGCAATAATTCCAACAGCTTCACCCAAATCTACCATTTTGGCATGTGCCAAACTCCAACCATAACAATGTTGACACACCGACCGTGCAGCTTCGCAAGTCAGAGGAGAACGGAGAAAAATTTCTTCAACCTCAGCTTTACCAATAGCCTTAGCAACTTCATCACTAATTGGCATATTGCGAGGTGCGATAACTTCTCCAGTTTTAGGATGCAGTACATCACGTTGTGGAACTCTTCCCATCAAGCGATTAGCAAGGGGAATCATTACCTTCTCCCCTTCTTTCATTGCTCTTAAGGGGATACCTCTAGTAGTACCACAATCCACTTCCCGAATAATTACATCCTGAGATACGTCAACCAAACGTCTGGTAAGATAACCAGAGTCAGCCGTCCGTAACGCTGTATCCACCAACCCTTTACGGGCACCATAAGACGAGATAATATACTCTGTTACAGTTAAACCCTCGCGGAAATTAGTTTTAATAGGTATGTCAATAATTTCCCCTTGGGGGTCAGCCATTAGTCCGCGCATTCCTACAAGCTGACGAACTTGGGAGATATTACCCCGCGCTCCGGAGAATGCCATCATATATACAGAGTTGAGCGGGTTCTTTTTCTCGAAGTGGACAACCACCTCGTCTTTGAGAGCTTCGGAAGTACCGTTCCAAGTATCAATTACTTTTTGGAAACGTTCAACTTCCGTAATTTCGCCACGTTTAAAACGAGCTTCAGCTTCAAGAATTTCAGCTTCAGCAGCGTCAAGCAATTCCCGTTTAGAAGGTGGAATCATCAAGTCATCCACACTAATGGAAACCCCAGCTTTAGTAGCATAACGGAAACCTAAAGTTTTCAATTTATCCGCGACAGCAGCAGTACGAGCAGTACCGAAATGGATAAATGCCCAAGAAATCAAATTTTGCAGTTGACCCTTGTTGACGACGCGGTTACGAAAAACAATCTTTTGTTCGTTTGTCATTTTGTCTGTTGATGATTGACTGTTGACGGTTGACGGTTGACTGTTGACGGTTGACGGTTGACGGTTGACGGTTGACGGTTGACGGTTGACGGTTGACTGTTGACGGTTGACGGGTTAATTAGTAGTCATCATTCCGCATTTTCTTTATGACAGACAATCAGCAGTCAGCAGTTAACAGTCAGCAGTCAACAAATTAGGTTGCTAACAAAGCTTCTTGAATTGCTTGGTTATAAATTACGCGACCTGGTGTTGTGCGGACATACTGGGAAATGACATCTCCTTGAGCATCTTTTCTAACACGGCGATACTTATACCAAACAGTAGAGCTACCATCTGCGTTTTCGTCTACTTTTTCTGGCTTGTTATCTGCTTCTGGACTTTCGACTTCTCCGTCAAAACGTACATAAACATAGGCGTGCAGGTGGACTTGTTGCTGCTCATAAGCCATAACTACGTCGTTTAGAGAAGCAAAATACTTTCCAGCACCGTCTTCTGGTTTTTGTGCGTAAGGATTTTCTGCGGTTAAATAATACGCTCCTAGTACCATGTCTTGGCTAGGAGTAATAATTGGTCTACCAGTAGCTGGTGACATCACGTTGTTAGAAGCCAGCATCAACAACCGCGCTTCGGCTTGAGATTCCAAGGATAACGGGACATGTACAGCCATTTGGTCTCCGTCAAAGTCAGCGTTAAAGGCTGGACATACTAACGGGTGTAACTGAATTGCTCGTCCTTCTACCAAAATCGGTTCAAATGCTTGAATCCCTAAACGGTGAAGTGTTGGAGCACGGTTCAGCATGACTGGGTGTCCGTCAATCACTTCTTCTAAAACATCCCAAACTTGGGGGTCGGAACGAGAAATTAATTTTTTAGCCGCTTTAATGTTGTTAACCATACCGCTACGAATTAAGCGGTGAATCACAAAGGGTTGAAATAGCTCGATAGCCATTTCTCTTGGCAAACCACATTGGTGAATACGTAAATTGGGTCCGACAACAATTACCGAACGACCGGAGTAGTCAACCCGTTTACCCAACAAGTTTTGACGGAAACGTCCTTGTTTACCTTCGATAATATCGGACAGAGATTTTAATGGTCTGTTATTAGCCCCAACAACTGTACGTCCACGACGACCGTTGTCGATTAATGCGTCTACAGCTTCTTGCAACATCCGCTTTTCGTTACGGACGATAATTTCTGGAGCCAAAATTTCTTGCAAACGAGCGAGACGGTTGTTACGATTAATTACCCGACGATAAAGGTCATTTAAATCGCTGGTTGCAAAACGTCCACCATCTAACTGCACCATTGGTCGCAAGTCGGGAGGAATAACGGGGATTACCGTCATTACCATCCATTCTGGTTTAGAACCAGTTGCAATAAAGTTATCAATTACCCGCAAACGTTTAATTAATTTCGCTCGCTTTTGACCTTTGGCGTTTTGAATATCTTCCCGCAGTTTTTCCGCTTCTTCTTCTAAGTTAATATCAGCAAGCAATCTTAATAAAGCTTCAGCACCAATACCAACTTCTACTTCTTGGAGTACGGAATCTTCACTGTAAATTTGGTCTTCGATTTCCAACCACTGGTCTTCTGTCAGTAGTTGTTTGTAAGTTAATGTTTCCGCATTTCCAGGGCTAAGAACTACATAAGAGTTGAAATATACTATTTGTTCTACATCCCGCAATGGCATATCCAAGAGGATGGAAATATAGCTGGGAATACCTTTGAGATACCAAACGTGGGCTACTGGTGCAGCCAATTTGATATAACCCATACGGTGACGACGTACGCGAGACTCGGTAACTTCTACGCCACAACGTTCACACACAATCCCACGGTGACGTACTCTTTTATACTTCCCGCAATGACATTCCCAATCTTTAGCTGGGCCAAAGATGCGCTCGCAGAACAAGCCATCCATCTCAGGCTTTAAAGTTCGATAGTTAATAGTTTCCGGCTTGGTAACTTCGCCAACTAGAGTACCATTAGGTAGAGTTCTTTCGCCCCATTGACGAATTCGTTCTGGCGATGCTAAGCCGATTTTAACGTAATCAAATTGGTTTGTTTGGGCTGTTCTCATTTTCTCTATTCAGTTCAGCTGACGGTTGACGGTTGACGGTTGACGGTTGATGGTTGACGGTTGATGATTGAGGGTTGAGGGTTGATGGTTGATGGTTGACGGTTGACGGTTGACGGTTGATGGTTGACGGTTGACGGTTGCGTTTTGTGAATTATCTAGTTGATGAGGTTACTTCGTAGTTATCCCATTTTCTTTATCACAGTCAGCAGTCAACAGTCAGCAGTCAACAGTCATCAGTCAACAGTCATCAGTCAACAGTCAACAATTTACTCTTCCTCTTCCATAGAGTCGCGAGTTAAAGATTCATAGGTGGGACGTGGTGGGGTACGACGGGGTGATTGGTCGGCCATCAAATCCACTTCTGCATCTTGTGTACTACCGTCTGCTAAGGTTTCTACTTTATGTACGGCAATATCTAACCCCAGCGATTGCAATTCTCGCATCAATACTTTGAAGGATTCGGGTGTTCCTGGACGAGGAATTGCTTTTCCTTTGACAATCGCGTTGAGTGCTTCGTTTCTTCCTTGCATGTCGTCGGATTTTACAGTTAGCAACTCTTGCAAAGTATAGGCTGCTCCAAAAGCTTCCAAAGCCCAAACTTCCATTTCTCCAAATCTTTGTCCACCTTGTTGGGCTTTTCCTCCCAAAGGTTGTTGGGTAACCAAGGAATATGGGCCTGTGGAACGAGCGTGAATTTTATCGTCCACTAAGTGTACAAGTTTCAGCATGTAAGCGACACCAACTGTTATAGGTTGGTCAAATGGTTCTCCGGTACGTCCGTCGTAGACCATTATTTTCCCAGGGTTGTCTGGGTTATATACCCAATCTCTGCTGGTTTCGTCTCTTGCTTCTTGCAATTTGCCGTGGACAATTTGACGCGATGTCTCTTCTCCGTACATTTCATCGAAGGGGGTCATCTTAAACCGCATACCCATGTTATAACCAGCCCAACCTAGGAGACATTCAAATACCTGTCCGACGTTCATCCGACTGGGTACACCTAAGGGGTTAAGAACAATATCTACTGGTGAACCGTCTTCTAGGTACGGCATGTCTTCTAGCGGTAATATTTTGGAAATAATCCCTTTATTACCGTGTCTTCCTGCCATTTTGTCGCCGACTTGTATCTTACGTTTCTGAGCTACATATACCCGGACTACCATGTTTGCTCCAGGTGGTAGTTCGTCACCTTGTTCTCTAGTGAATATACGTACGTCAACGACTCTACCTTTTTCTCCGTTTGGTACTCTTAACGAGTTATCGCGTACATCACGTGCTTTTTCACCGAAGATTGCTCTCAGCAATTTCTCTTCGGGGGGTTGGTCTGATTCTCCTTTAGGTGTGACTTTTCCTACCAATATGTCTCCAGATTCTACCCAAGCTCCGATACGAATAATTCCGTTTTCGTCCAGCTGTCGCAGAGCATCTTCCCCTACGTTGGGTATTTCACGAGTGATTTCTTCTGGTCCCAGTTTGGTTTGTCGTGCCTCAATTTCATATTTTTCAATGTGAATCGAGGTGTATATATCATCTTGAACCAAACGTTCGCTAATTAATATCGCGTCTTCGTAGTTGTAGCCTTCCCAAGGCATATAAGCTACTACGATATTTTGACCCAACGCTAATTCTCCACCTTCTGTAGAGGAACCGTCTGCTAATACCTGACCTGCTACGACTTTTTCGTTCATGAAAACCAGGGGTTTCTGGTTCAAACAGGTGTCTTGGTTTGAGCGTTGGTACTTGGAGATTGGGTATTCAATTTCGGGTGCGTTTGGTCTGGGACGAACACGAATTTTGGTTGCGTCTACGTAACTAACATCCCCATCGGTTCGAGATACTACCACCATCCCGGAGTCACGAGCAGCTTGAGCTTCTAAACCTGTTCCTACTAAAGGACGCTCTGGTTTGAGTAGGGGTACTGCTTGTCGTTGCATGTTTGACCCCATCAGCGCTCGGTTAGCGTCGTCATGCTCCAGAAATGGAATCATGCTTGTAGCTACTGATACGATTTGTACTGGAGATACAGCTACGTAGTCAACCTGTTCTGGGGTTGTTGTAGACCACTCTTGGCGATAACGTACGGGTACTTGGGGTCCAATAATTTTACCATTTTCATCTACGGGTGTGTCACCTGTCGCTGTACGAAGGTCATCTTCTTCGTCTGCTGTCATATACACCGGAGTCACTTCGTACATGACTTGTCCGTTTTCGCAAGGACGGAAGGGTGTTTCTAAGAACCCGTATTGATTAACGCGAGCGTGGGTGGCTAAAGAACCAATCAAACCAGCGTTGGGACCTTCTGGTGTTTCGATGGGACAAATGCGTCCGTAGTGACTGGGGTGAATATCCCGTACCGCAAACCCTGCACGTTCTCTAGTTAAACCACCAGGACCAAGTGCAGATAGACGACGTTTATGGGTCAATTCTGCTAAGGGGTTGGTTTGGTCCATGAACTGCGAAAGTTGGCTGGAACCAAAGAATTCTTTAATTGCTGCTACTAAAGGTTTGGGGTTAACCAATGATGCTGGTGTTAAAACTTCTGCGTCTGATACTGTCATCCGTTCCCGAATGATTCTTTCTAGACGGTTTAAGCCCACTCTGACTTGGTTTTGCAGCAATTCTCCGACACTTCGTACCCGGCGATTTCCTAAGTGGTCAATGTCGTCTGTACTACCAATATCAAATTCTAAGTTGATTAGGTAATCTACTGCTGCTAAGATGTCTTGAGCAGTTAATACCCGCATTGGTTCGGGAACTGTTAAGTTTAATTTTTTGTTGAGCTTATAGCGTCCTACTCTTCCCAAGTCGTAACGTTTGGGGTCAAAGAAACGCGAGTCCAGAAGTTGTTGTCCACCCAATACTGTTGGTGGTTCACCAGGACGCAGTTTACGATACAGTTCCATCAGGGCTTCTTCTTCTGAAAATTGCCCTTCTTTTTCGATGGTTTTTTGGAAATACTCTGGGTGACGTAACGCTTCAAAAATTTCGTTGTCCGACAGTCCCAAAGCTTTCAACAACACTTGTGCTGATAATTTGCGGGTTTTATCGATACGAACCCACACCAAATCATTACGGTCTGTTTCAAACTTTAGCCAAGCCCCCCTATTAGGGATTAAGCTAGCTGAATAAGTCCTTCTACCGTTTTTGTCTATTTCCGATTTGTAGTAAACCCCGGGTGACCTAACAATTTGGTTGACAATGACGCGCTCGGCACCGTTAATAATAAACGTACCCCGCTCGGTCATTAAAGGCAGGTCTCCAATAAATACTTCCTGCTCTTTAATTTCCCCGGTTTCTTTATTTATTAAGCGTGTTGGCACGTACATTTGTACAGCATAAGAACTGTCTCTACGCTTTGATTCTTCTACACTATATTTAGGCTCTTTGAGTTTGTAGTTTTGACCCAAAAAGTGTAATTCAAGTTTGCCTGTGTAGTCCGTAATTGGACTAAAGGAGTTAAGTTCTTCAATAAGCCCTTCTTCAAGAAACCAACGAAAGCTAGAACGTTGAATTTCAATCAAGTCGGGTAACAAAAAGGACTGTTCTATAATTTCGCTACTCATGGCACTACCTTATAAAATCAGGGAAGAAGAAAAAGGGAAGAGAGAAGAAGGAAGAAAGAAATCTTAGTGCGTATATTTAATGGGTTATTCAAATTAGAACCCAACATAACGCCACAAATTAGAGATTTTACTCCTAACTTGAGTTTGTCTTGTTAGATTAAAAAGAAAACAGTTTTCTTCTTCCTTCTTGCTTCTTGCTTCTTGTTTTGGCAAGAGTGTACTGACCCCTTTTAGAGGTTTTCGCATCACCAAATTCAAACGATAGGGTTGAAACCCAATTTGTTTTGTTTTCCTCACTCACATCCCCTCCAAAACGCGCATCCTTTTAACGAAGGCAGCTTTTACTAGTTGTCAAGCATCGACCATTGAATGTATCTGTGAAAACGTGATGATATCCTTAAAGTCAACCGAAGAATTTTAGGTTTTGAATTTTAAATTTTAAATTGCAGAATTTTCGCGTGACATTACGGGAGATGATGAATCATGAATAAAAATCTACAATCCAAAATCCGACCAAAATTCCAAATTATTTGACTTTAACAGCGATTTTATTTAACAATTTTCTATAATTTGACGAGACAATTTTGCTTCACTGGTACTTTGACTAGACTCTATACTTAGAATCGGTTAAATTTGAAGTTGTTGTAAAAAAAAGGGCATTGAACTATCTTGACTTCTTAAGACTGTGTTAATGTGGGTAAACTAGAGTTAGATAATAATCAAAGCCTCTAGGAGTAAGAAGATAAGTCGGATAAAGCAACTGTTCTGATGTCAAGGGCATAATTTCCTAATTTGCTCCTCTTCCATTATGGCGTAAGCAACGTTATTTGGGAGGAGTCAATCTTAGCATATTTTTGCCCTCTCATTATAATTGTTTTATTTGTTTACGCAATACCTGTATCAGACACCTGTGACTTAAGCGACAGTAGAATTTGGTAAAGTCAGCCCAAAAAGTTTGCAGGCGTTTTGAGTTGTTTGAGCAGCAATTGCCTCAACTGTTTCCCCACGTAGATTAGCGATTTGCTCAGCTACGTACTGAACGTAAGCTGGTTCGTTACGCTTTTGTCCCCGTTTGGGAACTGGAGACAAAAAAGGGCAATCTGTTTCTATAAGTAGACGCTCTTTATTGACAGTCGCAGCAGACTCTTGAATTTGCTTGGCATTTTTAAAGGTGACTGTACCGCTAAAGCTAATGTAAAAACCCAAATCGACAAACCATTGGGTTTCTTCTGGTGTTCCACCCCAACAATGCATGACACCCCGTAAGCGTTCTCCTACACTATCTTTCCATTTTTGCAGTACGCTTCTTAGTTCCGGAGCAGCATTTCGACAGTGAATAATTACAGGCAAGTCCAATTGCTCGGCTATTGCTAACTGTGCTTCAAACACCATCATTTGCTGTTGGTCATTACTGGCTTTATAAAAATCCAGCCCTGTTTCACCAATTGCCACCACTTTCGGGTCAGAATTAGCCATTGTACGGATTTCTTCTGCTGTGGTGTTAGTCCATTTGTCAGCATCGAGAGGGTGTAGTCCTACAGCGAAGCTGACTTCAGGAAAACGACGAGCAATAGCGCTGATGCTAGCGAACTCACCTGGTTCTACACAAGAATGAACCAAAGCGACTACTCCAGCAGACTGCCAACGAGAGCGTACAGCATCCATATCTGGCTGAAACAGGTCAAAGTTGAGATGAACGTGGCTGTCAATTAGTTGCATCTTCAAGTCAAATAGTCTAAATCTTGCTGTTGGCTGTTGACGGTTGACTGCTGACTGTTGACCGTTGACTGTGGACTGTCAACCGTTAACCGTCAACCGTTAGCATTAAGCTGCTGTAGTTTTTTTGAGACGTTGAGCTAATTTAGACTTTTTCCTTGCGCCATTATTGGGATGGAGAACGCCACGTTTAACAGCTTTGTCTATTTTGCTATAAGCTTCAGACATCCGTTCTTGTACCTCTTTTTCGGATTCTGGGTTAGGATTAGCTGTATGGGTCTCCAAAGCGGTGAGGTATTTTTTCATCAGCGTTTTGACGGCTGACTTATAGGATTTATTACGCAGTCGGTTACGTTCTGCGATTTTGGCGCGTTTTAAAGCTGACTTGTTGTTCGCCACAGTTACTTCCAGAAAGATGAATAATATTTAAACACACTACTAGACTTACTAATATAGCATCCTTATTGCCAATGTTAAGATAGTGCGCCAAAATCAATATATATTTTTGTAATTTTTTTGCCGTCAAACGATTTTGGATTTTTGGTTTGGATTTTGGTAAAAAAGTTCTATCCCATAGCAGTTGGTAGCTGACTTGGAAATGAGTTACAATAAATTACCTGATGGAAGCGATTATCTAACATACCGTTCACTAAATAAGCGGCATGTTTGTTGCAAAGCTAAAATTAGCGTCACAAATAAACGCTTAACCACTGGTAATTAGGCATTACAAAAGTTTTTGGGTTTAACCCCCCAGAGTCAATATGCAAAATTCCTAAAAATATTAGCTATTAAATTAGCTACTTAATCACAAAATATATACTGACACTGGGTGTATAAAAGTACTCTTTAAATGACTAACGGTTGACAGGCGAAAGAGAAAGGAGTTAGAGAAATAGAAAAACTCTCCTGAATAATCTAGTTGGCTTTCCAGTTTTAGGTAAGCTATGCTCGATTGCAAAGGATTATTATAAACCCTATCAACTTTCTCGATACAACTTTCTAAATAAATTATGTGCCGTCATTGCTAGTTTAGAGTATCAAAAAATCCAGGTTAAGCTAGAAGAAGAGAGTTAGTCATAGCGACCTTACCCGGAATACGGGGAAGAAGCAAAGCTAAATCTCAATGCGGGAATAATCTCAAGTTGGCATTTTCCTTACTCCATGCTGCGAATCATCACTCAGCAGGCAGACGTCAGAGCAGAATTGCAACGCATCTGCGAACGCACCCAAAACGAACAAGCGCTCCATCAAGAAGCCACAGTGCGGGAAATATTACAAACAGTGAAGCGTCAAGGCGACAAAGCTGTTTTGCATTATACCGCAGAATTTGACAAGAAAATCCTGAAGTCGGAAGAGTTGCGCGTGACAGGCTCGGAACTGGATGCGGCTTATCAACAGGTATCGGGCGAATTGTTGGCAGCGATAAAGTTAGCAAAACAAAAAATAGAAGCTTTTCACCGACAGCGAATTCCGAAGACTTGGGTACACTTTGACTCGGACGATGTTGTGTTGGGTAAAAAATACACACCTGTAGACCGTGCTGGGTTGTATGTGCCCGGAGGTCGTGCTGCCTATCCGAGTACGGTGTTAATGAATGCGATTCCAGCGAAAGTTGCTGGAGTACCACGCATTGTTATTGTCACGCCACCAGGAATGGGAAAATCAATTAATCCAGCAGTCTTAGTGGCAGCACAGGAGGCTGGAGTAGAGGAAATTTATCGGATTGGGGGTGCCCAAGCCATTGCCGCATTAGCCTATGGAACAGAAACAATTCCGAAAGTAAATGTCATAACAGGTCCGGGCAATATTTATGTCACTCTGGCTAAGAAGCTAGTTTATGGAACAGTGGGTATTGATTCCTTAGCGGGCCCGAGCGAAGTTTTAATTATTGCGGACGACACAGCGAATCCTGTGCATGTGGCTGCCGATTTGTTAGCTCAAGCAGAACACGACCCAATGGCAGCGGCAATTTTGTTAACTACTAGTCCGGGGTTAGCAAAAGATGTCCAAGTCGCAGTTGAGAGGCAACTTATTGACCATCCTCGACGAATAGACACAGAAAAAGCCATTGCTCATTACGGTTTAGTAGTCTTGGTGGAATCATTAGAAGCTGCGGCAGAACTGTCTAATGAATTTGCCCCAGAACACTTAGAGTTAGAAGTGGAAGACCCTTGGGCTGTGTTGCCAAATATACGTCATGCTGGTGCGATATTTTTAGGTCATTCGACACCAGAAGCAGTAGGAGATTATTTAGCTGGACCAAACCATACGTTGCCTACATCTGGTGCTGCTCGCTATGCTTCCGCATTGAGTGTAGAAACTTTCTTGAAACATTCAAGTTTGATTCAATACTCACCTACAGCACTAGACAAAGTAGCTTTTGCAATTGATGCGCTAGCGACAGCAGAGGGTTTACCTTCTCATGCGGACTCAGTTAGACGGCGAGTACAAAAAGATGACTCGCCAATTTTAGAACCTAATGAGATAGATAATTCTTAATTTTTTCCTATAGTTTTGGCGTCAGCTTACAATTTTGCCTCAAACTATACCATATAGGGAAGGGAGTGGGGAGTGGGAGTAGGGAATTGAGAATCGGAAATAGCAAATTTAAAAATATTACCCGGACTTACTTCCCCCGTAATTCCCCACCCCCCCATTCCCCAATATCCGGTAGTTGGAGACTAATGCGGTGCAAAAGACAGTTTTGGTGGCTCTTGATGATTCGCGACTTGCGGAGCGAGTGATAGAGACTGTACAAGAGTTGGTACAGCCAAAAGATTTTAATGTTGTTCTTTGTCATGTATTTCCGGCCTCCGAATCGGAGATGGAATTACCCGCAGACCGACCACATGTAGAATCGCGAGGGGTGTCGTATTTACAGGTGGAAAAACAACTCGAATCTTACCAGGCACAATTAGCGGTTAAAAGTGATATAGAACTGGTAAGTGGTAACCCAGCAGAAGAAATTATTCGTCTTGCTAATATTCACAAGGCTGATTTAATTGTTATAGGTAGCCGTGGGTTGACTGGTGTGTCACGTATTGTTAAGGGTTCGGTGAGTAGCCAAGTCGTTGAAGATGCTGCTTGCTCGGTTTTGGTAGTTAAGGAAAATAATAATAATTAATTATTAGTTATTAATAAATAAATCTAAAAAAGCCCATAGCCCCCTCCCCGTAAACACGGGTTGGGGTTTGCTTGTAGGGAAGGGGTTAGGTTCTTGGTTAAAGTTGATACTTTTCAAACATAATCTTAGATTTAGTAAGGAAAAAACTTTATATTTATTACCCAATTTGCAAACAATAGCTTTAAATTAAACTCAGAAATTTCATTGTTGATAGACACAATTGCTTTTGAAGATAATAGGTACATAGATAATAAACAAACAAACAAATTCTTTAAGCAAAGGTGGAAAAGGTGAAAAGTCAAAATGTTAATTTACTTAACGGTTTTGAAGCTACTGAATTAAGTCATGACCAAATGGAAGTAATTACAGGAGGCACAACATTTACGTTTCCTACTGTTCCAGGTGATGTGAGAATTTCTCCAGGTATGCCAGGTATTGTAATCACTTCTCCAGGTACTTTGACTTGGGTGAATCCTAACCCTGCACAAACTCCGATAACGATAGTTACAAAGTAGCTTGTAAAAGTCTTGAAAATCTTTCTGATACCTGGGCGGGCAGGGATGCCCACCCCACAAGATAAAATTGATATTAAATTACTTTTAGATACCCAATTTCCCACTCCCAACTCCCTATTCCCGACTCCCCCTTAGGGCGTTAAAAAGTTTAAATGTTCTCCCGGAATAGCTTTTAAATCTTGGGGTGTACCTTGAATTTTTAATTTACCGTTTTCCAAATATATAATCCAGTCAGCACGTTCGATAAGTCTGGGACGATGACTGATAATAATTGTTGTTTTTTCTTTTCTATAAAAAAATAGTTTATCTAAAACTTCAGCTTCTCCTACTGGGTCAAGAGCACTGGTTGATTCGTCTAAAATTAATATGGGTGGTTCGCTGACTATTGCTCTTGCTAGGGCTAGTCTTTGTTTTTGTCCACCGGAAATATTTGCTCCAAATTCTCCGAGAACAGTTTGATATTTATCTGGTAATTGAGTGATAAAATCGTCTGCACCTGCTATCTGACACGCTTGGACAATTTGTTCAAAATTGACTTGAGGGTAACAAAAACGAAAATTTTCTATTATTGAACGGCTCCAAAAGTGTGCGTCTTGGGGTAATAATACTACTTGTTGTCGTAAACATTCTAAAGATAAATCATCTTGATTATAATTACCGAATTTAATATTACCTGATTTTGATTTATATAGCCCAGTAATTATTTTAGCTAGGGTACTTTTACCACAACCAGATTTACCAATTAACGCAATTACTTTTCCTCCTGGAATTGTTACGGAAAAATCTTCCAATAACTCTACTCTACCTATGTGGTGGAAATTAAGTTTATGGCAAACAATATCAGTATCTTTTTTGATTTCTACCCAGGGTTTTTTCTCGTCGTTTTGGTCTTCTGTTTTGGTATCCAATACATCGGTGAGACGTTGAATCACAAATTGTGCGGTGATAAATTCATCAATTAGTCCGACTACTGAAGTCAAAAACTCCAGAAAATTACTGCTCATGCTGTTAAACGCCAGCAACTGTCCAACAGTTAAGGTACGATTAATTACCAAGTATGAGCCTAGCCATAGTAAGCTAATATTTGTCAGATTAAAAAGAATATTTGTAATTGTGTTGATATAAATTTCTAATTTCATCGTACCCCAACCAAGTTTGGCAAGACGACCAAAATTTTGTTGATATTCCTCCCATGCTTGACGAGAAGCTTGAGTTGATTTCAGGACGTTGATACCACGAAAGGTTTCGACTAAAAAACCTTGGTTTTCATTGGCTAGTACAATGGAAGCTTTGGTTTTTTGACGTAATGCTGGTAAAAAAAGTAGATTTACTAAGGTTAAAACTACAAAAGCCGTGAGGGAAGCAAGGCTGAGTTGCCAACTGTAGAACAACATAAATCCAACAGAGACAATAGCGACAAAAAATTGACTGGGTAAATTTAAGACTATTTGCTGGACTAGATGATTAATGGTATTTACATCACCTAAACGACTAACAACCTCCCCACTACGACGGGTTTCAAAGTAACTAAGTGGTAAGCGTAACAATTGTCGTCCATATTCTAGAATCAGCCCTAATTCTAAGCGTCGGGTAAAGTAGCCCAATAGATGAGACTGCACTAGGGTAATAACACTGCTAAATAAATTCATCGCTATTACCCCAATAGCTACGGTTGCTAAAAGCTGTGTATCACCGCGCACGAGTACGTCATCTGTCAGAATTTGGGTCAAAAAAGGAGAAGCGAGGGAAAGTAGTCCGACGCCACAATTAATGGCGATAGCCTCAGCCAAAATATAGCGATAGGGGTAAATTCTTGCTAAAAATCGTTTGAAACCGCCAATTTTATCTGATTTTTGTTGGTAAAAGTTTATTTCGTCAGGTAAAAGTAGCAGCATGACGCCATTTTCCCAGCCTGCTTTTAATTCCTGTTCGTTGAGATAGCGAATGCCTATTGCGGGGTCAGCGACTACATATTTTTTACCTTTTTTGCCATATAAAACTACCCAGTGATAACCTTTCCAATGGATGACTGCTGGTAATGGAGCTTCGTTAATTTTCTCTAAAAAATCATCTGATACCTTGATTCCTCTAGTGTGAAAGCCTATTGCCTCTGCACCACGCTTTAAACCAAGTAGGCTGGTTCCAGCTTGTCCAGTACCTACGGTCTCTCGGATGCGATTGATACTGAATGTGCGTCCGTAAAACTGAGATACTGTCGCTAGACTTGCTGCACCGCAGTCTTCTTCGTCGTGTTGAAGAACGTAGGGGTATTTTTTCATGGAATTAAACCCAATGGCGTTCTTATCTATGATTCCCCTTTTGTAACAAAAACACTCAGGGGAAACCCAGAAGTTTCTTGGTAACGGTTCGATTCTTTAAGAACATGCACCTAACTGTAGAGACGTTACATGTAACGTCTCTACATTTTGTAAATGGTACGCTATCGAAAATACCAATATAAATTTTTGGTGTTGTGAGGGAAATAATTTGGTGTGTTTCACTTAGGTTAATGCACTCTAAAAATATCACCAAAATTTACTTTATTTGCGAAATAAATCAGCAATAGTTCTGTTTGATAAAAAGCATAATATAAGCTTTATATATGTTACTTATTTTGCCACTAATAGCTTTAAATTAAATTCGGAAATTTTACCGTTGAGAAATACCAGCACAGACGAACATAATAGGCACATAAGCAAAAAACATTTTCAACGCAGTAAGGATGAAAACAATGAAAACTCAAAACTTGAATTTGCTCAACGGTTTGGAAGCAATTGAATTAACCAACGTTCAAATGGAAGTGATTACTGGAGGTAATAGCAAGCCTCCTAAGAAAAATCCTCTAGGAACATTCGGAGCCAAAGATTTTGTTGGCAAAGGAAAAATCATCAAAAAGAATTAATCAATCTGTAAAATTAATATGTCAACTAGCATGTTAATTACAGTCTTCTCTGGAAATTAAATGGAAATTTAAAATTCGGTTGCATTGCAAATAAGTAGATAGAATGAACCCTTCTAAAGTTTTTAGGAGGGTTTTTTATTTGGGTAATTGGTAATTGGTAATTGGTAATTGTCAATTGGTAATAGTTTTTATTTTTTATATTACAAAGAGAATAACCAAGCAAAATTTTTTATCTTTACTCAACATATATAAGGAGACTATATGAAGTATGTCTCTAGGTTTATTTGGGGTGATTTTGTTATATAAAGCGAAGGCTGGGGAATTCTATGAATATAAATAAAAATTTTGTAACTATCTACCAATGCTTTCTTCACAAAATTCAGAATTTATCCGTCCTGTCTCTTCTGAGGAATTTCTTCCCCCTCTGGGTGCTTGGACTACTTTAGGGGGTTTGGTAATGATTGGCACTCTCTTCGCAGGTATTGCTATTGCTGGGGTTAGTCGTTATAACGTAACAATTAAAGCAAATGCATCCGTAAGACCATCAGGGGAAATACGGTTAGTGCAAGCTGCTACGGAGGGAACGGTCAAAAATATCACGGTAAAGGAAAACCAAGTTGTGGAACAAGGGGACATTATCGCTACGATTGACAACAGCCAAGTACAAAGCAAAAAAAGTCAACTTTTAGGAAATATTCAACAAAGCCAATTGCAACTGGTGCAAATTGATGCTCAAATTAGGGCATTGTCCGGACAAATTGCGGCTGAAGTTAACCGCAGTCAGGGTGCTGTCGCTTCTGCACAGGCTGAACTAAGCCGCAATCAGCGGGAGTTTGAGGAAAAAAGGGTAACTGCGACAACGGAATTGCAAGAAGCGGAAGCGAATATAAAAATTGCTGAGGGGGAATTGCGACAGGCTAATTCTGAGTTTCAAGCAGCTCTGGCTAAGGTTAAAGCTACCGAAGCTGGATATCAAGCAGCTATTAGAAAACGCGATCGCTATCAAAGCATAGCCGAGTCAGGTTCAATTTCTCAGAATCAACTGGAAGAAGCACAACTAGAAGCAGAGCAGCAACAACAAACATTATTGTCACAAAAAGCTGCAGCGGAAAGTCAAAAACAAGTCATCCAAAAGCAACAGCAATCTATAAAAGCGGCTATCGCTAAACGTCAGCGTGCATTAGCAGCACTTAATCCCAGTAATGCAATAGTAACGATGGCTACAGAGAAAATAACTCAAGAACAAGCTACGGGTGAGGTTGGTCTAGCAAGACTGAAGCAAGAACAAAAAAGTCTACTTCAGCAAAAAATTGAAATTCAAAATCAAATTAATAATTCACAAAAAGAGCTCCAACAACTGGAGTTGGAACAGCAAAAAACAGTAATTACCAGTCCAGAATCGGGAACAGTCTTAAAGCTAGAACTGAGAAACCCCGGACAAGTAGTGCGACCTGGAGAACCCATTGCTGAAATCTTTCCCAAAAATGCCCCTTTAATAATTAAAGCGCGTATTCAAGCAGAAGAAGTGAGTAACGTGCAAGTTTGTAAAGCCGCAAAAATTGCTGACTGTCAACAAGGTAAAGTGCAAATGCGAATTTCCGCTTATCCTCATCCCGATTATGGCATTCTCAAAGGAGCAGTCAGAGCAATTACCAGCGATGTTATTTCCCCACAAAATAATACTCCTGCTCTATCCCCTGTTGCACCTTATTATGAGGTGACAATCGAACCGGAGAAAACTTATTTAGAAAAAAATAATCAGCAATATCCAATTCAACCAGGGATGGAAATAACAGCGGATATTATTTCCAAGGAAGACACCCTACTCAAATTTATTCTCCGGAAAGCAAAATTACTCACTGATTTATAAGGAAGCTACGAAGATAGCCAATTACCAATTACCAATTACCAATTACCAATCATCACTTCATCATTGGTCTAACATTTATATCTGTAACTTCTGCTGTGGGAGGTAAACTTAGAGCATTAATTACTACACTTGCAACATCTTCTGGTTGTAATAACCGTTCTGCTTTATACTGTTTACCTTCAGTCTGGCAAATTGCTGCTTGCATAGGACTAGCGGTTCGTCCGGGATATATACTCAGAACACGCACTCCATAATTATTTACTTCTGCTCTTAAACTATCGGCTATTGCTTTGAGTGCGTGCTTAGTTGCTGCATATTGCCCAACACCACCTTTAGCGGTTAAACCGGCACTGGAATTAATAAAGACAATTTGCCCTTGCCGAGATAACAACATAGGTAACAAAGTTTGCGTTACTAAATAAGGAGCGCGGACATTTGTGCGATATTGCCAGTCAAAGTCTTCCACTGGTGCTGTCTTTAATTCTCCTAACGCAATAACTCCAGCGCTGTGGATTAATATGTCAACTTGTCCAAAATCTTTTTCTAAATTGACTTTTAATTTTTGAACGTCTTCATCTTGAGCTATGTCTATCTGGTAACAAAGGATTTGGGGAGTGGGGAGTGGGGAGTTGGGAGTGGGGAGTGGGGAGTTGGGAGTGGGGAGTGGGGAGTTGGGAGTGGGAAATGGGGTATTTTCTTTTAGGCTTTCTTCAATACTGTGTTGAGTTTCTTCTAGGGTCTCTAATTTCCTTCCTAAAAGGCAAAGTTTAGCCCCTTGCTTTGCGAGTTCTATGGCTATGGCTTTTCCAATACCACTGCTAGCTCCGGTTATAACTACAACTTGGTCTTTAAATTTTGTCATGATGGTTGACTGCTGGCTGTTGACAGTTGACGGAAGAACCTCTCCCCCAACCCCTCCCCTACGAGGGGAGGAGAGTAAAATTCTTTCCCCCTTCCCTTTTAGGGAAGGGGGGTAGGGGGGTTAGGTCATTTATTTCAACAAATCAAACTCTAACAAAGTAGCTGCAGTATTCTTAATTAAATCAAACTCCAAACCAGATTTTTCAGATATATCTAATAAAGAATTTTCACCATCAGACATATTTAAAACCCACAACATAGCCATCTCCGTTTTTTTAGTATCTGTCAATCCTCCAATAGCACTATACAAACCTCTTTTACCAAGTTGTGGTTCGCATTTAGGATTTTGGTTTATGTATTTTTTATTGTGTTCTAAAATCTGTAAAACAGACAAAAATTTAGCTAATGAATCTGCAATGTATTCTGGTTGTACTAAGTCTAAATTATCTGCTGAGGTGTGATATTGCGGGTAAGTTCCATGTGGAGAACGCATGAAGCAACCTACAGGTAAATTAAATCCAGGAGAACAAAATTGTCGTTCATCATAACCGTAGGGAGAAAATTCTAAAATTTCATGTTCTGAACCAAATTCTTTTAAAACATGAATTACAGCTTTATCAATTTCGGCATTACCACGACGACTTTTTTTGTAGTGAGATTTTCCGGAGTCTCCGATACAAGTGACCACTAAACCATGTTTAATTTTATCAACATTAGCTTCATTTAAAGCTAACCAAGTAATCGAACCAATCGTTCCGGGAATAAATAAAAATCGATAAGAATATGTAAGAGAAAGTTGACTTAGATACTTCGCTAAAAATGTTCCTAAAGATATCCCAGCAATATTATCATTCGCTAAAGAAGGGTGACAAGTATGACAGGTAATTAAAACCTCATCTGTTTTTTCACCTGGAATATAATATTCTCCGTAAGTTAAATGACCATCTTCCAAAGAAGAATCGATATAAACTTCATATTCATCTTCCTCAAGTTGTAAAAATTGGTTGTATGATAAACAAAAACCCCAATTTTCCTTGTAATAAGAAGTTCTGTAGGGAACCCACTCCGGACGGTCAGGGAGAGTAAATAAATGTTGTTTTAATTCATCTAAAGATATTTTTTGATTAATCGGTATACTGTAATTAACGACGTGGAGATTACATTTTTGAAAATCAACTATTTTCTCACCTTGAGAATTTTTAATATAAGCATCTCGGATATTCCATTCTTTGGGTACAGTCCAATCAAAAACTTTAGTTCCGCTTTCGACTTCGTGTATAGTTAAAGGAATATGTTTTTCAATAAGACTTAATGTTTTCCTAACCCCATTACCTGTAATACTTCGGCATATAGGATATAATTCAGTTGTTAATTCATATATGTCCTTACTTACATCGTTAACGTTAATGTTCTTTATGATATCAGTACTCATGTGGTTTTTGCCCCTATTTAATATGACAAAAAAATTACATATTAATGATTATATGACTTGTTTTGAAATGAAAAAATTATTTACCAAAACTTCAAAAAATATTCATCAAATAATGCAATTTATCAGTTTTTAGTTGTGTTACCCAATTTCTATAGGCACGAAGACGCGATAAATCGCGTCTCTACCCATTCCCAATTCCCCATTCCCCATTCCCCACTCCCCCTATTTCTTCAAAAATTGACGTAATTTAATCAAATTAAGAGTTTGTCCGAGAGAAAGTGGCAGTACAGAAATACCTTCCAACCGAGACTGTAACCAACCTTCTCCCCAGTACCATTCATGAAAACCGTCAATCCCTTGACTTAATATCAAGCGTAAGCAGTTGGGCTTTGCAACCTCTACCTGATGGTGAATTCCCACGAGACCAATCCAGCTGGTAAACTGGAGACCGGAATGTAACTCTTCAGGCATTCCGGCAGAAAAACGTTGAGGAAACAGCCATTTTTCTAGTTGTTCCGAACGAATTAAACTGTCGCGAATGGCTGATGCTGATGCCTCTATCTCTATTCTTAGTTGAGTTTGTTGATAATTACCTAGCATTTTTTTAGTTCCTTAATTGCTGATTATTAATTACTAATTGCTCGATGTTTAACCGTCATCCGTCAACAGTTAACAGTCAACTGTCAACCGTCAACACTTACAATAGATACAGTAACGTGTTAAGAAATGTAAGGTTTTTTTCATGGCAGACCAGTTAATTCGCGCTACTGCGGCAGACGGTGGCATTCGTGCAGTAGGTGTAATCACCACACGTTTGACACAAGAAGCACGGGAGCGTCATCATTTATCTAATTTAGCAACTGCGGCACTCGGTAGAACAATGACTGCGGGTTTATTGATGGCTTCTAGTATGAAGCGACGTGGCTCTAGGGTAAATCTCCGAGTTAAAGGAGATGGTCCTTTGGGTGGTATGTTAGTAGATGCTGGGTTAGATGGAACAGTTCGTGGCTATGTCGAAAACCCCGATGTAGAATTGCCTCCCAATGCTCTAGGTAAGTACGACGTTGGTGCTGCTGTTGGTAAAGGCTTTTTGTATGTTGTGCGTGATGTTGGTTATGGCTATCCTTATTCCAGTACTGTGGAACTCGTTTCTGGAGAAATAGGGGAGGATATCGCTTATTACCTTGCAACTTCGGAACAAACTCCCTCAGCTGTGGTTTTGGGTGTGTTCGTTGGTGCGTCTGGGGTTACAGCCTCTGGTGGTTTGTTAATACAAGTTTTACCAAAAGCTGCTAGAGATGAGTCTCTTGTGGCTACTTTAGAATCGCGTTTTGCTCCTTTGTCAGGTGGATTTACTCCTCTGATGCAAACAGGCAAGTCTTTGAATGAAATTCTTCAGGATTTGTTGGGTGATATGGGACTTTTTGTTTTCCCAGAATCCCAAATGCTGCGATTTCATTGCCCTTGCTCTTTTGACAGGGTACTTGATGCTCTTAAAATATATGGAGAAGAAGAACTTAGAGATATGATTGACAAAGACAATGGCGCGGAAGCAACTTGCCATTTTTGTAATAGTGTCTACCAAGCAAGTAGCGACGACCTTCACAAATTGATTTTAAAATTAAAGTCTGAAAGTTCGGTCTCTGGCTAACGTATAAAAGTACACATTAAAATAAGGAGTTTAATGGTATCTCTGGAGATAAGATGAGTTAAAAGTGGATTTTCCTCCTTGGGAAAGCTACTATAGCAACAATTAGATTTGAAAGTTAAAACAGGTCGCTGCGAGAAAATTGTGATTTTGGTGTGAGAAATGACAGAACGGGATATTCCAGATAGTTGGTCACCAGAGCGAGTAAGGAAACCAGATGAAAGCACCAGATTATCGCGAAATTCGCAATTTGGCGAAAGCCGAACATCTGGTATCCCGCCTTCTGGTTCAAACTCCAAGACAATGAAACAGCGAAAAGATATTAATAATCAAAAATTGTCTGGAAAAACTCAGCTAGAAACAGCCACCTCTCCTCGTGGTTCAGGAAAGTTACCACGTTGGACAAAAAATTGGGCAATTTGGGCTTTTTTGCTGGCCTTAGTTCCTGGTGGTATTGGAGTTATGGCAATGGGAATACTGCTGAAATTGCCGTCAGCGCCAAATTGTCCATCGATTTTTTGGCCACTTGCGAGCGCATCAGTACGAATGCACTGCGCTCAGTTAGCGGCTTCCAAGCAGAATGTTAACGATTTGTTGCAAGCTATTGACTTAGTTAAACAACTACCAGATAATCACCCTCTTCGAGGTGAAGTTGACCGTTTTATCAAGGAATGGTCGAAAGATATTTTACGGTTGGCTGATTTGAGTTTCCAAAATGGAAAATTAGAGGAAGCGATTGCAACTGCTCGTAAAATTCCTAAAGACCTTGAAGCTTATAAATTGGTAGAAAACCAAATTACTGAGTGGCAGTCAATTTGGGCTAGGGCGGATGCAATTTTTAAAGAAGCAGAAGAAGATATGCGGCAGCAACGCTGGCAATCTAGCTTTATGACAGCTTCCAAATTGCTACGTGTTGACAATAAGTATTGGGCTAGTGTCAAGTACAACGAGCTAAATAATTTAATTACCAGGTCTCGCGAAGATGGCGAGAAGTTGGCAAAAGCTGAGGATTTAGCGAAGACTGGTGTTCCTGATAATTTAATTAAGGCTATCCAAATAGCTGAGAAGATAGATAAAAGCAGTTATGTCTACCAGAAGGCACAAGAAGCTATTCCAGGATTTGGACGCCAAATGCTGAAATTGGCAGAGGCTAAGTTAAATAGACGTAATGCTGATGAAGCTTTAGAAATTGCCAGATTAATACCCGATGCTGCCAGACTTGGCCCAGAAGCGGAAGATTTTATCACTTTAGCTGAGGCTCAAAGAAGTGCTTGGTTAGGTACTGTTTCTAGCATCGAAGCAGCAATTGCCCAAGCTCAACAGATAAATGTTTCCAGACCAAACTACCAAAAAGCGCAACAATTAATCGCTCGTTGGCAAATAGAAATTGAAGATGTTGCCCGTATTGAAAAAGCACGAGTTCTGGCTTCTGGTGGTACGGTTAATGAGTTGAACGCGGCAATCGCAGAAGCACAATTCGTTCCAGTTAGCAACCCTCGCGGGCAAGAAGCGAGACAGGAAATCGGTCGCTGGAGAGGTCAAATTGAGACTATCGAAGACCGTCCTTTCCTAGACCGGGCTGAACAAATTGCTGTTTTGGGTGATTATAACTCTTTGCAATCTGCTATTGCAGAAGCTGGTCAAATCCGTCGTGGTCGTGCTTTGTATAGAGAAGCACAACAAAAGATTTCCGCATGGACAGCAACTATCCAGCGAACAGAAGACCAACCTGTATTGGATAAAGCTAGGGAGTTAGCATCTGGTGGAAATCTTCCGGCTGCAATTGCTACCGCTAGACAAATCACAGGTGCCAGAGCGCTGAGTAGAGAAGCACAAGAAGCAATAGATGGGTGGCAAGGAGAAATTGACGCTAAACAAAATTGGGCACAAGCGCGGGAAACGTCATTAACCGGAACTTCTAGCTCTTTGGCTGAGGCGATTAGGTTGGCAAGGAGTGTACCTAGAAGTAGTCCGGAACGCAGTGAGGCTGATGCGGCTATTGACCAATGGAGTCAGCAAATTCTTGATATTGCCCGTTCCCAGAGTCAGTCTGATTTGGGTCGAGCGATTGAAACTGCTAGAAAAGTTCCCAGAGGTACGGGTGCTTATAGCGAAGCGCGTCAGCAAATTCGGGAATGGCGTCAATTGTTAAATCCGGAACCCCCTCCACAGCAGCCAATTGAGCAGCAGTCTGGGGATGGAACCTATACTACCGGACAATAAAAACTCCACCCTGGCGGTGTTTAATGTTTGAATTCCCTGCTAGCTTTTAATGCTTTTTTTTTAATTAGAAGTGGGCGGGCAGGGATGCCCACCCCACAAGAGAAGATTAAAGGGGTTTATTTTTTGGAGTTGACTAATAGGAATTGGTTAGTAAAAACGTATGCTAAATTAGTAGTTATACCACGCTGAGGTATTTGGAGATGACTGCTTTTTTAGAACATCCTTCTAGTAAAATACTGCCTTTGGAAAGCGGGGATAGAATGAATCGCTACGAATTTGAGCTGCTAACGGGAAATATGGTGCAGGTTTTAGCAATGCTACAGCAAGGTTTGAGTTCTAATGAACATGTGGAATTCGTTCAGAGTTTGTCGCAAAATTCGTGATTTTGGTACGAAGGTAGATGGTACTAACAAAAGCGGGCTTTTTTGTTGCATTGAGATGCCCCCTTTGTAGAATGTTTACTTGGAATATGTTATATTTTTTCCAACTTGGCACAATTTTTGAGTTCCTAAATGTCCAACGAACCTCCCGAACATCTACACCTACTTTCTAGCTTTGAGTTGGGATGGGATAGTTTGAACTTAATTTACGAACTAGAACCAGCAGATGAAATGCCGGAAAGCGATTTTGGTAAGCATTTGATTGTTATTGCTGAAAATGACTTTCGTGCTAGCTATATGCTTGATGGGTGTTGGCAAAATATTGATTATGCTAAAGGGGACATCAGTATTATTCCTGCAACCCGAACTTTTCCCAGAACTCAAATTGATAGGGAAGTTCCTCTGATTGAGCTTTTTTTGGAACCCTTTGTACTTACTCGTACTGCTGGAGAATATATAGATATAGATAATATTGAGTTAGTTACACATTTGCAAATCAATGACCCTTTGATTCGGCATATGGGACTTGCGCTTAAGCAAGAATTGGAAACACCAAACGGAGACTCGTTTTTTTATGCTGAGTCTATGGCTATTGCACTCTCAGCACATCTATTAAAACGCTATTGTTCCCGTCCGGTTCAGAGTCAAGAGTACATAGGTACGCTAGCCAAGTATAAGCTAAAAGAAACTGTTGATTATATTCACGAGAATTTAGACAAAAAATTAACTCTTAGTGAAATCGCTGTTGCGATAAATATGAGTCCTCATTACTTCGCGACTTTGTTTAAGCAATCTACCGGGATTACTCCTCATCAGTATGTTGTTAGATGTCGCATCGAAAAAGCAAAAAAATTACTATCTAAAAAAGAATTAAGTTTAGTAGAAATTTGTCAACAAGTCGGGTTTGAAAGCCAAAGCCATTTTACTAGAGTTTTTCGCCAACATACTACAAAGACACCCAAGGCTTATCGCGATGCTATTTTTTAAGAGCTTTGAGAGGTGATTTATAAAGTAAACATTAAGTCTATATAAATGATGGGTTACGGCGCTTCATATAACTTAAAGAGACTCCAACTATGTACTACAAATGCGCCTAACCCATCCTACGTTAATTTAACTTTTACTTTATAAATGAGTTTTGAGGAAAGGTTGAGAAGAATAGGACATTTTTCGGAAGAATAGGCAAGACAGAAAGTTGATTCATTAATAAATTAAGTATCTATATCATGGAGTAGCGATGCATGACAGGTACAAAATTTCCTTTACAAAAATGGTCTATAGTCGGATTTACAGCCTTGCTAGTGGGTGGAATGGTGGGGATAATACTGGCTGTTCATGGCATAGATGAAGAAAGTATGCGAATGATAATTAGGGCTACAGGTAGAACATCGTTAATATTATTTATTACTGCATTTATTGCGTCTTCTGTAAGAAAACTTTGGTCAAATAGTTTTACTGGGTGGTTGCTGAAAAATCGCCGTTATTTTGGTGTGTCAATGGCTGTTTCTCATACCTATCATGCTTTTGCTATTTATGGTTTATGGGTGGTGACATCTGGTGCTGCACCAAAATTTGAACCGATAAGTAGTTTTGGTTATGTTTTGTTACTTGCGATGACGATTACATCTTTTGAACGTCCGGCTGCTTTGTTAGGTAAACGCAATTGGCAGATTTTACATAAAACAGGGATGCACTTTTTTTGGCTGGGTTTGTTGTTGGAATATGCTTTTAAGGTGCATAAGTCAATATTTATTTATTCACCTTTTATATTTTTATTATTATTGGCGATGGTTTTGCGGTTGATGGCGGGTAGGACGCAGAAGAAAACGGAGGGTGTGGGATAAGTAGGTAAATGCTAATTGACAATTAAATATACGTTTATCAATAACATCCGGCGATTAAAATCGCGGCTACACAATTCAAACCCACCTGCGTGGGTTTTATTTTATGATTACTCCAATTATTTGAATATTACCCTTAAGGGTACTGTTCATGTTGGAAATTTATTTTATAAAATCGGATGATAAGTGTTTTCATTTTATGAGAAATAAAGTAAATTTACAAAGTATTGAGCATATATTTTATGATACAAGATAATCAATTACGTCAAAATATTTTACCTTTTCCAGCAAGTTTAAAACGTCGTAATAGACCGCAATTAGATGTGAAAAAACTTGATGCTGAAAAGACTTCTGTTGAACTAAATACTAGAGCTATAAAACCAGGTCTGCGTGAGCCGAAAATTGTTTCTTCTGCACATGGACAAATAAAACATATTCTTTTGTGCTATCCAACTTATGCAGATGGCGAATATAGTTACAAACAAGTATACGAAGACTTATTTGCTAAATTACCTAAAACTACTCGGTTAACAATCCTGACTCATCCCAGCGTTACTGATGATTTAAAAGAGGCTTTGACTGAAGCTCGTGCGTATCATCGTGCAACAATTGTCGAAGCTCCTGATTTTTTAAATTTTCTTGTTTGGGCTGAAGACCCATATGTTGCAGTTAAGGATGCTTCTACTTTAAATGGAACAACTTATTTAGTTGAACCGTTCACTTTTACAAGAACTGGTGATGCTTTAATTGCTGAATTAGTGGCAGATGCAACTCGTATACAAAGTATCCAATCTCCGTTATATTTTCAGGGTGGAAATGTGCTAATAGGGGATGATTTTATTTTTATTGGCGCTGACTATCCAGAAAATACAAAGAATGTGATTGAAAGATATGGTAATATTATTGTTCCTGAAAATGTAGATATAAATGAATTTGTCAAAAATTTATATTCTCAAACATTCGACCCACATCGTCAACTTTTCTATGTAGGCACAGAATTACCTGTTCCTCAATATGAGACTCGTTCAATTACTATTAATGGTGAAGAATGGACTGAAGAGATTTATCTGGGAACTGGTACAAAACAGCCAATATTCCACATAGATATGTTTATCTCTTTAGCTGGACGTAATTCTAATGGGAAATATCGTTTATTAGTTGGTTCTCCTACGGAAGCAGATAAAATTCTTGGACGTTCACCAATAGTTCATGCGATGGCTGAAATTTTTGATGATATTGCATCAAAATTGCAAAGTATGGGCTTTGAAGTGATTCGTAATCCATTACCGTTAACTTATGTAGATGCTCCTGACACTAAATACCGTACTTGGTATTTTGCGACGGCTAATAACTGCTTAGTGCAAATTGATAAACATTATGGAAATCATGTTTGGTTGCCAACATATGGTCATGGAGATTGGGAAGATTTAGTTGCGATTGATGCTCAGAATAAAAGCATTTGGGAAAGTCTAGGTTTCGTGGTTCATGAGTTAGCTGATTTTCATCCTTTTGCTCAAAATTTAGGTTCTGTTCATTGTATTAAAAAATATCTTGACCGTTAAAATCAGGTATTTAAAATCAACCAGTCAGCCAGTAATGCAGCCAGGGAATAAATTCCCTGTCTCAAAGCTCAAGTCGTCTGAAGACGACTAAATATTAACGTTCCAATATTCAATATTTCATATATTTTTCTAGTCCTCTTTAGAGGACTTCAGCTTTCAGACAGTAAGGCAGCCAGGGAATAAATTCCCTGTCTCAAAGCTCAAGTCGTCTGAAGACGACTAAATATTAACGTTCCAATATTCAATATTTCATATATTTTTCTAGTCCTCTTTAGAGGACTTCAGCTTTCAGACAGGGAATTTATTCCCTAGCTTATTTATATTTGAATGGTTTTGCTCTTACTTACAAAATATCTGTCAAGCTATTATTAGCATAACCAGTCATTTCAATATAGCCTTTAGCTTCCAGAGGTTTCCCTTCCATTTCTCCACGGAAACCAACAGCGCCTTCCCAATATATAGTAGAAATATCTAATTCTTGATTAAGCATTAACGGCTGTCCTTCCAAAGATAACCCTAATTTGGGAATATTAATTAGCCATTTTGATGGATATTTTCCACCACTTTTAGGACTTTTCCAAGTGTCCAATACTTCTATTTGCCAATCTTTAGGAGATAATGGTTGAACTTTTCCATCTGCAGCAATAAAATTACCACTAGAGAGAGGTTCTATTGTGCCATCTTCACGACGCAAAAGGTATAGCATTAAGGCTGTGTCATTATTGAGTTGTAAGGAAAACCAGTCCCAACCAATATCACCTTTGCTTAAAAAACTAGTGGAGTATTCGTGGTCTTTCCAACTTAAACCATTAACTGAAAAGTTTTCTTCTCCTACTGTGATTGTGCCTGTTGTTTTTTGTCGCACTATAGAATAATAATAAGAAGCATTTCCTGGTTCCACACCTTTGCGACTAAAACCTTTATCTCCTTGCAATACGGGTGGCAGTGTTTGTTGTAAAACTAAATCTAGGGCAACTTTATCTGTTTTTGCCTTTAATCTTACTTTTCCTTGAGCAATTTCTGATACTGACCAATCATCTAACCAGACGCCATAAGGTTCTGCTTGTGCGCCTGCAAGTTTTGCTGCACCTCTACTAAAACGTTCTTTGGGATAAAACTTATTGGCAGCAATATCACTGATGGTAAAATGAGAAAAATATACTTCATTGCTACGCAGTTGTGAGCCTGATTCTAGATTTTGAGACTCTAGTTTTGGGGTTAAGGCACGATGAAAGAAGGTTAATTCAAAACCAAAAGGGCGTCCTGTTTCGGTTTCTAAGTTACCTGTATAGTACCACCATTCGGTTTGATAATCTTTGTGGGGTCCGAGGTCGCGAGGAAAAACAATTTCTTGTGGTGCAATAGCTTGTTTAAATTCTCCTGGGGAAGAGGGAGTGTTGGCTATCCATTCGACTGTTGCTTTTCCACTCGCAGTCACTTTTTGCTGGGGGAATAAAAAGAAGGTGATGCTACCGATGAGTAGGGTGATTAGGGTAAATATGGTGAAGATTTTTTTCATTGTTTTAAGATAATATTTAAACCACGTAAACCGGAGGTTTTCCCGTAGGGTAGGGACGAAGGGCACGAAGGAAGAGGGGAGAAGAGAGATTTTTCTTCTTAGACTCTTAACTTCTTAAACTCTTAACTTCGTGCTCTTCGTCTCTACCCTACGGGAAAACCTCCGGTTTACGTGGTTGTTATTCCTGACGTACTGCTGTTGCGATGACAGTATTACCTAAACGCCAAGCTGGGTAAATTCCTGCGAGGATTGCTGCAATAACGGCAACGGCAAAGGCTTGAAGGAAGTATGCGGGTTGTAATTGCATTTGCAATGTCCAACCAAAAGAGCGAACATTAATGACATAAATTAAAATCCAAGCTAGGACGTATCCTAAAGGCATTGCTAAGACTCCTGCAATAGCCCCCATTAATCCTGTTTTAATAAAAGTCATCATCCACAGTTGTAAAGGAGTCATCCCGTTAGCACGTAAAATACCTGTTTCTCGCATTCGCTCTAGTTGTAAACTCATTAAAGCGCTGAGTACACCAATAAAAGCGACAACTATTGCTAAAAGTCGTAAAGCGTCTGTAATTGCAAAAGTACGGTCAAATATTTCTAAAGAACCGTTGCGTAAAGCTTTATTTGATTGCACAAGTAAGCTTTGTTTAACTTGAAGCAGAGCGGGAAAATCTTCTTTAATGGCTTTTGCTACCGCTTCTACATCTTCACCTTTTTTCAGGAATAAACCAATAGAAGCTACATCTTTATCCTTCCACAGGTTTACATAAATATCGTTATCCAACAAAACTGTTCCTCTATCGTTGGAGTAGTCATAAAATACTGCCAAAACAGGAAAACTACGCCATCCAATGGGGGTTTCAATGGTGATTTTTTCTGGAGGTACTTTAAGATTGCTTCTTGATAGTAATGCTTCGGAAACTATAACGCCTTTTCCTGCTGCTAAACTATCCCAAGGATTAACGTTTTTATCTCGTATCCAACTATAAGGACGTTTTCCATGAGAGACATCACCATCAGCAGAGATTAATTTTACCTGACGGTCAAATTCTTTAACTTTAGTTTCTGTTTCGTTATAAGTAACAAAATCTTCCCAGTTTCTCCAGCTTTTCATTTTCTCTACGACTTCGGGTGATAATTTACCCAAAACTCGGTTAGCTGTGGTACTGGGTGGTGTTACATAAATATCTGCTTGTAAAGTTTGGTCAAGCCATTCTATTACTGTTCCCCTAAAGGAACCAATCATGATTGATACTCCAACAATTACGGAAACAGCAACCATCAAAGCCGCAATTGCTACAGAAGTACGACTCAGGGAACGCACTATGTCTCTTGTCGCTAATCTGCCGACAACACCGAAAAAACTATTTCCGATGCTCGTCAAAGATTCCATGAAAACAACAGTAACTGGGGGTGTAAGGAAGGCTGCTGCAAGTAATATTGAAAATAAACCAGCGAAGGCGAGAATTAATCCTCCGTTTCCAATTCGCAACAAACCAACACCTAAAATGCTAAATAATCCCCATGCTGCAACTAACCAAGGTAATAAACTTCGTACCTTACTTTCTAAACTGGAACGTTGTAAAGTTGTTTGGGGTGAAGTTCGCATTGCTTCGATAGCAGGAATAACGGAAGCAAAAAGAGAGGCAAATACTCCAATTACTAAACCTTTGATTAAACTAAACTGAGAAATACTTATATTTTGGACATTAACGACAAAGTAAAAATCATTAATACTTTGGGTAATTAATCCCACAATTGCGCGTCCTAAGATAATCCCTAATCCTATTCCTAGTAAAGAACCAATTAAACTTAATATGGCGGATTCACCAAGAATAATTGTAAATAATTGACCGGGAGTTACACCCAAACAACGCAAAACTCCAAATAAGGGACGCCTTTGAATTACGCTAAAGGTGACGGTGTTGTAAATCAAAAACATGCCTACTACTAATGCTAGTAAGCTTAATGCTGTTAGGTTTAGTTCAAACGCAGCAGTCATTTGTTGCACTGCATTTTTTTGGGCTTCAGCGGTTTCTAGTTTTACCCCTGATGGTAATATTTTCTCAATTTCGCTGATTTGATTTGGCTGATTCAAAATCAAATCTATATGGCTGAGATTACCGACGCTACCTAAAATTTCTTGAGCGGAAGCAATATCAGTAAATAAAATACTACTTAATGCACTGCGAGTTACATTATTTGCGGGATTAATTAAACCCGCTACTTGAACAGTAATATCTTTACCAGCTAAATCTAAAGTAATTTTATCTCCTGCTGCAATATTATATTGCTTTGCTAAATCTTGGGGAATAATAATAGTGTTAGGCTGCGTCAAAAATGCTGTTCCACCTTCAAGATTTCCAGCGTTATTCTCAGCAAAGTAACTTCTAAATGGTGGTTCGGCAAATAAATCTACTCCTACTAAGCGTAAAGGTTGAGAACCCATTTGCTTTGCACTGACATAACCTTCAACAATCGGTGCTGCAGTCGCAGAACCTATCTCACGTCGCAATTTACTATAGACAGTTTCATCAATACCATTAGGTGAAATTGCCACTATACGGTGTGTTGTATGTCCAGTAATGGCATCGGTTGATAACTCAAAAGCTCTTTGTGCAGAACCGTTAGCTAAATCAATTGATACCATCATGGCTACACCTAAGGCTACACCCACAACGAATAGCAGGTATTGCAAAGCGTTTTTACGGATACGTCGCAATGTCAAACGCCATAACGGTTGGTTAGAAATTACTGTTTCCATTAAGCTGCAACTCCTTGAATAGAACTCTCGATAGTTGCTTCTGGAGTTTTTTCTGGGTTTTTTTCTGGAGTTACTTCTTGTAGGTGTCCGTCATTCATCCGCAATACCCGATTTGCTAATTTGGCAATTTCTGGGTTATGGGTTGCCATGATTAAAGTCTTATTGGCGTCTCTGGTTAATTCCAATAGCAATTTTAAAACTTTCTCACCAGTCTCTTCATCTAAATTTCCTGTGGGTTCATCTGCTAATAGCAACATTGGCTGATGTAATAAAGCCCTTGCAATAGCTACTCGCTGCTGCTGTCCTCCTGAAAGTTTGTCTGGGAAAGCATTACATCTGTCTCCCAACCCTACTTTTCCTAATAATTTTATTGCTGACTCTTCTAATTGTTTACCTTTTTTCCCCGATAATTCTTGGGGAAGAGTGACATTTTCTAGTACAGTTAAAGTGGGGATTAAATTAAAAAATTGGAATATAAAACCAATATTATCTCGACGAAATAGGGTACATGCACGTTCTGATAGTTCTGTGATGGCTGTGTTTTTTATGAGGACGGTTCCTTTGGTCGGCTTTTCTATACCAGCAATTAAATTTAATAGGGTGCTTTTACCGCTACCACTATGACCCAGAAGGGCGATAAATTCTCCTTCATTAAACGAAATATTAACATCATAAATTACTGTACGGTTGCTTGTCCCCTCCTGGAATTCCTTACAGAGGTTCTGGAGGGTGATTAAGGATGAGTTGGGCTGAGTCAATTTGGTATCCACCTTAAGAGTTAGTTTAAAAAACTTTACAATATAGACTAGCAGTATTAAGGGACTGTGGGGAAGTGGGTGTATTAAATTTACTCATTTTGATGTATGCCGGGGACAAGCTGTTCCTGGTTTTATATACAGTGGGGGGGAGTTGTATGTACAGTGGATGAGAGTTTTGTTTACAGTGTTTTTATTTTTACTATTTTATGCATCCACCAATTGAGCAACAAATCACTTTTTTGTATACCAATGACCTCTCTGCTTCGTCTCACTTTTATGAAAATAAGCTAGGCTTTGATTTATGGCTTGACCAAGGGACTTGCAGAATTTATAGTGTTGCTGGTTCTGGGTACTTAGGAATATGCCAAGCTAGTGAGACATCAAAACCAGCTGTAGATAAAAATAAGGGTGTAATTTTTACACTAGTGACTCAGCAAGTTGATGAATGGTTTGAATACTTAAAGGCACAAGGTATTGAGTTTGAAAAGCCACCTACGTTGAATGAGAAATACAGGATTTACCACTGTTTTTTACGCGACCCTAATGGTTATTTAATTGAGATACAGCGTTTTGAGTAATTTTGCACTTCTACTTATGCAGGACTATCGCAAAAATTGTTAAAAGGCTTGATTTAACGAACCGCCAAGAAGCCAAGAACGCCAAGATTTCGTTGAGTTTGCGTAAGTCCAATTATGCTATTGTATTTAATAACATTAACCAAACAATTTCAATATTAAGCGTTTAACGTGATGCTGATATGGAAGCCGAACGCAAAATATTGACACGAAAGTGGAATATTACTATAACAGTCTTAATGTATAAGATAAAGCTCTAGTGACAGAAAATCTGATATCTTCTGTGGGGATAGACTACACTTACCTGCGTGATTTACTTGCAGCAGGAGAATGGAGACTAGCAGATAAAGAAACAGCAAGGGTTATGCTAGCTGTCTCTGGAAGAGAAAAAGAATGTTGGCTTACAGCTGAGAACATTGACAACTTTCCTTGTGAAGACCTCCGCACAATTGACCAGTTGTGGGTCAAATATAGTAATGGACGCTTTGGTTTTTCTGTGCAGAAGCGCATTTATCTGAGTCTGGGAGGAACCAGAGATTATGACTATGGAATTTGGCAAGCCTTTGGTGGTCACGTTGGCTGGAAAAAGGAGGAGGAGTGGTTGTCTTACAAAGATATTACTTTTGACCTTGCTGCACCTCAAGCACACCTTCCCTTTTCTACAGGTTTATTGTCTCGGACGCTAAGCGTTGGCTTTCTGTGGGTTTCTTTGGATGGGGGATTTGGAGAGGGATTTTGGGAGAGGGGGATTGCAGTTCTTCTATCGCGTCGAGACTTATAAAATTTTGCGCTCTTACCACATTACGAAGAACTAAGCTTCCCTCGCAGTTCTTTAATCGCAAAGCTCGTATTACGCTCGTAAGCCATGCGGAAACATTCATCAACAATTATTTTTGGTAGATGAGAGCAAACTAAGCACACCTTTGTCGAGGAAAACAATCATTCTTGATAGTAAACTTTATGCCCTAGAAGTCTTTCATTATCTACTATTTTTTTGAACGAATCAAGATAAATATCTCTTTTATTTGACTCTTCTTCAGAAATTTCTTCTTCTATCCATCTTTTTACAAGTTCCATTGCAGCCTGATTTTTTTGTAATTGTTCTTCTGGTGTTTTTCCCATATGCTGCAAATATGATGTTAAATGATGTTTTGGTATTGTTGTCATATTTTCTCCTATATATAAACCAGTTTTATGTTTTATAATACATATTTAAATTCAAGCTATATAAATAGGACTCCAGCTAATATTGTGGGGTGGGCTGGAAGCCGCCCTGGTTTATATAAAATGTTTACATGGGAAGTAATGCTGATTGAATACAACATCTGCGGCTCAGCGCGAGACTTTTTATTCAATCAATTTTATAATTTACTAACTTAGTAGTATTTTATATTATACCCGGCGATTAGAAATCGCGGCTACACAAGGAAAACCCACCTCCGTGGGTTTAAGAAATTCACCCATCAAAATGGTAAAGTTGCTTGCTCCCACCAACATACCTCTAGAGATTGGAATTGTTCAATTTTTTCATTTCTAGCTTCCCAATCATCCCAATAAAGTTTCGGAAACCAAGAAAATACTTATTGTTTCCCTTCAGTTTTACGTTGAGTCATGATGTGATTGAATTAAAATAAACAGTAAAGCCTATTATTTTAAGAGAAAAATGAAACTCAAAGTAATCATTCATGAAGCAGAAGAAGGTGGATATTGGGCTGAAGTTCCAGCCATTCCAGGTTGTGCGACTTAAGGAGAGACGTTTGAAGAATTACTTGAAAATATTTATGAAGCGATAGAGGCTTGTCTATCAGTTGATATTGATGCTGCACAGATTAGCGAAAAATCTAAAGTGATGAAAATTGCCGTATGAACTCCATGTCTGGTAAGGAGTTAGGGAAACTATTAGAAATTGCAATCGGGCGGGCAAGGATGCCCACCCCACAAGAGTTTGGATATCAGATTGCTTGATATTAGTGTTGCACAAATAACCTAGCACCACCCATATCCGATAGTATTTGATTCATAATAAGTAAAAGCAGCAAAAGCAATAAATTAAATTATTTATATTTTGTAGTAAAATTTTCGGTAGGAGATTGACAAGTATGGAAATTGCGCCTCACATTAGCGTTGACCCAAATATTCATCATGGTAAAGTTGTAATCACTGGAACCCGTCTACCCGTCTCCATTGTGGTAGGTTCACTTGCGGGTGGTATGAGCCAAGAAGAAGTAATGCTGGAATATGAAATTACAAAAGAACAAATTAAAGCTGCGCTTGCATATGCCGCAGAGCTTGTTGCAAATACAGAAGTTATACTTTTAGGAGCTTAAATATTGAACTTTCTTGTTGATGAAAATATGCCTCGTTCTCTAGGAGCGCAAATCGCAGCTTTGGGTTTTAACGTACAAGATGTTCGTGACATTAAAAAATCCACAGTTGCAGCCTAATTAAACACAAAATTTTGAGACTTAAATCTCAATTTCTCTACTTTGCGTCTTTGCTGCTTTGCGTGAGACTATTTTTTATAGCAATTTGATAATTGATTAACCGAACAGTATTATCACTAGACTATCAGTATAAATTACGGTAGCATGACCATACCAGGAGAAAAGCCCCAAACTTACAAACCCCACCCATGCAACTTTGGCGACCCAATCAATCACTGCAAAACGGACGCTTTATTATTAAAAAAGTCTTAGGTAGCGGTGGTTTCGGTATAACTTACAGTGCTGTAGAACAGCGCACAGGTAAATTATTTGTCCTCAAAACCCTTAATCATCTACAGCAAACAAGAGCCGACTTTGAAGAGCAACAAGTAAAATTTGTGAACGAAGCCTTGCGGTTAGCTCAGTGCAGCCACCCCCATATTGTCAAAGTGCATGAAGTCATCAAAGAGGATGAATTATGGGGAATGGTAATGGAACATGTTGATGGGCAAGATTTAGCAGCTTATATTGATGAGCAGGGAAAATTATTAGAGGATGAAGCTTTAGGTTACATTAGCCAGGTCGGACAAGCTTTAGAATACGTCCACGCAAAAGGTTTTTTGCATCGAGATATCAAGCCAAATAATATTTTGTTGCGTCGGGGGACAAAAGAAGCAGTATTAATTGACTTTGGGCTAGCGCGTGAGTTTAATTTGGGTCAATTAGGTAGTATGACTAATGCGAAAACCGAGGGTTATGCACCAATTGAACAGTATGAGCGAAGAGGTAATTTTGGTGCTTATACTGATGTTTATGCTTTAGCTGGAACATTGTATAGTTTGTTGACAAAAGAAATACCCTTCCCGGCAAATTTTCGTAAAAGTGGTATACCTCTACCAGAGCCAAAGCAATTTAATTCCCGGATTAGCGATAGAGTGAATCAGGCTATTCTTAAGGGGATGGCGTTAGAACCGGAAGAACGCACAGCTACTGTGAAGGAGTGGTTAGAATTAATTAATCCACAATCGCAAAAGGCAAAACCACAAACCGAAAGTCTGGAATCTGCTGTGGGGATGGACTATACTCGATTGCGTGACTTACTAGCAGCAGGAGAATGGAGAAAAGCAGATGAAGAAACAACAAGGGTTATGCTAGCTGTTTGTGGGAGAGAACAAGAAGGTTGGCTTACAACTGACAACATTGACAACTTTCCCCGCTCAGACCTGAGCACGATTGACCAGTTGTGGGTAAAATATAGTGATAGTCGCTTTGGTTTTTCTGTGCAAAAGCGCATTTATCAAAGTCTGGGAGGAACCAGAGATTACGACAGAAAAATTTGGGAAGCGTTTGGCGACCGCGTTGCTTGGAGAAAAGGAGGAGTGTGGTTGTATTACAAGGATATTACTTTTAACCTCACGGCACCTCAGGGTCACCTCCCGGCGAGAGGGGAGGGGGAGTGGGAATGGGGAGTTAATGAGTTTGAGTTGGTTATGGGTAGGAGAGAAGAGATGAGAAGGGTGAATTTGGAGAGGATGAGGAAGAAAGAAGGAGGGTGGGAGTCTCTTCTCTCGCGTCGAGACTTGTAAAATTTAGTATATAAGGCTTACAGAATTTTGTTAATATCTGTGAACATCTAATTTTCAACGAACTCTTGCGGGTTCTGTTGCGGATTCTGGGTTTGGGATACCTGGTACTGCCCCAAGTATGGTTATCCGAGCGGTTAACTGTAGAATTTTGTAGTACGCTACCAACAAATTGAGGACTATAACAGTTCACAAAAATAAATTTTTTCAGTTTAAGAGAAAAGCCCTGAAATAAATTTCGGGCTAAAAGCTTAAACCCGTTAAAAACGGGTTGTAATTAGTATGGAGCCAGGTTTTTCGTGCCATTCGACTTTATTCCCTGCCGTGTGGGTGTTGTTTTGTTATCTCTTCTCTCGTGTCGGAACTTGTAAGATATAACATATTATTAAGGTTGAAACCTAATCATTTTCGTCTAGATATACTCCAGAACGAGTACCTATATTTATATTTCCTTGAATCAAAATATCACCCGTACTTATTTGATTAATATTAATAGTCTTATTTTCTATTTTTAATTTGTATTTACCAACTCCTAAACCTCGATGAAATGCTGGATGTACGACTAAAATTTCCAGGTTTTCAATATTAGGCAAGACAATTTTATAGCGTTCTTGTCCATCGTAGATATAAACATTCTTCTCTTGAATTCGACCACCAAAAAATCCAATAGTAAATAAAATTTGCACAATTACATTAGAATCAAGCTCACTCAACTTAGGGAACCTTTTTATCAGTAAAGGTTTTGCTTGCTCGTATCTAATATCAAATTGTTGTTTACTGAAAGATGACTCAAAGCCTTGAAAAATCGCGAGTAAATCTTTTAAAAATGGATACTGTACCTTGTATTCATTGATTAAATCATCTATCTTCCAACCCGAATAAGTAGATTCTGCTTCTAAGATATCTTCTTGAGTTATTCGAGAATGTTGTTTGTCTTGAGCAATCGATAATGCTAAATTACAAAATTGTATCACCTCACGCGGACGCTTCAGCGTTCTATCAACTATATATTTAAATGAATCTTCCTCATTAACTTTTGCATCAAATAATGTTTCCCAAACTTTATTGACTTCTTCTTCCGGCTCAAATCCTATGATATTGGCAGAAATTTTACCTCTCATTCCGATTAAGCGCTTCAAATCATTTTCGACCCAACTAATTCTTTCTTCTTCACTTCTAAGTTTATCTTTACTTGCGAAAGAAAGTTCATCCCAAATATCAGACCGGAGAAAAGCTAAGATAGTTGCTTTAGAGCTTAGTGATGAGTTAATCTTACGTATAGCGTTTAAAAGACCTATAATTAAATATGTTGATTCATTGCTAGAATCCCAGATATCATCTACTTCATCAACTAAAATAGTAATACTAGTATTTGGAAGCTTCTCCAAAATTTTTAAAATACTGCTCTCGAATTTATCCAGTAAATCAGATAAATCGTGATTGTCTACTATTTTTCTAGTTTCAACTCCAGCTTCCACTCCAAAAAGCTTGGCAGAAAATTTAGAAAATATATTTAATTTGGAAATCAACTTTTCTGGTACTGTTTTGTCTATTTCTTTATTTTCAGATAGGAATGTACGAACTTCTCTTAATTGTTGCTTCTCGTGACTATTAAGCACAGAAGATTTAAGCTCTTGAATATCAATTACATTAAATATTTCCAGAGATATTTTTACAAGAAAAACATACTTCCAACAATATTCAAATTTTTCATCCTGATTCATTGCAGTATTTTGAAACTGCTGCATTTTGGGCACAGATAAAAGTTTAGGTGTTACTAAAATAGTTCTTTTACCTTCACCTTCCAATACATTTTTCAAAGCTATACAGGTTGCGCTTTTACCTGTTCCTTTTCTTCCTGTTATTAGTAATCGTTGTCCGTTTTTTATTCGGTTGTAAAATGAAGTCTTGTAAAATACCTTACTTAAAAATCCCTGGTTTGCATCAGCTGCAGCGTCGTCTTTACCAAAGCTAACGCTGTATAAATTACTTAAGGTGTATGTCATATTTTTTCTCTATTTGCTTATAAATCATATAAATATACTTAGTCTATACTTGCAAACCTTATATGTATAAATCCGGATGTTTCAATGTAATTTCGGTGAAATTATAGCCCTGGCGATTAGAAATCGCGGCTACACAAGGAAAACCCACCTCCGTGGGTTGAAGAGTTAACAACTCATTTTAGAATTCATCAACCGAACAGTATTATCACTAGACTATCAGTATAAATTACGGTAGGATAACCATAGCAGGAGAAAAGCCCCAAACTTACAAACCCCACCCATGCAACTTTGGCGACCTAATCAACCACTGCAAAACGGACGCTTTACTATTCAAAAAGTTCTCGGTAGCGGTGGTTTCGGCATCACCTACAGTGCCGTAGAGCAGCGTACGGGTAAATTATTTGTCCTTAAAACCCTGAATCACTTGCAGCAAACAAGAGCCGACTTTGAAGAACAGCAGGTAAAATTTGTTAACGAAGCCCTACGCTTAGCTCAGTGTAGTCATCCCCATATCGTCAAAGTGCATGAAGTTATCAAAGAAGATGAACTTTGGGGAATGGTGATGGAACATATTGATGGGCAAGATTTAGCAGCTTATATAGATGAACGGGGACGATTGCCTGAGGATGAAGCGCTACGTTATATTAATCAAGTTGGACAAGCTTTAGAATACGTCCACGCAAAGGGTTTTTTACATCGAGATATCAAACCAAATAATATTTTGCTGCGTCGGGGAACAAAAGAGGCAGTTTTAATTGACTTTGGGTTAGCGCGTGAGTTTAATCTGGGGAAAGTTGGTAGTATGACTAATGCGAAAACTGAGGGTTATGCACCAATTGAACAGTATGAACGAAGAGGTAATTTTGGTGCTTATACTGATGTTTATGCTTTAGCTGGAACGTTGTATAGTTTGTTGACTGCGGAAGTACCCTTCCCAGCAAATTTTCGCAAAAGCGGTAACCTCTACCAGAGCCAAAGCAATTTAATTCCCGGATTAGCGATAGAGTGAATCAAGCTATTCTCAAGGGGATGGCGTTAGAACCGGAAGAACGCACGGCTACTGTGAAGGAATGGTTGGAATTAATTAATCCCAAATCCTCAACAGCAAAATTACAAACTGACCATCTGGAGTCTTCTGTGGGGAAGGACTACACCAAACTGCGGGACTTACTAAAAGCAGGAGAATGGAAGCAGGCAGATGAAGAAACAACACGAGTTATGCTGGCTGTCTGTGGGAGACAAAAAGAAGGTTGGCTTAAAGATGAGAACATTGACAACTTTCCCTGCTCAGACCTCCGCACGATTGACCAGTTGTGGGTAAAATATAGTAACGGTCACTTTGGTTTTTCTGTGCAAAAGCGCATTTATCAGAGTCTGGGAGGAACCAGACAGTACGACGAAAAAATTTGGGAAGCGTTTGGCGACCGCGTTGGCTGGAGAAAACAAAGAAAACAAGGTAAGTTGTGGTTGTATTACAAAGATATTACTTTTGCCCTTACAGCACCTCAGGGACACCTCCCTGTTGTGGGGGGGATCTTGTTGCGGATAGAATGGGAGGTATTCTCTTCTCTCGCGTCGAGACTTGTAAAATGTAACATATAAGGCTTACAGAATTTTGTTACGATTTGTAAACACCTTATTTTCAACGAAGCCTTGCGGGTTCTAGCTTGACCATACCTGGTACTGGTCATCTTGGTCGTCTGAGTTTTCAGAGTAGGAATTTTGTAGTACGCTACCAACAAATTGAGGATTATAACAATTGGCAAAAATAAATTTTTCAGCCACTTTTTCAATTTCCTCTTTTTTAGCTTCCCAGCTATCCTTAAAAAGTCTCAGTTCTCGATTGCTCCAATACTGCTTTACTTAGGAATGAAAATGCTTTATCGTTAAAACATATTAATAAAAATAAAAATATGGTTACTTTTAGTCCTTTAATAAGTTTTCCAACTGACGTTTCTAAGCTCAGCTATAATGTATTGATTGAAAAAGAACAAGACGGTACATTCAGTGCAGTTATGCTAGGTTTATCAGACTGTAAAAGTTCGGGAAAAACTGAAAATGAAGCTGTAGAAAAGTTACAAAAGCTGTTGCACGAGCGTTTGACTAATTCAAAAATAGTTACCTTAGAGATAGAAGCTGTTCAAGCTGAAAATCCTTGGATGAAAGTTGCAGGTATGTATAAAGACAACCCACTTTTTGACGAGGTGCTGGCTGAGATAGAAGCAGAGCGTAACAAACTGGACGGAGAAATGGAAGAGTATTATAACCAACCCGATGTATAGGATAAAGCTCAAGTGACATTTATATGGGTGCTAGATACAGACCATTTATCACTTCTCCAAAGGGAACATCCAAATGTTTTACAGCGTATCAATCAAATTAATTCTGGAAATTTAGCTATAACAGTTGTCACACTAGAAGAACAAATGAAGGGATGGCTAAATGTTATTAATAAATATAATGATAAATTTCCCCAGTCTGAAAACTTAATAATGGCTTACAAAGGATTAAGAGATGGTATTGAATACCTTAACAAGCTCAGGCTGCTGGATTTTGACCAGTCTGCCTACAATTGCTATAGAGAATTAGTTAATCAAAGAATTCGTATCGGTACAAGAGATTTACGTATTGCAGCAATAACGCTCTCTATAAAAGGTATTTTAGTTACACGCAATAATAAAGATTTCTCAAAAATCCCTAATTTACAACTAGAAGATTGGACAATTATTACATCTTCAGATTGAAATCAAGGCAGAGTTTACGAGAAAAAAAAGGTGTCAACGCTGTTTCCGATACCTGGTTCGCTGTTCCCGATACCTGGTACTGGTCATCTTGAACTAGTAGAGCAAGAATTTTGTAGTACGCTACCGACAAATTGTGGGTTGTAGCAATTGGCAAAAATACATTTTTACGCGACTTTGTTCAACTTCCTCATTTTGAGCTTCTCAGTTACGCATCGGAAGTCTCCGGAATCCAAGAGAAAACTTATTTTTTAGCCTCAATTCTACGTCTAATCATGGTGTGATTGAATTAAGATAAACAGTAAAGCCTATCATTTTAAGAGAAAAATGAAACTCAAAGTAATCATCCATGAGGCAGAAGAAGGTGGATATTGGGCTGAAGTTCCAGCCATTCCAGGTTGTGCCACTCAAGGAGAGACATTTGAAGAATTACTTGAAAATATTTATGAAGCCATAGAGGCTTGTCTATCAGTTGATATTGATGCTGCACAAATAACCGAAAAATCCAAAGTGATGGAAATTGCCGTATGAACTCCATGTCTGGTAAGGAGTTAGCGAAACTATTAGAACGCAACGGGTGGGTATTATTACGAGTTAAAGGTAGCCATCACGTCTATGTGAAATCTGGAAATCCATCTAAAATTTCTGTGCCAATTCACGGGAATAAAGACTTAAAAATAGGTTTGCTTAGAAATTTACTCAAAACTGCTGGCTTACTGGAAAATGTCTCACAAGAAAAACCTCCTGAACAAGGTGTAGATGACGTAATTGACAAACAGTCTGATGCGATTGATGTTGAGTGAAAATTATAATGTAATCACAATTATCAAACAAATTGAAGTTTCTGAGGTGAAGTAAAAAGAGTAATTGAAATCGCATATTTTTACCAAGCAGACAATTTATTTATCATTCCAGAAGTTAGCACTATAATTCCTAAAATATCTAACCAGGATTAGCAATGAGAATCAAAAATATCGAACAATCGAAATTTAATGAAATTGACAAAGTTCGACAAATCATTGTCCACAAAAATGCACGTCGATTTACATTAATTGATTTGGGTGAACAATTAGGACATTATGCTATAAGTTGCAGAAGCGATTTAATTGAACCGATTTTTGTACTATCAACACAGCAAATTCTTTGGATTGGAATTGACCAGCAACTAGTAGCACTTAATTTAAACACAGGGCATATTATTGTCAGCTTATCTTCAGTCACAAATATATTACAAATCCTAGCGGTTGATACAGTTGCTGCCGTTCTTACAGAGTCGGAATTGCTGCTTTTCAATTCAGATGGTTCAATTAGATTTATCAAAGGTTTGCCAGAATTAGGCTCGTCCATATCAATTAGCGACAGTGATGTGGAAATTCATGATATTGAAGGAGACATTTTAATAATAGATACACAAACAGGAACTTTTAAACAATCCCCGGTTGCTGCCTAAATTAAACACAAAATGTTGAGAGAGCGAATTAATTAGGTCTCTACAAGTGCTCTTTACAGACTTTATTAACCCACGGAGGTGGGTTTTCCTTGTGTAGCCGCGAATTCCATTCGCCACTGCTCTCTCAGTATAAATTACGGTAAGATAACCATACTACAAGAAAAGCTCAAGTATTTATGGTAAAACTATACCTATAAAACATCACATATATAATCCCAGATTTTACCTATGGAACGCTGGCAACCGGGCAAATCGCTACAATCCGGACGATTTATAATTGAAAAAGTCCTTGGTGGTGGTGGTTACGGCACAACCTATAGTATCCGCGAACAGCGCACTGGTAATATATTTGTCCTCAAAACCCTCAACGACAAACAACAAAGCCAAGCCAATTTTCAACAGCGACAGGTAAAATTTGTCAACGAAGCCCTGCGTTTAGCACAATGCGGTCATTCCCATATCGTCAAAGTCTATGAAGTCATCCAAGAAGATGTACTTTGGGGTATGGTGATGGAACATATTGATGGGGATGATTTAGAAGTTTACGTCCAAGAGCGTGGAACATTTTCCGAGCAAGAAGCACTAAAGTATATTGAGCAAATTGGACAAGCTTTAGAGTTTGTACACTCCAAAGGATTTTTACACCGGGATATCAAGCCGAATAATATCTTACTGCGTCGTGGGACACAAGAAGCTGTATTAATTGATTTTGGTCTAGCACGTGAATTTGTCATCGGAAAAACAAAAACAATGACAAATTCCATGACCGAAGGATATGCACCAATTGAGCAGTATGAAAACCGGGGTCATTTTGGTGCTTATACAGATGTTTATGCTTTAGCCGCGACATTTTATAATTTGCTGACAGGGGAAATGCCTTTTCCTGCACAGTTTCGCAAACACGCACAATTACCACCACCAAAGCAACTTAATCCTCGCATAAGTGACAGAGTTTCCGATGCTATTGTCAAGGGGATGGCTCTTGAACCTCAAGAGCGTCCCCAAACAGTGCGGGAATGGTTGGAATTAATTAATCCAAAATCGCAGCCAGAAAATCTACAATCTGCTGTGGGAATCGACTATACTCGACTGCGTGATTTACTTGCTGCAGGAGAATGGAGGCAAGCAGATGAAGAAACAGCACGAGTTATGCTAGCCGTCTCTGGGAGAGAAGAAAAAGGTTGCCTTGATGTTAAACATATTGATAACTTTCCCTGCAAAGACCTCCGCACGATTGACCAGTTATGGGTAAAATACAGTAATCGTCGCTTTGGCTTTTCTGTACAAAAGCGCATTTATCAGAGCCTGGGAGGAACCAGAAACTACGACGAAAAAATATGGTACGCTTTCGGCGATTGCATTGGCTGGAGAAAGAAAGGAGAGTGGTTGTATTACGAAGATATTACATTTAACCTCACAGCACCAGAAGCTCACCTCCCAAGCATCGGGGGCAGGTTCGTTCATGGGGGGAGGGGGTGGGTTGTGGTTGTCTCTTCTCTCGCGTCGAGACTTGTAAAATGTAACATATAAGGCTTACAAAATTTTTTAAAGATTTGTTAAAGCCTAACTTTCAACGAATCCTTGCGGGTTCTGGGTTTCCGATATCGGTTCGTCGTCATCTAGATTATCTGAACTAGTAGAGCAAGAATTTTGTAGTACGCTACCGACAAATTGTGGGTTGTAGCAATTGGCAAAAATAAATTTTTCTGCAACTTGCTCAATTTCCTCATTTTTAGTTTATAGCGATTCTCCTTTTGATTAAATACACCAGGGCGGGCAAGGATGCCCACCCCACAAGAGTTTCATTTTTTTCTTTGTACCTCACTTAACTGAGAATCGTTAATATACATCTCCCTGAACCAGAGAAAGGCTTTAATTTCCCTCCTTCCCTTGCAGCGAAGGGGGGTAGGGGGGTTAGGTCTGCGTGTAAATTTGTGGTCTCTAAATCTTGGACGGAGATGTCTATTGTTAAAATAAAACAGCCACAGTAAAAATACATAATATATAAAGTATAAATGTCCCCCAAAGTCACCCTTACTATCACCGAAGGCAAACTTCCCGGAAGGCAATATACCTTCGACTCTCGCACCACCTGTATAATTGGCAGAAGCCCAGAATGTAATATCCAACTACCAGACGACCCAGACCATAAAACCATCTCTCGCTATCACTGTCTTTTGGATATCAATCCACCAAATATTAGAATACGTGACTTCGGGAGTAAAAACGGTACTTACGTCAACGAGAAAAAAATTGGTCAGCGAGAATCACACCAAACACCGGAAGAAGCCGCAAAATTACAATTTCCAGAGTATGATTTGCAGCAAGATGATGAAATAAAACTTGGTAAAACTGTATTTGCAGTTAATATCCAAACTGACCCCCAGGAAATAAATATTCCTAATTATTGCCCACCAACAATTGACGGAAATCAAGAATTAACACAACCTCCAAATTTTCTAGAAACTATTAAACGCTGGTTAGGTTTAGCTGCAAATGGTAATAATAATTTAACAGTTATTCGCGGTTACAATATAATCAAACTATTAGGAAAAGGTGGTTTCGGAGAAGTTTATTTGGCACAATACAATGATTCAGGTAAGCTTATTGCCTTGAAGATAATGTTACCCGCAATCGCAGCTAACGAAAATGCTGTGCAGAGATTTTTACGAGAGACAGAAAATACTAAAGCTTTGCAGCATCCTCATGTTGTACAACTAATCGATTATGGCTTTTTTGAAGGTATTTTCTTTTTCACAATGGAATATTGCGCTGGGGGAAATGTTGCGGATTTAATGCAGCAGCAGGGAGGGAAAGCTGATAGTAAAAATTGGTGATTATGGTTTAGCTAAGGCTTTTGATTTTGCTGGTTTAAGCGGTCAAACTGCGACTGGAACTAAGGCTGGTACTCCTGTTTTTATACCGAGGCAACAGGTTCTTAATTTTAAATATACTCAGCCAGAAGTGGATGTTTGGGCTGCTGCAGCTTGTCTATATAATATGCTTACTGGGACTTATCCGCGTAATTTTACAGGTAATGATGTGTTTTTGGCGGTTTTGATGAATGACCCTGTGCCTATTCGGGAACGTGATGCAAGTATTCCTCAAAAGTTGGCTGAGGTTATAGATTTGGGGTTGGTGGAGAAGCCAGAGATTTATTTTAAGAATGCGGTAGAGTTTAAGAAGGCTCTTTTAAACCACTAAGGGACGAAGTGCGTGAAGGGAAATCCGTAGAGACGGCGATTTATCGCGTCTCTATAAGTCGAAATTATTGTGAAAAAACCTTAACCGAGCAGTATTGAGAGGGAGAGAGAAGAGAGAGTTTGGAAGGGAGCATCCCTAATTTTTCCTATTCGTCAGGGCTAATACCTAGTTGACGTAAGCGTTCTGCTAATTGTTCTGCTCGTCTTTGGGCTATGTTCGCTTTTTGTTGGACTTCTTGATTCTCCTGTTCTAGTAGTTGCTTCTGCTGTTCTAGCAATTGATACTCCTGTTCTAATTTCTTATTATCCTGTCCTAATTGTTGATTTTCTTGTCCTAATTGTTGATTTTCTTGTCCCAATAGTTGATTTTCCTGTTCTAATAGTTGGACTTGTTGCCTTATTTGTTGGAGTTGTTCTTTTGCTAAAATCAATTGTTCGTCTGAGACTGGTATTAACTCCCCCGATAGAGTGTACCATCGCAACCACAAACGTGTAATATTTTGGAACGAACCGTACCATAGTCCCAAGTTTAAGCCTAAATCAGGTATAAGTAATCGTTCTGATGTAATATCCATCGCTTCATAGCGACCATCAACTAGTTGAAAAGCTTGTAGCTCGTTGGTATAGCGGCTAAAAATTATGTAATAAGGAACTTGAAGAATCTGTTCGTATACATCCCATTTGGTCGGAGGTCTTCCTGGTTCGCTTTCGGTCTCACCTAAATCTTCATCTTCTGTACCTGGGGACAACAATTCCACAACAACAAAAGGGTTAAACTCTTCTTGCCAAGTTACATAACTTAAACGTAAGTCTTGTCCTTTATATAATCTTGGTAGCAGTCCTTTCCGGATTATTTGCAGCAATAAAACGAGTCATATCTGTCATAATTTTTACATATAATTTTCAGAGAAATTTTACAATATTCTATATATAAGTTTATCAACTTGTTTAAATAAAGCATCTTCATTTGTAGAATTATCCAACACTACATCAGCGAGCGCAGCTTTTTCAGACAAAGGCATTTGGCTATTTATACGCTCTTGCGCTTCTGAATTACTTAAATTATTGCGCTGCATTAACCTTTCAAGTTGTTTCTCTGGAGAACACCACACCACCCAGATTTCTGTAACTAACTCAGTCATTTCCGCTTCAAATAACAAAGGAACAACTAAGACCACAATGTATTTACTAGAAGCAGCAATTTCCTGAATAAATTTATCTCGTACATAAGGGTGAATTAAACTTTCTATAAAAAGTCGTTCTTCTTGATTATTAAAAATAATCTTACCTAATTTTGGACGATTAAGTTCACCATTTTCCAGTAAAATTTCTTTTCCATAGCGTTGCGATATTTTTTGTAAAATCGGTGAACCCAAAGTTACCGCTTCTCTCGAATAAATATCTGCATCAAATATAGGTAAATCGTAAGTTTTAGCCAAATAATTAGCGACCGTACTTTTACCAGTCGCGATACCTCCCGTTAAACCAATGATGCGTTTTGTCATTTTTTAGTTGATTGTTTATTGTTAACTGTTATAAAATCGTAGCCTCCTCCCCGTAGATGGGTCTACCGTGTACATATAAGTCCATAAAATCCCTGAACTAAAGTTCGGGCTAAAAGCTGAAACCCGTTGAAACGGGTTTGAATTTACACTCTTATCTTGCTTTAAACCCGTTTTTAACGGGTTTTAGCTTTTAGCCCGAACTTTAGTTCAGGGGTATTTCGTGGAGCTTTAGGACTATTTAGAGACTTGTGTGTACACGGTAGGTATACGGGATAGAGGGTTGGGGGTGGGGTTCTTTTATTCTGGATGATTTTTCACCCAATCAACTACAGCTTCAGTCAAGCCATCCAAAGTATATTCCTCAGCCTCAACATCCACACGTCCAAATAACTCTAGACAAGTTTTAGAAGTTTGTGGACCAATGGAAGCAATACAAACACCTTCCAAATATTTTGCCAGCACTTCGGAAAAATTGCCATTCGAGTCTTCTTGGGGAAATACCGTTGCTACTAACTGACAAAAAAATTGCACAGTCTTGGAACTTGCAAAAGTAATGACATCCACAACACCACTTTGCAAAGCCAACTCAGCCGTTGCAGGAATACTACTAGGACAGCAAGATTGATAAGCTGCTACCTTGGTAACCTCCGCACCTTTAGCAGTAAACTCTTTTTCTAAAAGTTCTCGTCCCCCACTTTCCACCGTGGGAAACAAGATTTTTTTATTAGCCAGTTCCTCTGGAAAAGCGGATACTAAAGAGTCTGCTACAAAATTAGGTGGAATAAAATCTGCTTGTAAACACCGCTGCTTCAAACTTTGGGCTGTTTTTTCACCCACTACAGCAATTTTCAAATTGATTAACCCACGGACATCTTTACCCAGTGCCATTAATCTTTCAAAAAAATAATCAATACCGTTGGTCGAAGTCAGAATCAACCAGTCGAACTCGCTAATCTGAGAAATCGCTTTATCTAACCCTGACCAACTCGAAGGGGGACATATCTCTAACGTCGGCATTTCAATCACGTTAGCACCTTCCGCTTGTAGGCTTAAGCAAAATTGACTCGACTGTCCAACAGAGCGTGTCACTAAAATAGTTTTTCCTGTAAGGGGAAGGGTGGAGGAGGGGGAGAAAGGCAGAGAGGGAGAGGGGGAGAGGTTGTTTGCCATAGGTTTTTACTTGGTTTTTATGGCTGTAAGTCCAAGTTCATTGTCTCATCTCATTGGATTTTGGATTGTGGATTGTGGATTGTGGGTTGTGGATTATGGGTTGTGGATTGTGGATTGTGGGTTGTGGATTATGGGTTGTGGGTTGTGGATTATGGGTTGTGGGTTGTGTGGATTGTGGGTTGTGGGTTATGGACTGTGGATTATGGATTATGGATTATGGATTATGGATTATGGATTATGGATTATGGATTTTGGATTTCGGATTTTGGATTTTGGATTTTGAGACGCGATAAATCGCGTCTCTACTGCTACGTAATTAAATTTATTTTTGCGAACTTTTTTCACTTCCATTAGGTATTTTTTTCAATAAAAAGTCATCTCTTTTTAGTCATATATAATACCTGTTAAATGATAATTGTTATATCAGAATTTACTTAATGATAAAAATTTCTAAATTAAAGTAATTATTGCATATTTATCCTATTATTAGTTTTTGTAATTAAATACTATATAGTTATATATTTTTTATTAAAAATGGCAGAAAGATATAAAGTTACCTTTCTGCCTATTTTCATCTTCTTTTTAAATTAATCGTGCTTTGAAGTTTTGTAAATCCAGTCTATCTTAATGAAATTTATCGTCACCAAGGATATTAATTGCTCAAAGTCTGAACAAATCCCAAAGTTAGACTATCTTTTGCTAAGAAATGCGATAAATGGTATGCACGCTCCTCAGTTTTAAGAAGAATCTTTTCATACAGATATCTTGTGCCACGGTCGCCTAAACTCTCAGCCTGACTGGCTTGACGACGAATTACACTAATTAAAGATTGCTCTGCTTTGAGGTCATTTTCTACCATTTGACGGCAAGAAAAAACGCCATCTATTTCTTGTTCAAAACAGCATAATTCTACTAATTTTCTTAAAGTAGCAACAGGCACACCACCTAAACCATCTAAACGCTCACCAATTTCATGAACATGGTCTAGTACTTCTTTATAACTATCATTAAAAAACTCATGGAGCGAGTAAAATTCTGCACCATCAACTACGAAATGATGCTTTTGATACTGTAAGGCAAGAGTTTGAAAACTTGCTAATACAACATTAAAACCTTCGCAAACAGGCGTAGTAACGCTCTTATCTAAAAGTATCGGGTTATCAGTAACTTCGCCAAAGCTTTGCAACAATGTAGTGGTATCAGACATGGTTTTTTTCTGTAATTTGGCAGGTTAATTTGCTGTTCATCAGCTATTTTATATTAACACCGAAAAAATTAATAGCAACCTACTAAAATGAGGAGATTTTTTAGTGGGGAGTGGGGAGTGGGAAATTGGGAATTGGGAATTGGGGGTTAAAAGTCATGAGTTTTTAGCCTTCAGTTTTTTCTCTGCCTCATCTCCCTCATCTCCCCCATTCCCCACTCCCCACTCCCCACTCCCTCTCCGTAATTCCCACATCCCCGACTTACCGAACTCACAGAGAATTGGCAAAAAATTTTTATTTGAGGCAATAAAATTAATGAGAATTCTTGGCACTTGGTGTATGCTAATAGTAGGGGCTTAAAACTTAATATTTGCAAAAAGCATAAAGTTACGCAGCAGAAAAGACTGCGAAATAGTTGAACTTTAAGGGGAATTTATCTTGAAACCGTTCCGTTCGGAAACAGAACAAAAGTACGTTGTCCTTGTAAATAGGGCTGACCGTTGGGAAGTCTTTCGACGTTTACAAGAGTTGGATATTCCCTGTTGGTGTGAAAGTGACCAACCGTTAAGCGTGGAAATTAAAGACGTTATAGCAGCAGTTCAACTTTGGAGCGTGACACGACAATTAACAATTTCGCGTCAAGACTCTATATGGATGCTGGAAAGCTGCTTACGACTTCGCGCTTAACAAAAAATTGTAGTTACAAAGGAAATAGAAGAATGAGTAAATATGACAAGTACCAAGAATCTCCTTTTTTTCTTGAGGGCAAATTCCAAGAGTTTGTCATTAAGGATGGCTATAAGATAAAAGGCTTAATTTTAGACACTACTGAAGGTGAGTGTTACGTTAAACTCGCTAAAAATTTACGCCATGCATTTGATTGGCGTTTACCAAAAGGAACTTTGCTACAAATAGTAGGTAAAAAACAGCACTGTTTAGAAAGCGGTAAAATTAAACTAAAAGCCGAGCGTGTAATCGCAGTTCCCAACGAATCCCACTCCCCACTCCCCACTCCCCACTCCCCACTCCCCACTCCCCACTCCCCACTCCCCACTCCCCACTCCCCACTCCCCATTAAGCGCTCCACAGTTTTAGTTTGTCAAAAATCTGACTGTATGAAGAAAGGTGGAAAAGCAGTCTGTCAAGCATTAGAAGCAGCTTTAAGCGAAAAAGGTTTAGAAGATTCGGTAAGCATAAAGGGTACGGGTTGCATGAAAAACTGTAAAGCTGGAGCAAATTTGGTAATGCCAGATAAAACACGATATAGCCGTGTAACAGCAGCACAAGTTCCTGAACTGGTGGAGAAACATCTTGTTCAGAAAGCAGTCAACAATAAAAAACAAGATTCAGAGGTCGCAATGCCAATGGCTGGTTTAGTGGAAGCAACCTGCGGAATTATAAGTATTTAATGAGAAATTTTATAGTAAATCAGTTGAGATAAAATTGCAAAACTATTGTATGTAGACAATAGACAATAGATAAAAAGTAGACAATAGACAATAGATAAAAAGACGTTACATGTAACGTCTCTACATTATCAATGTCTACATTGACGAATCCAGCTTATGCCGTAGTTTGCTGCTGAAGAAATCTATCACAGTCACGACCACCAACAGCACCAAAATAAAAGTAGTGGCTTTGGTATATTCAAAGCCTCTTATATATTCCACCATTTGAAAACCGATACCCCCTGCTCCTACGACACCGAGAACGGAAGCAGCACGAATATTGTATTCAAACATCCATAGTGTATAACCCAAGACCAGTGGTAAAACTTGGGGCAAAATACCATATTGAGCTATTTGTAATCTTGATGCACCAGCTACTTGCAAAGATTCTATAGAACGACGGTCAACGGACTCGATAGCTTGTTGATAGAATTTAGCAAGGTAGCCAATAGCATAAATCCCTAAAGCTAAAGTACCAGCTGGTGCCCCCAATCCGGTTGCAGCTACTAAAATTAGCCCAAGAATAATGGAAGGGACTGAACGTACAGCGTTTTGCAGTAGATTTGCTAACCATTGCAGCCAAAAAGGAGCAACATTACTTGCAGAAGCGATTGCGATGGGTACGGATAAAACTGCTCCGATAGTAGTTCCCCATAATGACATTTGTATTGTTTCAACTAACCGTTGGATGGCAATATCTAAAACTGTTAAATCGGGTGGGAACAATCTAGAGATAAAATCAGTTATGTAAGGCCAGCTGCCTTTCAATAATTCCAAATCTACACTTAAACCTCGCAATGCCCAGCTGTAAACAATAACAACTATAGCGAATACAAGTAAGCGACTAACCCAGACATAACGATTCCAAAGAGAAGTAAAATTTTTCATCTACACTGCATTTAAATCGGAAAATACGGCTTGTACTTTGCTACTAGAACCATCATAAATTACACGTCCAGCATCGAGAACAATTGCTCGCTGAGCATATTTTTCGGCCATTGCCAAATCGTGTAATACTGTAACAATGGTCATACCATTTACTGAATGTAACTCCGATAAAGTCTCCATTAACTGTCGCGAAGCAATAACATCTAAACCAGTAGTTGGTTCATCTGCTAATAAAATTTGTGGTGACTGAATTAAAGCACGAGCAATCGCGACTCTTTGTTGCTGTCCACCGCTAAGTTGAGCGGTTTTTTGATAAGCCTTATCCTTTAATCCAAATCTATCTAATATTTCTAATGCACGTCGTCTATCGTTTTTGGGAAAGCCGAGCAAAGTTTGCCAAGGAGTTTTACAAGCTAAACATCCGCACAAAACATTTTCAATTGCTGTTAACTGACGAATCAATCCACCACCCTGAAATAACATTGCCATATCACTACGAATTTTTGGCAATGTTTGCTTAGACATTGCTACACCATTAATATAAATATTTCCATTATTTATGGGCACTAGCCCAACCAGCGAACGCAACAAAGTAGATTTACCCGCACCATTGAGTCCCAACAAAGCAACAAACTCACCACGATTAATCGTACAACTAATCTGGTCAAGAATGGGACGATTCAGAGATTTAGCAAAAGCCGTTTCTAAATTCTGACAATCAATGAGAGGTTGGTTCATGGGAATGGGGAGTGGGGAGTAGGGAATGGGGAATGGGGAATGGGGAGTGGGGAGTGGGGAATGGGGAATAAGTAATGGGGAATGGGGAATAAGTAATGAGTAATGAGTAATGGAAGAAAAGCAATTACTAATTACCAATTACCAATTACCAATTACCAATTACCAATTCCCAATTCCCAATTCCCTCTAAGGTTCAATACCAGCACGCTGAAGTGCTTCAAGCATTGGTTTTACGTGAGTGTCGTGGTTTACCGGAACTAATTCTGTGGAGTTATATAAATCGCGCAATAAGCTGTTATTCTTTGACTGATTTAATTTTAGTAGAGCGGCGATGATTCTGTTACGCATTTGTCCTGAAACTCGGTCATCAATCACGATACCGTGAGCTGGTACACCTGAGATTGAATACAGTATTCGCAACCTTTGAGCTTCTTCCGCTGTGATGTATGGCGCACCTAAAGTATATTCTGAGACGGCTGCAACATCCGCTTGACCGCGTAATACAGCTTGTAATGCACCGCTGTAGCCACCACCATAGCTAACCTGACCGAAGAAATTACCCAAACGGTCGCGATTGGGAACGAGTCCACTTTTCACTAACTCACCAACAGGAACGATGAACCCTGAACCAGATGTGGGAGATGTGAAAGCGATTCTTCTACCACGTAATTGTCCCAATGCTACCCGAGCACTAGCCCCCCGCTGAGTTTTGAGAGGACTATCTTTGGGAACGACAAAAATTGAGCGATATGTGAACCGACCAGAGTAATTAGAACGTACTTCAGCTAAATACATCCGAGCATTAGCTAGTTTTTGAGCTTTGATAGCACCACGGCTATTTAAGAAAGATATCTCTGCTCTGTTTGCTCGTAATGCTTCCACTGCTGCAGTATCATCACCTACTGTTGCTTGAACTGGCATTTTCAATTCTGCTGATAGAAATGCAGCTAATCTATTGGCCTTATTTTGCAAGTCAGTAGAATCAGAACGGCTTGGTAAAACGATTCTTAATGTTGTGATAGGAGGATTTTGAGCGACCAAACCTGGCTCTTTTTGAGTCGAAGTTGGGTTCGCTATTGCTCGCATTCCAACAGAACCGAAAGCCAAACCAGCCAACGCTAGCAATCCAGCACTAACGCCTAGCAAACCTTTTTTACTCCGAGTCATTACTAATACTCCTTTGAGAAGATATCTCAAGATTTATGAAAATAACTATCAACTAGCCTGTTTAATAAAAACTTTATACTTTTGGTTTACGAAAGTCAATACTCATTACGGAGGCATCTTACAAATTTTCCAAACCCTTATCATGTCTACAAAAGCAAAGATTTAAATCTCACAAAATACTACTAATTAGGCTTCACCAAAAGGAAATAAGAGGTATGATTTTATCTATGTATAATACGTGTAGAGACGTTACATGTAACCTCTCTACATTATTACGTGGTTGCTAAAAAAACATCGGCTACATCTGTTATGTCATCCGTGGTCAGGGATAACTGCAATACATTCAATCTCTACCAGTACGTCTTTTGGCAAACGCGATACCTCAACACAGGCACGAGCAGGTGCAGTATCTTCGGAAAAATATTTCGCGTAAACAGTATTAACTGCACCGAAATTATTCATATCGGAAAGAAATACACTAGTTTTGACCACATCACTAAAAGTTGCACCTGCGGTAGTGAGGATAGCTTCGATGTTTGCCATTACTTGTTGAGTTTGCTTGGTAACGTCATCTTTGTAAACAACATCACCAAGTCTAGGGTCGATAGCGATTTGTCCAGCGACAAAAAGCATTTTTCCAGAAGCTGCTATAGCTTGGTTATAAGGTCCGACTGGTGCGGGTGCTTTGTCTGTACGAATTACTTCACGAGTCATAGATATTACTTGCGCTTGTGCTTGCGATGCTTCTTGTTTGTAGCGTTTACCATCTGGCATTATCGCACCAGTTAGGTCAGCATCTTCGATATTGGCTCCGAATATATTTGCACCAGTAAGGTCAATTATAAAGATAAAGTATACTATTAAAATGACTAAATATCTTGTGGGGTGGGCATCCTTGCCCACCCTTGATGATGGGCTACTAAAAATTTTCTAATTTGAAAGCCCCTTATAGCAAATCCGGGTCTTGTCCCAATTCTCGCAATTTTGCAGCTAAACGTTCTGCCCGTTGTCGTTCAGCTTCTGCTCGTTTTTCAGCCTGCTGACGTTGTTGGTCTAGTTCAACTGGCGTTAAAAATTTCCGACCATCTGGACGATAAATTTCAAGTGTCGTTGCTTTTAAAACAAACTTGATTTTTAAACGTGGACTAGTCCAACCATTTATATTTGTGATTTCTTTCAGATTTTTCTTTGAACGTAACCAACCAGTTAAATTATTTTTATAAGGGTCATATAGATAATATTCTTCGACGCCATATTTATCGTAAAAGCCAAGTTTTGTTTCCATTTCTTGCTTCGTGTTACTAGGTGACAAAATTTCAAATACAACCTGTGGCGCAATATTTGCTTCATTGCATTGTACGTATGAACTTCTATCACCCTTTGGTCTACCAAAAACTACCATTGTGTCGGGAGCATATTTTGTATCACCGTCGTCTTTTACCGGATACCAAAACAAATCTCCAGCGATAAATACATCAGGATTTGCAGCAAATAATATTTCTAAGCTTTCTTTAATTGTTACAATCCAACGAAACTGTACTGTATTTTCCGCCATCGGTTGACCGTCGCTTTCTGGGTAGATAACTAAATCGTTGACGGTCTCAAATTCTGTAATTTCTTGCACCATAGTGCTGCACCTCCAGGTTATATCGAGGTTTATATCCTAAGTTTAGATGCTAGATGTGGAAACCGTATTCACATAGGTATGAAAGTACTATGAAAGCCATCATTGTTATTTATTTACTGTACCAGAAGCTCAACTGACACTTTCTATCTGTTTTTCGTAACCCCTCCCTGCTTATCCATCGTGAATATTTCTAATTTAGAAGTACTTTATAACAAATCTGGGTCTTGTCCCAACTCCCGCAATTTTGCAGCCAAACGCTCCGCTCGTTGTTCAGCCTGCTGACGTTGTTGGTCTAGTTCAACTGGCGTTAAAAATTTCCGACCATCTGGACGATAAATTTCAAGTGTCGTTGCTTTTAAAACAAACTTGATTTTTAAACGTGGACTAGTCCAACCATTTATATTTGTGATTTCTTTCAGATTTTTCTTTGAACGTAACCAACCAGTTAAATTATTTTTATAAGGGTCATATAGATAATATTCTTCGACGCCATATTTATCGTAAAAGCCAAGTTTTGTTTCCATTTCTTGCTTCGTGTTACTAGGTGACAAAATTTCAAATACAACCTGTGGCGCAATATTTGCTTCATTGCATTGTACGTATGAACTTCTATCACCCTTTGGTCTACCAAAAACTACCATTGTGTCGGGAGCATATTTTGTATCACCGTCGTCTTTTACCGGATACCAAAACAAATCTCCAGCGATAAATACATCAGGATTTGCAGCAAATAATATTTCTAAGCTTTCTTTAATTGTTACAATCCAACGAAACTGTACTGTATTTTCCGCCATCGGTTGACCGTCGCTTTCTGGGTAGATAACTAAATCGTTGACGGTCTCAAATTCTGTAATTTCTCGCACCATAGTGCTGCACCTCCAGGTTATATTGAGGTTTATATCCTAAGTTTAGATGCTAGATGTGGAAACCGTATTCACATAGGTATCAAAGTACTATAAAGCCATCATTGTTATTTATTTACTGTGCCAGAAGCTCAACTGACACTGCACGGTCAAGCTAAAATCATCCAAAAATAGATATTTGTTAACATTTATTAACCTAATCTAGGACGCATTCCGTAATGACGATACCGCCAATAATCTCGTAAAATTTGGTCATGGTCAAAACATAAATTACCAGGAACACACCAAGGCTCAAAAATTCCTACACCTTTAGCATCATCTCCTGCTTTTGGTTCTCCAGTTGCAGTTGCTAAAAAGACAATACTCAGCGTATGTTTGCGGGGGTCGCGCTTGGGGTCAGAATATACGTGAAATTGTTCAATTAATTCTACCTGCAAACTGGTTTCTTCTTCAGCTTCCCTTATTGCAGCCACTTCCACTGGTTCACCGTAATCAACAAAGCCTCCAGGAATAGCCCAACCTAAGGGTATATTGTGTCGCTCAATTAATACTATCGGTCGATGAGGACGGTCTATTAATTCGATGATGATATCAACTGTTGGAGCGGGATTTCGGTAGGTCATTTTGGTTTGTTGACGGTTGACGGTTGACTGTTGGCTGTTGCCAGTGGTGAGAACCCTGACTGCGAACTACACTTCCGTGATAGATTCGATTGGATTGCTTGTTTATTTATATAGTTAATAACTTATGCCTTTTCCTAGAACCAGTGGCGTTTTGTTGCATCCGACTTGTTTTCCCAGTCGTTTTGGGATTGGGGATTTGGGTTTAGAAGCCTATCGCTTTATTGATTTTTTACGAGAAAGTTGCCAGCAATATTGGCAAGTTCTACCTTTGGGACCTGTGGGTTATGGAAATTCGCCTTATGCTAGTTATTCAGCAATGGCTGGAAATCCTTTGTTAATTAGTCCAGACAAACTGCTTGAAGCTGGTTTATTAGCAGAGGAAGATTTTGCTAATTTACCATATTTCCCCGATTACAAAGTTGATTTTGAATTAGTTGCAGCAACTAAAATACCCTTACTCAAGAAGGCTTGTGAGAATTTTCAAAGCATTGCAAAAGCATTACAAAAGACTGAATTTGCTGGTTTTTGTCAGAGTAAAGCTTACTGGTTAGACGATTATGCTTTATTTATGGCACTTAAAGACGCTAACGGGGGTACTAGTTGGCATACTTGGGAAATTGAGCTTGTGAAGCGAGACCCGAAAGCCTTAGAACAAGCAAGAGAACAATTAAGCAAAGAGATTTTGTACTATAAATTTACTCAATATGAATTTTTCCGGCAATGGTCTGAATTAAAGGCTTATGCTAATATGAGCCGTGTAGAAATTATTGGAGATATTCCAATTTACGTTGCTCAAGATAGTGCTGACGTATGGTCGCATTCCGATATTTTTTGTTTAGATGAAGAAACATTTGAACCAGCTTTAATGGCAGGTGTTCCACCAGATTATTTTAGTGAAACTGGTCAATTGTGGGGTAATCCTGTTTATGATTGGGACTCACTACAAAAACAAGATTTTAAATGGTGGGTATTACGCTTTGAAGCAATGCTGGATTATTTAGATATTATCCGCATTGACCATTTCCGAGGTTTTGAAGCTTATTGGGCTGTAGCAAAGGGTGAAGAAACAGCTATTGATGGGGAATGGTTAAAAGCACCTGGTGAAAAGTTATTTGACACAATCAAAGAAAAATTGGGTAAGCTTCCCATAATGGCAGAAGATTTAGGTGTGATTACACCAGAGGTTGAAGCTCTGCGTGATAAGTATGAATTTCCTGGGATGAAAATATTACAATTTGCTTTTGGTTCAGACCCTGGAAATCCATTTTTACCTTTTAATATTTCCCGCAATTCTGTAGTTTATACCGGGACTCATGATAACGATACAACAGTTGGTTGGTATGATGCTGCAAGTGAATGGGAAAAACAAAATTTGCAACTTTATTTAGGTTCTATAAGTCCTGATGGTGTCCACTGGGATTTAATTAGATTAGCTTTAACTTCTCACGCAAATCAAGCGATTATTCCCTTACAAGATATTTTAGGATGGGACACAAGAACGCGGATGAATTTTCCCGGTATAGCTGAAGGTAATTGGGAATGGCGTTATGGAGAAAATGTTTTAACCGAAGAATTAAGCTCTAAATTAAAAGCCCTTACCACTCTTTGTGGAAGAGTTCCACAAAAATAATTCGCAATTCGCAATAAGCCGAGGCGGCACGCTGTTCCCGAAGGACGGGAACACTCCGTGTTCGCGTAGCGTCCGCTTCGGATACGCGAACGCAATTCGCAGTTAAGCTGTTCCACATTTAATTTGCATATTATGCAGTTTAAATATGTTTTAGCTTAGCAATTAATTAAGTAATTATCCAATTGCGAATTAATTGCGAATTGCGAATTGCGAACTGCGAATTGTTTATGACCTGCTATTTGCTGCGATGGTCATTTCTTGTACTTCTCCAAGGTTACCCATTTGTTTGGGTTTATCCTCGTTGACTTTTACAAGTACACCACCAGCATTTCCAGCTTTTACGGTCAGTTCTTTTTGAGCTTTCCAGGTTTGCTGGCTTCCCTGTGGTAAAACCCCGTCATATTGGATTTTGCCGTCGGCTACAACCCGAATATAAGACGATGCTTTGAGGGTAACTCCTACCTGTACTCGCTGGTTATCCTCAATATTGCTTTTGGTAAATTGTGCGAGATGAAAGTGTGGCACATCCTCACCGGGTTTTGTTTGAACTGCTGTAGGCCCGGTTGGTGCTTTTGGCTCTTCTTGACTGTTGTTAGCTTGTAAAACTGCACCATTCAAGAATTGCGATAAACCACTTACGGAGCAAGCTATTAACCCAATGTACATTACGTAAAGATGGAAGGGACGTATTTGTCCAATTTGTACACCTTTCCAAGTCGGTTTTACGGTGTTGACTTTATTGGAACCCAGAGGAAACCCACTGGTAAACTCCGTACCATTTAAACCTAAGGCGTTAGCGTATTGTCGAGTTAAACCCTGAATGTAAATTGGTTCGGGTAGCTCACTCAACCTTCCTTCTTCAATAGCTCGCAAAAGTCGTTGGGGTACTCTGGTGTAATGAACCATTTCTTCTAACGACGACCCTCTAGACTCACGGGTGCTGCGAAGTGTCGCACCCAATTGAGCCAATACTTCGGCTCTTTGTTCGTCTAACGAAGGCATTAGCTCGCTCTTTTTTTCTTTTCTTTGTAACCACTTCATCATAGCTTTGTTGCTCTCCTTAGCCTAGCGGAATCATTAATGGGTATTTGCTCTATTTGCTTTTTGCAAAAAGCTTATTTCACTTTGTGTCAGGTGACGATAACAACCTTTTTTTAAGTTGTCTTTACCTTGTGTACTTAACTGAATTGGGCCGATAGCAGTACGATGCAACTTGATAACCGGGTAACCCAAAAGTTCTGCAACTCGGCGTATTTGACGTTTTTTTCCCTCCTTTAACACTATTTCTAAGCTTGTCTGGTTCTCTTTACCTTCGATAACGCGCACCCCTGCTGGTCTTGTTTTTTTACCGTCTAAAACTACACCATCTCGCCACATATTGAGTACTGTTTCCGAAGGTTTTCCTTTGACCAAAACATGGTACGTTTTCGCGATACTATGCCGGGGATGAGTTAGCCCATTTGTTAACTCCCCGTCGTTTGTTAGTATCAACGCTCCAGTAGAATCCGCATCTAAACGTCCCACAGGATGAATACCTGTACCCGTACGTAATTCCTCTGGCAATAAATCTAAGACTGTCTGTCTTCCTTGGGGGTCGTCGCATGTCGATACTACTCCCGCAGGTTTGTTTAGCAATAAGTATATTGGAACTGGACGTTGGGAACAAGATATGGGTTTATCATCGACTGTAATCTTATCTTTCTGTAAATCTACTTTGTCTCCTAAATGAGCTACTTCACCGTTAATTTGTACTCGATTTTGCCGAATCATTTCTTCGGCTTGCCGTCGCGAGGCAATACCCCACTGAGACAGAATTTTTTGTAACCGTACCTCCATGTGGAAATCACTTATTATTTGTACAAGGTTTAAATCAGTATAATATTTGCAAATTGTAATGGATAGACTCTAGTGTTACAGTTAATCCTTGTTTGACAACTGGACTCAAGTTAAACTCAATACCTTTTATCAAGTGTTTAAATGCAATCACAAAACTCCAAAACCAAGTCAGATAGCAAAATTCGTTTTATTACAAATTTGCTCACCACTGCTGTCAAGCTGTTCTTGAAGTCCCAAGTTAGCCACATCGAAGAGCTTTCTGTGGAAATTAAAGCTGGTGACCGTCAGCTTCTTAGTGGTGCAATCCCCCAAGTGTCCATTTTTGCAAGTAATGCCGTTTATAAAGGTATTCATGTTACACAAATTAAACTGGTGGCTGAAAATATTCGGATAAATATCGGTGGTGTACTTAAGGGTCAAGCTTTAAAGTTGCTAGACATAGTACCCGTTCAAGGTGAACTGAGTATTTCAGAAGCAGACCTAAATGCTTCCTTATCCTCCGAGTTCTTATCCAATGGAATAAATGATGCACTGGTTCAACTATTACCAGAGTCCAGCCGAAATTCCAAGTCTACTATTTGGCAAAAAATCACCCTTGGTCACAATTTAGCTACCATATGCGGTACGATGACACCCGAAACTGACCCCAAACCTATAGAAGTTTGTCTGAAGTTAAACTTACTTAGCGGACAAGAGCTACATCTGACAGTAGTCAATGGTCAATGCATTGATAATTCGTTAAATAACAATAGTATTAACGACAACTTTTATTTGGGTTCAGATGTTGATATCCAAGAATTATCCCTGTTCCCAGGTTCTTTAACTTGCCGTGGGAGAGTAAATGTCAATCCGTAATGATTAGGAATTCAATATAAAAAGTTGAGAGAATTTATATAAAATTATACATTTGCCTTTCCGAAAATGGCAATCATTAATTGCCGAGAAAAGGTAATAAAAGTGTCACAAAGTAGTAAACCAATGGCACAGTAAAAATATAGCTGTCAGTGCGGTCTAAAATACCACCGTGACCGGGAATTAACTGTCCAGAGTCTTTTACCCCCGCATCACGTTTAAGCATAGATTCAGTAAGGTCACCTAGAAGCCCACAAATACCTATGAGTGAACCAACACCAATTCCTGTAAAAGGGTACTTAGACCAATGTAAAAGATAGGAAAATAGCACGCCAATACAAACACTGGCGCAAATTCCAAAAACAGCACCTTCAACGGTTTTCTTTGGGCTGATATTTGACAGTGGTGTTTTACCAAAAAACTTACCTACTATGTAAGCACCAATATCCGCAGCCCAGATACAACAAAAAGTTAAAAATGTAGCGGTCAAACCTTGAGGCAAATGAGTGAAGTCCCACTTCATAAGAATATCTGACCAATCCTGTGGCCAGTATCCCCCTAAAGGGAGATTACTTGTAGCAACGCCATCTATTCCCCGTAATCTTACCCAATAGCTAGGTAAGTAGCCAGTGTAAAAAAGACCAAGAATTGACGCGGCAATATCAGCAATAGTCGCCATTTTTGGTTGAAACAGCAAGTAGAAACAAATAAATGTGCCCGCAATTGGCATTACCGCATCAGCTAAATTACCATCAACGGTACAAATTACTAACAAAATTTGGCTAACAAATACGGTTGTTTTAACCGTAGGAGTTATCCCTTTAGCTCGTACTAAGTTGAAATATTCCAGTTGTCCCAAAAAGACCATTACCGAAATGACGATGGTAAAGTACCACCCTCCCAACAGAGTCCCACCCAGAGCGATAGCAATCGCAACAATTCCACTAAAAATCCGAGACCAAGGCATAATTAAAAACTATGAATGATGAATGAGAAATGATGAAAAATTATGACTTGCTATTCACCATTCAATCTAGTTTCTCACCACTAAGGATAAAAATGGGGTCTTGGGAGGCAAATGTTTGAGAAAATCCTCGCGTTTCCAAACGATTGACTGCTGATTGCACAACTTCAACGTTTCGTGCTTGTAATTGAGCAAAGCTTTGGGATATCGCATACAGATTTTCTAGATTAGATGCAGTGGCTACTACTCGTCCATAATTAGGTAAATAAAGCCATACAGCTTGCAAGATATCTCCTATTCTTCTTCCCCCTTCGATGCAAACCCGATGAGGCATTTCGTTGAGTGAGTCTAAACACTCTGGAGCGCTTCCTTCTATTACTTCTACATTTTCCAATTCAAAGCTTAAGCAATTTCGACGAATGAGGTTAGCGACTTCCTCGTCTCGTTCGACAGCAATAATCCGTCCTTGTGGACACAAAAGTCCAGCCTCAACGGTAATTGTACCCGTCCCCGCGCCGATGTCCCATAACACGGAATCAGATTTTAAGCGCAGTTGAGCAAGCAATAGTAAACGAATTTCTCTTTGTGAAAAAGGAATTCCTGGTAAATGTTCAAATAACTCATCAGGAATCCCTGGAGTTATGTAAGGCCAAAGTGTTGATGGCATATTTTTATACAGTTAAAATCTTGTAGAGACGCGATTTATCGCGTCTTTTTACACAGTGGTAATCTTGTAGAGACCGAATATATTCGGTCTCTACATCATTGTAGTTAGTGCCAAATTTATTAACCTACTTAGTATTGGCAATTTTTGAAGCATTTTAATTTATTAAATTATTAAAACCATGATTAATCAAGCCATAGAAAATCGCTACTAAATTCAGCAACAGCTAGGCAAAAGCAATAATCGTAGCCCCCTCCCCGCGTGCGGGGTAGGGGGTTGGGGGTGGGGTTCCTTTTAGAGGCACGAGTTAAACAGAACAGATGCTTTTCTAAACGACTTTACAAAAACATCCATAAATTTGTACTTTGTATAACTTAAAGCAAGATAGAAAATACCCACTCTAATATAGTTAACTAAATAGTTAAGACCTTCAGGAGAAACCGATGTTTGGATTAGGATTGCCGGAAATGGGTGTAATAGCACTAGTAGCCCTACTGATTTTTGGCCCGAAAAAAATTCCCGAACTGGGAAGCGCACTAGGCAAAACCCTTCGGGGATTTAAGGAAGAGCTAAAAAATCCCAACGATGATACCAGTTCGGAAAAAGAAGATAGTTGACGGTTGACGGGTTGCTTGTTGGGGTAGGTATATAAGAAAGGGATTGCTTCGTCGTTCCTCCTCGCTGCGGACAGTTAATAGTCAACAGTCAACAGTCAACAACCAACAGTCAACAACCAACTAAATCCGATTAGCAACGGATGACTTAATGCCAACCGATGAATCGACTGGGTTCGTCGCGGTATTTTGTTGTAAAGTTTCCTCATTAACTACACCCCGAGCCTTAATTAAGTTAATTGCACGGCTAACGCTTTCTGGTAAGATAACCACTAAGCTATTATCCGGGGCACTTTCCAAGGCTTTGGTGATTGCAGTGGTTTCGTCCAAAATAGATTCGTACTGGTAGCTGCTATTTACTTGCTGGATACCTTTGACAATAAGTTCTGCGGCTGAACCTCTTGCGCGTCCCCTTGTATCGTCGTCTTCTTTAACAATAATTTTGTCAAAGATTTTGGCTGACAGTTTACCTAAAGTAACAAAGTCCTCATCACGTCGGTCACCCGGCCCACCAATAACACCGATACGCTGTCCGGTTTTCCAATTTTGGACAAAACCACCTAAAGCTTCGTAGCTGTGTGGATTATGAGCATAATCTACTAGAGCATGGTATTTGCCCAAATTGAATAAATTCATTCGTCCTGGTGTTTGACTTACCGAAGCACGGAATGTATGTAACGCATTTCTAATTTGTTCTATGGGTACGTTTTGCACGAAAGTGGCTAAACTAGCAGCCAAGGCATTAGCTATCATAAATGGCGCACGTCCACCCATAGTCAGAGGTATATTTTCTGCCCGTTCGATACGATGTGTCCAGTCGCCTTTTAATATAGACAAAAATCCATTTTCGTAAACAGCCGCAACTCCTCCTTTTTGGATATGCTGACGAACTAGTTCCGAGTTAGGATTCATACTAAAATATGCCACGTTAGCTTTAGTACGCTCTGCCATTGCCACTACTCGTTCGTCGTCAGCGTTGAGTACTGCGTAACCGTCGGGGAATACAGCTTCTGCCACTACACTCTTAAGATGCCCTAACTGGTCAATAGTATCAATATCACCTATACCTAAATGGTCAGCAGCAATATTTAAAACTACGCCCACATTAGAAGATTCAAAGGCTAAACCAGAACGCAAAATACCACCACGTGCTGTTTCTAAGACAGCGACTTCTACTGTTGGGTCTTGTAGAATTAACTGAGCGCTCTGTGGCCCTGTGTTATCGCCCACTTCAACCAAGTAATCTCCGATATACGTACCGTCAGTAGTTGTATACCCAATTACTTTGCCTGTCTGTTTAAAAATATGAGCAATAAGCCGAGTGGTGGTAGTTTTGCCGTTAGTACCAGTGATGCTAGTAATGGGGATGCGACTTGGTTTGCCACTGGGAAAGAGCATGTCTATCACAGCACCAGCAACGTTGCGGGGGGTACCATGACTAGGAGCAACGTGCATCCGGAAACCAGGAGCGGCATTGACTTCGACGATGACACCATCAGTTTCCCTTAGCGGGCGGCTGATATCCGAGGTGACAATATCAAGACCAGCGACATCCAAACCCATAATTTTTACGGCTCGTTGTGCCAGCCAAATGTTTTCTGGGTGAATTTCGTCCGTGCGGTCTACGGCAATGCCGCCAGTACTAAGGTTTGCCGTAGCCCGCAGGTAACAAAGTTCTCCTTTTGGTGGCACGCTATTGGTTGTGTAACCTTGCCTTTCTAAGAGTTGGAAGCTGGTACGGTCGAGTTCAATTTTGGTAAGAACTTTGTCGTGACCTTCACCACGTTTGGGGTCTTTGTTGGTGTGTTCAATCAGTTCGGCAATAGTAGACCTTCCATCACCAACAACGTGAGCGGGTACTCGCTCTGCGACTGCAACGACCTTACCGTTCACTACCAGCACTCGGTGGTCGCGACCCGTGTAATAGCGCTCGACAATAATCGAACGGGAAACTTGACGAGCAGCATCGTAGGCTTCTTCGGCTTCTTTCCAAGTTCTGATATCAATTGTAATCCCGCGCCCGTGGTTACCATCCAAAGGCTTAATAACTATAGGATAGCCGCCTACCTGTTCGATAGACTCTTCGAGTTCATCCATGAAGTTAATAACTGTACCTTTAGGAACGGGTATTCCTGAGGCTCCTAATATACGTTTAGTTCCTTCTTTATCACAAGCTAGTTCTACTCCCAGGATGCCAGTATTGCTGGTCATGGTAGCTTGAATCCGCTTTTGATTGACCCCGTAGCCCAATTGAATTAAAAATCGTGCTCCCAGAGTCAAGGAAGGAATGCCACGTCCTTCAGCTTCTTTTACTATTGCTTCGGTGCTGGGTCCTAAGGAAGATTCGCGTCCGAAGTCTTTTAGGTCTTGTACATCTTGTTCTAATTCGGCCAGGGGATAACGACCCCTATCGACTATACTTTGGCACAAACGTACTGCCGCACGGGCGGCATAACGACCCGCTTCTTCGTTCAGGTATTCGATAACTACCTGATATACTCCCGGATTGGAAGTTTCGCGAGTACGACCAAAGCCAACTTGCATTCCGGCTAATGATTGTAGTTCGAGGGCGACATGTTCTACCACGTGACCCATCATGGTGCCTTCGCGCACTCGCATCAAAAAGCCACCACGACAGCCTGGGGAGCAAAAATGACTTTCCAAACTAGGTAGCGCCTCAACTAATCCATCATAAAAGCCGGGGATTTGGTTGCTAGGCGTCTCGGCGAGGTCTTCTAGGTCGAGGCGCATAACTACCAGCTTGTGGCGTCGAATGCTCCAATAGTTGGGGCCGCGTAAGGTTTGGATTTTGAGGATTCTCATGTTATGGGTAGATGGAGATTCGGAACCAAAAAACTAGTTTCATACTGCTTTTGACCGCTAAACTGTGTCATAGCGAACAGTTTTTACTCCAAAATAGTGTTTTGCTGCTTTTTTCTATCTTGCGATAGAAACTGGCGGTCAATTCAGTGTAACCTCTGCTACTTAATTCCGTCAGCTAGATTTACAGTACTCAGAGGGTGGAGAGTGATACAACCTCTATTACTTAATTTTGAAAGCTGTGGAATAAATGAACTGTAATCAGAGGGTAGGGTAGTATGCCTGTATAGCAGACCTGTATAGCAAAAAGTCTGTCAGCTGGAGTAGCGGTACTCAGAGGGTAGAGCAGTACGCCTGTATAAATGGAAACGGTCGCCGTGACTGAGGATATGTAATCGTAGGTTGTGTACAGTTAGGGGTTCAGTTGCACCTACGTGAGGTTCATTAGTATGAGTAACTTTTGATGGGTCAACAATGGTGACAGTGCCTTTACCCAGCACTTGTAGCCAGCCATCGCGTTCTAACATCGCGCAAGTGTCCTCATCAATTCCAATACCCAAACGGTCTGGATGGGAAGCGATAGCACTAACTAATCTTCCCATGCGATTTCGATTGTGAAAATGTTGATCCACTATCACTTCTGGTATAAATCCCAAACCGGTTGCCATTTCAACCAGAGAACGATTAGGTGATTCGCCACTCCCACCTCCTGCAATCATATGATGTCCCATCACAGCAGCCCCCGCACTGGTGCCAGCTAAAGTTATTTCCCCTTTTTTAATCCGTCGTCGGATAATATCCATTACAGGAGTTTCGGCCAAGACGCCACACAAACGTAGTTGGTCGCCTCCCGTTAAAAAAATACCCGTACAGGCTTCTAAAGAGGCTTGAGTATAAGAGTCATCGCAGTCTTTACGCTCGCGAATATCTAAATTTTCGATTTTTTTCGCGCCCATTTCTTCAAAAATGCGAATATATCGACTGCCGATAATCGCGGGTTCCCTCGAAGCAGAGGGAATAATGGCGATATGAGCATCGTTTGCACCCGAACGGTTAAAAAAAGTCCGTAGAATTTCGCGTCCGTGAACTTTATCTTCTGCGCCTCCGATAACCATGACGGCAGTCTGAGTGGTTTGGGGTATCCTCATTTCCAGCGATTTAAGATTTAACAGCGGCATTGTTGTGTTTCTCCTGTCAACAACTTCAGGTGAATTAAACAAGAACATTAGCCTATTGTTTTGTTTTGCGCCTCGATAGAGTTGACACCGTGTTTAGGGGGCAGCACTGCCGAAAGCCGCTTGATTGTGTGTGATGCCTGTTCCTCAGAGGCTAAAGCCCTTGTTTTTCACCTGTCTTATTTTTCTGACTGGCAAAATACTATTCGGGAGGAACAGTTTTTTTTACGCTTTTTTTGAGGCTGGCTTGATGCATCCTGAAAGTTGTTAACTCGGTCAATTTAATAAATTAAATCTAGGTGTGACAATATTTTAAGCATAAAGTAACTTCATTAAAAAATTATTAATACGAAAGACAATCAAATAAGTATCGTACTTTTAGATACGATTGATTAAAGCTTGTCAGTGTTGGCATGACATTTGCTCGTCGGGTGCAAGCCATTCCAAATATAAGATTAGTGTCCACAAATACGAAATACTGTGCGTTTTGATATAGTTACGTTATTTCCTGATTGTTTTACCTCGGTTTTGAACTCCGGATTGCTGAGTAAAGCCCTGACCAAGCAGATTGCCCAAGTTAATCTGGTTAATCCTAGGGATTTTACTACCGACAAGCACCGTAAAGTCGATGACGAACCCTATGGGGGTGGTGTCGGAATGCTAATGAAGCCCGAACCTATTTTTGCTGCAGTTGAGTCTTTACCAACCTTACCCCGACGTGAGGTGATTTTCATGAGTCCCCAAGGGCAAAGGATGAATCAACCTCTTTTTCGTGAATTGGCTACAAACTACGACCAGTTAATAATTATCTGCGGACACTACGAGGGTGTGGATGAGAGAGTATTAAATTTAGTCACACGTGAGGTGTCTCTAGGTGATTTTATTTTAACTGGCGGTGAAATTCCGGCAATGGCTTTAGTTAATGGTGTAACGCGCCTACTTCCTGGAACCGTCGGTAAAGCCGAGTCACTCAAATTAGAAAGTTTTGAGGAAGGATTATTAGACTATCCCCAGTATACCCGCCCTGCTGAGTTTCGTGGCATGAAGGTTCCAAACGTTTTACTCTCCGGAAATCACGCTCAAATAGCCAAATGGAGGCTAGAACAGCAAATCCAACGCACCAAACTCCGTCGTCCTGACATGTACGAAGAGTGGAAAGAGGGGAGTGGGGAGTAGGGAGTGGGGAGTGGGGAGTGGGGAGTGGGGAGTGGGGAGTGATGAGGAACCAATTACCAATTACCAATTACCAATTACCAATTACCAATTACCAATTACCAATTACCAATTACCAATTACCTATGAACATCCGTATTGGAAATGGCTACGATATCCACCGTCTTGTTTGCGACCGTCCTTTAATTTTGGGTGGTGTCAATATTCCTCATTCTTTAGGTCTGTTAGGACATAGTGATGCAGATGTATTAGTGCATTCGATTATGGACGCGATGTTGGGGGCTTTATCTTTGGGGGATATTGGTCATTATTTCCCCCCAACTGATGCTAAATGGGCTGGGGCTGATAGTTTAGTTCTACTGAGTCAGGTTAACCAGCTAATTCAGGATAAAGGCTGGCTAATTGGTAATATTGATTCGGTGGTTGTGGCTGAGCGTCCAAAGTTGAAGCCCCATATCGATAATATGCGCCAAAATATTGCTAATGTGTTGCAATTAGAACCCAATAAAGTTGGTGTTAAAGCTACTACTAACGAAAAATTGGGTCCAGTTGGTCAGGAAGAAGGTATCTGTGCTTACGCAGTAGTTCTATTACACCAGTAAATACCACAGCCCCTCCACCCCTGAACGGGGATTTATGAATTTGTGTGTACAGGGCAGACTCTCCACTCCCTACTCCCCCCGACTTCCCCCAAGTCGCGCTAACATCGGTAAATTAAATCGATAAAGTTTCCGTAAAAATTCTGTTATGCAACTCTTTAGAGTCTTTCCTAGGGTTAAGCGTTTTCGCTTACCAATAGCTTTATCTTTGATAGCGGCACTGCTGGTTACTGCTTGTAATCCTTCGGCATTTAAAACTCAAGCGGCACAAGTACCTCAACTTGTTATTAGCATTCTTGGAGACCCAAACACTTTTAATAGTGTTTTGAGTGAGACCGTACCTAGTTCAGTTGTTCTGGGTTTTCTATATGACGCATTGATTATAGAAAATCCGTTAACTACAAAGCAAGAACCGGCGTTAGCGGAGTCTTGGAAAGTTTCACCGGATGGGTTAAAAGTAGAAATTGCTTTAAAGCCAGGGTTAAAATGGTCTGATGGAAAACCAATGACAGCTGATGATATTGTTTTTAGCTACGACGAAATTTATCTAAATCCCAAAATTCCCACCCCTACAAAAGATTCTCTAAAATATAATCAAAAAGGGGATACTCCGAAAGTCAGAAAAATTGATGATAGGAGAGTTGAATTTAGCCTAACAGAACCTTTTGCTCCTTTATTGAGATTAGTTGGTGGTATTCCTATTTTGCCAAAACATGCTCTTCAAGAGGCTATTCGTACGAAGGGACCTGGTGGCAACCCGAAATTTTTGACTATGTGGGGTACTGATACAAATCCTAAAGAAATTATTGGTAATGGTGCCTACGTACTTGATTCGTACGTACCGAGCGAACGGGTAATATTAAAACGTAATCCATACTACTGGCGTAAAGATGCTCAAGGAAAACCTCAACCTTATATTGAGCGGATTGTTTGTCAACTTATTGAGTCTACGGAAAACCAAATGATAAGTTTCCGTTCTGGGCAATTAGATAATTTTGAAGTCCCTCCGGAAGGCTTTAGTTTGCTGAAACGAGAGGAAGACCGAGGAAATTTCAAAGTTTATAATGGTGGCCCAGATACTGGTACGACTTTTATTTCTTTTAATTTAAACAAAGCCAAAAATTCTAAAGGAGAGCATTTGGTAGACCCCATCAAATCTCGTTGGTTTAATAAAAAAGAATTTAGACAGGCTGTAGCTTACGCCATTAATCGCGATAAAATGAGAATTAATGCTTATCGCGGTTTAGGAGAACTACAGCATTCATTTGTTTATGTTAAAAGTCCCTTCTATCTTTCTCCAGAAAAAGGATTAAGGGTTTATAATTACAACCCAGAGAAAGCTAAAGAAACATTGCTGAAAGCTGGGTTTAAATATAATGAGAAAAATCGACTTATTGATGCAGAAGGAAATCCTGTAGGATTTACAATTTTGACTAATGCTGAAAGAAAAGTTAGGCAAGATATGGCTGCACAAATTATCCGGGATTTAGATAGCATCGGGATTAAAGTTGATAGACAAGTTTTGAGTTTTAATAGCTATATAGAAAAACTCAAAGTCACTCAACAGTGGGATGCCTATATCGGTGGATTTGGTGGAGGTGGTATTGACCCCCATAGTGCTAGTAATATTTGGAGAATAAATGGTTCATCCCATGCATTTAACCAAGGAGCACAACCGGGAGATCCACCTTTGGTTGGTTGGGAACCTTCTGAATGGGAAAAAGAAATTGATAGTCTTTACATAAAAGCCGCTCAGGCATTAGACGAGAACAAGCGCAAAGAATATTATTTCCAGTATCAGCGAATTGCGGCAGAACAATTGCCTTTTATCCACTTGGTGCAAAGCTTTGATATGCAAGCTGTACGTACCCGTTTTCAAGGAATCAAGTATACTGCTCTTGGTGGAGCTTTCTGGAATTTACACGAGTTGAAAGTAATTGATTAACAGACTTCCAAAAAATAAATTGTACTTGTGGGGTGGGCATCCTTGCCCGCCCACAGTATAAGGACGGGCTGGAAGCCCATCCCACAAAAGTCATTAGGGCTTTTTTATAACTAGGAAGTCCTCACTTCCTAATTTTGAATTTTGAATTTTGAATTTTGAATTTTTTACTGTGTCTGAACCTGAAAATTTACGGATTCTATTGGAAAGTGTTGCTAACGGTAATATTTCTGCTGATGCAGCACTTTCTGAACTTAAAAATCTTGCTTATGAATCTGTTGGTGAGTTTGCTAAAGTTGACCACCATCGTCATCTGAGAACTGGTTTTCCTGAGGTCATTTGGGGATTGGGCAAAACCCCAGAACAAATTGCTCAAATTATGGAGGTTATGCGTCTGCGTAGTCCTGTGGTAATTGCAACGCGCATTGAGACTAGTGTTTATACTTTGCTACAAGCGAAAGTGCGAGGTTTGCGTTATTACGAGATGGCGCGTATTTGTGCTATTACTCCTGATGTTATTAAACCTAAATATCCTGGTTCTATTGGGATAATTACTGCTGGAACTGCTGATTTGCCTGTTGCGGAAGAAGCTGCTATTACTGCTGAACTTTGTGGTTTTAGGGTTCAGCGACTTTGGGATGTGGGTGTTGCTGGAATTCACCGTTTACTAAGTCATCGTCACGTTTTAGAGTCAGTTTCGGTACTCATTGTTGTTGCGGGGATGGAAGGTGCTTTACCCAGTGTTGTTGCTGGTTTAGCGGATTGTCCTATTATTGCTGTCCCCACTAGTATTGGTTATGGTGCTAGCTTTGGTGGATTGGCTCCCCTGTTAACTATGCTAAATTCTTGTGCTGCTGGTGTGGGTGTCGTAAATATTGACAACGGTTTTGGAGCGGCTGTTTTGGCTGGACAAATTTTGCGAACAGCCGAGAAATTGCGGTTGGCATCACCAGGGTCTAAAGGTTATGACGGTGGTGCAGTTTCGTAATGGAAGTAAAAAATGAAACGTTGGATGGTTTTAGCTTTATTTTCTCTTAGTTTTTTACTGACGATTTTTATAACAAAAGAAGATGTGGTTATTGCTGAAGCTAAAGTTGATGCGGTTTCTGCTTACAACCATGCCAATCTAAATACTTTCCCTGATGCTTCTTTTAAAAAGTTATACAATTTTCCCGATTTGCCCTCAAAGTAGAGACGTTACATGTAACGTCTCCACATAGTGCTGTATAATTATCCCAGTATAATTACTGAGTCGCGTTACTGGACATTACATCTAATTTGAGGTTATGACATAAGAGTCATGCATAATTACTTCGGTCTAGGGTGCTATAAATCCCAAAGACCTAAGTAAATTTTGAAAAAATATTACTTTAGGAAATAAAAATTTTGTTACAAGATATGAACCTCTGGAACGAAGCTACGTATCAGTTGCTTTCGCATTTACATATAAGTTCTACAGTGATTGCTCAGAGTGTCCGTGACCCCAATATTTTAGGTCAAATGCAAAGAGCATTTACTCATTTTGTACAAACAGGTCAAGCTTGGGCAATGCTAATAGGGTTAGTAATTGGTTATATGCTTCGTAATCTAACCAGTTACGGTTAATTGTTGACGGTTGACTGGTGACGGTTGACTGGTGACGGTTGACTGTTGACTGTTGACTGTTGACTGTTGACTGGTGACGGTTGACTGGTGACGATTGATGGTTGACGGTTGTCGGTTGTCATTGCTTCATGGTTAATTGGTTAGAAGTGTGGATTGAATAACTTATAGTTGTTTGCTGCTTGCACTGTTTAATAATTTATTGGCAAATAAAATAATCACAACAGTCAACAGTCAACAGTCAACAGTTAGCAGTCAACAACCAACAGTTAGCAGTCAACAACCAACAGTCAACAGTCAGCAACCTTTATGACACAGCAGCAAACTTGGAGTCAGCGTTTTGAGTCAGCGTTACATCCTATTATCGCTAATTTCAACGCTAGTATAAATTTTGATATTGAATTAATTGAATACGACCTTACGGGTTCAGTTGCTCATGCCAAAATGTTAGCGAAGTGTGACATTATTCCAGCAGAAGAAGCCGAAAAACTTGTTGCTGGTTTAGAGCAAATTCGCGAAGAATATCGTCAAGGGAAATTTCAACCGGGTATTGAATCGGAAGATGTACATTTTGCTGTCGAACATCGTCTGGTAGAAATTATTGGAGATGTTGGTAAAAAGCTTCACACTGCTCGTTCTCGTAATGACCAGGTAGGTACTGATACTCGACTTTATTTACGGGAGCAAATTCAACAAATTCGTCAAAAATTACGTTTTTTTCAGTGCGTGTTGTTAGATATTGCTGAAAAAAATGTTGAAACTATTATTCCTGGCTATACTCACCTGCAACGCGCTCAACCAGTTAGTTTAGCCCACCATCTTTTAGCTTATTTTGAAATGTCCCAGCGTGACTGGGAGCGTCTGGGAGATGTTTATCGACGTGTAAATATTTCCCCTTTGGGTTGTGGAGCTTTGGCTGGGACTACTTTTCCTATTGACCGACACTATACTGCTCAGTTATTACATTTTGATGCTGTTTATGCAAATAGTCTTGATGGTGTTAGCGATAGAGATTTTGCTATAGAGTTTCTGTCTGCGGCTAGCATAATTATGGTTCATTTAAGCCGTTTTTCTGAAGAAATTATTCTTTGGGCTTCGGAAGAGTTTGGCTTTGTTAGTTTACTCGACAGCTGTGCTACTGGTTCGAGTATTATGCCGCAAAAGAAAAACCCCGATGTTCCGGAATTGATTCGAGGAAAAACTGGACGAGTGTTTGGTAATTTGCAAGCGCTACTGGTAGTAATGAAGGGGCTTCCTTTAGCATATAACAAGGACTTACAGGAAGACAAAGAAAGTATTTTTGATAGCGTGAATACTGTTAAAGCTTGCTTGGACGCGATAACTATTTTGCTGAGGGAAGGTTTAGAATTTCGCTCTCACCGATTAGCTGAAGCTGTTACTCAAGATTTTTCTAATGCTACTGATGTTGCTGACTACTTAGCAGCAAGAGGTGTTCCTTTCCGCGAAGCTTATAATCTTGTGGGTAAAGTAGTTAAAACAAGTCTTGCTGCTGGTAAGCTTCTCAAAGATTTAACTTTAGAAGAGTGGCAACAACTGCATCCTAAATTTGAAGCGGATATTTATGAGGCTATTGCACCACGACAAGTAGTTGCTGCTCGTAACAGTTATGGTGGTACGGGTTTTGCGCGAATCAAAGAATCACTTGAATTTGCACGCAAGCAACTGTCGGAATAAATTTTGTAGTGCGAGCATCTTGCTCGCATTTCGTCAAAACTTAGCTATCTTGCTCGCATTTCGTCAAAACTTAGCTATCTTGCTCGCATTTCGTCAAAACTTAGCTATCTTGCTCGCATTTCGTCAAAACTTAGCTATCTTGCTCGCATTTCGTCAAAAACTTAGCTATCTTGCTCGCATTTCGTCAAAACTTAGCTATCTTGCTTGCATTTCGTCAAAAGCTTAGCTATCTTGCTCGCATTTTTTTATAGCTACCTACGCAAAATTTTTGTGCGATATAGAAGCCAGTGGTCAGGAGTAATAGATAACAACTGACAACTGACAACTAAATTAAGAAGCAAGACAAAACAATTTAGCCCTCAGCATCCATTGCTGCTGCGCCCTCTTCTTCCTCATTCTTAGGCGGTCTTTGTTGCATTCTTCTCTGCATTCGCCCTGTAGTAGTTCGTTTACGAAATTTCCGGGCATAAGCCTGGTTTCGTAGCGCCTTTTCTTTTTTGGGATTACGGCGCTTAGCCATGTTCACCTCTATGAATAAACAACAAAAAAAGCCTCCGGGGCATTATATAAGGCTACATTGGTTTTTAGATAATCTTGCCTATTTACACCATCGGCATATTTTAGACAAAGATTTATTTTACCTTATATGGGTTCCTAAGTCAATAATAGTCCCACGAATTTAGTCCAAGGAAATTAATTCAACAAAGAAATAAAATCCTTCCTTTAATAAACCGATTTACATTTTAATAAAATCAACCGGGTTTACCATAATTATTCACGAATTATTCAAGAGTGTTACGTTATTGAGGAAATGTCTACATTACTTCCATTGTTCAAGGCTCAGAAAGACTATATGTTGACAAGGTTGACAAATTATATAAAAGCGCGAATAAAGGATAGTATATTGTGAATCTTGCAATTCATGATAGTTCTGCTTGAGAGCGATTGATTAAGTATTTTTACTGCATAGGTATATATAAATACACCAAGTAGAAAAATAGTTGCTAAGATTGATATGTTCCACATCAATCGCTAGAATAAGTTCAAAACCACTCAAATAGAGTATAAAAGTTAACTTAATATCTATTAGTTAAGTTGATGTGAGTGGTAAGAACTGATAATTACAAGTTGATTACAAAAGGTACTTGAGGGTTGAAGTCTTGACTTTGTTCGCTGTAGGAGTACAGTCTACACGTAGTATATGGCGCTTTGGACAAACCGTCCTGGGGGTCATATTTCGACATCCGGTTCCTGGGACTAGCATTATCCCGATTTTGCCCGATGGTCGGATTGTGCTGATTCGGCGACGGGATAATGGTCGCTGGTCGCTACCTGGGGGAATGGTGGATTGGGGACAGGACATCCCGACAACAGTGGTACGCGAGTTGAAAGAAGAAACCGGACTTGATTTAGTTCAGATTCGGCGTCTGGTGGGAGTTTATTCATCACCCGACCGCGACCCCAGAATTCATTCCATTTGTGTTGTAGTGGAGGCTGATGTTACTGGCAATATGCAGCCTGAAGATACGATAGAAGTTATGGAAATTCAGGCATTTCCACTTGATGCTTTACCCCAGGAAGAAATGTCTCATGACCATACACAGCAGTTGCAAGATTACTTAAAAGGCTTGACAACACTGGCGTAATAATATACATATTTCCATTGTGAGAAAAAATTCTGAAATTGGGGAGCACTCCCCACTCCCTTATTCTCAATGCCCGTGAACTTATATGAATAGCTTATTTCTTAATTCCCGTATAAAACTTTCTAATGGCCTATTATTTTGGCGCGAAGCTGGTAGTGGAACTCCGGTAGTTTTATTGCATGGTGCTTGGAGTGATGGCAGCGAATGGGTATCGATGATGGAGTTTCTGTCGCTTGATTGCCACTGTTTTGCACCAGATTTGTTAGGTTTTGGAGAATCGGAAAGTCCAAATACTAATTATTCTATTGATTTGCAAGTAGATTGCTTGGCTGAGTTTTTGCGTGCTTTGAAGCTGGAAAGAGTGTATTTGGTTGGACATTCTCTTGGTGGTTGGATTGCTGCTAGTTTTGCAATAAAGTACCCTGACTTAGTTGCTGGAATGGTATTAGTAGCCCCTGAGGGTGTGGATGTCGATTCTAAGCAAAAGTATTATTTGAAAATGCAGCGGATAGTTAAGCGTTCACCATTTATATTTGGTTTGTTGCGGTGGCTTCGTCCAGTATTTTCTATTTTTGGCTGGGGTAGTAAGGTTGAAGAGGAATGGCGGTTGCGTCAAAAGTTACTAGAAAATCCAGTAGCTAGTCAAATGTTATACCTCCGTCGTTCGCCAGAAATTGAGTCGGAACTGTTGCAAAATAACTTGTATGGCATTGATGCACCAGTTTTGATTTTGCAAGGTGGTAAGGATTCTCCGGAAGCTCAAGCTATGAGTAAAGCATACGCACAATTACTGATGAGGTCTAATTTGAAAGTAATTGCTCATGGTGAAAGTAATTTACCTACTAGTTGCACTGGTGTGGTTGCTGGTGAGGTTCGTGATTTTCTTAAAGGTGTCTGGTAGGTTTTTTAGGTTTATCTAAGAGGGTGTTTATTAAAGAGAACATTAAGCATTATTCTTACCACAAACCAGGGAATAAATTCCCTGTCTAAAAGCTGAAGTCCTCTAAAAGAGGACTGAATACTGCATTAGAAAAAGATATTTTACAAAACTTAAGATATTTCTAAAAAACTTGTTTTTTAGTCCTCTTTAGAGGACTTTAGCTTTCAGACAGGGAATTGATTCCCTGGCTTTTGGTATAAATGAGCGATGCTTAATATTTTATTTATAAACACCTTTTAAGCGCAAATATCTTTTTCGTCCCAGCATAAGAAACCCCACGTTGGGGGTTGGGTTTGATTGACTGGAGCTAATAATCAATACCTTCGCCAAAAATAAAGAAGGCTTTCTGTAGTAGAGTTGTTGTTACCACAACCACAACTCGTGCATCCACAGAAAGCCCATGCCAGATATATTAGCATTTTTTTTTACCTTACAATTGG
>JAESGU010000039.1_pt1 | contig 131458 bp, 127 predicted proteins | sample 9266271 | NCBI WGS metagenome assembly JAESGU01 (sample SAMN15740544, study PRJNA653495) | algae metagenome | isolation source: Scytonematopsis contorta HA4267-MV1 and co-occurring heterotrophs from mud... | place: USA: Palolo Valley Trail, Honolulu, Hawaii | collected 2009-07-25 | reverse complement strand
TACGACACGCGGCCACGAATTGATACAAAATTTTACCCAACTCAAGAGCCGTAACCCTATAAATTACGTAAACTTTTGGACAAGATATGGTTCATAATTTGGTCACGCAAGAGGTAAAAGCACAGCATCTGCTTCCAAAAAAAACGCCTAACTTGGTCTTTGTTATTTGGGTCTAATAATCCTGTATCTACTGTATCCCCAAGTCCCTGTGCTACGTGACGTGCCATATTTAAATAGCTGTCTAAATGCTGGTCTACCCTTCCACTAACCTCGTTTTGTAACTTCAAAGCCATATCATTAACTGCTTTTTGTCCGTTACGCATGGATATATACCCAGTCAATCCTACTGCTGCAAAAATTTGTAGCACGAAGGGGACGATTAATACGAATCTTAAAGGTAGAGGTTTTCCTAGTTTTATATTAAATTTACTCATTCTGGGTATTTGTCAGATTTCTCGATGTCCTGAGTTAGAGTACCCACAAAGTAATTTGTAATTCGTAATTCGTTGTTTAAAACGAACTAATCCAAATATTTCTTCAGATGAAAGCAAGAATATTATTTCAATTTAAGTTTACTTGTGCATCGATATATAACCATAGATATATATATTAAATCATTAAAAGGTAGCTCTTTATTTATATACTAAACGAAGTTTGGAGGACGCCACCCTTGGCTACGAACCTTTACATTGTGCCAGTTGCGTAGTGGTATCTGTATTTAACATCTTATTAAATTGTATCTGGGTCAATATTTAATTCCCGCAGTTTAGCAGCCAATCGTTCGGCACGTTGAGCTTCCTGTTCGGCTCTTTGAGCTTCTTGTTCGGCACTTTCCTCTGGTGTCGGAACTAGCTGTCCTTCTTTAGTAAAAAATCGCACTAATCCCTGATAAATCCCCAAATACAACCCTAATTGTTCACTCCATAAATGTCCTTCCGTATTTGCTTGTAAAGACTCATATTTCCCGTCTACTAAATGAAAACCTGCAAATTCCAAAGTTTCTGGGTCGAACCAAAAATAATCTGGTGTACGGAAAGTATTTTGATATAGTGTTTTCTTTAAGTTTTTATCTGTATTTGCTGTTGTTGGCGATAATATTTCTAATATAAAATTTGGGTATTTTCCTTCTTCTTCCCAAACTGTCCAACTTTTGCGAGTTTTGCGTTCAGCGTCTAGTACGACAAAAAAATCTGGACCTCTAAAATCTTCTGATTTACTTTTCTTTAAACTGTAATAAATTGTCAAGTTACCAGCAGCATAGAAATCTGTTCTATCTCGCCATAACCATTTTAAACATTTTAGTAAAAGGATTATTTCCTCTAAATGCAGTTCTGTTTCCAAGGGTGGCTCATCGCTGTATAAATCACTTGGAGGAAGAATAACATTTTTTTCGATATCTTGGATAGTATTTTCAGAAATTTCTAGCTCTTTAGTGATAGACATAGCAATATTACTGTATCCAAATATTTATACATTTATTTTAGCTGTTTAATTCATACTACAAGCTTTTTGAGTTAATCACTAAAAGTTGGTAAACATCCATTTGGGTAATGCTTTAAAATATCAGGAGCTAAATGAGGAGTTACATGGGATGTAAAAGCCACAAGTTCTACCTGACCTTTATTGTTGACTATCCATCCCTGTGCTTCGACAATTTTTGAAGTCGCTGTGGTGGGAGAAACCTTTTCATTTTCCTCTGATAGTCTCTCCCCTTCTGTTTCTAACACTCTTTGACTTTGAATGCTGGGATTTAATCGCCAATCTTCCCAAGCTGTTTCTGCTGTAAAAACATCAAAAGGAGTGGGTGCGATACCTCCGCGTCCTGTAATAATAAAACTGCTATTATAAGCACGAGCACAGAAGTTTTGGTTAATTAAACCTGCTGCATTAACTAAATATTGAGGTAACTCAGCCACACCTCGATTGGGGTCTACATCAGGTGTGTTAATTTGTACTATTCCGCTCAAAGAGGGATTTTGCTCTGAGAAAGCTGTGATATCGTTGGTGGGAAGTTTTTCAGGGTTTAATTGGTTGAGACGTTGTAATTCTTCTCGGGTACGTGGTTGCATACCAAAAATACCAAACGCATCAATTATAATTTTGCCACCAGTACCCTTGAAAGCATTTGCGATAATGTCGTTATTACCATTAGGAAAGCCAACTATAAAACCATTGGGAGTCTTGATGGTGATGTTACCACCGTCACCTGCTTGTTGTTGAGTACCTGCTGTGGCTGAGATAAGACTATTGTTGTCTAGCAACAGCAAATTAGTTGGATTTAATCTAATATTCCCTCCGTTACCTGAAGTAGATGTTGCGATTAGTCTACCCTCATTTTCTAAACGGATTATGGGAGAGGTGATTTCAATGTCTCCTGTTCTTCCGAAACCTGAAGAATCCACAAATAAACTACTGTTAAATCCAAATGTCAAATTTCTTCCAGAAATATTTACAAAATTATTTGCATCAATTTTAATATTTCCCGCATTTCCTTGTCCAAAAGTACTTGCAGAAAGTCTTGCATCATCGCTTAAGGACAAAGACCCACTTGAGATATTTATGTTGCCCCCATTACCAACTGCTCCTGTGCCCAATTGACTACCTATTCCACTGGTAGATGTCCCTTCTTTCCCAGCAATTATTACAGCACCCGTGACATCTACTTTTACATTTCCCGCATTTCCCTGTCCTGCTGGTTGCTTGTCTGAGGCTTCACTAACAATGGTTTGTAACTGAGAACTATTTTTCAAAGATAGAGAAGAAGCATTTATGTTGATATTGCCTCCTTTTCCTACACCCCCTGCTTCCACTGTACTGAAAATACCACTATTATTAATCAGTTCTACAAAATCAGACGCACGCACATCTACATTTCCCGCATTTCCTTCTCCAAAAGTGCTTGAAACAAGCGCAGCACCATCGCTTAACGACAAAGACCCACTTGAGATATTTATGTTTCCCCCATTGCCAACTGCTCCCAGACGCAATTCACTACGAATTCCACTGGCTACTTTATTTTTTACCCCATTAATTGTTACAGCACCCGTGACATCTACTTTTACATTTCCCGCATCTCCTCGTCCTGCTGCTTGATTGTTTGAGGCTTCACGAACAACGGTTATTAACTGAGAACGACCTTTCAAAGATAAAGAAGCTGCATTTATGTTGATATTACCTCCTTTTCCCACACCCCCTGCTCCCACTGCACTGGAGATATCACTATCAATCAGTTCTACTAAATTAGACGCACGCACATCTACATTCCCCGCATTTCCTTCTCCAAGAGTGCTTGCACTTAGTGCTGAACTATCGCTTAAGGATAATAAGCCACTTGAGATATTTATGTTTCCCCCATTGCCAACTGCTCCCGTGCCTAATTGACTAAAAATTCCATTGGTAAATTTATTTTTTACCCCACTAATTGTTACAGCACCCGTGACATCTACTTTTACATTTCCCGCATCTCCTCGTCCTGCTGCTTGATTGTTTGAGGCTTCACGAACAACGGTTATTAACTGAGAACCATCTTTCAAAGATAAAGAAGCTGCATTTATGTTGATATTACCTCCTTTTCCCACACCCCCTGCTCCCACTGCACTGAAGATACCACTATCAATCAGTTCTACTAAATTAGACGCACGCACATCCACATTTCCCGCATTTCCTCCTCCAAAAGTACTTGTGGAAAGTTGAGCACCATTTGTAATTCTGAGGGAGTGAGTGATGATATTAACGTTACCACTATTGCCAACAGCCCTATTATTCACGTTATTTTCTATACGAGTATTCTGCCCATCAATTTGGGTCTCTCCTGTCGCATTTAGATTAATATCTCCAGCCTGCTTACCTACAGCATCAGTACCCGTCTCTATCCCAGTACTGATTCGGCTCCCTCCCAAAACGTTCAAATTTCCAGCATTGACTGCAATGCTACCACCACCATCGCTTGTTGTACTAATTCTGCTTTGATTATTTAGGGATATGTCAGAGCGAACAACGCTATTAGGAAAATTCAAACTTAGATTATTGTTATGTAATTGTAAACCGACAGTTCCTTCTGTTGCTAACCCACCCAGTTGCACTTGTCCACCTGGAGCAGTTAATCTTCCAGCATCCAAACTTACATTACCACCCACCAATGCTAAAGTCTTACCTTTGGATACCGTTAGACCAACGATTTGGTTTCTATCATTTCTTCCCTGGGACTGATTGACTATATTACCGGGATTATTCCCTAACTGCAAACCGATAGGAACATTGATTGTTAGTAAAGGATTAGAAGATTGAGGATTTACTGCACTAAACTCAAACCCATCTGCAAATTTTAAGCTGTTTGCTGTACTTCCAATAAACGAACCACCTATATCTAATCGTGCATTTTGTCCAAAAACAATCCCATTCGGATTAATCAAAAACAAATTCGCATTTTCGTTAGCACGAATCAACCCATCTATATTAGATATAGTCTCACCCGTGACTCGCGTTACTATATTCTGAATATCTCTTTGATTATTAAAATAGGCTGTCCCATTCATAGGGACAGAAAACTCTTTAAAACTATGAAATAAATTACTTCCAGCTTGAGTCCCACCTTCAATAAACTGAATATTATTTTGCAATCTAACTTGAGAATTATTTGGTAATGTCGTGTCTGGAGTAATTTGAGCGAGTACATTATTTGCTGTAAAAATAATTGTACTACCTGTGATAATTCTAATTAAGAAGAAAAATCCCAATTTCATAAACACCCCATTTAAATCAATACCATCGTATTACCTATTGGGGTAGTTATAATTAGGTTATGCAATATTACTGTAATAAAACTATGCCTAGACTGTCGATTTAGGCAATAGCGGTCGTTGTTTCTGTTAAGATTTGTCTCACAATAAATTCAAAATTACCTCATTCTTTAATTTTGAATTTTGAATTTTGAATTTTGAATTGTTAAGGTCATTAGAAAAAGTTGAAGTGAGTTAAAATGTATATACCACGGTTCTTGATGGTCTTTTATTTTCGTCCATTTCTCTTTTGAAACTTCTGCTTGCAGGTGGTAGTCTTGTTTATTGGTAGGAGGGCTATGAAGCTTAAGATAAAGCGTCATGCGATGCGGTGTTTCGTTTGCGTGAGCTATCCAACCAGGAAAGGTATTTTCCAGGGAGGGGTCTGAGGTCAAAGTTAGATGATGGGCACGAATACCTACATACGCTAGCTGCTCTGGTATTGGTTCTATAACCTTTAAACTACAACCCCAGTCTATAGCTTCTATTGAATTTGCAGAAATCGCTTTAGCTGGACAAATATTTTTACATTCAGTTAGTTGGGCTACTGTGGCTGTCTCGGGCCGCTCGAAGATGTTTATTTTAGAATTATAAGCAATTACCTTACCATCAGAAAGTACCAAGAGATTTTTGCAGATGCGATAAGCTTCTTCCATATCGTGACTGACAAACAAAGTAATACCTTGGTAAGTTGAAAGAATTTCTAATAACTGATTTTGGATACAGCTACGCAAATAGGCATCAAGAGCGGAAAAAGGTTCATCCAGGAGGAGAGCTTCTGGTTCAATTGCTAAAGCTCTAGCCAAAGCGACTCGTTGCTGTTGACCACCCGAAAGTTGATGAGGATAGCGATTTTCTAAACCTTCTAAATGAAAGGTGACGATTTTATTTGCTACTCGTAGTTGTTTATCTGTTCTTGATAAAAGTTGTTGTTTAGATAGTTGTCCATACTCCAATCCAAAAGCAATATTTTCAACTACTGTCATGTGAGGAAACAGAGCGTAATTCTGAAATACAAAGCCTACTCTGCGAAATCTAGAAGGTAGATTTATATTTTGTTCGGAGTCGAATAACACTCGTCCATTTAAAACAATTTTACCCTTGGTGGGAGTTTCTAAACCAGCAAGACAACGAAGAGTCATACTTTTACCAGAACCAGATGCTCCCAAAAGCCCTAAGGGGTCGTTATTGGTATTGAACGCAACACCAAGTGTAAAACCTGTGTTTTGCTTTTCTATATCCATCTCCAAGCAAGAAGATGTTTTTTTATATATAATTTTTTTGGCTCTAGATTTTGGATAAATAAGCTGATAACAATACTTAAAAAAAATATTTATTTTAGATTGCAGAAAACTCCAAAATTTTAAGTTCAGTAATTTGTTCAAAAAAGATAAATTACGCTTATTAACTCTTTTATGAAACCTCCATTGTTGTTGGTTAGATAAATAATCTACAGCAACCATGACCCCTAAGGAAATTGCTACAATTATTATCACCCAAGCATATGCTTGATGCATCTGACCACCTTCTGATGCAAAAAATATAGCAATAGGAATAGTTTGAGTTTTTCCTGGGATATTTCCTGCTAACATTAAGGTAGCACCAAACTCCCCTAAAGCGCGAGCGAAAGCTAGAATAGTTCCAGCAACAATTCCAGGCATTGCCAAAGGGAGGGAAACTCTCCAAAATACAGTCCATTCAGAAGCACCTAAAGTCCTAGCAGCACACAACAGATTTTGGTCAATTTGTTGAAAAGCTCCCATTACCGTTTTATACATTAACGGAAAAGCAACAACTGTTGATGCAATTACCGTCGCTGTCCAAGAAAAGATGATGCTTATTCCTAACTGTCGCAATATCTTTCCAATTAAACTATGTTGACCAAATATTACCAGTAAAAAGAATCCCAATACTGTTGGAGGTAAAACCATCGGTAAAGTTAACAAACCGTCAACCAATCCTCTCTTATTTCCTTTGTAATTAGCCATCCAGTAAGCAACTGCAATTCCTAAAAAGAAAGTAATAAAAGTTGCTGCAAAAGAAGTTTTTAAAGATATCCATAAAGGAGATAAATCAAAATCATTCATGAGATAATTCCTTATTAATAATTAATAAGATGTCGAACTATTGGGAGATTTTTTAGTTAGAATAAACCCATATTTTTCAAACACATTCCCCGCTTTCTCACTTCTCAGAAATTCAACAAATTCTTTTGCTGCTGCTGCGTCTTTACTATTTTTTAGTACTGCTACCGGATAGATAATAGGAGAGTGAGAATTTTCTGGTGCTGTAGCGACAATTTTAACTTTATCTGATTGTTTAGCTTCTGTTTCGTAAACTATCCCAGCATCTACATTACCTGTTTCCACATAAGTTACAACCTGACGAACATCTTTTGCGAAGACTGCTTTTTGTTTAATAAGTTGGGAAATACCCAAAAAATTCAAAGTTTCCTCAGCATATTTACCTACAGGTACGCTACCAGGTTCACCTAAAGCGACTTTTTTGACATCTGCTTTTAGTAAATCTTGAAAGTTAGAAATATTGGTAGCTGTCTTAGGTACTATCAACACAACTTTGTTTTGCAGCAAATTTTTTCGGCTATCGTCTAACAAAAGTCCTTGCTTTTGCAAAGCATCAACTTGTTTAGAAGCAGCAGAGATAAAAACATCAACTGGTACACCTTGTTGAATTTGTTGTTGTAATGCTCCAGCTGAACCAAAATTGTAAGTAATATTAACGTTCGGTTTTTCTTGCTGATAGATTTTCTGGATATCCGTCATTGATTCTTTGAGACTAGTAGCAGCGGATATCGTTAAATTTGTTTGCGGTGGTGTTGCTGAACTAGAAAATGAGTTTGCTTGACCACAACCAACTACAAACAAACATAATAATGGCAGTAATTTTACGTAATTAGAAATTTGCATATTAGTAAAAAGTGTATTGTTTACATGTATTTTTTTATATATGTCCGCAAACAGAACAATTGTGGTCACGATAAATCTTAAATTTGCGGAAAGTCATTTCACGTAGATTGCAAGTCAATAAACTTCCTTTAAGAGGTTCACCAATTTGAGAAAGAACCTTAATTGCTTCCATTGCTCCTAAACAACCAACCATTCCGGAAACAGCTCCAAAAACAGGAAACTGTCGCTTCCAAACGCTTGAAGGTTCTGGATATAAGCAAGATAAGCATGGTGTTTCTCCGGGGATAATAGTGGTGATTTGAGCTTCTAGTTCGTACATAGCGCACTCAATAATTGGTTTTCGCTGACGGACTGCTTCTGCGTTCATAGAATAACGTTCTTGAAACAGTGGAGCGCAATCTACAACTAAATCAACCATTCCCACTAACCTTTCAGCATTATCGGGTGAGATATTTTCACCGATAGCTTGAATTTCTATATTTGGATTAAACACAAATTCTTGTTCTAGCATCGATATCATAACTGGCATACCACCAAACGCGATACTTCCAAGTTTCAAAAATGTAACTGCTATTTGAAATAAATACTGTATTTTGTATTTATTAGTCATCTTTAATATTTACCTCCATACTTTTATTTAATTATGGATATGACCGCAAATTGGGCAGTTTTTTTGATGTTGGATACGCAAATGCTTAAAAATATTGTTTTCTAAATCAAAGAACCAAAGTTTATTTAGTAGAGGTGTTCCAAAACCTGTGATAGTTTTTATCGCTTCCATCGCAGCCATTGAACCAACAATTACTGGTCCTGGTCCAATTGCTGGGAAAACTTTGATGTTAGTCCACCAGTCTGGTTTTTCTGGATAAATACAAGCTAAACAAGGTGTTTTACCGGGTATAAATGTAGTTACATAACCTTCTGTGCTATACATTGCTGCCATTACTAATGGCTTACCTTGTTTTACTGCTTCCTGATTCATCAAATAACGTTCTTCAAATAAAGGTGCCCCATCTACAATTAAGTCTGCTTGAGATACTAAGGAAGTAATATTTTTTTCGTTGACATTTTCTGGAACTGCAATAACTTCCATCTCAGGATTAATTGCTTGCAATTTCTCAACAAATACTTCAGTACAGGGTCTATCTAAATCTGAAGGTAGAGCTAATTGCATTCGGTTTAAATATTCTGGTACAATATGACCACCGTGTGCTATTACTAATCTGCCAACTCCAGCACGAGCCAAATTCATTGCGACTGTTCCACCCACTCCACCAACCCGAGAAATCATAACGGTGGAAGCTTTGAGTTTACGTTGAGATTCTAAACCAAATCCAGACATGCGAATTTGACGTGAATAACGTTCTAACTCAAATTGATTAAAATCCAATTGTACGACCATTTTTAATTATCCCAATACTGTATGTTTGTTAATTTGAGCGAAGTGATTGACTAAGGATTTTGGATTTTATATTGCTAATTTCTCCAATCCAAAATCCTAAATTCATTAGCCCCCTGCTATTGCAGGAATAATATAAACTTCGTCACGTTCTCCCAATACAGTATTCTCTTTGTCTAATTCGTTAATATGTACATCGTTTACAAAAATAGCAAGATGGGATTTTATCTGACCATTTTCGTTATATAGCTGTCCCTGAAGCTTGGGAAACAGTTTATCCATTTGTTTAAAAATTTCTGCTACGGTGTTACCGTTTATTTCTATACTGCTACGACCATCAGTAAAACGACGCAGAGTAGCTGGGACGTAAATCTTAGACATATTTATCTCCTTGATGTTAGTTTTACTTTCTTGATATTGCTGTGATACCGCAAATCACTATATAACTTCTATAGGAATACTGATTTCAGATTATGCAAGCTCTGGAGTAAAAGACGCCTTTTCATTCAGCTTCAAAATTAATCTTTGTACCCGGATATCATCGCGATTTAGGGGTAGGGGTATGCTAGCTAATCGCCTTTTTGTATAACCCAGAGCGGGAGCAAAAATTGCCTTTCTTTAGCGAGGGAGTGATAAAAATTCAACTGGAAGACTTTGCAACCTGTGAGGTATAACATTTTGTGTAGAAGCAACAAGTTCTACTTGTCCTTTGTCATTAACTATCCATCCCTGTGCTTCTATTATGGGAGTCCTGGGTGAAGTTTCTTTACTCTCCCTTGGTAACACTCTCTCCTGTTGACCTCTTTCTCTAATCACTGGGTTAATTCTCCAATCTTCCCAAGTGGTTTCTCCCGCAAACACATCAAAAGGAGATGATGCTATACCTCCACGTCCTGTAATAATAAAACTGCTCGCATAAGCACGAGCACAAAAGTTTTGGTTAATTAAAGCTGCTGCATTTACTACATATCCTGGTAATTCAGCTATCCCTCTGCTGGGGTCTACATTAAGTGTACTAATTTCTACAGTACCGCTTAGCTCTGATGTTCTACCATTAGCAGTGATTTCACCTTTAAGAATTTCTGGATACCAAGACTGTCTACCAAAAACACCTTCAGATTTAATCGTTACTCTACCCCCACGGAAGTCAGTGGAGTTAGCATTGATGCTGCTATTATCCAATACTGCTAATACTTCAGTATTAATATTAATATTACCCCCAATGACGTTTCGTCCTGTTGCATTAGTGGTTATTTTGCTACCTTCACGTAAGATTAAATCTGTTGAATTTAATGTAATAGTCGCTTGGGGTTTGTTGGGGTCTTTGTTGATGCTTTGAGTGTTAGCATTGAAAATAGTATTGCTGTTTAACTGGATAGAGTCAGCATTGATAGTTAAATTTCCTGCATTACCTTCTCCACTTGTTTTAGTACTGATTTCTGCTCCGTCTTGTACCGATAACTTCGGGGTCTCTATTTTTAATTCTCCCCCATTCCCTGTTTGACCTCTACCTGTTTCAATAAACAAACCACTGGTATCCCGATTGTTTTTGACCGAACGACCAACTAATTCAACTTTTTTTGTGGCAATTACAGTCAAATTTCCCCCATTACCAGGACTAAAAGTCTTAGCGCTAACTTCTGCACCACCCTCAACCAATAACTCCCCTGTATTAATTGTGATATTCCCTGCTGTTCCTTTTGCATCAGGAAAAGCTACTGCTAATAAACCACTACGAGAATTACCATCTGGGGAAGTACCACTTAATTTTATAAATTGATTTGCATTGATGTTTAAATCCCCTGCGTTACCTACAGCACTTGTACTAGCACTAACCAATCCCCCATTCTGAACTGTTTGCTGTGCTTCCAATAAACGAACCACCTATATCTAAACGCGCATTTTGTCCAAATATAATCCCACTTGGGTTAATCAAAAACAAATTAACATTCTCCGACACACGAATTAACCCATCTATATTAGATATAGCCCCACCCGTTACTCTTGTTAATATATTTTGAATACCTGTGGCATGTTTAAAATCAACTATGCTATTTGTTGGTACAGAAAAATCTTTAAAACTATGAAATAAATTACCCCCTGCTTGAGTCCCACCTTCAATAAATCGAATATTGTCTTCTAATCTAATTTGAGAATTATTAGGTAATGTAGTGTCTGGTGTAATCTGAGCTAATGTACTATTATGACTAAAAAGAATCCCACCGCTTATGGTAATTCTAATTAAAAGGAAAAATCCCGATTTCATAGACACCCCATAAACGCTACCGTTACATATTGGAACAGTTGAAACCAGATTATGCTATTTTACAGAGAAAAAATAATTTCTCTCATATTTTCTCACAGTAATATGAGTACCTATTGTCATGTTAATACATAGATACTTGTTTATTTTTGATGATAATTAGAATTTTTAGGTAATAGCGGTAGCAGTTTCTATTAAAATTTGCCTTACCTGAGCGTGAGTTAAATAAGGATTAGCGCTTAACATCAAAGCGACAACACCAGCAACGTGAGGAGTAGCCATAGATGTTCCGTTTTTTAATCCATATGCGTTGTTACCAGCAAGAGTAGATAAAATTTCTTTACCAGGAGCCATTACGTGATGCATTTGACTATCATCACCAGCTAAATTAGAAAAGCTCGCTATAAATTCGTTACGGTCAAGCGCTCCCACTGAGAATCCGTATTGGGTCGCAAATCTAGCAGGATTTTTAGGTAAAGGTTGTTTTTGGTTACCAGCAGCACCAACCACAATCACATTTCGATTAGCTGCATAAGCTATTGCATTTTCTACGTCACTTGGAACTGAGTCTTCGGGGTAACTTAAACTCATATTAATCACACTAGCACCATTATCCACAGCATAGCGAATCGCTCTGCTTAATCTTCCAGTGAACTTATCTTCATTATTTGATATTCTAATTGGCATTATTTTGGAGTCATAAGCTACACCAGTGATACCGAAACCGTTATTAGATGCTGCTATTGTTCCTGCTATGTGAGTTCCATGACCACTGGTATCTGCGACATTGTTATTATTTAAAGCAAAGTTCCAGCCGTTCACATCATCTATATAACCATTTCCATCATCATCAATACCATTACCTGCTATTTCTCCAGTGTTATGCCAAATATTATCTCTTAAATCTTCGTGGTTAATATCAACCCCACTATCAATTACTGCTACTGTAACACCTTGTCCAGTGAATCCTTTTGCCCAAGCAGCACCTGCTTTTACCATATCGTTACTCCAACTGTTACCTCCCGTAGTTGCAACATCTGCAAACCTTCTTGTTAAACCTATTGCTCTAGCAACAGCTGCACTTGCATCCACTAGACCATAGCCGTACGTAGAGTTAAATTTTTCATCAGTTAAATTGTTTGGTGTCAAGTTGATGTTGAGGTGTTCGTTAGAGGTAGACTGGCAATAGTTGTTTATATCAAGACTGTTAAACCATTCTGTAAAATTGTTTTTAGTAGAATCAACGGTTTTCTGACGCGCATTATTTAAAGTATTAGCTGCAAAATCTTTTGTTGTTAGAGGTGTGGCTGATATATGTAGATTATAGTTGATATTATTATTTCCTAAAAAACTGTAAACTCTCACGAAATAATTACCACTATCTAATGTTGTACTGATTGATTTAGACTGTGAATCGTTAGAATAAGAAGTAGCAATGATTTCATTTTTATCTACTAGGTTATTACAATTATAATCTTTAATTATTTGTACTTCAGTTTCTGAAATCTTTCCATTTATGTTTAAATTTAAACTACTACGATTACTCAAATTGAATTTATAAAAATTATTTATTCCCGTTGAGTCAATCGAATCTCTAAATGTTTGAATACTAGAATTAAGATTATTTATATCTCTAGCTCTACCTAAAGTATTATCTAATATCATCGATTTATTTCTAGATAATTATAATAGAATTTTTGTAGAGACTAAAAATATTTAGTCTCTACTGTATATCATTTGGTACTCAGCCAATTTATAGTTAGACTATTGCCTGAAAACCTTTTAACAAGTACAAATCAATTCGTCTTACGCTATCATTAATGACAGCTATAATGATACGGACGATATACAACGCAAGTACGTTTTTTAGGTTGAGGACGAGGATGGTGATATCCACAGCCACCTGCTACTTCTTCCAAATCGTTATCGTTTAACTCAACTACTTCTGATGCTACTGCTAGATTCATTTTTGTTTCTTGATTGTTAATAGACATTTGCTTTTCCCTTTGTTGTGTTGTTTGTTTTTTGCTGTCGAAGGTTTTCTTTTCCCTTTTGTTTTTCCTATTGGAGTAGTCCGAATCTGATTATGCAATTTTGGACTAAACCTTAAACGAAAAACTCTTCAAATCTTTTGACGCTATCATTAATGACAGCTATAATAATATGGACGATATACAACGCAAGTACGTTTTTTGGGTTGAGGACGAGGATGGTGATATCCACAGCCACCCGCTACTTCTTCTAAATCGTTATCATTCAACTCAACTACTTCTGATGCTACTGCTAGATTTAATTGTGTTTCTTGATTGTTGGTAGACATTTGCTTTTCCTTTTTTGTGTTGTTTGTTGTTGTTTCTAGAAGGTTATTGTTTTTTTCCTTCTGTTTTACCTGTTGGGGTAGTCAAAATAAAATTATGCATTCTGGATAAAATTTAAAATACAATACTCTTGAAATATCGCTTTTCGTCATCTTTTTGCTTCACTACTATATATAGAGAAAGTTCCACGAATTTTGCAATTGGGTAAAATTTGCTTCATTAACTGGATATCTGATTGAATTCAGAACCAAGAAATTTTAGCCTGCAAGTATCAAGCTAATATCTAGCTAGCGCATATTATCTCAGCTGATTAAAACCATTCATGTGAAATTTTGCTTCGTTAGCTGGATATCTCATTGAATTCAGAACCAAGAAATTTTAGCCTGCAAGTATCAAGCTAATATCTAGCTAGCGCATATTATCTCAGCTGATTAAAACCATTCATGTGAAATTTTGCTTCGTTAGCTGGATATCTCATTGAATTCAGAACCAAGAAATTTTAGCCTGCAAGTATCAAGCTAATATCTAGCTAGTGCATATTATCTCAGCTGATTAAAACCATTCATGTGAAATTTTGCTTCGTTAGCTGGATATCTCATTGAATTCAGAACCAAGAAATTTTAGCCTGCAAGTATCAAGCTAATATCTAGCTAGTGCATATTATCTCAGCTGATTAAAACCACTCATGTGAAATTTTGCTTCGTTAGCTGGGTAATGTAATTAAGTTCAGGGACATAACCAGGGATTCAGCAAGAAAATTATTCAGTTTGCATGGTTCGATTTTTCATCCCTAATTTGCTTGAGCTTCATCAGCTATGTTATCTACGTTATTATATCTAGGACACCGGGCTGATTTTTCGGCTGCTTTAAGGTGCGATCGCGAAACGATGTTGCTTGATTGAGGATGACCTCAGTACCAAACTTAATCGTATTACTCAGCTAATGAACCGAAATTTCACATGACCACTTTTAGTTACCTGAGATAATATGCGCTAGCTAGATATTAGCTTGATACTTGTAGACTTAACTTCTCTTCCCCAACTTGATTGCATTACTCAGCTAATCCTAGTTTAAAGCCATATAACTATATAGCGATATAGATATTTATTAAGTCGTTAAAAACAATATTTTATTTTAATGTTAAACGAAATTTGAAAAATAATCTTGTGTTTTGATTGGTAAATGAATAAGAACGAGGATTGTTGGTGGGAACCATTGTTTCCCGTTTGGTGAAATTGCGAAATTTAGGGGTGACAGAGATGGAGATATTGAAAGAAGTTATTTAAATCCTTTTGATATCGTTCATAATATCCCTCAAGATGAAATTAAAGAATTTGTTAATAGAAATTATACTTAATCGGAAAACAGTTGGCAATAGAAGAATTGGATAAACTTAAAGCAGGGTGTGAGTTAGTTAATTGTATACCCCAAGCTTTATACATGATAGCTTCATACGTTAAAGGTTAAGGAGTATTATGTTAGAAGATATTCTTGCTAAATTACAGCAACTTAAATCAGTGAAAGACTTTTCATCCATAGATGCAACCTTTGAATTTAATTGGAAAGCTTTAGAACCTGAAGCAAAGCAGTTAGCTTGCTTATTAAGTTTGTTTGCACTTGCTCCCATTCCTTGGTATTTAGTCGAACTAGCAGTAAATGCTTGTGGTTTAAATTTTGATATGCAAGCAAACCGTGACGTTTTGACCAAATACTATATATTGCAAAAGGTTGAAGAAAATGTCTATGAAATACACGAAAATATCAAGAGAATTTTAAATAATAAACTTGAGGAATTATCTTTTTCTGCCCAACTAAAGCGTGGTTTTTGTCAAGCAATAGTAGCAGTAGCGAAAACTATTGACCAAAGACCCACTTTACAACAGATACTAGAGCTTAGCCCCGCTATACCTCATATTGCGGAAGCTGCTACGGTTTATTCTCATTGGCTTAGTGATGAAGATTTAATCTGCCCTTTTGTTGCTAATAGTAGATTTTACAAAGGACAAGGAAGTTACAAACAAGCACTATTCTGGCTAGAACAAAGTTTATCTGTCACTCAGGAGCGCTTAGGAGAACAACACCCAGATGTTGCTAATAGTCTCAACAACCTCGCACTACTCTACACATCCCAAGGACACTATAGCGAGGCTGAAACCTTGTATATCAAGGCTTTGGACGCGAGAAAACACCTCGTGGGAGAACAGCACCTGGATGTCGCTACTAGCCTCAACAACCTTGCACTACTTTACCATTCCCAAAGACGCTATAGCGAGGCTGAACCCTTGTATATCAAGGCTTTGGACATGAGAAAACGCCTCCTGGGAGAACAACACTCGGATGTTGCTACTACCCTTAACAACCTCGCTGGACTCTACAAATCCCAAGGATGCTATAGTCAAGCCGAACCCTTGTATATCCAGGCTTTGGGCATGAAAAAACGCCTTCTAGGAGAACAACACCCGGATGTCGCTACTAGCCTTAACAACCTCGCTGTACTCTACAAATCCCAAGGATGCTATAGTCAAGCCGAACCCTTGTATATTCAGGCTTTAGACATGAGAAAACGTCTTCTAGGAGAACAACACCCGGATGTCGCTACTAGCCTGAATAACCTCGCACTACTCTACACATCGCAAGGACGCTATAGGGAAGCTGAACCCTTGTGTATCCTAGCTTTGGATATTTTTGAAATAAAATTAGGTCATAACCATCCTAACACAATTACCTGTCGTGAAAATCTTGCTAGTCTTCGTTCTACTATTACCTCTGCTAATGTCGAAGAAATTATTGGTTTCAAAGATTGACGAAACGCATAGGCTTTTAAAGCTTTTAGCTTTTTACTCGTACATGAGCTTATATAAGTTAAATGCTAAAGCTAAACATTATGGTTTTACTGGTGATTCAGTTAAAATTCTTGATGAGAAACAAGACAGCAAGGGGAAACCAGTCTGGAACTGAGGGTTGGGTTAGCAGTAATTTTGTTAAGCTTAGTAAAGATAATATTTTTAATTCCGCTTTGATTATTGAATCTCCGTCACATCAATTCAAAATTCAAAATTACCTCATTCTTAAATTTTTAATTGTTCAGGTCATCTGGAAACACTGACAATAAACCTGTCAGATAAATTTATAGTTGTAGAGACGTTAACTCTTTTCTGCTGATAAACAGAATTTAAATATTTCGATGTCTAGATGTTTGAGCATCTAAATGCCAAGTAAACCTTTTTTACTCAATGAATATTCAAATTTCACTCAATGCTCTCAGTTTCCTTTTGTCTTCAGGTGCTGGAACCCAAAATAATTTTGGGGATGTCCTTCAGTATTTGCTTGTAAAGGTTCATATTTTCCGTCTACGAAATGAAAGTCAGCTAATTCTAAGCTCTCTGGGTCAAACCAAAAATAATCTTATGTAAGGAGGACAAAGGGAGTTTAGGTTACAACTATCAAGCTACTATCTAGCTAGCATATATTATCTCAATTGACTAAAATCAGTCATGTAAAATTTTGCTTCCTTAGCTGGGTGATGTAATAAAGTTCAGGGACATAACCAGGGACTCAGCAAGAAAATTGTTCCGTTTGCATGATTCGATTTTTCATCCCTAATTTGCTTGAGCTTCATCACCTATCATAATCTAGGACATCAGGCTGATTTTTCGGCTGCTTTAAGTAAGGTGCGATCGCAAAATGATGTTGCTTGATTGAGGAGTTTCCGAAGCTTGTTGAGTTTGAAAGTCCAAGAAAATTTAACTGGTTTCGTAGTGAAAGGTATAAGCTGTCAATTCCCCAAGCTTTAATCAAAATTTTTTTAGCATTTCATTCATCGAAGCTAAATTACAGAGACCCAACACCCAAAATTTCTTGATGACATCAGTCCCAGAACTTAATTGAATTTCCAGCTAACGAACCAAAATTTCACATCACCACTTTTAGTTAACCGAGATAATATGCGCTAGCTAGATATTAGCTTGATACTTGTAGACTCAACTCTGTTCATCCCCGAATTTAATCGTATTACCCAGCTAATGAACCAAAATTTCACATCACCACTTTTAGTTACCTGAGATAATATGCGCTAGCTAGATATTAGCTTGATACTTGTAGACTCAACTCTGTTCATCCCCGAATTTAATCGTATTACCCAGCTAATGAACCAAAATTTCACATGACCGCTTTTAGTTACCTGAGATAACATGCACTAGCTAGATATTAGCTTGATACTTGTAGACTTGAGTCTGTTCATCCCCGAATTTAATCGTATTACCCAGCTAATGAACCAAAATTTCACATGACCGCTTTTAGTTACCTGAGATAATATGCGCTAGCTAGATATTAGCTTGACACTTGCAGACTCAACTCTGTTCATCCCCGAATTTAATCGTATTACTCAGCTAATGATACGAAGCTTCAACCTCTGCTAATGATAAACTAAGCGCTTGTGCAACTTGTTCCAGACTCAGTCCCATATCCAATAGTCGAGATACAGCATTTAATCTCGCTTCTCGTTCTTGATTAGCACGTTGTCTTTCGGCTTCCTCTGGTAACAAAACTACATTACTTGCTTCATCATAAAATCTGAGCCAATTCGTACTATCATCTTCTACTGTGCCATTCCATGTTCCTAGCCACAATCCCAAGCTTTCACACCATAACCATCCCTGAGAATTTTCTGCTATTGGTTGGTAGCCTTTATCACTATCTAAATGCCACCCTTGAAGTGACTTTTCTTTGAAGGGATGAAATACAAAATAATCTTTGGTCTTAAATACTTTTTCGTAAAGGCGTTTTTTTTTCACCCAAGTCCTGCTCTTCTGTGGTGTCAGATAATAACTCAATAATTGTATCTGGATAACGACCATTTTCTTCCCATACGACCCAACCCAAGCGTGTTGGGTCTTTTTCCACATCCAAGACCACGAAAAAATCAGGCCCCTTAAAATCTCTATTTCTAGCTTGCTTACTACTATAGTAAACGAACATGTTCCCACCAACGAAAAAATCACTACGTTCACTCCAGTGATACTTGAGCGAACAAATCAGCAGGTTCATAGCGACACGGTGCCGATTGCTTTCCAAAGGTTCTCCGTCATCAAAAATTAAATCTTTTGGTGGCATTGGGGGTTGCCAATCCAAGGAGTCGGTTGCAATATCGGGTGGTAATTGGGTTGTTTCTGGTGACATCCAGTCCACTCTCAATCAATAATTTACAGGACTTTAGTACCATATTATCGTAGATAACATTCATCTCAATAATTTTTTACATTAATAAAACTCTATGCAATTCAAAATACTTTCCGGGAAGACCTCCGGTTTGCAAAATTAGAGTAAAACCCCTAATTATCTTGATTGTGCTTTTATTCATTTGCAACAGTCACAATATAAACAACTGAGTAAAAGTATCTTCCACAGAAAAAATTGGACAATTAAAATAATCCCTCAAAAAAACTTGATATGAACAAATCCCCAGTTTTCATAAATACTGACAAAATACGTGACCAAGATAGGGAAACAATCATCAACATAAATATATAATAAAACCCTTATAGATATACAACCTTCTAAGGAGTAACTGAAAATTTCATCCTATGACGACAATTTTATAATCTACTTTAACGACTCCTTTACGGTAAAATCTTTCTTATAATCAATAGTCCTTGTATCAACTACTGGAAAAAGCTTATGTTATATCTTATACTATTACTCTAAATCAATAAAACCCTTATTATATAGCACTTTCAGTATTAAATGTCAATAGATTAGCTAGTAAAATGAGTAAAAAAGAGGTATTAAAAAGTAAGAAGAAAATAAGAAATGGTATTTTTGATAACTTGTAGGATGTATACGTAGAAAGGGTGATAAATTGTGAAACCACGTAGGCACTTTGCTCAGCATTGGTTAAGGAGTGAAAAGGCTTTATCTGACATCGTTTCAGCCGCAAAGCTTGATAGTAGCGATTGTGTGTTGGAGGTTGGTCCAGGGATGGGGGTTTTAACTCGTCGTTTGTTACCGATAGTACAGACGTTGCTTGCTGTGGAGATAGATAGGGATTTGTGTAGGGTGTTGACGAAGGAGTTTGGTAAGAGGAGTAATTTTTTACTTTTGAATGCAGATTTTTTATCAGTGGATTTACAGGGGTTGTTGACGGGGTTTCCTGCGTTTCAAAGGCAGAATAAAGTAGTGGCTAATATTCCTTATAATATTACTGGTCCGATTATTGAGAGGCTTTTGGGTACTATTAGTAAGCCAAACAATAATCCATATGATTTGATGGTTTTGTTGGTGCAGAAAGAAGTAGCGGAAAGGTTGGTTGCTGTTCCAGGGACGAAAGCTTTTGGTGCGTTATCTGTGAAGGTACAATATTTAGCAAGTTGTGAGATGATTTCGGTTGTTAAAGCTGGTGAGTTTTATCCACCACCTAAGGTTGATTCTGCGATAATTAGGATTATTCCACGTCAGATAAAAGATGTTGCTGAGAGTCCAAAGTTTTTGGAGACTTTGGTTAAGTTGGGGTTTAGTTCTAAGAGAAAAATGCTGAAAAATAATTTGCAGTCGGTTATTGAGAGTGACCGATTGAATAGTTTATTGGAGCAATTAGATATTAATCCTCTGTCTCGTGCTGAAAATTTAAGTGTTGAGCAATGGGTTAGTTTAGCTAATTATCTTTATAATTCTGGGGTGGGAGTGGTAGATTCGAGGTTGGAATATTTTGCTGAAGAAGAAGAGGAAGAGGATTAAGTTGATTGGAGTTGGGTTAGGTGATGTGGGATGACGATTTTAAGGAGACGGTTTTGAGTTATGTTCATTCCAATCCCTGGTTATAATTTAACAAAGAAAATTTTTGCTGGAATTTATCCGAATTTAGGGGTCTTCGATTAAGCAACCTCATTTGTATTGATAGCTGCTTCTATTTCTTCAGGATGAGCATCCGCATAAGCCCAAGCATTAACTAAATCAGCTGCATTAATATGGGGGTAGTCTTGCAAAAGTTGAGCTTCAGTAATACCCAAACGACACGCTTCAATCAAAAGCCAGACAGCAATCCGAGTTCCAGCAATACAAGCTTCTCCACCACAAACACCACTTGTTTTAGTGATACCTTTAGCACCAATACTAGTGGTCTGAGTTAGATTTTGGATAATTGCTGCTTTTTCGGTTGGGGGTAGTGCGGAAATCTGATTTTGTAATTCTTTGAGAGTCATAAAATAATAAGATTGATTAGAACTTGCTTTAATTTTAGCGTTTGGGATATATATAAATCATTTAAGACTTTGAATTTCAAAGCATAGGAACCAATGGTTCCCATTGTAGACAGAGGTGGGGTTTATGAACAGTTCTCAAATTACCACAGGAACTCCGAACGAGTCTGTGAACGCAAAGGACGCTTTTGATTGCTGAGTTAAATTTATCAAAATATCACAGAGTCGATGTTGCGAATAAACTACAAGAATTAACCAATCTACCTGCAAACATTTGGAATAATCAGAAGCATTGCAGATACCACATAAACACGCTAAATAAAAATTCCTCCTCTTTAGGATTTATAAACATAGGTTTGATGACTCCCGTTAACCAATTTCTAGCTTCTTCGATGTTTTCTCTACCCCCTTCTACTACAGCGATAACATTACTTTGTGTGACTAAATAATCTACCAATCCTTCAAGAGAAAACGTTATGTTATTTTCGTACTGTACTTCTTTGATTAAACGGAATCCATAGGGATGAGTATTTTCTGCTGTGAATGTAAGCTTCCCTCTCGGAGGGGACGAATACCTTACAAGATATTCTTCTTTAAACCATTTGTGGAATTCTGGATTTTTTACCATCTGACCTAAAAAATAGTTATCATAGGTAATAAGCCAGCCATTTGAACGAAGAATTTTGTTGGCTTTTGAAAGAAATTTATCCCTGTTAAGCCAGTGAAATACTTGTGAGAGGGTTATCAAGTCAAATTCGTTCTCCTCAAAAGGAAGATTTTCAGCAGGAGCAACAACATATTTAATGCGATTTTCTTTGGGAGCTAACGCAATCATCTCGAACGAAGCATCCACAGCAATAATATTTTGAGCTATTTCTTTCAGAGCAATAGTGGAAAGACCAGTACCACAACCAACGTCAAGGACAGAGGATAATGGTTTTGTGAGCTTCATAAATTCTTTGATGTGTCCGACAATCATTGGATGAAAGTAAGGTCTTCCCTTAGCATAACGTTCTGCTGCTGAGTTTGAAGCAAAGTAATTCATCATGACTAATAGAATTGCGAGATAATTTGATTTATCTTCCAATACCCAAATCCAAGAATTTAGCCTTCACGTCTTCCCAAGTCTCACCACAGTAGTAGTATTTACGCTCTGCTAGATTTACTAAATAATGCCCAAGTTTTCCACCTTTAATTCGGAATAGCTCTGTAACTACCGCTGATTTGCTTGCCCAACCTAGTTTATTGTTGCTTACTTCCCTTGTAATAATTCGCCAGCAAAGAGGATGTACAACAGTTGACATGATGTTTACTCCTATTAAGAAACCCCCCATATTAAAAGTTAGTTACAAAGTTACCTTTAACCATCCAAAAATATCACCTACCGTCAATTGTAATCCTTGACAAAACTCCGGTACAGGTAAAATAGCCTCATTTTCTTCAAAAGCTAACGGTTGTTGTCCAGCAGGATAAGCAGCAATAAATCGCTCGTCTGGGTCAATTAACCAACCCATTTGAGTTCCGTGGTTAAGAGCATGTAAAATCTTTTTTACAACTTTTGTATGACTTTGTTCAGGAGAAAGAATTTCAATTATCCAGTCAGGTGCTATGGCAAATGTATTAGCAATATAACCATTTGCGTCTATAGGAATTCTTGTCCAGGAAAATACAGCGACATCAGGAACTATAGAACGTCCACCAAAAGTACAACGTAATTCAGGAAAAGCCCAGCCATTTTTTTGTACTTTCACAACAGAATTGATTGTTGTGCAAAGCTCTCCTTGAATACTACTATGTTTTCCTTGGGGCATAGGTTTTTGGATTATTTGACCGTCAACATACTCGTAAGCAGGTTCAGTTTCTGGTAGCGCGAGAAATTCTTCCAGGGTCAATGTTTTACAGGGTGTTTGAACCATTGTTATCCTAACCTCAGCGCTTTTCGTTATTTTAGCACTAAAAAAATATATAGTAACTCAATCTTAACTTAAAGTTGAATTTAAATATATATAAATTAATGTTAATTATCGATGTAAAATTAATTACTAAATTTGCGCTCATCTGGAGAAAGTGGCACATGAGAGATTGTGAAATTAAGTGATTTAAATAATCATAAAAAATATCGTATCTCCAGAGAAAATTATGACTGATAACATTCAATATGCTGATTACGATAGTCCGTGGAAAGAAGTTTTAGAGGCTTATTTTCCTCAAGCAATACAATTCTTTTTTCCTCAAACAGCAGCAATAATAGATTGGGAGCGTCAACACGAGTTTCTAGATAAAGAATTTCAAAAAATAGCACCAAATTCAGAGCAAGGAAAAAGATACGCAGACAAATTAGTAAAAGTTTGGCTCAAGGGAGGAGAAGAAGTTTTTCTATTAATACACGTAGAAATACAAGCACAAAAAGAAGATGGCTTTGAAGAAAGAATGTTTGAATACCACTTACGAATATACAGTCATTTCCATCAACCAGTAATTAGTTTAGCAATTTTGTGCGATGGAAACCGTAAATGGAGACCAAATAGCTACAGCTACAGTTATCCAGATACTCAAATGAACTTTAGGTTTGGAACCGTCAAGTTGTTGGATTATCAAAATCGTTGGGCAGAACTAGAAGCGAGCGATAATCCATTTGCGACAATTGTAATGGCACATTTAAGGACACTTCAAACAAAGACAAAACCACAGGAGCGCAAAACATCTAAATTTAACTTAATTCGACGACTGTATGAAGTGGGTTTGGAAGAAAAAGATATTCGTAACCTGTATCGATTTATAGGTTGGGTTATGATGTTGCCAGAGGGACTAGAAGAAGAGTTTTGGCAGGAGTTTCAACAATTTGAACAGGAGCGTACTATGAGATACATGACAACAGGTGAACGTATTGACTACAGGAAAGGTAGACAAGAAGAAGCACTAAACCTTATTTTACGACTACTACAAAAACGAGTGGGAGAGTTACCAGAATCGCTAAAATCCCAGATTCAATCTTTGAATTTAACTCAATTAGAGTCGCTTGGGGAGGCTTTACTAGATTTTACAGGAATTGAGGGTTTACAAACTTGGCTACAAGCAAATCAACCAGAGTAAAAATTTGTGAGATTTTGGTCGTAGCTAAAAAATAAAAGCTTATAAAATGACCTTTACGCTTTGAATGTTTATAATTTCAAAAAGAAGAACTCCCAGTTAGTAATTATGGGAGTTCTTTTTTGTCATATTATTCTAAAATTTATTTATAGCAGGACTTACGCAAAAACCGTCAGAAAGCTTGAATTATCGAACCGCCAAGAAGCCAAGAAAGCCAAGATTTCGTCGAGCTTGCGTAAGTTCTTTCTATATAGGTCAGACATAATAATTATAAGAAGAGTTTTGACAATTATTTAGAGTAGTTCCAGAAATAAATTATTCAATTTTGTGGGATGAGCTTCTATCCCGTCCATTGCAACCACGGCGGGCAAGGATGCCCACCCCACAAGAGTGGTTGGATATTTTTTATTTGAAATTTAATATCTAACAGTGATAACCAACAGACATAAAAATGATTAAGTCGGATAACTGTCCAGTGAAACACTTACTAGGCTACCCGACTAGGTTTAATTTTTGGAAATCGTTACCGACATCACTGGAGTTAGGTCTGGACTCTTCAATTTACACTCCTAGGGATTCCTCATCCACTAGCTCTGGTAAAGAAGAGTGCTTGCAACCGACGCAAACACAACCCGGAAACCAACGTTGTAGCAAAAGTCACTGAGGTTGCTGCTGCCGCGAGACGCAGAACGACAGAACTCTGGGTAATTAACCCAGGAACCACCACGCAGTATTTTGAATTGTTTATCATTATCATCGACATTATTAATTATCCAGGCATTTCCGTTATTCGGAGCATTGCCATAATTACTATGCCAATCATCAGCACACCATTCCCAAACATTGCCATGCATATCATATAGCCCAAAAGCATTAGCAACTTCAAAGCCACCAACAGGGGTAGTCTTATTTCTATCTACTCTATTAGTCCTAGAGGCATAAATACACTCACCGTCGTGATTAGCCAATTCTGCCGTAATCTTCTCACCAAAGTGAAATGGTGTTGTCGTGCCACCTCTGCAAGCAAACTCCCACTCAGCTTCGCTGGGGAGTCTATATTTTTTTCCCGTATATTTTGATGTTCTATCACAAAATTCTATAGCTTCATCCCACGAAATACTTTCTACTGGTAAATTATCCTCTTTAAAATCAGAAGGGTCGGGATTTAATTCGCAATTTACTTGTGGAAGTTTTGCAACCGCACGCCATTGCGCTTGAGTCACAGGATATTTTCCCATAAAAAAAGGTTGAACGCTTACCTCATGCTGGGGACGCTCATCATCGGTACTTTCTTCGTCAGTTTTTGGGGAACCCATTATAAATTGACCTCCAGGGATAGATACCATTTCTAGAATGATGTTACCTGGTAGATTTTCTGTAAAGAATTCAGCTTGGTGGGAATGTTTAATTATATTAATTGTGGACTTTTGAGAAGGGCTTTGTGAGGATATGACTTCAACTATTGCTACGTCAAATTTAAAAGTTGACAGAACAACAACATCAGATTTTGTTTCTGACTTTTGACTTTTGGGCATAGATAAAAATTTGATACTCTAACTGGTTATAAGCCATCAAATTAAGATTTGGAGATTGACGATTTTTGAAACTCCTAAACATAATCGGGGTTTTCGCGGTTTATCAGTAGATGAGCATCAACTTAACTATAAAATATAAGTCTAAAAGTTGTTTATTCAGCTAAAATTAAAATGACACCTTGATGCTAAGATACTTAATATTAGAATAATTAATATTATATAGCAATTCTAATCCATTTGTAAAAAACTAAACTTATTAATATGTACAATTGTAGTGCGGGCATCTTGCCCGCCTCTAGTAACATACAGTCCTCTAGTAGCCTACCCACCTCTAGTAGCATACAGGTCTCTAGTAGCCTACCCACCTCTAGTAGCATACAGGTCTCTAGTAGCAAGCAAGATGCTTGCACTACATATATTTTTACGAATCATTTAGGACTGCTATAGCAAACTTATGCAAACACTTCCCATAGCTTTATCTTCAATTTTAGAATTAAAAATCGATTTAACAGACGAACAGTTTTGGCATTTATGTCAAAATAATCGAGATTATAAATTTGAACGAACCGCATCAGGGGAAGTACTTATCATGCCACCAACAGGAAGCGAGACAGGTAGACGAAACGTCAAAATAACGACTCAGTTAGATATTTGGAATTCCCAAAGTAATTTGGGAGAAGTGTTTGACTCTTCGACAGGTTTTCAACTTCCCAATGGTGCAAATCGTTCTCCTGATGCTTCTTGGTTAAGTCGTGCAAGATGGGATAATTTAAGTTCTGAAGAGAAAGAAGGATTTGCTCCTATTTGTCCCGACTTTGTAATTGAGTTACGCTCCCGTACAGATTCTTTGAACTCACTACAGGAAAAAATGCAGGAGTACATCCAAAATGGGGCTAAACTTGGCTGGTTAATTGACCGTAAAAATAGACAAATAGAAATATATCGTCCATCACAGGATGTAGAAATATTAGAAAATCCAACTACAATTTCTGGTGAAAATATATTATCTGGCTTTGTCTTGGATTTAACGTATATTTGGTAAGCTTTTCGCGCTTATCACATATTCATAAACAAAATAATCCCAAAGAAAACCCTGCGTAACATCTATTCACAATCGGTTGCCAATATTGCATTTTTGTTAACAGCGATTCAAAATGAGAGAAAATTCTGAGTAAATGTATCTAAGGTAGACCTCCATAATCTTCCTTCTTCCTTCCTATGAAGCACTACAGTTTAATAGCACCAGCCAAAATCAACCTATACCTAGAAATCATCGGTGACCGTCCAGATGGATACCACGAGCTAGCGATGGTAATGCAAAGCATAGACCTAGCAGACCAAATAGACATAGCATCTAACGGTAGTCCAATCATCCGTATAGGTTGCGAAAACCCAGATGTCCCCACAGACAACACAAATCTTGCGTACCGAGCAGCAGAATTAATGGTAAAAAACTTTCCCGAAGCTTACGCAAAAATTGGTGGTGTAGATATAACAATTCACAAACGTATCCCCATTTCCGCAGGTTTAGCAGGGGGTTCCACAAACGCAGCAGCAGTTTTAGTCGGTATAGATTTGTTGTGGAACTTGGGACTGACTCAATCGGAAATAGAAGAGTTAGGTTCGCAATTGGGGTCAGACGTTCCTTTTTGTGTTGCTGGGGGAACTGCGATCGCAACTGGTAGGGGGGAGCAACTTTCTGCTTTATTGGGTTTAAACAATATATATATAGTATTAGGGAAGTACCGCAGCTTATCTGTTTCCACCCCTTGGGCTTATAAAACCTATCGTCAGCAGTTTGGTGATACTTATATAAAAGATAAAGATAGTTTAGCAGTACGAGCAGCAGCTGTACATTCCGCACCAATGGTTCAAGCTATTTTACATAAAAACGCGGCAGAAATTTCCCAGAAGTTACATAACGATTTGGAAAAGGTTGTTTTACCAGAATATTCTCTCGTGTTACAGCTACGAGAAACTTTTGCGAGTTTTGAAGGTGTGTTGGGGACTATGATGTCCGGTTCTGGTCCGAGTGTGTTTGCAATTTGTGATTCGGTTGAGAGAGCAAACCAAGTTAAGGATGGTGTTCGTAAGATAATTCCAGATGAGGATTTAGATTTGTTCGTAGCGCAAATGATTTCCCACGGTATTCACGTAAAACCTATGTAAATACACTAAAAAATGTTATTGCTTAAGGTAGTTGAAGCATCTTGCTTGCTGCCGTAAGTTGTCCATGACAATAATTATGAACTTGAAGAGTGTTATAAAAAATTAAAATAAATGCACGTTATTAGTTTTAAATTATTAAGAGAATATGCAGAAATTCATACAAAAGATTGCCGATAAGCTCTTACTATACTGATATAAAGTTGCGAGTAAACAGTTCATTGACAGCAGCATGGTCAATTCCTTCATTTCCCATTTCGACAAGCAGATACCCTTGGTTAAAAAACAGACCCGTAATATCCGGGTTAGAACTTTTTGTATAGCTTAAATACTCTGACCAGGTTGCAGCTTCCCACTTAGGAGTGGAAATTGTCTGAGTAAAAAAATTAGTCGAAGTTGAAGGAGTCATCAAAAAGTCCTTCCCTTGGTTAACACTACATATCTAGCATAAACTGTACTAAAATTATTATGCGGGGAGAGATTTAAACACAAGTGGGAAGACATCAAGAAGTAATATAATGGATAATAGACAAGCAATTAAAGAGCAACTGCAAGCCGAGCTTAATAAAATAAAACCCTTCAGCAATGGTTCCCCCGTTACCAACTTAAAGCTAGACAAAACCATAGCAGAAAAAATAGAGAAATTAACAACAGAGCTCGAAAGCGTCAACCCCAACCTCTATCCCCTAGTTTACGCACCTTCTCTACTTGAAGGAAATTGGCAACTACAATATTCAACAGCAAGAGAAATCCGCTCTCTAGAATCCTTACCATTAGGATTAAAGCTAGGAAAAGTCTATCAAGTAATTGATGTAGCAAATAAATTATTTTTCAATATAGCCTATGTTAAACATCCCCTAGGATTAATTTCGGGATATGTAAAAGTCACAGCTAGCTTTGAACCAGTCAAAGACGATTCATGGACGCTACCCAATAAACGCATTAGTATCAATTTTGATAAACGTTACCTATCGATAGAAAAAATAATTGGCATAAAAACCCCTCAACTCAACCCATTTAAAGCAGTCCCAGCAAATAATCCACCAAATAGAGTTCCCATCCTCGACATTACTTACTTGGATGAAACCTTAAGAATCGGACGTGGAGGGGAAGGAAGTTTATTTATCTAGAGTAAATCAAATGATTTATTAAACTAATCTCTTTCAGAAATATCAGCACCCTTCAGTATTGAGATATCAACGATGGAGAAGCAGTGAACCGAACTATGCAGTGTTAATAAAACATAGCTTTCCCCCCTTCCCTGTTAGGGAAGGGGGGTAGGGGGGTTAGGTCTTTATTTTAGTAGTAAAATCCTAAAGCTCTGCGAGTAGCATTATCAACCACTCCAGTTACGATTAAGCCATTAGCTTCTTGGAAATCTTCAACAGCGCTTCTGGTATTATAACCGAAATATCCGGTAACAGGAACGCCTAAAATACTTTGAAGTTGAGCAACAGCTTCACCTCTGGAACCGACACCCAAAACAACAAAACCACCAGTACCACCATTACCATAAGGAGGACGAGTGCTAATCAAATTAGCGCTAACAAAACGACCTGTGGTCAACTTAGCGAAACCGTTTTGGATTCTTATCACAGGAGCAAGACGAGCACCATTGCTTACACAACCAACAACAGGAGCGTAAATGCTAGGACTTGTTCTAACTTTTAGGCAACCACCATTAGTTGAAACATAATATTGTCTGTAGCGTGGAGAAGCATCCGCAGGTTTAGCATAGCTCATACCAGTTAACAAAACAGCAAAACCAGCTAAACCGAGAACAGTAGATTTAACGCTGTTCATGAAAGAGCGAGGTTGAGAGTTAGCAGTAGTAGAATTCATAGTGGACTCCGTTATATTTATAGAGATTTAAGTTTTAATAGTTAGTATTTAATACAGAGTTGTAATTCGTAATTCCAGAAAGATTTGAGATTTTTTTTGAGATTTTTTTTTACATCAAAAAGATAAAAATCTTAATAATTTCAATTACGAATTACGAATTACAAATTACTTTAGCCGTTAACTACAGCTTGTAATTTAGCCCAGGTTTTAGGACCAACAACACCATCGATATTCAGACCGTAGTACTTTTGGAAGAGCTTAACAGCGGTTTCAGTGTTTTGACCAAAATCACCATCCACTTTCAAAGGAGGGGGGTTACCAAAATTTTGTTTACGGTCAGCTTGGTTCAACAAATCTTGTAGAAACTTAACTTGTTGACCTTGACTACCACGACGTAGGACAGGTAAAGCAGCGGATTCAGTAGTCATAATTTTCTCCTTTATAAACAATGAGCAGTATTTGAATCAAGATTTGAGTAAAGTTAAAGGAAAGCTTAAGTTTATTTCTCTTCCCTCTATCACTTAATAGTTTTGAGCAAAGAGGTTTATGCAGTCCACCAAAAAAATTTCTTTTATTCCCCCCCTTCCCTATGAGGGAAGGGGGGTAGGGGGGTTAGGTCTCTTTAATTACAACAGACCCATAGCTCTACGAGTGCTGAAACCAACTACTCCATCAGCAGTTAAGCCATTTGCATATTGGAAATTTCTAACAGCATCACGAGTTTGCATACCGTAATATCCCGTAGCTGGAACACCTAAGTATCTTTGAACAGCAGAAACAGCAGAACCTCTGGAACCGTAGCTCAAAGTTACAGTACCACCAATACCAAGGTTGCTAGTGCTAGGACGTCTGGTGCTAATCCAATTAGCGCTAACAAAACGACCAGTAGCAAGTTTAGCAAAGCCGTTTTGATATCTAAGCACACGAGCTAAAGGAGCACCATTTCTTACGCAACCAACAACAGGAGCATAAATGCTGGGACTGGTTCTAACTTGCAGACAAGCACCATTAGTTCTTGCATAGTGACGTTGTGCAGCAGCAGCAGGCTTAGTGTAGCTCATAGCGGTGAGCAAAACAGCAAAACTAGCTAAACCAAGAAGAGCAGACTTGAAGCTTTTCATCAAATTTAATTGGAAGCGAACTTGACCAGATGTTTGATTTTGAGAAACAGCGCTAGAATTCATGGGAAACTCCGTAATAGTTGTATTGATTGAAAATGTAAAAATAAATTAATTAGTTAGGGAACAACTTTTTTTAATTTTGAGTTAGTAGCTACGAATCGTTTAGCCATTAACAACAGCTTGCAATTTAGCCCAAGTGTTAGCACCAACAACACCATCGATATTCAGACCGTAGTATTTTTGGAAGCTCTTAACAGCGGTTTCAGTGTTAGCACCAAAATCACCATCCACTTTCAAAGGAGGTGGGTTACCAAAATTTTGTTTACGGTCAGCTTGGTTCAACATGTCTTGTAGGAACTTAACTTGGTCACCTTTGCTACCACGACGTAGGGTAGGTAAAGCGCGAGATTCAGTAGTCATAATTTTCTCCTTTGTAAGCAGCGAGCAGTATTTGAGTACATTTGAAGGAAAGGCTCAGCTTGTTTATCCTCCCTTCTATCAGTTAATAGATTTGACCAAACAGGTTTATGCAGTTCACCAAAAAAATTTCTCAAAAATTCCCAAAAAAAAATTCCCAAAGATGATTACATACGAAAATGTAGAGACGCGATTAATCGCGTCTCTACACAACGGTGGAAATTCTGTTTTTAAATTCAGGGTATCAGGTATCTTATATTAGAAACCCATGTACCGACGAGTTACAGGTCCAACAACCCCATCAGCAGTTAAGCCATTCCTAAGTTGGAAATTTACGACAGCATCACGAGTTGCAGAACCAAAATATCCGGTACCAGACGAAACACCCAAACGTCTTTGAACAGCAGATACAACAGGACCTGTAGAACCATAGCTCAAAGTGACACGACCACCAACACCAAGGTTGCTGTTTCCTCTGGGGCCAGTCCAACGGGGTCGTGTAGAGTTAATCCAAGTGGAATGTGCAAAAAGACCATTGCTGAGTCGAGCAAAACCGTTGGGATAATATCTAACTACACGAGATAAACGAGAACCGTTACCTACGCAACCCGCAACTGGAGCGTAAAAACTGGGACTTGTACGAAGTCTCAGACAGTTACCGTTGGTGCTAACATAAGCTCGTTGTGCAGCAGCAGCAGGTTGCGTATAGCTGATAGCAGTGAATAAAACAGCTAAGCTAGCTAAACCAAGAAGAGCAGATTTAATGGTTTTGATTAAATTGAGTTGGAAGCGAACTTGAGAATTAGTGGTAGAGTTCATTTAAAGCTCCTGCGTAATTACATTGATTGAAGATGTAAATGTTAGTTGCCTAAAGGTGTTTGTGTGACTAGAGATATTCGAGGAAAACCTGAGTAATATATTTAGCCGTTAACTACAGCTTGCAATTTAGCCCAGGTTTTAGCACCAACAACTCCATCAATGGTGAGACCGTAATATTTTTGGAAATTCTTGACAGCAGTTTCAGTGTTAGCACCAAAATCACCATCAATATTCAAAGGAGGAGGGTTACCAAAATTCTGTTTACGGTCAGCTTGGTTCAGCAAATCTTGCAGCAATTTAACTTGTTGACCTTGGCTACCACGACGTAGAGTTGGTAAAGCACGAGACTCAGTAGTCATCCTTTTTCTCCTAATGTAAACGGAAAGTAATATTTGAGTAAAGTTGAGCAGAAGGTTGAACTTTTTTGTTCTCCCTTCTGTCTGTAAATAGTTTTACCTAAATCAACTTATGCAGTATTTGGAGATAAATTGGAAATTTTTCTTTGGAAAAAGATGGCTAAAATAGTCTATCTGTTACCCTGAAAGAGTTACAGGTTTTAAAATCCAATCATTGTGGTGAGTGAAATTTATTCTACCTACCGCACAATTAATGTAATATCTATATTATTGTTTAAATAAATAATCTATATCTCTATGGCTATATAACCATAGAGAAGTGTATAAAATCAAAATTTTTATAAGTGACCAAAATGAGTGACCAAGACATTACACCCAATTCACAACCCACAGCAAAAGTTGCTCAAACACCAGGACGTTGCTTCATCGGAGCGTCACTCGCTGGGTTGATGGCGTTCGGAGCATATAATATGATGATGGCAATAGCAGTAAGTTTTGCGAGCAAGCCAATTCATTCAGATAATCAAATAGTAGTGAAAATAAGTTCAGCAGTACGAACCTTAGTTGTTGGTATAAGCGCTTTGGGTATGAGCGTTTTTGGTATTGTCGCAATTGGCTTGTTTGTACTGGGAATACAGATGACTTTGCAGCAATTAACTGCAAAAGATAATAAAGGAATGTAACAAACGGTTTATGTAGAGACGTTACATGTAACGTCTCCAAATTTGTTTGTTCTGATATATTAAATTTTGGAAATAATTAAACAGAGAAAAATGTCAGCAGAAGTAATGAAAGCCGTCGTTGCGAGTTATTACAATAATATAGCAGCGATGAATACATCCGGGGTGCTAGAAAATTTTGCTCAAGACGCAATCAGTCACGACCCAGTGGGAGAACCAGCAGCAAAAGTGCATGAGGGGTTTAGTGAATTTTTGGGAAGATTGCAAGCAGTTTTTGAGAAATTAGAAACAGTAACCGAGCATATTTTTACTTCCGGTAACAGTGCAGCAGTTAAATGGACAACCCAAGGAACTGCTAAAAGTGGGAAAATAGTGACATTTGAGGGGATAACTGTTTTTGAATTTAACGAAGCAGGCAAAATTCAAACCACTCATGCTTACTGGAGTCCCGCAGCAATGATAGCTCAACTGCGTTCCTGAATTACAAATTTTTTCAAGTGCGCTAAACTAGTGGAGATTAAGGAATGTAAATCTCTTGCGGTAAATCCAATTGATGTCGAACTGTACACTCAAGGGTGATTATGTCTCAAGAGAATGAAGAACTGTTAAATATAGAACAGATAAACAAACTAAAAGCAGTACACTTTGCTGACTTGATAAGAGCTTGTCAATTAATTTACGACCCAGCTAGGGGGATGTCGGGAATTTCCAGACAAATTGACTGGAAAGATTATGGCATACCAGATTATGTAGCAAGCAACTTCAAAGCTTTGGGGAAAGAGTACCAGTATTCATTACCCAACGTTCCACCGGAAGTCATTTGGAGTAAGTTGACTGAAGAGTCTCGTGTGTGGTTTATGGAAAACAAAGAAGAACTATGGAAATTTGAAGATATGTATTTTCCTGCTCTGGACGAAGACTAAAAATTGCAGTATTCCCCCCTTCCCTACTAGGGAAGGGGGGTAGGGGGTTAGGTCTGCGTCTAATGAGATAATACCTCTGGGTACAAAACAGGGGAATTGTAAATGAACATTATAGTAATAGGTGGTGGCTTAGGTGGACTTTCGGTTGCGATTCGTTTACAAGCAGAGGGACACCAAGTAACGGTAGTTGAAAAGCGAGATAAACTTGGGGGACGTGCATACGTTTATGAGCAAGACGGATTCTATTTTGATGGTGGTCCAACTATTATTACAGCACCCTGGTTAATTGATGAGCTTTTTCAACTCTGTGGGAAGCAAACAGAAGATTATGTAAAGTTGGTTCCCCTAGACCCCTTCTATAATATTCGTTTTCAGGATGGTTCTGTTTTCCATTACAACAGCGATAGAGATTATTTAATAAAACAAATAAAAGAATTTAACCCAGAAGACGTAAAAGGTTACGAGCGATTTTATCAAGCGAGTGAAGCTGTTTTTCAGAAAGGTTTACCTTTGATGAAGAAACCGTTTGGTAGCATTACGGATATGTTAAAGGTTGCTCCTGATATGTTTCAATTGCAATCCTTTAAATCGGTAGCGGGTTTTGTTAACCAGTACATTAAAGACGAAAGATTGCGTCAAGTTTTTAGCTTTCATCCGTTATTAATAGGAGGAAATCCTTTTCAGAGTACTTCGATTTATGCCATGATTCATAAATTAGAGCAAGCCTTCCGAATTTGGTTTGCAATGGGTGGAACAGGAGCATTAATAGCAGGGTTGGCAAAATTATTTCAAGATATAGGTGGTCAGGTTTTATTAAATACGGAAGTTGAGAAAATAATTATTGATGAAAAAACTCGTCTCGCTACAGGAGTAAAAATCAACCAAGGTGAATTATTACTAGCCAATGCTGTTGTCAGTAATGGGGATGTAGCACTAACTTATTTAAATTTAATATCAGCAAAATTTCGTTGTCAATGGAGTGATAAAAAAGTCAAGAGTTTGCGCTATTCTATGTCATTGTTCGTATTATACTTTGGGACTAATCGTCGCTACGAACATATGGCACATCATGAAATTATTATGGGTAAACGCTACAAACAATGGATTGAAGATATTTTTGAACGCAAACAACTCCCAGAAGACTTTTCGCTTTATTTACACCGACCAACTGCAACTGACCCGTCTCTTGCTCCTGATGGCTGTGATTGCTGGTATGTTTTATCACCTGTTCCTAATTTGGAAGGAGATATAGACTGGAAGACTAAAGCCAAACCATATCGGGATACAATTGTCAAATATTTAGAAGAAAATTATTTACCAGATTTATCTAAACATATTATTACAGAACATTATATTGACCCGTTACATTTCCGTGATACATTAAACAGCTATTTGGGAAGTGCTTTTTCTCTGGAACCGACTTTATTCCAGTCAGCTTATTTTCGTCCTCATAATCAAAGCGAAGATATAAAAAATCTCTATTTTGTAGGAGCAGGAACTCACCCTGGAGCGGGAATTCCTGGAGTAATAAGCTCTTCGTCAATTGTTGCGGATATGATAATGGCTAATAGCTAATAATAAACCTTGCATCTTCGCGTTCTTAGTCACTTCGTGGTTCATTTTCCGAAAAATCTAATTCAGCTAGAGTAGTTACTTAATATTGAGTTGTAACTACCAAAACATCTGTGTATAGATGTTAATACTAACGAACTATGCGAAAAAGTAAAACTACGGATACAAACCCTTTCCTAGTATGTGGTTTGGGAAACTTGGGTCAGTACTGCGTGTCGGTACTCAAAGAGTTTGGGGTAGTAGTCAACGCTATTGATGACCGTTTGGTTGTTTTGGCAACAATAGAAGGATTACAACGGATAGAAAAGGGAATTATTACACCAAGAGAATGGATTGTGCAACTTGATAAAGTTATTAGGGAAGAGGGTTTTATTCGAGGAGCTTTGATTGTTTTTCGTGTTTGTGGTGTAAGTATGCAGGTTGCAGAAAAGTTAATGCATCAATTACCTGATGCTTTACCTTGTTTATTTTATAAGCATCAAGCTCAGCGTTTAATTAATGAGTTGAGTGAAGTTCATGTTCTAGCTCATGTTGAGAAGAGGACAGTTAATTACTAAGTAATCAAATTTGAGGCAACAATCATTTTTCTTAGATTACCAATTTAAACATTTAAATTTAAATACGTTTAAAACTTTAAACATCTAAATGCTAAAATTACTAACTGTTTAACTATATAGTTTATATTTTATTTTAAGTACATAGTTTTATGGTAGTTTATCTATATAAAGATATTAGATATAATAATATATTCGAGAATTTTTCAGAAAATAAAGGAAAAATCTAACTAAAATGAAGCTGTTGAATGAATAAAAGTGAGTGATAAACGTTAGAAGCAAGTTTTAACAGCAAAAAAACCAGGAGATTGAAAATACCTGGCAATTGGAAATCGTCTGAAGTTTTAGTTAAATGTCTTTTGAGTTCACCATTGCCAATGTTTTCATTAGCTGTATGGATTCCTTTCCTAGCTGGCCTGATGATAAAAGCCGATGCCATTGCTGTAATTGTTGCAAAATTGCGGTGCGATGTGGGTAATTGTCTTGCTCAGCTAAAAGTTCTATGATTGCTGCTCTTTGAGTCGGTCCCCGTCCCAGAATTCTCAGCCACAGAGTTGAAGCGTCTTGAGGAAGTTCACTGGTTACCACAACGGTAGTACAAAATGCTGGTGGAAACTCGTAAACTCCTGGTATATTGATGGCAGATGGCTTTGCGGTAAATCCTTGGAGATATCGTTGTCCGATAGAGGGCACAATTATTAGTAAGGTTTTATCATCCTTCTCCAGGGAATCATCTTTTTGTTTGTTTTTATTGGTAGAGCTTTCAGCGACAGGAATAATACTATTGTTGGCTTCTGATTTCCAGGTTAACCAATGATGCATACAGGTTCGTAAATCCCATTCATCTGGTGCCCAGCGCAGAGTATCAATAATGCAGGGAACTGATAGGAATTTTTCTAGTAACCCTAAAGATGTCTTCGGCTTTTCTGAATTGGGTTCAAATAGTACATCCACCAGTTCCGCTTCCCCAATTACCTCTGGACTGACCATTATCCGGTCATTACCAGCATTAATTCCCGCAAGATACTCTGTTCCCCAATCAAGTCGAGAGGGATGTTTATAAATTCTTAAATTTGGATTGCGAGGTATTGGTTCATTGAGGTAAACAGTTCCAAAATCACTGAGCAACACCGAGAGATACTGTTGAGCAAAGATAGCAAAAGCAGGACGAAACATAGGAGTTTTCTCGGACTATCTACATTATTAAACAAACTAGCTTATTTAGCAAATATTGGGAATACTTATTCACTTAATTAATAATAAAAAAACACAAATGATTGATAGCTCAATAGAATTTCAATTTTGAAATTAAATTTATTTACATACTTTATAATTTATTTTTGGGTAAATTAGTTGACTTCAAAGCTAGAAATCACAAAATAATGTTTGTGTTATATAATACCAACTACATTTATCGTAAATAAAGCTAAAAACATATTTAAATATATAAAATTAAATGTGTTGTTGGGATTGTATTAAGTTTAAAAAGTAGCTTAATGAATTTGACCACCTCTTACTTAGGGCTTTGTAAATAAGTAAATTTACTGAATTATTAAATAACACAACACGTCAAATCCAACGCTATAATCGCAAGTCGAGTAAACACTAGGAGAAGTGATTTTGGCTACTTGGATTTTATTTGAACGCTCTGCCAACGATGAGCCACAGGTATCAGCAATGTCTGGTGGTAAAGCTGTCGAGCGCTTGTCAAGCTCATCAAAAACAGAATTAATTATGTTTTTGAACCGCTTTCAAGCTGCAGGGACTTTTTTAGTAGCCAGAGTAAAAGATGATTTGGAAGCTACAGATTTATTACCAGAAGATGTTTCTTTAGTAGAAGATGCCACACTCGGAATCACAGCAGATGTTTATAAATTTTTCCGTAACGACAATGGTCAACCTGTTGTTGCAGCAATGCAGGGGGATGAAGCGGTAGAAATTTTAACTGGTAACCGTAGGGATGCTTTGATTACATTTTTGAATAAGTATCCGAACGCGAGGAGATTTGACATAGCAGCAGCAGGTAGCAAAATTCCTACGGTTATAAATTTACCAGATAGAACTCCTATTTATCGCGGACGGGGAGTAATGTTAGAAATTGGTCACGGGCCAGGAACGCGATTCGACCCCGGTGCAATAGCTCCAACAGGAGAGACAGAATACGATTTGAATATAATTGCTACAAATGCTGCACGACAAGTAATTGTGGCTGCTGGAGTACCTTGTACAGTAATTGATACCCCCCAAGCAAACTTGCAAGACCTGTATAATATCGGTCTTCAAGCAGGAGGTTTTGACGTTTTTTGTAGTGTTCATCATAATGCTTTTGATGGTCCTGGTGGTCGCAACCCACAAGGTGCGGAAGTATTAGTTCACAGGACAAAAGCAGAAGCAAGCGACCGTCGTCTAGCCGCTATTATGACTGCAGCAATGGCAGATGAGTTAAATATCAGTAATCGCGGTGTTAAAGATAACTTAGCACTTTTGGTTCTCTCTGGTGCAGAAGATACAAATGTTAGAGCCTCTGTACTTGCAGAATTATATTTCTTAGATGCACCTGTTCCCAACCGTCAGGACTGGTCACGACGTGGAGGGATAGCGATGGGTCAAGCAATTATTCAGTGGTTGAAAGAAACTGCGAGAAGAAGCTAGAAATAAATTATAAAAATTCGCGTGTTGTAGAGACGCGAATTTTCGCGTCTTCCTAGCTACAAAACCGTGAGAGTCAATATTGATTGATATGACTCATAGATGTATTAAATAAAACTTTTATTGAAGTTCATATTAAATAAAATTACTAATTCTTGTCTAATAAATTTTAAGAAGCTAATGTACTAAATACTTTTGTATCAAAAGGGTGTAGTTTAGTTTATTAGCATAGCTTGTTAACAAAAATGGCAGAATACGATAACCTGTGCAAAATAATTGCAGAAAAATATCCCCGCGATTTTTCCCGTTGGTTATTAAATCAGGAACCAGGAGAAATTGAAATTCTCAAATCGGAGTTAAGCATCGAACCAATTCGTGCAGACTCAGTTATCTTCATCAAAATAGATAACCGCATTTTACATATCGAGTTTCAGACCATAACAAACTCAGAACCATCAATTCCTTTTCGGATGTTAGATTACTCCGTGAGGTTAATACGTAGATATGAGCTACCTGTAACGCAAGTAGTAATTTTTTTGCAAGAAACAAACAACGAAATTGCTTTTACCGAACAATATATAAATGAGACAACTACCCATAACTACCGTTCTTTACGAATGTGGGAGCAAAATTCAAACCTGTTTCTCAATAATGATGCGTTATTACCACTAGCGTCGTTAAGCAGAACAAACTCACCTCAAGCCCTATTATCCCAGGTTGCCCAAAATATTGCTAGAATTTCCGATAGAAATACTAGGCAGGACACTGCTGCTTATACGGAAATTTTAGCCGGTTTGCGGTTTGAGAAAAATGTTATTCGTCAATTACTGAGCGAGGATATTATGCAAGAATCGGTGATTTATCAGGATATATTACAGAAGGGAGAAAGACAAGGAGAACAGCGAGGAAGACAGGAAGGGAGACAGGAAGGGAGACAGGAAGAAGCTGTTCGTTTTTTAAGTCGTCAGTTAAACAAACGCTTTGGTGAGGTGGATTCATCAATAATTGAGCGCATTCAAGTATTATCGACAGAACAATTGGAAGCTTTGGGAGAAGAATTTATTGATTTTACTCAGGTTTCTGATTTGGTTGACTGGTTAAACCAGCAAGGAAATATTTAACTGATAAAAAATCTGAAGAAGCATTCCTACTCGACCAAATTGAAGAAAACCCCTCTTCCAAACCTGTAGAGACTGTAAATTTACGGTCTCTACATTCATTTTTGGAGATACTTATACAATGTTTGTATCCAAGATTTTCCGGAACGAGATGAAACAAAAGTGTATATACTTAAATTAATTAATTAATACAATTATTGTTTTATACGTTACATATACGGAGTAACCATTAATGGGTTTGCATGGGAGAGTAAGAAAAAAAATAGTCACAGCACTAATGTCAGCTTTTCCTACTAGAGATAAGTTGGTCATGATGCTATGCTACGAATCAATTATGGATGAATCTGGAGTTACTATCGGTTCTGAGTATGAAAATATTGTTTTCCAGTTAGTCGGAGAATTGGAAAGTCAGGGTAAGTTAATAAAATTAATTCAAGGTGCTAATAAAGAAAATCCTGGTAATTGCGATTTAAAATATGTAAATGAAAAAATGACCAATTGCTAAACGCAATTTATATTTTACTGTAAACAGCCAAAATGTCTGATTCTCCCATGCTTGATATTGGAGATGCTTCCGAAAAAAGCTCCGAGAAAGACCCAAAAGCAAAGTTAATTGACCGCTTGCTACAATACTTGGATAGTAGAGAGGAAACATGATTCAACGGGCGATCGCAATTCACCAACAAGCAGGATTTGGCCCGACAGCTCGTGAGATAGCAGAAATTCTCTGGTTAGCGGTTCATCTCGATGCACCAGAAAAGGCACCCTCCCAATCACTAACTCTACCAAAACAAAAGCCAGAAAAAAGCAACGAGTCCGAAACTCCTGACCCAGAAACCAAAGAAGAAAATCCAGAATTATCGTTTGAATCTTCAGAACCAAGCGCTGGAGCATACCTTCCCTCGTCTGGTTCCTCAAAAAGCGTAGAAAGTCGAGAAGCAATACCAATAAAATTACCAGCAGCAGTAGCAATAAGGAACTCACTAGCTTTAGGGAGAGCGCTTCGTCCTTAAATAGACAAAGAGAAGAAATTAAGCGAGAAAAACAGCGAGCAAGGTATTTCAGCGAAGACCTCGGAAATAATATTAATCTAGAAATGGTGGCTATCCCTGGTGGTAAATTTATGAGTAGAGACCGGATTAATACGGTCTCTACAAGGTTTTTGGGTTATCAAATTTTCTTAACCGACAAGTATTGTAAGTTGTTCGCGAAGCGTGTCCCCTTAAGACAAAATTTGCTGTATTTATACCTTTGTCATAATGGTGTCATATTCAACTTTTACATTAAAAATAACACAAGCTTCAATTAGCTCCTTACACCACACAAAAGCTCTCTTATCAGTCTAAGCATAAGAGAGCTTTTTTATTTCTCTGTGAAATAATTTATAAATACTCAAATTTTCAATAACATAGCCATAATAATGTTTTTGTCATGATGATGTCATATTTACAATTTATATTAAAAATAACATAAACAATCAGTTTGCTTCTTACACCCTTTTAAAGCTCTCTTGTTCATCCAAGTCAAGAGGGCTTTTTATTATTTTTAAACAAGATATTTGAAAATGTTTGACAAGTATAAATATGAACTACAAATATATTTTTCGTCTCAATATAAGAAAAGCTACCCGATACCCATGAAATTTATTTCAGGGTTGTTGTAAAATTTTGTCCAAACTAATTTAGGACTGCTATAAATTACCAAAGAAAACAAATTTTATACCTGAAGCTATTTTTTGATTATCAGTTTTACTACTTATAAATTAAGCCTTTCGAGTTTTAACTAATTCCTTACTTATCAAATGTAAGTTATTTATTTATCATTTGTTATGTACAAATAAAATATTTTTAAGCTGTTAGCAAAAAACGTATTATTTTGTGAAAAGAACAGTTAAAATACCCTTCAGATGCATCATCAAACCTAATATCAACATATCTCATGCAATGACTCGATTTATCCACGATAAATTTGCCAAGGATTTACTGGAAGAATTATTAAAAGATTATGGAACAGTAGAGCCAGATAAAAGAGTAATAGGAGAAGTAACAAGAATAGATGTTTTATTTTCTCCTATAACACCACCAAATACAAACTTAAAGCCATTAGGATTATTAGGAAGGTTCTTAGAATTTCCAGCTTTGATAGAGCCATATCGTAATCCAGTAACAGAAGACGAAGCAACAGACTGTCTTTCTAAACTCTTGCTAATCAAAGGGGAATTGACCAGAGAAGCAAACCGGAATGACACAACTCTCGACAGGTCAACAATACCAAAACTATGGATAATAACTCCCACAGCATCCCTACCGAGATTGTCGGGGTTTAATGTATCCGAAAAATCAGATTGGTTACCAGGAGTATATTTTCTGGGAGAGTCTTTACGTACGGCTATCGTCGTAGTTCACAAATTACCTAAGACCGAGGAAAGCTTATGGTTAAGGCTTATGGGTAAAGGAGCAGTCCAAAACCAAGCAATTGACGAGTTGGAAGCGCTACCATCAAATTACCCATATAGAAAAGTGGTACTACAGTTAGTTAAAAACTTTTACCGAAACTTAGACTTGGACGAAAATAAAACAGAGGAAGACAGGAGATTAGTTATGCGGTTACAACCACTTTACCAACAAGACCAAGAGCTGGCAAGAGAGGAGGGAAGAAGAGAGGGAGAACAACAAGGAGAACAAAATCTAATTATACGTCAACTTAATCGACGCTTTGGTGAAATTGATTCATCCTTAACTGACCGTGTTCGGCAATTATCGGTTGAGCAATTGGAGACGTTAGGAGAAGCATTGTTAGATTTTTCAGCCATAAATGATTTTGAAACCTGGTTAAATCAACACAGATAAATTCACACATAACTGTAGAGACCGAATATATTCGGTCTCTACAAGGGTTTCAAACAGCGCATAATTAATTTCCGGAGATGTCTAATAAAGCCTATTTATTGAGCTTAATAACAAAGCCTGGGATTTTGCCAAGAACTTTGACTATTGATTGGAGTATTTTTTGCTACAAGATGTATTTTACCACCAGCATCAACCATCCAACCAGAAGCTTCCACAATAGAAGGCTGAGTGGAGACAGACAGAGAAAATTTTCCGGGTTTATTTTGTTCTTGTTCAGGACGCTCTACCCATTCTGCAATGACACTAAAATCTTGTAATCCGTCTGTAGGACTCTCTGGTAAACCCCCACGGCCTGTAACTGTAAAGGAATTTCGTCTATTTTCGTCTTGGGGAGCGCAAGCTGTGGCAATTTGTCTTGTAATGTCAACTAGACCAGTGGGAAGTTCGACCAAGCCACGACTGGGGTCTACATCAGGAGTATTGATTTGTACCACACCACTAAGTGACGGGTCTTGTATAGAAATAGCAGTGATATCATTTGTTGGGAGTGTACGCGGGTCTTCTTGGCTACTCCGTAATTCTATCCCAAAAAGACTTGTTGCGTTGATAGTAACTTTACCTCCCTTGCCTTCAAAAGCATTGGCGGTAATATCATTATTTTGCAATGGTGTTGCAACTATAAATCCATTAGGAGCATCGATTGTGATGTTACCACCATTCCCAGGGTTATTATTATTACCTGCGGTAGTGGAAATTAGGCTCCCACGTGTCATATCGAGTAAGCCTAGCTGCGACAGCGTAATATCACCACCATTTCCTGATTCAGTTGTTCCTATCAAAGAAGCTTGGTTATCCAAAGTGATTGATTGAGCTTGTATTGTTAAATTACCTGCGCTACCACTTGGATATTTGTTACTGACTGAAATTCTAGCGCTATCTTTAACAGTTAAGCTGTTAGCATTAAGAGTTAAATTACCTGCAATTGCATTATTGTTAACTGAGGTTAAATTGTTGCTGTTGTCCTGGTTCGGAGAAAATGCTGCCTCAGTTAACAAAGCGCTTTTAACAGGAGTTAAACCTATATTTCCTTTACCAATTACCCGCACGTCGCTCGCTGTTACCTCAATATTTCCACCCTTAGCTCCATCAAAAGAGGTACTTGTTACCAATCCTCCATTCTGAATCAGCAACTGTCCGACATTCAAATTCAAACTACCGCCTTCACCTGTACCATAATTGTTAGCTGATATTTTTGCCCCGTTTTCAACAGTGACTGGTCCTCTATTGGTGTTAATTTGCAAGCTCCCTGCTTTGCCTGTAGTTATAATACCTGTCTTTCTGTCTCTCGGCTCCGCAGTAACAAAAATACCACTACTACCCTTAGTTAAATTTGCGTTTGGTAAAGTCCCGCTTAGTTCTATCGAATTAGCTTCTATGGTAACATTCCCCCCATTTCCAGTTTTTCGCGCTGAAGATGATATCTGGGCACCATCCAAGACAGTTAGCTTCTCTGTTTTTATATCAATATTGCCTGCATCACCTAGTTTTTCGATATTTTCTGAGGTTACTTCTGCGACTTGAGCAAAAATACCAGTAGTACCTTCTAAGTTACTATTACTACTACTACCAACAAGTGTGATAGAATCCCTAGCAGTTATTTTTACATTTCCTGCTTGACCCACTCCAAAGGTAGAAGCATCTACAGCAGCACCATCTTCAATTAAGAGTTGTCCTGTTTCAATAATTATATTCCCACCGTTACCAGGGCTTTGAGAAAATATACCACCTGGACTATCTGAGGGGGTAGCTCCAGTTAGTCTGACTGACTCAAAAGCATTGACTATAATATTTCCTGCTGTACCGTTATCCTTAGTTGCTGTTGTTATTACTGAAACATCTTCAACATTTAAGTTATTAGCGTTGACTACTATATCCCCACCTCGTCGTGAGTCTTCAGTTAAAGACTCAATTTGGGATTTTTCTTTAAGTGTTACATTGCGACCCTGTAGTTTGATATCGGCTCCACCAGCACTAAAAATAAACGCTTCTTGAAAAATATTAATATCCTTAAAATCTTGAACGCCTATATAACCGAGAGCATAGCCATTTTCTGGCTGATTCAACTGGACTAACGTAGCAGGAGCGACGCTACCTAACTCAATTCGTCCTCCTTCCAACGTGCCTCCTTGTAGAGCGAGATTACTTCCTACCAAAGCTAGGGTTTTTCCTGGGGAAACTCGCATAAAAGAACCTTGAGACGTAATATCACCAGGATTGACTCCAAATTGCAATCCAACAGGAACGCTGACTGTTAATAAAGGAAGACCCTCACGAGGAGTTGCACTAAATTCTTTACCATCAGCAAACTTCAGACTATTCGCAGTACTCGCTACAAACGAACCACCAACTTCTAACCGAGCGTTTCTACCAAAAAAAATACCATTAGGATTGAGCAAAAATACGTTTGCTTCTCCGTTCGCTTTAATTAAACCATCAATATTAGAAATATTATTGCCTATTACACGAGTAATAATATTTTTAATATCAACAGCGTTATTAAAGTCAGCCGAGCTACCTGTAGGAACAGAAAATTCTTTGAAACTGTGAAACAGATTACTTCCTTCTTGAGTTCCCCCAGTAATATTACCGTCTGGTGTGACATTAGAATTATTAGGTAAAGTTTCATCCGGAGTGATTTGAGCAAAAACCCTGCTACTGTTAGAAATAATTACTCCAGCAATTAAAAATACGCTGCAAATATTTTGCTTACAGATTGAAGTAAAGCTCAATTTGGTTACACCCCACAAATACTTTATATAATTTAAGATGCTCTCAAATTAATATAACGCTTCTCATTAGGATGAATTCATAACAAACAAATATTTACAATAGGATGTTGTCGAAAGCAGCATCCTAGATATACATAGTTAAATATTAAACTTTCGCCTTACTTTTTCTCCGCAGCGATGTAACACCAGTTCCAACAATCAGCATACCCAAAACAGATGTAGGTTCAGGAACAGTTCTAGCTTGGTCAGTTTGAGGTGTTATGGAAGGATTTAACAGTATGGTTGAAAGCGGATTACTCAAGCCATATCGTTCAATGTTCTCATTGTTACCTATCTGGCGTCTGAATAGCCCTTGAGATGTTGTAATTTGGGTAAATGCTGATAAGGAATTAACGAAATTAGAATCAGTAGATGGGGTAAATAAGAAAAATTGACCAGGGTTTTCGTTGAAGGTCAATTCATACTGAACAATATTATTACTAGTAAATCTATTTGCATTTAAGTCTCGTGTATCTGTTCGCAGAGACTGAAAAACATCAAAACCAAAGTTTCTTTCTAGCTGTTGTGGGGTTACCCTAGATGCTGTTATATTTCCAGACGCAATTGAAAGAGTTTCCGAAGGCAATAGAGCATCTGGATTGCCAAGCCTTCTAAAATCTCGAACTGTTCCTGGGAAAAAGCCTAGATTACTATCAGGATTTACATCTAAAACAGATTCATCTATTTCAAAATCAACTCTCACTCTTGTTCTTTGGTCAGAAATTCCAGAAGTACGTGGTCGAGTACGTTCTCTTGGTATTGGTACTTGTGCGTTCACTGAAGTAGTCAACAAGCAAGTGGAGAAAACAAAAAAAGCAGTCGCGGCTATAGTTTTTATCGGATTCATTAAATTCACTAGACACTTCTGATTTAATTGCGTGATTATACATTGATAATTTGGATTTGTAAATCGTGCTAGTAAGTATAACTTTTATACAGGATTAATTTTATACAATTCACTTCAATAATAAAATTACTGATTGTTGGATTGGAAATACCTGGCGATTGGAAATACCCGGCGATTGGAAATCGCGGCTACACAAGGAAAACCCGCCTTCGCGGGTTGTGTTTATTAATTATCATTCAATTCCCAGTTAGAAAAAATAGATTGTTGTTGATGGTGGATGGCTTGATTTCTAATATACTTAGCTACATCATTTATGCCTTCATGGCTTACTGTAAAAGCTCCATAGCTCCCCTGCCATTTAAAAAAATGACCTGGTTTAATTTCATGGGTAATAAAATGGGATGAACCACCTTTAATATTTTTTATTAAATCAGATACGCTTAATGTTGGTGGCATACCCATCAATAAATGTACGTGGTCTTCTATACCACCAACTGCAATTACGGTTCCTCCTAATTTTTCACAATGATGAATTATTGTGGCATAAACTTTCTTTTGAATATCAGGTGTAATTAATGGTAGCCTATCCCAGCTTCCCCAAATAAAATGCAAATATAACTGAGTAAAATTGGAGCGCATTGTACTCTTAATAAATAAATAGATTGGTTAATGAATTATAAGTGTTGAATCTTTAACAATTCGATTTTACATTGATTCAAACATATCGGCTTGAGTATTTTCTCTGATAAATAAAAAATACTTAAAACATCTCTTCAACCCGCGAAGGCGGGTTTTCCTTGTGTAGCCGCGATTTCCAATCGCCGGGTATTCCCAATCACCGGATATTCCCTATTGCCATCACCGGGTATTCCCCATCACCGGATATTCCCTATTGCCATCACCGGATATTCCCTATTGCCATCACCAGGTATTCCCCATCACCGGATATTCCCTATTGCCATCACCAGGTATTCCCCATCACCGGGTATTCCCCATCACCGGGTATTCCCCATCACCGGGTATTTGCATCACCAGGTATTTTCAATTACCGATTTTTCCCAATCGCCGGGTATTCCCCATCACCGCCAACGGTTTTGTAATTTAATAATTAACTTCCCCGATAAATACTATAAGACCAAGGAGAAACCAACAGAGGAATGTGGTAATGAGCATTAGAATCAGCCACAGCAAAACAAATAGGAATTTGGTCTAAAAATATAGGACGGGGGAGATTTTCAAAATGCTCAACGAAATACTCACCCACATGAAACACGAGTTCGTAAACTTGTACAACAAGTTCTTCATTTGCTAACAAAGGAGCATCAGTACGACCATCAGAATTTGTGCGAACAGTTTTGATCAGAATTTTCTCACCATTATTCGCAGACCATAAAGTAATAGGGATATTAGCACCAGGACAACCCCTAGCAGTATCCAGAATATGAGTTGTTAATCTACCCTTCATATCAAATCCCTTTTTTATTTATCACTCTGAGTCTTTAAGAGTTAATAAACTATTATACTTTAGGTGGATGAAATTCATGCCAATGTCGTGCAATATCAACTCTACGGCAAAGCCAAACGTTCTCGTGTTTTTGCACATAATCCAAAAACCTTGCTAAAGCAGCAGCACGTCCAGGTCTCCCTACCAAACGACAGTGCAATCCCACACTCATCATCTTTGGAGCAGTTTCACCCTCAGCATACAGAAAATCAAAAGCATCCCGTAAATAAGTAAAAAATTGTTCCCCGCTATTAAAGCCTTGATTAGTCGCAAACCGCATATCGTTATTATCTAGAGTATAGGGAATAACTAAATGAGGCTTTCCATTATAGTGAACATAATCGTAAACCCAATAAGGCAAATCGTCCGCATAACTATCGGAATCGTAAAGAAAACCTCCCTCCACCACAACCAATTTACGAGTGTGGGGACTATTGCGTCCGGTGTACCAACCCAAAGGACGACTCCCTGTGACACGAGTGTGAATTTCTATTGCCTTTTGTAAATGCTCCCGTTCTTCGGCTTCACCAAAATATTTATAGTCAATCCAGCGGTAACCGTGACTAGCAATTTCCCAGTCCAACCCTAACATTGCAGCCACAACTTCAGGATTTCGTTCCAAAGCCATCGCTATCCCATAAACAGTCACGGGAATATTTCTCTCCCCAAACAACCGATGTAATCTCCAAAATCCTGCTCGACTACCATACTCATAACAGGATTCCATATTCATGTGCCGTAAACCCATAAAAGGTGAAGCACCGACAATTTCTGACAAAAAAGCCTCAGATGCTTGGTCACCGTGGAGAATACAACTTTCCCCACCTTCCTCATAGTTAATCACAAATTGAACTGCAACACGAGCCTCGTTGGGCCACTTTGGGTCAGGTGTGTTGCGTCCGTAGCCGACTAAATCGCGTGGGTAACTCATAAAGATTTTAATGTTCTGCACCTAATTATTAATATAAATGTACAATCAGGATTATTAAATATAAATATATAATCGGGCGGGCAAGGATGCCCACCCCACAAGAGTTTTGTATTTATTTTTTAGTTGAATATAAGAGTATAGCAATTAAAATGAAATCTGCAAATGCAACCGTGTAAACCGCATAGACATTATAAAATCCCGTTAAATTAAACACCATTCCTAAGGTGATTCCAGATACCAGACTCAAAACCAGAAGCGGAACAGCAGAGTATATACCAACATATTTGATTACTTTTATAGAAGCAGTAAAGACAGCAGTTGTTATCACAGCCCAATATCCAGTTCCAAAAATCCCCGCGATTACCGCTCCCAGAGCAGTTCCTTGCTTAACCCCAAATTTAAAATTAGATTGAGAATGATACCTGTAAAAATTAGCCAAGTTTGCAACTATCACAGCAGCCATTAAAGTTCCGACACCAGCTGCAAGCAAAAGCATTGTGATAGGTAAAAAAGATTTAGCGAACAAAACAAACTTAATCAAAGTCAAAATAATAACCGCGACGAGAATCAAACCCCCAAAATTTGCACCCATACTCGTAGATGAAAATAAAACTCCAACAACAGCACCAAAAATTACACCTAATAAGCCTCCTAACATCACCTCAACTAAAGCACCAGCCCACGTTATAGTCAAACAACTAAAGAACACCAGAGCGACATAAGCATAAGTTAAAAGCATAGTGCAAGGTTATATAGTTGTTCTATTCCTGGTTAATCACCAAAATAAAAGTATCGTTATTAACTTTGCGTGTGTTTGTATTTGCGTAATTTCGCTTAGGCAACTTAAACCAAATCCGTTTGTATTGAAATTATTCTTCCTTTGCGTCTTTGCGGCTACCCTGCGGGAAAACCTCCGGTTTATGCGTGAGGTAATAATTCCGATACCACCGGAAACGATATTATGCCTTAACTAGGGTAATACTATCTCTTAATAACCCTGATATGTCTTGATTATAACTATATTCTGATGCCGCTAGCGTGCTTATAAATACCCGTACTCAAAAATAATCATTTATGTTTATCTAATCCTATAAAAGTATTAAACAGCACACTTGCTCCTTGCGTGCATTGCTCAGGTGTGGTATACTCATTTTCAGAATGACTAACACCAGCTTGACTAGGTACAAAAATCATCCCCATATCTGTAATTCTACCCACTTCCAAAGCATCATGTCCAGCGCGACTGGGTAAATGGCAGTAGGATAGTCCCATTTCCTGACAAACAGTTTCAATCGCTAATTGAACTGTATCAGCAGCGGGTGTAGGTTCAACGCATAATAGAGGTTTCATACTTATTTGAGTGTCTGTTTGCCCAGCTATTTCTATTATTACCCGTTCCAACTGCTGTTGCATTTCATCCAAACAACCCAAAGACAAATCCCGCATATCGACGGAAAGCTCAACCAGTCCAGGAACAATATTAACCGCATTAGGCACAACATTTAAATAACCAACCGTCGCTACAGGTTGACTCGGTATTCCCAAAGCAATTTCCTGCACAGCTAACACCAATTTTGCGGCTGCAACAAGTGCATCCTGACGCATATTCATAGGTGTTGTCCCAGCATGGTTAGACTGTCCAGTAATAGTTATTGCCATACGACGCATTCCTACCACGCCTTCAACAATACCAATTTCTTTAGACATTCTCTCTAATACCATACCCTGTTCTACATGAAGTTCCACAAATGCAGCCATATCCCCACGTGACCGCTTAGCTGTAATCAAATCTTGCCAATTACCACCAATTTTTTCCAAACATGTTTGAATCGACTCCCCAATTTTGGTTTGATAACGTTCGGGAGCATCCAAAAGCACAGTCCCAGCCATCGCTTGACAACCAATCATTGTGCTTTCTTCATCGGCAAATACAATCACTTCGATGGGATAATTTAAGAGTGTATTGTTATCTCGCAATGTCTGCACAATTTCAATTCCCGCTAAAACGCCTAATACTCCATCAAATCTTCCACCACTGGGAACCGTATCAATATGGGAACCAGTTGCGAGTGTTGGTGCGTTTTCTATTAGACCTGGGTAAATACCAATTAAATTCCCTGCTGCATCAGTACTTACTTTCATCCCCGCTTCCAGCATCCACTGCTGCACTAATTTTCGAGCTTGTATGTCTTCGGGACTAAAGGCTAATCGACGAATAGCACCGTTTGGTTGTAAGCCAATTTTTGCCAGTTCGTTTATTTTATTATGAAGGCGCTCGCCATTCACGAATAGTTTGTGAAGGGTGGGAGAGGTGACCATACATGAGCTCCTGAAGATTGTGAAGGGAAAAGATTTATGGGATTAAAACTACTGTATCAATAAGATATAAAAGTGGCAAAACAGGGCTGGTCATTGATACCAAGTGGTAAAATTTAATTGATAATCCAGCGAAGGAGCTATGTATGACTCAGCAAGAATGGTTAATTGATGAGGCTATAGCACCCGATTCTAAGTCTATCGGACAACAAACGAATTGCGGGTACAAAAAATAAAGGTACGGAATATCGGTTAGTTGAGGACGATTGGCTGATTGACAAAAGCTCTTATACTGAAAACACCTTAAAATAATCTTGCTTCCTTCTAGACAGGAAGCGGGCTGGAAGCCCGCACTACAAAATAAGATAAATTTATACATTTGAGATGTCCCCAATTGATATGACTCATCGATGTATTAAATAAAACGTTCGTTGAAGTTCATATTAAATAAAATTACTAGTTCTTGTCTAATAAATTCTAAGAAGCTAATGTACTAAATACTTTTGTATCAAAAGGGTGTAGTTTAGTTTATTAGCTAAAATGGCAGAATACGATAACCTGTGCAAAATAATTGCAGAAAAATATCCCCGCGATTTCTCCCGTTGGTTATTAAATCAGGAACCGGGAGAAATTGAAATTCTCAAATCCGAGTTAAGCATCGAACCAATTCGTGCAGACTCAGTTCTCTTCATCAAAATAGACAACCGCATTTTGCATATCGAGTTTCAGACTATAACAACCTCTGAACCATCAATTCCTTTTCGGATGTTGGACTACTCAGTCAGGTTGATACGTAGATACGAGCTACCCGTTACGCAAGTAGTAATTTTTTTGCAAGAAACCAGCAACGAAATTGCTTTTACTGAACAATATATAAATGAGACAACCACCCATAACTACCGTTCTTTACGAATGTGGGAGCAAAATCCAAGCCTATTTCTCAATAATGATGGGTTATTACCACTAGCGTCGTTAAGCAGAACAAACTCACCTCAAGCCTTGTTATCCCAGGTTGCCCAAAATATTGCTAGAATTTCCGATAGAAATACTAGGCAGGATACTGCTGCTTATACAGAAATTCTAGCCGGTTTGCGGTTTGAGAAAAACGTTATTCGTCAATTACTTAGCGAGGATATTATGCAAGAATCGGTGATTTATCAGGATATATTACAAAAGGGAGAGAGACAAGGAAGACAGGAAGGGAGACAGGAAGAAGCTGTTCGTTTTTTAAGTCGTCTGTTAAACAAACGCTTTGGTGAGATAGACTCATCAATAATTGAGCGCATTCAAGTATTATCGACCGAACAATTAGAAGCTTTGGGAGAAGAATTTATTGATTTTACTCAAGTTTCTGATTTGGTGAACTGGTTAAACCAGCAAGAAAATATTTAACTGAGAAAAATGTGAAGACGCATTCTTACTCGACCGAATTACAAAAACCCTCCTCTCCGAGCTTCTACCCGTATCGGTAGAGGAAAATTTTCGTTAGAATAGAGACTAAACATTATTCATCGTCCTCATTGTGTGAGGCTATAAGATTATCAATCTCTTCTTTATGGGTATTGTAATAAACCCAAGTAGCACTGAGGTCAGATAGCATAAGGCTTGGGTAATTGCGGAGTAATTCATTTGTATCATCGCCCTGTTGACTTAAGGAAATGATTGTCCAGACAGGTATACGGGTGTTGCGAATACGAGCATGACTACCACAAATTCCCGGTGTGCTTTGGATGGTTAAATTTTGTAATTTTTCTTGCAGAAAGGCGTTTTCTTCTGGGGCTAATAGCAGTAGCCCTAAATCATAGTACTTCCTAGGATTTAAGGTCAGATTTGGTTGCTGAAATCTTGTGTATGAGCTAAAAAACACTGCTTGGTCTGAAAAAATAAGGCTTAGTAATAAAGGTAGCTCATGTTCATGTTAAATATAATTAAATAAAAAGCTATATAGTCATCGTTTGTTATTTAATAATTATTACCTCATCTATGTCCGCCTAGTTTGGAGTGAATCCAATCAAGTACGTATAGAGAGGAATGTTTTAATTAAATAATATGACTTTGAATACTGCCATAGTCAAGCCACGGTGCGACTATTTCAGTAACCCTAACAGGGGGATAGTGGTCAAGGATGTTGTCGAGCCAGTAGCTAGTAATAGCGAACGTCGGGCAGTTTCCAAGTCTACGAAGTAGCGCTTCTATTCAGTCAAAGTAAGTTATACCGCCGACTTGGACGGGGAGAACTAGATTTTACCAGGTTTTTATAAGCGGTGAGGGATTCGATAATTTGTACCAGAGAATCAATCAGTTTGATATTCATGGCTTTGTCATATCACATCCAAATAATTAGTATTGTAATCATTTGTTTAGGGGGACGAAGCAATCATAAGAGTTTCGATAGCTTTACATTTTGTTACATCCAGTGAGTTAATCGACCGCTTGCTACAATTTGTGCTACAAAAGCAAACAAATTTTATACCTGAAGCTATTTTTTGATTATCAGTTTTACTATTTATAAATTAAGCTTTTCGAGTTTTAACTGATTCCTTATTTATCAAATAGAAGTAAATTATTTATCATTAGTTATGTACAAATAAAATATTTTTAAGAAGTTAGCAAAAAATATATTATTTTTTAAACAAAACAGTTAAAATACCCTTCAGATGCATCATCAAACCTAATATCAACATATCTCATGCAATGACTCGATTTATCCACGATAAATTTGCCAAGGATTTACTGGAAGAATTATTAAAAGATTATGGAACAGTAGAGCCAGATAAAAGAGTAATAGGAGAAGTAACAAGAATAGATGTTTTATTTTCTCCTATAACACCACCAAATACAAACTTAAAGCCATTAGGATTATTAGGAAGGTTCTTAGAATTTCCAGCTTTGATAGAGCCATATCGTAATCCAGTAACAGAAGACGAAGCAACAGACTGTCTTTCTAAACTCTTGCTAATCAAAGGGGAATTGACCAGAGAAGCAAACCGGAATGACACAACTCTCGACAGGTCAACAATACCAAAACTATGGATAATAACTCCCACAGCATCCCTACCGAGATTGTCGGGGTTTAATGTATCCGAAAAATCAGATTGGTTACCAGGAGTATATTTTCTGGGAGAGTCTTTACGTACGGCTATCGTCGTAGTTCACAAATTACCTAAGACCGAGGAAAGCTTATGGTTAAGGCTTATGGGTAAAGGAGCAGTCCAAAACCAAGCAATTGACGAGTTGGAAGCGCTACCATCAAATTACCCATATAGAAAAGTGGTACTACAGTTAGTTAAAAACTTTTACCGAAACTTAGACTTGGACGAAAATAAAACAGAGGAAGACAGGAGATTAGTTATGCGGTTACAACCACTTTACCAACAAGACCAAGAGCTAGCAAGAGAGGAGGGGAGAAGAGAGGGAGAGCAACAAGGAGAAAAAAAAGGAGAACAAAATCTAATTATACGTCAACTTAATCGACGCTTTGGTGAAATTGATTCATCATTAACTGACCGTGTTCGGCAATTATCGGTTGAGCAATTGGAAGCGTTAGGAGAAGCATTGTTAGATTTTTCAGCCATAAATGATTTTGAAACCTGGTTAAACCAACAAACATAAATTCGCACATAACTGTAGAGACGCGATTTATCGCGTCTCATTTATCGCGTCTCATTTATCGCGTCTCATGTAGATTTTTAGCCCCTAAGTGTGTGAAAAAGGGGATTGCTTCGTCGTTCCGGAGCGCAATGACAGAAAATGCGATGAGAGGAAACAGCAATTAGGAATTAGCGGTTAGCAATTAGCAATTACCCATTAGCTATTACCCCCCCAACATAAGTAGCACGAATCGCTCGGTCATCACCCATAATAATCAGACTAAATAATTTGTCTCCCAACTCATCCAAAGATTTAGCTGTTGCCTCCGGGTTTCTAAATGCCATAATAGGGGTAGCTTGAGAATCCACAACAATAAAATCGGCTTCCTTACCCACATCAAAATTGCCAATTTTATTTTCCAAGGACAGCGCTCTAGCACCACCCAAAGTTGCTAAAAAGAGAGCTTGAAAAGGAGAAAGTTTTTGCCGTTGTAACTGAGCTACTTTATAAGCCTCACTAGCTGTTTGCAGCATAGAAAAACTAGTACCCCCACCTACATCTGTAGCGAGTCCAACTTTAATAGGGGTATCTAAAGACTTAGCTTTTTCAATTTTGAATAGTCCGCTACCCAAAAAGAAATTAGATGTTGGGCAAAAAGCAATAGTAGCATTAGCCTCAGACATACGTTTAAATTCATCGTCCGAGAGTTGCACCCCATGAGCAAATATGGAACGCTCTCTGACTAAGCCAAATTTATCATAAACGTCTAAATAGTCTCGACAATCAGGGAAAAGCTGCTTCACCCATTCCACCTCATCGATATTTTCAGATAGGTGGGTATGTAGATAAACATCAGAGAATTCTTCTAAAAGCTTTCCAGTCAAATGTAATTGCTCGTTGGTGGATGTAATCGCAAACCTGGGAGTAACAGCATATAGCAAACGTCCTTTATTATGCCATCTTTCGATTAAATCCTTACTTTGCACATATGAACTTTCAGCAGTATCCAAAAGAAAATCGGGTGCATTTCTATCCATCATCACCTTACCCGCAATCATCCGTAAATTGCGTGCTTGTGCTTCCTCAAAAAATGCGTCTACAGATTCTGGATAAACTGCTGCTAATACTAGTGCTGTGGTTGTACCATTGCGGAGTAGTTCGTCAAGAAAAATTCCAGCTACTTTCCGAGCATAAATTTTATCCTGGAATTTAGCTTCTGTGGGAAATGTATATTTTTCTAACCATTCCAAAAGTTGTTCCCCATAGGAAGCGATAATTTCGGTCTGGGGAAAATGAATATGAGTATCAACAAATCCCGGCATAATTAACATACCAGGATAAGAAGTTACAGGTATATCTATGTATTTATCTTTTAGGTTTTCGTAAGTTCCGAGTTCTTTAACAACACCATTTTCGATAATCAATAAACCGTCAGGGATGTAACGTAAGCTTTCCTCAGGGGAAACATAAAATGGGTCGTCCACAAAGTCTAATAGGTCACCACGATAAGCTTGGAGAGATTTTGATACAGCCATTTTGAAACCCCCATTAAGTTATACGACCCACAACCATATGTAGACCTGTGCAATATATATTTGATTCAAACGATATCTATTATATTTAAAGCTATGATTTATTCAATCGCCCAAGTAAATCAAATGAGTCAAGACGAATTCGTCGCAACCGTCGGGTTTGTATTTGAGCAGACCCCACAAATAGCTCATCAAGCTTGGATTCAGCGTCCTTTTGCTAGCGTCATGGATTTGCATGAAAAAATGGTAGCAGTTGTAAATGCAATGAGCAAAGCGGAACAGTTAGCATTAATTCAAGCCCACCCAGATTTGGGAAGTAAAGCAAAAATGGCGGAAGCGTCGGTAAAGGAACAAAGGGGAGCGGGTTTAAACGAATTAAGCCAAGAAGAATACGAGCGCTTCCATCAACTTAACCAAGAATACAAAAATAAATTTGGCTTTCCCTTTATTATTGCCGTCAAAAATCATAATAAATCCAGCATTTTAGAGGCTTTTGAATTGCGTTTGCGAAATCAAAAGGAAGCCGAAATTCAAAAAGCAATAGTCGAAATTACGGAAATCGCCAAGTTTCGACTGCTGGATTTATCCAATGTCAATTCTTAAACCCACGGAGGTGGGTTAATAGATTTATATTTTACTTTTATTTCAAAGGGGCCCCCATAATTACTTTAGCGATTGCACTCGTAACATCGATGGGATTTTCGTCAAGAAGCTGTTTGTACCAAAGTTCTGTGACTTCGGGGTCTACTCCATGGATTTGGTCAGAACGCTTACGGGCTTTTAGTACTATACTACTAGTACGTTCCTTTCGTTCGCTTTCATAACGTTGCAAAGCGTATTGCACACCAATGTTTGTAGTCAGCAAATAATGGGTCAAAACATACCCATCTTCCATTGCTTGGCAACCACCTTGTCCCAAATCAGGACATGTAGCATGGGCAGAATCTCCCAAAAGCGCAACTCTACGGCTTACCATTTTATCAATTGGGCCAACATCATGAATTAACACCCGGTTTGTTTCAGCTGAATCGAGTCTTTGAATCAATTGCTGTACAGGTTTAGCCCAACCTTGAAAAAAATGTATTAGGTCAGATTTAATATCTCCCAATTCCTGCGCTTTTTCCTTCGACATAGGTACATCAAAGAAAAAGTAAAAGCGATTATCTGCAACTGGCATCATGGAAGCTCGTTTATGCTCCCCCACATAAATTACCCAATTATCCTTCGGTGCTAAATCCTCACTTGCAGCAACCAAACCATTCCAATTAACATAACCACGGTAACCAGGGTACACCTCCTCACCCAAAACGTAGGTACGGAGAATAGAACGAATCCCATCAGCAGCAACCAATAAATCTCCAGTAGCAGTACTCCCATCCTCAAAAATCGCAGTTACTTTATCTCCCTGCTCTTCAACCCCAATGCACTTATAACCAAGCTTAACCTCACCAGGAAAGGCATCTAATAAAACCTGTTGTAAATCGGTTCTTGCTACAGGATAGGGTCTTTGTCCAACTTCCTCAACTAAAGGCTGAATATCAATATCATTAAGCAGCTCACCTGTGTGGTTGAGGTACTGCATTTTAGCCATCAACCCGCCAATTTTAGTAATATTCTCGCTCAAACCCAAACTATTAAGAACCTTTACCCCATTAGACCAAACAGAAATACCCGCACCAGCAGGACGCAATTCCCTTACACGGTCATAAACTTCTACATCATAACCCGCTTTACTCATTGCAATCGCAGTAGTCAAACCACCAATACCAGCTCCAATAATCACCACTTTCAAATTATTCATAGCTTTTAGCTTACATATAAAAAAAGACATAACAAAAAGACCCCTCCAAAACTAAGATAGACTTTCTTTCTTTTATTCCCCCCCTTCCCTAGTAGGGAAGGGGGTAGGGGGGTTAGGTCAATATGTCTTAGTTTGGTATAACCGAAATTGTATCCATTTGTATCTCTAATTAGGTAATAAGTATGACAACAACAGCATCTACCAAAAAAGTTTTCATCTGTGGTTCCGCACTCAGGGGACAACCAGACCACGGAAATCTCCAATCAGCCAAATTCCTGAAATCCACAAAAACAAAACCAATATATAAACTACACGCAGCGGCAGACGGATGGCATCCAGCAATTTACCAAGTTGAGTCAGGTGGAATCAGTATTCCTGGAGAAGTATACGAATTAACACTTTCAGAATATGATTACTTAGTATCAACAGAGCCACCCAACATGTATCCAGATGATGTGGTGCTGGAAGATGGGGAAATAGTAACAGCAATTTTATACCCACGAGAACTAGTGGAAAAATATAACTGGCCAGATATTTCCCATTATGGTGGGTGGGTAGCCTATAAACAAGCTAGTTAGTAACGGACGAAATGTAGAGACCGAATTAATTCGGTCTCTACAAGGTTTTTGGGTTATTGAATTTTCGGTATTGGGGGCGGGCGGGCGGCCTACCCCACAAGAGTGAGGGTGTGAGTGTTATTTTTTTTTGTATCTCACTCAAGAGAGCTGCTGTAGGTTGTAACATTCCTTTCGGGAGCGAACGTTGTTAAAATATTGTATGGGAGTAGAAAAAAAGCCTTTACCTCATTTACTTTGTATCACAAATATGCTTTTGCATGAGGTAGACGTACCAGATGTTCGTCACGATAACACCTTAGCTCGACCGCTACGAGATTATAAACCAGGAGATAAGGTAGATGTTATCCTCACTAATCCTCCTTTTGGTGGGATGGAAGAAGACGGTATCGAATCAAACTTTCCAGCGACTTTACGCACTAGGGAAACTGCGGATTTATTCCTAGTACTCATCATGCATTTGTTGGTAGATGGGGGACGATGAATCCAAGCTTCTCGAAAATATCCCCGCAGACACTAGCAAACTAGAAACCAAAACAGCTAAAAAACCCAACAAAAAAATGCAACAGGACTGTGTAGAAGCAATACAATTAAAACTACCGGGCTTTGAATAACATTCCAGCCATCTACTCAATTATTTAAAATAAGAGATTTTTTATGAGTATAGAACAAAAAGTCAAAGAAATAAGTGCAGTCCAAATTACCGAATCTTTGTTATCAGACCTAGAAGAACTATCAAGATGTGCGGGAGAGCCTTCCTCTGCTGTTTTTGCTGATAGTATACTGCGGAAAATGCGCGAGATGGTTGATAAATGTATGGGTGACCCATATACAGAGGTGGTGGTAGCACTACATGATGCACTAGCACATCAAAATTTGTGGCTTGACTATACTGGAGAACAGTATCAAGGTGCTTATAATTTATTTTTGTCTTTAGTTAATCAGGAAACAATTGATAATACGATAGTTGAAAACTCAATTATAGCTTTGGCAAATTTAGGTTTTAATACCCTACCTTTTAGCGTCGAAGATGTCGAGCGGCTAGGTGAGACACGCGGAGGAGACCAGAAAAGTGATAAAAATGAGAGGGCAAAATGACTCAAGCATTACCTAAACTAGTAACTTTTGATGAATTTACAGAATGGCGTCCAGAGGATGGACGTTATGAACTACACGATGGGGTAATAGTTGAAATGCCACAGCCAACAGGTGACCATGAAGATGTTGTAGGTTTTATAGCGGGTCAGATAAGCTATGAATATATTCGATTAAATTTGCCTTACTTTATCCCAAAAACAGCACTGGTAAAATCTCCCACAAGTGAAGCAAGCTACTCACCTGATATATTATTGTTAAACCGCACAAATCTTGTGAATGAGCCATTATGGAAAAAAAAATCTACAGTAATTCAAGGCGCTTCAGTTCCGTTAATTGTAGAAGTTGTTTCCACAAATTGGGATGATGATTACTACATGAAATTTGGTAAATATCAAAGCATTGGAATTACCGAGTACTGGATTGTTGATTACCTAGGGCTTGGAGCTAAAAGGTTTACCGGGAATCCTAAACAGCCTACGCTTTCTATCTGTCAATTGATTGATGATGAATACCAAATTAGTCAGTTTAGGGGGGAAGAGCGTATTATTTCTAATCAGTTTCCAGAGCTAAACCTAACCGCACAACAAATATTTAATGTTGCTTCATGACTCCCCACTTACCAATACTGCTCGCTTAAGGTATGTAGAGACGTTACATGTAACGTCTCTACAGGGGTTTCACCCTTCGCGATTTGCTTAACCGAGCAGTATTGCCCTGCTTACAATTCAATAACAAAACTCTTTCGCAGATGAAAGTTCGGTTCTTCTCCTCTGTGGGCTAAAGCCCAATAGCTAAAATTACCATTTTTTTGTTTAATTACTGTAGCAATACCTACTTCGATAATTTGGTCTGGGGGAGCAAACTTATCCAAATTAATACTTACAGCAGTGACCAAACCATCGGTTGGAAACTGGACGGTAAAAGGGAGTTCTGTAAACAGAATTTCTTCTTGCATCCCCTGACGATAGCCTTCAAAGCTATATACATTCCAATGTCCAGAAGGAGAAAGGTTAAATTCCCAGTAAGATGGTGAATCTTTAATACCTAGAAAAAACTCAAAGCAGGTTTCTTCCCATAATCCATGTTTTCTAGCTGCCGTGTCAGATGATACATTTGAATCCGCAGCTATTAATACGTCTTTCAGGTCACCAAAAAGTGCATAAGTAATGGTAAGTTCATTTACATAACGAATGATATTACCTGAAATTCTTAAATCAGGTTGTACTTGATTATCAGGAAAAGGTTTTAAAGAAAATGTCTGCTCGTTCATTTTTATCTATTACTTGATATCTTGGATAATATTGCGAATAGTAGTTTCCTGAGATTCAATGCTCTCGGTTAACTTAAACTGAACTAGTGCCCTTTTAAGGTTATGTTCAGGGTTTTTTACTTTGAAGTAGACATTTCCCGCTAAATAGTCTGCAAAAAACCGAAGTCCCAACTCAAAGGTGATGAGTCTAATTGCGTCGTAGATGTAAGCGTAGTCGTTTTCTGTGAGAAATTCTTTTGCTACAGAAAGGTAACCCTGTAAAATACCTTGACACAAGTCAGTATCAAAATGAACCCTTTCCCATTCATCTGTTTCTTCGCCAAGAGGATTGCAACCCGACCGCAGGCAATCACCAATATCATAATGTACCAGACCGGGCTTAACAGTGTCTAAGTCTATCACACTGACAGCTTTCCCAGTTGCAGTATCAAACATTACGTTATTAATTTTAGGGTCGCCATGCATCAGTCGTAGTGGTAGCCGACCTTCTGCTTTAGCATTTTCTAAAACATGTGCCCAAGTTTTACGACTTTCAACAAATTGTGAGCAATAATTGACCTCGCTAGATTGCTCTTGACTGGCTTTAGCTGCGACTTCTTCATAGTGTCGTATGTAAAGGGGTGTAATATGAAACCCTTCGAGGGTATCGGCGAGTTTTTCGCTTTGCAAGTCGCTGATGAGGTTATGGAACATACCGAGGGCATAACCAATTTCTTTGGCATGTTCGGTATCGTGCATAACATCAAAGGACTGCGAGTCTTTAATAAAACTAATCGCTCGCCAAAAAGACCCTTCAGCATCTTGCAAATGGTTTTCAGCATCCTCAGTCAACAGTACGCGAGGTACTTCCCAGCGACGTTCGAGAGGAGTAGTTTGTAATCTTTTTTGAATATGCTCTGTAAAAATACGCATATTGTTCATCACCATATCCGGTTGACGAAATACCTGAGTGTTAATACGTTGCAAGATAAAATTATTATCCTTAGAAGAGTCGAGAGTTACTAGGAAGGTGTCGTTAATATTACCACTCCCAAAAGCTCGAACGTCTATAATTTTACCTTGAAGGGCGAATTGATTGGCTATGGCAATAAGGTTATCCGTGCCCAGTATTTGAAGATTTTCCGTGAGATTTTCCGTCATGTTTGTTGATTTTATGCTACTCCCCTCGCAATTACACTAAGCAATAGGGGATATGGTAGCGCATGTTTTACTTTTGTGATGTATAAATCAGTCGATTTATCTTAATCGCAAGCCAGATAATATAGGATAAGTGTTAAAAAAATACTTAGTTATCTTAAATGTTTTTATATCGTGTATTAGTGTATTGGTTAATTGTTAACCAATATGTTGGAAGGAAATATTGATGACATCTACAGAATTGGAAAAAACAGCACTGAGCGAACAAGAAGTGCAAAAATTATGGGAAGCGTTCAAAGTATTTGATGGGGACACTAGCGGTTGTATCTCAGCCCAGGAACTAGGCCAGGTAATGCATTCATTAGGTCAGAGTCCAAATGAGACAGAACTGCGCGACATGATTAAGGAAGTGGACGTTGACTTATCAGGTAATATCGATTTTGAGGAGTTCAAAGCGCTTTTGATAGCCCAAAAAGGAGACCGAAAAAGCCGTCTCAAGTTAGCATTCAGCGTGTTTGATGAAGACGGTAGTGGTCTAATTACAGCCCAAGAATTGCGCGGTGTGATGAGTCAGTTTGGGTTAACAGACAAAGAACTGGATGATATAGTGCAAGAAGTTGATGGTGATGGGGATGCCTCAATTGACTTTGAGGAATTTTGCAGCCTGGTGCCAGAGGAATCAGAAGTAAAAACAGGTTATAAAGACTCGCCAATTTCTCCTACTCGCGAGTTCAAGCCAACCGCAACTTCAACCAGCACTTCGGCTCCTACCGATAGTACAGTTGCCGCCACCCCCCAAGTAGCCAGAGCCACCACAGAATCGACTCCCCAAGCAGCACCGAGCGAAATAGATACGGAAGTCACACGGTTAAAAGAATTACTTTCTCAACACCCACAGGGCGAGACAAAGCGCGGTACATCCCGTCTACAAATGCAAATAGGTCTGTTTCGTCTTATTCAAGGAGCCGCTTACCGTTGCTTCCGCGAGAGTTTTTCCGCCAACCACGAAACCCACCTGCGCGTGAGAAACCTACCTTATAGAATTACTGACTTTGTAATGTTTGTAAAGACGGCGATGAAACTTTACAAAGGGTTAGATTTAATACCCTCAGCTTGCTATCCTTTGCTAGATGCAGTAGTGGAATCAATCACGGATGAGTATGCTCGACTAGAGTCGCGGATAGAGAACTGGCAAACGCTAGACAAAACGCCCCAAATGCAGGCAGAAGCAAAAAAAATGCTTGAGGTACGTACAAAGTCTGCCACTGTCAAAGAAAAATTTGCGGCGGGTGTTGAGTTCGCAATAACAATGAAGAAGAAACATTTGGGCTTGCGTGATATCGCCGAAGGCGTTCTTGCTATTAACGAACTCAACCGTCTCAGACAGATGGATATTAGTTCGGAAATGGCTGCACCACCAGCCAAATCGGCAGGAGACCCCAAAGAGTATCTTAACAACTGGAACCGCGTTATCCTCACAGACGCTTCCGAAGAAATAGATGGTGCAATGATGCCAGTCGCATATTGGTATGAGGAGTTTATGCCAAAGCTGCTAGTGGCGTTTAGTGTCAACACCGCCGAAGATATTCATAGTAATACAGTACCAGACGAGGCGGCTTTAAACAATTGGTACGAGTCTACCCAAGCAATAGGAGAGTTTAAACGCTATGGAGCAGATGTTGCAGAGTTCTTTCTCAAATGTACTCCAAAACAGAAGCTGATGCTCAAGCAAGCATGGCGATTGACACACTACTACTTGAATGGAGTACAGAAACGGCGCGAACGCCAAGAGTTTGGCCGGGAGTCAGGTGAACTTTCGCAGTACGTCTCATTCATCGACATATATTTAAATCGAAGCCATGTCAAAGACGCCCAGATGCGTGTTAGTTTCCCATACTACATTGGTCCAGCAGTGTGGCGTTTCTTCCACACCACCCCAGAAATTGTATGTACTAAGACAATAGAAGAACAGAAAGCCCTGGTAGAATGTTTTAGGGATTTCTTCAAACTTTTTGCTAGTATGTATCCCTGTCCTTACTGCCGCCATCACCTCAACGCTTATGTCGTGCAAAACAAGGAGGTGGATATGTACCCTGTAGAGTATCTTTTGCTTGGACGCGACCAGCGGATTGCTGAGTTTGATGTATCAATGGATGCTAAACTGTCTACTGTGGTGGATGGTACTTCACTGCGCTTATTTTTTTGGAAACTGCACAATACAGTCTCCTCATCCATTGCTCGCTCAGAAGATTGGTATCAAAAGGATGAAAAAGCCTTCTACACCACCCGCTATTGGCCTAGCCTTGATTCTGAACTTGCACGAGCCAAAGCGCTCAATCATGTCAGTATAGCCGTTGACCGTATCTATCGTCTTTATGGTATGCTCAAACCAGCATCACGACTAGCAGGGGTAAGAGCAACATTGCAAAAGCTGTTGGAGAAGGATGATATGCAGGGTATTCAAGAGGCTTGCCATCTGGCACAAGATTATATCCATGAATTGGAAGAAGCTGTCGTTCGTGGTAACTTCTTGCAAGATACGTACTACTTTGACGATGACCTAGTAGACCAAGCTCCATATTTCACCCCTGATGAGGAACAGTTTGCCCGCAGTGGTATATTTGTGGAGATTTAAGGACTCCCAAAAAATAAATACTAATTTCTTGTGGGGTGGGCATCCTTGCCCGCCCAGAGCAGAGGACAGGCTTCCAGCCTATCCCACAATCAATAATCAGAGCAGAGGACAGGCTTCCAGCCTATCCCACAATCAATAATCAGAGCAGAGGACAGGCTTCCAGCCTATCCCACAATCAATAATTAGAGCAGAGGACGGGCTAAAATGCCATCCCACAATCAATAATCAGAGCTAAAACTTCTCAAACTGTTGCCAACAAAGATACAATGCGCGTGGTACATGAAAACAGCCCTTCCATTTACCACCCTTAAGGTTTAACAGTACTTCCCCACGACGATTGAGATATCCAAACCACTCACCGTATTGTGCATCTGCAAAGTGAGACCAAGAATAATCGTGCAATTTTTTATACCATTCCCAAGACTTTTCTCGTCCGGTTAAACGGTAACCCATAGCCAGTGCAACTAAAGACTCTAAATGTACCCACCAGAGTTTTTGGTCCCATTCCAATTGCTGTGGAGGATGACCTTCTGCATCCATAAAATAATACAACCCGCCATACTCTTTATCCCAAGCAAAATCGAGGATATTTAATACTACATCAACAGCTTGGTTTATCGTTTTAGTATCGTTACTGCGGCGAGCAATATCCATAATAAACCACATCGCTTCGATACCATGACCAGGGTTAATTAATCGTCCTTCAAAACAATCCAAATGGGAACTATCAGGAGCAATATTTTCATACATTAATCCCCGTTCTTGGTCGAGAAAATCGGTCATTACTTCTCGAACAGTCATATTTAATACGCTTTCCAGGGTTTCCTTCGGTAGCAACCATTCCATCTCCAAAGTGAGATTGGCTAAAATCATCGGTACAGCCAACGATTTCATAGGACGAGTACCGGCATAAGTTTTGTTATATTTGCCTTTGGGATTATCTTTACGACGTAAAACATTATTATAAGCCTGCATCGCCACTTCCTTAGCTTGTTCATCCCCAGAAGCGAGTGCGTATTGACTAAAAGCCATTGCAGCAAAACAATCAGAAAATATATTATAAGGTTCTACCAGTGGCTGACCTTCACGGGTGAGAGCAAAATACCAGTTACCTTCATTATCTCGACCATGTTCAGCGAGAAAATTAGCTCCATTACGAGCGATAGAAAGCCATTGTTCGCGTTTTTCTAGCTGATTGTACAACGTAGAAAACATCCACACCTGGCGATTTTGTAGCCAGATAAATTTGTCGGTGTCATAAACTTTACCTTCTCGATTAAGGCATGTAAAGTATCCCCCTTTTTCCCAGTCAACTGAGTTTTTTTCCCAAAACGGGAGTACATCTTTCAGAAGCGCATTTTTGTACAGTTCTGCTAGCGCTTTAAAATCCTGCTCCATATATTTTCTCCCCCTTCCTTGCATGTCAAAACGGTTAGAGTAAACTATTATTACTTAGAAAACATCAAAAGATAAGTAAGCACGGAAACGTATAGTTACGAGTAACTACGAAGAAAACGCGGTAAATCTTTAAAATCGAATTATAATGACAAATGTAGTGTATTTAACAAATTGTTACATACCATATGTCAAGCAAATTGTGGTGTATTGGGGCTTCAATTCTAGGATTTTTATTACCTAATTCCTTCGGGTTAAGTGCGAAAGCTGTTGAAGCAAAAACATTTAGTTCACAATTCGGTTCACGGCCATCAGCAACCTCTCGCATCATGGTAGTACAAACTTATGAATGTAATAGCTGTACAACTACCGAGGAAACATTCTATCACTTGGAATCTGTTGGTGATAGCAATAAGATGCAAGGTTATAAGGCATTGGAAGGCAAAGATTACGAATTAGCATACAAATTATTTCGCGCAGCAGTAGATAATTACCAGTCATCTTTAAAAGTTAGAGTAAATGAATATGGCTTGGAGCAAGCTAGAAACAACGTCATGGGAAAAATTAGCGAAGCTCAGCAAAATTTGCAAGAGTTAGAAATTTTACGTAGGACATATAGATAAGACCTAACCCCCCTAACCCCCCTTCCCTGCTAGGGAAGGGGGGAAAAGAAGCGAAGAAGTTTGGTAATGGTTTTTTTTCTGCTCGCAGCAATTTTCATGTCTTTTATTCCCCCCTTCCCTTGTAGGGAAGGGGGGTAGGGGGGTTAGGTCTCCGTTACTCAAAAACTATCTTGAGGTCGCATCCGCTCGTCTCAGTTGTGGATAGTATCTTGGCTGATTTTTAGGTAAAGGAGCAGCTATTAGTAGAATCTTCTCTAATAACCAAGGAGCAATACGGTTACACCAAACTGCTAGATGACTTTGCCATCCTACTAAGATTTCGGTTGATTCTTGTTGTAACCCATTGATAAGTGCTGTAGCTACCTTTTGGGAGGTCATGGGTAAGACCCAGCGAAATAATTGTAAATCTTTCACCATGTCAGTGTCAGTTAGGGATGGTAGTAAGGCTGTAACCTGAATGTTATGTTCTGCTAACTCTCCACGCAAAGCTTGAGTGAATCCTACAATCGCGAATTTTGTGGCTGAATAGGTTGCCATTGTTGGAGCTGCGACTTTCCCCATTAAGCTAGAAACATTGACGATGATTCCTTGTTGTTGGGTAACCATACGTCGAGCAACGAGACGAGTGATGGTATACATGCTGACTAAATTAGTTTCTAGTTCTTCTTGCACGTTAGATGGTTTGGAATCTAAAAATGTTGATTGGTGTGCGACTCCAGCACAGTTAACAAGTAAGTGAATTGGGCCGTAATCTCTCCAAGCCTTAGCAATGGCAATATTTACCTCTACCGTTTGTGTCAAATCTAAAGGTAGAAGTATAACTTCTGTATCAAATGCTTCTATTTCTTTAGCTACTTCAGCTAAACGTTGACAATTTCGAGCGACTAACAGCAATCTTTTTACTTTCTGTTTTGCTAATTCAAGAGCGATTGCTCTTCCAATACCACGAGAAGCTCCGGTAATTAAAGCTGTTTTTCCTTGAATATCCATTGCGAAAATCTCCTGAGTTAATATCTCACTTGCGTACTTATACCTATTGGTTAAGAGACTAACAATGAGACAATATTTCACCCGTAAATTCGGGTAAAGTTGAGCTAGATTATTTGGTGCGGATTTTCAGGTAATCATGTAACCCTACTCGCATACGCTAGCAATGGGATCAGCTCTCTGCAACAAATCTTAAGAAAACAGTAAAATTGTTACATTTCGATACATACTACTCAGGATCACAAAAGAATTTAATAAGCAAAAAGACACCAGCCTACAGTTTTGAGAACTCTGCTTTGGCTGGTTGATAGTCTTTTTTCAGACTGTAATATTTATGAGAAATTGTCATCACCATTTAAGGTATCTCATATCACGTTCCGTCAATTGGCTTCAAGTAAATTAGCGAACAGCAAAAAAAGTTAAGATAATTCGTAATTGGTAGTTATTTGGCCAGAACTTGGAACCAGATTAATTACGAATTATTTTGTTAACAGCGATACAAATTCAAACGTAATCGACATCGCACCCTGCTTAGTCCAAACCAATCTCGTCATAACTATTTTCCTAGCGGCCGGAACCACGGCTATCACCATAGTTATGGTGGGGACAAACTGGCCAGCATCTCAGTGTTGTAGTTTTCAATTGACATACCTCGTTTGTAGTTTTAAATACAACTGGTAGATGCTTTAGCAGAGTAATAACACTGATAACTAATGTATATAATGTTAGCTGGAAATAAGATAATTTGCAGGACGTGGGAGTAACAGATATAAATTTATTTATATATTTGTTTGATATAGGAGTCATAAATAATTGATGAACACAAAGAAACCTACTATCTTATGGATAGCGGATTTATAAGATTGACAATTTTTACAAAAATTATACTCAGACAGAAAACTTAGTATTATTGAAGCAATAGTCTCTTTAATGCAAGTTAACGTAACCACAAAAGTAGAAAAAATTAATCACTAAGCCTTCTTCTCTGCCAGGAATTTGTGTAGTGATGCGAATATTTTTACCTTGATTTTTCAATTATTCACTATCTACACCATTAGCTTCTTGTAACTTGTCCCAGTGATATCAATAATGCTATTTTAACCTAAATAAAAAAATTCTAGAGACACACTCCTACAAGGAAATGTACCCTAGAATTTATTTACCTATGCAGTAGCACCCTGATGAATAATCCACATATCTTTCTCAATGCTGTTCAATATTTTTCGTTAATGAGAGTTTAAATATTTATTCGTCTGTCAGAGATAATTATATTGTATTGTGGTACATTATACTTTAATTGAGGCATAAAGAATGGAGCTAAGTGAGTATATTGAATTGCTTGTTCAATTCTATTTACTTCTCAGCTTTCGGAAGTTATGCAAAAATTTAAAAAATACGATTGCTATTTGTATTTTGGACGCATAATCTTTACGGTACGGAGTTGTCACAAAACTTCTTGTTTCATTTGGGTGATGCACATTGCAACCCCTTTTTCATAATATGCAGCCTCGTTAATAAAAACTGGGTAAACGGTTGAGTCACCTTTATAAATAATTTCCTCTCCATCAAAAGTTAAAAAGATGGGGTCACCAGGATGTAGTGGTTGATAATCCTGAAATTGCAGTCGAGGATGAATCATTGCTTGAATTTCTCCTAACTCATTTCTAGGAAAGTCTACTGTCTTACTAGTTTCATAAAAGGTGAGGGTCGAAGTGGATTGTGGAGGTGTTCCTTGGTTGTAAGCTTCGATGTAATCTAAAATTGTCTGGATAAGTTCTTCTGTTTGGTTAAATAAAGCTGCATCTAATATCCCTTGAGCAACTGGCCCCACCTCTACAGTACAAGAGTACTCAGCTATTGAGTCTAGATAAGGGCTGTCTTGATACTTGGTTACAGAATAAAGTATCTTCACTCTAGGATTAATAGATACCAAGTAAGCAGCTAACTCTAGGTTAAATCGATGTTTGCTTCCCAGAATTATCGTTAATCCCATATTTGCAGTTGTGCTATGCAAATCCAGGATTACATCTGCTGGCTGAGTACCGATGGAACTAAATGTTTGATAAATTACCTTAGCTCGCTGCGATTCATAACTTGAGAGATTTAAATTTAGTAAATCTTGACGTCGGAAACAACGGTTTAGGTCAGTATCAACGTAACGTTTACCAATTTCAAAGGCTTTGGGATTCGCTAAGATAGTGCTACTCTCAAAGCTAAATCGCTTAATTAAATTTGGTGTTTTTTGGAATTTTTTAACTAAGTAAATACCCGTAAGCTCATTGCCGTGAGTTCCTCCGACAAGAGCAACACGCTTAATTTTTTTCATTTATGGTTGTAAATCTCGTATTGGTTAAGTCTCATTTACTACTCTAAATATAGTTTATTAAGGTAATTCAAGAATTAACCTGCTGATAATCAAGGTTCTTAAGATTGAAAACTAATCAAATAATATTCAAATCGTTCACGAAGTTGTTGGACGGTTAAATCTTTAGTCCAGTATTCTACTAGAGCATGACCGAAAGCTCTTGCGTTACGTTCTGATGAGGATGAGTTATCTATGAGCAAAGGCCAAAGGGTTTGTAAGTCAAAGTTTAATATATTTGTATTATTGGGATTTAATAACGAAAACAAATCATATGCCATTTGCAGTTTCCCAATCACCACCGGTAACTGTTCTGCGGGAATTTTTTCTGATAATAAATATGCTAAATTTGGGGAACCTGTTGATATGGTGGAAAGAAATTGAAGAATTGGACTTTTTAGCAGAGCTGTCAATCCTTTGGTTGTTGCCATTATCAAGGTGTAATTTTCTATAATATTTGCAGCCGCAACAGTCCTAGCTTCTAAATCTCGCAAAAATCTCGCTAAACGCGACTTCTTCGCTGGGGCGATCGCCTCGATTAAAGCCAAAGAAAGTGCGTCTGTTCCCCAAGCGGTTCTACCTGTTTTGCTATCACTGGTAACGACGGGTAAGATTTGTGTGGAAAAATCTCCCAATAACTGAGCACGATATTTCGTACCTTCTCGGATAGAAACTTCCTTGGGACGTTCTCCCCATTGCCAATCGTATGGAGGTTGCCACTCACGGATGGGACGAAGCTTATCGACTTGTGTCACTACCGTAATTATAGGTAAGTCGGTAACGTTGGCTTTAATTTCTTTGAGAAAGTCTACATCAATTTGTAAAGATGGGTCAAGAACTGGGGTAACTAATAACAACAAATCAGCATTTTTAGTGTAATCTAGCACTTCTTGCCTGAGTTCGGGAATATTGATTTGTTCGTAGCCCGGTGTATCCCAAAGGGTTAGGGTTTCAGTATTTTGATTTTCCCAGTAATAACTCTGAATTTTATCTGTGCTAGGTAATACATCTACCTGAGCGAGTTCCGCAGAAAACAGAGTATTTATTAAACTACTTTTCCCAGCTCCAGTTCGTCCAATCAATAAAATATTAACGGGCTTTTGTTCAACAGTCTCAACAGGTTCGGCTTGAGCTAAAATTTCCCGTAGAGTTTGAGTTTTCTCGGATGGTAAAGCTTGTTGTGTAGCGGAAACAGAAAAAGACGATGGTAAAGTGTTACCTCCATAGAGAATAACAGCTTGACGACATAAATTTGTGAGAGCAGCTTCCCGTAGAAGTTGGCTAAAATTTACAAGTAATTGCTGGTTAGCTTGATTAGAATAACCCTGACTAGCGCGTTTTGCGACTGCTGCTGCTGGGTTTAACAGCCACTGTGCAGCACCCCAGACTCGCATAAATTTACGCGCAGATGGTTCTAACTTTTGGTAAACTTCATATGCCTGAAAAGCTTGTCCAATAGTAGCTTGATTGAGAGCAGGTGCTAATTTTTGCATCCACTTATCAAGGTCATCCACCGTTCCCCGAATCAAACCGTAAGCTTGGGGGACGTAAATATTTAACAAAGGATACTTTACTTCTGGGTGATAAATGCGAGCGATACCAACAATTAAATCCAGACAACGCTGCCAAAAAGTTTGCCAATCCTCCCAAAAGGGGACATCGTTTTGGGATGTAAGAAGAATTTCCTTGAGTACGACTTGAGCTTGATTTGTGGTGCTATCAGTTTCTGAACCTGGAGTAGCTTCGACAGTAGCTTCTAGCTCTTTATTAACCTGTGCCACAATATCTTCAATATGGGCAACTGCTGGCTGAGTCCACTTAACTAACAACCAACGCCAAACAACTAATGCAAGAGTGAAAACAGCCCAAACCCAACTAATACCCCAAGCTTGGATTTGTAGAGATGCTGCGACCAGCAAGAACCCAATGATAGTGGCGATGGGAAGGCATAAAATTAGCCATTGCCAGATTTTTAAGCGTACCATATTTTTTAATTAGGTAAGAAGGAAGGAGGAGAAACAAGAAATTTTTAATTAATTTTTAAATATTTGTAGGTTGGGTTGTTCCCGTAGTGTGAAACATCGTCATGGTTGGGAAACTCAACATTTTCAGTTGTTTGTTGGATAATGAAGTCTTATTATAATTAGCTTTATTATAATTAATTATGGAAAACCAATGGGTACTTGGTAAAGAATTTAGATTTGAAGCAGCACATGAACTACCTCATCACGACGGTAAATGTGCCCGATTACACGGACATAGTTGGCGTGGAGTAGTTTATGTTAGAGGAACAGCCTTAAATGAAAGCGGTTCAAAGGCTGGTATGGTGATTGATTACGGAGATATAAAAAAATATTTACAACCACTTCTTGATGATTATTTAGACCACCACTTTTTGAACAAAACTACAGGATTAGAAAACCCTACAAGCGAAGAACTTTCCAGATGGATTTATGAGCAACTTGAAGAACGTGGGTTACCAGGATTGATTGCTGTAAGAATTGATGAAACTTGCACTTCGACTTGTGTATATACAAAATCAGAACAGCCAATCATACAAATGTTTTCGGGAAACACAATATTTATTTGACACTCCACAGGCTAGAAGTTTTAATCTTTTTGACTATCTAAGAAATAAATCCATTTATCTAAAGAATATTTACCTATGAAGACATATTTACAAGCCATTAAATAAACAAGTAGATATACTGTGTATAAAAAATATTACGGCGATTAAAATGAGCCACTGCGGTGGACGGGTTTCCCGGCATAAAGCAAGTGGCGTCGCAAAGACGTCGCTTTTCATCCCTGCTCTCAAGAAACAGGGCTTTCATGCTCCTAAAACTTTCTCGTAAAATAAATCGCAGGTGGAATTGACCAAATTTAAGCAGATTGAGTGAACCCGTCAGAAAAATACATTACTTTACCACCATAAGCGCGGTATAAATTATCTTGCGTCAACACATCCTGTCGTGAACCAGTAGCTATCAGTTCCCGATTCAATAAAATTAAGTCATCAAAATGGGTAATAGATTCCCCCAAATCATGGTTAACAACTAATACAGTGTTACCAGCTTTAGCCAACTCGTGAAAAACTTCAAAAATTACCGACTGAGTTTTTTGGTCAATACCCACAAAAGGTTCATCAAAACAAAAAATTTCCGCTTCTTGGGCTAATGCACGTGCTAAAAACACCCTTTGCTGTTGTCCCCCTGAAAGTTCTCCGATGGGACGAGTGTAAAATTCACCCATTCCCACCCTTTCCAAAGCATTTTTTACTACCTGACGACTAACCGTAGAAAAGCCTCGCAGCCAGCCTGTCTTCTTGACTCTACCCATCATCACCACATCCCACACCGTAGCGGGATATGTCCAGTCAATTTGGCTACGTTGGGGTACGTAAGCTACTTTATCTAGTTGCTGTGTCAAAGCTTTATTTTGATACAAAACCTGACCGTTACTGGCAGGGACTAATCCTAACATAGCCTTCATCAACGTACTTTTCCCTGCACCATTGGGGCCAAAAATACCCGTCAGTCTTCCTGGTTGGATTACGCAGCTAACACCTCTCAGTGCTTCCTGCTTACGGTAGTGAACCCCCAAATGGGAAATATTCACAGCTTTTGCCTTATCGATATCCTGATTTTTAACCACCTCTTGCGGTCTATGACTTGAGTTAGTTCTGGAATTTAAGAATTTTGGGTAGAAAGAAAGAGTTTCCATAGAAGTTATTGAATAATACTTTCTTTGAGCTTACTATAAAAATGAGAAGAATATGAAAAAATCTATAAATAGAAGTAATATTAGTTATAAGTTAAACTCATGCTTAAGATGGAGGTTATTAGGGTGAATGTGAAATTGAATCACAAAAGCATCAAACAGAAAATTATTCTTTCAGCTTTTTGTCTTTTACCTTTTACCCTATTTAGTTGTACCCAACCAGACGCTAATAATAACAATCCCGCAGCAAATAATAAACCACGTGTAGTAGCAACTAGCACAATAATCGCAGATATTACCGAAGAAATAGCTGGGGACGAAATTCAATTGACTAGTATCTTGAAAGCCGGTGCTGACCCTCACGTTTATGAAGCGACACCACAAGATGGTAGGTCTTTGGAAGAAGCAAATTTGATTTTGTATAACGGCTATAACCTTGAACCAGGAATAATTAAGTTAATAAAATCAGTGGGAGAAAAAACTCGTTCATTTGCGGTGGGGGAAGTCGTGAAACCGTTGCAGATGACACAAGAGGGAAAAGGAACAGTTCCAGACCCTCATATTTGGGGTGATGTCAAGAATGGGGTTGCAATGGCTAATGCTATCCGTGATGAATTGATAAAAGTATCACCGGAAGACAAGCAAGAGTTTACTGATAATGCTGCAAAGTATACCGAGGAATTAAAACAGTTAGATAGCCGGATAAAAGCACAAATTCAAACTATACCTGCTGATAAGCGAAAATTGGTGACAACTCATGATGCTTTTCAATATTACGGTCGTGCGTATGGATTAACAATTGCAGGAACTTTGATTGGTATAAGTACAGAGGAACAACCTAGCGCTCAAACAGTGAAGAAGTTAGTGGAATCGATTAAAAAGATTGGTGTACCAGCAATTTTTGCAGAAACTACTATTAATCCTGCTTTAATAAAAACTGTTGCGGAAGAAGCAAATATAAAATTGGCTCCACGTCAACTTTATTCTGATTCTATAGGTGCTGCTGGGAGTGATGGGGATTCTTATATAAAAATGATGGAGCAAAATACTCGCACTATTGTGGAAGCGTTGGGGGGAAAGCCTGAAAAGTAAGTTAAAAATTTTCTTAGGGATTATTATTCTGGCTGAGACACAAGGGCGGGCAAGGATGCCCACCCCACAAGAGTTATATCATGTTTTTGAAATGTTTTGTTAATTATTTACACCTTTCAGATTCTTCGCTTTTATAGATAAAACTTGGTAGCCTTCACCTTGTGGCATACATTGACCGTTTGAATCAAGAGGACAAGCAACTTCATGATGCGAAGGTCGAATTCCTTCACGGTAAACAACTTGTATTTCAACTTGCCGATTATGAAATGATTGTAACAGACTTTCAGAAACTTTTTCGGAAGGACGTAACACTAAGCTGCGAGAATCTTTGGGATTAGTAATGAGAAAAAATTCTTCATTTTTATAACTTCTAACTGACCTAATGGGAGGTATAGCTTCATAAATTAATTTTCCCTGCAAAGTTTGTACTTGTGGTTGTCTTAAATTATTAGAAGTAGTGTTAGGTCTTTTAGAATTCTTACTAATGTTGCCATTTGCTGTATAATTAGATGTAAAAAGTACGCTAATTCCCACAAATATAAATAGAAAATATATCAGTTTTGAATGTAACATAGGAATTTCAAATATAGTGATGCAATAATCATAGATGGAGACACTCATAAAATGCCAAGAGATGTCAAGTAATTTAATAGAAAATTAACAGTATTCCCCATCTGAGTTAGGAATTTCTTCATAATTCATAAAATCTTCATGTATTGTACGTAGCCCCCTCCCCGTTGCGGGGAGGGGGTTGGGGGTGGGTTTTCATGTGCGAATTAGGTCATCTATTGCAAAAATTTAATTATCGCGACATTAATCTCTTTTGCTGCACCAGTAGAAGCATCATGACAGCACTTAGCAAGAATTTGCAACTTAGAATTAGGCAAACACTCATGCAACTTCTCCCCATCACTTTTCGGGAACCAGCTATCATGTTCCCCCCACAGAATCAGCGTAGGACATTTAATTGCGTGCAATTTATTCTGAATATTACTCAACAAATTAGGTTTATTTTCTCGCCAATTTTTAATTTCTTGGGCAGCAATTTGTAACTCTTCCGTAACCTTAGTCAGCGTACCCGGAAATTCTACAAAAGGATAAGTCATCCAGTAAACATCATCCTGGGTAAGAATCGACGGGTCAAACAGTACACCACGTCTTTCTATTGCCATCACTTCCCTAACCAACGGAGCAAACAAATTACTTAAACGTAAAGTATCAACAGCTTGCACTATTTCCAATGGTAATTGCGACAACAATGACATACCCCAGTGAGGTAACCGTTGAGCAAAAATAGGTACATTTACTACAACTAATTTAGCAATTAATTGAGGGTGTATCTGAGCCAAAGCAAGAGCAGTTAACGCTCCTAAAGACTCTGACACAACAATAGCAGCTTCATTACACAAACCCCTAATAATTCGTTCTAATTCAGTAATTTGATGTCCACTTTGCTCTCGACGTGACACAGGTTTTTCGGAAAAACCGTATCCTTTAGCATCAACACAAATTACCCGAAAATATTTCGCTAAAGGCTGGATACTGAAACGCCAATTGTAACTCCAGCTACCCATACCATGTAATAAAAACAAGGGTTTTCCCGTACCTACCTCGCCATAAGCAATCTGCACGGGATAACCATAAGCATCGCTAATCGTAAGAGTCTGACGCCCTTTGGGAAAGGTCGCTTGCCACCAATCTTGCATTAATTTTTTAGTAACTAACTTAACTACCGATTATGATTCCCCAAAGCAGTCTTAGAAGTATCACAGGCAACGCGACCAATACAATAGCAGTCAGTAACAATACTGCCAGCACCCCAAAAATAAACCATCCGTCTGCGCTACTTCTTTGACTGGGGAACTTTAAGTATTCCTCTAAGAGCTTGATATTATTAGTGTTTGCTGTCCAAGCGAAATCAAAGAAATCTCCAATAATTGGCACAGCTCCCACTAAACCATCAATAATTATATTAAAGACCATTCTACCCAAAGTCGCTTGAGGAGCACCCAATCTTGCAGCCTCTAGAACAATGTAGGAAGAAAACATTACCCCTAAAAAATCTCCACCACCAGGAATCAATCCCATAATTGGGTCAAGACCAATACCAACTTGGGTTCCTGGAATAACAACCGCTTTATCTAAAACACGAGCAAGTTGACGTAAACGCTTCAATGTAGGAGCTTTAGCATCTGGTTCAATAGTAGAATATGGAAGAGGACGGTCAGTCATGGGTTTATGTATTTACTTTGTTTAGTCGTTAAATATTTTACGCCCAAGCCCATTAATTTCAAGTTTAGTTTTTATGTATGTAACTTATAATACTGGTTAAGAATTATTACAACATGTAGAGACGCGATTAATCGCGTCTCTACGTCGCGTCACACATTGCATTACGCCATCACATCCCCACATTGCATTACGCCATCACATCCCCACATTGCATTACGCCATCACATCCCCACATCGCGTTCTCAAATCATATTTTCTTTGATTTACCAGCCCGCATCTCTTCACCAATAATCACATTCAATTGGTCACCAACAAGAACAACAGCAGCACTCATCCACAGCCACAGCATTAAAATTATGACAGTCCCGACAGCACCATAAGCCTTGTTATAGTTACCAAAATGCTCCACATAGGAACGGAACAAAGCTGACACAATAGCCCATAAAATAGCCGCCAAAATCGCTCCTGGTATAATGGGTGTACTACCTCGCCAATAACTTGGTCCCCACCGATAAGCTAAAGAAAAAGCAATAGCAACAACAAATAATGCTAACGGCCAACGGAATAATTGCCACTGACGCAATAAAAATAAAAAATAAGTATTTTCTCCAGCCAAGGATTTTAATAATAAGTCACTAATAAATATTAAGAAAGATGCAACAACTAAAAGTATAACAATACTAATTGTTAAACCAATAGAAATAAGTTTAGCTTTCCAAAACGGACGTATTTTTTCAGAAGGAGTTTGATGAATAACATCAAAAGCAGTCATAGCAGTACTAAACGCACCAGAAGCAGTCCAAATTGCAACAGCAAAGCTAAGAGAAAATAAACTACCATTTCTTGACTGAGCAATTTCTCTGGTAGCAAAATCTTCAATTAAAACCATCGCTTCCTTAGGCGCAACTTGAGCTAACCCCGTTGCCATTTGTCTAAAAGTATCCTGCAAAGAATCTTGAAATAATCCAATAGCCGTCAAAACAACGAGAATAGCGGGAAACAGAGACAACATCGCATTAAATGCAATTTCCGACGCCATTCCCAAAAGTCTTCGCTTAACTGTGCAGACAATAGTTTTCTTTATAGTGCGGCAGTTAATGTAGCAAAATAAACGTAGAAACCGTAGCATGGTTAAAATAAAAAGTAAAAAATAAACAGGCAGCAGTCAGCAATCAGCAAACACCAGTCAACAGTCAACAGACAACAAAAATGCTAATTAACTATGAGCCAAGACTTAACGCAACAGTGGTTAGACGAGATTAAAACACTTAAACAACAGATTGTCCAATTGCAACAAGACAAAGACGCAGCTTGGACTAGTGCAGAAAAATGGCGTCAGCTATATAATACAGAGTCAGAGCAACGACGTACGGATGCTCAGATGGCACAACAAACCATAACTTCTTTAAAAACAGAAATACAGCGTCTTCAGGGTATTGACGAACCCACACTCAATGATGCTTCAACAACCGACGCAATTCAACAACAAGTAGCACAATTCGCATCTTTAGAAGAATTGCAAACCAAACTGGTCGCATTCATCAAAGAACGCGACCGCTTACAACTAGCATTAAAAACCGAACAAGAAAATCACGCAGCAACACGCAACAGTCTAACAACAGCATTAGGTGACGCCATTGATAGCTTAACGAGGGAGAGGGGAAAGAATTAATAATTCGCAATTTGCAATTCGCAATTTGCAATTCGCAGTTGTAAGAAGGCAATTAATTAATTATTTAATTGTTAATTAATTGCGAATTGCGAACTGCGAACTACGAATTGTTCAAAATCCCATAGCAGCAGCCACAGCACCAATTTCTGCGTCAATACCGCCTTTAAACTGGCTTTTACTGTGTTTAATCGCTGTATCTGGGTCTTTTAAGCCATTACCTGTCAGAACACAAACAACTGTTGCGTTTGCTGGTATTTGGTCTTTGACTTTTAACATGCCAGCTACGGAAGCTGCACTAGCGGGTTCACAAAAAATACCTTCCTCTGATGCTAGTAATCTATAAGCATCCAATATTTCTTCGTCGGTGACTGCGTTGAAACCCCCTGCACTGGCTTCTGATGCTGCAACTGCTTTTTGCCAACTCGCAGGGTTTCCTATACGTATTGCGGTTGCTATGGTTTCTGGATGTGCTACTGGGTGACCGTTAACCAAAGGTGCTGAACCTGCTGCCTGAAATCCCATCATCCGAGGTAAACGCTGGCATTTTCCTGCTTGGTGATATTGACAAAATCCCATCCAATACGCTGTAATATTACCCGCATTACCCACTGGTATGCATAACCAATCAGGAGCATCACCTAATACATCGACTACTTCAAAAGCTCCTGTTTTTTGACCTTCCAGACGATAAGGGTTAACCGAGTTGACTAAGGTAACAGGATAGTTTTCCGCCATTTGACGAACAATTTCCAAAGCTTGGTCAAAATTACCTTTAATTGCTAGTACTTCGGCACCATACAATAAAGCTTGTGCTAACTTTCCTAAAGCCACATAACCATCGGGAATTAAGACAAAGGGACGCATCCCACCACGTTTAGCGTAGGCTGCTGCTGCTGCTGAAGTGTTACCTGTACTAGCACAAATCACCGCTTTTGCCCCAGCTTCCTTTGCTTTGGAAATTGCCATTGTCATCCCACGGTCTTTAAAGCTACCAGTTGGATTCAGACCGTCATATTTGACAAAGACACGTACACCTTTACCAATAATTCCTGCGATTGTGGGTACTGGTATCAAAGGAGTATTACCTTCCAGTAGCGTCACAACGGGTGTATTTTCGCTCACAGGTAAATACTGGCGATATTGTTCTATCAATCCAGGCCAGGGTTGGCGATGATATTTAGCAACAGACAGGCTCAAAGTCACAGGTTTTACTTCACACTTGCTTCTACATTAAAGATTTGTAAATGAGGGATTACGGCTCAACATTTACACAACCTCGTTAAAATTCTATTTTATCCCCTTAACTGCACCAATCGCAATTCGCATTCGCAATTCCCTACTCCCCACTCCCCCACTCCCGGAGTTGGAGATATTACAACAGCTAATGAAATGTATAAAATGTTTTAATATATCTTCACACTTTACTATTATAATATCTCTTTAGTGTGTGAGTTGAGTTTCGTAGTGGGAGATTACCGATGCCTGCATCTAGTGCTGTTAAGTCCAAAACTGAGTCCTATAGTCCAGCATGGGAGCAAAATAAGTCTTGTTACCATGCTGACCAGCAAGTTAAGTTAATGAACTTGCAAGCTGAAGTTGATTTCCTGTTGCAAGAATTGCAAAATTTAAAGACGCAACGCCTTGCAGAAAATACTGAGATAGAAAGATAACTTTTTGTTTCAGAAGCAAATGGAGTCACATCAATTCAAAATTCAGAATTCAAAATTCAAAATTAGCCTCATAATTGAAATTAGGGCAAGAATGTACAAGTTTAATAAAATTTATCTCCGTAATTAAAATTAGGGGCTTGTATCTTAATTGATTAATTCAAAATTACTATTTTCTCTTTAATTTTGAATTATTTTAGACATTTTGCCAAAATATTTGCCAAATTTATCTTAAATATTTACCACCAAGCCATTAAGGCTACTCGAAGCGTTGATTTTTATTTGACCAACGTCTAATACTGTAGCCGTTAGTATTTTCTACCAGCAAAGTTAAAGGCTGGTCTTGATAAAGTTTGGCGATAGCGGTCATTGATTGCTTTTGTCCACTCTTAATATCAGCCTTAAAGTCAGTATATATTACACTACCAGTATCTGACAATATTAAAGTACGGGGACGGGGAAAGTTTTTCGTTTGTTCAGAAGCTGAACCCTTTGTTTTAATTAAGGATGAGATTGCTTCGGCGGATATGGTGATAATTTTTTCTGGTTTGCCATTACCTGTTAAATCGATAACTTGAACAGGCCAATGTCCTAATTTTTGTCGTAACTCCTGAAAATTGGGTATATTACCAGCACGTAACTGACCAGATTGTTGTAATGAACGCCATAAGGTCGGTAGCATTACCTTTACTGCTTGGGGGTCTTGTTGAAGAAGTTCCTCAATATTCATAGGAGATGGTTGTACCCATTCTAAAGCAGTATTAGAGAGTGCTAAAGTTCGGGGTTGATTACTAGGTTGATTACTTGTCTGTGGGGAAACTGTTTCTGAATGAGCAAGTAAACGTAATGCTCCATTTTGAAATTTTACGCCTTTAATAGTTCCCAGGGTAGTTTGTTGTTCTCCATTGGGTTGCCAAAGAACTATTTGAATAGTAGGGTCAGATTTAATTCCTAAAATATCCCAGAAAAATTTAGCGGTGGAAGTTTCGGGTGGTTTTAAGTTGTTAAAAGGAAAAGGCAACCAAGCTTTACCATCATAAAAAGCTGTTACTTCTATTTCATACCATTGGTTGTCTGTTTTTTGTAAAGGTTGTGTCGGGTCTAATTGTAACCAGTCTGTGGAATTAAACTGAGTTATAGATTTTGCCGCACCGACAATTTGGCTAGAATGAGAAGTAGGAATTTCAAGCTTTATGACTTTACCTTGAAGTTGGTCTAATAAACCCTGAATGTAAGTAAGGGAATCTTTAGGAATTTTCGTTTGCGTCTTTAACCAGGAATTAGCACGTTCGGGGCTTTGACTAGCAGCTAAAATTAAAGCACTCCAAGCTTGTGCTTCTTTTTGATTTGGTTGAATTTGTAGAGTCGCTTCTGCTCTACTCCACAATCTTCCACCATCAGATTTTAAGAAAGTTCTAATTTCTTGAGCATTTTGTGGTGATGCTTCAAATACTTGTAAAGCTTTTTGCCAACGACCGTCAATTAAATCAGCCAGCACTTCTTGACTGGGAGAAGCCCAAGTTTTTTCTGCTTGAATTTTAGTAAGCTGGGAATGCAAACGAATTACATCAATTTGAGCTTGTGCTGCAGGAGTTATTTTTACTTGACGCTGTTTTTTAATTGATTCCAACCGTTCCAAAGCTGGTGTCCACAGTCCAGTACGAGCAAATAAAATTGCATCTTCATAGGCAGAATTTTTTAGTGCTGGTGGTTGTAAAGAAATTTCTGCTAGTTGAATGGGGTTGGGAACAAATTTTGCAGGTTGAATTTGATAAACTCGCAATTGCGGTTCCAAACCCACTGTTTGATTTACAATTAATTCTTTTGTAGCGCTACCAGTTATTTGTTGCCATTGAGGCAGTTGTTCAGTAGTGCTTGTCCAAGGCAACATTAATTGCAGGTGAGAACGTTCGGGATTGTACTGAAGAATATGTCCGTAAGTTACTATTCCAGTTGCTGAAGAACGTTTTCCTTGTAAATAAAACCAAATACCTGGTGATGGAGTCTCTCCTTCAAAACGTTGAATTGTATTTAAAGGCATAGCAATATTGGAACCGGGAGTTTCGGTAGTAGCATTTAATAAAGGTGCAACTACAAATGATTCTTCTGGTCCTTCGACTGCAAGTTGTGTTGTTAAGGAGTAGTGTACTTCTGGTTTTGATTGAAATTCTAAATCTTCTGGTGGGTCGTAAACTCTGATTTCAACTAAATATTTACAATCTGATTGGCAGTTAGCACGTTCTTGGAAAATAGGTAATAAAAAAGATTTTGTTATATCCCCTGATAAAGGTAAAATATCTCCAGCAATTTTTCCTTGTTGGGAAAGAATTTCTTTAATTTGTTTCAAAGTTTTAGGACGCTCTTTTCCTCCCAAGGAGACTCTAGCCCATTCTGGTAAAAAGATATTCAGCCAGCCAACTTTTTCTGGGTTGAATATTAATAAAATGGAAATCCAAGCAAATAGTGCAAGCAGACCAATACTACTTGACAAAATAACAAATGCCAACATTGATGTTCCCCAAGTTTTTTGGGTTTTTTTAGTTTTTTTTGCAATTTTTTTCACGACAGGTCTGGGAACAGGTGTTGTTGGGTTTGCTTCAGAAGGTTTTGACCTTACCCTCCGTTTTTGGTGGTTTGCCATTATGGTTGACGGTTGACAGTTGATGGTTGACGGTTGACGGTTGATGGTTGATGGTTGACGGTTGACGGTTGACGGTTGACGGTTGATGTTTGATGTTTGATAGTTTACAGTTGACGGTCAGCAGTCAGCAGTCAGCAGTCAGCAGTCAACCAAAAGATGGTATTTTCTTTTATACTCGCAATATTGCGTAATTGCCTATAAGTGCTGATGTTAGAATTTTCACAAAATCAGTAAATCCCCTCAGGTCATTAAGAAACAATTGTCAATACACTCACTGTTTATCCCCGTCAATAAAGTTTAATAAAGGGTGTATTGAATGAATAATAAAAATAAAATCTGGGCAATTGCCTCATTATTAACCTTTGGGGTAGGTGGTATAGAACAAAAAGCTATAGCACAAACCAATGTAGAGACGTTACATGTAACGTCTCCAGATACGATGTATCTACGCGATGTAACCTCCCTATACCATGTAATATCCCAAAATCCATCCCCTAGCGACCTGACGAAGGAGACGTTACATGTAACGTCTCTACATGAACCGATGTCGCAGGTAACTTCGGTTTCACAATTGCGAGATGTACAGCCAACAGATTGGGCTTTTCAGGCTTTACAATCTTTGGTGGAACGTTATGGTTGTATTGCAGGTTATCCGGATGGGACTTTTCGAGGGAATCGTGCGATTAATCGGTATGAGTTTGCAGCAGGTTTAAATGCTTGTTTAAATCGAGTTAATGAGTTAATTGTTACAAGTACAAATGATTTAGCTCGTCGCGAAGATTTAGCAGCTGTAGAAAAATTACAACAAGAATTTGCTGCCGAATTAAAAACTTTACGTGGAAGAATTGATACTCTAGAAGCAAAAACTGCTGAATTAGAAGCGAATCAATTTTCAACAACAACTAAGCTTACAGGTATTCACGTAATTGGGATTCAAGGACGTAGTCGCAACCGTGCTGATATTAGACCCAGAGATGGTGTAAGAGATACAACGGATTTAGGAACGAATATTAATTTAATTTCTTTAACTCAACTCGATTTAACAACGCAATTCGATAAAGAAAGTTTTCTTGTAACAAGTCTTTTTGCAGCCAAAGGTAGTACATCACCAAGACTTAGTAATGATGTAATTCTTGGTTATGAATTTGATACCAATAATGATGTTCTATTAACTGACCTACATTATCATCGAATGCTAACTGATAATTTAGCATTTATGGTAGGGACAACAGGTGTTGATATGCTACGTGCTTTCCGAGGACCGAATCGGGTAGAAAGTGGTGCTACAGGACCATTGTCATTCTTTGCTCAAAGAAATCCTATTTTAAATACAGGATATTATGGTGGTGGTATTGCTTTCGATTGGCAATTTGCAAAACGTGCCAGTTTACAAGCAATATATACTAGTACAAACCCAGGAAATCCCGCTCAGCGCAGGGGTTTATTTGATGGGAATACGACAACAGGGGTACAATTGTTGGTGACACCAACTGATAGTATTGATTTGAGTTTATATTATGTAAATAATTATTCTACAAATGGTTGTGTATCTCCTTTCGCAGGTGATGAATGCTTAACTGCACCTAGACCTAACGGCACAAGAGCGGCTTTACAAACTAATGCGGTTGGTACAACTGTTAATTGGCAAATTTCACCTCGCTTTTCTTTAGGTGGTTGGGTTGGCTATAGTAATTCTAATATGCCAGGACAAACAGGAAAAGTGGAAACAATGAATTGGATGGCATATTTTAACTTCCCTGATTTATTCGGAAAAGGAAATTTAGGAGGAATTTATGTTGGACAACCACCTAAAATAACCAGCAGTGATTTACCTGTGGGCAATAATCTTCCCGACTTTATTAATACAGGTCTAGGACGTAGCGGAGGACAACCGGGAACTACCACTCACCTTGAGGCTTTTTATAGATTTAGAGTTACAGATAATATTAGTATTACACCTGGAATAATTCATATCTTAGAACCAGGTCATACAAAAGATAGTGAATCGATTACTATTGGTGTTTTACGTACTACCTTTTTCTTTTAATCAACTTAGGAAGATTACATATATAGGGACGTTACATATGTAGAGACTAAACATGTCTAGTCTCTACATTTTGGGTGCGTGAGGTATTTATAAAGCTTTTATATAACCTTCTCGAAAACACTTACATGTATAAATAATAAATAACTTAATAAATTAGCATAAATAAAAAATTCTCTTTCAGTAGAATTTCTCTTATCTCAAAAGTTCGGTTTCCCCTATAGTTTACTTAGTTGCGCTACTTGATGTTGCTTCTCAAAGCAGATAATCATTGACAGGTGCAACTACTAGCGGCATTTTTTTCGGCTGAAGACAAGACAAAACAAGACGAATTATTAATTAACAACAAGTCAAGTAGCGCAATAAATATATTTCCATCTTTGCATTAGTTGGAAACATAATCATTTTTTGAAAGATAAAAAAGGAATCCCAATGCATCAATATAATCGTAATCTGCTAGTATTTGCGTTAGCAACAGTTTCTGCATTGATTGTAACTCCATGTTACGCACAAAATGCAGCAGAAGCAAATAAAAGTAGCGCTGACAATAGTACAACGCCATCAGCATCAATTTCAGGGACAACTACTAGCACAAATGCGACTTTAACATCTAACTCGGATAACTCTAAGGATTCAGCAAAGGCTAACACAACAGTAGTTAGTCAGAACGATAGTCTACCTACGACCCCTAAAGCTAATCCGAGGGTTCCAGTCTTCAGCAGAATTTTTCCGATGGCTCCCTTAATGCAGCAGTAATTGCTAATTAAGGCTTGTAGTTGCGCTTTAGCGCATCTTAATATTGAGCGCTAAAGCGCAACTACGAAGCTAATTCATTAAAACCTCTTCATAACGCTTACCTGCACTTTCCCAAGTAAATTCTGTTTCTACCATAAGCCTTGCATTACGAGATAATTCTGCTCGTAGGTTCGCATTATCAAACAGTTGGCTAATTGCTTTTACATATTCTGTGATTGTGTTGGCTCTTAATGCCTTAAGCGTAACATTAGCACCATCGACACTTAAACCTTCTAAACCACGGTCAGTTCCGATGACAGGAACACCAGCAGCCATTGCTTCTAGAGTTTTATTTTTGATACCAAATCCTGTTCGCATTGCCACAACACATACAGTGGCTTGATGTAAATATTCTACCATCGAAGGTACGCGACCAGTAACATTAACCCCAGGTCTTTCATTAAGTGCTAAAACTTCGGGTGCTGGATGTGAACCAACAATATCAAAAGTAGTATCAGGATAAAACTTTTGAATTTCTGGTAACACTTCATTACAGAAAAAACATACAGCATCCATATTTGCTAAATTATCCATCGCACCAATAAAAATTAAGCGGTGTCCGGAAGGGTCGCTATTGCGATAAGGAAAAGAAACTAAATCGACCCCATTGGGAATTACAGAAATTTGACAGTTAGGATTAAATTCCTGCATTTGGATTTTGTCCTCTTCTGTTGTCACCACAATCGAAGAAAATTTTGGGCAGTAGTTTTGTTCGTAACGTCGCAACAGGGGTAAATTAATTTTATCTCGCAGGGTATTTTCAGAAATTCCCGTTTCTATTTGATTTCGACAACTACCATAGACTGAGCTATGAACGTTGACTATGGTTTTGATTTGTTTTTGGAAATCAGGTTTAATATAAATTTCATTTACACTATGTTCGCAGGTTATCGCATCACATTTACCCGCTTGGACATATTTATTAATCCACTCTTGCATTTCTGGTGAGTAGCGGTTGAGTACGCTAGGTGGTGTCCCTTGAAAAAGAAATGTACTAAAACGCTGAATTTTTTTAATTAATCCGGAAGCGGATTCTGGTGGACGTTCAAAAACCACTAATTCATCTACGCAATCCCTTAATCCCTCGATTTCTTCCTCCGTCACTCCTGGTTCCCGTTGAGTCAACAGGGTAAGAGTATGGTTTTGACGGAGATATTTCAATAAATTAAACGTCCTTACCTGAGTTCCCCCCCTTGTTGCGGGATAGGGAAAGGTGGAAGATAACATTAATATGTTCATATAACTAATAATCTGGGAATAATAGTAATTAGAGTAACGATAATTATAGGATTACCTGTGGCAACCCTTGATGTCATCAGAATTTTGCCCATGTAATATCTAACGTTTACTCAAATAATCGGGGAAATACGGAGAGACCTAACCCCCCTACCCCCCCTTCCCTAAGAGGGAAGGGGGGAAAATTTAAACTCTCTTCCCGTCTGGGGGGGAATTTGGAGAGGGGGTCTTTAGGTGAACATTTTTTAATTTTTTCTATTTTTTCTAACTATGCCTAAAGTGAGCGTTTGTATCCCTACTTATAACAGAGCTAATTTTTTATTGTACTCTGTGAATAGTGTGCTAGCACAAACATATCAGAATTTTGAAATTTTGATTTGTGATGATGGTTCTACTGATAATACGAGCGAGGTTGTTCAACAGTGGAATGACTCTAGAATTCGTTATATCAGACAAGCTGTAAATGGTGGTCGTAGTCGCAATATGCGTTCTGGCTTTGAAGCAGCTACTGGAGATTATTTTATTAAATTTGATGATGATGATGCTCTGACTCCGAAATTTTTAGAAAAAACAGTCGCTGTCTTAGATGCAGAATCAAATATTGATTTTGTTTGTACCAATCACTGGATTATTAATCAACAAAACGAAAGAGTTGAATCAGCGACAAAAGAAAATTCTGCTAAATGGGGAAAGGATAAACTCCAAGGGTTAGTTCCTGATTTAGTAAGAGAAACTTTTGTTAAACAAAGTTTGCAAGTTGGTTCAACACTATTCAGACGAAGCGCTTTGCAAGAAGTTAATTTTATGCGTCCGGAAGCTGATGGATGTGAGGATTTTGATTTATTAGTCAGGTTAGCGCTGGCAAATAAGCAGGGGTATTTTTTATCAGAGTATTTAATGGAATATCGGATACATGGTGGTCAAACAAGCTTGAAACAAAATTTACATTTTTTGAGAGCTAAGTTATTTTGTATGGAAAGCTATAAGTTTAGCAATGAAGAATTAGAAAAAATCCGTTTACATAAATTAGCTCATCTTCAACAATCGCTGGGATTAAGATTGATTGAAAATGGCGATACTATGGAAGGACGAAAGTTTTTACAGGAATCTAGTAAAAGCTTAGGCTTTTCCAGTAAAGTAATGATTGGTATTTTGTGGTCTTATTTTCCTAAAGGCTTACAACAATTTGCTATCGAGAAGTTCCGCAATATTCGTCCTAAAAATTATTCCGAGAGAGTCAGAGAAGGAACTTAAAATTATAGTATCAATAGTTAAAGTATTATTTATAATAATATTAATCCCCTAACAGCTCAAGTTGATAGGGGTTCAAATAAATTAAAAATCTCATTAGAGCAATTAAATTGTGATATCGGGTAAATGTCTTGCACCATGAACAATGCGAACAATTTCAACACCTCCACTAATCTGCCGATAAAGGATTAAATGCCGTCCAACAGGGAAATAACGCAATTCAATTGCAATATCAGGACGAGCTTGACCGATTGCTGGATTATCAGCCAACATTTTACATTTCGCATCAATTCGCTCAATGAACTTATCTGCAGCTTCAGGGTTATCAGATGCTATATACATCCATATATCAATTAAATCTTCTTCAGCTTTTGCAGTGCGAATTAATTGTCCCACAATAGTTAAATATCCTTCTCAGAATTTTTTTGCAAGCGGCTACGAGCTTCTCTCTTAATTGCTTCAATGTCTTTATATTTACCTTTACCGCTCTCAATTCCTTCAACCCATAAGCGTCGAACTTCATCTATATTTTGCAATTGAAGTAAACGTTTCTGCTTCCAGTCACGCAGAGCTTCCCGGATTACCTCGCTACTACTAACGTATTCGCCAGATTCTACTGCATCATGAACCAGTGCAGCCATTTCTGGCGTCAAAGCGACACTCATTTTTTCAACATTAGGCATAAAACAACGTCCTTTTTACTCTAAAGTAGCAAAGATTCCTACCAAAAGCAATATGAGAAGTGCTAGAATCCACAAGTATGTTTAACCTTTTGCATTTTCAAATATTCTTTAAAATATTCAAAAACTTCACCGTGATGTTGAATGTGACCAAGTATCAATAATATCCAGCATTTTCTCGCTAGTAATAGCTTTGACAAAACCTTTTCCTCTTTTAAGTTTGGCTGTATTCACTACATCATTAAGTGATTCAAATTTTTTATTTTTACGTTCTTTAATTATAGCTTCTGCGATTTTAGCCGCTTTTCCTGCTTCAAATCCTGCGCTTATTAATTTTTTAACAATTTGGGATGCATCGAAATTATTAAAAACTTCTAATGGTTCGGCTTGTTCTTTTCGCTGGCTTTTCAATTCTTTGATTTCATATTCTAACTTAACTTTTGCGGTCGCTTCTTCCAACAACTGATGAGCTATTTTATCAAAGCGTAATTCAAAATTAGTAAGAAATTTATCTAAAGTATCAGAACTAATACCTGAGTTAATATCACCTCTGATTGTGGAAGTCGATTTTTGCTTTCTAAATAATTTAATTTGTTGAGTTAAAAGCTCCTCGTTTTCTTCTTCCACAACAAAGACCCCAATCATCTCACCTTTCTTGGGGTCTATTTCTCTAGCTCTAGCAGCAGCATAATATTCAAAGTCTCCGTCTACCACTTCGTAAGATTTTAAACTGGTTCGACGGACTATTATGGGGTTGATGACACCTTCTGATTCTAAAATTAACTTTGCAGCATCTTCTAGCTCATCATCTGCAAATAATGAGCGAGGAGCATTACAAGTAATTTTTTTAACTGCTACAAGCGAAGTAGATAATTTCATTCAACCATCCCAATTTTGTTAAATACTTCTTTTACTAAGGACTCAAATTCTTGTGCAGAGAGCGAATTGGGTTTATAATCAAGTACAGAGAGAGGGTCAGCGACTTCCATCTCTCCGATTTCTAAAACTTTTTCTGAACATTTAGCCAAATCGTCTCTCTCATAAATTACGGTCTCAAAAACATCAATTCCGTATCTTTCTACAACTTTTTCGATACGAGTTTTTAAAGTATACTGCATAAATTTATTGTTGGTAGATATCTTACTGGGTAAAACTCCTAGTATTTCAAGTGGTGCTTTTCTGAGTTGCTTTTTAAAACTATTGATTCCCTTGACAAATTCTTTTACATTTATTAAGCCTTGATTTGCGAAGGGTTTCAAATCTGATGGGATAATCAGATAATCTGCTGATATCAAGGCAATTCTGGCATACAAGTTTAGAGAAGGTGGAGTGTCAATTAGGACAACATCATATTTATCTTCGATTTCTTCCAGCTTTTCAATTAGTATACCCCTGCTGTAATCTAAAGCATTCAAGTCAGTTTCGTTTTTGATTAAATCTATGTGTGAGGGGACTACGTAGATTTCTGGATTAGTGAAGCTGGATTTTCTCGCTACTTCGGAAATGGGGAAAAATTCTTCGGAACTTAAGACATGAAATATGTTTGAGTCTTTAATGTCGTCGAAGTCTTCGTCATCAAATTTTACTAATCCGGTCGCAAAGGTTGTATTAGCCTGACTATCTAAGTCTATTACTAATACTCTTTTGCCCTTTTTTCTGATTGCTGCAGCTAGATTAACTACTGTTGTTGTTTTGCCGACGCCACCTTTATTATGGTAAATTGCGATTACTTTCATGTAATTTTCTATTGCTTGTTTGTTTAAAGCTATGTTAGCTTTTATATCATTCAATCACGAACAAGCAACGTAGGTAAACCTCTATACCCGCTCTTGCACTCAGAAAGATAGATATTAACACCAAAACTAAGTACAAGAGAAGTCAAACTAACATCTAATCTGCTGCGTCTGGGTCAGCACCCAAATCTCTCAACCTCCTTTTAAGTTCTTCTACTTGCCTTTGTGCAGCTTCTTTTTCTAGTCGCTCAGTTTCCGCTCGTTGTTGTGCAGCTTCTTTTTCTAGTCGCTCAGTTGTGGCTCTTTCTTTATCTGTAAGTACTAACTGATTATCTCGACCGAAAAACCGTAATTTGGATTCGTAAATTCCCAAAAACTTTAATACACTCTAGCAAAAGTTCTATTTCGTCGCGGTGTTCGTCACTTTCCAAGGGGGGTTCATCGCTCCACAAATCACTTTGTGGTAAGATTATATCCTCTGAATAAGTATTATTATTTAATTCTGCCGGGTCTTGTGACTCTTTTGCAACTATCATAGTAGTTGGTGGCTCTTTTATCACATTATATCTTTTATTCAGTTTCTACATAATTTCTTTCTGCTATTACAGAATACACTACAAAATTGAATTCCGTAGGATGGGTTAGGCGCACGATAATTAATTGTTTTATGCGACAAATATAATGCGCCGTAACCCATCATTATCTCATGTGTGTATTTTGTATTTGGAAGTTTTTTTAATAAGCTGTCGGACATTTTATTGGCAATCTGGTATTTTATTAGTAATTGGGCAGTTTATTAGCAATCTAGCATTTTATTGGCAATCTAGTATTTTATTAGCAATCAGGTATTTTATTGGTAATCGGGTATTTTATTGGTAATCGGGTATTTTATTGGCAATCTGGTATTTTATTAGCAATCTAGCATTTTATTGGCAATCTAGCATTTTATTGGCAATCTAGTATTTTATTAGCAATCAGGTATTTTATTGGTAATCGGGTATTTTATTGGTAATCGGGTATTTTATTGGTAATCGGGTATTTTATTGGTAATCGGGTATTTTATTGGTAATCGGGTATTTTATTGGCAATCGGGTATTTTATTGGCAATCGGGCGGGCAAGGATGCCCACCCCACAAGAGATGTCAAATTTTTAATTTGTTAAAAATAGAACAGCTTATTAGTTAACAAGCTCAAAAGATTAAAATTTCAAAAGCCAGGGAATAAATTCCCTGCCTGAAAGCTAAAGTCGTCTTAAGACGACTAGTTTTCATAATTTATACATGAGCGCTTTTGAAGAGTTCGCTTTATTTTTCTCTAGATAAAGTTTAGTTCAATTGATTTTTTATTTTTTACCTGTGGGAACTAAGTGGTAAAAAAAATTGTCTAAACTGGTTATATGAAAGTACCATAACGCAAATTTTTGCTACTGTATAAATAGTGTCAGTTATCATTCTTTGAGTTAAGGTGGTACGGTTAAAGTTGAAATAATATTGCTATACTTATGGAATCTATTGAGTTAAAATTCATACTAAAGTTGCTTGGCTGTACTAATTACCGTTCTAGTCTCTCAGCAAATGCTTTTAGTGGCTTTAAAGGGAAGGATAAAATTTGTCACAACTTGGGTACTCAGGAACTCATAGATTACTCTCGCGAAATTGCTTCTGTAAAAATTTTATCTCCTGGTCGAGCGTTACTGGAAATTGACTCAACGGATTTACCGATTAGCCCTCAAGAACTAAAGGTGTTGGAGAAAGTTGCTAAAGAATCTGGGAAAATTGCTCCTAGTAAACTTAAACTGCCTTCATCGGTAAAATCGGCAGACAGGGAAACCATACTGAAAAATTTAAGTGAGCGTGGTTTGGTTGAAGTTGAAAGCAAGCTCAAGGCTACGAAAGGTGAGGTTTGGTTGACTGAACGCGGGATTGAGTATTTACGGGATGATTTCAACCCCAGTAAAGGTTCCAACCCGGTTATTAGCTTAGAACTACTAGGTAATTACACACGCTTTTTGCGGAAGCATCTACGTGTTAAGCCAGAAGAACTCTCTGTTTTAGCTTCTAGCAAGGTGGAGTCGTCTTCTGAAACAATTATCGATGTCATCAATATTACTGATGACGAAATTTTACAAACTATCCAGAAATTAGATAAGGAACTGGGTACTGATAATTATTTACCGATTTTCCACTTACGAGAAAAGTTACAACCACCACTTTCACGGGATGAGCTGGATAAAGCACTTTATCGACTACAAGCAAATGACCAAATTGAGCTGAGTACATTACTCGACCCAACACCATATACATCAGAACAAGTAAATGCAGGGATTTCTCAAAATGTTGGTGGGTCGCTATTTTTCATAAGTATCAATTAGCATCTAATATTTTTTCACTTTTAATTCTTATAATAATTTCACCTGAGTTCTACCACCATGACATCAATTGACGAACTAATAAAACGTGAGGTAAATCCATTTGACCTAATCAATACAAAAGTCGGCAACTTTTGGGGGGAATCTCAAGACTCGACACAAACAGTTGAGTCGATTCATCAAGAAGCGATTAATGAAATTGATGACTTATTAAACTTAGTTGCCAATGACTATCGTACTCGTACCGCATTACTTGTTGGTGATTCGGGTTCTGGTAAAAGCTATTTATTAGGAAGGTTAAAACGAACTCTTAATTCTAAAGCATTCTTTACTTATATTAGTCCTTGGGCTGATAATGATTATGCTTGGCGTCATGTGTTGCGCCAAACGGTTGATAGTTTGATTCAAATACCGGAAGGTCAGCAGGAGTCTCAGTTGATTTTATGGCTTAAGGGGTTATCAGCTTTCACCAAACGCAGTCTTAAGCAAAGAATTTTTAATGATAATTTTTGGCAAGTGTTATATAGCGACCGCAAAAAATTTATTACGCATCTTAAGAATACTTACAAAAAAGAAGGTATTTATAATTCTGAAATTTTTTTTGGTGTGCTGCACGACTTAATTGACCCTGAATTATATCCATTAGCCTGCGAGTGGTTGAGAGGAGATAATTTGAGTGAAGAGTCAATGCAAGCTTTACATGTAAAGCAATGTATTGACTCTGAAGATGCAGCCAAAAATATTTTAGAAAACTTTGGCAAAATAGCTACAGACACTCAACCAATAGTGTTATGTTTTGACCAAGTTGAAACTTTACCGAATTGGTCTTTAAATCCTCAAGTTTTATTTAACATAAATACAACTTTTCATAACGATAATCTTAAAGGTTTTTTAATTATCATTAGTGTAGTTAAAGACCCGTGGAACCAAATTGTTAAGCGAATTGCTCAGTCTGATAAAGCTAGGATTGAACGACAAGTAAACTTAAAACCGATTTCTCTTGACCAAGCCGAAGCTTTATGGAGATACTATTTAAAGCCATTGCATAACAGAGCTGATAATCTACCTAAATCACCTATTTTTCCACTTAGTAGGCAAATTTTAGAGCAAAACTTTCCAGGTGGTAAGACACATGCTAGAACCTCTATAAATCTGGGTAGTATAAAATATAGAGAGTATAAATTGTCTTTGCCGTCAATCGTTGCTGGGTTATCAGGAGCGACAAAGAAAGGTGGTGGAGAAAGCATTACAACCGGAAAAATAACTGAAAAAGAAAGATTTTATGCAGAATTTAAACTAATCTGGCAGAAAGAGTATAGAAAAACTCAAACAAAAATCGCTAAAATCAGCTTACTGGGAGCAACTGACCTAATTCAGATGTTAATGTTCGCCCTTGATGCATTGCAAATTCAAGGTATCAAGCCAAAACTTTTAACCGGAACGTATGCGAGCTATTCATTAAGCTATCAAGCACCAGGAAAAAGGGAACGAATTGGAATCATTTGGACTGAAGATTCTAATATGAACAGCTTTTTTAACATCATGAATGCTTGTCAAAAAGTTGTTCACAATAATCTTTGCAGTTCGCTGTACTTGATTCGTATTAGTAGTGTTGGGAACTCCAAGTTAGTTGGAAATAAACTTTATCAACAAATTTTCCAAAATAGCAAAAATATTCATATTAAACCTTCTTTGGGTGCGGTTCAATTGTTGGCAACATATCGCAGTTTGGTCAATTCAGCACAATCACAAGAACTAGTTGTAGGGGGTAAGACGATTTCTTATTCTGAACTCAAAACTTTAGTCAGTGAAACTAGTATTTTACACGACTGTACTTTATTGCAAAATTTAAACTTACTTCCACAGCAAAAAGTTGACGTAGATTTTAAACCTGCCAAAGACTTTTTATTGAATGTAGTAAAAACCCAAAGCTTTATGGGTGTACCAACTTTGATTAAGCAAGCAAGCGAACAGTTTTCACCAGAGATAAACGATGTGAAAATTGAGCAATTGATTAAAGAACTAATCCAGGAGAATCAAGTCAAAATTTTTAATCCAAAAGACAAGATTCAAGAGCAATTAATTTGTTTAGTGGCATAAATAATTTATTACGCCTTTAATCTTATATCCTTTTGTATAAAAATAACCCCAATTCAGGCAAAATAATAATCAGACTGCTCTTTCAGTCCTCTTCCAGAGGACTTAAGCTTTTAGACAGGGAATTTATTCCCTGGCTCCCTGGCTTTAGTATAAAATTGAAATCCTCCTTTTTATATATGAGATAATATTTGTATCCGAATCAATGCAATACCTCACACAATCTACCGAAATCAGAGCAGTAATCGCAAAATTAGCATCAGCAAAAACCTTATGGTTAGATACAGAAATAGCCGACTGGGACACCCCCTATCCTAAACTATCTCTCATCCAAGCTTTAGCTAATTCCACAGACTCAATTGCAAACTCAGCTTACATTCTAGATGTATTACATAAACCTGATTTGGCAGCATATTTTATTGACCAAATCATGGCTAATCCAAAAATAGAAAAAGTATTTCATAACGCTCCCTTTGACCTCAAATATTTGGGAGGAAAAGCAGCACAAAATGTAACCTGCACTTTAAAAATAGCGAGAAAAATTACTCGCGAACGCCTAAAGGTATCAAATTTACAACTAAAAACCTTAGCAGCAGAACTCTGTCACTTTCCCAACGTAGACAAAGAACAAGGAAGAAGTGATTGGGGACAGCGACCTCTAAATCCAAAACAATTGCAATACGCAGCAATGGATGTATTGTATTTATCAGCCGTGCATCACCGATTATTACAAACTGTTAAACCTGGTGCTAGCAATAATATATTTAATATGGAAAACGGCTCAAAACAGTTAACAGAAAAACCTGAACTTCCTTCTTTAACAGCAACAAAAGTGCGAGTAGCTTTTGAATGTTCGCGTCTATTTTATTTAAAAGAACGCTTTGGAGGAAACACATTATTCCTACCAAAAGATTCAGCTATAGGTATCGGAAGCATCTTTCATAAATTAGTTGATGAATTTATAAATTTAGCTATTCAAAATCAACAAATTCAAGATTTATTTAAATTAGAAGCATCACAGTTACAGGTAGAAGCAGTTGCCTCACAGATGCAACAGTTATTTTATAAACTTAAATTTTATCCTTACTTAGAACAGGCTATAAAAAAAGACACTAACCAAGCACAAGCACTATTAAAACTTTGGCAAGGCTTGCAAGGGCTAATTAGACATTTTGCTCAACTACTCATAATAAATCGCCGTTATTGTAATTCAGCAAGCGTTATTCGTAACACTTTTGTAGATGAAAACAAAACTCTAGAATACTACATTAATCTACCTGACGGAACTAAACAAAGGATAGCAGGTGAATTTGATTGCTTATTATATAATTTTGAAAATAAGCGCTTATGTGTGGTGGAGTTTAAAACTTATCAATCAGCAGACCCATCAGCGCAATTAGCTCAAGTTGCTCTTTATAGTTATATGTTATGGCAGAAGAAAAAAGTAGCTGTAGACTCAGCAGTGTATTGTGTTCTGCCAGAATTTAAAGAATATAAATACACGTGGGAACAGTTAGAAAATACAGTACATCAACTAATTCCCCATAAATTGCAACAAATGCAGCAATGGCTGACTTGGGAACCACCAAATCTTAACCCTCCACCATCGACAACTCAGCCTAATTTGTGTGATATATGTCCGCAACAGCAAAAATGTCAAACTTATTTTGCTGTAGGAAATAAAAATGAACCAGATGTTAATCCTATTAATAAGAAAACTACTCCCCCTATAAAGAATCCAGAACCAGTTAATGCTGATGCTATAGGAGAAGAATTAGTCGCTACACTACAATCATTTAATATTGGGGTAGATTATTGTGGAGCATCTGTTGCACCCGCTTTTGTGAGAGTCAAATTAAAACCTCATCTGGGTGTAAAAGTCGGTGCAATATTAAGATTATCTAGCGATTTACAAGTGCAGTTAGGTTTAGAAAAACCACCTATTATTGCTCCTCAACCAGGATACATTAGTATAGATTTACCACGTCCAGACCGACAAATAGCTTACTTTGAAGATTATATCCAGCAAAAGACTGTAACAGTAGCATCACCAGTAAAAATTGCCGTTGGGGTAAATTTAGAAGGAAAATTGGTAGAAGCAGATTTATCCGACCCAAACACTTGTCACTTTCTGATTGGGGGTACAACCGGAAGTGGTAAAAGTGAGTTTTTGCGTGTATTGCTTTTGAGTCTGCTGATTCGTCATTCTCCAGAACAATTACAAATAGCTTTAGTTGACCCAAAACGAGTCACTTTTCCAGAGTTTGAAGGGATGCGATGGTTGTATTCGCCAATTGTAAAAGATAGCGAACCAGCTATTGAGCTAATGGATGAACTAGTCGCGGAAATGGAATCCCGTTACCAAAAGTTGGAAAAAGCAGGTTGTAATGATTTAACTAGTTACAATAAAAATTCTCGTCAACTTTTACCACGTATTGTCTGTATCTTTGATGAATACGCTGATTTTATGTCGGAAAAGGAAACTCGCACAGCGTTAGAACAAAATATTAAACGACTGGGTGCAAAAGCTCGTGCTGCTGGGATACATCTGATTATTGCGACCCAACGTCCGGAAGCAACTGTTGTTACACCGTTAATTCGCTCTAATTTACCAGGAAGAGTTGCTTTACGAACAGCAAGTGATGCTGATTCAAAAATTATTTTGGGGGGCAAAGATGGGGCAGCAGCGAATTTACTAGGTAAGGGTGATTTACTTTATCAAGTAGGTTCCCAATTACACCGTTTGCAAAGTTTATTTGCGGAAAAAATACAACTATAGGAGAACAACGAACCGCCAAGAAGCCAAGATAGCCAAGGTAGTCAAGAGAAGAATCTAGAGACTAAACATGTTTAGTCTCTATATTTTGATGTAATGGGAATAACACAATTTTTATTGGGATACAAATTAAAAACTAATCAAAATCATCTTGATTACCGATTCTGTGGAACAGTTGGATTCGGTTGATAGGTGGAATTTGAATTCATCTGAATCGTTATGAATAACGCACTTGCAGCTAATGCAATCGAAACTGCTGTCACCGTCAAAATATTTGATTTTCGAGAACTAATTTGTCCTTGTTGATAAGCAGTATTTTTAATACTTACTTCTCGTCTAGACTGCTCTAAAATTGATTGTAAAGCATTTATTTGCTCATCTTCTAATTCTTGGAAGGTATCTTGCCTAAAAGCTGTTTCGATAATTTTTACTTTTTCTTCTGCAGATGCACGGTAGAGTTCCTTCTGAACAATTTCATAAGGGTTGACTTTTCTTACAGGTTGATAAGGTTGAGTTTTAGGAGTTGATACTATCGGTTGAGATGGTTGAATTGGAGCATTTGGTTTCACAAAAGGAGCATTTTGTCTAATTTCTTTTCTGGTTAAATTATAATTTGGCTTACTACTTTGCGATGCTTCCTTTGTTGGTGGATTGGCTTGATGTTGAGTAACTTTATTTGTCTTTAATGACCACTTATAATCGTTATCTTGTATGACAAGATGTTTTAAGGAAGAATACAAATAATGATTAACTTCTCTACGTTCAACTCCCAGCATTTGAGCTATGCTCACTGCTCTTAACGGAGTACCCTGGTTTAAAATTTCTAGAATTTTAGCTTCCAAAGCATTCATTGCAGCCCCCAATAATTACATACAGATATTACTACAATGAATATTCAAGAATTGGATTTTAATATCAGTATATTTTCTGATAAAAAATTAAAGATAAAGGTGTGCTAATATTTGCTTGATAATTCGACACACCCTATTAGCTTTTATATAAATAAAAGATTAGACCAAGTATCAATAATCTTTATCATTTTATCGGCACTTATTGCTTTTACAGATTTAACACCAGTTTTAGTTTTAGTTTTAGTTTTAGTTTTTACTCTTTCTATTACATCGTTCAAAGACTCAAAAGCTTTCCTGTTGCGTTCCTTATCGATAATTTCAGCAGTATCTTTAGCTTTTTTATCGGTAAAACCTGCTGTTTTTAATCTAAAAATTAAATCAACTAAGCTTGAAGTATTAAATGCTTCTATTGCGGTAATTCTTTTGGGCACTTGGCTTTCAATTCGCTGAATAGCTTCGCTTGAATTATGTAGTTTTTGTGTAATTTCTATTCTCAATTCACTAAGCTGTTTTTCCAAAGAGCTAAGCTCTCTATTTATTTCTACTGGTTGTGAACTAGTTTTTTGTGCAGGAGCTTTAACAAATGCTTGGGGAGACTCTACTCCCTTAAGAATAGTCGCTTGCTTAAGTACTAAATCTTCCATTTTTGGTGAAATTACAAAAGCATTGACCATCTCACCTTTACGAGGATTTTTTTCTCTTGCTCTCACCGCAGCATAATATTCAAAATGTCCTTCAACAACAGTATAAGTCTCGATTCCTGACATTTTGACAACCAAAGGTCTAATAATTCCTTCTGCTTGGATAATCATTTCTGCAAGACTATCCAAATCAGCCTCTGCAAAATTAGAACGAGGAATATCAGAAGAAATACTTTTAACATCTACCAATGAAAAATTAGCCATTAATTTACTCCTATTTTCTTTAATACTTCCATAGCTAAAACATTAAACTCTTCTGCAGATACTTGAGATGAAGACTTTAATTCAGCAAATTTAATGATAGATTTAGGGTCGGGATACTCTAATTCACCAACAGTTAAAACTTGGTTCATAGACTCCGACAAAGCTGTTCTATCATAAATGACTGATTCCATCAATGGTAGGTCATAACGTTCGGAAATTACATCCCGTTGTCTTGGAAAAGTATGTTGTAAAAATTTGGCATTAGTTGAAATTTTGGAAGGGAGAACACCTATTATATTGATAGGTGATTTACCTATTACTTCTCTGTATTCATTTACCTGTCTGACAAAACTTTTTACTGTTGGTAAGCCTTGATTTGCAAATGGTTTTAAATCAGATGGAATGATTAAATAATCAGCTGCTATCAGCGCAACTTCAGCATACAAATCTCTAGAAGGTGGAGTATCAATAATTACAATATCATAATTATTCTCTACTCGTTTTAGTTTGGTGACCAATCGCGCTCTACTAGCTGCTATTTTATTAAGTTTATCTTGGTATTCAATTAAGGTTATATGTGAAGGAATTATATCAATTTCAGGATTATTAAAATACTGATATTTTTGAGCAATGTCTTGGATAAAATTAAAATCTCCGGATTCTAAGATATGATATACATTTTTATCTCTTAAATCATCTTCTTCATCAAACTGAAATTTTACCAAACCTGTAGCAAAAGTACTATTTGCTTGAGAATCTATATCAATCAAAAGTACACGTTTACCTTTCTGACTCAATGCTGCTGCTAAGTTAATTGCAACAGTGGTTTTACCAACGCCGCCTTTGTTATGATAAATTGCAATTGTTTTCATTGTATTTTGTCTCGTAGTATCAAAAATATTATTAGAAATATTTGGAACTGTAACATTAGCAGTTTCAGCTACTGGAGTTACTGAGTTGTTTTTTAATGGGATTTCATTGAGCGAGTTCCTACCAAGTAATGCTCTGATATCTCTTATTTTTGTCTCAACATCCTTCCCAAAGCACTGAAAAATTAACTGAATATCAGTATCAACTTTTTGATAGATTCTAATTTCCTTACCATTAGTTAATAGTCCATAGGCTACGTTTAATTTAGTTAAATAAAACCTAAGTCTAGGAACATGATTATTTAAATTTTGCTTAGGGTGCTTTGCTTCCATTACCACACTTAAGGGTGAATTAGCATCTATTACAAAAGGAATTACTTGTGCCGCAAACGCCAGAAAATCTAAGCGAATACTACCAACAGCTACCTCTTGATGCCAAGCTTCGGGAGTATACCCTAGCTGGGGTAATAAATATTGAACGATGAGCTTGCTTTCTACTTCGCTTTCGTTACGGCATAGTTCAGGATTAAAAGCCAATCTCTCCCCCTACTTAAATACTGATATAATTATTATCAATAATATCAATTATTCAGTATTTTCTCGATTGTGTTTTAAATATCGGGAGATTTTGTTATAAATTTTACTTATATGTAAGCATAAAAAATCACTATGCTTACATCTTGCACCACAAACAACGACAATTGAAATTGAGTCTATATGCCTAAAATCAGTTAGCTGATATCTTGCACATTACGTATAAATAACTAATATGAATGTTTAAAAATTAATACTTATACTTAAATTAAAATGCTATTTCTAGTCCTCTTTAGAGGACTTTAGCTTTTAGACTCTTAATTTATTCCCTGGCTGTCGTGGAAAGAGGTGACCAAACTTAAGTGAATATAGTTATGATTGTGACATGATTTTTTAGTGGTGCAAGATGTGAGCTAGGGTGTATGAAGGGCTTCAGTGATTATATTCACAAAACATAAAAGATAGCGAACCTGCTATTCCGTTAATCAATAAAATAGCAGTAGAAATGGAACCTCGCTATCAAAAACTGGAAAGAGCAAATTGTAATAGACCAGTAATTCGCTTTTGACCAATAGCTGGATTTTGACGTTAAAGTTGATTTATTGGTGATTAAAAAACAGAAAAATGGCATACAGTGACTTTACACTTACCAAAGTACGCGATACATTTAATCTAAAAATTGACGAAAAACGTAACTTATTTTCAGATATATCGGGAGTAGAGTCATCGGCAATATTAAAAACACTTTTAGAAGAATATATTCAATTAGCAACCGCAATTAATACCGAAAAAGCTCGTTCCGAATTATTAATTGCACAAATTTTGACAGAGACCAGGCGACAATTACAATACAAAATATCATTTTTTTCAGGTACGGAATTCAATGTTGATTCTAGTCAGGGTTTGAATGGATTTTGTGATTTTCTACTTTGTGCATCAGAAGAACAATTTGAAATTGAAGCACCAGTAATTACAGTTATTGAGGCTAAAAACGAAAGCCTAAAAAGTGGAATTGGGCAATGCATTGCGACTATGGAAGGAGCTAAAATATTTAACCAAAAAGCTCAACGAGAAATTCAGAAAATCTATGGTGCAGTTACAAGTGGAACCAACTGGCGGTTTTTGGTTCTAGAAGGGAATATAGTTTTTATTGATAACCGTGAGTACTACATCAGTGAAGTAGAAAATATTCTAGGTATTTTGCTGCACTTTTTCCAAACGGATTAATATTTTGATGCGAGAAAAAGGTACAATAAGTCTTTTGTTCATAAAAGCAAACTTTTCTTAAAATTAATTAAACCCATAAGTTATACAACCGACAAAGAAGGCTATTTTCCTTATGTAGTCACGATTTCAATACTCAGTTGGGTTCTCGTCTTTAATTTTATTTCCAAACAGCCAGAAAAGCGCTAATATCTTTTTTGCGTCCTTTGCGTCTTTGCGTGATTTACAAAATATTAAATCAACAGCGCCAAGTAAACGAAGAAATGCGTCAATAGAGGAATTGAAGCAATGGGATACGTAATCGCAACAGCTAATATGAAAGGTGGTGTCGGGAAAACCACCTTAACTGTAAACCTCGCAACATGTTTAGCCAAATATTTTAGTAAAAGGGTTCTAGTACTAGACTTAGACACACAAATCAGTGCAACCCTATGTCTGATGTCTCCTGTAGACTTCGCCAAACGCCGCAAACAAAGACGCACATTTCGGTATTTAATAGACGAGATAATTAACCCAGAGCAAGGTGAAAAGTTAACCATCCAAGAAATCATTCAATCTCAAATTTGTAATCTATCTGGATTAAATTTGTTACCTGGAGATATTGACTTATACGACGAATTTGTCATTTCCGAATTGTTACATCAACAAGCATTACACTTAGGCGAAAACGACTTTGAGACCATTTGGAACCGATTTGAGCGAGTATTACTCAATAAAATATTGGAACCCGTTCGCGACAACTACGACTTTATTCTCTTAGACTGCGCTCCCGGTTATAATCTTTTGACTCGTAGTGCTTTAGCTTGTGCTGACTATTATATACTCCCCGCGAAGCCAGAACCGTTATCTATCGTCGGTATCCAGTTACTAGAAAGACGCATCGCTCAATTAAAAGATAGCCATGAAATGGAAGCCCAAATTAACATAGAAATGTTGGGTATTGTCTTTACGATGCTAAGCACTAACCTGCTAAATAATCGATATTACAAACAAGTAATGAACCGCGTAAACCAAGATTTTGGCGACGATAAAATTTGTCGAACTCAAATACCTATTGATGTAAATGTCGCTAAAGCCGTTGACAGTTTTATGCCAGTAGTTATAAGCAGTCCTCAATCCTCTGGTTCCAAAGCCTTTATTCAATTAACCCAAGAATTGCTGCAAAAACTGCAAAACAGATAAATGTAGAGACGCGATTTATCGCGTCTCTACAGAACAATATAAACTATTGATTAAATCTCGCTAGTAATTCCTCACGGGATGATTGCAGCAGCAAAACACTAAACTCTTCTGGTGACAATACCGAGAGTGGTTCAACAATAGTTCTTAACTCTTCATCCAAAGAGCCAAAGCGAGTGCGTAGTAAATTTTCTATCGTAGTTCGGCGTTCTATCTGTCTTCCTTCTTGTCTTCCTTCTTGTCTTCCTTCTTGTCTTCCTTCTTGTCTTCCTTCTTGTCTAGCCTCAGCTAACTTTTGCGAATAGATAGGTGATAACGCCATAATTAACCTCTCATCATCTTTATTTTTCTTGTTATTTAATTCTAGGGTAGCCTTTAAATTCAACAACACATCAAATGCCTTTGAACGCAAAGGATTATCTTCAGGAAGTGCTTCAAGTTCTTCAACTGCTTTTGCTTGAACTTTCCCTCTGCCCAAAAGCCTTAGCCAAAGGGTGTCTTGGGTAACTGGTAACTGATGAATCACCACAATAGCCGTTCTCAGAAAACTTCCTAGAAAATAAATTCCTTTACCCCAATTTTTTTCATCTTTAGTAGTATTAAAACCATTTAAAATTATCTCAGATGCAGTTGGCGAAAGTATCCATAATTTTGGTACGTCTGCTTGCGACTGTTCTTTTTCATTGTCTTTGTTTTGACGTTTGAACTCAAAATAAGTATCAAAATATTTGTTCATGCAACTGATAATTTCATCAGGTTGTGCCGCATTTCTAAAGGCTTCAAACAGAGCAGAGGTCTCAGCAAAACGCCCTAATAATCCCAACCCTTCTATATTACTATCAACTTGAAATGAACGAGCAAAGTACACATCAATTTCTCGTATTTCAGCTTTAACTTTACGGCTTGTGTCTACTTTAACTAGAGGTTCTAACAATACTTTAAGATAATCTTTTGCAAACTCGTCATGAGGAAATCTGCTCATAAATTAGCCCTGACATGAGAATTTAATCATCATAAAGCAAGGTTTTTTGATTTTCAAATAAAAAGTATATTTAGAGACATAAAATTATTATTAAGACAATTTCCAATTTTTGAAAAAATAAGTAGTGGGAGCATCTTGCTCCCTTCAGTATGTAATAGACATCTCAATACTGCTCGGTTAAGCAAATCGTGAAGGGTGAAACCCATGTAGAGACGTTACATGTAACGTCTCTACATTCTTTTTCGGAGAGTTTAATAGCAGCCCTTCCAGCCTGCACTACAACATTTGGGGTGTTCAAAACTCCCCAGACAACGCGGAAACACACCGCTCGCAAATCAAAGGATGTTCCGCTGATTCCCCGACATGAGTCGAGTAATTCCAACAACGGTCACACTTCTGTCCATCAGCATTAACTACACCAATAGACCATTTTTCCGACCGTGATTGATACTTCACTCCTTCCAATTTTGCGGGAGTTTCCAAAAGTTCCACCTGCGAAGAAATAAACATGTAGCGCAACTCGTCCACACCATTATTACCTTCGCTCATAGGCTTGAGTGCATTACGCAATTCTTCCGAACCAACATAAAGTAAAATTTTGGCTTCCAAAGAAGAGCCAATCATCTTATCTATCCTGGCTTGTTCCAGCACCTTATTAACATCATCGCGAATATCCCGCACTTGTTGCCAAAAACCAGATGATTCAGGATTCTGCCATTTTTCATCCAACTTCACCCAACCAGCCTCAAACACTGATTTATAAGGTGTTTTATAAGGAATAAATTGCCAAATATCCTCAGCCGTATGAGGCAAAACAGGAGCAATAGACTGTGCTAAATTCTCCAAAGCAATACTTAAAACCGTTTGACAACTGCGACGACGGAAAGATTTAGCGGCACTGATATACAACCTATCCTTAGCAACATCCAAATAAAAATTGGATAAATCCACCACACAGAAGTTTTGCACTGTTTGGAAAAAGCGGAAAAATTGGAACGTATCAAACGCATCCGTAACTTCCTTAAACACCTCAGTCATTCGGTACAACATATAACGGTCAAGTGCAGGCAATTCTTCATAGGGAACTGCATCTTTTTCGGGGTCAAAATCATGTAAATTCCCCAACAAAAACCGTACCGTATTGCGAATTTTATTTCTAATATCCACCAACTGTTTAAGAGTATTTTTACCCAAACGTTGGTCGTTCGTATAATCTACCGATGAACACCACAACCGCAATACATCCGCACCATATCCGGGTTCTTCTTTTTGATTTTTACCACCTTCAATTACAATCTGTGGGTCAATCACATTCCCCAAAGATTTACTTTGCTTGCGTCCTTGTTCATCCAAAGTAAACCCATGAGTTAACACAGTCTTATAAGGAGCACAACCTTTAACCGCAACACTAGTTAACAAACTCGACTGGAACCATCCACGATGTTGGTCTGAACCTTCCAAGTACATTTCTACTGGGTAATCTAACTCGCTACGCTGCTCAGCAACCGCAGCCCATGAAGACCCAGAATCAAACCACACATCCATAGTGTCAGTACTTTTACGGTATTTTTTACCATTACCACGATACTTCTCTGGCAACAACTCATCTACCGAAAGTTCCCACCAAGCATCAGAACCCTTCTCAGCAAAAATAGCTTGAATGTGAGCAATAGTTTCCTGATTTAATAAAGGCTCCCCAGTTTCCTCATCATAAAACACAGGGATAGGTACACCCCAATTGCGCTGACGAGAAATACACCAATCAGAGCGGTCAGCCACCATCGGTGTAATACGATTTTCACCTTGAACCGGAACCCACTTAACAGAAGAAATTGCCTTTAAAGCCTCATCCCTAAAACCTTCCACCGAAGCAAACCACTGTTCCGTAGCCCTAACAATAGTTGGTTTCTTTGTACGCCAATCATAGGGATACTTATGAACGTAAGCTTCCTCCTTCAATAAACAATTAGCAGCTTTTAAAGCATCAATAACCGCTTGGTTACCATCACCCAAAACATTCAACCCAGCAAATTGACCAGCTTCTTCAGTAAAATTACCATTATCATCCACAGGAGCTAAAATAGGCAAACCGTAACGCTGACCAACGATATAGTCATCCTGACCATGGCCGGGAGCAGTGTGAACTAAACCAGTACCAGAATCAGTAGTTACATAATCACCACCAATCACAACAGGGCTTACCCTATCAAACAAAGGATGGCGATAAGTAGAATTTTCCAACTCCTTTCCTTTAACAGTAGCCTTAACCGTTAAATTGACCCCCAAAGTATCAGAAAGACGCTCCACCAAATCGGTAGCCACAATCAAGAATTTAAAACCAAATTCTAAGCCAACCTCTTCACTTTGCGTCTCTGCCGCTTTGCGTGATACTTCCACCACCGAATAATTAAGCTCAGGATTCAAAGCCACAGCCAAATTAGCAGGAATTGTCCAAGGAGTAGTCGTCCAGATAGCCACACCCAACTCAGGCAAAAACTCACCCAGTTGAGACTTAACCCCCTCCGACAAACTAACCATCCCAAAAGCAACATAAATACTGCGAGAAGTATGAGCTTCAGAGTATTCCAGCTCAGCCTCAGCCAAAGCAGTATTAGAACTGGGACTCCAATAAACAGGCTTCAAACCACGGTAAATATAACCCTTATTTAACATCTCACCGAAAACACCCACTTGAGCTGCTTCATACTCAGGTGACATAGTTAAGTACGGATGTTCCCAATCACCCCAAACCCCGTAACGTTTAAAACTTTTACGCTGGTCATCCACCGCAGCCAAAGCAAAATCTCTAGCTTTTTGCCGCAAACCCAAAGGCGTTAAACTTTGCCGCTCGGCTTGCTTCATACTTTGTAACACTTTCAACTCAATCGGTAGACCGTGACAATCCCACCCAGGAACGTAGCGAACTTTACGTCCACGCAACAGTTGATACCGATTAATAATGTCTTTAAGAATCTTATTTAAAGCATGACCAATATGCAACGAACCATTAGCATAAGGTGGCCCATCGTGTAGTATAAATAATTCGCCTGGATTTTCTTGAGACAGGCGTTCGTAAATTTTATTATCTTCCCAAAATTTTTGGATTTCAGGCTCACGCTTAGTCGCATTAGCCCGCATATCAAATTTCGTCTGAGGGAGATTTACCGTATTTTTGTAGGTTCCAGTTTCTGTCACAGTGATGATTTAACGAAAAAATAAAGAGTTAGATTCTCACTATTATCGGTGAGAAAATCCCAGGTGTTCAATAAAATATCAAAATCCATACTTCATATTGTAATACAGTTGTAATATTTTGGTGGAAATGTTGATTATTATTGTAGAGACGTGACATGTCACGTCTCTACATTTGATAAATTTACAACTAACCGTCAACAATCAACACTAAGAAGCTCCTGGTGTGTCAGGTAGCAACGTGTCATCAGTTTGAAGATTGGTTGGTTGGTTGGTCACCAAAACGGTTGGTTGGTTAGTCATCAAAACAGTATTTTGTTCAGATGGCTTAGTTGTTTCAGACTCGTAAAGAATTGACGCTTTAATGGCAGCAATTGCATCAACCGCGTTAATTTGTGGGGTATTAACCTGTGTTTGTGATGCGTCTGATTCAGTAATAATTGATGCTTTTAGACCAGTAATTACATCAACTGCTTTTACCCCTGCTTCTTCTATAATGACTGTCGGCTCTGCTTTCGGGACTTCTGGGGCAAAGGTAACAAATTCAACCTTAGGCGTTTCGCTTTCGGTAGCAATAGAAGCTTTAACATCAGCAATTGCATCGACTGCTTTTACCTCTGTATCCTGTGCTATCTCAGTTGGGGTAGACTCGTCAGCTTTACGAGCCTCTGGTTCAGCCGCAATAACATCACTACTCGGAACAGATGTAGTACTTTTTTTATCAGCTTTAGGTGCTTTGGGAGTTCTTTTAAAAACATTACCAATGTTACCAATAGTACCACCGACAGCACCACCAACTCCTTTAAAAGCTTGACCAACTCGTTGTGGAAGGGAAACCTTAGTAGTTTTAGCACTAGTAATTTTAGCTGCCTCGGTACTGGCTGCTTCAGTTTTGGCTACTTCGGTTTGTTGTGGCTTGGGAGTCAATTGGCGACGTAGTTGCAGAGTTTGGGTTACAGACCAACCCAACAACGATACAGACGCCACATGACCGAGAAAAAGTCCTCCTGTAATACGACGTGCAAAGACCCATAAAATCAAGGCGTAAAAAAGCCCGACACCACTCCAGATAAAATCATTCTTGCGGTGGATTTCAGGGAAAAAGAAAGCCGCCAAATATATAGCTAGGCTACCAAGACCTACCGCCAACGCCAGGATATGTGCCAGCATTTTGTGGTTACTCCTTACAGTTCGTAGTTTTATGGAAATTATCCACTAGCTACTTTTACAAATGTTATCCTTAGGGACTAGAAGCTAGGGAATAGGGTTTTAGGGTTACAGTTAGGGGGTTAGAGGTTGGGGTCAGGAGAAATAGATTTAAGGACTAAAAATTCAAAATACAGAATTATCGCTCCTTATTCCGTATACCACAATCCCTAGTCCCTATTCCCAACGGGCCAAAGACAGTCTCCCCATTTATTTCCCTACTCAATTGTGCAAGTTTTGCAAGCAAATTGTGAATTCTGACACAAATTTAAATTAGTTATTTGTGTCAAATTTGGGTTTTTGTATTCTTCTTCAACTCTTAATGTCTTCTTTAGGGGAGAACGGAAAATCTCGGACTACCCTAAAGATGAAAACAACCGCACAAGTTAGCCAGCAAATTTTATGACTCTACAAAGCTTTGGTGTGATTGGTTTGGCCGTAATGGGCGAAAATATAGCTCTTAACGTTGAGCGTAATGGCTTCCCCATCGCGGTTTATAATCGTTCACGCGACAAAACCGACAAGTTTATGGCGGAACGTGCCGTTGGTAGAAACGTGAAGGCCGCTTTTGACCTTAAAGACTTCGTTGCTGCTCTGGAACGTCCCCGTCGAATTCTAGTGATGGTACAAGCAGGTAAACCCGTTGATGCGGTGATTGACCAATTGAAACCAATGTTGGAGCCGGGTGATATTATTATCGACGGTGGCAACTCTTGGTTTGAAGATACTGACCGTCGCACGAAAGAATTAGAACCCGCAGGTTTTAGATATATCGGTATGGGCGTCAGTGGTGGTGAAGAAGGCGCACTTAACGGTCCTTCGCTGATGCCAGGTGGTACAGATACTTCTTACGAATACCTTTCACCTATTTTCACAAAAATTGCTGCCCAAGTTGATGATGGCGCTTGCGTTACTTACGTAGGTCCAGGTGGTGCAGGTCACTACGTGAAAATGGTTCACAACGGTATTGAGTATGGCGATATGCAATTAATTGCTGAAGCCTATGACTTGCTAAAAAACGCTGCAGGACTTACTGCTCAGCAACTACATGAAGTATTTAGCGAGTGGAACACTACCGATGAACTCAATTCCTTCTTGATTGAGATTACAGCAAATATCTTCCCTTACACCGACCCAGGTACTGGTATCCCTCTGGTAGATTTGATTGTAGACGCAGCCGGACAAAAAGGAACCGGACGTTGGACAATTCAAACCGCATTGGAGTTAGGGGTTGCGATACCTACAATTACAGCTGCGGTTAACTCTCGGATTATGTCTTCTATTAGACAAGAGCGTATAGCAGCATCCAAACAACTTACCGGGCCTAGCGGTAAATGGGGTGGAGATACCAAAGAGTTTATCAACAAGGTACGGGATGCATTATACTGCTCCAAAATTTGTTCCTATGCACAAGGGATGGCACTGTTAAATACAGCTTCCTCAACTTACACTTGGAACCTGAATTTAAGTGAAATGGCACGTATTTGGAAGGGTGGCTGTATCATCCGTGCAGGTTTCTTGAACAAAATTAAGAACGCCTTTAACGAAAATCCAACATTACCTAACCTGCTTTTGGCTCCAGAATTTAAACAAACAATTCTTGACAGACAAGCAGCTTGGCGAGATGTAATTATGACCGCTGCTGCATTAGGTATTCCTGTACCAGCATTTAGCGCTTCTTTGGACTACTTCGACAGTTACCGTCGCGAGCGTTTACCCCAAAACCTCACTCAAGCACAACGCGACTACTTCGGCGCACATACCTACGAGCGTGTTGATAAAGAAGGCAAATTCCACACCGAATGGGTGCCCATTACTGAAGCGAAACATTAAATTTGTTAGTGGTTGACGGTTGACTGTTGACGGTTGACTGTTGACTGTTGACGGTTGACTGTTGACGGTTGACGGTTGACTGATAATGATTAATTGTCGTCGCGTATTCGTAAGCGGATGCTGCGCGTTCACTTCTTGGAGCGTAGCGCTTCCTATAGCAGAAGTGGGGAAGAACGAAGCAAGCTCCTCCGCTTTCATTTAGTCAACCGTCAACCGTCATCAGTCAACAGTCATCATTCCTTGTATTTTTCCCTCAACTCATCCAGTTCATCATCAATAACATTTTTCTTTACTGATTTAGTTTGTGATTGTTGCGACGGATTTGGAGGTTGATTTTGAGGTTTCGCTTTATTAAGAAACATTGTTTTCATTTCTTCTAGTTCCCTGTCTATTTGGCTCTGGGTTTTGTGAAGTATTGTAACGGGTGGTGAAGTAGGTAATGATTGAGTTGTTGGTTTTGTGATTATCGTATTTGGAACAATAACTGATGAATTTTGACCTAAGTCTCTTAAAACTTCCCCTGCTGTTTTATAGCGATTCACTGGGGCGTTTTCTAACATTTTATTGATAACAAGAATTAACTCATTACTTACGTTAGTGGGAACATATTTTTCCCAGTACCAAATACCATTATGAACGTCGTAACATTCAAAAGGAACACGTCCAGTTAATAAACGAACGCAAGTAGCACCTAAACTATAAATATCACTAGCAAAAATAGCATTTCCTCTTAGTTGCTCTGGAGCCATATATTCTTGGCTACCAATAATAGTTCCACTCGCATCAGGGCTATTATTAGCCACAAATTTGGAAGCCCCAAAATCTACTAGAACCGATTTGATATCTTTTACTCGTAAAATAATATTTTCTGGCTTAATATCGCGGTGAATTACCTGTCTTTCATGGCAAAAGTGCAGCACAGGCAATAAATCAGTCAACAATCGGCGAATTTGACCTTCGTTAAATGTCCCTTGTTGCGACAATTCCTGCAATAAATTTTGCCCGTCGATAAATTCCTGTACGAGGTACTGTCTTTTATCTAAAGTAAAATGAGCTAAAAGTGATGGAATTTGAGGATGTTGACCCAATTCCTCCAAACGCACCGCTTCATGGTTAAACAACTCCTCCGCTTTCTGCATGGTGCTAACACCTTGCGATTGGGGGTAAAACTGTTTAATTACACAAAACGGTTTTGAAGGTTTATCTTCGTCCACAGCCAAAAAAGTTCTACCAAAACCACCATTTCCTATAGGTTTAATGGCTCGGTAGCGTTCTCTAAGTAGTAGCTTTGAACCACAACTTACACAAAAATCATCGTTATCGGGATTTTGAGGATGACGACACTGGGGATTCAGGCAATAGCTCATGGCATGGTGATGCTATGCAAATACATATCTTCTCTATTGTGACCTAGTTATTGACTATATGTATAGGATAGTATTATATATCACTTAGTAGTCACTGGTATTTATCATAAATATTTTCCTCTGGGTCGTTCCATTCCTTAAATCCCATTTCAGCCAGTTGCGTTATTGCCATCCAGTCTATTTCTTCCTCAATTTCTGAGATTAGTGCCAAAATTTGCTTTTGAGGTAGTTGTAAAATCATTTCTTTGATTTCTGCAACATTTGGGTTTGATATAGTTTTTACTTTTTTCATAGTATTCTTATATTCCTGTTGAAACAGAAACAAAAATTTTTAATTTATTGTCTGTTATCATCTTTGTTACTTTATTTATTTACACTCTCCTAAAAGATTAATTTATCTTTACATTTATGTATATATTATAAAAATAATACTGATTATATTAATTATTTGGTCTTGGTAATCTTAGTTGTTTGCACATACACGGATTAAATTTTTTGACACTGCTAAAATCACTCCAATTCTGCCAATTTTGCCATTTGGCTACGTATCAACTTTTGTACACTCACTAAAGTCCTATTTAACTCATAAGATTTTATTTTAGGATTTTGTAAATAAGCTTGTTGTTCTTCTTCAATCATTTTTATATCCTGACGTACTAAACCATCAAGTAATTTTTGTGCGGAACCAAACAAGCTTTCTTTGACAAATCTTCTAAATTTGACTGGCAATTTATGTAATCGCCAAAATGCATTTAAAGAAGTAAAATGAATTAAATATGCCTTGGTTTCGGTCTCGTTTATAGGGCATAGTAAACAATAAATCTTAAAATCTTGTCCCAAAGTGGAAACCCAGTGAGGATAAACATAACTAACGTTCAATGGTTCTGGGTGCAAGCGTCTTAAAGCTGGGAAAAACAACTGGGAAATAGACCAAATTTTATCTATTTTGTAATAACTTTGAGCCATGTAATAAGCATCGACACGATAATCATCTTCCTTAATATTTTCTAATGCAGCTGAAGCCCAAGCTTGATAATCTTGATGTAAATGTCCGTGATACATGTCCATCAGATTTTCAATTAAATAAGAAAAATGTGCTTGACAATTAATTACAGCAACGGTGGCAATATAATTCAAATGTTCCCATTCCGGAAGCCCCATTGGTTGTTGTAGAGACGTTACATGTAACGTCTCCGTAAATGTCTCCGTATTTAGCCCATTTACATGGACGGGGAATAACCAAATAAAACCGTCTTGTTCTTTAACGGGATAGCGACGAATTTGACAATTAGGTATTTTTTGATTTTCTGCCAAGTAAGGAACTTCTGAACAATTACCCGATGTATTAAATTTCCATCCGTGATAAGCGCATTCTAAGTCGTCCCCAACCACTTTCCCGTGACTCAGCTTTACTTGACGGTGGGGACAGCGGTCTTCCAATGCATGAACTTGAGATTTGCGATCGCGAAATAGAACGATGGGTTGTTTCCAGAGGGTAACACCTACAGGCTGTTGTCCCAGTTCTGTGCTACGAAGCACAACATACCAGTGATTGGGGTTAATACCCAACATACGGACATCACGACTCTGGACAGCTTGAAGGTGAGAAGACATTATTGAAGGCATCCTTAAATTATCAACTTTTACTCAGCTTGGTAAAGGATATATTACAAGAAATATTTGTGTAAAAAGCAAGCAAAATGTTTACCAAACTTGACTTAGCAGTAATCGTTAAATAAAGTCTAAACTTAACCAGTATGGGTATCAAGGAAAAATCTGTATGACAAGTTACCAATCTCCATCAGAAGCAGTCACAACTGAAGAAGCCATAACCAATCCAGAAGTTATCGACGAGCTAATAGAGATGAGCAAGGATATTAACCATGTGGAAGTAATAGAAAACGTCATCAACAGTGTGTCCCAAGAAGGCACAGCAATGGAAAATCATCCCTCCGAAGGAGGATATTTATGGAAATTTAGCTACGGAAGCGTAGAAGTATTTGTGCAGCTTACGGGAACAAGCGGTGAAGATACCATAACAGTATGGTCTTCCGTGCTAAAATTACCAGCTAAAGATGAACCCAAATTAATGCGTCAACTGTTGGAAATGAACTGTTCTAGCACATTTGAAGCCCGTTTTGGCATAATCGAAAATCAAGTAGTGGTTATATCAGCACGGCAATTAGAAGAATTATCAGCAGGAGAGGTCTCTCGCTTAATAACTATAGTGGCAACAATTGCTGATAATAATAACGAATCCTTAAAAGCAGAATTTAATTAATCAACAGTCAACCGTTAACAGTCAACAGTCAATAAATGCAATTAATTCCATTCCTTGAGGCTGCTGGTAGGGTACAAATGGATACAGACAGATGGCTGCTAGAAGAACATTTGTTAGGAAAGCAACCTTCAACCTTACGTTTTTATACTTGGTCACCAGCAGCAATTTCCTTAGGTTATCACCAACACAAGTATCCAGAATCTTGGGAAAATATAATTTGGAATGGTAAAAAAATAGATATAGTAAAACGTCCTACTGGTGGAAGAGCAGTACTACACCAAGGTGATTTAACCTACGCAGTAATAACATCTGGGCTTCATGGTAATCGTACTCAGGTATATCAAAAAATGTGCGAATTTTTGATTCAAGGGTGGAAATCTCTAGGGGTAGAATTACATTACGGTACAGCAGGACGCGGTTATATTCACAACCCTAACTGCTTTGGTACAGCGACAGGAGCGGATTTAGTTATGTGCGACGGGGCAAAATTTATTGGTAGCGCTCAACTGCGACGAGGTGAAGGGATTTTACAACATGGTTCGATGCGTCTGTTTCAAGATGCTGGATTGTACACTCAGGTGTTTGGGGCAGAATCTTTTACCCCAGTAAAACTTCCCCCAGACATTACCATTGAAAAGATTGTGACAGCTTTAGTAGCTGCTGCTCACGATTGTTTTGGTACAAAAAGGTGAATAAAGCGAGATTTTTTGGCTATTGTTGTAAGATTTAAAATTATGACAAATAGCCGGACGCAACACAATCATCAATTAATTGCAAAATAAAAGCCCATAACTTCGGGGCACCAGTTTCAACAGGAGCCATCCTTTTCATGACCTGTTCCCGTGAAATACCATGAATTCTCCATGTACCACCCTCAGTTTTTTGGTTATGTAGAAAAGGCTGTATTCTATCTAAAGCCGCAGCAAACTTAGCATCTTGTGTACTTTGTTCCTCGAATTCATCCCAAAGCATTCTCAACTCCTGTTCTTGCTGAGTTGGCAACATACCAAATAATCGATTAGCAGCTTCAACTTCTCGAGAGGCTTTACTCAGATAACCTTGCACATCGTAACAAAAAGTATCACCAGCATCAATTTCTACTAAATCATGAACCAACAGCATCTTGATAACACGACCAATATCAGTCCCAGGTGGTGCATATTCTGCTAGGACAATAGCCATAACTGCAATATGCCAAGAATGTTCCGCTGTATTTTCTCGACGCGAACTATCAGTTAGCAAGGTTTGGCGTAATATTAGTTTAAGCTTGTCGATTTCGAGAATGAATTGAATTTGTTGAGAAAGTTGATTAGTTTCCACAGAATATAATTAATTTTTTACTTGCAGGAACAAAATATAAAATCTTCCACTCTTTTAATTCAAGGCATTTTATCCAACGCGGAGGATACATTATGCATCGTTTAACTTTAGCTGCTTTCGCCATCTTAACAGCCAGCATTATTATTCCAGCAGCAAGAATACGTGCAGAACAAAATAATCCTACCATTACTCGTCTAGTAATGCGTGACCGGATTGTTGTCATCTCCCAAGGGGAAGATGAAGTGAAATATTCCGTAAAAACAAAAGATGGTGATGTGATTAACGCTAATCTCAATGAAACCGAATTAGCAGCAAAACATCCTGATATTTATGAGCAAGTCCGTCCAGCGTATGCGAGTGATAACAAAATGCCGACCTTGATGATGCTGGAAACGACTGGCAAATAAGGTAAATATTTCATATCTGGAGACGTTACATGTGTAAAGACGTTACATGTAACGTCTCTACATTTATTTTTACTTACAATGTGCTGTGAACGAAAATCTTGTATTTCCTGTACATAATCCTCCCCAGAAAATTAATAGTCAAATTGCATTATATGCAGGTATTGAACTGTATATACTGCGTCTTGACCTAATGCACCCCTCGGTTAATGGCAACAAATGGTTTAAATTAAAATACAATCTTTTAGAAGCGCAAGAAAAACAAATTAACACCCTGCTTACCTTCGGGGGTGCTTATTCAAACCATATATTTGCAACTGCAGCGGCTGGAAATCTTTTTGGATTAAAGACGATAGGAATAATTCGTGGGGAAGAAATTTTACCGTTAAACCCGACCTTAAGTTTTGCTCAGCAGCAAGGTATGGAGCTTGTATATTTAGACCGCAAAACTTATCAGCAAAAGAATACAAAAGCAGTTGAAGAAGAACTACGACAGCGTTTTGGTGAAATTTTTTTAATTCCAGAGGGTGGGTGTAATTTAAATGGAATACGTGGCTGTACAGAAATAATTCCAAATACAGAGCAATTTGACACTATTTGTTTAGCTTGTGGTACAGGTACAACTTTAGCGGGGATTACACTTTCATTAAAACGAGAACAACGAGTAATTGGTTTTCCTGTATTAAAAAATGGGGATTTTCTTAGACTAGAGATAGAGAATTTATTGAAAAGTTATTTAGCATCAAACCGATATATTCCTGGTGATAAATCTCTATTTTGGGAACTCATATGTGATTATCACTGTGGGGGTTACGCAAAGGTAAATGACGAACTATGCAGTTTCAAACAGCAATTTGAAGAGACATATAATATTCCACTTGACTATGTTTATACAGCCAAAATGTTTTACGGTGTAATGGATTTATTACAAAAAGGATACTTTTCCAAGGGACATAAGTTGCTTTTAGTTCATACAGGAGGCTTGCAAGGTAATTATGGTATAGAACAAAGATTAACTGGTAATAACTAAAGAATGTAATAACTTATCAAATATCAAATTTTTACCTTGTGATATTTATGACATATTTTTTTGATATTACTTTGAAATAATAGTAGTTATATCTACTTATTTATTTTTAAAAAATGTTATATTAAAATTAGTCAAATTCTCATATACCTCCATTGTATGGTAATTAGGAGGAAGTTATGCAAATAGAACACACAGAAGAAATAGGTAAAGTTTTCACAACACTGACTGTAATCAATCGTGCTGACCAAATAAGAGCCAAAGATGGGACTATTTCGCCAGAAGAAGTACGCTCTGTCACGTTAAGTAATGTTTTGGTAGATACAGGAGCAACTACTTTGTGTTTACCTAAAAATTTAGTAGCTAAACTAGGGCTAGAGCTACAGAAAGAAGTAGATGTTGCTACCGCAATGGGTATTGGGAAGGCAAGAATTTATAGAGATGCGACGATTTTATTATCTGGACGCGAAGGTACTTTTGAGTGCTTAGAATTACCTGGAGGTAGTGATGCGCTTTTAGGCGTGATTCCATTGGAAGCATTAGGATTAGAACCTGACTTAAAAAATCAAAAGTTAAAAGTTTTACCCATAAGTCCGACCGAAACTTATCTAACTATTTTGTAGAAATTACAGAAAAATTGGGAATTGGGAATTGGGAATTGGGAATTGGGAATTGGGAATTGGGAATTGGGAATTGGGAATTGGGAATTGCTAATTGCTAATCGGGCGGGCAAGGATGCCCACCCCACAAGAAATTACAAAAGAAATTACAAAAGAAATTACAAAAGAAATTACAAAAGAAATTACAAAAAAAATTACAAAAGAAATTACAAAAAAAATTACAAAAGAAATTACAATTTAATTTTTTACTTCCTCATCCCCCCACTCCGAACTCCCCACTCCCTAATTCTTAATCCCAGTCGCAGCAATACCCTGGATAAACTGTCGCTGTCCAATCAAAAATAACAATATAGCTGGTACGGTGGCTATGGTGACTGCAGCCATCAACAAAGGCCAGTTACTGGTAAATTGTTCTTGAAACTCTGCCAAAGCCAACTGTACAGTCCTTAACTCCGGTCGCGTAGTAAAGACTAATGGCTTAAATAAGTCGTTCCATTCTCCGATAAAAGTAAATAAAAATAATGTCACCAAAGCAGGACGTGCAAGTGGTAACATAACTTGCCATAAAATTTGTAACCTGTTAGCCCCATCAATGGCAGCAGCCTCTTCTAGCTCTACGGGTATCGATTGAAAATACTGCCGCAATAAAAAAATACCAAAACCATTTACCGCAGTTGGTAAAATCAATGCTCCGTAAGTGTTTATCAAATTCCCCCACTTCAGTACTAGAAATATAGGTATAACTAATAACTGAAATGGAATCACCAAAGTAGCCACAACGATTAAAAGTAACGCCTGTTTACCGCGAAATTTTAACCTAGCTAAGGCATAACCCGCTAAGGCAGAAGTAATTATTTGAAATGCGGTAACTACTAACGCAACAAAGGTAGAATTGGCAAACGCCAGTAAAAAATTACCGCGTTGCCACGCATCTCGGTAATTCGCTAAAGACCAACCGTTTTTCGGTAAAATTTCGGGAGTAGCACCCGCAGGCGCAAAGGATACTAGAAACACCACCAACAACGGCAAAAGGATGATAACCGCACCCAAAAGTAACACCGCTAGATTTAATAAATTACTAAATTTTAGACTCCTGTCTGGTTTAAACATTTATTTTCCAAATATATATGTTTTTCTATTTCTACTAGAGCATGACACCCCCCAAACGTTAATCTATAACATAGTGACTTGTTAAGTTAGATTAAATCCTCGAAAATTTTTACCCGTCTTAGACGTGTATTGACACCTTGTCAGGGATTCTGTACCTGGTATCTTCCTGGGTACGGCTTCCAATGTCTACCACCAAACGCAAACTACCTACGGGAAGCCTTTTCCCTGAAGTTTGCGAGGTACTGATGGGTAAAAAGAGCAGTGGAAGCAAGCAACCTTTACCTTCTAGGTACGGGTTAAAATCAGATTTTAGTATTAAATGATTCACACATACAGGAGTGAACATTCCATGCAGCAGTTAAAAGAGCAAGAATTAAACCAAGAGCTTGCCGCAGAAATTGATTTCCGCAGCGAAAAATACAAGGATGCCTATAGCCGCATTAATGCGATTGTCATTGAAGGGGAATTTGAAGCCCACGAAAATTACATTAAGCTGGCTGAGCTGCTGCCAGAAAATAAAGATGAACTAGTTCGCTTGTCAAAAATGGAACAGCGTCACAAAAAAGGCTTTGAAGCTTGTGGACGCAATTTGCAAGTAACTCCCGACATGCAATTTGCTAAAGAGTTTTTTGCTGGGTTACACGAAAATTTCCAAACAGCAGCAGCGTCCGGAAATGTTGTTACTTGCTTGTTAATTCAATCTTTAATTATTGAATGCTTTGCAATTGCAGCTTACAACATATACATTCCAGTCGCTGACCCATTCGCTCGTAAAATTACTGAAGGTGTTGTAGCTGAAGAGTATACGCACTTAAATTTTGGAGAAGTTTGGTTGAACGAAAATTTTGCCTCATCAAAAGCCGAGCTTGAAGAAGCAAATCGCCAAAACTTACCCATAGTTTGGAAAATGCTCAACCAAGTAGAAGACGATGCAGCTGTTTTGGCAATGGAAAAAGAAGCCTTGGTCGAAGACTTCATGATTCAGTACGGAGAAGCACTAAGTAACATCGGGTTTACAACACGCGATATTATGCGCCTTTCTGCCTACGGACTAAGAGCTGCTTAGTAGTCAAGTGATTTTGGGTTTTGGAAAAATCAAAATATGAAATCCAAAACCCAAAATCCATAACCATTTTCCATAAGTACACGCCTGGTAAAAATATTACATGTTTGGTCTCATAGGACATCTTACGAGTTTAGAACACGCGCAAACGGTAGCTAAAGATTTAGGTTACCCAGAATATGCTGACCAAGGGCTAGATTTTTGGTGTAGTGCTCCACCCCAAATAGTAGATAGCATCAAGGTTACTAGTGTTACCGGGCAGACAATTGAAGGACAATATGTCGAATCTTGCTTTTTGCCGGAAATGTTGGCTAGTCGTCGTATCAAAGCGGCAACACGCAAAATTCTCAACGCAATGGCTCATGCCCAAAAGCATGGCATAAATATCACGGCTTTGGGCGGTTTTTCTTCAATTATTTTTGAGAACTTTAATTTAGAGCAGATTCCTCAAGTCAGAAATATCAAGTTAGAGTTTGAACGCTTTACCACTGGTAATACTCATACAGCCTATATTATCTGTCGGCAGGTAGAAGAAGCTTCCAAACAACTTGGTATTGATGTATCACAATCAACAGTTGCTGTTTGTGGTGCAACTGGTGACATTGGTAGTGCCGTTTGTCGCTGGTTGGATAAAAAAACTGATGTTAAGGAACTGTTATTAATAGCCCGCAACCAAGAACGCCTAGAAGAGTTACAAGGTGAACTGGGACGGGGTAAAATAATGTCCTTAGAAGAAGCGTTACCTTTAGCTGATATCGTAGTTTGGGTGGCAAGTATGCCCAAAGGCGTGGAAATTGACCCCACGTCGTTGAAAAATCCTTGTTTGTTAATTGATGGAGGCTACCCCAAAAATTTAGCAAGCAAACTTCAGCATCCCGGTGTATACGTCCTTAATGGCGGAATTGTGGAACATTCTCTTGATATTGAATGGAAAATCATGAAAATAGTCAATATGGATGTTCCTGCACGTCAGCTCTTTGCTTGTTTTGCTGAGTCAATGCTGCTTGAATTTGAGAAGTTATACACGAACTTTTCTTGGGGACGCAACCAGATTACCGTAGAGAAAATGGAGCATATCGGCCAAGTTTCAGTAAAACACGGCTTTAGACCTCTTTTAGTTTTTTAGCTAAAAGTTAAGTAAAGAAAGACAGATAATATATGCCAGAGAGCAGAAGGATACATCATGTATAATGTAGTATTTTTTAAAACTGTAACCCTATTGGCTGAACCGAGATAGGGTATCCCTTGATAACTTATTACTTATATCACCTTCTGCTCTCTGTCTTCTGCCCCCTGTCTTCTGCCTACTTTGTAAATCCTTTGACTGTTTATTACAAAACCTAAAATGGCAACACAAGAGCGCAAGCCTCTACTGTTAGATTTTGAAAAGCCTTTAGCTGAACTGACTAACCGCATTGACCAAATTCGGCAACTTGCAGAAGAAAACGGTGTTGATGTTCAGAGTGAAATTCACAAGCTCGAAGCACGTGCTACTCAATTGCGTCAAGAAATTTTCAGCACTTTGTCTCCTTCCCAACGCTTACAAGTTGCGCGTCATCCCCGCAGACCTAGTACTTTAGATTACATTCAAGCTATTAGCGATGAATGGATAGAATTACATGGTGACCGTTGTGGCTCTGATGACCCTGCTTTGGTTGGTGGGATTGGTCGTTTAGATGGTCAACCTGTCGTCATGTTAGGTCACCAGAAAGGACGTGATACTAAAGATAATATCGCCCGTAATTTTGGAATGGCTACCCCAGGTGGTTACCGCAAAGCTTTGCGCTTAATGGAACATGCTAATAAATTTAGTATGCCCATTTTAACTTTTATAGATACTCCAGGTGCTTTACCCACTGCTGAAGCTGAGTATCAAGGTGCTGGTGAGGCTATCGCCTATAATTTACGAGAAATGTTTCGTTTTGACGTACCCATTATTTGTACCGTTATTGGTGAAGGTGGTTCCGGTGGAGCTCTTGGGGTTGGTGTTGGTGACCGCGTTTTAATGTTTGAACATTCAGTCTACACAGTTATCACCCCCGAAGCTTGTGCAGCAATATTGTGGAAAGATGCAAGCAAATCAGCTCAAGCAGCGGCTGTCTTAAAAATGACATCTGTTGACCTAAAGAACTTCGGTATTATCGATGAAATTTTAACCGAACCCTTAGGAGCTGCTCATTCTGACCCTATAAAGGCTGCTACCACACTTAAACAAGCTTTGTTACAAAACTTAGAGGTACTACGAGATTTGAGTAATAGCGAACGACGTCAGCAACGGTATGAAAAATTCCGCAAAATGGGTGTATTCCTAGAACATGCTCACTAAAAATTTGCTCATGCTCGCTTCAAAGCTGAGTAATGCTATGATGTATACCTATGGCATTTAAAGGTTCTTAACAATCTTTAATGAAGCCATAGGTGTTTATATTTTCCTTTGGAATGCATAAATAAATTTGATGCAAAGACTTATTAAAATTTGTAAATAGTTATAAAATGTGAGAACATGAACATATTTGCGGTTGGATAGCTTTTTGTTCGGTCGAACAAAAAAAACAAATGAACTGTCCATATTAGCTATTTAGTCTAGCAACTTTAAAGCAAGGAGATATTTAAACTTAATGTTTATTTAATAATTGGACATAATAAAGATACAATCATGTGCGAGGGATGTAACTTTATATATCTGGGGTAGACGCTGTAGCAGCCAAAATAAAAAAGGTTAGGAAGCATTATGTCCGAGCGAAAATTGCGTGCCTTGATTACAGGGGCAAGCAGTGGAATAGGAAAAGCAACAGCGTTAACATTTGCGAAGGCGGGAATAGATGTCGCCTTAGTGAGTCGTAACTCTGAAAAATTAGCGGACGTAGCATCAGCAGCAACCCATGCGGGGGTATCAGCTTCATGTTACTCGGTAGACTTAGCTTTAATTTCTCAAGTTAGAGAAAAATTTGCAGAAATAGCCAAGGATTTTGGTGGTATAGATATACTTGTCAATAATGCTGGTATAGGGTACACAGGCAGATTAACGGAAACCCCTTTATCCGATTGGCAGCAGGTATTAGATTTAAACTTAACTAGTGTATTTGAATGCACTTTAGGAATATTACCGCAAATGCGCGAGCTAGGTAAGGGTACAATAATTAACGTAGCCTCGATAGCAGGCAAACAAGCATTTGCTGGTTGGGGAGCTTATTGCGTTAGCAAAGCAGGTTTAATTGCTTTTTCTCAAACATTGGCACACGAGGAACGTGCCAATGGAATTCGTGTGACAGCAATTTGTCCCGGGGCTGTGAATAGCGGGCTTTGGGATACAAAAACCGTTAATGCTGACCTAAATCGTTCAAACATGTTGACACCAGAGATAGTCGCCGATTCAATTCTATACACTGCCTTATTACCGATAGCAGCGGTAGTAGACGAATTGACAATAATGCCCAGTGCTGGTGTTCTCTAACTGGTGTTCTTTAAAACAACAAACCTTTCAACCAAGACTCACATCATGACTATTGCTCGTTCCAACGGTTCCAATACTTCTCAGTCTCCATTAATTCCTGATTTGGTAGATGTAGTGACCAGACCTGACCGTAATACACACAACGGAAAACAACCAAATTTACAGCCACCAGGTGAGGAAGAACTGGAGCAGATGAAAGTTGCTGTCAGGAGCCTATTGGTGGGTGTTGGAGAAGACCCGGAACGCGAAGGGCTGTTGAAAACACCTAAGCGCGTGGCTGAGGCATATAGATATTTGACGAGTGGCTACTATCAATCTTTGGAGGAGCTGATAAACGACGCCATTTTTGATGAAGGTCATAACGAAATGGTGTTAGTGCGAGACATTAATTTCTTTAGCCTATGCGAACACCACATGTTACCGTTTATGGGCAGAGCGCATGTAGCTTACATTCCAAATCAGAAAGTTGTGGGACTAAGCAAGCTGGCTCGTATTGTAGAAATGTATTCTCGTCGCTTACAAGTTCAAGAAAGACTTACCCGTCAAATTGCCGAAGCCATTCAAATGACTCTAGAGCCACGGGGTGTAGCTGTGGTAATGGAAGGTACACATATGTGCATGGTTATGCGTGGTGTACAAAAACCGGGTTCTTGGACAGTTACTAGTGCCATGATGGGTGTATTTCAGGACGACCAAAAAACTCGTGAAGAATTTCTTAACTTAATTCGTCATCAACCGGCATTCTTTTAGGGGACTTGGGAATGGGGAATGGGGAATTGGGAATGGGGAATGGGGAAGAAAAAGAAGTAACCCCTCATCCCCCTCATCCTCCCTACTCCCTACTCCCTACTCCCTACTCCCCAATTTCTCAAACAACTTTGCGACTTTTTCTAAGTCTTTGTCTCCGGGACTAAGTTCCACACCGCTAGACAAATCGATTCCGTTCGGTTTCACTTGGCTGAGGGCTTGCAGTATATTGTCTGGTGTTAGTCCTCCTGCCAAAAACCACGGGCAATTAGGTTGAAATTTTTCTAACATTGTCCAATCTAAAGTTTTACCTGTACCGCCTAATTGCTGTGGATGGTAGGCGTCTAATAGTAAAGTATCGACAAATGAAGTATAATCTATTGCTAATTTTAAATCTTTTAGGCTGCGAATTCTTAAAGCTTTGATGATTTCTAGTTGTGGGAAAGATTGACGTAGTTGCTGGCAATATTCTATAGATTCATCGCCATGTAATTGTATGCCAGTTAAGCCCGATTTTGTTGCGGTTTCAGATATTTGTTTAATATTTGTGTTGGCAAAAACGCCAATTTTGTCAATGTGATTTGGAAGCTGCTCAATTATAGTGTAGATAATCTCGTCTGATATATAACGTGGTGACGAAGGGACACACATAAATCCCAATGCAGTAGCTCCAAACTCAGCTATTGCTTTTCCCTGTTTGGGTTTGGTTATTCCACAAATTTTAATTCTCATATAATTTTCAAAGATTTGTTTCCGAAACAATAATAATTTTTAACACAAGAAACAATACTTAATTTTAACGTAGAAACTTAAAAGAACACTTGTAGTTTAGAATAACTTAGTTGTCAGTAAGCTCACTACAGACAGCGTCAACTACCCACACTAACACTTCATGTGTAGTGTGGGCTTGCGGAAAACCTAGTTTAACTAGGCTTGCGGTACGCAGAGCAAGAGTTGGTTAGGGCGTGAGATTTGGTAGGGTTACACGTTCGGATGTTTTCCTAGTCCGTATCCTCTGTATTGCCTGGTCGTGAACAGGAGATAAGCCTGCTAGATTGCCCGAAGGAACTGGGTTTTATAACCCTAAATACAAGTTTGCTAGTTCTTGGCTTTATCAAGCATTAAAAACTTAGCACCCCGCAAGGGGATTTGTTTGATTTGTCGCTGTCCCCTTTCCTCGGACTACTGCGTAGGAAATTGGGCAGGGGACGCAACAAATCAAACCGGGCATTCCTCCCGACACCAAATCATAGATTATGGTGTGGGACTCCTGCCCGTTCTAGTTGATTTGTATGACACAGGAGACAGAACTTGATTTCATCAATTTTACTAACAGCCTCAACTGTACCAGCTACACCAGTGTGGAATCCCACAGTCGGAGCAATTATTAGCGCAAGCTGTGTATTAGCTGTATTGCTGGCTTTAAAAGTTAAGCAACCTTTAGTTGGTCCGAGAATGCCAGGTTTGCCACTTAGCATTCCAGCATTCGTTGGAGCAATGGCTTTTGGGCATATTCTTGGTGTTGGTATTGTTTTAGGGTTAACTAATATTGGCACTTTGTAGGACTTGCTGAACAAAAAGGACATATTCAACGTCCTTATAAGTTGAATAGCACTTATTCAGTCACAATTAATTGACAGCCCTAAAAATATTACCTTAAGCTTTAAAGTCAGGTAACTAATTTCAGGGCTTTTTACTGTATTCAATAGGTTCGTAGTAGCGCTGTCTTCGCATTTTAAATAAATTCTTAAATAAATTCTTCAATTAATTCTCACAAATCCAGCCTGTTCAATCAATTCCTGACGGGGAGATGTAAGAAGCAAATTAGCAAAAGCCTCACCAGCTTTTTGTGACCTGTCACCATCCTTCTTCATTATGACAAATAATCGGTTGGTCGGTCGATATTCTCCACTACGAAATGCAACAGCATTGGGTTTATTTTTATGCTGTTTTGTACATTTATCAGGGGGCACAAGTGGCTCTTGGTACGGAGGGATTAATTTGTTTTCTCCTAAGGGTAAAGTTTTGATTGAACATTGAGTAACTAAATGTGCCGCAGAAGATATATAAATGCCACCTTTATCATATTGGACTTTTTGGATAGCTTCAGTAATACTTAGTGCAGGGGTTGATTTTTTAAGAAACTCTTGTCCGTTAAGAATCGTCTGTTTAATTATATGAGTATGACTAGAATTTTCTCCCTGATAAACTGTAATTGGTAAATCTCTTGATTCACCTAATTGTTTCCAGTTAGTCACTTTACCTGTCATAATATCTCTAAGTTCACTAATTGTTAAGCCAGATTTTGATAAATTTAGATTAATATTGACTGCAACAGCTGTGGCATCAAATGCAATAGGAATTTGTTTAAGCTCAATCCCTCTTTTCCGAGCTTCCTCATATTCTTTATCTGCAATACTGCGTGAGGAGATAGAAAAATCACTTTGCCCATCAAGCAACCTTTTGATACCGAACTGGGAAGCAGATTGTCCAGAAGTGTGACGAATAAAACTCAATTCAAAATTAGGACAAACATTTTTAATACTATTTTCTACTTTTTCCCGGAAAGATGTCCAGGTTGTGCTGCCACTGTAGCTAAATTTTCCATCGGGAACCTGATTCAGCATACAAACTAACGGATTATAGTTATTTATCCACGTATAACATCCCCAAATAAGCCCTGGTGCGATAATAATAATTAGCGCAGCTTTTACAACTATTGGCAACTTAAACAAAGAGTATTTACGAACTGAGGAAATATTATTTATAGTAGGGGGTATTGTTTTAGTAATATTATGATTCAGTTCTTCCATTTCTTGTAGAACTGACGATGCTGTTTGGTATCGTTGGTTAAAATCAGTTTTTACCATTTTATTTAAAACTTTAACTAAGTTTGAACTTACATTTATTTGAGTAAGTTCTCTTATTTCATCAGTCCCAGTATTTCTGGTTAATAGATGAGGTTTTACTCCTGTCAATGTTTCAATACCAAGCATCCCTAAAGCATAAATGTCGCTACATAATTGAGGATTTCCCTGAGCTTGTTCTGGTGACATATATCCTGCAGTACCAATAATTGTTGTACTTGGTTCTGCCAAATTTTCTTTGACTGCGCCAAAATCAATTAGTACTATCTTGCTATCTTGTTCACTTTGAATCAAATTAGCAGGTTTAATATCTCGATGAATTACATCGTTTTTATGAACAAAGATTAATATTTTTAAAACTTTTATTAGCAGATTAATCGTTTCAATTTCTGATAATTTTTGACGTTGATTTAATAGTTTGGCAAAGTCATCTCCTGGGATAAATTCTTGCACTAGATAGAAACCTTCATTTTCTACAAAATAAGCCAGTAACTGTGGTATTTGTTGATGTTCATCACCAAGCTTTTTGAGAGTTTTTGCTTCTCGTTCAAATAATTTTTTGACAATTTCAAAACGTGACGAGCTAGTAAAATGTGGTCTAAGCTGTTTGACAACACACCAAGAGTTGAAACGCTGCATATCTTCAGCTAAATAAGTTTCACCAAAGCCACCATGTCCAAGCCTTTTAACAATTTTGTAACGATTAGCTAAAATTCTTTGTAGCACAGGTTAATAGCCTATAATTACACGTAAATTTTAATATAGTTTTAGTAGCAATTGGAATCTGATTGTTACAATAATATCAATGTTTTTATTTTGTAATCAAGGATTTTTCTACCTTCTGGGGGATACACTAAACTACCCAACGAAGGAAGAAATATCGATAGCATGGGACGGAGCATAAGCGTGATAGTTTATGCAAATAGGATAAAAGTTATGCTCTCGCAAATTCTTTTTGCCGTTCAAGCAACAGTTCCCAATACTGGGTCAGAGTGGAACTGGAATAGTGCTCCAATCATTACCGCAAGCTGTCTGTTGTGTCTTTTTATTCTTCCTCGCGTCATCGAAGAACCCCATGTAGGACAAAAAATGCCTTTACAGCCTTTTTCTTCGCTGTTTAACAATCCCAGTGTTGGAACATTCATAGCTTGCATGGCTGCAGGTCATGTCATCGGCATTCCTGTCGTTTTAGGGCTGAGAAATCTAGGTGTCCTTTAAGAACCTTATTATTATTAAACGCATTTAAATCTGTAGAGACGCGATTAATCGCGTCTCTACAATCGCGTCTCTACAATCGCGTCTCTGGGATATTGTTTTGTATTTTATTTATTCTCTTAATGCTCATAGAGATGCATAATTGATTATATATATAAAAAATAATTTGTATTTTACACCTCTACAGGAAATACCTCAATTTAGGAAAAAATAATGCAAACAAGTTGGAGAATAGGCTCTTTGTTTGGAATTCCGCTGTTTTTAGACCCCTTATGGTTTGTGATTTTGGGGTTGGCAACTCTTAATTTTGGGGTCGCTTACCAGGAATTAGGCTCTGTTAATGCTTGGGGTGCTGGTGTAGTGATGGCACTGTTGTTATTTGCTTCAGTGTTATTACATGAATTGGGGCATAGTTTAGCCGCGAAATCACAAGGAATAAAAGTTTCTTCGATTACTCTTTTTTTATTTGGTGGTGTTGCCTCAATTGAAGAAGAATCGAAAACTCCAGGTAAAGCATTTCAAGTGGCAATCGCTGGACCGTTAGTTAGTATTTTCTTATTTTTATTGCTGCGTTTGGGGGCGAATGTTTTAGCAGACACCAGTATATATTATGCGATGGTGACTGATTTGGCGCGAGTGAACCTTATATTAGCTTTATTTAACTTGATTCCCGGTTTACCTCTTGATGGTGGTCAAGTGTTAAAAGCGGCACTTTGGAAAGTGACAGGTAATCGCTTCCAAGCTGTACGGGGTGCAGCAAAAGCAGGTCAAATTTTGGGTTGGTGTGCGATTGGCTTAAGTTTTGTAGTGGACTACTACACTCATGAGTTAATAACAGGTTTGTGGATTCTGTTATTAGGATGGTTTGGGATTAGAAATGCTACGAGTTACGAGCGCGTAACTAGATTACAAGAAACTTTACTGGAAACTTGTGCTGGTTCGGTTATGACACGGGATTTTCGTATTGTTGATGCGAATCAAAGCATAAGTTCGTTTGCTAATTTATATGTACTAGAGGGTGTAGCTTCACAGATTTATTTTGCGGAGTCTGATGGACGTTATCGGGGGATGGTTTCTATTAATGCTTTGCGTTCTTGTGAGCGCAGTCAGTGGGAAACTAAGACTGTGATGAGTATTGTGCAGCCTTTGACAGAAATTCCTTATGTTGAAGAGTCCACGATACTGGCAGAAGTAATTAATAAACTGGAAAAAGAAAATTTAAACCGTGTCACCGTACTTTCTCCTGCTGGTGCGGTTGCTGGGTTGATTGATAGAGGAGATATTTTACGAGGGGTTGCTTCTAAGTTAGGGTTGGGAATTAGTGAAGCCGAAATTAAGCGTGTCAAGGAAGAGAATATTTTTCCTTCTGGTTTGCAACTGGGTGTGATTGCAAAATCAGCGATGGGTTAATCAAAGAACAAGAACCTCACAAAAGAACCGCAACCCACAAAAGAACCCCACCCCCAACCCCCTACCCCGCAAGCGGGGAGGGGGCTACGATTTTTGGAAGGCTTCGCACCTGGCAATGACAAAAGGTGATAATAATGAGGAGTTTGATATTTTACTTTTAAATTGTGTGAGGGAGTAATTGATAATGGTTTATGGTTGGATTATGGCGATGGCTTGGGGGATAGGGTCTATTCTCTGGGTAGAATTGGTAAGGGATTTTTATCATACTTTATCCCATCAATGGCCTCTATTATATAAGCATCACGTTTGGCATCATCGCGTATTTCGCCGAGATTTAACTTTTGCGAATGCAGAAATTTATCGACAAGCGCAGTGGCATAATGATTTTCCAGAATGTTTGGTAATGCTGGCTTTTTCCGTAGCTTTGTGGGGAGTCTGTTATTTTATTACTCCTGAATATCAATGGGCTGTGCTAACTGGTACTCTTTACACATTACTATTTTTAGCTAGTTGTATTGCTCGTGGTAGTGGTAGTGAATGGGCAAGAGAAGTAACAGATTTAACCCATATGCCAGGTCAGTTCAATTCTATTCCTGGAAATTGGTTTGTTAATCGAACTTATCATTGGCGCCATCATTTTGATAATGATAATGCGTACTATTGCGGTACTTTTACTTTAGTAGATAAGCTTATGGGTACAGCACTTTCTCTCAAGGGTAAGACAATTGCAGTCACTGGTGCATCTGGTTCTTTAGGAAAATCTCTTTTATTGCATTTACATTTAGCTGGAGCAAAAGTAATTGCACTCAGTTCCAAAAGTGATGCTGTGATGTTAACGGTGGAAGGTAAACAATTACCTATAAAAACAGTTTCTTGGCAAATTGGACGCGAGAAGGAACTGGCTGATTTATTAGAAAAAGTAGATATTTTGGTTCTTAATCACGGGATTAATGTTCACCAAGATAGAACAGCGGAAGCTATAAGTCAATCTTATGAAATTAATACTTTCTCTAGTTGGCGACTTATGGAAATGTTTTTGGATACTGTCAGAACTAATGAGGATATTGCTACTAAGGAAGTGTGGGTAAATACTTCTGAAGCGGAAGTTAGTCCTGCAGTGAGTCCACTATATGAACTTTCTAAACGAGCTTTAGGAGATTTAATTACTTTACGACGTTTAGATTCCCCTTGCGTTATCCGTAAATTAATTTTGGGACCGTTCAAAAGTAATCTTAATCCTATTGGGGTTATGTCTAGCGATTTTGTTGCTAAGCAAATTGTGGCTTCAGCTCGACGCGATTTACGCAATATTATTGTGACAATTAATCCTTTGACTTTCTTGCTGTTTCCTGTCAAGGAATTTTTTGTTTCTTTGTACTTTAGGCTGTTTAGTCGTCCTAATGGTTTGTCAGAATTAATTGCAGGGTCTCAAGCGACTGAACGTTAGTTCATAAGCTTACGTAAGGCAATTAGTTTACAGAAGTACAATTGGTTTACAAAAGTACAATTGGTTTACAGAAGTACAATTGGTTTACAGAAGACAATTGGTTTACAGAAGACAATTGGTTTACAGAAGTACAATTGGTTTACAGAAGTACAATTGGTTTACAGAAGACAATTGGTTTACAGAAGACAATTGGTTTACAGAAGTACAATTGGTTTACAAAAGACAATTGGTTTACAGAAGTACAATTGGTTTACAAAAGACAATTGGTTTACAGAAGTACAATTGGTTTACAAAAGACAATTGGTTTACAGAAGTACAATTGGTTTACAAAAGACAATTGGTTTAC